>Ga0209906_100012_pt1:57500-530434 | contig 530434 bp, 520 predicted proteins | sample FECB24metaG_FD_188303 | JGI IMG/M metagenome (GOLD analysis project Ga0209906, IMG submission 188303) | Cyanobacterial communities from the Joint Genome Institute, California, USA from Joint Genome Institute, California, USA - FECB-24 metaG... ...
GTGATCCGGACGATCGACTTGATGCTCTTGAAGCCATACTTCCACGGCACGACCAGCCGGATCGGAGCGCCGTTCTGGTTCGGGATCGTCTCGCCGTAGATGCCCGTCGCCAGCAAGGTCAGCGGATGCATCGCCTCGTCGAGCCGGAGGCCCTCCACATACGGCCAGTCGAGAATCGGCAGGCGCTGCCCCGGCATCTCCTCCGGGCGCAGCAGCGTCTCGAAGGCGACGTACTTCGCCGACGGCCTGACCCCGACCTGTTCCAGCAGGGCGCGCAGCTCGAAGCCGTTCCAGGGGACCACCATGCTCCAGGCCTCCACGCAGCGGAAACGGTAGATCCGCTCCTCGATCGCCTTTCCCTTGAGGATGTCTGCCAGGTCGTAGGTGCCCGGCCGCTCCACGAGGCCGCCGATCTCGATGGCCCAGGGGTCGGTCGTGAGCGCGCCCGCATACCTCGCAGGGTCGGACTTGTCGGTGCCGAACTCGTAGAAGTTGTTGTACGAGGAAATCTCCTCGAGCGTGTTGGGCTCGAGCGGCGCCACCGGCTGTTCCTGTGCCTCTCCCAACCGAGGCAGCATAAGTGCCGTCGCGCCGGCAGCCGCGATCAACTTCCGGCGGCTGATCCATGCGTGCTTCGGCGTCACGTCGGACCAGGCAAGTCCGGAGCGGAAGCTGGGCATGGCGGCGGTCTCCTCTGCATTTGCCTGCAAGATGACGCGCGCGGCCGCTCCGGCAAAGACCGAGTCGTCGGCCTCACGCAGTTGTTTGTCCGGTTTGGCGCGGCTCCTCCCTCCACCGCGGTCGCCCGCAGGATCTCCGGGGCGACGCTGTCGGACATCGGGCCGTTCACGGCTGATCACCTCCGATCAAGCATCGGTGACTGGACGCCGGCGATCGGCGCGGCTTAGTCCGACGCAGCCCGGCGTCAAGAGGCGGATGCCTGCCACCGGCGGGAAGCCCCGTGAAACCGGAAGTGCGTCGCCATCGTAAGAGAGCGCGATGCCAGCCAACAGGCATCGGCAAACCTCAAGGGAGCTTAACCATGATCCGCAGAACGTTTCTCGCGCTGACCACCGCCGTGGCGATTGCCTCGCCCGCACTCGCGCAGGACGCCGACATCGTCGATACCGCCGTTGCCGCGGGCAACTTCACCACGCTCGTTGCCGCAGTCGAAGCCGCCGGTCTGGTCGAGACGCTGAAGGGCGAGGGCCCGTTCACCGTCTTCGCGCCGACCGACGAGGCCTTCGCGGCGCTGCCGGCCGGAACGGTCGAGGATCTCCTGAAGCCGGAGAACAAGCCCATCCTGACCGCAATCCTCACCTACCACGTGGTGCCGGGCAAGGTGATGTCGGGCGACCTCTCCAACGGCATGACCGCGACGACGGTCCAGGGTGACGATATCACGATCATGACCGAGGGTGGCGTCAAGGTGAACGATGCCAACGTGACGACCGCCGACATCGAGGCCTCGAACGGCGTCATCCACGTCATCGACAAGGTCATCATGCCGCCCCAGTAACGGGCTTCGGCGCGGGGGCCGATAGGCCCCCGCCCTCTTTCTTTCATCGTTCTTTTCGCGGCCGGCATCACACCGGCCATTCTCTGGGGGGATCTTCAATGAATCGTCGCACCGCTCTCCGGCTTGCCGCCGGAGTGGCCGCTTCCGCACTTCTCGTCGCCTGCGCCCCGGTCCCGCGCACGCCCGACATCGTTGATGTAGCCGCTTCCGATGCGCGCTTTTCCACGCTGGTCGCGGCCGTTCAGGCCGCCGGTCTCGTCGAGACACTCAAGGGCGACGGTCCGTTCACCGTCTTCGCGCCGACAAACGAAGCCTTCGCCGCCTTGCCGGCAGGAACGGTCGACAACCTTCTCAGGCCCGAAAACCGGGATCAGCTCGCTGCCATCCTCACCTATCACGTCGTCCCGGGGGCGGTGACTTCCGACCAGCTCGCCGGGAAGCGTCTGCGCGTGGTGACGGTGAACGGTCAGTCGCTGCATATCGACGGGCGGCGCGGCGTCCACGTCAATCGGTCTCGCGTCATCCAGGCCGACATCACCGCCTCGAACGGGGTGATTCACGTGATCGACCGGGTGCTCCTCCCGCGCTGATGCCACAGCGCGCGCCGGTGGCGGGAACCGCCGCCGGCGTGCCGCCTGAGCGAGCGGCGCTCGGCCGCCACTCAGGCCCGCGCCCTGTCCCGCTTCAGCTTTTCCATCTTCCGGGTGATCAGCTGTCGCCGAAGCGGGCTCAGATAGTCGATGAAGAGCCGCCCGTTCAGATGGTCGATCTCGTGCTGCACGCAGGTCGCCCAGAGGCCGGCGAAGTTCTCCACTGCCACCCGCCCCTCGGGGTCGAGCCAGCGGACCCGCACTTCCGCCGGCCGCTCCACGTCGGCGTATTGTTCGGGGATCGAAAGACACCCTTCCTCGTAGACGCTGCGCTCCTCCGAAGCCCAGACGACCTCGGGATTGAACAGCGCCATCGGGCGTGGCGGTTCTCCCTCCCGCTTCGCGCAGTCCATCACGATGAGGCGCATCCCGACCCCGACCTGCGGCGCGGCGAGTCCGATGCCCGGCGCGTCGTACATGGTCTCGAGCATGTCGTCCGCCAGGCGCCTCAACTCGGGCGTGATCTCGGACACGGGCTCGGCAACCCGCTTCAGGCGCGGATCGGGGTGGATCAGGATCGTGCGGATGGTCATGCGCCCGGATGTAGGCGAAGCTCCGAATCCACGCAACGCCCCTTGCGCCGGAACAGCGCACGGATAGCTTGGCCCGCCGAGGGAGGCCCCATGAGCTTCGACGAGATCATCGACCGCCGCGGCTCCCACTGCGTCAAGTGGGACATGATGGAACGGCTCTACGGCGTGTCACCTGCCGACGGCATCGCCATGTGGGTTGCCGACATGGAGTTCCGTCCCCCGCGCTGCGTTTCCGATGCCGTCAGGGCGATGGTCGACCACGGGGTCTTCGGCTACTTCGGCGACGATGCGGACTACCTCTCGGCCATCAGCTGGTGGATGCGCGAACGCCACGGATGGGAAGTCGAGCCCGAGTGGGTCTTCACCACCCACGGTCTGGTCAACGCCACCGGTCTCTGTGTCGATGCCTGGACGGGTCCCGGCGATGCAGTCGTGCTCTTCACGCCGGTCTACCATGCCTTCGCGCGGGTGATCCGCGCTGCCGGGCGCGAGGTGCGCGAGTTGCCGCTCGCCCTCGTCGACGGCCGCTACCGGATGGACTTCGACCGCTACGATGCGCTGATGACCGGGCGCGAGAAGCTCGCCATCCTGTGCTCCCCGCACAACCCCGGCGGACGGGTCTGGAGCGGGGATGAGCTTCGCGCCGTTGCCGACTTCTGCGTGCGGCACGACCTCATCCTCGTTTCGGACGAGATCCACCACGATCTCGTCTACCCCGGCAACCGGCACGTCCCCATGCCGCTAGCCGCCCCGGGGATTGCCGACCGGCTGGTGATGATGACCGCCACGACCAAGACCTTCAACATCGCCGGCTGCCACACCGGCAACGTCATCATCCCCGACCCGTCACTGAGAGCGACCTTCGGACGCCGATTGGGCGCGCTCGGGATCTCGCCCAACTCCTTCGGCATCTTCATGGCGACGGCCGCATACTCCCCCGAGGGTGCCGCATGGGTCGATAATCTGATGCACTATCTCGAGGGCAACCGCCGGGCCTTCGACACGGCGGTGAACGCCATTCCCGGCCTGCGGTCCATGCCGCTCGAGGCCACATACCTCGCGTGGGTGGATTTTGCTGGCACCGGCATGGAGGCCGCCGAGTTCACCCGGAGGGTCGAGAAGGAGGCGCGGATCGCGGCGAACCACGGCCCGACCTTCGGGGCGGGCGGGGAGACGTTCCTGCGGTTCAACATCGCCGCGCCGCGCAGCGTCGTCGAGGAGGCCGGCGCCCGCCTCGCCGCGGCCTTTTCGGACCTGCAATGAGCCGCGCGCGCATCACCCTCTACTCCACCCTGATCGTGGGGCTCATCGCCGGTGCGGCCGTCTACAACGCGCTGTTCTCGGTAACCCCGCGCCCGGTTGTACCGCTTACCGAGCCGATCGACCGGATCCTGATCGAGAAGTCCGCGCGCAGGATGACCGTCTACCGCGACGGCACCGCGCTCCGCTCATACGAGGTTCGGCTGGGCTTCGCGCCCGAGGGCGACAAGGTGCGACAGGGCGACGGCAGGACCCCCGAGGGCGTGTTCCGCATCGATCGCAGGAATGCCGCGAGCCGCTTCCACCTCTCCCTCGGGATCGACTACCCGCAGCCCGAGCATGTCGTACGGGCCGCCGCGGGGGGCTACAGCCCCGGAGGCGACATCTTCATCCACGGCCAGCCCAGCGGCGTGGAGGGCATGCGCTGGATCGACCGGGACTGGACGGCGGGCTGCATCGCCGTGCCGAATGCGGTGATGGACGAACTCTGGCGCATCACCCCGATCGGCACGATCGTCGAGATCCGCCCCTGAGGCGGCCGGCCGGCGACTCAGATTCCAAGCCCGTCCGGGGCGCGGGGTATCAGTGCCACGGGCGCACTTTCCCGCAGCGCGAAGTCGAGCGCAGGGCGGTCCGACACGTCCGTCCGACGCTTGTATTCGTACCGCATCTGGCCCGGCTCCTCCGCCGAGGCGATCACCAGGCACCGGGCAACGAGGCGAGCGCCGTCATAGAGATCGACAAGGCCGCGCAGGTGCGGCGCCCCCTCGGGCAGCGAGAACCCGTCACGCTGAAGTCGGATGACAGGATAGCTCTTGCCGTCGGCGACGATCCGCAGGCGGCTCTTCCGCACGAGGTCCCGCGCGCGGGCATTCTCCAGCCCATCGCGCACCTCCTTCGACAGAAAGCTGAACATGACCGCAACTCCACCCCTGACGGTGAGGATGGCCCGGAATTGCTTCAGGTCAAGTTAATTGCTTGTGACACAAGGGAATCCGCACCCGATTACTACTTTCGATTGCAGCCGCTCAGCGTTTGACCATGCCAAGCTGCGTGACCGGGGCCAATGGCTGCCAGCGTTCCGCCGCTTTCGGACCCTCCCGGCGGGAAATCTGAAGGCGTGCCAGTTCGCCGCCTGTCCGTGCCTGGATGGCAAGGACGAGGCGTTCCTCCGCAGGGGTGACCGCGTTGACGACCAGGCGCCCGAGCGGCCGCAGCGCCGCCCATGCGGCCTCGAACACAGGCTCCGACAGCCCGCCACCGATGAAGATCGCGTCCGGCGCGGGAAGCCCCCGGAACGCATCCGGCGCCATGCCGTCAACCAGCTCCAGCTTGGGCGTGCCCAGCGCAAGCGCGTTGGCGGCTGCCATCGTCCGCCGGTCGGCGCGAGGCTCGATGGCGATGGCGCGGGCATAGCGGGCCGCGCGCATCCACTCGATGGCGACAGAGCCGCACCCTGCGCCCACATCCCAAAGGAGCGCCCCCCGCATCGGCATCAGCTTGGCAAGCGTCGCGGCCCGCACCTCTCGCCGCGTGACCGTGCCGTCGTGCCGGAACAGGTCGTCCGGAAGACCCGGCACCCGCGGCTGGAGCGCCGCGTCCGACGCTGCCACGCATTCCACGGCAAGCGTGTTGAAGGCCGGCACCTCGGCCGTCCAGCTCTCGGCAATGCCGTCGATGCGCGACTCCTCCGGTCCACCCATCGCCGAAAGCGCCGTCATCCGGCTCTTCCCGAAGCCGCGCTCGGTCAGGAACCGCGCGATCCTGCGCGGCGTGTCGGTGCCCGTGGCCAGGATCAGCAGTCGCTGGTCGGGCTGGATGAAGGCGATCATCTGCTCGACGGGGCGGCCGTGGACCGTGAGCGTCTCCAGATCGGCCAGCGACCAGCGCATCCGCGCGGCGGCGAGCTGGAACGCCGAGACCTGCGGGTGATAGACGATCTCGTCAGGCGGGATTGCCCGGCCGATCCTCGCCCCGATCGAATACCAGAGCGGGTCGCCGACGACCAGCACGACCACGCGCCGCCCGGCTACCCGGCGAAGGAGCGCGATCAGGTCGTCGAACGCCTCGGGCCAGTCGAGCCGCTCCGCGGCGACCGGAAGCCCGGGGTGACGCGAGCCGCCGACGATCACCTCGGCCGCCTCGACCACGGCGCGCGCGGCCGAGGAAAGCCCCTCGAGACCATCCTCGCCCATCCCCACGACATGAAGCCACGCGGCCATCGCCCTTCCCCATGCCCCTGTGCCTGCACGGTCTATAGGTGCGGCACGCGGGGCACGCAACGCATGTGCGGACGCGCAGACCGGCCCTGCGCGTGTCGGGGTTTCCGGGTGCGCACAGCCGACCTAGCTCTGGAGAAACGGAAAGGAGCGACGCGAATGGGCCAGCTCATCGACGGCATCTGGCACGACACCTGGTATGACACGAGTGCAAGCGGCGGCCGCTTCGTTCGCTCGACTGCAGGTTTCCGCAACTGGGTCACGCCAGACGGCTCACCGGGGCCCTCAGGCGAAGGTGGCTTCGCGGCCGAGAGCGGCCGCTACCATCTCTACGTGTCCTATGCGTGCCCTTGGGCTCACCGCACCCTGATCTTCCGTGCGCTCAAGGGCCTTGCCCCGCACGTCGGCGTCAGCGTTGTCCATCCCGACATGGCCTCCGATGGATGGACCTTCGACCCGTCGTATCCCGGTGCGACAGGCGACGCGCTCCATGCCCTGCCCTTCCTGCGCGATCTCTATCTCCGCGCACGGCCTGGCGTTTCGGGGCGGGTGACGGTGCCGGTCCTCTGGGACCGCGAGCGCGAAACCATCGTCTCGAACGAAAGCTCCGAGATCATCCGCATGTTCAACTCGGCCTTCGACGGCATCACGGGCAACCGGCTCGACTTCTGGCCCGAGGGCCTGCGCCCCGAGATCGACCGGATCAATGCGCGGATCTACGACACGGTGAACAACGGCGTCTACAAGGCCGGCTTCGCCACCACACAGGAGGCCTACGACGAGGCGGCGGGCGCCCTCTTCGAAACGCTCGACTGGCTGGAGGAACGCCTGTCGCGGCAGCGCTACCTTCTGGGCGGCCGCATCACCGAGGCGGACTGGCGCCTGTTCCCGACCCTTGTCCGCTTCGATGCGGTCTACCACGGGCACTTCAAGTGCTCGCGTCGCCGATTGGTGGACTACCCTTCCCTCTGGGCCTACGCGCGTGAGCTCTATCAGTGGCCGGGCGTCGCGGGAACGGTGCGGTTCGACCACATCCGCCGCCACTACCACTGGAGCCACGAGACGGTGAACCCGCACCGCATCGTCCCGCTCGCGCCGGACGTCGACTGGACCGAACCGCACCGGCGCGAACGACTCGCGGCAGCGTGAACCCGCCGCGGGGGCTGCCGGGTTGCCCGCACGGCACCGGCTGGTAGTGTTCCGCGACTGGAACGGGAGAGCCGCCGATGCAATTGACGCTGCCCCTTGCAGCCGTGGTCCTTGCCGCGCTTCCGGCACTTGCGTCGGCCGAGATCGCCTGCGGTGGCAGCTTTGCCGACTTCGCCGAGCGGATGAAGGCCGAGGCGCTCTCCCGTGGGCATGCCGCAGAAGCTGCCTCGCGGTTCTTCGCGGCGGCCCGGCAGGACGACCGGGTGATCCGCGCCGACCGATCTCAGGGAATCTTCCGGCGGGACTTCGTGGATTTCGCGCGCGCCCTCATCAGCGCCGACCGGCTGGAGCGTGGCCGGCGCAACGCCGAACGCCACGCCGCCCTCCTGGCCGAAGCGGAGCGGCGCTTCGGCGTGTCGCGCGGCGTTCTCCTGGCGTTCTGGGCGCTCGAGACGGACTACGGCGCCGTGCAGGGCGACTTCAACACGCTCAACGCGCTGATGACGCTGGCCCACGACTGCCGCCGCCCGGGGCTCTTCCAGCCGCAGGTCTTCGCGGCGCTCGCGCTCTACGAACGTGGGCAGTTCGACCTCGACACGACCGGGGCCTGGGCGGGCGAGATCGGCATGGTCCAGATGCTGCCGGCCGACATCCTGGAACGCGGCGTCGATGGCGACGGCGACGGGAAGGTGAGCCTCAAGACGTCGATCCCCGACGCGATCCTCTCGGGGGCGCGGATGCTCCAGCACCACGGCTGGCGCGCGGGCGAGCCGTGGCTTCAGGAGGTCACCGTTCCAGGCGATCTCGACTGGGCGCTCACCGGGCTTGCCACCGAACTGCCTGTCGCCGACTGGGCGGCGATGGGCGTGAGACCCCGCAACGGCACGCTGCCGGACGGGTTTTCCGCCTCGCTCCTGCTGCCGATGGGACGGAAGGGGCCGGCGTTTCTCGCCTATCCCAACTTCCGCGTGTTCTTCGACTGGAACAAGAGCCTCGTCTACGTGACGACCGCGGCCTACTTCGCCACGCGGCTCGAAGGCGCGCCCGTGTTTGCGGTGGGAAATCCGGATCCGGGCCTCTCCGGCCCCGAGATGGAGGAACTCCAGCGACGGCTCGCCGCTCTCGGCCACGATGTCGGCGCGATCGACGGGATCCTGGGCGAGAAGACGAGGGCAGCGGTCCAGAAGGAACAGGCCCGCCTCGGGCTGCCCGCAGATGCCTGGCCGACGCGGGAGTTGCTCAACCGCCTTTGACCCCGCGCCTGCGGCGCTCTGCGCTTCACCCGTTCTCGCGAAGCACCTGGCCCGCAAGGTAGAGCGAGCCGCAGATCAGGATCCGCGCCGTCGGATCCCCGGCCGCGATCTCGCGCACCGATGCAAGCACGCTTTCTGCCGCGACCGCGCGGTGGCCCGTGTCGAGAGCGGCAGCGAGGGTCTCCTCGGCGGTCAGGGTATTCTTCTCACCCGGGATCGTCACCGCATGCAGGCTCTCCACGACGGGCGCGAGCGGCCTGAGAAAGCCGCGCACGTCCTTGGTGTTCAGCATCCCCACGATCAGATGCGTCCGTCTCGGGGGAAGCCGCCCAAGCGTCTCCGCGATGGCCTCACCTGCCGCCGGATTGTGGCCGCCGTCGAGCCAGAGCTCTGCCGTTCCGGCGGCGTCGACGAGCGGGCCCTCCTTCAGGCGCTGCATCCTCGCCGGCCAGTAGGCGGTTGTGACGGCCTTCTCGCAGACGTCTGCCGGAAAGCCGAGCGCGCGCAGCCCCGCCACAGCAGCCCCGGCGTTGTGCACCTGATGCGCGCCGAGCAGGTTCGGGAGCGGCAGGTCGAGAAGGCCATGCTCGTCCTGGAAGACCATCCGGCCGCGCTCCTCCCACACATGCCAGTGCTGGCGGTAGGCGAGCAGGGGCGCGCCGAGCCGCGCCGCCTGGCGCTCGATCACCTCCATCGCCTCGGGCTCCTGCGGGCCGACCACGCAGGGCACGCCGCGCTTGATGATTCCCGCCTTCTCGAAGGCGATCTCGGGCAGGGTCTCGCCGAGATACTGCTGGTGGTCGTAGCTGACCGGCGTGATGACGGTAAGCGCCGGCCGATCCACGACATTCGTCGCGTCGAGCCGCCCGCCGAGCCCGACCTCCAGGAGAGTCCAGTCGGCCGGAGTGCGCGCGAAGGCGACGAGCGCGGCGACCGTGGTGATCTCGAAGAACGTGATCGGCTCGCCGCCATTGGCCTCGAGGCACTCGTCGAGAAGCGCAATCAGCGCAGGTTCGGACACCAGCTCGCCGGCGATGCGGATACGCTCGTGGAACCGCGCGAGGTGCGGCGAGGTGTAGACATGGGCCCGCTCTCCCGCTGCCTCCACCCCGGCGCGCAGCATGGCGGTCGTCGAACCCTTGCCGTTCGTGCCGGCGATGTGCACGACAGGTGGCAGCGAGCGCTCGGGATGACCCATCCGCGCGAGCAGCCGCAAGACGCGGTCGAGGGTCAGGTCGATTATCTTGGGGTGGAGCGACATCATCCGCTGGAGGATGACGTCGGACGAAGGGCTGTTCACGCCGGGGCGTCTCCGCCGTCGGCGGGCACCTTGCCCCTGGCCTCTGCCTCGGCCTTCGGCGCAGGCAGGTCGGCAAGCACGGCTGGCGACTTTCCGGTGAGCAGGCGGACGATGACGATGAGTTCCTCGCGCAGTTTCTTGCGGTGGGTCACCCGGTCCAGCATGCCGTGGTCGAGCAGGTACTCGGCGCGCTGGAAGCCTTCGGGCAGCTTTTCGCGGATCGTCTGCTCGATGACGCGGGGACCGGCAAAGCAGATGAGGGCGTTCGGTTCGGCAATCTGCACATCGCCCAGCATCGCGTAGGATGCGGTGACGCCCCCGGTCGTCGGATGGGTCAGGACGACGATGTAGGGCAGCCCTGCCTCGCGCAGCATCTCGACGGCGACGGTGGTGCGCGGCATCTGCATCAGCGACAGGATACCCTCCTGCATCCGCGCGCCGCCCGCGGCAGCAAACAGGATGAGCGGCCGCTTCAGCTTCACCGCGCGTTCCGCCGCGGCGATCACGGCGTTGCCGACATACATCCCCATCGACCCGCCCATGAACGAGAAGTCCTGCGCGGCGGCGACAATCGGCGTGCGGCCGATCTCGCCCTCGGCAACCAGCATCGCCTCCTTCTCGCCGGTCGCCTTCTGCGCGGCCTTCATGCGGTCGGGGTATCGCTTCTGGTCGCGGAAGTGCAGCGGATCGGCCAGCGGCTCGGGCACCTTCACTTCGGTGTAGACCCCGCCGTCGAACAGCGCGGCGAAGCGCTGGCGCGGGCTGATCGCCATGTGATGGTCGCAGGCGGTGCAGACGTTGAGGTTCTCGGCGAGTTCGCGGTGGAACAGCATCTGCCCGCATTCGGGACACTTGGTCCACAGGTTCTCCGGGATCTCCCGCCGCGAGAAGAGCGAGTTGATCTTGGGCCGGACGTAGTTGGTGATCCAGTTCATCCCGGGCCGATCCTCAGGGCTGCGGACCGCCCCGAGATAAGGCGGTGCCCGGCGAAATGCAATCTAGCGGTCGAGCACGCGGACGAGCACGCGCCAGAGCACGAGAATGAAGACGATGTTGAAACCCAGCGACGGGACGAGACGGGCGCCTTCCTCGAGCCCGAAGGGCGTTACCCAGCGGGCCAGCCCGGTGATCGTGCCCGAGATCGAGATCACAAGCAGCCCCGCGATGTTGTTCACGAAATGCAGTCCGAGCGCCGCCCCCAGGCTCCCGGTGCGTTCGGTCAGGTCGGCCAGCACCAGCGCGAAGACGAAGGTGGTAAGCAGGATGAGCCACGCCGAGGGCCCGGCCGCAGGGTTCCAGTGAAGCGCGCAGAAGAGCAGCGACGGCAGCCCCATCCAGATCCACCGCGCCGCGAAACGTGCGGCAAGCTGCTGCTGAAGGTATCCGCGGAAGATCAGTTCCTCTGCCGAGATCTGGACCAGCAGGAGGGCAAGCGCCGCGGGAAGGAACCTCAGCCATGTCTGCCACTCGAGGTTCGGGACTGCGGGTTCGAGCCAGGCCCCGGCGCCCATCAGCACCGCATAGAACGGCGCGGAAACGAGAACCGTGAGGACGAACCCGCGAAGCGTCTCGTCCCTCGGGCCGAACAGCGTGCCCGGCCCCCGGAAATGCACGAGCGCCGCAAGGAACGCCCCGACCAGCAGGCCGGAGAATGTCCCGAGCAGAACCAGGGTCTGCGCGGGCTGGTCGGGCATCGCAAGGCCCTGGATCCAGCCGAAGAACTCGAGCGGCCCGACTGCGGCGAACACCCCGACAAGCATCAGCGCCACGCCGCCGAAGTAGGAGAACATGATGACGATGACGCCGAGAAGAAGCCGCCAGAGCTCGGGGTAGAGCCGGGCGGGCCGCACCATCGCCTCGAATTCGGGACTGCGCATCGGGTTCACCGCCTGTCGTTCGCTCTGCCTCTGCGGCAAGCCTAGCGCGGGCCCGCAGACCCTTCAATCACACCCGCAGCGCGACCCGGATCGCCAGCCACGACAGGCCGACGACCGCGAATTCCGACCACAGGAGCGGCCAGACCGCCCCGACTTCGTCGGCTCCGAAAGGCAGCAGATAGAGCGCCAGCCCCGAGAACGCGCCCGGGAACGAGATGAAGGCCATGGCGACCATGTTGTTGGCGAAGTGGAATCCCATCGCGGCGCCGAGACTCCCCGTGCGGGCAGTGAGGTCGGCGGCAGCAAGCCCGAAGGCGAAGGTCAGCGCCACGATCCACGGGGCATTCGCTCCGTAGGTGTCCGGAGAATAGTGGCCAAGCGCGAACAACGCAGAGGGCAGAAGCATCCACACGAGGGGCGAGCGGAAGCGGGCGGCGAGCTGGGTTTGCAGATAGCCGCGGAACACCAGTTCCTCGGCACCGGTCTGCACGAAGATCGCCAGCGTTGTCAGGGGCAGCAGCGCCAGCCAGCGGCCGGGCGCGAGCCCAGGCTCCAGCGCGTAGGGCACCGGCACGAGAAGCCAGAGCACGGCGGCGAGGATCACCACCGCCCGGGCGGCGAGAAGGAAATCCCACGTCGCCTGGCCGGACGGCCCGATCAGGGTCTGCCAACGCCGGAAGTGCAGGAGTCGGCATGCAATCAGCGGCCCGGCGGCGAGGAAGGCGAAGGTAGACAGGGCCAGCAGGGTGCCGACAGGCGTGTCCGTGTAGTAGAACTCCGCGTAGAGTTCATCGGAAGCATCGAGCGCCGAAAGCAGCCCGATGAACTGCATCAATGCGAAAGCGTAGACGGCCGCTGTCAGCCCGACGCCCAGGGTCGTGCGCCAGACTGCCGCGCCCGCCCGGGCGGGTGCGATCATCGCCTCGTGCCGCTCGTAGCCCATGCCGGCATACCATTCCCGGCGCGAGGCTAGCGCCGCGGACAAGAGGCTTCAATCGCGCTTGTGCCGACCTGCCCCGTCGCCTATCCCAAGGCCGTATCGCCGCGGGAGGAGACCGATGCTGAAGCGCAAGATCGACAAGTCGAAGCTGCCCAGCCGCCATGTGACGGTGGGGCCCGAGCGTGCGCCACACCGCAGCTACCTCTACGCCATGGGCCTGTCCGAGGACGAGATCGCCCAGCCGCTGGTCGGCGTCGCCACCTGCTGGAACGAGGCAGCGCCCTGCAACATCGCGCTCAACCGCCAGGCGCAGTCGGTGAAGCTCGGCGTCAAGGCCGCCGGCGGAACCCCGCGGGAGTTCACCACGATCACCGTGACCGACGGCATCGCCATGGGTCACGAGGGGATGCGCTCGTCGCTGGCAAGCCGCGACGCCATCGCCGACACGGTGGAACTGACGATGCGCGGCCACTGCTACGACGCGCTCGTGGGCCTGGCGGGCTGCGACAAGTCGCTGCCCGGCATGATGATGGCGATGGTGCGCCTCAACGTGCCGTCGGTGTTCCTGTACGGCGGCTCGATCCTGCCGGGGCGGCTCAACGGGCGCGACGTGACGGTTCAGGACGTGTTCGAGGCGGTCGGCCGCCACCAGGCGGGCATGAACAGCGAGGCCGAGCTCGAGATCCTGGAGCGCATCGCCTGCCCCTCCTCCGGGGCCTGCGGCGCGCAGTATACCGCCAACACCATGGCCTGCGTCTCCGAGGCGATCGGTCTGGCCCTGCTCAACTCCTCCGGCGCGCCGGCGCCCTACGAGAGCCGCGACCAGTATGGCGAGGCCTCGGGCGCAGCGGTGATGAACATCCTGGAAAAGGGGATCCGCCCGCGCGACATCGTGACCCGCAAGAGCCTGGAGAACGCCGCCCGCATCGTCGCCTGCACCGGCGGCTCGACCAACGCGGGCCTGCACCTGCCCGCCATAGCCCACGAGGCGGGGATCGACTTCGACCTCTTCGATGTCTGCGACATCTTCCACGACACGCCCTACTTCGTGAACCTGCGGCCGGGCGGGCAGTATGTCGCCAAGGACCTTTACGAGGCAGGGGGGGTGCCGGTGGTCCTCAAGCAGCTCCTCAAGGCGGGGCTGCTGCACGGCGACTGCATCACCGCCTCGGGCCGAACGATCGGCGAGGAACTCGACGAGATCCGCGGCGAGCCCGACGGCCGGGTGATCTACCCGGTCGAGGCGCCCATCACGAAGACCGGCGGCGTGGTCGGCCTCAAGGGCAACCTCGCCCCCGAGGGCGCCATCGTGAAGGTCGCCGGGATGACCGAGGAGGAACAGGTCTTCACCGGCCCGGCGCGAGTCTTCGAGTGCGAGGAGGACGCCTTCGCCGCAGTGAAGGCACGCAATTACCGCGAGGGCGAGGTCATCGTGATCCGCAACGAGGGGCCGAAGGGCGGCCCCGGCATGCGCGAGATGCTGGCCACCACGGCAGCGATCAGCGGCCAGGGCATGGGCAAGAAGGTCGCGCTGATCACCGACGGCCGCTTCTCGGGTGCGACGCGCGGCTTCTGCGTCGGCCACATCGGCCCCGAGGCCGCTCAAGGCGGTCCGATCGCGCTTCTGCGGGACGGCGACATGATAACGCTCAACGCGCTCACCGGTGAGATTTCGGTGGCACTGGACGAGGCGGAACTGGCGGAACGGCGGGCCGCCTGGCCCGGCCCCCGCAAGACGATCTACACTTCGGGCGCGCTCTGGAAGTATGCCCAGCTCGTTGGCTCGACGCGCCATGGCGCGGTGACCCACCCCGGGGCAAAGGGAGAAAGCCACATATACGCCGATCTCTAGGCCCGCCGATCCACGCCGGGCAACCGGCAAGCCGCGCCCGCTCTGCCGGCCGGGAACGTGGCGGGGGCGGGCCCCTGCGGCTGCGGCCGGCGGGCGAGCGTCGTGCCGGAGGCGGACACGCGTCCCGGTCACTTGATCGAAAGGGGTTTTGCAGGGATGTTCGCCGGCATGGCCGACAGACCCTCCGACATCGTCCAGCCCTCGTTGCTCGACCGCGTCGCGGAGGCGCGCGTCCTCCGGCACTGGCGTCGCGCGGGCGGGGCGGCCGCAACCACCGACCTTGGAACCCTTCGTGCCCAACGCGGCCGCGCGCGCCGCCTCCGCCAGGAGCTGGACCGGGTGATCGCCGTCGCCGAAAGCCGGCTCGCCCTGCCCACGGTCGGCTCGAATGCGATGAACAGGCCCCCTGGCGCCGACTGGCTCTGGCGACCGGAAGCCTGGAGGTTCCCCATTGCGCCGCGCGGCCACGCCGGAGCGAGCCAGCGCACCCCCCTTGCCGAGGGAATGACGCTGTTCCACGACTGCCCCATGGGCGAGATCACCGTGCGCCAGGACCGCAACGCGCGCCCGGGCGACCTCGCACCCTTCGGTCTCTCGATCGAGGCCTACGGGTTTGCCGGGCGCTTCCTGTCCCTGGCGATCGACCTCCCCGCGGAAGCGTCGAAGGGACTATCCTCGCGCCACGTCATCCGGGTCGAAGCGGAGGTCGAGGCGGAGCGGCCGGTTGGCCTTCTCTGTCGGCTCAATGTCCGGCAGGGGCCGAATGCCGAACAGATCCAGTCGCACGTGGCCGACGCCGGCCGCAACGCCGTGGCCGAGTTCGATCTCGCCTACGGCAACCTGCGCGAAGCGCCCGTCGAGAAACTCTGGCTCGACTTGATGATCGACCGCCCGGCCATGAATGCGGTCCGGCTGCGCGACCTCCGGTTCAGCCGCCGCCCCCGGGCCGAGCTCTGACCGTGTCCGGCCCGACGCTTCAGAAGCTTTCGTTCCGCGCCGGGGTTTGGGAGGGGCGCCTCAGCGGCCTGACCCCTGGTCTGACCCCCGACATCGCGGTCAGCTCCGACAGCGCGAAACTCGCCGGGGTGCGGGTGGTCCCGGAGGGCAGCGAGGGATGGCTGCTCTCCGTACCGATACCTTCGGAGGCCCTGGGCGACGGCATCGCCGTGTTTCTGGTGACCGACACGACGACCGGCGCGCAACTCGGCGAGATTGTCCTCGCGGTGGGCGAACCGGCAGAGGACGATCTGCGCGCGGAGCTCGGCCTCGTCCGGGCCGAACTCGAGCTCCTGAAGCGCGCCGTCCGCCGCCTTGCGGCCTCGGGCGGCTAGGGTCCGCCGGGCCGCTCAGGCGCCCTCGCCCGGCCGCGGCAGGCTCTCCGCGAGAGTCTCGAACGCGTGTCCCGACGCGACCAGGCAGGTCGGTCCGCCCGGCTCGGTCACCGTTATCGTCCAGCTGCCCGTCTCCAGCGAGGCGAAAACCTCCAGCACGGCATTGTTGGCCGCGAGGCCGATCGCCTGCCGCGTCTCGCCGTAGCCGGCCGCCAGCCGCTCCACCACGGTGGCATGGTCGGCGCAGGGCGCCTGAGCATTCGCGATGTTCGTCGCAGCGATCAGCGCGGCGAACCCGAAGGAGAGGAGAAAGAGCTCACGTGTCATCGAAGTTTCCCTTTGCCTTGGCGTGGGTCTCTGCCGGCTGGCCCTGCGGGCAGAACCCCTTTCAGGCCGGCCGCGCTCGTCCGATCCGATGCACAGAGCGTGCTCGCGGCATGGAAAGAATTGCTTAGCGCCGCGTTCACTCGACACGTTCACACGTAAGCTTCTGATATATCTGGGTTGCTGCATCGCGGCATGATTCCTCTTGCGCCGCAGCAATGGGTCGGAGAGGTTGACCGCGTCCGCGGGAGGGATTCGATGGACTGTGCGGCAAGGCCGTGGCGTTCGGCGCTCTACATACCCGGGTCTCGGGAACGGGCCCTTGAGAAGGCGAAGACGCTGCCAGTCGATGCGATCCTGTTCGACCTCGAGGACGCGGTTGCTCCCGACGAAAAGCCCGCAGCCCGCCGGCTTCTGGCCGACTCCCTCGCAGGCGGAGGCTACGGGGAGCGCGCATGCATCCTGCGGATCAACGGGCTCGACACGCCCTGGGGAATCGACGACATCGACGTTCTCTCCGATGCCCGGCCGGAGGCCATCCTCCTTCCGAAGGTCAATCGCGCCTCGGATGTGGAGGCACTCGCACGCCGGCTCGATGCAAGCGCGACGACGGCCGAAACCCGCATCTGGGCAATGATGGAGACGCCGCTCGCCGTGCTGAACGCCGGCGAGATCGCCGCAGCCCCGCGAATGCAGGGTTTCGTGATCGGCACCAACGATCTTGCCAAGGACCTCGGCGCCCGCCACCGCCCGGACCGTCTGCCCCTGATGTGCGCTCTCCAGGGCTTCCTGCTGGCGGCGCGGGCCCGCGGCCTCGTCTGCATCGACGGGGTCTACAACGCCTTTCGAGACGTCGAGGGGCTGCGCGCCGAGTGCGAACAGGGCCGCGACCTCGGAATGGACGGCAAGAGCCTGATCCACCCTGACCAGATTGCCGTCGCCAACGAGGTCTTCGCCCCGACTGCCGAAGAGATCGAGCTTGCCCGGCGCCAGATCGCGGCCTTCGAAGAGGCAGCGGCCGAAGGCAGGGGCGTGGCCGTCGTCGACGGCCGGATCGTCGAGAACCTCCATGTCGCGACCGCGCAGGCGACCCTTGCCAAGGCGGAGGCGATCGCCAGACTGGCGTCGCGGTAACGGAGGCATCCCATGACGCTGCTCATCCTCGGACTCGTGCTGTGGTTCGCCGGCCACATCTTCAAGCGGGCGATGCCCGCTGCGCGGGAAAGCCTCGGCGACATCGGCAAGAGCGTCGTCGCCATCCTGATCCTCGCCGGGCTGGTCATGATGGTGATCGGCTACCGGGGCCTCGAGACCCCGCAGGTGTGGTATCCTCCGGCCTGGACGGTGCACGTCAACAACCTGCTGGTCCTGATCGGCTTCTATCTCTTCGCGGTCTCGGGGACGAAGGCGCGCCTTGCCACGCGGATGCGGCACCCGCAGCTCACCGGCTTCAAGGCCTGGGCCCTGGCGCACCTCATCGTGAACGGCGACCTGGCGTCGGTCGTCCTCTTCGGCGGGCTGCTCGCCTGGGCCGTGGTCGAGGTGATCGTCATCAACCGCGCGCAGCCGGCCTGGACGCCCCCCGCCTGGGGCGGCCCATCGGCGGAAGTGAAGGCTGTGGTCGGCGCGGTCGTGCTGTTCGGCGTGGTGGCATTCCTCCACACGTGGTTCGGCTACTGGCCATTCCCTGGGTAGGCGACATGAAGGCGTACAGACTGCTGACCGGCGATGACACCGCCACCTTCTGCCACAAGGTCACCGAGGCGCTCTCGAAGGGCTGGGAGCTCTACGGGTCGCCCGCCTACGCCTTCGATGCCTCGACAGGAACGATGCGCTGCGCCCAGGCAGTCACCAAGGACGTAGACCGCCTCTACTCCCCCGACCTCAAGCTCGGCCAGCTATGACGAAGACAAGTGCCGGCCGCTTCTTCGAGGATTACCGGGTGGGCGAGACCATACGTCACGCCGCGCCGCGAACGCTGTCGGGGGGAGAGCGTGCGCTCTACCATGCGCTCTATCCCGCCCGCCACGCGCTCCATTCGTCCGACGAATTCGCCCGGTCTTGCGGGCTTCCTGCTGCGCCGCTCGACGATCTGCTGGTCTTTCACACGGTCTTCGGCAAGACGGTGCCCGACATCTCGCTCAACGCCGTCGCGAACCTCGGCTACGCAGAGGGCCAGTGGCATGCGCCGGTCTGGCCGGGTGACACGCTGACCGCCTCTTCCGAGGTGATCGGCCTGCGCGAGACGTCGAACGGCAAGGCAGGCGTCGTCTGGGTGCGCACCACTGGCCGGAACCAGAGGGGCGGCGTGGTGCTGGAGTACGTTCGCTGGGTCATGGTGCGCAAGCGCGACCCCGGCGCACGGGCTGCGGAAACCGTGGTCCCCGACCTGATGCCCGCGGTCCCGCCCGACCGCCTCGTCATCCCGGCCGGCCTCGACTTCAGCCGCTACGACTTCGGCCTGGCGGGCGAGCCGCACCGCTGGGGCGACTATGCAGTGAACGAGCGGATCGACCATGTGGACGGCGTGACCGTGGAAGAGGCGGAACACATGCTTGCCACCCGCCTCTGGCAGAACACGTCCAGGGTCCATTTCGATGCGATGACGCGCGAGGACGGCCGGCGCCTGGTCTACGGCGGGCACATCATCAGCCTCGCCCGGGCGCTCAGCTTCAACGGCCTCGCCAACGCCCAGCTCGTCGTGGCGCTGAACGCCGGCACGCACGTCAACCCGTGCTTCGCGGGGGACACCGTTCGGGCATGGAGCGAGGTGCTCGACAAGGCAGAGACCCCGGCGCCGGGCGTAGGTGCCCTGCGCCTGCGCCTTGTCGCCGTCAAGGCAGGCGCAGAACCCTTCGCCCTGAAGGACAGCGAGGGCCGCTACCGCCCCGAAGTCCTGCTAGACCTTGACTACTGGGCCCTGGTTCCGCGCTGAACCCGCGGCCTTCACGGGACCGGCGGCCATCTTCGTGATCACGGCACGGAAATCCGTGATCACGAAGATGCTTTTTCTCCCCGGATGCGTCGGCAAACCGCACCGCAGCGGCCTCAGCCGGCGTGACAGCGCGAAGAATTCGGCTATGGATATGCCGAAGCTGCCGACAAGGCGCCGCGAACGAAGCGAAGGGAACCAACCGATGGCAGACGTGAACCGGGGCAACAGGCCCCTTTCGCCGTTCATGCTGGGCAAGTACTACCGCTTTCAGCTGACCTCGGTGACCTCGATCCTGACGCGGATCACCGGCAACGCGCTCATCCTGGGCACCCTTCTGATCGTCTGGTGGCTCCTCGCTGCGGCCACGGGGCCGGACTACTTTGCCGTGGCCAATGCCGTGATCACGTCGTGGTTCGGAGACATCGTGCTCCTCGGGTCGGTCTGGGCGCTCTGGTATCATGCCCTCGCCGGGCTCAGGCACCTCTACTGGGACAGCGGACGGGGCCTCGACATCCCCACCGCAGAGCGGCTCGGGATCGGCGTCATCGTCGGCTCCGTTCTGCTCACCATCGTTACCGCCCTTGTCGTGTGAGGCCGCCATGCGCTATCTGACCGACCGCAAGCGCGCCGCGGGCCTCGGCTCCGCGAAGACCGGGACCGAGCATTTCTGGCAGATGCAGGTCAGCTCCGTGGCCCTGCTGATCCTCGTGCCGCTCTTCGTCTTCATCGTCGGGCCGATCATCGGCAGAGGCTACGAAGAAGTCGTCGCCAGCTTCTCCCGCCCGCTTCCGGCGATCGTCACGGCGCTCACGCTTCTGGTGGGGCTCGTCCACTTCCGCATGGGCGCGCAGGTCGCCATCGAGGACTACACCGGCGGTGCGACCCGCAAGCTTCTGATCATCGCCGTCGTCTGTCTCGCCTACGGCACGCTGGCCACGGGCCTCTTCGCGCTCGTCCGCCTCGCCCTCTGAAAGGTTCCGCATGTCTGCCTACGAAATCGAGCACCACCTCTACGACGTCGTGGTCGTCGGCGCCGGCGGATCGGGCCTGCGCGCGACGCTCGGCATGGCCGAGCAGGGGCTCAGGACCGCCTGCATCACCAAGGTGTTCCCGACGCGCAGCCACACGGTCGCCGCGCAGGGCGGCATCGCCGCGTCCCTCGGCAACATGGGCCCCGACCACTGGCAGTGGCACATGTACGACACGGTGAAGGGCTCGGACTGGCTCGGCGACACCGACGCGATGGAGTACCTCGCCCGCGAGGCGCCGAAGGCGGTCTACGAGCTGGAGCACTACGGCGTGCCGTTCTCGCGCACAGAGGACGGACGGATCTACCAGCGCCCGTTCGGCGGCCACACCACCGAATTCGGAGAAGGGCCGCCGGTGCAGCGGACCTGCGCCGCCGCCGACCGGACCGGTCACGCGATCCTGCACACCCTCTATGGTCAGTCGCTCAAGCAGAAGGCCGAATTCTACATCGAGTACTTTGCCATAGACCTGATCATGGCCGAAGACGGCGCCTGCCAGGGCGTCCTCGCATGGAAGCTCGACGACGGCACGCTCCACGCGTTCAACGCCAAGATGACGGTCCTGGCGACCGGCGGCTACGGCCGGGCCTACTTCTCGGCAACCTCCGCCCACACCTGCACGGGGGATGGCGGCGGGATGGTCGCCCGCCAGGGCCTGCCGCTTCAGGACATGGAGTTCGTGCAGTTCCACCCGACCGGCATCTACGGCGCAGGCTGCCTGATCACCGAGGGTGCCCGGGGTGAGGGCGGATACCTGACGAACTCCGAGGGCGAGCGGTTCATGGAGCGTTACGCGCCCACCTACAAGGACCTCGCCTCCCGCGACGTCGTCAGCCGCTGCATGACCATCGAGATCCGCGAGGGACGGGGCGTCGGCCGGGACAAGGACCACATCCACCTCCACCTGAACCACCTGCCGCCCGAGACGCTGCACGAGCGCCTTCCCGGCATCAGCGAAAGCGCCCGGATCTTTGCCGGCGTGGACGTGACCAAGGAGCCGATCCCCGTGCTGCCCACCGTGCACTACAACATGGGCGGCATCCCGACGAATTACTGGGGCGAGGTGCTGAACCCCACGGCCGACGACCCCGATCGTGTCACGCCGGGCCTGATGGCAGTCGGCGAGGCGGGCTGCGCCAGCGTGCACGGCGCGAACCGCCTCGGTTCCAACTCGCTGATCGACCTCGTGGTGTTCGGCCGCGCCGCCGCGATCCGCGCAGGCAAGGTCGTCGATCCCGATCAGCCGAATCCGGAACTCAACCGCGCCTCGCTCGACGCTGCGCTCGACCGGTTCGACCGGCTGCGCCACGCGAACGGCACCGTCCCCACGGCCGAACTGCGGCTCGAGATGCAGAAGACGATGCAGGCCGACGCAGCGGTCTTCCGGTCCTCGAAGACGCTCGCCGAAGGCGTCGCGAAGATGACCGCCGTCGCCGGCAAGATGGACGACCTGAAGGTCACCGACAGATCCCTGATCTGGAACTCCGACCTGATGGAAACCCTGGAACTTGCGAACCTGATGCCCAATGCCCTGAGCACCATCGTGTCCGCCGAGGCGCGGCACGAGAGCCGCGGGGCCCATGCGCACGAGGACTATCCCGATCGCGACGATGCGAACTGGCGCAAGCACACCCTTGCCTGGGTGGATGGCCCCTCGGTCCGGCTCGGCTACCGTCCGGTGCACACCGAACCGCTGACGCCGCAGGCGGAAGGCGGCATCGACCCGAGGAAGATCGCGCCCAAGGCGCGGGTCTACTGAGCCTTGGCGCGGGCGCGCGGGAAGCCGGAAGGCCGCGGCGCCGGCGGGCGCGTCGAGGACCAGACCGCCACCCTCGCCAGGACCATGGACGCCCGCGTGCGCAGGGCCGTTCGCATCTTCCGGCAACACGCGGCCGGCGTCCACCTGCGGACATGTCCGCTCTGCGGCTACCACGGCGCCTTCACCGCCTGCGGCTTTCCCTTCCGGTTCGACGCGCAGTGCGCCCGCTGCGGCTCGCTCGAGAGACACCGGCTGGTGAAGCTCGTGCTCGAGCGGACGGGCGTGATCGGCCCTGCCCACAGCGTCCTGCACTTCGCGCCCGATCCGCAGCTTGCCGAAGCGCTACGCGCGCTTGCGGGAACCTACACCACGGCCGACCCGATGCGGCCGCGTGTCGACCTCAGGCTCGACATCGAGCGGCTGGACCTTCCCGATGCCTGCTTCGACCGGATCGTCTGCTGCCAGGTCCTCGAGCATGTGGACGACCGTCGCGCACTGGCCGAGATGTTCCGCGTGCTGAGGCCCGGCGGCGCCGCACTCCTCAACACGCCCGTGATCGAAGGCTGGCATCGCACCTGCGAGAACCCGGAAGTCGACGGTGCCGAGATGCGCCTCGTCCACGTCGGCCAGGCCGGCCACGTGAGGCATTACGGGCGCGACATCCGCGACAGGATCGCGGCCGCCGGGTTCTCGCTTCAGGAGTTCGTCTCCGAGGAGCCGGATGTGCTCCGCTTCGGTCTATGGCGCGGGGAGCGCATCTTCCTTGCCTGGAAGCCGAAAACTGGGTCTCAGTCGACGGGGGCCGAGGATGAACCGCCCGGGTCGCAGTGACCTCCGGCCATCCGGCAGGGAGCCGGAAGCCGCTATTGGTCCGCCCCTGGACGGCGGGAGCGGAAACCGCGCGTCCGACAGGCGCAATGCTGCGCCAGCGCGACAGGACATGCCGAGCACGGGGGCCGGCCGTCCCCCGCCGATGCAGCTCTTCCATGCGGTTCCCGTCGTTCCGACGGTATCGGTCAGGAGCCGCGTTCCCTGCGGCGGTCCGATCTGGCCCGACTTCGGCAACCAGCGCGCCGTTCGCCACTGCCGGTCGGGTCGCCCCGTCGACTCACCGCCGCCCGCCCCCGCAGATCCCTGCGACCGGATCGAGGAGCCCTGCGTCTGGGGCGGCTACCTGGAGACGTCGTTCGGACACCTCGTGGCCGAACACCTGCCGCGGCTGCCGTTCGCCCTTGCCGAGCGGCCGAAGGATCTCTTCCTCTTCACGGCCCACCCGAGTCACACGGCCGCTACCTTGCCGGCGCACGTCTGGGACATCCTCGCCTGGCTGGGGCTGCCCCGCGAGCGCGCGCGGGTCGTCACCTCGCCCGTCGTCGCTGCGGAACTGCGCGCAGGCGCGCAGGCCGAGATGCTATGGCAATCCGCACCCGGCCCCGCATACCTCGCCGAACTCGACCGCATCGCCGCGCGCAACGGGCTCGAGCCCGAGCCGCGCCCGGTGCTCTACGTCACGCGCGCCGGCATGGCGACACGCGGTCAGGGCGGGCACCTTGGGGAAGGCTATCTTGTCGCCGTGCTCCGAAGCCTCGGGATCGCGGTCATCGACCCGGCAACCCTCCCGGTCCGGGCACAGCTCGCCGCCTACGCAGGGGCGCGGCACCTCGTCTTCGCCGAGGGTTCGGCAATCCACGGCCGCCAGCTTCTCGGCTACAGGGACCAGACGATCCACGTGCTCCGGCGCCGGTCCGGAAGCCGTATCGGCCGGCAGATGCTCAAGCCGCGCTGTTCGCGCCTCGTCTACCACGAGACCGTCGGCGACATGCTCCGCCCCGGTTCGGCGCCGCGCATCGACATCGCCGCCTCCATCTACGACCGCGATGCGCTCTTCGCCGCCTTCGCAGCTGCCGGCGTTGACCTCGCCTCGCACTGGGACGACGACGCCTGGCGGACTGCGGCCGCCGCGGACCTCGCCGGCTGGCTCGCCCGCCACCGCCCGACGGAACGCCACCTGCCCCGGATCATCGCCTCGCTTCTCTGGGCCGGGATTCCCTTGCCGGAAGCCGCCATCATCCCTAGGACGAGCGCATGAGCGTTCCCGCCGTCATCCCTTCGCTCCGGCGCACGGCCCGTCTTGCCGGCGCGCTTGGCCTCGCCGCCGCCCTCGGGGCCTGCGTCGACACCCGCCCGGCCGACTACATCGCGCGCGAGGCCGCCAAGGACGCCGTCAGGCCCGTGCTGCAACACCGTCTGCCGGGCGTTCCGGTGGAGCCGGCGGTCAACTGCGTGATCGACAACGCCTCGGCCGGCGAGATCCTCTCGCTTGCGCGGGCAGGTGCCGCCGGCGCGCCCGACCCCGCCACCGTCGAGACGGTCGTGGGCATCCTGCGCCGCGAAGGCACCATCAACTGCCTCGCCACCGACGGCCTCTCCCCGTTCCTGAGATAGACCCGAGAAGGACACGCCACCATGGTCCAGCTGACGCTCCCCAAGAACTCCACCCTCCGGACGGGCAAGACGTGGCCCAGGCCCGAAGGCGCGACCAACGTCCGCAAGGTTCAGGTCTACCGATGGAACCCCGACGACGGGCAGAACCCCCGCGTCGATACCTACTTCGTCGACATGGACACCTGCGGGCCGATGGTTCTCGACGTCCTCATCAAGATCAAGAACGAGATCGACCCGACGCTCACCTTCCGCCGCTCCTGCCGCGAGGGCATCTGCGGCTCCTGCGCGATGAACATCGACGGGATCAACACGCTGGCCTGCATCTACGGGGTGGACGAGATCAGGGGCGACATCCGCATCTACCCGCTGCCGCACATGCCGGTGGTCAAGGACCTCGTCCCCGATCTCACGCATTTCTACGCCCAGCATGCCTCGATCATGCCGTGGCTGGAGACCAAGACGAACCGTCCCGCGAAGGAATGGAAGCAGTCGATCGAGGACCGCAAGAAGCTCGATGGCCTCTACGAATGCGTGATGTGTGCGTCCTGCTCGACCGCCTGTCCGTCGTACTGGTGGAATGGCGACCGCTACCTCGGCCCAGCCGCGCTGCTCCACGCCTACCGCTGGATCATCGACAGCCGCGACGAGGCCACCGGCGAGCGGCTCGACCAGCTCGAGGATCCCTTCAAGCTCTACCGCTGCCACACGATCATGAACTGCGCCAAGACCTGCCCGAAGGGCCTGAACCCGGCCAAGGCGATCGCCGAGATCAAGCGGATGATGCTGGAGCGGGTGGTGTAGGCCGCCGCATGGTGCCGCGACGCCGAAGCTGGCGCCCCGGCAGCCCCGGCGCTAGGCTTTCCGCAACCAGCTGCGGGAGGCTTCCATGACCGACATCGTGATCCTGTCCGGTGCACGCACCGCCATCGGCACCTTCGGCGGGGCTCTCGCCTCCGTTCCCCCGATCGACCTCGGGGGCATCGCCGCGAGGGCCGCCCTGGAACGCGCGGGCGTCGAAGGTTCGCGGATCGGCCATGTGGTCTTCGGGCACGTGATCAACACCGAGCCACGCGACATGTATCTCTCCCGCGTCGCGGCGATGCAGGCCGGGGTGCCTGAGACGACACCCGCCATGAACGTCAACCGGCTTTGCGGCTCGGGGGCTCAGGCGGTCGTCTCGGCGGTGCAGGCGCTGATGCTGGGCGACGCGGATTTCGCGCTCGCCGGCGGCGCCGAGAGCATGAGCCGCTCTCCCTACATCCTGCCCGCCGCCCGATGGGGACAGAAGATGGGAGACGCCGGCGCCTCGGACATGATGCTCGGCGCCCTCAACTGCCCCTTCGGTACCGGCCACATGGGGGTCACGGCCGAGAACGTCGCGCGTGAGCACGGCATCACGCGCGAGGACCAGGATGCCTTTGCCCTCGAAAGCCAGCACCGGGCCGCAGCGGCGATCGCCGAGGGCCGCTTCCGCGAGCAGATCGTGCCCGTCGAGGTGGCAAGCCGGAAGGGTCCGGTCGTGTTCGACACCGACGAGCATCCCAAGGCAACCTCGGCCGAGGCGCTCGCGGGCCTCAGGCCGGTGTTCCAGAAGGACGGCACCGTGACCGCCGGCAATGCGAGCGGCATCAACGACGGCGCCGCGGCGCTGGTACTTGCCCGCGCCGACGCCGCGGCGAAGGCCGGGCTCAAGCCGCGCGCGCGAATCCTTGGCTATGCCCATGCGGGCGTCAGGCCGGAGGTCATGGGGATCGGCCCTGTCCCGGCGGTCGAGGCGCTCCTGGCGCGAACCGGCCTCTCGGCCGGGGATTTCGACGTGATCGAATCGAACGAGGCCTTTGCCGCCCAGGCGATCGCCGTCAACAGGGCCCTCGGACTCGATCCCGCCAGGGTCAATCCGAATGGCGGGGCCATCGCGCTCGGCCATCCGGTCGGCGCCACGGGGGCCATTCTCTGCGTCAAGGCACTGCACGAACTCGAACGCACCGGCGGCCGCCGCGCGCTCGTGACCATGTGCATCGGCGGCGGCCAGGGCATCGCGCTGGCCTTCGAGCGCCCCTGAGGTCGCAAACGGGCTAGGCAGGCCCTTGCCCTCCGGCCTAGCGTCACCCCGGGGGAGGCGATCATGCAGTATGGCCTGAACGAAGAGCAGGAGATGATCGCGCAGACGGTGCGCAGCTTCGTCGAGCGCGAGATCTATCCGCACGAGGCGGAGGTCGAGCGCACCGGGGCGGTGCGACCCGAACTCGCGCAGGCGATCCGCGAGAAGACCATGGCGCTGGGCTTCTGGGCCTGCAACTTCCCCGAGGAAGTCGGCGGCGCCGGGCTCTCGCATCTGGAATTCGCGCTGGTGGAACGCGAACTGGGGCGGGGGAGCATGGCTCTGACCCATTTCTTCGGCCGCCCGCAGAACATCCTGATGGCCTGCCGCGGCGAGCAGCGCGAGCGCTACCTGCTGCCCGCCGTGCGGGGCGAGCGGATGGACGCGCTCGCCATGACCGAACCGGGCGCGGGCTCCGACATCCGGTCGATGCGCTGCACGGCGCGGCGGGTGGGCGGCGACTGGGTGCTGAACGGCACCAAGCACTTCATCTCCGGCGCCGATCACGCCGACTTCGTGATCGTCTTCGCCGCCACGGGCGAGGACACCACCGCCCACGGGCCGAAGAAGCGGATCACCGCATTCCTGGTGGACCGCGGACACCCGGGGTTCACCATACGCGAGGGCTACCGCTCGGTCTCCCACCGCGGCTACAACAACATGGTGCTCGAGTTCGACGACTGCCGCCTGCCCGATGCCCAGGTGCTCGGCGAGGTGGACGGCGGCTTCGAGGTGATGAACACCTGGCTCTACGCCACGCGCATCACGGTCGCCACGATGTGCGTCGGCCGGGCGCGGCGGGTGTTCGACACGGCCCTGGCCTACGCAGCCGAGCGTGAACAGTTCGGCCAGAAGATCGGAAGGTTCCAGGGAGTGAGCTTCCAGCTCGCCGACATGATCACCTGGATCGACGCCGCCGATTACCTCACCCTCGCGGCCGCGGACCGCCTCGACCGGGGGCTTACCGCCAACCGCGAGATCGCCTCGGCCAAGCTCTACGCCTCGGAGATGCTGGCGCGGGTCACGGATGCCGCGATCCAGATCCACGGCGGCATGGGCCTGATGGACGATCTGCCGCTGGAGCGCTGGTGGCGCGATGCGCGGGTGGAACGGATCTGGGACGGCACGAGCGAGATCCAGCGCCACATCATCGGGCGCGAACTCCTCAGGCCGCTCGGGGCATGACGCCGGTGATGGCTTGGGCCGAACGCGCGGCCCCCCGCGCAGTGCCGACGGGCGAGAGCGCCCGCAGCGCCGTGTGATGAGCCGCGGCCTCTCCCGCCTTTTCCGCCCCGCCTCGGTCGCCGTCATCGGCGGCGGCGCCTGGGGCCACGCGGTCGTGGCGCAGCTCCGCCGGCTCGGGTTTCGCGGCGCCATCTGGCCGGTCCACCCGACTGCCGCCGAGATCGCCGGTCTGCCTGCCTTCCCCTCCCTCGCCGCGCTTCCGGCCGCGCCCGACGCGGCCTTCGTGGGCGTCAACCGTGCCGCCACCGTTGCGGCGGTGCGCGAGCTTGCCGCGATGGGCGCGGGCGGGGCCACCTGCTTCGCCGCGGGCTTTGCCGAGGCCGAGGCCGAGGACGCCGAGGGCGCGCGGCTCCAGCGTGACCTCATCGCCGCCGCCGGAGACATGGCCTTCCTCGGGCCGAACTGCTACGGCTTCATAAACGCCTTCGACCAGGCGCTGCTCTGGCCCGACCAGCATGGCCTTGTCCCCGTCGAACGCGGCGTTGCCATCCTCACCCAGTCCTCGAACATCGCCATCAACCTGACGATGCAGCGGCGCGGCCTTCCGGTCGGCTACGTGGTCACCGCCGGAAACCAGGCCCAGACCACGCAGGCCGCCATCGCAAGCGCCCTGCTCGACGATCCCCGCGTCACCGCGATCGGCCTGCATGTCGAGGGGTTCCGCGACCTGCGCGCATGGGAGGCCTTCGCCGCCAAGGCGCACGAGCGGCGCATCCCCGTCGTCATCCTCAAGGTCGGCCGGTCGGAGGCCGCCCGCGCCGCAACCGTGTCGCACACCGCCTCGCTCGCGGGAGGCGACGCCGGTGCCGCGGCGCTCATCGACCGGCTCGGTTTCGCCCGGGTCGGCTCGCTTCCCGAGTTCCTCGAAACGCTGAAGCTCCTGCATGCCTGCGGCCCGCTGACGTCGAACCGCATCGCCTCGATCTCCTGCTCGGGGGGCGAGGCCTCGCTCGCCGCAGACACGGCCGTGGGGCGCGAGCTGACCTTCCCGGCCCTGACCGAGGCGCAGCGCACCGGCTTGCGCGCCGCGCTCGGGCCGATGGTCGCGCTCGCCAACCCGCTCGACTACAACACCTACATCTGGCGCGACACCGCGCGCATGACCGAAGCCTGGGCTGCGATGATGGACCCCTCCCTCGCGCTGACCATGCTGATCGTGGATTACCCCCGCGAGGACCGCTGCGACGCCGCCGACTGGGAATGCGCCACTCAGGCGGCGCTCGACGCGAAAGCGCGCACCGGCGCGAACGTCGCGCTGGTGGCCACACTGCCCGAGCTTCTGCCGGAATCCGTGGCCGGGCGGCTGATGGCAGGCGGCGTCGTGCCGCTGCACGGCCTCTCCGAGGCGATGGCGGCGGCGGAGGCCGCCGCCCGCCTCGGGCGCGCGCGAGCCTCCACCCTTCCGCTCCTCCTGCCGGGGGCGCCGCGCGCCGTGGCCGCGACCCTCTCCGAGGCGGAAGCGAAGGCGCGCCTTGCCGCCTTCGGGCTTCACGTGCCGCGCTCGACCAGGGCTGCATCCGCTGCCGAGGCGGCCCGCGCCGCCTCCGCCATCGGCTTTCCCGCCGTCCTCAAGGCGGAGGGCTTCTCACACAAGACCGAGGCCGGGGCGGTGGCGCTGGGCCTCGCCGACGAGGCGGCGGTCGAGGCGGCCGCGCGCGCGATGCCCGCAGCGTCGTTCCTTGTCGAGGAGATGGTTGCCGGCAGCGTCGCCGAACTGCTTCTCGGCGTGGTTCGGGATCCTGCGCATGGCTTCGTCCTCACGCTCGGCGCGGGGGGCATCCTGACCGAGCTTCTCGGCGACACCGTCTCGCTTCTCGTCCCCGCCACCGAGGACGAGGTGGCCGCCGCGCTCACCCGGCTGCGCATCGCCCCGCTGCTCTCGGGCTACCGCGGCAAGCCTGCCGCCGACCTCGGCGCCGCGGTGGCGGGCGTGATGGCGGTGCAGGCCTTCGTGGTTGAACATGCCGCCCGCGTCGAGGAAGTTGAGGTGAACCCGCTGATCTGCACGCCCACCCGCGCGGTGGCGGCGGATGCGCTCATCCGGGAGGCGACATGAGCCCGATCAGGACCCGACGCGACGGCGCGATCCTCGAGGTGACCCTCGACCGCCCCAAGGCGAACGCCATCGACCTTGCGACCAGCCGGATCATGGGCGAGTGCTTCCGCGACTTCCGCGACGACCCCGATCTGCGCGTCGCGATCGTGACCGCTGCAGGCGAGAAGTTCTTCTGCCCCGGCTGGGATCTGAAGGCCGCTGCCGCGGGCGATGCGGTCGACGGCGACTACGGCGTCGGCGGCTTCGGCGGCCTTCAGGAACTGCGCGACCTCAACAAGCCGGTGATCGCCGCCGTCAACGGCATCGCCTGCGGCGGCGGCCTGGAACTGGCGCTTTCGGCAGACATGATCCTCGCTGCCGATCACGCGACCTTCGCGTTGCCGGAGATACGCTCCGGCACGGTCGCCGACGCCGCGAGCATCAAGCTGCCCAAGCGCATCCCCTACCACATCGCCATGGAACTGCTGCTCACCGGCCGCTGGATGGATGCGGCAGAAGCGCACCGCTGGGGCCTCGTCAACGAGATCGTGCCGGCCGCCCGGCTGATCGACCGCGCCTGGGAGCTCGCGCGGCTGATCGCCTCCGGCCCGCCCCTCGTCTACGCCGCGATCAAGGAGATCGTGCGCGATGCCGAGGACTCGAAGTTCCAGGATGCGATGAACCGCATCACCCGGCGCCAGCTCCGCACGGTCGACATCCTCTACGGCTCCGAGGACCAGAAGGAGGGCGCCCGCGCCTTCGCCGAGAAGCGCGAGCCGGTCTGGAAGGGGCGCTGAGGTCCTCAGGCCTTGCGGAACCTGGGGATGAATGCCCGGTCGGCGTCGTGGACGCCCTCGCCCGCGTAGATCGGCACCTCCTCCTGCGCGAGGTCCGCGATCAGCCCGCCCAGCGCCGCAAGCGCCGGGCCGAAGCCTGCCGCGGCGTGGTGTGCGGCGTTCACCGAAAGGACAAACAGAGCATCCGGGCGGGCGATGCGGAGAAGCTCCGGCAGGACCTCGGGACCCAGATGGCCGAGCGTGAAGGTGCCGGCGCTGACGATCCCGGCATAGGTGGCGTCGGGCACCGCGAGCCCGGCCGTCGCGTCGCCCTCGAAAAGCCTGCGGTAGACGCCCTTCCCCCGCGCCTGTTCCAGCATCTCCGCCGAGATGTCGGTGCCGTCGATCGGCGCCGCGCCGCGCGCGGCAAGGAGCTGGCCGACCACGCCCGTGCCTGCGCCCACATCCAGAACCGGCCCCTGGCCGCCGGCGGCCGTGTAGGCGGCCGCGACGGCCTCGGGCAGCCGGTAGCCGGTGGCGCGAACGAAGTCCTCGTCGTAGGTGGCCGCCCATTGCGCATAGAGGCGCCGGTTATCCTCGGGCCCGTTCAGGGCGTAGGCGGCGTGCAGGTTTTCGGGTGCCGGGCTCATCCACGGCATGGTGCCACGCCGTGCGGCGCGATCAACCCCTCTCCTGCTTGCCTTCGCCGCGCCTGCCGGGAATAGTCGGCCGCACCGGCCCCCGCCGGCCGCAGGAGGAAGGCGCCGCAGATGCAGCCGATGGACATCCTCTGGCTGTTCCTCATCTTCAGCGCACTCCAGCCCGCGCTGCGCCTGCGGCTGCTCGAATACCAGCGGGCCATGAAGATGGCCAAGCTCCAGCGCGAGCGCGGCAGCAAGGTGATCCTGCTGGTCCACCGGCAGGAGACGATGCGCCTCCTCGGCTTTCCCCTGATGCGCTACATCGACATCCACGACAGCGAGGAGGTGCTGCGCGCGATCCGCCTCGCCGAGCCCGACCAGCCGGTCGACATCGTGCTGCACACGCCGGGCGGGCTCGTGCTCGCCGCCCTCCAGATCGCCCGTGCTGTCGAGGCACACAAGGGCAGGGTCACCGTGTTCGTGCCGCATCATGCCATGTCTGGCGGCACGCTGATCGCGCTCGCCGCGGACGAGATCGTGATGTGCGAGCATTCCGTCCTCGGGCCGATCGACCCCCAGGTCGGGGAACTGCCCGCCGCCTCGATCCTGCGGGCCGTCGCCCAGAAGCCGGTCGCCGAGATCGAGGACCAGACACTGATCCTCGCCGATGTCAGCCGCAAGGCGCTCGACCAGGTGACGAAGGCTGCCGAGGCCCTGCTTGCCCGCCACATGCAGCGCGACGAGGCAAGGGCGCTGGCAGAAAAGCTCGCCTCGGGAACCTGGACCCACGACTATCCGATCGGGGCCGAGGAAGCGAAGGCGATGGGCCTGCCCGTGAGCCTCGCCATGCCGCAGGACGTGCTCGACCTGATGACGCTCTACCCCCAGCCGGTGCGTCAGCAGAGGGGGGTCGAATACCTGCCCGACGTGCCCGGCCCGGCACGCAAGCCCAAGGCCTGAGGCGCCGGCCATGCCGGGCACCCTGCTCTCCCTCGGCCACGGCTACTCGGCCTCGGCCCTCGGGCGAGTGCTCCTCGGCCAAGGCTGGCGGGTGATCGGCACGACCCGCTCGGCGGACCGCGCCGCCCACCTCGCCGCACAGGGCGTCGAGACGCGGATCTGGCCGGGAAGCGACCTCACGGCGGATCTGGCCGAAGCAACGCATCTCCTCAGCTCCGTCGCGCCGGGGCCCGGCGGCGATCCTGTCATCGCCCTGCTCGGTGATGCCATTGCGCGCGCCGCACCTCACATCGCCTGGGCGGGGTATCTCTCCACCACCGGGGTCTACGGCGACCACGGGGGTGGGTGGGTCGACGAGACGACGCCGCTTGCGCCCACGACCCGGCGGGGGGCTGCCCGCGCAGCTGCCGAGGCCGAGTGGCGCGCCCTCGCGGCCCGATCCGGCCTGCCGCTCCACATCTTCCGCCTCGCCGGCATCTACGGTCCGGGGCGCGGGCCATTCGAGAAGGTGCGCGACGGCACCGCTCGGCGGATCGTCAAGCCCGGTCAGATCTTCAGCCGCATCCACGTCGACGACATCGCGCAGGTTCTCGCCGCCTCGATCGCACGGCCGAACCCGGGCGCCGTCTACAACGTCTGCGACGACGACCCGGCCCCGCCCGAGGACGTCCTTGCCCATGCCGCCTCGCTCCTCGGCCTGCCCCCACCCCCCGAGGTGCCCTTCGACGAGGCAGAGATGTCCGAGATGGCGCGCAGCTTCTACGCCGAGTCCAAGCGCGTCCGGAACGACCGCATCAAGCGGGAACTCGGCGTCCGCCTGCGCTATCCCGACTACCGCGCGGGCCTCGCCGCGATCCTCGCGGCCGAAGGCGGATGAGCGCTCAGCGCCGCCGCTGCTGCTCGATCTGGATCGAGAAGAGCGAGGGCGGATAGCTCGCCCCGGTGCGAAGCCCGTCCAGCACCACCGTGGTCTGGTAGCCTGTCTCGTCGGTCACGATCCACTGCCTGAGCGCGATCGGCGACGGCGAGAAGTAGAGCTTGATCGTCCCGTACTGCGGGTTCTGGGGGTCTTGCGCGGTCACGGTCGTCATGCCCTGCTCCTCGCCGTGCGCGACGACCATGCGCGCGCGCGTCAGGTCGATGTTGCGCGCGAGGATCAGGTTCAGCGGCGTCCGGCGCAGAGGATACTGCTCGGGCGGCTGGTTCGACTTGGCGTCGAAGATCGCCACCTGCCCCGACGAGGCGAGGACCAGTGCCGCATTCGGCGGGTTGTACTCGAAGCGCATCCGGTTGGGGCGGTGGATGAACAGCCGGCCCGTCGAGCGGCTTCCGTCGGCGTTGATCTGGGTGAACGTCGACTCCGCGGTCTGGATCGAGTTCAGGTAGCGCGAGATCTCGGCCAGCGGGATCGGCGCGGCAAGGGCGGGTGCAGCTGCTGCGACAAGCGCGAGCGGCGCGAGAAGAAGGCTGCGGCGAAGCGGGTCCATGGCGGTGTCCTGGTTATGCTTGGGGCGGCTCTACGCCCGTTGACATGGGAAGGGCAACGCCAAAGACCAAGCGTTATGCGATAACACGCATGCGGCGGCGGGGTTTCTGCCGTCCCCCTCTAGCCTTCCGGCACCAGGATCTCGCGCTTGCCGACATGGTTGGCCTGGCTCACGAGGCCCTGCTCCTCCATCTGCTCCACCAGGCGGGCGGCCTTGTTGTAGCCGATCCCCAGCTTGCGCTGGATGTAGGACGTGGAGACCTTGCGATCCTTCAGCACCACTGCCACCGCCTGGTCGTAGAGCGCATCGTCGCTCTCGCCCGAGCCGAGGCCGAGCACGAGGTCGATGTCGTCGGCCTTGTCGTCGTCGGGCCCTTCGACCACAGAGCCCACGTACTCCGGCGGCCCGTAGCTCTTGAGGTAGGTGACGACCTCCTCCACCTCCTCGTCGCTCACGAACGGACCATGCACCCGGCTGATCCGGCCCCCGCCGGCCATGTAGAGCATGTCGCCCTGGCCGAGGAGCTGCTCGGCCCCCATCTCGCCGAGGATGGTCCGCGAATCGATCTTGGACGTCACCTGGAAGCTGATCCGGGTAGGGAAGTTCGCCTTGATCGTGCCGGTGATGACGTCGACCGACGGCCGCTGCGTGGCCATGATGAGGTGGATGCCGGAGGCCCGCGCCATCTGCGCGAGCCGCTGGATGCAGGCCTCGATCTCCTTGCCCGCCACCATCATCAGGTCGGCCATCTCGTCGACGATCACGACGATGTAGGGGAGCTTGACCGGGGTGATCTCCTCGGTCTCGAACACCGGGTCGCCCGTCTCCTCGTCGAACCCGGTCTGGACCGTCCGGCTGAAGGTCTCGCCGCGCGAGAGCGCGTCGGCCACCCGGCCGTTGTAGCCCTCGATGTTGCGCACCCCCATCTTCGACATCTTGCGGTAGCGCTCCTCCATCTCGCCCACCACCCACTTGAGCGCGACAACCGCCTTCTTGGGGTCCGTGACAACGGGAGAGAGCAGGTGCGGGATGCCGTCGTAGACCGACAGTTCCAGCATCTTGGGGTCGATCATGATCAGCCGGCACTCCTCGGGCGAAAGCTTGTAGAGCAGCGACAGGATCATGGTGTTGATCGCCACCGACTTGCCCGAGCCCGTGGTGCCGGCGATCAGCAGGTGCGGCATCTTGGCAAGGTTCGCCACCACCGGCTCGCCGGCGATGTCCTTGCCCAGCGCCAGCGGCAGCCGCTGCTGGCCGTCGCCGAAGTCGCGCGCCGAGAGGATCTCGCGCAGGACCACCTTCTCGCGGTGTGCGTTGGGCAGCTCGATCCCGATGACCGAGCGGCCCGGCACGGTCGAGACGCGGGCCGACAGGGCCGACATGCTGCGCGCGATGTCGTCGGCCAGGCCGATCACGCGGCTGGCCTTCACACCCGGGGCGGGCTCGAGTTCGTACATCGTGACCACCGGGCCTGGGCGGACGCTGACGATCTCCCCCTTCACCCCGTAGTCGTCGAGCACCGTCTCGAGCATCCGGGCATTCTCCTCCAGTGCCTCGTTCGAGAGCTGGTTGCGCCTGATCTCGACCGGAGCCGACAGCAGCGACAGCGGCGGCGGCTCGTAGGCCGCCGGCGCGGCACCCTCGAACGGCAGCGCCGGCTGGCGCTCGGCCCGGGCCTGACGCGAGGGCTGCGTCTGCTTCGCCTGGGTCTGCACAACCGGCTTCGGTGCGTAGATCGACTGGTCGGCAGGACGAGGCTCCCCCGTCCGGCTCGGTGCTGCGGCGGGGCGATGGGCATCGTAGGCGGCAAACAGCCGGTCCTCGTGTTCCTCCGGCGCCGGGTCGAGCGTTCGGGGCTCCGCGCCCGCACGGTGCGCGGCGGTCAGCGGCGGCTCGACGCGGCGCATGGGCTCGATCTCGACCGGGCGGACCGGTTTGCCGAGGCTCATCCGGTTCTGGATCGCCGAGGCAATCCGCGCCCTGATGCGATCCTCGCTCGGCGCGCCGGCCGTCGCAGCCGCCGCGGCAAGGGGCTCGACGAGTTCCGGCTCGGGCATCGACGTGACCTGCGCGGCAAGGCGGCCCACTCCCGGAATGCGCGCGAGAAGGCTACCGGGCCTGTCGGTCCGGTGGGCCACCGGCGCAGCGGCCGAAGCCGCAGGGGCAGCGGCCGGACCGGCGACCCGCCCTTGCAGCAAAGGCTCGGTCCGACCCGCGCCGAGCGGCGTCGGCGCGCCGAACTCGCGCCGCGCCGTCCCGGCCTGGCGCCGCTCTGCCAGACGGCCGGCAGCCTCCCGACCGGACGTCAGAAGCCGTTCGGCAGCGAGTCCCGCGAGGTGCGCGGCCTGCGCGTAGGCGAGCACCGTTCCGACAGCGAGAAACCGCCCCGCGAGCTTGAGCTCGCGCAGCGTGCAGCCCAGCACGAACAGCAGCATCCCGACCGCAGCAACCCCCGTGACGAGCGACAGCAGCCGGAGGCTGAGCCCGGTGCCGAACGGCGCGAGTCCGATCAGGGTGCCGAGGACGGTGTCGCCGAACAGCCCGCCGAGGCCGAAGCTGTGGGTCCATCCCTCCGGCGGGACATGCGTCGCGGCGAAGATGGCGGCCAGCGCGATTGCGATCGGCGCGAAGATCACGCGCGAGAAGGCGCGCTCGGCCCCGATGTGGAGCACGAACCGCAGGCCCCAGGCCAGCGCGAGCGCGGCGAGGCTCCAGGACGCGAAGCCCATGATCACGGTCAGCGGCGAGGCGATCGAGGCCCCGATCCGCCCGAGGAGGTTCTCTGCATCGGCATCGGTCGCAGACAGCCAGGAGGGATCGTCGGGCGCGTAGGAGGCGAGCATCAGTCCGGTGGAGACGCCGAGCGCGATCAGACCGATGCCGAGGAGCTCGCGCCCGCGCCGCTCGAGCGCCGCCTGCGTCTTGCGGTCCAGAAGCGGGTCGCGCCGTTTCGCCTGATAGGATGCCATGCCCTTACCGAACCCTCATTCGTAGAGACTGCTGCGCAGCCGCTCGAGCGCGCGCTCCGTTTCCGCCATCGGGGCGACGAGCGCCACCCGGACGTAACCGCGCCCCGGATTGTCCCCATCCACTTCCCGACCGAGGTAGGCGCCCGGCAGCACCCGGACCCCGGTCTCGCGCCACAGCTTCAGCGCCGCGGCCTCGCCGTCGCCGACCCTGTCCGGCACCGGCAGCCACAGGAAGAAACCCGCCTGCGGTGCGCGGTAGTCACTCAGGCCGGCAAACACCCGGTCGGCGGCAGCATACTTCTCGGCATAGAGGCCACGGTTCTCTTCGACATGGGCCTCGTCCCCCCAGGCCCTCTCGGCGACACGCTGGAGCGGCAGCGGCAGCGGCGCCCCCGCGTAGCTCCTCAGCCGCCGCATGCGCGAGATGCCCTCGCGCCCGCCGGCCACGAAGCCCGAACGCAGTCCGGGCAGGTTCGACCGCTTCGAGAGCGAATGGAAGGCGTAGACGCGCTCCGGGTCCGCGCCCGTCCTGGCGGCAGCGGCCAGCACCCCCGGCGGCGGCGCACCGCGGTAGATCTCCGAGTAGCACTCGTCGGCCAGCACCAGGAAATCGTGCTTCTCCGCCAGCGCCAGAAGCTCCTCCCAGTAATCGGCCGGGGCCACGGCGCCCTGCGGGTTCGCAGGCGAGCAGAGGAAGGCGATGGCGGCACGGTCGAGCACCTCCGCCGGCAGCGCGGCATAGTCCGGAAGGAAACCTCCCTCCGCCGTCGCCTTCACATAAACGGGATCGGCCCCGACGGCGAGCGCGGCGACGGCATAGACCTGGTAGAACGGGTTCGGGACAAGCACCGCCGGCCGCCGCCCGCCCTTCGTCTCGGGGCAGAGCGCGAGGACTGCGTTGAAGAGGCCCTCGCGCGTTCCGTTCAGCGCCATCAGGCGCTCGGGGCCGACCTCGACGCCATACCGCCTTTCGAGCCATGCGGAGATCGCGAGAAGCAGTTCCGGCGTGCCCTCGTTCGGCGGATAGCGGCCGAAGCCTGCGGCATTCTCGGCAACGACCTGCGGAACCCAGGCGGGGAACGGGTGCTTCGGTTCGCCGATCGTCATGTCGATCGGCTCGCCGCCCGGTGGATGGGCATCGAGCAGCGCCCGCAGGCGCGGAAAGGCATAATCGGGTAGGTTCGAAAACCGCTCCGGTTGGATCATCGCTGCCTCGAGGTCGGGGTCTTTCCGCCCCGATTTGCCGCAAGCATATCCGGCAGGGCCCGGCCGGTCCAGAAAATCGCAGGCGCACACGGGGCTTGGCCGCGGCACCTGTGGCTTTTTCGACTCGCGCCCCGCCCCTCAGCGGTCTCGGTGCGGCGGCTATCCGCCCAGCGCCCGCTCGGCGGCAGCGCCGAGCCGGAGCAGCCGCTCCTCCGCGCCGGGCGGGCCGAGCAGCATCAGTCCGCATGACGGCGTGCCGGTCGGCAGGGTCAGGCCGCACAGTCCCATTAGGTTGCCGATCCGCGTGTTTCGCAGCGTCAGGAGGTTCTCGGCGACATAATAATCGCGGTCGGCCAGAAGCCGTGCGGCATCGGGCGGCAGGTTCGGCGCGGTGGGCAGGATCACCGCGTCGAATCCGGCCGTCGCGGAGGCATAGGCCGCCTGCAGGCGGCGAAGCTGACGCCAGGCAGCCACGAAGTCGGGCCCGAGCATTGCGGCCCCGCCCCGGAACCGCTCGAGGATCGGCGGGAACATCCTTTCCGGCGCCGCCTCGATCTGCTCGCGCCAGATCCCGTAGGCTTCCGTCGTGAACAGAACCGCCGACAGCGAAAGCGCCTCCTGCACGGCAGGAACATCGCCGCGAACCAGCGTCGCCCCCGCGGCCCCGAGGCGCCGCGCCGCTGCCTCGAAGGCCTGCGCCGGCGCCTCCCGGATGTCGTCGAAGGCCGCCGTCTCCAGCACCATGAACCGGGTGCCGCCGAGGCTCGCCCCCCGGAGATCGGCGGGCTTCGAGCCTTCCAGAAGCGAGAGGACCAGGGCCGCATCCTCTACCGTCCGGGTCAGCGGGCCGACCGTGTCGAAGCTCTCGGCAAGCGGCACCACTCCGCGGGTGGAGAGCCTCCCGGCCGTCGTCTTCAGACCGACGAGGTCGTTCCAGGCCGCCGGGATGCGGACCGAACCGCCGGTGTCCGAGCCGATGGCCGCCGCGGCAAGCCCGAAGGCCACCGAGGCGGCCGCCCCCGACGACGACCCGCCGGGAACGGCGGCAGGGTCGTTCACGTTCGGCGGCGTCGCCGTCACCGGATTGAGCCCGAGGCCCGAGAACGCCAGTTCCGACAGGTGGGTCTTGCCGAGGCAGACAGACCCTTGCGATGTCGCGGTCGCCAGCACCTCGGCATCGGCCTCGGGCACCCGGCCCGCCAGAAGCGCCGACCCGCCTTCGGTCGCCACACCCGCGGTGTCGAAGTTGTCCTTCCACGAGATCGGAACGCCGTCGAGCGGGTGCCGCCGCAACCCCGCCTCTGCGCGCGCCGCTGCGGCGGCGGCCTCGGCGCGGGCGCGGTCGGGCGTGGTGCGCGCATAGATGCGCGCCGCATCCGGATGGGCGGCAACCGCGTCGAGGAACGTCTCCACCAGGGCCACGGGGCTGACCCGTCCTTCGGCAACCGCACGCCCCAGCGCGCCCGCACCCATCCGCCGCCACTCGGTCATGCCCGCGCCTCCCGCTCGTTGCGGCCGGAAGGCTAGCGACGCCGCGGCGCATGGACAATCCCGCCGCCGGCGCCATAGTCGCGCGCCATGACAGCCGATTTCGATGTCCTGATCGTCGGCGGCGGGCTGAACGGTCCGGCCCTCGCCCTCGCCCTCGCGCAGGGGGGGATGCGCACCGCCGTGCTCGACGCGATGCCGCTGCCTGCGCGGCGCGACCCCGGTTTCGACGGGCGGGCCTACGCGCTGGCGCTCGCCTCGCAGCGGCTGCTCGCAGCCCTGGGCGTCTGGGGCGCCGTCGGGGACCAGGCGCAGCCGATCCTCGAGATCGTCGCCTCGGACGGGCGGGCGGGAGAGGGGCCGGCGCCCTTCTTCCTGCACTTCGACCACGCCGAGATCGAGGAAGGCCCGATGGGCTACATGGTCGAGGACCGGTTCCTGCGGCCCGCCCTGCTCGACGCCATCGCGGCGACGGCACCGGCCGAGCACCGCGCCGAAGCGGAGGTGGTCGCGCAGGAACCGGGACCGGCGGGTGTCACCGTGACCCTCGCCTCGGGCGAAAGGCTCTCGGGGCGGCTTCTGGTCGGCGCCGACGGACGCGCCTCGGGGGTCGCGAGCCGCGCCGGGATCGGCCGCACCGGCTGGGACTACGGGCAGACCGCCCTGGTCTGCGCCATAGCCCACGAGAAGCCGCACCGGGGCGTGGCGCACCAGTTCTTCATGCCTGCCGGTCCGCTGGCAATCCTGCCGCTGAGCGGCAACAGAAGCTCGATCGTCTGGAGCGAACGCAGCGACACGGCCGCCGCACTCGCGGCGCTCGACGACGAGGGGTTCCTTGAGGCCCTGCGGCCCCGCTTCGGCGACTTCCTGGGCGCGATCCGCCTCGAGGGGACGCGTTTCGGCTACCCGCTCGGCCTGTCTCTCGCCAATGCGCTTGTCGCGCCGCGTGTGGCTCTGGTCGGCGACGCCGCGCACGGGATCCATCCCATCGCCGGGCAGGGGCTCAACCTCGGCTTCCGGGACATCGCGGCGCTCGCCGAGGTGCTGACGCTTGCCAGGCGGCGCGGCGAGGACATCGGCGCACCCGACGTGCTGGAACGCTACCAGCGCTGGCGGCGCTTCGACACGGCCGCGCTCGCCGTCGCGACCGATGCGTTCAACCGCCTGTTCTCCAGCGACAATCCCCTGCTGCGAGGGGTGCGCGACCTTGGCATGGGCCTCGTCAATGCCTTGCCCGGTGCCCGCCGTGCCTTCATCCGCGAGGCGGCCGGGCTGACCGGCGAGGTGCCGAGCCTGCTGCGCGGGCGTCCGGTCTGACCGGCGGCAGGGGGACGCTCAGCGCGCCCCCAGCATCGCCAGCCGGATCAGCGCCCGCTCGACGAGGGCCATGGCAGGAACCGGCGCGGCAGAGCGCAGGGTGAGGTCGGTCTCGACCAGCATCGCAAGCGCCTGCTCAAGGCGCGCAACCCCCCAGGACTGCGCCTGCCGCACCAGCCGGTCGCGTCGGGGCCCGAACACCGGAGGCCGCAGCGACCCGGCGCCATCGGCAGCCCCTCCCGGTGCCGTCGCCACGGCGTGGAGCTGCCGGAAATGCCGCGTCGCCCCGATGCAGAGCGTGACCGGCGCCACGCCCTGCGCCTCGATCCGCCTCAGCAGCGGTCCGAGCGCGCGGGCATCCGCCTCGGCGACGGCATCGAGCACGTCGTCGAGCTCCGCCTCCGCGGCAGGCGGGGCGACGGCGGCGATGTCGCCCGCCGTGACAGGCGCCGGATCGCCGAGCTTGTAGAGCGCAAGCTTCTCCACCGTCTGCCGGAAGTCGCCCGGCCCGAGAGTGCGGGCGAGTGCGGCCAGCGCATCCATCCCGTCGCGCGCGGGAGCCGCGAGGCCCGCGCGCCTGAGTTCCGCCTCGATCTCCTCGCGCCCCGGCGGATCGTCGTAGAGCGCCGCCGCGACCGCGTTGCCGTTCCCCTCGAACAGCCTGCGCAGCGCCGATTTCGCCGGGAGCAGAGCCGCGGTGACGACCACGGTCGCGTCTCCCTCCCGCCAATCCCCGAGCGCGCCGGCCACCACCGGAGCAAGCGCATCGGTCGCATCCTCCACGAACACGGCGCGGTGGCCGGGGAAGAAGCCCTGGGCGCGCATCGCGTCCGACAGGAGCGCGGGATCCTTCCGCAGCTCGGAGGCGGCGATCCGTACGAGCCGCATCTCCGCCTCGCCGCCGGGCCCGAGAAGCGCCGCGATCGCCTCCTGCCGCTTCAGCGCGACGCGCATCGGATCGGCACCGTGGATCAGGAGCCCGGCCTTGCCCGGGTCGGGCGCGGCCAGATAGCGCAGCGCCGCGGCGCCCTGCAGCTTCATCGCAGGAGCGCCGCCCCGGCCGCGAGCCGCGTCACGAGCTGGTCGGCGAGCAGCGTCATCAACCGGTCCTCGGCATCCCGGCGGGCGGCGAGCGTGGCCGTGGTGCTGCCGGTCGCCGAATAGGCGGTGAAGGCCTCGGTCGTCCCGCTCGCCACCGGATCGCCCCCGCCGCCGGGCCGGACCGACCAGTCGAGCCTTCCCTGGAGCGTGATGCGGGTTGCGACGTTCTCGGGGGTCAGACCCGCACCCACCTCCTCGACCGCGATGCGGTATCCCAGCGCCCATGGCGCACCCGGTCCGGCGCGGCCCATCCGGTCCTCGAAACGGGCGACGAAGGCATAGGCGGCACGATCGGCCGGATCGTCGGGGCGGATGCTGCCCCTCAGCGCGGCCGCTGCCCCGCCGGGGGCGTAGACCGGCTCGAACCCGCATCCGGCGAGCGGAAGCGCCAGCAGGGCCAGAACCGACCTGCGGTCACACCACGACATTGACGATCCGCCCCGGCACGACGATCAGCTTCTTGGGCGCGAGGCCGCCCAGCGCGCGCGCAACCGATTCGTCCTCGAGGACCAGCCGCTCCACCTCGGCAGGGGCAAGATCCTTCGGAACGGTGATCTCGCTGCGCCGCTTGCCGTTCACCTGGATCGGCAGCGTCACCGTGTCGGTGGCCAGCATCGCCGGATCCGCCTCGGGCCAGGGGGCCGTGGTGACGAAGCCCTCGCCGCCGAGCATGGCCCAGACCTCCTCGGCAAGGTGCGGCACCATCGGCTGCATGAGCTGCGCCATCGTCCGCATCGCCTGCCGCTTCGCCTGCGCCCCCGCGCCCGACTTCGCCAGCGTGTTGGTGAACTCGTAGAGCCGCGCCACCGCCTTGTTGAAGCCGAAGCTCTCGATCCCCTGCGTGACGTCGTGGATCGCCCGGTGCGTCGCACGGATCAGCTCGGCATCCTCGGCATTGGCGGGAACCTCGCTCGCCGCGATCTCCGACGCCAGACGCCAGACGCGCCCGAGGTGGCGGAACGCCGCCTCGGCCCCGGCGGCCGTCCATTCGACGTCGCGCTCGGGCGGACTGTCCGACATCACGAACCAGCGCGCGGTGTCGGCGCCGTAGCGGGCCACGATCTCGTCGGGATCGACCACGTTCTTCTTCGATTTCGACATCTTGATGAGCGGCCCGATCTCGACCGGCGTGCCGTCGCGCAGCGTCGCGCCCGCCTCGGTGCGGATCACGTCGGCGGGCGAATGCCAGACCGGCAGGCCGTTCGGCCCCGTGGTCGAGTAGGTCTCGTGGACCACCATGCCCTGCGTGAAGAGCGCGTCGAACGGCTCGATCGCCTTGGCGGGCAGGTGGCCCGTCAGATGCATCGCTCGGGCGAAGAAGCGCGAGTAGAGAAGGTGCAGGATCGCGTGCTCCACCCCGCCGATGTACTGGTCGACATTCATCCAGTAGTCCGCGTCCTCCATCACCGTCGGCGTGGTCGCGTGCGGCGCGGTGAAGCGGGCGAAGTACCACGAACTGTCCACGAAGGTGTCCATCGTGTCGGTCTCGCGGGTGGCCGCACCGCCGCACTTCGGGCAGGCGCAGTGCTTCCACGTCGGATGCCAGTCGAGCGGGTTGCCGGGCCGGTCGAAGGTCACGTCATCGGGCAGGCGGATGGGCAGGTTCTCCTTCCGCTCGGGCACCACGCCGCAGTCCGGGCAGTGCACCACCGGGATCGGGCATCCCCAGAACCGCTGCCGGCTGATGCCCCAGTCGCGCAGGCGGTACTTCGTCACGCCCCGGCCGATGCCGCCCGCCTCGCAGGCGGCGATCGCGGCCTCGATGGCCTCCTCGCCCGTTGCATCCTCGGGCCAGCCGAAGCCGCGGGTCCAGCGGACGCGCTCGGTCTTAGGCGGCACGAAGGCCTCGTCGCCGACCGGCGCGCCGCCCTCCAGCGCCACGAAGGTGTCGATCACCGGAAGCCCGTACTTCCGCGCGAAGTCCAGGTCGCGCTGGTCGTGCGCCGGGCAGCCGAAGATCGCGCCGGTGCCGTAGTCCATCAGGATGAAGTTCGCGATCCAGACCGGCAGTTCCCAGTCGTTGTCGAACGGGTGGCGCACCTTCAGCCCCGTGTCGAGGCCGATCTTCGGGGCGGTCTCGATCGCCTCCTCCGAGGTGCCGAGGCGCCGGCACTCGGCCACGAACCCGGCCACCTCCGGGTCGTGCCGCTCCAGCTGCTTGGCCAGCGGATGGTCGGGCGAGATCGCCACGAAGCTCGCGCCCATCAGCGTGTCGGGGCGGGTGGTGTAGACCTCGATCCGGTCGAAGCCCTGCGGCGCCTCGACGAACGAGAACGCGAACTGGAGGCCGCGCGACTTGCCGATCCAGTTGCGCTGCATCAGCTTGACCTTCTCGGGCCAGCGGTCGAGGCCGTCGATCGCCTCCAGGAGCTCCTCGGCAAAATCCGAGATGCGGAAGAACCATTGCGTCAGCTCGCGCCGCTCGACGGGGGCGCCCGACCGCCAGCCCTTGCCGTCGATCACCTGCTCGTTCGCCAGCACGGTCATGTCGACCGGATCCCAGTTGACGACGGCAGCCTTTCGGTAGACCAGACCCTTTTCCAGCATGTCGAGGAACAGCGCCTGCTGCTGGCCGTAGTATTCGGGGTCGCAGGTGGCGAAGCTGCGGCTCCAGTCGTGGGTGTAGCCCAGAGGCGCAAGCTGCGCCCGCATGTCGGCGATGTTCCGGTAGGTCCATTCGCCGGGATGCACGCCCTTCTCGATCGCGGCGTTCTCGGCCGGCAGGCCGAAGGCATCGAACCCCATCGGGTGCAGCACGTTGAAGCCCTTCGCCATCCGGTAGCGCGCAACCACGTCGCCCATCGTGTAGTTGCGCGTGTGCCCGATGTGGATCCGCCCCGAGGGATAGGGGAACATCTCCAGCACGTAGTATTTCGGCCGCGCGGGGTCGCGGACGGTGCGGAAGATGCCGGCCTCGTCCCAGGCCTTCTGCCATTTCGGTTCGATCAGGGCGGGGTCGTGGCGGGACATCGGGTCTCTCTGGCGTGGCTTCGGGCGGGGCGCGCGCGCCCCTGCCCGTGGCCTGATAGCCGCTCGGCCCGCTCCGGTCCAGCGGCAGGGCGCCGATGCCCTTGACGACAGGCCGGCGGCAGCCCAAGTGGCATCGGGTCCGGGCCCCTCTGGCGGCAGCAATGCAGCGATGTCGGACGCGACCCGAAACCGTCGCTCGCAGGGGGCACATGGCCCGTGCGGGCGGCGCCCAACCTGAACGGACGTCATGGAGATCCTCCTTTCCATCGTCGGCGGCCTGATCGTGCTGACCTTCGGCGCCGAGCTTCTGGTGCGCGGGGCCGTGCGGCTGGCCGAACGCTTCGGCGTCTCGCCGCTCCTGATCGGCCTCACGATCGTCGGCTTCGGCACCTCCACCCCCGAGCTCGTGACCTCCGTCCAGGGCGCGCTCGCCGGATCGCCGGGCATCGCCGTCGGCAACATCGTCGGCTCCAACCTCTTCAACATGCTCGTCATTCTGGCGATCGCGGCGGTCATCTCGCCGATGCCGGTGCCGAAGGGCGCGATCGGCCGCGACGGCACGCTGGTGATCGTCACGGCGGCGATCTTCGTCGCCGTCGGCTACCTCTGGACGCTCGACCGCCTCGTCGGCGCGGCCTTCCTCGCCATGCTCGCGGGCTACCTCACCTTCGCCGCCATCCAGGAACGGCGCGGCGACGGCCACACGCTCGCCTTCGAGAAGGCCGAGGCGCTCGCCGGGGCCGATCCGGGCGTCCGGCCCGACCACCGCGGCACCGGCTGGCTCGGCCCGCTGGCGCTGGCCCTGGCCGGGCTCGTGCTCCTCGTCGTCGGCGGGCGGTTCTTCGTGACCGGCTCGATCGAGCTTGCCCGGCTCCTCGGCATCAGCGAGGCGGTCATCGGCCTCACGGTCGTCGCCGCCGGCACCTCGATGCCCGAGCTTGCCACCTCGGCCATTGCGGCGCTGCGCCGGCAAGGCGACGTTGCGATCGGCAACATCCTCGGCTCCAACATCTACAACCTCCTCGGCATCGGCGGCGTCACCGCGGTGATCTCGCCCACCGACATCCCGCCCGAGATCGTCACCTTCGACAGCCTGGTGATGCTCGCCGCCTCGGTCGTGCTGCTGGCGATGCTCTACACCGGGCGGCGGCTCTCGCGTGGCGAGGGCGCGGCGCTGCTCGGCAGCTACCTCGTCTATCTCTGGTGGATCTGGCCCGCGGCCTGAGGCCGCCCGCGCAGCGCCCGGCCTTCAGAGCCGCGAGTCGGCGATGCGGAGCTGGCGGGCGCGGGTGAGGATCGCGTCCTCGACGGCGCGCACGGTGTCGGGGCTCACCGCCCCGCCGCCGCGCGCCTCGAGGGCGACCTTGAGCGAGCGGGCGTCGAGCGCGGGATCCTGCACATAGACGGTGGCGCGGTAGGCCCGGCCGCCGCCCGGCGGGGTGCCGTAGCCCGTCACGATAACCCCGGTAAACGGGTCGACCGACTGGATCGGCAGGAAGTTCAGCACGTCGAGCGCCGCGTTCCAGATGTACTTGTTGACCTCGACGGTGGTGTTGGGGTTGTCGCGGTTGCCGAACAGGTCCCAGATGGTCGACCGGCGCGTGCGCTCGCCCCGTTCGGCGATGGCGGTGCCGTCGGACTGCCGCGCGCCCTGCCGGCGCAGGCTGTCGCCGCCGAATCCGGCGCAGCCGGCCACCATGAGGCCGACCATGCCGATAAGCACGAAGCGCGCCGCGCGCGAGGATTTCATTCTAGCGGACCCGCCTTGCCGACCCCGCGCCCTGTCTAGCCGAGGGTCGGCCGGGTGACAAGCCGTTTGCCCGCCGGCGGCGCCTCGGGCGCCTGCCGGCCGTGGGGAGCGGACCGGCGGCGGGGCGGTGTTGCGATCCTGCACCATCGGCGCGGGCAATACCCGGCTTCGGGCGACTCGTCTTGCATCGGAGCGGTCCAGGGGGGAAGAAATCACCATTCCTGGCCCGATCCTGTCTGGGTCGGGCGCACTTCTGAGAAACACGAGGGAAAACATGAAAAAGGTTCTTCTCGCCACGACCGCCCTGGTGGGCCTCGCTGGCGCGGCGGCCGCCGAGGTGACCATCTCGGGTTCGGCCGAAATGGGTGTCGTCGGCGGCGGCGTGAATGCGACCAACGGCTCGGGCGGCGAAACCCAGTTCTGGCAGGACATCGACGTCACCTTCACGATGACGGGCGAGTCGGATTCGGGCCTGTCGTTCGGCGCCTCGGTCGACCTGGACGAAGGCGGCAACCTCGGCGATGAGTTCTCGAACCAGGGCGTCGCCATCTTCATCTCGGGCGCCTTCGGCACCCTGACGATGGGCGACACCGACGGCGCCATCGACTGGGCGATCACGGATGCCGGCAACATCGGCAACCCGGGCTCGATCGACGATGCCGAAACCTCGCACCTGGGTTACAACGGCTCGTTCGGCGACGGCGGGGACAGCACCAACGAGTTCGACAACCAGGTGCTGCGCTACGACTACTCGTTCGGCGCGGTCGGCGTCGCGATCTCGTACGAGCAGGGCGCGACCGGCGGTGACGGCCTACTGCTCCCGGCCGACTCGAATGGCTCGATCGCCCTCGGCGTGAAGTACAACCTCGACCTGGGCGGCACCACGGTCAACCTCGGCGCGGGCTTCATGCAGACCGACTTCGTGGGCGACGAGCGCCAGATCTGGGCGCTGGGCGCCGCGGCGGAACTGGCCGCTGGCTTCTCGGCCGGCATCACCTACCAGGACTGGGACTATGACACCGCCGAGGATGTGTCGCACGTCGGCATCGGCCTCGGCTACGAGTCGGGCCCGATCTCGGTGCACGCCAACTGGGGCCAGTACGACCTTGCGACCTCGCCCGACGAGGAGGGCTGGGGCATCGCCGCGGCCTACGACCTCGGCGGCGGCCTCTCGGTCCACGCCGCCTATGCCGACAGCGACGACGGCACTGCCGCCGACTACCAGACCTGGTCGCTCGGCGTGGCCATGTCCTTCTGATCCACCCGGATCGACGGAACCGGAAAGAGCGGGCCTTCGCGCCCGCTCTTTTCTTTTCCGGCGCGAGGCGCGATACCGGGGCCATGCCGAACCAGCGCCCCGCCCCCCGCCCGATCCCCGACATCACCGCAGTGCTCAAGGCCGCGCGCGACCGGCTCGCCGCGGGAGATACCGCCTCGGCGAAGGCGACCATCGCCAACGTCCTGAAGCTCGCCCCGAACTCGCTCGATGCCTGGAACGGCCTCGGCCACGTCTGCCGGGCCGAGGGCGACCACCTCGGCGCGCTCAACGCCTTCGACCGCTCGCTGAAGCTGAAACCCGCGCAGCCGCAGGTGATCGCCGCACGCGCGCAGACGCTTGCCGACCTCGGCCGCACCGCCGAGGCGGCCGGCGCCTACGACCGGCTCATCGCCATGTTCCCCCGCGAGGTGAAGCCGCGCGCCGACAAGGCGCACCTCCTCCAGCAGGCGGGCGACTTCGACGCGGCCGAGGCCGAATTCCGCAAGGCGCTGGAACTCGCCCCCGACGACGGCGAGCTTTACCGCGTGTTCCTGCGCACCAAGAAGCTCGCCGCCGACGATCCCCTCATCGCCGCGATGGAGCGGGTCTGGGCGAAGGACTCGCTGCCGCAGCGCTCGCGCGCGCATCTCGGCTTCGCGCTCGCCAAGGCGATGGAGGACATCGGCCGGCACGACCGGGTCTTCGCCTATCTCAGGCCCGCGAACCAGGCGATGCGCCGGCTCCAGCCCTTCGACATCGAGGAGCGCGCGCGCCGCCTCGGCGCGCTGCTCGACGCCTTCCGCGGCCACGACTGGTCCCGCCACCCCGCCGCCGAGCCCGGACCGTTCGGCCCGATCTTCGTCAGCGGCCTGCCCCGGTCGGGCACGACGCTGGTCGAACAGATCGTCTCGGCGCACCCCGAGGTCGAGGGCGGCGGCGAGATGGCGATCCTCTTCCGCATGGCGACCGACCTCCTCGCCGTGCCCGGCGGCGGCTTCCGCCCGGCCGGCACGGTTTCGCCCGACGACCTCGCCCGCCTCGCCCGGGGCTACGAATCCCGCGTGCGCAAGGCGCTGAAGTTCGACCGGCGCTTCACCGACAAGTCGATCCAGACCGACATGGTGGCCGGCCTCGTGCGCATGGCGCTGCCCGGCGCGCGGATCATCGAGGTCGCGCGCGACCCGCGCGACACGCTGTTCTCGATCTACAAGAACGTCTTCACGCCGGGAAAGCACCTCTACGCCTACGACCTGCGCGACCTCGCCCGCACCTGGAAGCTGCACCGCCGCTTCGTGGAGTTCTGGGACGAGGCGATCCCCGGCCTCTTCCACCACGTCCGCTACGAGACGCTGGTGGCCGATCTCGAACCGACGGCCCGCGCCATGGTCGCCGCCGCCGACCTGCCGTGGGACGACGCCTGCCTCCACTACGACCGCAACCGCCGCCAGGTGAAGACGCTCTCCACCCACCAGGTGCGCCAGCCGATCTACGATTCCTCCGTCGGCGCCTGGCGCCGGCACGAGGAGGATCTCGCCGAGATGCTGGAAGAGCTGGGCGAGGTCGCATGACCGCCCTCGCGGAGATCCGCGCGCGCATCGCCGCCGCCGAAGCCGCCGCGGGCCGCGCGCCCGGCTCGGTGAAGCTGATCGCCGTGTCGAAGGTGCAGCCGCTCGACCGGATCGAGGCGGTCCTCGCCGAGGGTCACCGCCTCTTCGGCGAGAACCGCGTGCAGGAGGCGGCCGGCAAGTGGCCGGCGCTGCGCGAACGGTTCCCCGGAACCGAGGTCCACCTGATCGGGCCGCTCCAGACCAACAAGGCCCGCCAGGCGATGGATCTCTTCGAGGCGATCCATTCGGTGGACCGACCGAAGCTTGCCCACACGCTCGCCCGCCTCGCGCAGGAACTGGGGCGCTGCCCCGAGCTGTTCGTCCAGGTGAACACGGGCGAGGAGCCGCAGAAGGCCGGCGTCGCGCCGGCCGAGGCCGACGCCTTCGTCGCGGAGTGCCGCGCGCTCGACCTGCCCCTGGTCGGGCTGATGTGCATCCCGCCGGTTGACGAGGAGCCCGCGCTGCACTTCGCGCTTCTGGCCAAGATCGCCGCGCGCAACGGGCTCGCCGGCCTCTCGATGGGCATGAGCGACGACTTCGAACGCGCCATCGCCCTGGGCGCGACGCATGTCCGCGTCGGCTCGGCGCTTTTCGGCGCCCGTGCCTACGACGCGGGCGAACCGAGCCAGACCCGCGCGTAGGGCGGCAGCGCGATGTTGCTGCCGTGCGGCTCCACCGGGCGGTCGGACAGCAGGTCGTGCAGACCCGCCACGCCCAGCGCCTGCACCCAGCCCAGCGGCACGTGCAGCCAGCTTTCGGTGAAGTTGAAGAGACAGAGGACGACACCCGTCGGCGACCGGCGCAGGAAGGCGAAGACCCCCGGCGCCTCGCACCGGACCACCTCGGTCGGCACCGCACCGTGCAGCGCCGGGGTCGCCCGGCGGCGCGCGAGGATGTGCCGCACCCCCCGGAACACCCGCGCGCCGGGCGTGTCCGCCTCGTGCCTCGCGGCCGCCGCCTCCCAGTCCATCGCCGGGCGGTGGATCCAGCGGCTGTCATGGGCGTGGTCCGGCCGGTCGCGGTAGCCGTAGTCGTTCAGAAGCGCGATCTCGTCGCCCATGTAGACGAGCGGTATCCCGCCCCAGGCGGCGATCAGCGCATGCCCCATCAGGATCCGCTGCACCGCCATCTCCGCCGCGACGGCATCGCCCGCGGCGAGCGCCTTCTCCAGCCCGCAGAGCGAGGCGCAGCTGCCCGAGATCCGCTTGTCGCCGGTCGCCTCGTTCACCTGGAAGAGCGCGCCCCTGGCGAAGCTGCCGGGAAAGCCGCCCTCGTAGAACTCCGACAGGAACGCCCGGTGCGCGGCGCCCGAAAGCCCGACAGCCGCCGCGTCCTCGTCGGTCACCGCCCAGCCGATGTCGTCGTGGCAGCGGACGTAGGTGGCGTAGGTCGCATTCGTCAGAACCGGCGGGAAATGGGTGCCCATCACGTGCGTCATCAGCCGCGTGTCCCGGCTGGCCAGCGCCGACCAGAACTGCACCATCAGGCTGTTGTGGTAGGCAAGGTTGCCCTCCTTGCCGTCATGCGCCCCGCGGCCGAGGTAGGGCAGCATCTCGGAGGGCGAGACGATCGCCTCCTCGAGGTGGATCACCGCCGGCGCGGCGATGCGGCTCGCCGCGCGCAGCGCCTGCAGGATCATGTGCACCTCGGGCTCGGACTGGCAGCGCGTGCCCATCCGCTTCCACATGAACGCGACCGCGTCGAGGCGGACCACATCCACGCCCCGGTTGGCCAGGAACAGCATGATCTCGACGATCTCGAGGAACACCCGCGGGTTCGCCCAGTTGAGGTCCCACTGGTGTTCGTTGAACGTGGTCCAGACCCACTTGCCGAACTCGGGGTAGAAGGTGAAGTTGCCCGGCGCGTTGTCGGGGAACACCTCGACCAGCGTCCGCTCGTATTGCTTCGGCAGCCGGTCGTCGTCGAACATCAGATAGTAGTCGCGGAAGCGGGGATCGCCCGCCGCGGCCGCCCGCGCCCAGGCGTGCTCCTTCGCGGTGTGGTTCAGCACGAGGTCCACGCAGAGCGACATGCCCCGCGCGCGCAGCGCCTTCGCCACGGCCTCGAAGTCCCGCATCGTGCCGTAGGCGGGGTTGATGGCCCGGTAGTCCATGACCGAATAGCCGCCGTCGCTGTCGCCGGGGCGCGGCTTCAGGCAGGGCATCATGTGCACGTAGGTGATGCCGAGGTCCTCGAGGTAGTCGAGCCTTTCGAGAACCCCCTTCAGCGTCCCGGCGAAGCGGTCGATGTAGAACACGTAGCCCGCCATGTCGGGGCGCTGGAACCAGTCGGGCTGGAGATCGCGCCTGAGGTCGAGCCGCCTCAGATCGGCGGGCCGCGCGGCCCAGGCCGCATGGAGCGCGGCGAGGAGCGCCTCGCGGAAGGCCGGGTAATTCTCTCGGTGGCCGTAGAGGGCGTCGAGCATCGGCCACAGGTCCGGCGCGCTGCGTTCGAGCCGGAGCCGGAACAGGTCTTCGTCGGCGGCCGTCAGGCGCGGCATGGGATCCTCCGGTTCGGCGCGACGTTAGCGGTAGCAAGCCGCGTCGGGAAGGGGGCAGCCATCCCCTCCGGCACGGGCGCGGCCGGGGCCGGCGCCCTTCGCCTCAGTCCCGCACGATGAGCCTCGTCTCGTAGTCGATCCGCGCGACGATCCACAGCAGGTGGTCGCGCCGGAAGGCCACGCAGCCCGCCGTGGGGTGGCGCGGGCCGCGCCAGCAGTGCACGAAGATCGCCGAGCCGCGCCCCGGCTCCGCCTGCGGCCAGTTCCAGTCGGTGACCAGCACCAGGTCGTAGAGCGGATCGGCGCGCCGAAGCCGCTCGTGCGAGAACCCGTGCGGCGTGCGGACCATCAGGTTGTAGTCGGGATCGCGGGGGTCGTCCGACCAGAGGTCGGATGGGCCGACCGGCAGCGCCCAGTCGCAGGGCCGCGGCAGGCGGTCGGCCCGCCAGAGGCAGCCGACGATCCGGTGCGCCCCCGCCGGCGTCGCCCCGTCGCCCTCGCGCTTGGCCCCCGGCGGCACGATCCCGCCCCGGCCGAGCGCGACCGGGAAGGTCCGGCCGTGGAACCGGGCGGCGTGGGGGGTGACGACGAGATCCCGCGGGGTCATGGCGCGCACCGGCCCCCGGCCCGCCGGGCGGAAGGCACGTCGTTGCGGTCACGCGGGAACATAGCTCAGCCTCACCACGTCTCCCGCGATCCGCTCGCTCGCAAGAAGCCTCAGCCGCGGCCGCCGCCCGGCGAAGAAGGGCTTTCCGCCGCCCAGCACGACCGGATGGACGTAGAGCCGGTATTCGTCGATCAGCCCCATGCCCCCGAGGCTTCCGGCAAGATCCGGCCCGGCCACGTCGATCTCGCCCGTCATGCGCTCCTTCAGGCGGCGGATCTCCGCCTCGATGCCTTCGGAAACGCGCGTCGCGTTGGGACCGACACCGCCCGGCGACCGCGACACGACCCACTTCGGCTGGGCCCGCCAGGCGGCGGCGAACTCCCGTTCCTCGCCGGTCCACTCCGGCCTGTCCTCGTCCCAGTAGCGCATGATCTCGTAGATGCGGCGTCCGTAGAGGCTTCCGGTCAGGCCGCGGACCTGTCCGATCCAGTGGCGGAAGAGCGCCGGGTCCGGCGCGAAGCCCTCGTGGTCCACGTAGCCGTCGAGCGACACGTTCATTCCGAAGACGAACCGCGCCATGCCCCGGCTACTCCGTCCGCGGCCGGCCCGCCGCGGGCACGGCGTCGCGTGCCGCCGTCGCGCTCCGCCCGTTCACAGCAGGTGCCCCGACTTCCTCGCCTTCGTGGCGAGATACCCCGCGTTGTGCCGGGTATGGCCCACCTTCAGCGGCACGCGCTCCACCACCTTGAGCCCCTGCGCCTCCAGCATCCGCACCTTGGCGGGGTTGTTGGTGAGGAGGCGGACCGACGAGAAGCCCATCTCCTTCAGGATCGCCGCGCCGATGCGGAAGTCGCGCTCGTCGTCCTCGAAGCCCAGCCGATGGTTGGCCTCCACCGTGTCGAAGCCCTGGTCCTGGAGCGCGTAGGCCCGCATCTTGTTGGCAAGCCCGATCCCACGCCCCTCCTGGTTGAGGTAGAGGAGCACGCCCGCCCCCGCCTCGCCCATCTGCGCGAGGGCTGCGCGCAGCTGCGGGCCGCAGTCGCACTTGAGCGAGCCGAGCAGGTCGCCGGTGAAGCACGCCGAATGGAGCCGCGCCAGAACGGGCTCGGAGCGCGGCGGCGCGCCGATCTCGACGGCATAATGCTCCTCTCCGCCGTCCTCGGGCCGGAACACGTGCAGCCGCCCGGCCTCGGCCGCGGCCATGGGCAGGCGCGCCGACACCACCGGATGCAGCGGCGAGGTCTCGGCAAGCACTCCCGCCGCCGCGCCCATGTCGATCAGCGTGAGCGACCGTGCGGCCGCCAGCGCCGCGCCGTCGGCGATTTCAAGCACCAGCACCGCGGGCAGGAGCCGCGCCGACTTTGCCAGCGCCAGCGCCCCCCGCTCCAGTGCCGCGTCGCCCGCGCGCAGGGTCGCGAGCGGCCCCTTCATCGGGCGCGCAAGATCGTCGGCGGGGTCGGCCACCGCCTGCACCCAGGCCAGCCCCGCTTCCTCGGGAACGACGATCCGCGCAAGGTCGCCGTCGTAGGCTCGTGCCTTCAGCGTCTCTGCGCGGCGCCCGGTCACCGCAAGCGCGAGCGTGCCGCCCATCGCCCTGAGCTGCGCGAGCCGGCCGGCATCCACCGTCTCGGCCGCCGCCGCAAGGATGGTGCGTCCGCCGCCGGCGAGCACCACGGGCACGCCCATGCGCAGGTCGGCCCGCGCGCGCGCCAGGAGTTCGACGATGGTGGGGGCGAGGCTCATGCTATCCTTCCGGCACCGGACACGTCCATGTAGTCGCGCCGGGCGGCGATTGAAACAAATTCCCGCAGGGCGACACGTCCGCGTGAGGTCGGACGCGTGATTCTTGCCTGCCAGGCGCCTGGGGCGCATGTCCGGGGAAACGGCCACGGGAGACGACCGCGATGACCGGACTTAAGAAGATCCTGCTCGTCGACGACGACGAGGACCTGCGCGAGGCGCTGAGCGAGCAGCTCGTGATGACCGAGGACTTCGACGTGTTCGAGGCCGGGGCGGGAAGCGAGGCGCTGGCGCGCGTCCGCGAGCAGCACTACGACCTCGTGATCCTCGACGTGGGCCTGCCCGACACCGACGGGCGCGAGCTCTGCCGGGTGCTCCGCAAGAACGGGGTCAAGTGCCCGATCGTGATGCTCACCGGCCACGACAGCGACGCCGACACGATCCTCGGGCTCGACGCCGGCGCGAACGACTACGTGACCAAGCCCTTCAAGTTCCCGGTCCTCCTCGCCCGGATCCGGGCGCAGCTGCGCACCCACGAGCAGAGCGAGGATGCCGTGTTCCAGCTCGGCCCCTACACGTTCAAGCCGTCGATGAAGATGCTGATCGACGAGCGCGACCGGAAGATCCGGCTGACCGAGAAGGAAACCAACATCCTGAAGTTCCTCTACCGGGCGCCTGACGGGGTGGTGCCGCGCGACGTGCTGCTGCACGAGGTCTGGGGCTACAACGCGGGCGTCACGACCCACACGCTCGAGACGCACATCTACCGTCTTCGCCAGAAAATTGAACCCGATCCGTCCAATGCACGCCTTCTTGTGACCGAATCCGGGGGCTATAGACTCGTCTCGTAGGTTGGCTGGTCGGTCGAATCCCCTGCCCGCGTCGGGGTCATGGCGCGGGATCCTCCCTGTTGGACTGGCCCGGGTTTCGACCCGGGCCTTTTTTCATGCCGGCGTCGCCGCGGCGTGTTCGTGGCAGAGCTGGCCGGTCTCGGCCGGCGCGAGGTCGGCTCCGATCAGCGTGCAGCGCCCGCCCGGGCCGCGTGGCGCGAAGTGCCTGCAGGTCCGGCAGATACCGAAGGCGCGGCCGCCTCGCTGGGCCAGCGCGCCGGCCAGAACCGCCTCGAGCAGGCCTTCGAGCAGGCTCCGCTCGGCCTCCGGCAGCGCCGTGACCGCCCGCAGCAGCGGATCCGGCGCGCCGGCGGCCTCCCTTCCCCGCGGCGTCAGATCATAGCGCAGGGCGCGGCGGTCGGTGTCCGACCGGGCCTCGGCGATCATGCCCTTTGCGGCAAGGGCGCGCAGCGTCTGCGAGGCCGTCCCGCGGGTTGTGGCGCAGTATTCCGCCACGTGCGACGGCGCCCGGGAGAAGCGGTTGGCACGCGCCAGGTAGCCGAGCGCCATGCGCTGCGCCGGGTTCAGGCCGGCGTCCCACGACTCCGACGCGGCCACCCGCGACAGGCGCACGATCAGTTCCGCCGTGGTCCGGGCATCCGACATGCCGTGTCCGATATCGACTCGAAACCGAAAATGCAATAATAGCGAGTCGCTATCACATGCAGGAGACTCTCCGATGACACGATCCCCCCTCGCCCTGCCCGCCCTCGTCTCCGTTCTTGCCGCGGCCGGTCAGGCTGCTGCCGAGGGCGCGATCGCCTCTGCCCGGAACGAGGCCGTCCGCGCCCCGTTCGACATCCTTGCCGCCGAGGCACGCCGGGACGGACGGACCGTGACCTTCCGCATGACGGCGGCGGCCGCCGCGGGAAGCGAAACGCCCGAGCCCGCGGGCGACCTGGCCGGGGCACCCGTGCTGGCCTATGTCTGGCCGACGACGCTCGACTCCTCGGTCGTCGGCTTCGATTCCGGCGCGGGGATCCTGGCGCTCGCCGCCACCAGCCACCCCGACTTCGACGACACGCCGCTCTTCGATGAATCCGGCGACGGCGATCCCGCCAACGACGGGCTGGCCTGGCACAGCCACTGGGTCGTCCTCGTGCCGCACGACGACTGCGGCCCCGGCGCGCTCTCGGTGCGCGACATCCCCGAAGGCACGACGCCCGCGCTTCCGGCAACCTGGCCCGGCCTGCCGCTCCTGATCGACAGCCCCGGCTATACCCCGCTGTTCGATGGCCCCGAGATCAGGCTGACGGTCCCCCTCGGAGACGCGGCGGCCGGGGCGGGCTACGACGGTGTGACCGCGGCGCTGCGCGTCCACGCCAACCTGCACGCGCCGCTTCTCTGCGTCACCGACGTGTTCGACGTCGCTTCGGGCGACCTCAGCCTGCCCGGACGGATCGACTGACCCGGGCCGGGTGCGGCGCATTGTGAACCGCGGCCGGCCGGCCTAGAAGGGCAGCCGACCGGCCGAGGAGACGCGCGTGCCCTTCACCATCGCCACCTGGAACATCAACTCCGTCCGCCTGCGCGAAGGCCTCGTCGCGCGCCTGCTGGCCGAGGAAGCGCCCGACATCCTGTGCCTCCAGGAATGCAAGAGCCCGGTCGACATGCTGCCGCTCGGCACCTTCCGGGCTGCCGGCTACCACCACATCGTCGCCCGGGGGCAGAAGGGCTACAACGGCGTCGCCATCGTCTCGAAGCTGCCGCTCGAGGATGCCGGCAGCCTCGACTTCGCCGGGCTCGGTCATGCCCGGCACGTCGCCGCACGCCTCCCGAACGGTGTGACGGTGCACAACTTCTACGTGCCCGCAGGGGGCGACGTGCCCGACCCCGAGGCGAACGTGAAGTTCGCCCAGAAGCTCGCCTACGTGGCCGACCTGCGCGACTGGGGCCGGACCGAACGGCCGCAGCGGGCGATCCTCGTGGGCGACCTCAACATCGCACCCCGGGAGGACGATGTCTGGAGCCACCGGCAGCTCCTGAAGATCGTGAGCCACACCCCGGTCGAGACCGGCCTGCTCACCGATGCGCAGGAGGCCGGCGGCTGGGTGGACGTGACGCGCCAGGACATCCCCACGGGCCTGCTCTACAGCTGGTGGTCCTACCGCGCCCCCGACTGGGACGCGGCCGACAAGGGCAGGCGGCTCGACCACGTCTGGGCTTCGCCCGACATCGCAGGCGCGGCGCATGGCAGCCGCATCCTGCGCGCCGCCCGCGGCTGGGACCAGCCGTCCGACCACGCCCCAGTTTTTGCCACATTCGACCTGTAGAAGGCCGGATCGGGCGCAGGGGCCCGTCGGGACCGTGGTGTTCAGGGCGATGATCGGACCGTTTCGAACGGCTCTCCGGCGTGCGGCGCCGCGCCGTTGCGTGGGGCGCTGACCCATGCTGCGCGTCGTCTACCGGGTCTCGCTCTGGCTGCGCCGTCTTGTCGTTCTGGCCCTCGTCGTCGGACTCGTCGCCCTCGGCCCCGCGGTCTGGACCGAGGCGACCTGCGTCGCCCGGAGCGGCGCCGCCGACGGCTTCGCCTCGTCGCTGCCCGCCGCTTCCCAGCGCGCCGAGGGACGCACCTACAGCGGCTTCGCCCGCACCTACGTCCAGGCCGCGCATGACGACTACGCGCGGGTGCTCGAGGCGGGCGATCCGCACGACTATGCCGTGATTCCGGCCGTCACGGGCTTCTGGCAGGCGCTCTGCCCGCTCGCCGCCCGGGCCTCGTCCCTCGGCGAGTTCGACGCGGCGGCCCGGCGCGAGGTCTATGGGCTCGGGGCGCGCTTCACCGTCGGCACCCTGCTCCGCGGGGCCTACGAGGAAACCGTCGGCCGCCTGATGACCATGGCGCGCGGGCCCGAACGGTCCGCGCTCGACGACGTGGTGGCAGGCCAGGCCGCCGCGCGGGCCGAGTTCCTCGAAGTGCTGCCGTGGCACCAGTACAGCTTCGGCGCGGATGCCGATGCGCTGATCGCCGCCAACGCCGGAACTCCGCGCGACTGGGAGCGCACCGTCGCGCTCAACATCGGCTACCGCGCGCAGGCGGTGCTGGCCTGGGCCGCCCGGCGCGCGCTTCCCGGCGACGGGATCGAGCCGCTCACGCTGCGCATGGTCGTCTCCGGTGTGGCACCCGAGGATCTGGCGGGGATCGAGGGGGTGACGGTGATCGGCCCCGCGCCCGCGGGCGTCGAGGTCGAGGTGCCGCGCCTGCAGGGGCTGGCCGAGTCCCTCGTCGCCCTTGCCGAGACCGGGGCGGATTTCGCCGAGATCGCGGGCAACGACGACATCGTCATCGCCGTCGATGCGCCCGGGGCGGGGCTTCCGGGCGCGCTGCACGCCTATCCCCGCCAGGGGTCGGAAACCCACCGGAACGTGATCGGCGTGAAGGTGGCCGACCTCGCCGCGCGGCTCAGGGACCTGCCCGGTTCGGGCGCGACGCTCGCGGCGGCGATCGGCTACTGACCGGCCCTGCCACCGCCGGGGGTAGCCTTGCGGAGCCCCGGCCTTTGCGCCATCTAGGTCTGCGAAGCGCGCAAGCATCCATTCCGGGGGCCACCGCCATGCTCGAATTCGGCCAGAAACCGGCACCAGCCTCGGGCGACCTTATCAAGGACGCCACCGAAGCCACCTTCATGCAGGACGTCATCGAGGCCTCGCGCGAGGTTCCCGTCGTCGTCGATTTCTGGGCGGCCTGGTGCGGGCCCTGCAAGACGCTCGGGCCGATGCTCGAGGCGGCCGTCACCGAGGCGCGCGGCAAGGTGCGCATGGTCAAGGTCGATGTCGACCAGAACCAGCGGATCGCGGCACAGCTCCGGATCCAGTCGATCCCCACGGTCTACGCCTTCTGGCAGGGCCAGCCGGTCGACGGCTTCCAGGGCGCGATCCCCCAGTCGGAGATCCGGGCCTTCATCGGGCGCCTGTCGTCGCTGGCCGGCGACGGCGGGCTCGGCGAGGCGGTCGCCGCCGCCGAGGCGATGCTGGCCGAGGGGGCCGCAACCGACGCCGCGCAGACCTTCGCCGCGGTTCTCGCCGAGGAACCCGAGCATGCAGGCGCCTACGCCGGCCTCGTGCGTGCGCACCTCGCCCTCGGGAACGAGGAGCAGGCCGAGGCGCTCCTGAATAACGCCCCCGCGAAGATCGCCGCCGCCCCCGAGGTGGAGGCCGCGCGCGCCCAGCTCGCGCTGATGCGGCAGGCGGCGAACGCGGGCCCCGTGGCCGAGCTCCGGGCGGCCGTCGAGGCGAACCCCTCCGACCACCAGGCACGCTTCGAGCTTGCCACCGCGCTGCACGCGGCGGGCCGCGTCGAGGAGGCGATCGACGAACTGCTCGAACTCTTCCGGCGCGACCGCGAATGGAACGGCGGCGCGGCCAAGACGCAGCTCTTCACCATCTTCGATTCGCTCAAGCCGAACGACCCCCTCGTGCAGAAGGGGCGGCGCCGGCTCTCGTCGATGATATTTGCCTGACGCCCGGCTCACGCTAGGTCGTCGGTCATGATCAAGGCGGCCGACCTGCCGGGCGTGATCCCGGTGTTTCCCCTGCCCGGCGCGCTGCTCCTGCCGCGGGCACGTCTTCCCCTGCACATCTTCGAGCCGCGCTACCTTGCCATGCTCGACGACACGATGAAGACCTCGCACCGCCTGATCGGCATGATCCAGCCGCGCGACGGCAGGGCCGGGGCGCCGAAGCTGCACGCGATCGGCTGCGCCGGGCGCCTGACCGCGTTCTCGGAAACCGAGGACGGCCGCTACATGATAACGCTGTCGGGCATCTCACGGTTCCGCATCACCCGCGAGCTGGAGGGCTTCACCCCGTACCGCCGCTGCGAAGTCGCCTGGCAGGGGTTCGAGCGCGACCTCGGCGGCACCGAGGAGGACCGCGAGTTCCGCCGGGCCGAGTTTCTCGACCTGCTCGCCCGCTACTTCCAGGCCCAGGGCCTCGCCACCGACTGGGACAGCCTGAAGGAGGCGGAGGACGAGCTTCTCATCAACTCGCTGTCGATGCTCTGCCCGTTCCCGCCCGAGGACAAGCAGGCGCTTCTCGAGGCGCCCTCGCTCGCCACGCGGCGCGAGACCCTGGTGACCCTGATCGAGTTCGAGCTGCGCGGCGGCTCGGACGAGGAGGTGATGCAGTGACCGAGGAGGTGAAGGTCGACCGCCGGATGCTCGAGGCGCTGGTCTGCCCCGAGACGCAGGCGCCGCTCACCTACGACGCGGAGCGCCAGGAACTGGTCTCGAAGGCCGCCGGCCTGGCCTACCCGATCCGGGGCGGCATCCCGGTGATGCTCGCCTCCGAAGCGCGCAGGCTCGACTGAGGCCGCCGCCTTCGAGGTTGATCCCGCGCCGCCGGCATGGCTCCATTGCGGGGCAGGAAGCCATCGGGGGGCGGCGTGTACAAGGTGATCGGCAGTCCGGCGAGCCGCACGTTCCGGGTGCTCTGGGCGCTCGAGGAACTCGGGCTGCCCTACGAGCACGTCTCGGCCCCGCCCCGCTCCGACGAGGTGATGTCGGTGAACCCGGCGGGCAAGGTGCCCGTCCTGATCGCCGAGGGCGTGCCGATCACCGATTCCACCGCGATCCTGCAGTTCCTGGCCGACCGCCACGGCGGGCTGACCCATCCGGCCGGAACGCTGGAGCGGGCGCGGCAGGACAGCCTGACCCAGTTCCTGCTCGACGAGTTCGACGCCGCGCTCTGGATGGCCGCGCGGCACAGCTTCATCCTGCCCGAGGCGCTCCGCCAGGCCGCGATCAAGGACAGCCTGAAGTGGGAATTCGAGCGCAGCCAGAAGACGCTCGTGGCGCGCATGGGCACGGGCCCCTTCCTCATGGGCGAGCGGATGACGGTGCCCGACGTGATCCTGACCCACTGCGGCACCTGGGCGACGGTGGCGAAGTTCCCGGTGGTTGAGCCGCGGCTCCGGGACTACCTCGCCGCCATGCGGGCGCGGCCGGCCTACCAGCGGACCGCCGCCCTCTAGCATCGGGCCGGGGCCGGCCCGCCCTGCGCTCAGGCGAACACCCCGTGGCAGAACCAGCCGCCCGGCACCGCGCCGCCATGGGCATAGAACAGCCAGAGCCGTTCGCCTTCCGCGGTCTCGACGCGCCAGTAGTCGCGCGTGCCGCTGCGCCACTCGGGCTCGTCCAGCCACCATTCGGGCGCAATCCGCTCCGGCCCCGAAGCCGAGGCGAGCGCCAGGTCCCGCCGTCGCCAGCGGAAGCGCAGGGGCAGGTCGGGCACCTCGGGCGCGGCGACGGGCTCGGGGCGGACCAGGACGAGCGGCCGGGGGCGGGGCGGCTCGGGCCAGGGTGCGGGCGGCGGAGCCGACCAGGCGGCGGCCAGGATCTGCGCCGCCTTCTCGGGGATGTGGCTCTCGGCGGGGTGGAGCCGCACCACGGCGTCGAGCCCGATCCGCGCGCCGATCCGCCCGATCAGGTCGTCGAGCCCCGCCCCCGCGGCGAGCCGCCGGCCGGCCTCCTCCGTGGCCTCCAGATGGCCGCGATGCTGGACCGGGTGCACCGGTTCGGTCGCCACCGCCACCAGGCGGAGCATGTCGATGCCGTCGCCGGCATCGATCCCGCCGAGCTTCAGCGCCAGGACCGGGCGCAGGCGGTCGGGCTCGGCCGAGGGCCGCGCGAGCCCGACCTCCACCGTCTCGACCTGCCGGTCGACCCGGTGCGCCTCGAGCCTGAGCCGCCGGGCGCCGTGGCCGCGTTCCGCGAGCCGGGCGCAGAGCCGGGGCAGCAGCCGGTCGAGCGCCGCGGCCACGTCGGCCTCGAGACCGATCGGCTCGGGCAGGGTCAGCCGGACGGCAGAGACGGGATCGGCGCGGGCGGGCGAGACCGGCTCGGGCTCGAGACCCAGCGCCTGGTCGAGCCGGCGCAGCACCTCGCGCCCGAAGCGGCGCGCGAGCGGCCCCCGCGCCGGGCCGGTCAGGTCGCCGATCCGGCGCAGGCCCACGCGGGCGAGCGCCGCCACCGTCTCCTCCGGCAGGCGGAGGGCCGCGACCGGCAGGGGGGCGAGCGCGGCGCGGGTCTGGCCCGGCGGGGCAATGATGCCCTGCGGCACCACGCCCGGGGCCGGGGAGGGCAGAGGGGAGACCGGGAAGGGGGGCTGTCTGCCCCCCGTCGCCTGGCGGCGACTCCCCCCGAGGATATTTCGCGCAGGGAAGGAGGCGGGGGCAGGCCTCGCCGCGGCCGCCGGGCCCGTCGGGTGCCTGCGTGCGGCCCGGGCACGGGTGGCGCGCGCCTCCTGGTCGATGGCATCGCCGGACCGGTGCGGGAGCACCTCTCCGGCCCCGCCATGGCGCGCGAGCGCCCAGGCGGCGCCGAGCGTGTCGGCGATGCCCGCCCGCACCGTCAGCCCGAGCGCCGCGCAGTCGGCCTCGGCCTCGGCCATCAGCGCCGCCTCGCCGCCGAAGAGGTGGGCGCAGCCCGTGAGGTCCACGACAAGGCCGTCGGGCGGGGCCTCGGCCACCCAGGGGCTGAACCTGCCCGCCCAGCGGCGGAGCGCGGAGAGGAAGGCCGCCTCCGCCTCGGGCGCCGCAGGCCGGGTGACGAGGGCGGGGCATGCGGCGAGCGCGTCGCGGAGCGGCTGGCCGGCCCGCAGCCCGGCCGCCTCGGCCTCGGCCGAAAGCGAGGCCAGAACCTGCATCTGCCCCGCCTCGACGACGACCGCGAAGGGGGCGTCGTCGAGGCCGCGGTGCTGGCGCAGCCAGCGCTCGGCAGCGAGGCGGGGAAACCAGAGCGAGAGGACCCGGCGGTTGGGCATGGCGGGTGGCGGGACGGATGTTCCTGTTATGTTCCGTCTATCGCGGTGCCCCGCCCGAGTCGAGTCCGGCCCCGCCGCGGGCGAGGCGGCGCCGTCACATCAGCTCGCGCACGTCCGTCAGGTGCCCGGTGACGCCCGCCGCCGCGGCCATGGCGGGGCTCATCAGGTGGGTGCGGCCGCCGCGGCCCATGCGGCCCTCGAAGTTGCGGTTCGAGGTGGCCGCGCAGCGCTCGCCCGGGGCGAGCTGGTCGGGGTTCATGCCCAGGCACATCGAGCAGCCCGCCAGCCGCCATTCGAAGCCCGCCTCCCTGAAGATGTCGGCCAGCCCCTCCTCCTCGGCCTGGAGACGGACGAGCCCCGAGCCCGGCACCACCATGCCGCGGACGCCGGGGGCGAGCTTCCTGCCCTTCAGGATGGCGGCGGCAGCGCGCAGGTCCTCGATCCGGCCGTTGGTGCAGGAGCCGATGAAGACCGCGTCGATCTTCACCTCGGTCAGCGGCGTGCCGGGCTCGAGCCCCATGTATTCCAGCGACCGGCGCGCCGCGCCGACCTTGCCGCCCGAGAAGCTCTCGGGGTCGGGCACGACGCCGGTGATCGGCAGCACGTCCTCGGGGCTGGTGCCCCAGGTCACGACCGGGGCGATGTCCTCGGCCCTGAGCGTCACGACCTTGTCCCAGTGGGCGTCCTCGTCGGAATAGAGGGTCTTCCACCAGGCGAGCGCGGCCTCCCACTGGGCGCCCTTCGGCGCATGGGGGCGGCCCCTGACGTAGTCGAAGGTCTTCTCGTCCGGCGCGATCAGGCCGGCGCGGGCGCCGCCCTCGATGGCCATGTTGCAGACGGTCATGCGGCCTTCCATCGACAGTTCGCGGATCGCCTCGCCGCAATACTCGATCACGTAGCCGGTGCCGCCCGCGGTGCCGGTCGCGCCGATCACGCTCAGCGTGATGTCCTTGGCCGTGACGCCGGGGCGGAGCCTGCCGGTGATCTCGACCTTCATGTTCTTCGACTTCTTCTGGATCAGCGTCTGGGTGGCGAGCACATGCTCGACCTCGGACGTGCCGATCCCGTGCGCCAGCGCCCCGAAGGCGCCGTGGGTGGCGGTGTGGCTGTCGCCGCAGACGATGGTCATGCCGGGCAGGGTCCAGCCCTGTTCCGGGCCGATGATGTGCACGATGCCCTGGCGGATGTCGGAGACCGGGTAGTAGTGGATCCCGAACTCCTTCGCGTTGCGGTCGAGCGCCTCGACCTGGATCCGGCTCTCCTCGTTCTCGATGCCCTTCTCGCGGTCCCAGGTGGTGGGCACGTTGTGGTCGGGCACCGCGATCGTCTTCTCGGGGCAGCGCACCTTGCGGCCGGCCATCCGCAGGCCCTCGAAGGCCTGGGGCGAGGTCACCTCGTGCACGAGGTGGCGGTCGATGTAGAGCAGGCAGGTGCCGTCCTCGGCCTCGTGGGCCACATGGGCGTCCCAGATCTTGTCGTAAAGCGTCTTGCCGGGCATCTCGGGCTTTCCTGTGCGGGTCGTGGGTCACGGGCGGCGGGCTGCGCAGGGCGCGGCCCGGGAACAGCCTCAGCCGCGCGCGAGCGCGGACTTCGCGGCGCCGTGGAAGCGCCAGGGAAGGCGGGCGCGATCGCCCATGTCGAAGACCCGGTCCATGAACCGCGGAATACCGCCTGCCGCCTGCCGCCGCAAGAGGCGGGCCGGGCGCGGCAGGGGCGGCCTCCCCCCAGATTTTGCTTCGGACCTGCAAAATCGGGAGTAATATCCACGGCGGTCGAGGGAGGGAGGTGATCATCCATGGCCACGAAACCCGCGAGCAAGGGCGGCAAGGCCGCCGCGAAGCCGGCCGCCAAGGAGGCGAAGCCCAAGGCTGCCACGAAGGCGGCGGCGAAACCGAAGGCGAAGGCGAAGTAACCCGCCCCGAGAGGGTTTCCCGCAGGCCGGGCGGCTGAGCGCGACCGTCTCCGCCGCCCGGTTTCCGTTCCCGCCCGCTGCAACCGGGCCCGGCTCATTGAGATTTGCGCCTCCCGATGCTACCTTTCCTCCATGCCCTGCGCCGGGGCCGGATCGGCGCGCGGACAAGGAGGACGATGTCCTGTCACACCACGCGACCGCGGCGCGCGAAGCAGCCGCCCCGGGGCAGCCGCCGATGAGCGCGCTTGCCCGCGACGTCCCGAGCGACACGCTCAAGGAACGCATCCTTGCCTCCCTCGACGACGACAAGGCCGAAGACGTGGTCGCCATCGACCTCCGCGGCCGTTCGTCGATCGCCGACTGGATGGTGATCTGCTCGGGCCGCTCGGCCCGCCAGGTGGCGGCGATCTCCGAGAAGCTGGTCGAGCGTCTCAAGGACGAGTTCGGACGGGTCAGCCGGGTCGAGGGGAAGGAGACCGGCGACTGGGTGCTGATCGACACCGGCGACGTGGTGGTGCACGTGTTCCGCCCCGAGGTCCGCGAGTTCTACCAGCTCGAGAAGATGTGGATGCCTGCGGGCGCGCACGCCCCGCGCGGGGCGCAGCCCGCCCAGGGCTGATCCAGGACCGATCCGGGACCGATGCGGGTCAGGATCTGCGCGGTCGGCCGCCTGAGGGCGGGCCCGGAGCGCACGCTCGTCGAGGACTACCTTGCCCGCTTCGCACGCACCGGCCGCGCGCTCGGCCTCGGCCCGGCGGCCGTCGTGGAAGTCGAGGACCGCCGCGGCGGCGGCATGGCGGCCGAGGCGGAACTCCTGCGCCGCGCGCTTCCCGCGGACGCGGCAGTCGTCGCGCTCGACGAGCGCGGCAGGGCCATGACCTCGCCGGACTTCGCCGCACTTGTCGCGCGGCTGCGCGATGCCGGGCACGGGGAGCTCGCCTTCCTGATCGGCGGTGCGGACGGCCTCGATCCCGCGCTGCGCGATCGCGCCGACGCGGTGCTCAGCCTCGGGCCGATGGTCTGGCCGCACATGCTCGTCCGGGTGATGCTCGCCGAACAGCTCTACCGCGCCGCCACCATCCTCGCCGGCACCCCCTATCACCGGGACTGAGGCGCGGCCCCGTCCCCGCCGCGCGCACGCCGCCGGAACGGCGACGCGCGCGACCATGCCGCCGCGGTCGCGGGGGTCAGGTTCCCGGGAAACGCGGCGCCGCCCGCAGGGATGGAACGCCGGGGTCCGAAGCGCGCGTGACGCACGGCCGGGGTGCGTCGGTCAGACTGCGGTGCGCCGGAGGATTGGTGGAGCCAAGGGGAGTCGAACCCCTGACCTCTTGAATGCCATTCAAGCGCTCTCCCAACTGAGCTATGGCCCCACCGGAGGTCGGGGCCGCCCGGGGGCGGCCGCGCGGCTGTATCTAGGCAAGCGGGCCGTGCTCCGCAAGCGAAAAATCGGGCGGCCCGGAGAGGGGGGTCAGACCTCTTCCTCGTCTCCGCCGACGTCGGCGATGTCGTCGAGCGACACGTTGTCGTCGTCGTCCTCGAGCAGTTCGTCCTCGAGATCGGCGTCGGTGTCGTCCTCGAGGATGATGTCGTCCTCGAGCTCGTCGGCGTCCCGCACGGAGACCTTCGCCGCCGTCTTCTCCGAGACGAGCGACCGCCCCCTCGGGCCGTCCAGCGTGACGACCTCGCCCGTGTAGGGGCTGATGATCGGGGTCCGGTTCAGGTCGTAGAAGTGCCGCCCGGTGGACGGGCAGAGGCGCTTGGTTCCCCAGTCTTCCTTGGGCATGTCGGTCCTCGGAGTGGAATCGGTCGGTTGAACCGACGTGCCCTGCCACAGTCGCCGGAGCGTGTCAAAGCCTTTCGCGGCGGTGCGGCGGCCGCTTCCGCGCGGCGGCCGTCGCTGCTAGACCGGTCGCGGGCAGAGGAGACGGCGGCAGCGGAGACGGCGGCATGGAGACGGCACGGCTCGACGGCGATCCGCCGGTCGAGATCACGCTGAGGCGGAGCGCGGCGGCGCGGCGCTACTCGCTGCGCGTCTCCGGCCTCGACGGCCGCGTCACCCTCACCCTGCCCCGCCGCGGCTCGCTCACCGAGGCGCTGGCCTTCGCCCGCTCGCGCGAACGCTGGATCCGCCGCGCGCTCGCGGCGCACGCGCCCGCAGCAGCCGTCGCGCACGGCACGCGCCTGCCGTTCGAGGGCCGGCACCTCGTGGTCACGCCGGGAAAGGTCCGCGCGGCGCGCGCCGAGGGCGACCTCCTCCTGGTGCCGCCGGAGGTGCCCCCGGGCCCCCGGATCGCGGCGTTCCTCAAGGCCTCGGCGCGGCACCGCCTGCTCGCCTCGGTCGAGGCCCATGCCGGGCGGCTCGGCCGCCGACCCGGCCGGATCACCCTCCGCGACCCGCGCTCGCGCTGGGGCTCGTGCTCGGCGGCGGGCGACCTGATGTTCTCGTGGCGGCTGGTGATGGCGCCGCCCGAGGTGCTCGACTACGTCGCCGCCCACGAGGTCGCGCATCTCGCCGAGATGAACCACTCGCCCGCGTTCTGGGCGGTGGTCGCCCGGCTCTGCCCGGGCCACGCGCCGCTGCGCGCCTGGCTCCGGCGCGAGGGTGCGGCGCTCCACCGCTACCGTTTCGGCGATTGACCGCGCCGTGCGATGTGATGACACTCGCGCCCATGCTTCTGGAGACCCGGCGCACCGAAGGCGGCGGCGCGCATCACGAACGGCTCTACCGCGCGCTCCGCGCCCGCATCATGCACGGCGAGATCGAGCCGGGCCGGCCGCTCACGCTGCGCGGCCTCGCGGCCCAGTTCGGCGTCTCGATGACGCCCGCGCGCGAGGCGGTCCGCCGGCTCGTGGCCGAGGGGGCGCTGACACTCTCCGCCTCGGGGCGGGTGGCCACGCCCGAGCTTTCGCCCGACCGCATCGAGGAGCTCGCCGCCGTCCGCGCCCTGCTCGAACCCGAGCTCGCCTCGCGCGCCCTGCCGCGGGCGCACATGGCGCTGATCGAGCGGCTGCAGACGATCAACGCGGCCAATTCCGAGGCGGTCGCCAAGCACGACGCCATCGCCTACATCCGCACCAATCTCGAGTTCCACCGCACGCTCTACCTGCGTGCCCAGGCGCCGACGATCCTCGCCCTGACCGAGACGGTCTGGCTCCAGCTCGGGCCGACCATGCGGGCGCTCTATGGCCGCCGCCACCGCAGCGATCCCCCGCAGCATCACCGCATGATCATCGCCGCGCTCAAGGCGGGCGACGAGCCGGGGCTGAAGCTCGCCGTGCGCACCGACGTGACGCAGGGCCTCAGGATGCTGATCCAGTAGGCCGTCGCTACCGCCGGGGCGGCCTCGCGCGCCAGGTGTCGAGCCAGGCGCGGAACCGGCCCCAGGCGCCGCGGGCACGTTCGCGCGCGGCGTCGGCACGGTCGTCCACCCGGTCCCAGGCCTCGCCCACGCCGGCCAGCGCGGGGTCGATGGTGCGCTCGCGGAACTGCGCCCACATCCGCCACAGGAGCAAGAGCATCCCCGCCAGCACCGTCAGGATCACGATGTTGACCCAGGGGATGATCCGCACGTCCGGCCCCTCGACGGGCCGGATCGACACCGCGTTGGGGAAGATCGACAGCACCTGGTTGCGCCAGCCGTAATGGGTGACGACCGTCCATTGCGGGTTCGCCGCGGTGGACTTCAGGTCCTCGGCACGGGTCTGGAGATTGGCGGTGTCGAACTTGAAGTAGGGCGGCCACGACCAGCCCGTGTCCTCGTTGCGGTAGACGCGCTCGCGGCCCCGCCGGTCCACCGCCTGGATGAACTGCACGTCGCGGTTCACAAGCGTCGTGGACTGGTCGTCGGGATCGGCCCAGAAGATCCGCGTCCAGTCGTTCAGGTCCTGCCGCTCCTGGTAGGTGCCCACCACCCGCACGATGTCGTGCTGCGGCAGCGTGTAGTGCAGGAAGCCGCCCACGATCAGGGCCAGGATCGCCCAGAGCGTCCATTTCACGTAGCGCATCGGCCTTCGGCTCCTCTCATCGGAACGAGGTGGCGTAGAGGATGACCCCGACGGCGACCGCCGGGATCACGTAGACGAGCAGCAGCAGCTTCGGCTTCAGCGAGGCGTCGAACTCCCGCATGCCCGCCTCGACATAGGCATCGCGGTCGCCCTGCGCACCCTCCCGCTCCCAGCGCTTCTCCAGCTTCTCGCGCCTGAGCGAGCGCACATAGATGCGGATCAGCACGTAGAAGACCGTCTGCACGATCAGAAGCACGACCACGAGCCGGGCGAAGGCGATCATCCCCGCGGTCTCCTCACGGCGCCCCAGGGGCCGACGAGGTGGACGAGGTCCGCCTCGGCCGCCTCCGGGGCGGGTTCCTCCATGCCGGGCTCGGGGCCGAACAGCGCGGCGCGCGTGCCTGCCTTGTCGATCTGGTATTCGCGGGCGAGGAAGTCGGCCACGTAGGCCTTCTTCGCCTCGCTCCAGCCGCGGTAGGCGGCGTAGAAGGCGGGCTTGTGGCAGATGAAGAGCTGCCGCACGTCGAGCGGCGAAAGCTCGGCCAGCAGCATGTTCACCAGGTCCCGGTCGGCATGGGCCCGGGCGCGCAGCGAATAGAAGTAGGCCGGATGCTCCGAGGTGATCCGCGGCCAGGGCCCGCCGCCCTCGACCCAGCGCAGCAGCGCCGCCAGCCCCAGCGCCTCGGCCGGCACGCGCTCGCCCAGACGGGCCGCGAACCGGCGGAGGTCGGCCCGCGTGGCACCGGCGAGGTCCATCCCCAGCGCATCCGCCGCATCGAGGAGGATGAAGTCGATCTTCTGCTGGAGGATCGCCGCCGCATCGACGCCCCGCGCCTTGACGATCGGCTCCACGAGGCCGTTTGCCTCCAGGAACCGCGCGATCGCGTTGCGCTCGGCAAGGTCGTGGACCCGCTCGATCGGCAGCGGCCCGAGCGCCGCCTTCGGCCCGACCGAGATCGCCGCGGGATGCTCCACCCCGCGGAAGACGTAGAGCCCGCCGAAATGCGCCGTCCAGAAGTTCGGCTGCTCGAAGGTCCGCGCAGGCAGGTCCACCGGCGTGCGCGTGACATCGCCCGTCACCTTGGCGAGCCCGATCATCTCGGCGATCAGCACGTCGTCCCACCAGGCGTCGGGCTCGCTGCGGAAGCGCGCGATCCGCTCGGCGAGCTTGCGCGCCTCGGCGACATGCCCGCCGGTGGTGTCCGCCCGCACCGTGATGCGCCGGATGTCGAAGAGCCGCGCCGGGGTCGAGAGGTCGAACACCGTCCCGTCGAGCTCGCCCGCCACCGCGTCGCGCGCCGTCAGCGCGAAGAGCTGCGCCTCGTTCTCCTCGATCCAGCGCCGCAGGATCCCGCGCGAGGTGGAGAACTCCGCGTTGAGCAGGGGCGCCGTCTTCTGCTCGGTCGTCAGCAGGATGAACTGCCGGTTCGCCCCCGAGGGGTTGAGGTAGCCGAGGTCGCCCAGCTCGTCGCCCACCTCGGGCGAGAAGCCCGAGATGTCGATGTGGAAGTCGGCAAGCCGGGTCTCGCGCCCGGCAAGCTTCAGGAGCGCCCGGTTGTAGCGTTCGACCAGCGCCGGCGAGTCGACCGGCACCAGGTTCCCGAACATCAGGCCCTTCTCGATGAGGCGTCTCATTCCCGCCGCCGCGCCATGTCCTCGCCCCTCAGCCGCTCGATCCGCTGCGCGAGCGACAGCGCGGACAGGGCGAGCGCGGGGCCCCAGACCAGTGTGGACATCGCCGCGCTCCGCGCAAGCTCGCCGAGCACAAGCCCCGGCGCCGCCGCGAGGGCGCCCGCCACGTCGGCCCCGGCCGCCCAGCGCACGGCGAGGAACACGGCCATGGCCACGAGAAGCATCAGCGGCACGCAGGCCGCCGCCACCCACGCGAGCCGGGCGAGCGACCGGGTGCCCGCCGGGATAAGCAGCCGCGGCAGCACGACCCCCGCCGCCCCGATGACCGCGAGCGGCAGGGCGGTGTTGAGGAGGGTGACGGGCTCAGGCTCCATCAGGGGGCGCCGCCAGACGCGGCGGCGGGACTGTCCCCCTCCCCCATCCCCTCCCCACGAGGGGGAGGGGAGGCTCCGGGCCCAGCCGTCCCCCGCAACTCGGAAGGATCAGCCCCTCCCCTCCCCCTCGTGGGGAAGGATGGGTTGGCGGGGCCCTCGCCGGTTCCGGACCCGCCGGACCATAGGGCAGCTCCGGCTTCGGGCGCCTCCCCTCCCCCTCGTGGGGAGGGGATGGGGGAGGGGGGCACGCCGTCCACCAGCTCCCGGACGTCCAACGAATCCAGAACCGACTGCATCACCCCTTCCAGATTCCCCCAAACCTCCCCATTCCAGAACCGCAGCACCCGAAACCCCTGCGCGGCCAGCCACTCATCCCGCCGCCGGTCGCGCTCCCCACCATGGCCGCCACCATCGATCTCGATCACCAGCCGCCGCCCCAGATCGGCGAAATCGGCGATGAACGGCCCGATGGGCGCCTGCCGCCGGAAATGCAGCCCCGGCATCCGGTTCGACTCGCGCAGCTTCCCCCAGATGTGCCGCTCCTGCGGCGTCATCTGCGCACGCAACTTCCGCGCCCGGTGCCGGGTGGCCGGGTGGATGCCGGTCATCGGTCACGCCCCATGCCCAAGGCGCCCCCAACCGTCCCCACTCCGGCGGGAGAGCGCGACGCCACCGGATGGGGCGGCCGAGCGGCGCTGCCCGGGCGCTCGGCCTGCCTCCGGCCGACACGCCCGCCTTCGCCGGGCACCGCGAGGCCCGACAACATCGTCACCCCTTCCCCTCCAGATACCGCCGCTTCGCCTCCTCGGAGCGCCGGAAGTCCCGCACCATCGCCTCGATCGCCGCCTCGTCGCTCTTGTCGGCATAGCGGAACTCGGAATCCGCGTAGCGGTTGATCTCCTGGATCACCATCTCCACCGTGATCGGCACCATCAGGCCGCGGATCATCGCCATCTTCTCGTCGTAGGGCCTGAACAGGAACAGATCGGGCTTCTCCATCCACTCGTCGGGCAGCTCGAAATCCATCGCGCGGACCTTCACGGCATCGGTGATGTTCTTGATCGCCCGCCCCGTGAAGCGGTCGTCGGCCTCCTGGATCGCCTTGAGGTAGGTGCCGAGCTTGGCCACCGTGTCGAGCCGGCCGATCTTCGACTCCGTCTCCTCCCACACCCGCAGCAGCCCCTCCTCCTTCGGGCGGGAATGGCTCTCGAAGCTCTCGGCCACGGCGCGGCGGATCTCCTGCGCGGCATAAAGTTCGTGGTCGCCGAGCGGGATCGAATGGTTGCGCCCGAGGAGCAGCGCGAGGATGTCGATGTAGTCCTCGCGCGTCTGCGGCCCGTCCACGAGGAAGCGCGCGCCGGCGCGCTGGCGCAGCGCGTCATCGACGTTCTCGGGGTAGTTCGAGAACATCCCGAAGGTGCAGTTGCCGCGCACCACGGTGTTCGCCCCCGAGAAGGCGCCCATCAGCACGGCGGTGATCTCCTGCTGGCCCGCGCTCGACTGCCGGTCGCCGCGCTTGCCGGCCACCTGGTCGATGTCGTCGATCGTGCCGAAGCCGATCACGGCGGGGTCCATCACGCTGTCGATGAAGGCCCGCGCGTTCTGCCCCGACCTGCCCTGGTAGCTGTCCACCTGGTCGATGGCGAGGTTCTGGTAGCGGAACGGGTAGCCCGCCACCTGGCAGTAGTCGTGCAGGAGCCCCGCCATCATCTGGATCAGGCTCGTCTTGCCGGTGCCGGGCTTGCCGTCGCCCATGAAGGTGAAGATGAAGCCGCCGAGCTCCGCGAACGGGTTGAGCCGTTTGCGGAAATCGTAGGCCATCAGCATCTTGGCCAGCCGCATCGCCTGATACTTGGCGATGTGGTTGCCCACCACCTCGTGCGGCTTCTTGAACGTCATCACCAGCGCGGTGCCGCGCGCCTTCCGCGCCGGGGTGAAGCCCGCGATGGTCAGGTCGTCGGCCTCCACCCGGTAGCTCGCGCCCGCGAAGGGGGCCGTGCGCGGTGCCGCCTCGGCCCGCAGCGCGACCTTCGCCATCATCTGCTCGGCCCAGGCGAGGACGGTCGCCACGAGAAGCTTCTCGTCGCGGGCGTGAAGCCCGATCTTCTGGTCCAGTTCCCAGAGCGCGCCGTGCAGCGCGAGAGGGGCGTTGTCGGTCAGGATCTCCTCGACGGGGCCGATCTCTACCGTGGCCTCGCTCGCCTGCGGCGCAAGAAGGAAGGCCGTCGCATTGCCGAAGGCATGGAGCACGGCCAGCGCCTCGGCCGCCAGAAGCTCGCCGAACTCCGCCGCCCGCTCCCGCGGCAGGCGGTTCTCCAGGTTGGCCCGCTTCAGCTCGGCCAGCGGCGTCTGCGCGGCGTAGGCCTCGCCCACGGCAAGCGCGATGGCCAGCGCCCGGCGCAGCGCATGGGTGACGGCGGCCTGCACCGGCGAGGTCAGCGGGTCGTCGCCATCGGTCGCGGCGATCCGGTCGATCAGCCGCACGCCGTCGGGCCGGGCTGTCGGGCGCGTCACCAGCCCCGGCGTGGTCGGGCGGAAGCGCCGCGTCATCCCGGCGATCTCGGGCGACTTCTCGGGCGCGGCGGGCGACAGGCGCGCCTCGGCCAGCCGCGGCGCGTGGTCGATGCCCATCAGCATCTCCGCGGCCGCCGGGTAATGCGCGCGGATGTCCTCCTCGCGAAGCTCCATCGTGTCGCGCGGCAGGCTCATGTCCGTCTCCCCCTCCCGTCTCCGGCCTTCGCCTCACGCATGGGCGAGCACGCGCCCGCCCCGGCCCACCACGTATTTCCTCACCGACTGGAAGCCCGGCGGCCGCTTCTCGGCCAGCACCTGGAAGGCGCGCTCCGGCAGGATGATCGCGCGTTCGGTGCGGGTGGCGCCGGTATCCGCGCCGCGCCCCGCGAAGGGGTCGAGCGCGAAGATCTGCCGGTCCACCGAGCCGAACCAGCCCGACCGCTGCGCCTCCTCGCGCGCGCTCTCCAGCGTCTCGACCGTCCAGGCCAGCGCCCAGTCCTCGCCCTCGGGCGCGCGCGCCTCCTCCAGCACCTCGCGGATCGGCCCGGTCTGGAGCGTGAAGGCCGAGGAATACATCGGCCCGAGGTGGAAGCGCCTGAGCCGCTTGGGATGCAGGTCGTCGAAATCGGCATCGAACCCCTGCGCGATGGTCAGCAGCTTCAGCCCGGCGAGCGACTGCGCCACGAGATGCGCCTGCACCTCGGGCCATCGCGCGGCATCCGCAGGCAGCGGGCGGCGCCCTGAATCCTCCGCCTCCATCAGGTAGACCGCCGGCAGGTTCACCTGGCTGTCGTAGACCGCCCAGTGGATCAGCCACCGCCGCCGCCGACCGCCCGCCTCCCCCTGCGGCAGCGCGGCGGGGTCGTTCTGCGCGTAGAACAGCCGCTCGGCGAGGAGCGCCTCGTAGTAGAGCCGCTGCGACATCGCGAACTGGAGCCGCGTGGGAATGGCGAGCTCGCCCACGATCTGCCGCACCATGCGGTCGATCAGCTCCTCCCTCGGCGGCAGGGCGGCAAGATGCGCCCGCGCCTGGAGCGTGTCGGTCGCCAGCGTCAGCACCTCGCGGTGGACGGGAAAGCCGCTCTCGTGCTTGTCGATGGTCAGCGCGCCGAGAAGGTTGCCGGTATCCCGCCCGGTCATCAGGTATTTCAGCGACAGCGCGCGGAACGTGCGCGCGATGCGCGCGACATACCCGGCCAGCACGCCCGCATCCTCGCGCCCGAGGCTCCCCGCCTGCTCCATCTCGGCCGCCACGCGGGCAAGGTGCTGCGTGATCCCCTCGAACTTGCGGAAGTAGCGCCGCGCCGCGAACGTGTCGCCGAGCGCGACGTGGTCGGCGGTGAGGTTGCTCTCGGCCATCGCCTGCCCCGCGCTCCGGGCCGTCCGCCGTCAGCCCCCGTAAAGGTTCTTGTCGTGCTTCTCGACGATGGCCGCGAAGCGCCGGGCGAAGCGTTCGTCGGCCTTGGCCTTCTGCTCCAGCACCTTGCGGGCGAAGACCATGTGGTCCTCGTGGCTCTCCATCATCTCGGCCATGCGGTCGTTGGTCGCCGTGCCGATGGCGGCCATCGCCGCCTGCGCCTCCTTGTCGGTCTCGACGCCGATCTCGTTGATCCGGTGGGCGACCTCCTGCTGCTGGGCGGTCTTCAGCGACTTCGTGAGCGCGTCGTAGAGCACGACGCGCTGCTTGGTGTCGGTCTGCAGCTTGTTGATGAGCACCATCTGCGTCGCCGCCTGGTTCTGGAGCGAATCGATCCAGGTCTTCCCCTTCTCGATGTAGCGCTCCAGCGTCTGGCTCTTCGCAAGCTTCACCTGCTCCTGCTGCACCAGGTCGTTGTGGCGCGCGTTGAGCTGGGCGAGCTCGCTCTCGAGCTTGGTGCGCGCCGCGGCGTCCTGCTCCACGCTGATGCGGTTCTCGAGCTCGATGATCCGGGGGTCCATCGCGGCGATCTCGGCGCGCACCGCCTCGAGCTCGCCCACCACCGCCTCGCGCTCGTCGAGCGTCTCCGTCAGGTTCGCCTCGACCCGCCCCTTGTGGTCGTTCAGCACGTCGAGCTGGCCCTGCAGGAGCTTCACGATCACGTCCGACTTGGCGATCAGGTCCTGCAGCTTGTCGTCGATCGAGGCCATCCGCAGCCGCTCCTGCCGCATGCTCTCGGACTTCGCCTTCGAGAAGATGCCGACCAGGTTCTCGATCCCGGTCTTCGAGCGCATCTCGTCGAAGTCCTTCGAGAATCCCGCCGTCACGTCGTCGAGCCCCATGATGAGCTCGGCGATGTTGGCGTTCATCAGTTCCTGGTGCTTCTGCACGTCGTCGAGCGTGGCGTTCTCGATGTCGATCGAGATGTCGTCGCCGGCCTTCAGCTTCTGCCGCGCGGTCTCGATCCGGCCGGTGAGCTCGCCGATCTTCGCCTGGGCGGCGGCAACCTCCTCCTGGCTCTTGCGGATCTGCGCTTCGAAATCGGTCATGGCGCGTTCCCTTCCCGGCACTCGTTCCCCGTCGATGTGGGGATGCTAGGGCAGATTGCACCGGTCCGTCATCCGCTTTTCCGCCGCCCGTTGCGGCGCCGCGCCGGCCCGCCTACGGTCTGAGGCATGAACTCCGCCGCGCCCCCCGATACCCGCCTCCTTGCCGAGGTCGACGCCCGCCGCGACAGCCTCGTGCGGCTGACGCAGGACCTGATCCGCATCCCCACGCTGAACCCGCCGGGGCGCTGCTACCTCGAGATCTGCGAATATCTCGCCGAGCGGCTCGCGCGGTCGGGCTTCGCGGTCGAGCTGATCCGCGCCGAGGGCAGCCCCGGCGACAGCGACCGCTGGCCGCGCTGGAACCTCGTCGCCCGGCGCGAGGGCGCTCCCGGCGGGGACTGCGTGCACTTCAACAGCCATCACGACGTGGTCGAGGCCGGCGAGGGCTGGACCGTCGATCCCTTCGGCGGCGAGGTGCGCGACGGCCGCGTCTGGGGCCGCGGCGCCTGCGACATGAAGGGCGGCCTCGCGGCCAGCGTGATCGCCGCCGAGGCCTTCCTCGCCGCCTGCCCCGGTTTCCGCGGCGCGATCGAGATCTCGGCCACGGCCGACGAGGAATCGGGCGGCTACGGCGGCGTGGCCTACCTGGCCGAACGCGGCCGGTTCTCGCCCGACCGCGTGCAGCACGTCATCATCCCCGAGCCGCTCGACAAGGACCGCATCTGCCTCGGCCACCGCGGCGTCTGGTGGGCCGAGATCGAGACGCGGGGCCGCATCGCCCACGGCTCGATGCCCTTCCTCGGCGACAGCGCGATCCGCCACATGGGCGCGGTCCTGGCCGAGATGGAGGCGACGCTCTACCCCCTGCTTGCGGGCAAGCGCACCGCGATGCCGGTCGTCCCCGAGGGGGCGCGCGCCTCCACGCTCAACGTCAACTCGATCCACGGCGGCGCGGCCGAGCCCGAGGCGGGCTACGACGGCCTGCCCGCGCCCTGCGTCGCCGACCGCTGCCGGATCGTCATCGACCGCCGCTTCCTGATCGAGGAGGACATCGCCGAGGTGAAGGCCGAGGTGACGGCGCTGCTCGAGCGCGTGAAGGCGGCGCGCCCCTCGTTCCGCTACGAGCTGCGCGACCTCTTCGAGGTGCAGCCCACCATGGCCCCCGCCGACGCGCCCGTCGTCCGCACCACCGCTGCGGCGATCGAGCGGGTGCTCGGCCGGATGCCCGCCTACGTGGTCAGCCCCGGCACCTACGACCAGAAGCACATCGACCGCATCGGTCGGCTGTCGAACTGCATCGCCTACGGTCCCGGCATCCTCGACCTCGCGCACCAGCCCGACGAATGGGTGGGAATCGACGACATGGCCGACAGCGCCAAGGTCATGGCGCTCGTGCTGGCCGACCTCCTGGCCCCGGCCTAGGCCGGGGGGCTTCACGCCCCCCGGGCCCCCCGTGGCGTATTTCGGACAAGAGGAAGAAGGGATTCACCTTCGGTTAACCCATCGGGGGCACTCTCGTCCCGCGGTACAGGCTGGCGAGCCGATGACCGCACAAGGGGAAGGCGCCCCGCCGGCAGGGTCCGTGCGGGGCGCCCGACATCCGGTCCCCGAACCCTCCGCCCCCTTCCTCTTGTCCGAAATACGCCACGGGGGGCGCGGGGGGCGTGAAGCCCCCCGCTCCGCCGCCGGGGCCAAGCGCGGCCTCAGCCGTGCCGGGCGGCGACGGTCTTCAGCACCGAGAAGCCGTAGAGCGCCTCGAACCCCTTCTCGCGCCCGTGGCCCGACCGGCCGACGCCGCCGAAGGGCAGTTCCACCCCGCCCCCGGCCCCGTAGTTGTTGAGGAACACCTGCCCCGCGCGGAGCCGCCGCGCGAGCCGCATCTGGCGCGCGCCGTCGCGCGACCAGACGCCGGCGACGAGGCCGTAACCGGTGCCATTAGCGATCGCCGCCGCCTCCTCCTCGCCGTCGAAGGCGATGATCGTCTGCACCGGGCCGAAGATCTCCTCCTGCGCCAGCGCGTGCCCCGGCGGCGCGCCGGCGAAGAGCACCGGCGCGACGTAATGCCCGCCCTCCGGCGCGTTGCCGGAGATCCTGCCCGTCGCGGCGACGGCAAGGTCCGTCCCCCGGGCGAGGTATCCTTCCACCGTCGCCTTCTGGCGGGCCGAGATCAGCGGGCCGAGATCGAGGTCGGCCAGCGCCGGCCCGGCGACGAGGGCGCGGTAGCGCGCCGCCATCGCCTCGGTCACCCGGTCGGCCACCGGGCGCTCGACGAGGATGCGCGAGGCGGCCGAGCAGGTCTGTCCGGCGTTCTGGATGCCGGCATTGACGAGGAAGGGCAACGCCGCCTCGATGTCGGCGTCGGCAAAGACGATCTGCGGCGACTTGCCCCCCAGTTCCAGCGTCACCGGCACGACGTTCCGCGCCGCCGCCGCCTGCACCAGCGCGCCGACCCCGACCGACCCGGTGAAGCTCACGTGATGGATGCCGGGGTGGCCGGCGAGCGCCGCGCCCGCCTCCTCGCCGAGCCCCGGCACCACGTTCAGCGCCCCGTCCGGCAGCCCCGCCTCGGCGGCCAGCGCGGCGAAGGCCAGCGCGGTCAGGCAGGCCTCCTCGGCGGGCTTCAGGACGCAGGCGTTGCCCATGGCGAGCGCCGCGCCGACCGAGCGGCCGATGATCTGCATCGGGTAGTTCCAGGGCACGATGTGGCCCGTCACCCCGTGCGGCTCGCGCAGGGTGTAGACGGTGTAGCCCTCGAGGTAGGGGATCGTCTCGCCCGTCACCTTGTCGGCGGCGCCGCCGTAGAACTCCATGTAGCGGGCCAGCGCCAGCGCATCGGCGCGGGCCTGCGACAGCGGCTTGCCCACGTCCGCCGCCTCGATCCGGGCAAGCGCGTCGGCCCGCGCCAGCACGAGCTGCCCGATCCGCCAGAGCACCCGGCCGCGTTCGGCCGCCGTCATCCGGCCCCAGGCGCCCCGGCGCGCGGCCTCCGCGGCCGCCACGGCTGCGTCGATGTCCGCCGCGGTGCCCCGCGCGATCCGCCCGACCGCCTCGCCCGTCGAGGGGTCCTCCACCGGCAGGTGGCCCGCCGCCTCGCGCCAGGCGCCGCCGATGAACAGCCGGTCCGTCGGATACCAGGTCTCAGGCATGTCTCCTCCCCTCCCGCCAGTCCCGCGGGATCGCCGGTGCCGCGGCGATCAGCTCGCGCGTGTAGGGGTGACGCGCCGCGTCGAGGACGGCCGCCGTCTCCCCCTCCTCGACGATTTCCCCCGCCTTCATCACCAGCACCCGGTCGGTGATCGCACGCACCACGTGCAGGTCGTGGGTGATGAAGAGATAGCTCAGGCGGAACCGCTCCTGCAGCTCGGCCAGGAGGTCGAGGATGCGTGCCCGCACGCTCACGTCGAGCGCCGAGACCGGCTCGTCGAGCACGATCAGCTCCGGCCTCGTGATCAGCGCCCGCGCGATGGCGATGCGCTGGCGCTGCCCGCCGGAGAACTCGTGGATGAACTTCTCCGCGTCCCCGGCCCTCAGGTGCACCGCCTCCAGCGCCTCGGCGACGCGCGCCGCGGCGTCGGCCGGCCGGCCTGCGGCGTGGAACGGCTCGGCGACGAGCCGGGCGACGCGGTGGCGCGGGTTGAAGCTGCCGTAGGGGTCCTGGAAGACCACCTGCATCCTGGGGTCGCCCGCCCGCACCGGCGCACCGTCGAGGAGGATCGCCCCGCCCTGCAGCGGCTCGAGCCCGAGGATCGCACGGGCGAGCGTCGATTTCCCCGACCCGCTCTCGCCCACGAGCCCCAGGCTCTCGCCCCGCCTGAGCGTGAAGCTCACGCCCTTCACGGCATGGAGCACCGGATGCGCCCCGAACAGCGACCGGCGCGGCAGCAGGTAGTCGCGCACCGCGCCCCGCACCTCCAGGAGCGGCTCGCCGCCCCGGTGCGGGGCGCGCGCGGGCACGTGCTCCGAGGCCGCGAGGAGCTGGCGCGTGTAGGGGTGGCCGAGGGCGCGGAACACCGCCTCGGTCGGCCCCTGCTCGACGATCCGGCCCTCGCGCATCACCGCGATGCGGTCGGCCATGCCGGCGACCACGGCGAGGTCGTGGGTGATGAGCAGAAGGCTCATCCCCTCCTCCGCCACCAGGCCCTTCAGCAGGGCGAGGATCTGCGCCTGCGTCGTCACGTCGAGCGCCGTCGTCGGCTCGTCGGCGATCAGGAGGCGCGGGCGCAGCGCCACCGCCGCGGCAATGGCGACGCGCTGGCGCTGCCCGCCCGAAAGCTCGTGCGGGTAGCGGTCGGGCGGCACCTCCCCGAGCCCCACGCGGGCGAGCTTCTCGGCCGCCAGCCGCCGCGCCCCGGCCCGGTCCGCCCGGCCGTGCACAAGAAGCGTCTCGGCCACCTGGTCGCCGATCGTCATCACCGGGTTCAGCGCCGTCATCGGCTCCTGGCTGATCAGCGCGATGTCGTCGCCGCGGAAGCCGCACATCTCGGCCTCGGTCAGCGCGAGGAGGTCGCGCCCGTCGAGCCGGGCGGTGCCCGCAAGGCGCGCCCCCGGCGGGAGCAGCCGCAGGAGCGAGAGCGCGGTCAGCGACTTGCCCGACCCCGACTCGCCGACGAGGCCGAAGACCTCGCCCTCGCCGATGCGGAAGCTCACGTCGCGCAGGATCGGCACCGCGCCGATGTCGAGCGCGAGGCCCTCGACCTCGATCATGCCCTCACCCTCCTGAGGCGCGGGTCGAGCAGGTCGCGCAGCCCGTCGCCCATCAGGTTCAGACCCAGCACCGTCAGCACGATGGCGAGGCCCGGAATGAGGGCGAGCGCGGGGTTGGTGTAGATCAGCGTCTGCGCCTCGGCCAGCATCCGCCCCCAGGACGGCGTGGGCGGCTGCGCGCCGAGCCCCACGTAGGACAGCGCCGCCTCGGCGAGGATGCCGAGCGAGAACTGGATCGTCCCCTGCACGATCAGCAGGTTTAGGATGTTCGGCAGGATGTGCTCGACCGAGATCCGCGCCGCGCCCTTCCCGGCGACGCGCGCGGCAAGGATGTAGTCCAGCGTCCAGAGGCTCAGCGCCCCGCCGCGGGTCACGCGGGCGAAGACGGGGATGTTGAAGATCCCGATGGCGAGGATCGCGTTGACCGCCGAGGGGCCGAAGACCGCCGTGATGAGGATGGCGATGACCAGCGAGGGGAAGGCGAACACCAGGTCGTTCGCCCGCATCACCACCTCGTCGATCAGGCCGCCGCGGTTCGCCGCGGCGATCAGGCCCAGCGGCACGCCCGCCACGAGGCCGATGCCGACCGCGACCAGCGCCACCGCCAGCGAGGTGCGCGCGCCGACCATGATCATCGACAGGATGTCGCGCCCGAAGTGGTCGGTCCCGAGCGGATGCACGGCCGAGGGCGGCAGCAGCTTGTCGGGGATCGAGAGCGCCGTCACCTCGTGCGGCGTCCAGAAAAGCGAGACGAGCGCGAGCGCGAGGAACACCCCCGCCAGCGCCGCACCGACCGGAAGCTGGACCGGAACCCTCATGCCCGCCGCCTCAGCCGCGGGTCGGCCCAGGCATAGGCCAGGTCCACCAGGAAGGTCACGAGGATCACCGCGGCGACGAGCAGCATGGTGACGCTCTCGACCACGATCAGGTCGCGCTGGGTGATCCCCTGGAAGATCAGCCGCCCCAGCCCCGGCAGGAAGAACACGTTCTCGATGATGATCGCCCCGGCCAGCAGGAACGAGAACTGGAGCCCCAGGATCGTCAGCACCGGGATCAGCGCGTTCCTGAGCGCGTGGCGGCGCAGCGCCTGCCCCTCGGTCAGCCCCTTGGCGCGGGCGGTGCGGATGTAGTCCTGCCCCAGCGTCTCGATCAGCGCCGAACGCAGCACGCGGGCAAGGATCGAGGCCTGCGGCAGGGCAAGCGCCACCGCCGGCAGGGTCAGCGCCTTCAGGCCCGCGCCGAGGCCCGCCTCCCAGCCCGGGAAGCCGCCGGCGCTGAACCACCTGAGCTTCACCGCGAAGACAAGGACGAGCAGCATCGCGAACCAGAAGTTCGGCACCGCGATGCCGAGCTGGGTCGCGCCGATGATGCCGTAGTCGGTCGCCCGCCCGCGGCGCGCGGCGGCGAGGATGCCCACGGGCAGCGCGATCGCCGTCGAGAGCGCCAGCGCATAGAGCGCAAGCGGCAGCGACACCTCCAGCCGGTCGGCCACGAGCTGCGCCACCGGCACCCGGTAGGTGTAGGAGGTGCCGAAGTCGCCGGTCAGCATCCCGCCCGCCCAGGCGAGGTAGCGCTCCGGCAGGCTGCCCTCGAGCCCGAGCTCGGCGCGCAGCGCCGCCACCGTGTCGGGGCTCGCGTTCATGCCCAGCATGAATGCCGCCGGGTCGCCGGGGATGACCTCGATCACCAGGAAGATGACGAGGCTGGCCACCGCAAGGCTCAGGCCCAGCGACATCAGGCGTGAAAGGGCGTAGCGCAGCATGGCGCGAGCCTATGCGCGCAGGACCGCCGAGGCCAGCGGCAACCTCTTGCCGCGTTTTTCCGTGCCGGCCTAAAGAGTTGGTCGCGTCCCGAAAAGCCTGTGCTATCGTCCGTCCGGGGTTGGACCTTCCGCCGGTCGAAGGAGGGCGCGGCGGGGGCCGGTGACGGAGTAGACAGTGGAGCGGTCGTGGGATTTCCCGGGTTTCGGACCTCTGACGAGGATCGAGACCAGCTTCGGAGAATTTCCGGCGCAGACTCTGCGCGAGCGCGACAGCGTGCGCACGCAGAGCGGCACGCTCGCGCAGATCCGCTGGGTGGACCGGGTGACGCTCAACGAGGACTTCCTGCACCACCACCCCGAGGCGCAGCCCGTCGTCATTCCCGCCCATGCGCTCGGCCGCGGCCTGCCCCGGCACGACGTCACGCTCTCGCCCGGCCAGAAGATCATCGCCGCCGGGGCAATGATGCCGCGCCGCGAGATGACGGCGGCCGAACTGCTCAGGACCGGCAAGGCGATCCGCAAGCCCGAGACGATCGTCACCTACACCTTCCTGCTCTGCGCCCAGCCGGTGCACGTCCGGGTCGAGGGCCTGTTCGCGCCGCTCGAGCCGCCGCGCTGGTAGGCGTTCCGTCCCCCCCCCTCGCCGGATGCCGCGCTGCGGGCGCTCCTGCGCCCCGCGGCCGCAAGGCGGGGCACGCGCGCCGCAGCGAACCGGCGGCTCCCGGCGCGCGGCCAACTTGCGCTTGCCGATCGGCGTTCCGGTGCTAAGCCAAGGGCCTGTGCCGAGAATCGTCCGCAAACCGCAGGGAACCGCCATGATCCATCTCTTCCGCCCCGCCCTGCTCCTGCTTGCCGCCGCCGCGCTCGCCGGCTGCGGCAGCCTCGGCGACATCGCCTCGCGCCGGGGCGGCGAGGTGCCGGGCTACGGCCGGATCGTCGATGGCGAGTACACCCTGCCCGCGGTGGACCGGAAGTATCTCGAGGGCGTGAACCGCCGGGCGCAGGTCGCCTATGCCGGGCCCGAGGCGCCGGGCACCATCGTCGTCGATCCGCACGCGAAGTTCCTCTACCTCGTGCTCGAGGGCGGCCAGGCGATGCGCTACCCGATCGCCGTCGGGCGCGAGGGGCGCGGCTTCAGCGGCACCGCGACGGTCGGGCGCAAGGCGATGTGGCCGGGCTGGCAGCCGACCGCGAACATGATCCGCTCCGAACCCGAGGTCTACGGGCCCTTCGCCCGCGGCATTCCCGGCGGGCTCGCGAGCCCGCTCGGCGCCCGCGCGCTCTACCTCTACCGCGGCAACCGCGACACCTACTACCGCATCCACGGCACGAACGACCTCGGCTCGATCGGCAATTCGGGCTCGGCCGGCTGCATCCGCCTCTTCAACCACGACATCATCCAGCTCTACGAACTCGTGCAGCCCGGCACCCCGGTCGTGGTGCGCACCTACGAGGAGTCGGTCGCGCTCGAGGGCGAGGAACTGGCCAACCGCGGCGTCGAGCTGCCGCCGACCATCGTCGACCCCGAGGTGATCTACGGCTTCGTCGCCGCGCAGGAGGCCGCCCGTCGCGAGGCGGCGGCTGCCGCCCCGCCCGACGCCTGAACCCGACGCCCGAACCCGACGCCTCGGGGCCGCGCAGGGGCTCAGAGCCGGATCACGTAGTCCTTCCGGGTGGTCTCGACCACCTCCCACGTCCCGGTGAAACCGGGGCGGATCACGAAGCTGTCGCCCGCGCGCACCGTGACCGCCGCGCCGCCGTCCTCGGCGATCACCGAGACGCCGGAAAGGATCCGGCAGTATTCCCACTCGTCGTAGGCGATGCGCCACTTGCCCGGCGTCGATTCCCAGACGCCGCACCAGAGCCCGTCGCGCTCCTCGAGGTTCCAGGTCCGGTGCACCGGATCGCCCGCGAGCACCCGCGCCGGATCGGGGCGCGAGGTCTCCGCGGCGCCCTCGGGCGCCACGCGGAAGAGCTTCTCCCCGGCCACGCCCGCCCCTACTCGGTCCACCTGACCGCCGTCAGGTCGTTGGCCTGGGTGGGCGAGTTCTCCCACAGGCCCTCGATCTTGGCGTTCGCGACCCCGGTCTTGGCAAGCTGGAAGAGGTAGGCGTTCACGTAGTCGTCGGCGATCTTCTGCTGCGCCTGCCTGAGGAGCGCCGAGCGCTCGGCCGGGTCGGTGGTCACGTCGAGCTCGGCCATGATCTCCTGGAAGTCGGGGTCGGCATACTGGAAGTAGTAGTCCTCGCGGGCGTAGATGTTGATGTCGGCGGGCTCGGTGTGGCTCACGATCGTCAGGTCGAAGTCGCGGCCCTTGAACACCTGCTCCAGCCACTGCGCCCATTCCAGGTTGGTGATCTCGGTCTCGATCCCGACCGCGCGGAGCTGCGCGGCGATGATCTCCCCGCCGCGGCGGGCGTAAGTTGGCGGCGGCAGCGCAAGGCGCAGCCTCAGGCCCGAGACGCCGGCCTCGGCAAGCAGCGCCTTCGACTTCTCCGGGTCGTAGGCCGACTGGGCGGTGAGGTCCACGTAGTCGGGGTTGTGCGGGGCGAAATGCGTCCCGATCGGCACGCCGTAGCCGAACATCGCGCCGTCGATGATCTCCTGTCTGTTGATCGCGTGGGCGATGGCCTCGCGCACCTTCACGTTGTCGAGCGGGGGCTGCCTGTTGTTCATCGCAAGGATCGTCTCGCCCTCGGTCGAACCCACGATCACGCGGAAGCGCGGGTCGTTCTCGAACTGCGAGAGCGTCTCGGGCGCGGGGAAGTTCGGGAAGGCATCGACATCGCCCGCCATCATCGCGGCGAAGGCGGCGTTGGGGTCGGAGATGAAGCGGAAGGTGGCCGAGGCCAGCGCCGGGGCCTCGCCCCAGTAGTCGGGGTTGCGCGCGATCTCCACCCGGTCGCCCTGCACCCAGTTGACGAAGGTGAAGGGGCCGGTGCCGACCGGCCTCGTCGCGTTCGTCGCGGCCGATTCCGGGGCCACGATCACCGCGTCGCCCCAGGCGAGGTTGAACGGCAGGTTGCCGTTCGGCGCCGAGAGCGTGATCTGCACCGTGGCGGGGTCGATCACCGTGACCTCCGAGATTCCGGCGAAGAGCTGCTTCTGGGCATTGGCGCTGTCCTCGGCGCGGGCGCGGTCGAACGAGAACTTCACGTCCTCGGCGTCGAAGGACGTGCCGTCGTGGAAGGTGACGCCCTCGTGCAGCCGGAAGGTCCAGGTCAGGCCGTCCTCGCTCGTCTCCCACTCCCTCGCCAGCCAGGGCACGATGCTGCCGTCGGGGGCGAAGCGGGTGAGGCCCTCGAAGATGTTGGCATAGACCACCTCGTCGATCGCGGCCGCGGCCCCCGCGGTCGGGTCGAGGTTCGGGGGCTCCAGCACCATGCCGACCGTGATCGTGTCGCGGGCGGCGAAGGCGGGCGTCGCGGCGAGCGCCAGCGCGGCGACGAGAAGGCGTGCGGTCATCGGGCTCCCTCCCAGTGGGCTCTCGCGCCGACATTAGCGGCCGGCCCCGTTGAGTTCCAGCGGCTTGCGGGGCGCCGCGATCCGGGGAAGGATCGGGCATCGGCGGCAGGCGGGCGGAAGGCGGGGGCGATGCGGCTCGAGGGGAAGACGGCGGTGGTGACGGGCGCGGGCTCGGGCTTCGGCGCGGGCATCGCGCGGAAGTTCGCGGCCGAGGGCGCGCGGGTGATGGTGGCCGACATCCGGCCCGACGCGGCCGCCGCGGTGGCGGCGGAGGTGGGCGGCATCGCCTGCGAGGCCGACGTGTCGCGGGCGGACCCGGTCGCGGCGATGGCCGAAGCGGCGCGCGCGGCCTTCGGGGGCATCGACATCCTCGTCAACAACGCCGGGGTCACGCACCTGCCCATGTTCATGGAGGAGGTGGAGGAGGCGGAGTTCGACCGCGTGCTCGCGGTCAACGTCAGGTCGGTCTACCTCACCGCCCGCGCCTTCGTGCCGGCGATGAAGGCGGCGCGCGCGGGCGCGATCCTCAACATCGCCTCGACCGCCGGCCTCTCGCCCCGGCCGCGGCTCAGCTGGTACAATGCCTCGAAGGGCTGGATGATCACCGCGACCAAGGCCATGGCGGTCGAGCTCGCGCCCTTCGGCGTGCGCGTCAACGCGCTCTGCCCCGTGGCGGGGGAGACGCCGCTCCTGAAGAGCTTCCTCGGCGAGGACACGCCGGAGATGCGCGCCAGGTTCCTCGCCACGATCCCGCTCGGGCGGTTCTCGACGCCGCAGGACATGGGCAATGCGGCGGCCTTCCTCTGCTCGGACGAGGCGGGCATGATCACGGGCGTCGCGCTCGAGGTGGACGGCGGGCGCTGCATCTGAGGGCGGAGCGGGGGGTTTTCCACCCCCCGCGCCCCCCGGAGGATATTTCCGGCAGGGAAGGAGGCAGGGATGCGGCCCGGACCGAGGAACCTGATCACCGATGTCGCGGGCCTCAGGGTCGGCAACGCCGAGGACCACCGGGTGAAGACCGGGGTGACGGTGCTGACCGCCGACCGTCCCTTCGTGGCGGCGGTGAGCGTGATGGGCGGCGCGCCCGGCACGCGGGAGACCGACCTGCTTTCTCCCGACCGCCTGGTGCAGGAGGTGGATGCGCTCGTGCTCTCGGGCGGCTCGGCGCTCGGGCTCGACGCCGCCTCGGGCGTGGCGGACGCGCTCCGCGCGGCGGGCCGCGGCTTCGCGGTCGGCGCCCAGCGGGTGCCGATCGTGCCGGCGGCGATCCTGTTCGACCTCGCGAACGGCGGCGAGAAGGACTGGGCCGAAAACCCCTACCGGCGGCTCGGCGCGGCGGCGCTTTCGGCGGCGGGCGAGGCGTTCGCGCTCGGCACCGCGGGCGCGGGCACCGGCGCCACCGCGCGCGGGCTGAAGGGCGGGCTGGGCTCGGCCTCGGCGGTGATCTCGGGCGGCTTCACGGTGGGGGCGCTCGTCGCGGTCAACGCGCTCGGCTCTCCCGTCGCGGGCGGCGGCGGGCATTTCTGGGCGGCGCCCTGGGAGATCGGCGCCGAGTTCGGCGGGCTCGGGCCCGCGCCCGCCGGCGCGCTCGACCCCGGGGAGGAGTTCGCGCCCGGCAAGGGGCCCGGCGAGGCCACCACGATCGCCATCGTGGCGACCGACGCCGCGCTCACCCAGGCGCAGGCGACCCGCCTCGCCGTCGCCGCGCAGGACGGGATGGCGCGGGCGCTCGTGCCCTCGCACACGCTGCTCGACGGCGACCTCGTCTTTGCCGCGGCGACCGGCGCGCGGCCGCTCTCCGACCCGCTCGCCGACGCCTTCCGCCTCGGCCATGCGGCGGCCGCCTGCCTTGCGCGCGCCATCGCCCGGGCGGTCTGGGAGGCGCGGCCCGCGCCGGGCGACCCGCTCCCCTGCTGGCGCGAGCGCTTCGGGGGGTAGCGCCGCGCGGCGCGAGGCCCTATCTGCGGCCCCAGAGCCTGCGGGAGGGCCGCCCTTGCGCCTGATCTTCATGGGAACGCCCGATTTCGCCGTGCCGGCGCTCGACGCGATCGTCGCGGCCGGGCACCGGATCGCCGCGGTCTACACCCGGGCGCCCCGCCCCTCCGGCCGCGGCCAGGCCGAGCGGCCCTCGCCGGTCCATGCCCGGGCGCTGGCCCTCGGCCTGCCGGTGCGCACGCCCGCGACGCTGCGCGACCCCGCCGCGCAGGCGGAGTTCGCCGCCCTCGGCGCCGACGCCGCCGTCGTGGTGGCCTACGGGCTGATCCTGCCGCAGCCGGTGCTCGACGCCCCGCGGCATGGCTGCCTCAACATCCACGCCTCGCTCCTGCCGCGCTGGCGCGGCGCGGCCCCGATCCAGCGCGCCATCATGGCCGGCGACGCCGAGACCGGCGTCTCGATCATGCGGATGGAGGCGGGGCTCGACACCGGGCCGGTCGCGCTCGCCGAGGCCGTGCCGATCGGGCCCGGGGACACCGCCGGCGACCTGCACGACCGCCTCGCCGCGCTCGGCGCGCGGCTCGTCGTCGAGGCCCTCGCCCGCCTGCCCGGCCTCGCCTTCGTGCCGCAGCCCGAGGCGGGGGCCACCTACGCCGCCAAGATCGACAAGGCCGAGGCGCGGGTGGACTGGACGCGCCCCGCGCCGGAGGTGGACCGGCTGATCCGCGCCCTCTCGCCCTTCCCCGGCGCCTGGACCGAGATCGGCGGCGAACGGGTCAAGCTCCTTGCCTCGCGGCTGGCGGACGGGCAGGGTGCGCCGGGCGAGGTGCTCGACGCCGCGCCGACCGTCGCCTGCGGCACCGGCGCGGTCCGGCTCCTGCGGCTCCAGCGCGCCGGGCGCGGGGCGCAGGAGGCGGAGGCGTTCCTCCGGGGCTTTCCGCTCGCCCCGGGAGACAGGCTGGGAGAGAGGCCGCAGGACAGGCGGCAGGACGGGCCGGGGGAAGGGCCGGGAGGCTGACGCGATGCACTTCTTCTACACGCTGATCGGCACGGCGGTGATCGCCGCCGTCGTCGGCCTCGTCTCCGAGCGCACGGGCTTCACGCGCAACGGCGTGGTGCAGTCGGTCATCATCTGCATCGGCGGCGCGATGCTCTTCTTCTTCGTCGGCACGATGTTCCGCATCGGCTTCGGCAGCCCCGGCATGAACGCCGTGGTCGCCTCGATCGGCGCGCTCGTCATCGTGCCGACACACTACCGCAAGCGCTAGGAGGCCCGCGCCCCATGACCGTCGTCTTCCTCATCGTCATCGGGGCCGCCGCCGGGTTCATCGCCACCCGGCTGATGGGGCTCCAGACCGGCCTCGTCGAGACCATCGCGATCGGCGTCCTCGGCGCGCTGATCGGCGGGATGGTGCTGCGCTTCATCCTGACCGTGGGCGGCTGGCTCGGCGGCTTCGTCGGCGCGGTTCTGGGCGCGATGCTGCTGATCTGGCTCTGGCAGCGGTTCGGGCCGGGGCGCTAGCCCGCGCCCCGCCGCGCTTAATCCCGACCGCCGAAGCCCGCCCCTCAGGCCCGCGCGCGCCCGAAGGCGGGCGCGGCGACGCCCAGCGCCTGAAGCGCGGTGGCGGCGATGTCGCCGCAGGTCAGGCCCGCGTCGCGGTACATCGCCTCGGGGCTCGCCTGCTCGATGAACCGGTCGGGCAGCGTCATGGTGCGGATCCGCACCCCGGCGTCGAGCCGCCCGGTCCGCGCCAGCCAGTGCAGGACCTGCGCGCCGAAGCCGCCCTCGGCGCCCTGCTCCACCGTCACCAGCGCGGCGTGCTCGCGCAGCAGCCGGTCGATCAGGTCGGTGTCGAGGGGCTTGGCGAAACGCGCGTCGGCGACCGTGGCCGATACCCCGCGCGCGGCGAGATCCTCGGCCGCCTTCAGGCACTCGGAGAGATGCGCCCCGAACGACAGGAGCGCAACCCCCGTCCCCTCGCGCAGGATCCGGCCCCGGCCTATCTCCAGCACCGCGCCGCGCTCGGGCAGCTCCACCCCGATCCCCTCGCCGCGGGGATAGCGGAAGGCGATCGGGCCCTCGTCCCAGGCGGCCGCGGTGGCGACCATGTGGACGAGTTCCGCCTCGTCCCCCGCGGCCATCACCACGAAGCCCGGCAGGTTCGACAGGTAGGCCACGTCGAAGGCGCCCGCATGGGTCGCCCCGTCGGCGCCGACAAGGCCGGCGCGGTCGATGGCGAAGCGCACCGGCAGCTTCTGCAGGGCCACGTCGTGCACCACCTGGTCGTAGCCGCGCTGCAGGAAGGTCGAGTAGATCGCCGCGAAGGGCCTCAGCCCCGCCGCCGCCATCCCGGCGCAGAAGGTCACGGCATGCTGCTCGGCTATCCCGACGTCGAAGACCCGCGCGGGAAAGCGCTTCGCCATGATGTCCACGCCGGTGCCCGAGGGCATCGCCGCCGTCACCGCCACGATCCGCGGGTCGCGCTCGGCCTCGGCGGTCAGCGCCTGGCCGAACACCTTGGTGTAGGCCGGCGCGTTCGACCGGCCCTTGGCCTGCGCGCCCGAGGCCACGTCGAACTTCGCCACGCCGTGATACTTGTCCGCCGAGGTCTCGGCCGGGGCGTAGCCCTTGCCCTTGACCGTGCAGACATGGATCAGCATCGGCCCCGTCGCCCGCGCCCGCGCGGCGCGCAGCACCGGCAGGAGCTGGCCCATGTCGTGCCCGTCGATCGGGCCGACGTAGCTGAACCCCAGCTCCTCGAAGAGCGTCCCGCCCCCCGGCATCCCGGTCACGAGATGGCGCGCGCGGCGCGCCCCGTCGCGCAGGGGCCCCGGCAGGGCGCGCTCGATGCCCTCGGCCATGTCGCGGAAGGCGGCCAGCGGCGAGGTGCCGGCATAGAGGCCCGAGAGGTAGCGCGACATCGCCCCCACGGGCGGCGCGATCGACATCTCGTTGTCGTTGAGGATGACGAACAGCCGCCGCCCCTCGTGGCCGGCGTTGTTCAGCGCCTCGTAGGCCATGCCGGCGCTGATCGAGCCGTCGCCGATCACCGCCACGGCATCGCCCGTGGGCATCCCCATGTCGCGCCCCACCGTGAAGCCCAGCGCCGCCGAGATCGAGGTCGAGGAATGGGCCGCGCCGAAGGGGTCGAACTCGCTCTCGCTGCGCTTGGTGAAGCCCGAGAGGCCGCCCTCCTGCCGCAGCGTCCGGATCCGGTCGCGCCGTCCGGTCAGCACCTTGTGCGGATAGCACTGGTGGCCCACGTCCCAGATCAGCTTGTCGAAGGGCGTGTTGAAGACCGCATGGATCGCGACCGTCAGCTCGACCACGCCCAGCGAGGAGCCGAGGTGGCCTCCGGTGACGCTGACGGCGTCGATCACCTCGGCGCGCAGCTCGCGGGCGAGCTGGGCGAGCTCGCGGTCCGACAGGGCGCGCAGGTCCGCCGGGCCGGCGACGCGGTCGAGCGTGGGGGTCGCGGGGCGTGTCATCTCGTGCCTCCCCTCAGCGAAAAGGGCGCCGCAGGTCGGATGGCCTGCGGCGCCAGGTGTCCTGTAGCCAACAGGAAGGGAACCGGGGTGTGGAGGCCCCGTATACCGGGCGGAGCGACCCGCCCGATCCGGCGGTCCGCGGCGGCCCCGCCCTTGCCGGAGGGGCCGCACGCGCTCATTGGTAGACGGGCGGGGCCGAGGAGGCGAGCTCCGGCCAGTCGGAGATCATGTCCATCCCGCCCATCGGCTTCTGGTAGCCCTTGTGGCAGGTCAGGCAGCCGATCTTCGGCACGTCGCCCTGCGCGCCCAGCCGCTCGGGCGGCAGCACCTCGGTCAGCGGAACCATGTAGTCGTTGTTCAGTTCCTGCACCATGCCGATGGCAAGCTGCGCCAGCGCCCACTGCGGGGTGTTCTGGCCGACGTCGTAGAACGCCCGGCTGTTGTGGCAGAACACGCAGTTCACCCCCAGCGCGTTGTCGAAGTAGTTCATCAGGCTGAAGGTGCGTTCCGCGTTCTGCCAGGTCGGCGAGGAGCCGTCGGTGACGTTCTGCGCGACGCGGCTCTCGAGGTCGTGCACCGCGATCACCTCGGCCTCGAGCAGGTATTTCTCCAGCGCGTCCGAAGGCAGCGAGGTCGAACCCGAGACCGGCGTCACCCGGTTCTGCACCGCCGCCCAGCCCGCCGTGGCGTTGCTGACCGGCGTCACCTTGAACCAGACGCCCGCGGGCACCGGCTGTCCGCGGTGGCAGGTGTAGCAGTTCACCCCCGCGTTGCCGTTCGGGTTGACGTGCCCGCTCCAGTTCTCGTTGAGGTTCTGCGTCATCTGGATCATGCGCCGGGCGACCACCGTCTGGTAGTTCTCCTCGCCCGCCAGCAGGTCGGGAATCCCCGTCCAGATCCGCATCTGGTTCACCAGCCGCTCGTAGTTCGCCACCGTCAGGTCGGCCAGCAGCGGCTCGGCGTTGGGCACGCCCGTCCCCGCCCGCGGGTCGCCGATCTGCGGCACCACCGGCGCGACGGTGGAATAGGCCGCCACCGTCGGGTCGGGTGCGGCCCTGTCGGAGACGAACTTCGTCACCGACATGCCGGTGCCCCGCGGCCCGGTCTGCACCGCCTCGACCGGAAGCGGACGGCCCCAGGTGACGAGCAGCGCCGCCACCAGCACCGCCCCGCCGACGACGCCGATCAGGATTGCGGGCCCGTAGATGTCCTTCGGGTTGTCCGCGACCCACTTGTCATACCACTTCGGAAGCATCGTCAGTTACCTCCCGTCACGTAGGCTTCGTAGCCGTAGTCGCCGAGGTAGGTGGGCGCGAAGTTGTGCTCCTGTGCCCAGATGAACCAGTTGTCGACCACGGTGCCGGTGAGCAGGATCCCGATCCCGCCGGTGATCGGCGTCAGCACCGCGAACCACCAGGCCCAGCGGTGGATGCCCTCCATCGTGGCGTTGAACCCCATGGTCCAGCGCCAGAACAGCGCCGCCCTCTCGGACGCCGTGCCGCGGTCCACGATCTGCTCCAGTTCCCGGTCGCCGCCGAAGCGGCTCACCGCCAGGATCGTCGCGCCGTGCATGGCGAACAGCAGCACCGAGCCGTAGAGGAACACGATGCTCAGGCAGTGGAACGGGTTGTAGTAGAGGTTGCCGTAGCGGATCGAGAACGCCGTGGTCCAGTCGAGGTGCGGGAAGATCCCGTAGGGCACCCCCTCGCTCCACGACCCCATCAGCAGCGGCCGGAACAGGCCCAGCACCAGGAACAGCCAGATCGCCGAGAGGAAGGCCCAGGCGATGTGCTTGCCCATCTTGTGCATCCGGGCGAGCTCGTAGGAGCGCACCCACCACGACATCACCGAGACGAGCAGGAAGAACGAGGCGATGAGGTACCAGCCGCCGTCGTTGAGCGGCGGCATGCTCAGCCCGTATTGCGGGCTCGGCGGCTCCAGCGCCAGCCAGAACAGCTGCCGGATGAACTCGGGGATCGACCAGCCGACCTGCGCCAGCATGTTGAAGCCCACGATGTTCAGCCACAGGATGCCGGTGGCCAGCGAGATCACCCCGAACGAGCCGAGGTAGATCGGCCCGAGCTGGGCGTTGCCGAGCCAGCCGATCAGGTTGCTGAAGCGCGGCGCGCCGGCGCGCTCCTCCATCATGTTCAGCTCGTTGTCCATCCCCCATTCCGGGGCGCCGCGGACCTGAACCTGGGTGAAGATGTTCTGATACTCGGGCATGGCTCACATCCCTCCCGCAGCCTGGGCGGCCGGCCAGATCGGCAGGTCCAGCCACCAGTTCCACCATTCCGGCCAGCCCTTGGTCCAGACCGGCCCGGAGATCACGATGCACACCGCCGACCAGAAGCCCGCGTTCAGCGCCAGGAGAAGGCCGAGCCGGTGGATGCCGAGCGTGCCGACCGAATAGCCGATGAAGTCGCGGAAGAAGGTGTCCTCGTGGTCGGGCGTGCGCATCTCCTCGCCCTTCTCGGGGTTGGCCGCGCTGAGGATCAGCGAGCCGTGCAGCGCCAGCGCCAGCGTGGTGGTGAAGAAGAACGTCACCGCCAGCATGTGCGCCGGGTTGTAGTGGAAGTGCAGGTAGGCGTAGCCGGTGTTCGACACCCAGTCGAGGTGGCTGAAGATGCCGTAGGGGAAGCCGTGCCCCCAGGCGCCCATCAGCACCGGCCGGATCACCACCAGCGTCACGTAGGCGAAGATCGCCACGCTGAAGGCGAAGGGCACGTGGTAGCCCATGCCCAGCTTGCGGCAGATCTCCACCTCGCGCAGCGCCCAGCTCACGAAGGCGCCGATCGCGCAGATCGTGATGATCTGCCAGAGCCCGCCCTCGTTCAGGGGCGCGAGCCCGAGACCGTATTTCAGGTCGGGCGGGGCGATGTTGATCGTCCAGGGGTTGAAGGTCCCCTGCATCGCCGCGCCGTAGAAGATGAGGAGTGTCCCGAGGGCCGCGAAGAACAGCGTCGTGACCCCGAAGAAGCCCACGTAGAAGGGGCCCACCCAGAAGTCGAACAGGTCTCCGCCGATCAGCGTTCCCCCGCGAATCCGGTATTTGCGTTCGAAACTCAGCAATGCCATCCGTCTCGTCTCCGCTTGTGGCGGCCTGTCTCGCGCAGCCTGTCTCGCTCGGGCGGGTTCAGCCGTCGGTCATGTCCTTGTCGCGGTTGGCCGCGGGCGGGGCGGTCACCCCGCCCGCGAGCCGTGTCAGCAGGTCCCCTGCGTCACTGGGACATCGCCGCGGCCTTGCGCTCGGCCGCGATCTCGAACCAGTTGAGCCCGGACGAAAGCACCACGAGGTGAATCATCACGGCCAGCAGGAAGAGGAAGACGCCCTGGGCGACGAACACCCGGCGCGGATCGAAGATCATCCAGATCTTGTAGAACTTGGCCATCTGTCGATCCTCCTCAGAACCACGGAGCCCAGATGTACGTTGCGATATGAGCGACGATGGCCACGGCCACGAAGAGCCAGAGCCCGCTCATATACACCGCGTGCAGTTCCTGGGCCTGCTCGTCGGTCAGACCTGTGAAGGACAGGTCGGTTCTATCAGCCATTCAAAGTCCTCCGGAGAGTATGACTGATGCCGCGCCTCCCGGCGGCTGGGCCCCGGCAGCTCTCCTGCCGGCTTGTCCTCCCCCGCCGGGGCGGGGGCGAACCTCGTGCACCGCCCCTCGGGGGCGGAAACCGGTCCCGGCCCTCGGGCCGGGGGATCCCGTCGCGCCCCCCTTCTGCGGGGGCGCGCCCGGCCGTCAGGCCGAGAAGATCATCGGGGTGATGATCCGCGCCTGGCTCCAGGCGCGGGCCACCGGCCCCTTCTCGGGCAGCCGCCCCTGCCGCGCCGCGGCCAGCGCCCAGGTGAGCGCGGCAAGCGGCAGCGTGGCCAGGAAGATCAGCCCGAAGTAGGTGTAGAACTCGGCCCGCGGGGGCTTCGTCCTCTGGATGGGAAGGTCGGTCGTCTGGTCGGCCATTCAGGTTCCTCCCGTTTCGTCCCTCGTGCCCGCGGGCGCGAGCCTGCGGACCGTCTCGATCACCACCCGCTCGGCGCCGGCCTCGAGCGCGGCGCGCTCGGCGGCATCCCGAAGCTGCTTGGCGGCGGAAATCCGGGTGAGCACCGGGTGCTCGGCCACGATCCGGTCGAGCGCCGCGCGCGCGTCCTCGTCCCAGGGGAAATCGCGGCGCAAGGTCGTCGGGGTGGCGGCGGCGCTGTCCATCTCCGAGCCCAGCGGCAGGATGTGGAAGAGCGCGTCGAAGAGCGCGTTGCACACCTCCTGCACCAGCCAGGTCGCGCCGGCGTAGCCCATGAAGGGCGTGCCTGTGGCGCGGCGGATCGCGGCGCCGGGGAAGCTTGCCGGGATGAAGGCGGGCCGCGGCCCGTGCCCGGCGGCCAGCTCGGCCAGATACATCTTCTCGTTGATCGACCCCATGACGACGAGCGGCCGCTTGCCCCGCATCAGCGCGCGGACCTCCTCGTTGTTCGTCTTGGTCCCGCGCCGGCGCGCCACCGCGAAGGCGCAAGGCAGGCCGAGGTCGGCCTCGAGGAAGTTCCGCACGCCGCGGGCATAGGTCTCGTTCGCCACGATGGCGAAGCTCGCGGTCCCGAAGAAGTCCTGCGTCACGCTCCGCCAGAGGTCCCAGACCGGCTTGATCGTGGAATGCTTCTCGCGCGCGATGAAGGGCTCGGGATCGAGGCCCAGAAGCTCGCCCAGCTTGCGCAGGAAGAGCGTCGTCGACTCGATCCCGACCGGCGCCTGGAGGTAGGGCTTGCCGAGGCACTCGGCGAGGCCGCGCCCGAACTCGCGGTACATCACCACGTTGACGTCGGCATTCACCAGGTTGCGCATCTCGGCCAGGTGCGCGCCCAGCGGCATCACCATGTTGACCTCGGCCCCGATCCCCTCGACCAGGCGGCGGATCTCGGCCAGGTCCGAGGGCATGTTGAAGGTGCCGTACATCGGCCCGAGGATGTTGACGCGCGGCTTCGCGCCTTCGGGCCGCGGCGCCTCGGGCGGCATCCGGCCCTTGGTCATCCCGAATTCGGTGAAGATCCAGGTCATCGCCCGGTCAGCGGCTTCCCACTGGTCCTCGTCGATGGTGCGCGGCAGGAAGCGCTGGATGTTGGTGCCCTGCGGCGTGACCCCGCCGCCGATCATCTCGGCGATGGAGCCCGTCACCACCACAGCGGGCAGCGCGGGGTCGAGCACCTTCCATGCCCGCCGCATCGCGCCTTCCGTCCCGTCGCGGCCCAGTTCCTCCTCGCCGAGGCCGGTCACCACGATCGGCAATTCGTGCGGCGGCAGCGCGTCGGTGTAGTGCAGGACGGACGTCACCGGCAGGTTCTCGCAACCCACGGGGCCGTCGATCACAACCTGCAGGCCCTTGACCGCCGTGAAGGCGTAGACCGCCCCCCAGTAGCCGCCGGCCCGGTCGTGATCCTGCACCAGCATCAGATCATCTCCTCGGCCTTGGCCGCGCGCGCGGCCTTGTCGAGCTTCTTCTGGTGCAGCGCCCGGAAGTCTGGGCGCAGGTTCGGGTCGCCCTCCCAGACGCCGGCCGTATCGCCCTCGCCCACGCCTTCGAAGAAGGCGCGCATCCGGTCCATTCGCCCCTTGTTGGCGATGGCCGCGTTGACCACCTCGGCCAGTGAGCCTGCGCCCGCGGGGCCCATCAGCGGCCGCGCCGAGATGAGGTTGGTGAAGTAGAGCGCCGGGAGGCCGAGTTCCTTGGCCTTCTGCACGACCGGCGTCGTCCCGATGGCAAGGTCGGGGCGGATCGCCTCCATCGCCGCGCAATCGTCTTCCAGCGAGGCGCGGTAGCTCACCTTGACCCCGCGCGCCTCCAGCCACGCGCGGTCGGCCTCGCTGGCCTTCGTCCGCGGGCAGGCGGTGCCGACATAGGGAACCTCCGCCCCGCTCTCGATCAGGAGGCGGGCGACCAGAAGCTCCGATCCCTCGTAGCCCGAAAGCGTGATCGTGCCCTTCACCGGCGCGGCCTTCAGCGCGGCCTCGACCGCCGGGACGAAGGCGTTCTGCGCGGCTGCGATCCGCGCCGGTGCCACGCCCGCCGCCTGACCGATGGCGCTCAGCCAGTCGGCCGTCCCGTCGCGGCCCACGGGGGCCGAGCCGACCACCGGCCGGCCCGCCGCCTCGAACTCGCGCATCGCGGCGGTGTAGAAGGGATGGATCGCCGCGCAGACCCTCGAATCGAGCGCGGCGTAGAGCTCCCGCCACTCCCGGCAGGGCACCACCGGGCCGGCGGCCAGCCCCATCGGGGCGAGCATGGCGCCGAGCATCACCGGGTCGGCAGGGAACATCTCGCCGAGGAAGCTTACCGTCGGCCGGTCGGCCCGCCCGCCCGCGGGCGCCTGCACCGGCCCGGCCTCGGCCTCGGCGCGGGCGTAGGCGAGCATCGCGCCCGCGAGCACGTCCTTCGCCTCGGCATGGGTCGGCACGCCGAAGCCCGGCACGTCGATGCCGACGATGCGGACGCCGTTGATCTCGGAGGGCAGCAGTTTCAGCGGCACGCCCGAGGCGGTCGGCACGCAGAGGTTCGTCACCACCACCGCGTCGTAGCGGTCGGGATCGGCAAGCTCGTGCACCGCATCGCGGATGTCCTCGAAGAGCTTGCCGGTGACCAGCGTCTCGGAGTTGAAGGGCACGTAGCCCACGCTCCGCCGCGCGCCGTAGAAGTGGGAGACGAAGGTCAGCCCGTAGACGCAGCAGGCCGAGCCCGACAGCACCGTCGCCACGCGCCGCATCCGAAGGCCCACGCGAAGCGAACCGAAGGCCGGGCACATCGACTGCGGCTTGTCATGCGGCCCCTGCGGATAGTCGGCCGCGTAACGGTCGAGGATCTCGGACTTGCCGGCCGCCCGTGCGGCGGCCTCCATCTCGGCCGCGCCGGCATGGCAGCCCGTGCCGTCGCCGCCGCGCGGGATGGCGGTCACCGGATCCCGCTCGGGGCCCAGGGTCACCTCCGCCTCGTGGGCGCGGTCGTATCTGACCTCGTCGGTCATGCGGCCTCGATCCTGGCGAATGGGCAGAGCGGCTCGACACCCAGCCGCTCGGACATGGTGCAGCGGATCACCGGCTGCGCCGGCTCCGGCGCGGCGGCACGGGCGGCGACGGCGGCGGCGCGGGCGCCCGCCGGCAGGGCGGCGAGCCCGCGGTCGAAGGCGGCGAGGCGGTCGAGGTCAAACATCGTCGTACACCACTTCCAGCGAGGGCTTCGGCTCCGCGTTCTTGCCCCGCATGTCCTGGTCGGTCGCGGGCTCCAGCACGAAACCCGCCCCGGTCGTCTCGGCGCTGAACAGCCCCAGAAGCTCGTCCTGGCTGAGCGGCTTCGGCCGGAGCGGCGGGGCCTCGGCGACGTTGCCGGCCAGCTCCTCGAAGAGCGGCCCCCACTGCGTCGCGTGGCTGCCGACGATCTGGTAGTTCGCCGATTTCCGCCGCAGGTCCTCGTCCGCCGGGATCGAGGCGAGGATCGGGATCTTCACGGCTTCCGCGAAGGCCGCGGCCTCGCCGGTGCCGTCGTCCTTGTTGATGACGATGCCCGCCACGCCGACATTGCCGCCGAGCTTGCGGAAGTATTCGACCGCCGAGCAGACGTTGTTCGCCACGTAGAGCGACTGGAGGTCGTTCGAGCCGACGATGATGACCTTCTGCGCCATGTCGCGCGCGATCGGCAGGCCGAAGCCGCCGCAGACCACGTCGCCGAGGAAGTCGAGCAGCACGTAGTCGAAATCCCAGTCGTGGAAGCCGAGCTTCTCCAGAAGCTCGAAGCCGTGGATGATGCCGCGCCCGCCGCAGCCGCGCCCCACCTCGGGGCCGCCCAGCTCCATCGCAAAGACCCCGCCGCGCTTGAAGCAGACGTCGCCGATCCTCACCTCTTCCCCGGCGAGCTTCTTCCTCGTCGAGGTCTCGATGATCGTCGGGCAGGCCTTGCCGCCGAAAAGGAGCGAGGTCGTGTCGGACTTCGGGTCGCAGCCGATGAGCAGCACGCGCTTGCCCATCTCGGCCATCATGTGGCTGAGGTTCGCCAGCGTGAACGACTTGCCGATCCCGCCCTTGCCGTAGATCGCGATGATCTGGGTCTTCTTCGCTGGCTCGCCCGCGGGAAGCTCCAGCGTCGGCTCCTCTGCGGCCTCGGCCCTGAGCCGCGCGTCGAAGTCCTTGAGGTTCGGCACGTCAAGCGTCATCGGACGGCTCTCCAGTCCAGGATCATCTTCAGGCAGGCCGGATCGCCGAAGGCGGTGCGGTAGGCCTCGGGCGCCTCGGCCGCCGGGGCGCTGTGGGTGATGAGCCCGGCAAGCGACAGCGCGCCCGCGTCGATCAGCGCCCGCGTCGCCACGAGGTCGTCGCGCGTCCATTCCGCGGCGACGCGGATCCGCGCCTCCTTCATGAAGGCGGGCGGGAAGGCGAAGCTCAGCGGCTCGGTGTAGAACCCGGCGAGCACGATCTCGCCGCCCTTCGCGATCCGCGTGACCAGATCGTCGAGCAGCGCGCCGTTGCCCGAGGCGTCGTAGATCGCCCGGTAGTCGCGGCGGGGATCGGCGTCGGGGTGGATCACCCGGTAGCCCTCTGCCCCGCCGGAGCGGTCCGCGTCCACCTCCCAGACCGTGGGCGGCGGCGCCCCGGCGGCGATGGTCAGCCGCGCGAGAAGCCGCCCCAGCACGCCGTGGCCGACGATGAGCTCGGGCATGGCGTGGTTCAGCCCGGCCATCGCGTGCCGCGCGGTGGCGGCGAGCGCGAGGAGCGCGCCCTCGGGGCCGAGCGCGGGGTCGATCCGCGTGACCCGGGATGCCCTGGTCACCAGGCGCCGCGCGGCGCCGCCGAACAGGCCCTTCACCTCGCCGTAGCAGTTGGCGCCGGGCACGAACACCCGCTCGCCGGGCCGGAAGCCCGAGGCGGGATGCGCCTCCACCACCTCGCCGGCCGACTCGTAGCCGGGCACCAGCGGATAGCCCATGCCGGGAAACGGCGGCATCCGGCCGGACCAGAAGAGCTTCTCGGTGCCGGTGGAGATGCCCGAGTGGGTGATCTCCACGACCAGGTCGTCATCGCCGGGCGGGGTGAGCCGCACGCAGCCGAGGCCCAGGTGCTTGGGTCCCTCGAGGATGACGGCGGTGCTGTCCACTTCTCTTCTCCCCCGGGCGGCGCGACTCGGGATCGCGCGGCATTGCTGCCCAGTTCCGCCCGATTGTCAGCTTAGCTTGACACATTGAGTTGTCAAATGCTTTTGACACATTTGCGCCACGGCGCCGCCTTGTCCCGGACTCAGGCGGGCCGCACCGCCTCGACCGCCGAGGCGACGAACGGCCTGCCGCCGCGGCGGATGACGATGCCGGAGAAGCCCGCCGAGCTAAGCAGCGCCGCGATCTCGGCCGCCGAGCGGACCCGCCCGGTCCCCATCGCCATGCAGTAGAAGGCGAAGTATGCATCGGTTGCCCGCTCGGGCCGGTCGCCGCCCGACATCGGCTCGGCCACGATCACACGCCCGCCGGGCGGCAATGCCTCGAACACCCGCGCGAGCAGCGTGGCAACGGTGTCGTCGGCATGGTCGTAGAGCACCCGGACGAGCGAGATGGCATCGGCCCCGCCCGGGAGCGGCCCGTCGCGGAACGATCCCGCCGCGAGCGCAACGCGGTCGGCGACCCCGGCGCGGGCGAGGCGCGGCGGCGCCGCGGCAATGACCTGCGGCAGGTCGAAGAGCGTCATGGCAAGGCCGGGATGGGCCCGGCCGGCGGCGGCGAGGAACGTGCCGGTCCCGCCGCCCACGTCCATCAGCCGCCGGACGCCCGAGAGGTCCACCAGCCGCAGCACCTCCTCGGCGACGAGCCCCTGCGTCTCGGCCATCAGCTCGGAATAGCGCCGCGCCGTCTCCGGATCCTCTGCAGCGCCCGGCCCGAACACGTAGGGCCAGAAGCGGGCGAGCTCGCCCCCGCCCTCGCCCCGCAGGAGCGCCACGGGGTCGGCGAGGTCGCGGTAGAGGATCCGGTGGTGGCGGATCATCTCCGCAAGCCCCGGCACCCCGAGAAGCGCCGCGCCGAGCCGCGCCGTCTGCCAGCCCGCGCCGGCGCGCTCGACGAGCCCGAGCGCGGCCGCCCCGCGCAGGAGCGCCTCCATCCGTTCGGCCGGCACCCCGGCGCGGCCCGCGAGTGCTGCGGTGGAAAGCGGCCTGTCGAGCGCCGCAGGCAGGACGTCGAGCTCGACGAGCGCCAGCAGGATCTGCGAATGCACGAACCCGGCCACGAGGTCGAAGAGCCGCTCCCCGTCCCTCCGGGCGAGCCCGCGGGTGAGCGCGAAGCCCGAAGCCCAGGACTGGAATGCCCGGTCCGCCGCCCTGCGGTTGCGCCAGCGCCGCCAGCCCGGCAGGGCGAGGCGCCGCCGCAGCGGAGGGGCGAGGTCAGCCACGGCCTTGCCCTTCCCCTTTCGGCAAGTATCCTCGGGGGGAGTCCCCGCCAGCGGCGGGGACGGGGGGCGGAAAGCCCCCCTCGGCGGGCGCCGCCTGCCCGGCGCTCACGCCCTGGCCCGCGCCGGCGCCACCGGGGTGAGCCGCTCGGCCGTCTTGCGCACCATCGCCGCCAGCATCGCCTCGCCGGGGCAGGAGGGGATCGAGGCGATCGCGCCCGCAAGGATGTCGGTCAGCCGCCGGATCGCCCCCTGCAGGCCGAGCTCGGCGACCGCGTTGGGTCGCGCATGGACCGCATCCTGTCCGCCGGGCTTGCCGAGCGTCGCCTCGTCGTAGAGCACGTCGCGCAGGTCGTCGGCCACCTGGAAGGCCTCGCCGATCCGCGCGCCGAGTTCCTCCCACGGCTCCGCCTCCTGGCCCGCGGCCACGGCGCCCATCTGCGTCGCCGCGATGAAGAGCGCGCCGGTCTTGGCGCGGTGGTAGGCCGAAAGGTCGACCGCGGGCTCGCTCTCCCAGCCCTGGCCGGCGCAGATCCCGTCGGGCATGCCGGTCCGCGCGGCGAGGATCGAGATCAGCCCGGCCGCGCGGGCACAGTCGATCTGCGCGGCGCGGGCAAGCTCGCCGAAGGCCATCACGATGAGGCTGTCGCCGGCAAGCAGCGCCAGCGGCTCGGAATAGGCCCGGTGCAGCGAGGGCTTGCCGCGCCGGATCGCGGCGTCGTCGAACATCGGCAGGTCGTCGTGCACGAGGCTCGCGCAGTGGATCAGCTCCAGCGCCGCCGCCGCGCTGTCGGCAAGCGCCGGCCGGTCGTCGCCGCAGGCGAGCGCGACGCTGAGCAGGATCGTCGGCCGGATCCGCGCGCCGCCGGGCGTCACCGCGTAGTCGAGCGCCGAGGCGAGGCGGGGGGGCGCCGCGCCGGACTGCCCCCGGCGGATCGCCGCGGCCACCGCCGCCTCGATGCGCGCCGGGATCGCTGCCGCCCCTGCGTATGGCCCTGCGGACATGGCACACCCCCCGTGGGGTCCGGCAGAATGTAAACCCTGCTGGACAGCCTATTTGTAAATCAGTGTGGACAGTCTATCCTCCGCTGTCAACGGAGTCGGTCACTCGGGGGGATGCTGACCGCCATGGGCGCGCGGCGCAGGGAGACGGCAGTGGTGATCGGCGCGGGCATGGGCGGGATGGCCGCCGCCGCGCGGCTCGCCCGCGCGGGCCTCGCGGTCACGCTGATCGACCGCCATCCCTGGCCCGGCGGCAAGATGCGCACCCTGCCGAGCCCCGCCGGCCCGGTCGATGCAGGGCCGACGGTCGTCACCATGAAGGCGGTGTTCGAGGCGCTCTTCGCCGACTGCGGCGCGCGGCTCGACGACCACGTGAGGCTCGTCCCCGAACCGCTCATCGCCCGCCACTACTGGCCCGACGGGGCGCGGCTCGACCTTTTCGCCGACCCGGAGGCGAGCGCCGCCGCGGTCCGCGCCTTCGCCGGCGCCCGCGCCGAGGCCGACTTCCGCGGCTTCTCGGACATTGCCCGCCGTCTCCACGAGGCCTTCGAGGCCCCGGTGATGCAGGCCGCCCGGCCGCGGCATGTCCGCCTGGCGCTCGCCGCGGCGCTCCGGCCGCGGCTCTGGCCGCTCCTGCTGCCCGGCCGGACGCTCGCCGGCGCCCTCGCCCGCCGCTTCGCCGACCCGCGCCTCGCCCAGCTCTTCGGCCGCTACGCGACCTATGTGGGCGGCTCGCCCTTCCTCAGCCCGGCCGTCCTCGGGCTGATCTGGCATTCCGAGGCGCGCGGCGTCTGGCGGGTCGAGGGCGGGATGCACCGGCTGGCCGCGGCGATGCTGGCGCTGGCCGAGGGCCTCGGCGTCGAGACCGCCCTCGGGACCGGCGCCGACAAGATCGAGGTGCGCGGGGGCCGGGCCATAGCGGTCCACACCTCGGACGGACGCCGCCTGCTCGCCGACCGCATCGTGTTCGCCGGCGACCCGCGCGCCCTCGCCGAGGGGCTGCTCGGCCAGGGCGCGCGCGATGCCGTGCGCCGCCGCGCGACCGAGCCGCGCAGCCATTCGGCCTATGTCTGGGCCTTCGCCGCCGCGCCCGCGGGGCGGGAGCTTGCGCACCACACCGTGTTCTTCGGCGCCGACCCGAGGACCGAGTTCGACGCGCTCGCCGCCGGCCGCCCGCCGGAGGACCCCACGCTCTACGTCTGCGCCGAGGACCGCGGCGCGGGCGTGGTCCCGCCCCCCGTCGAACGGTTCGAGATCATCATGAACGGCCCGCCGCTGACGCACGGCGCGGCCGAGGAGGAAACCTCATGCCGATCACGGGTGTTCCGGACGCTGGAGGCGCGCGGGCTGACCTTCTCCCCGGAGCCGCCGGCGCAGGCGCTGACGACGCCCGCGGGGTTCGCGGCGCTGTTTCCCGCATCGGCCGGATCCCTCTACGGGCGGAGCCCGCACGGCCTGACGGCGGCCTTCGCCCGGCCGACGGCGCGGACGCGGGTGGCGGGCCTCTACCTGGCGGGGGGCGGCGCGCATCCGGGGGCGGGGATCCCGATGGCCACCCTCTCCGGCCGGCACGCGGCCGAGGCGATCATGCGGGACCATGCTTCGACCTCGCCGTTCCGCCGGACGGCTACGCCTGGTGGTATCTCGACGGGATCTCCGACGACGGCACCCGCGCGATCTCGGTCATCGGCTTCATAGGCTCGGTGTTCTCGCCCTGGTATGCCTGGAGCGGCCGCCGCGACCCGGCCGACCACTGCTGCCTGAACGTCGCCACATACGGGCGGGGCGGGCGCTGGACGATGACCGACCGGGGGGCGGCCGCGCTTGCCGTCTCGTCCCGCACGCTGCGCATCGGCCCCTCGGCGATGCACTGGGACGGCACGCGCCTGTCGGTGGAGATCGACGAACTCGCCTGGCCGCACCTGCACCGGCTGCGGGGCGAGGTGACCGTCATCCCCGACGCCGTCACGGCGGTGGAGCTGCCGCTCACGCCGGACGGAGCCCACATCTGGCGGCCCTTCGCGCCCTCGGCGCGGATCGAGGTGCGGCTCGACCGCCCCGGCTGGTCCTGGGACGGGCACGGATATCTCGACGCCAACTTCGGCACCCGGGCGCTCGAGGCCGACTTCCGCTACTGGACCTGGGGGCGTTTCCCGACGCGGGGCGGCGCCACCGTGTTCTACGACGCGACCCGCGCGGACGGGTCGGAGCTTGCCCTCGGCATCCGGTTCCGCGGCGCCGGGGCCGAGATCATCGAACCGCCGCCCAGGGCGCGGCTTCCCCGCTCGCTCTGGGCGGTGCGGCGGGAGACGCGGGCCGACCCGGGATACCGGCCGCGGCAGGTGGCGCCGATGCTGGATGCGCCGTTCTACTGCCGCTCCGCGGTCCGCACCCGGATCGGCGGCGAGGAGACGGTCGGCGTCCACGAGGCGCTCGACCTCACCCGCTTCGCCCGGCCCTGGCTGAAGCCGATGCTGGCGCTGAAGGTGCCCCGCCGGGCGCGCTGGCCGTGAGCCTCCACGCCGGATCCTGCCTCTGCGGCGCGGTGGCCTTCGAGGCGGAAGGCCCGCTGCACGCGGTCGTCGCCTGCCACTGCACCCAGTGCCGCCGCACCTCGGGCCACGTCTGGGCGGCGACCCCGGTGCCGCTGGAGCGGTTCCGCCTGGTCCGCGACGAGGGCCTCGCGTGGTTCCGCTCGTCGCCCGCGGCGCGGCGCGGCTTCTGCCGGCGCTGCGGGGCGAGCCTGCTCTGGGATCCCGCGGGCGAGCCCCGGATCTGGATCGCCGCCGGCGCGCTCGACGGGCCGACCGGCCTTGCGCTTGCCGAGCACTGGCACAGGGAGGATGCGGGGGACTACTACGCGCCCGAGGGGCCGCCCCCGCGGCCCGGCCCGGCGCCCGCCCGCCTTGAGGGCACCTGCCTCTGCGGCGCCTGCCGCTTCACGCTGCCGGGACCGGCCGGCCCGGTGACCGCCTGCCACTGCACCCAGTGCCGGAAGCTCTCCGGCCACTACGCCGCCTCGTTCGACGCCGACGAGGCGCACCTTGCCTGGCAGGCACGGGACGGTCTCGCCGAACATGCCGCCCCGGGCGGCGGCCGTCGCGGCTTCTGCGCGCGCTGCGGATCGTCGCTCTGGTTCCGCGCGGCCGACGGGGCGTTCTCGGTCGAGGCCGGCGCCATCGCGGGGCCGACCGGCGGGCGCCTCGTCCGGCACATCTTCACCGCCGCGAAGGGCGACTACTACCGGCTCGACGACGGCCTGCCGCGGTCGGCGGGCGCGGACTGACCCTGCCCTTCAGCCTGTCCCAAATACTCCCGGGGGAGCGCGAGGGGGCAGGCGGCCCCCTCGCTTCCGCCTTGACCGCGCGCGCCGGCGCGCTATCCCCGCGCCGATGGACGCCTATGCCCCGCCCGACGCGCCGCCCGAAGTGATCCACCGCGACCACGCGCTCCTCGTCGTGGACAAGCCCGCGGGTCTTCTCTCGGTGCCCGGCAAGGGCGCGCATCTCGCCGACTGCCTGCTGGCGCGGGTGCAGGCCGCCTTTCCCGAGGCGCTCCTCGTCCACCGGCTCGACCGCGACACCTCGGGCGTGATCGTCTTCGCGCTGACGCCGCAGGCCCAGCGGCATCTGGGCCTCCAGTTCGAGCGGCGCCATGTCCGCAAGACCTACATCGCCCGCGTCGCCGGCCATCTGGCCGAGGACGAAGGGTCGATCGACCTTCCGCTCGCCGTCGACTGGCCGAACCGCCCTCGCCAGCGGGTGGACTTCGAGCATGGCCGGCCGGCCCAGACCGGCTGGCGCGTGCTCAGGCGCGAGGCGGACGGCACGACCCGGGTGCGCCTGTTCCCCCATACCGGCCGCAGCCACCAGCTCCGCGTCCACATGCGCGAGATCGGCCATCCGATCCTCGGCGACGCGCTCTATGCCGAAGGGCCGGCGCGGGACCACCCCCGCCTGATGCTCCATTCCGAAAGCCTGCGGCTGCGGCACCCCGACGGCGGCCGGGGCATGACCTTCTCGGCCCCCTGCCCGTTCTGAGCGGTGCTTGACCGGCGCGCGGCGAGGCGTAGGGTGCCGCGCGTCCCCCGAACGGCAAAGGACCGCGAGATGACCCAGCGCCTGCACCTCGTCTTCGGCGGCGAGCTGACCGATCCGACGAAGACCACCTTCAGGAACGTCGACGACATCCACATCGTCGGCATCTTCCCCGACTATGCCTCTGCCTACGCCGCTTGGAAGGCCGAGGCGCAGCGGACGGTGGACGACGCGCACATGCGCTACTTCATCGCCCATCTCCACCGGCTGCGCGACGAGGCTGCCCCGGCCGGCGCCACGGAAGAACTGGGAACCTGAGCCGCGGCCGCGCCGGACCAGCCGATGACCCGTCCGCCCGGACTGCTCGCCTACCTGTCCCTGCGCTCGCTCGGCAGCGTCGGCGCGCGGCGGCGCATCGCGGGCGAGATCGCGCGCGGCGGGCCCGAGGCCGCGCGCCTGCCCGAGCGCATGGGCCAGCCGACCCTGCGGCGGCCGGAGGGGCCGCTCGTCTGGCTGCACGCCTCGGGCCTGGCGCAGGAAGGCGCGCTTGCGGAGATGGCCCGCCGGATCGGCGAGGCGCACGACGAGGCCTCGGTCCTCATCACGACGGACGCGGCGCCGGCCCGGGAGGCCGAGCTGCCCGGGCGGACGCTGCACCAGTTCGTGCCGAACGAGGCCTCCGGGCCGGTCACGGCCTTCCTCGATCACTGGCGGCCCGACATCGGGATCTGGGCGGGCACGGCGCTGCGCCCGGCGCTGATCGACGAGGCAGCGCGGCGGGGCATCCCGCTCTGCCTGATCGACGCGGCCGCCGCACCCGCGCCGGACAGGGGCTGGCGGCGCCTCGCGCGGCTGAACGCGGCGACGCTCCGCCGCTTCGCCAGGGTGCTGGCCACCGACGAGAGCGCCGCGGAGGAACTCATTGCCGCGGGGGCGGCCGAAGGCACGGTCGAGGTCGCCGGCCCGCTCGAGGAGGAGGCGGCGATACCTCCCTGCAACGTCCACGAGCGCGATGCGCTCGCCGGCATCCTCAAGGGCCGGCCGGTCTGGCTTGCGGTGGGGGTGCCGGAGGCCGAGGAAGGCATGGTGATCACCGCGCACCGCAATGCCGCGCGCCTCGCGCACCGGCTGATGCTGATCCTCGTGCCCGCCGATCCAGCGCGCGGCCCGGCGCTGGCCGCGGCGCTCGCCAACTTCGGCTTCGCGGTCGCGCTGCGCTCGGTGGAGGGCGAGCCCGACGCGGGGACCGAGATCCTCGTCGCGGACGGCGAGGGCGACCTCGGCCTCTGGTACCGGCTTGCGCCCGTGACCTACATGGGCGGGACGCTGACACCCGGGCCCGCGGCCGGCTCGCGGTCGCCGCTGGAACCGGCGGCGCTCGGCTCGGCGATCCTGCACGGAACCGTGACGGGCGAGAACACCGCCGTCTACGCGCGGTTCGCCGAGGCGGGCGCGGCGCGGGTCGTGGCAGCGCCGGGCGACCTCGGCGAGGCGCTCTCCGAACTTCTGTCGCCCGACAAGGCGGCGGCGCTGGCACATTCGGCCTGGCGCGTCTCGACCGGCGGCGCCGACATGAACGAGCGGGTGCTCGCGCTCGTCGCCGAGGCGCTCGGCAAGGCGCGCGGCGCGGCCCGCTGATGCGCCCGCCCGCCTTCTGGTTCACCCCGCCGGACCGGCCCGCCTGGCAGGCACGGGCCCTGGCCCCGCTTGCGGCGCTATACGCCCTCGCCACGGCGCGGCGCGTGGCGCGGCCCGGCGCGCGGGTGGGCGTGCCGGTGATCTGCGTGGGCAACCTCAACGCAGGCGGCACCGGCAAGACGCCGACGGTGATCGCGCTGGCCGAGCGCCTGTCCCGGCGGGGCATCGCCGCGCATGCGGTCTCGCGCGGCTACGGCGGAAGCCTTGCCGGGCCGGTCCGGGTGGACCCCGCCCGCCACCGCGCCGCCGAGACGGGCGACGAGCCCCTGCTGCTCGCCGCCTTCCTGCCGGTCTGGGTGGCGCGCGACCGACGCGCCGGGGTCGAGGCCGCGGCCGCCGCGGGGGCGCAGGCCATCCTCCTCGACGACGGGCACCAGAACCCAGAGCCCGCGAAGGACCTGTCGCTCGTCGTCGTGGACGCCGCCGTCGGCTTCGGCAACGGCCGGGTGATCCCGGCCGGCCCCCTGCGCGAGCCGGTCGCGGCGGGTCTGGCGCGGGCCGACGCGGTGCTGGCGATCGGCGAGCCGCCGGACCATGCGGCCTTCCGCGCCGCCTGGGGGCCGGCGCTCCCGGTGCCGCTGATCGAGGGCCGGCTCGCGCCGCTTGCCACCGGCATGGACTGGCGCGGGCTGCGCGCCTTCGCCTTCGCCGGCATCGGGCGGCCGGAGAAGTTCTTCGCCAGCCTGCGGGCAGCAGGGGCAGAGCTCGCCGGGGCCGTCGCGCTCGACGACCACCAGCCGGTCGGCGACGCGCTATTTGCCCGGATGGAGGCCGAGGCGCGCGCCGCCGGGGCGCAGCTCGTCACCACCGAGAAGGACGCGGTGCGGCTTTCCCCCGAGGCACGTCCGAAGGTGCTCGCCTTTCCGGTCAGGCTCGCGGTCGCCGACTGGAGCGCCCTCGACCGCGCGCTCGACCGGCTGTTTCCCGGCGGCTGAGCGGCCTCAGCCCTGAAGCCGCTCGTCGAGGATCCTGCGGAAGTCGTCCCAGGACATGTTGGAATGCTTCTGCCCGTCGATCACGAAGGAGGGCGTGGAGTCGATCCCGTCGCGCTCGCGGTGCTCCTCCCACTTCTGCACCATGGCCTGCGCCGTCGCGCCATCCGTCAGGCAGGCCTCGAGCCGGTCCTCCGGCAGGCCCGCGACCTTCCCGATGGTGCGCAGGTTTCCGGCGATCGCCGCCGGGTCGCCGCCGGCCGTCCACTGCTGCTGCCGGTCGTAGATCATCTCGGCGATGGCGAAGTAGCGCTCGTTGGTGCCGCCGCAGCGCGCCACCATTGCCGCCCAGAGGCCGAAACGGTCGAAGTAGACCTCGCGGTAGACGAAGCGCACCTTGCCCGTGTCGATGTAGTCGGCCTTGAGCTGGGGGAACACGTTCTTGTGGAAGTTGGCACAGTGCGGGCAGGTGAACGAGGCGTACTCGATCACCTCGACGGGCGCCTCGGGGCTGCCGAGCACGATGTCCTCGATCACCGGGCCTTCCTGCGCCTCGGCCGCAAGCGGCAGCCGCGCGCCGGGCGCGAGCGCAAGGATCGCGCCGGCCGCGGCGGTCAGCATCAGGCCGGCAAGGAAGGTTCTTCTCTGCATCTCTGCCTCTTTCTCAGGGTCTCGACATGACGTTGCGCGCCAGCCGGGCGAGCGCATCGCGCAGGCCGGGGTCGGCGATCGGGGCGGCCGCCGCCTCGGCCTTCGCCGCGACCTCGGGCGGCGCCGCGGCGGCGGGCGGAACGAAGGGGGCCTGCGCCTCGGCGAAGCCGCCGGCCGAGGTCTGCGTCACCCGGACATGGCTGATCGCGGCGTAGCCGTAGCAGGCGTTCACACGCTCGCGGATCTCCGGCAGGCGCATCTGGACGAGCGGCGCGGCGGCGCCGGCCGCAAGCAGGGTCAGCGTGGCGCCGAAGCCTGCGGTGTCGTCCTCTGCCGTCCCGCCGCCGACGGGGTCGCGCCGCCGCGGCCCGTAGGTGACCTTGACCGGGCGGGCAAGCGCGGCGATCTCGGGGCCGACCACCTCGTCCCAGTGGGTGACGAGCCGCGAGACGGCGAAGCCGCGGCCTTCGCCCGCGGCGCGGATTTCCCGCGCCACGAGGCTCGCGGCGCGCTCGAACCCGCGGCTGCGGCGTTCGGGGGCGGGTGCGGTTCCGGCGGCGGGCATGGCTGTCCTCTGCTGGGCCGAGCCCTATCTAAGCGCACGCGCCTTGCGGAGAAAGCCGAATCGGCGGCGGAGGGCATGAAGATTGCGTGAGTGCGACATGGGCGCGGCCCTCCTCACCTGGTACGACCGGCACGCCCGGACGATGCCCTGGCGCGTCGGCCCGGCGGAACGGGCCGCGGGCCGACGGCCCGATCCCTACGCCGTCTGGCTCTCGGAGGTGATGCTCCAGCAGACCACCGTCGCCGCGGTGACCGGCTATTTCCTCCGCTTCACCGCGCGCTGGCCGACGGTCGAGGCGCTGGCCGCGGCGGAGGACGGCGAGGTGATGGCCGCCTGGGCGGGGCTCGGCTACTACGCCCGCGCCCGCAACCTGCTCGCCTGCGCCCGCGCCGTCGCCGCGCGGGGCGGCTTCCCCGAGACCGAGGACGCGCTCCGCGCCCTGCCGGGCATCGGCCCCTATACCGCCGCCGCGATCGCGGCGATCGCCTTCGACCGGCCCGCGGCGGTCGTCGACGGAAATGTCGAGCGCGTCATGGCCCGCCTCTTCGCGGTCGAGACGCCGCTGCCGGGCGCGAAGGCCGAACTGGCCGCGCTGGCCGCCCGGCTCACGCCCCGCCAGCGGCCCGGCGACCATGCACAGGCGGTGATGGACCTCGGCGCCACGGTCTGCACCCCGCGCAGGCCGGCCTGCGGCCTCTGCCCCTGGCGGGAGCCCTGCCGGGCGCGCGCGCTCGGGATCGCCGAGGCGCTGCCGCGACGGGCGCCGAAGGCCGCCAAGCCGCTGCGCCGCGGCCATGCCTACATCGCACGCCGCAGCGACGGGGCCTGGCTGCTCGAGCGGCGGCCGGCGCGCGGGCTGCTCGGGGGCATGCTGGGCTGGCCGGGATCGGACTGGTCGCAGGCGCCCGAGCCCGACCCGCCGCTCGCGGCCGACTGGCGGACCCTGCCCGCCGAGGTGCGCCACACCTTCACCCATTTCCACCTCAGCCTCGCGCTCCATGTCGCCGAGGTCGGGCCCGAGGCCGAGCCGAGCCGCGGCGCCTTCCTCGGCCCGGAGAGCTTCCGCCCGGCCGACCTGCCCACCGTGATGCGCAAGGCCTTCGACCTCGCCCGCGGCGCCCTGGCCGATTGAGCGGAAGTGAACCATACCGTATCGTTCAGCCGGTTCTTGGAAGTCGCCCGATGATTCCGGCATCCCAGGTGGCAAGGTTCGGCAGCGCGGTGCCCTTCTGGGCCTCGCTCGGCCTCGTGCCCGTCGTGGTGCTCGGCGCGGTGAAGGGCGGGCCCTGGCTGCTCCTCGTGCCGGTGGCGTCCTGGGGCCTCTTCATCGTGCTCGACGCGCTGACCGGCCGCTACGGCGAGAACGCCGATCCCGCGACGCCCGAGGCCGACCTCTTCTGGTACCGGCTCGTCACGCTGGTCTGGTTTCCGGTGCAGTTCGCCGTGCAGTTCGGGGCGATCTGGTATGCCACCCGCGCGGACCATCTCGACGCGGTCGAGAAGGTCGGGTTGTTCTTCGGGGTGGGCGTTCTCTCGGGCACCGTCGGGATCAACTACGCCCACGAGCTGATGCACCAGAAGAACCGGCTCGAGCGCTGGCTCGCCGACCTGCTCCTCGCCTCGGTCCTCTATTCCCACTTCCGGTCCGAGCACCTGCGCGTCCACCACCTCTGGGTCGGCACCCGGCGAGACCCGGTGACGGCGCGCTACAACGAGGGCTTCCACCGGTTCTACCCGCGCGTCCTCAGGGAATGCCCCGTCTCCGCCTGGAAGGCCGAGAAGGCGCTGCTCGCCCGGAAGGGGCTGCCGGTCTGGCACCGGTCGAACCCGTTCTGGCGCTACGCCGCGCTGCAGTCCGGCATGGTCGCGCTCGCGCTCCTCCTCGGCGGCTGGGAAGGGCTTATCCTCTTCCTCGTGCAGGCGGGCACGGCGATCTGGCAGCTCGAGCTCGTCAACTACATCGAGCACTACGGGCTGACCCGCAAGCACCTGGGCGAGGGGCGCTACGAACACGTCCTGCCGCGGCATTCCTGGAACGCCTCGCAGCGCGCGTCGAACTGGCTGCTCATCAACCTCCAGCGCCATTCCGACCACCACTACAAGCCCGACCGCCGCTTCCCGCTGCTGCAGACCTACGGCGAGGACGAGGCGCCGAACCTGCCCTACGGCTACCCGCTGATGACGCTGATGGCGATGGTCCCGCCGCTCTGGCGGCGGCGGATGAACCCGCGCGTGCGCGCCTGGCGGCGGCGCTACTACCCGGAGATCGAGGACTGGGGCCCCTACAACCGCGGCGAGCTTCCGCTGCCCCGGGGTGCCTGAGCGCGGCCGCCGTCCCCCGCCCGGGTTCCGGCCCCTTCCCTGCCCGAAATATCCTCGGGGGGAGTCGCCGTCAGGCGACGGGGGGCAGACGGCCCCCCGCGACGCCGGGGCCGGGGGCGCGGCTCACGCCTCGAGCCCCGGCTCGCCCAGCAGGTGCCTTCCCCGGCGGTCCTCGATCTCGATCACCCAGAGGTCGGGGTCGTAGCCCGCCTGCCGCGCCAGCGCGGCGTCCACCTCCGCCTCCGGCCCCTCGGCGAGCACCACCCAGGCCCGGCCCCCGGTCGTCAGGTCGAAGCTCCTCTGGAAGGCCGTCGCGCGGCCGTCGAGCGTGGCGAGCTTCACGATGACCGCCCCGGCGGTGTCGTCGCCGCGCCGGGCGACGAAGGCGGGGATGCCCTCGGCCGCGAGCCGCCGCAGGTAGGCCCCGACCCAGACGCCCGCGGCGAGCCGCGCCATCAGCCCCCGTCCCGGAAATCGAGCCCCATCTCGGAATAGCGCTCGGCCTCCTCGAGCCAGCCGGGGCGGACCTTGACCGTGAGGAAGAGGTGCACCTTGCGGCCGAGGAACGCCTCCAGCTCCTGGCGGGCGGCCTGGCCCACGGCCTTGACGGTCTCGCCCCTGCGGCCGAGGACGATGCCCTTGTGCCCCTCGCGGGCCACGTAGACGATCTGGTCGATCCGGGCCGAGCCGTCGGGGCGGTCCTCCCAGCGCTCGGTCTCCACGGTCAGCTCGTAGGGCAGCTCCTGGTGGAGCCTCAGCGTCAGCTTCTCGCGGGTGATCTCTGCGGCGATCATCCTCAGCGGCAGGTCGGCGATCTGGTCCTCGGGGTAGAGCCAGGGCCCCTCGGGCATCTCGCCGGCGAGCCATGCCTTGAGGTCCTCCACCCCGTGGCCCTTCTCGGCGGAGATCATGAAGGTGCGCACGAAGGGGAAGGCCGCGTTCATCTCGGCGGCGAGCGCAAGCAGGCTCTCGGCCTTCACACGGTCGATCTTGTTGATGGCGAGCGCGACGGGGCGCCCGCCTGCCTTCTCGCGCAGACCGTCCAGGATGGCGCGCACCCCCTCGGTCAGCCCGCGCTGCGCCTCGATCAGCAGGACGACGACATCGGCATCCGCCGCCCCGCCCCAGGCGGCGGCGACCATCGCCCGGTCGAGCCGGCGGCGGGGCCGGAACAGGCCCGGCGTGTCCACGAAGACGATCTGGCTCTCGCCGTGCAGCGCGACCCCGCGGATGCGCGTCCGCGTCGTCTGCACCTTGTGGGTGACGATCGAGACCTTGGCGCCGACCATGCGGTTGAGCAGGGTCGACTTGCCCGCGTTGGGCTCTCCGATCAGGGCCACGAAGCCGGCACGTGTGGTCATGGGATCTCCTCCGCCCCAGGCGGTTTAGCCGGAGCTTCGCCGGATGGCCACAGCACGATCCCGCGCCCGTGCCATGTTGCCGCCGGATTTCCATGTTCCGTTCGGTTCCGGCAACGGAAAGGGGCGGCGGTCCACCAGGAGCAAGTCTTGGAACTGTTATGGCTTTTCCTGATCGTCTGCGGAATCGCGCTGGCGGTGAGGCTCGTCTCTGGAGCTGACGGCACCGCAGCCCCGCGCGGTGTCCCGACCGGAACGCCTCCCCGGCCGGCGACCGCAAGCGCGCCGTCCGGTCCGTCGAAAGGCCCGATCCCGGTTCCATCGCACCATCTCTGCGCGGGGTCGGTCATCCAGGGCCCGTGCTGGGTGATCGACGGCGACACCATCGTGATCGGCAAGCAGAACATCCGCCTCGCGGGGATCGACGCACCGGAACTCGACCATCCCTGGGGCCAGAAGTCGAAGTATGCCCTCGTGGCCCTCTGCCGGGGGCAAACGATCAAGGTGCGGGTCACCGGGGAGTTGTCGCACAACCGCGTGGTCGGGGTCTGCTACCTTCCCGACGGGCGCGACCTTGCGGCCGAGCTGGTGAGGATGGGGCTCGCCGTCGACTGGCCGAAATACTCGGGCGGCCGCTACCGTCATCTCGAGGTGCCGGGGGTGCGCAGGCGTCTGTGGCGATGCGATGCCCGCCAGAACGGACGGTTCCCGCCAGCCGAAGGCAATCGCTAGGGGCGGGAGGCCTCCACCTTCCCCAGCAGCGCCCGCGCCGCCGCCTGTTCGGCCTGACGCTTCGATCCGGCCACGGCGCGCGCGCTCTCGCCGGTGGACAGCCGCGCCTCGATGGTGAACTCGGGCGCGTGGTCGGGGCCCGCGCGGGCGATCTCGACATAGGCGGGCGGCGGCAGGCCGCGGGCCTGCGCCCATTCCTGGAGGCTGGTCTTGGCGTCGCGCGCATCCGCCTCGACCCTGCCAACGCGATCGCCCCAGAGCCGCAGGACCACCGCGCGCGCCCCCTCGAAGCCGGCATCGAGGTAGACGGCGGCGATCACCGCCTCCATCGCGTCGGCCAGGAGCGCCTCCTTCCGGCGGCCTCCCGTCATGGTTTCGGACCGGCCGAGCTTCAGCACCGCGCCGAGATCGACGCTGCGCGCGACCTCGGCGCAGGTCTCCTTGCGGACGAGCGCATTGAAGCGCGGGGCGAGCTGGCCCTCGGTGGCCTCGCGGTCGGCGGCGAGCAGTGCCTCGGCCATGACGAGGCCGAGCACGCGGTCGCCGAGGAACTCCAGCCGCTGGTTGTCGGGCCGGGACGGCGCCGAGAGCGAGGGATGCGTGAGGGCGCGGACCAGAAGCTCTGGGCGCCGGAACTCGTGCCCGAGGCGGGCCGCGAATGCCGCGAGATCGGCCGACAGCCTCACTCGATGGCCTTGAAGAACCGGTCGGCCCGCCATGTCCAGAAGAAGAACATCGACCGGCCCGCCGAGGAGAACATCACCCGGTCGGCCCGGCCGATCAGATACTCGGCCGGAACGAAGCCCACCCCGCCCACGGCGCGGTCGAAGCGGCTGTCCTGGCTGTTGTCGCGGTTGTCGCCGAGGAAGAAGTAGCTTCCCTCGGGCACGGTGAAGACATCGGTGTTGTCGGCGAAGCCGCCGTCCTCGATGTTGAGGATGTGGTGCGTGCGCGTCGTTCCGTCGGAGAGCGGGAGTTCTTCGGTGAAGCGCGAGGCGCGGCAGATGCCGCCCTGGCCCACGGGGGCATTCTCGCAGCGAGGCAGCTGGCCGACCGGCCCCTGGCGCTCGTAGATCTCCTCGAAGGTCCCGGCAGGCGTCACCGGGACGGCCTGGCCATTGAGGTGCAGCCGCCCGTCGATCATCTGCACGCGGTCGCCCGGAAGGCCGATCACCCGCTTGATGAAGTCCGATCCGTTCACCGGATGGCGGAACACCACGACGTCGCCCCGCTCCGGCATGCGCTCGAACCAGCGGCCCTTGATGAAGAAGCAGCTCGAGAACGGGCAGGAATGGCGCGAATAGCCGTAGGCCATCTTGTTGACGAAGAGGAAGTCGCCGATCAGCAGCGTGTCCTTCATCGAGCCTGAGGGGATCCAGAACGGCTGGAAGAAAAGGGTGCGGAAGACGCCCGCGATCAGGAGCGCGTAGATCAGCGTCTTGACGGTTTCCCACCAGCCGTCCCTGGTCTCGGCCCTGCTCGCCATGCCCGTGATCCTGCCTCTGCGGTCGCCTGCGGGTTCTGGGCGCGGGGCAGGGCCGAGTCAAGGGCGGCCGCGGCGCCGGAGCGTCAGGGGCGCACCGGAACCTCGAGCCTGGCGCGGAAGCCGAGCCCGCCGGTCGGGGCGGTCACGTCGAGCGTCCAGAAGCGGCCGACCGGCGGCGTGTTGCCGCCGGCGACGCGGCGCATGCCGGGGACGTGAATGGTGAGCCGCCACCGGTTGCCACCGCCGGGCACGATGCCGCTGGACACCGGGTCAGGGCCGACCGTCTCGGGCAGCCGGAAGCGGAAGGGCAGGCCCTCCTGCGCGTCGGTTCCGGGCGGTAGCGTCGTCTCGGCGGACCACACGGGAAAGGTCGAGACGCGCCGCGGCTCTCCGTTGTCGACGCCGAACTCGTGCACGTCATGGCAGGTGAGCACGAGGCGGAAAGGCCCGGTCGCCGCCACGGGCCTGTCGCACAGGACACGGCCCGAGAGGATGCCGCCGAGCTGCCCCGGACCGCCGCCGTCGAGCACCAGCCGCGCGGTGCCGAAGGACCGCGCGCGCAACAGCCAGAGGACGCCCGATCCCGTGAACCAGACCGCCGCGCCGGCAAGCGCGATCACGAACAGGGCCGGCAGGCTGAAGTCGGGGGAGTTGATGTCGAGCACCCAGGGCCAGGGGATCTGGAGCGCGACCCACACGGCGCCGCCCGCCGCGAGCAGGGCCACGCCGAAGGCGCCGAGGGCGCGGGCGAGCGGCGAGGCGGCGGGCGGCGGCTCGCTCATCCCGGTGCCGCCTTCGAGGGCAGCGGCCGCGCCTCGATCACCACGAAGGCCTGCGCCCAGGGATGGTCGTCGGTGAGGCTGACGTGGACGATGGCCTCGTGCCCCGCGGGCGTCATCGCGGCGAGGCGCTCTGCCGCCCAGCCGGTCAGGTGCATGACCGGCTGGCCGGAGCGCAGGTTGCTCACGCCCATGTCCTTCCACGAGATTCCCATGCGCAGCCCGGTGCCGAGCGCCTTGGAACAGGCCTCCTTCGCCGCCCATCGCTTGGCATAGGTGCCGGCCACGTCGCGGCGGCGTTCCGCCTTGCGCCGTTCGGCCTCGGTGAAGACGCGGTTTCGGAAGCGGTCGCCGAAGCGCGCGAGGGTTGCCTCGATGCGCTCGATGTTGGCCAGATCGGTGCCGATGCCTAGGATCACCGGGTGCGCGCGCTCCGGGCGCGGGCGGGTGCGGATGCCATGAAAGGGAACCCTCGCTCTGCAACTCGGGGCCGAGACTAGCGCCGCGTGCCACAGCCGATCAACCGGGTGCAGCCGCAGCACAGATTTGCGTTGACTTCGCCATTGCCCGATAGTCGAGTGACGGCGCCGCCGCCAAGCCGGGGGACGAGGGGGGAGAGAGACACACCATGAATCGCTTCGCTGCTGCCGCCGTGCTTTCCGCGCTGCCGCTGTCGGCGGCATGGGCCCAGTCGCTGGAGGAAGCGCACCAGGCGTATCTCGCCGCGTTCGCCGAGGCGCCGCTTGCGGTCCGCAAGGCGGTGTTCGTCACCGGCCCGGCCGAGGGCTACGGCCTCCAGCAGGAACGCGCGTCGAACGAGTTCGCACCCGACGAGCCGATCTACATCTACATCGAGCCGGTGGGATACGGGTTCCAGAGCGAGGGCGGTGTCAACACCTTCGGCCTTTCGGTCGGCCTCAGGATCCTGACGGCGGCCGAGCAGGAGCTGTTCGCGCAGGAGAGCTTCCTCGACCTCACCGCGAAGTCGGAGGCGAAGCCCACGGAGTTCTTCGGCAACGTGACGCTGAACCTCTCGGGACTGACGCCGGGAGAGTATGTGCTGGAGCTGCTGCTTGACGATGTGGCCTCGGACGAGACCGCCACCGTCTCGATGCCGATGGTGATCAGGTAGGCTGGTTCGGCTCGGCGCAAGGCCGACCCGCCCCGTCTGCCCGTCGAGCGTTATCCCGCGGACGCCCCCGTGAAGGTGCGGGTGCCTGATGCCATTGCGGGTGCAGGCCGGGCCGCCGTGTGCGACGAGAAACAGCGGGCCGGCCGCGCGGCGCGGATCACGCCCGCGCCGCCTCCATCAGCCGCCGCATCTCGGCGATGGCGGGGCCGAGGCCCCGGAAGATCGCCTCGCCGATGAGGAAGTGGCCGATGTTGAGTTCCATCACCTGCGGCAGCGCCGCGATCGGCTGCACGGTGTCGTAGGTCAGCCCGTGCCCGGCATGGACCTCGAGCCCGAGCCCGTGGGCGAAGGCCGCCATCTCGGTCAGCCGGGCCAGTTCGGCGTCGCGCGCCGCGAAATCGCCCTCGGCATGGGCATCGCAGTAGCCGCCGGTATGCAGCTCGACCACCGCGGCGCCGATCCGGTGGGCGGCCTCGATCTGCCGGCGGTCGGCGGCGATGAAGATCGACACGCGGCAGCCCGCCTCGGCCAGCGGCGCGATGAAGTGGGCGAGCCGGTTCTCCTCGCGCGCCACGTCGAGCCCGCCCTCGGTCGTGCGCTCCTCCCGCCGCTCGGGGACGATGCAGACGGCGTGGGGGCGGTGGCGAAGCGCGATGCGCTGCATCTCGTCGGTTGCCGCCATCTCGAGGTTGAGCGGCAGGGTGAGCGCGGCCATCAGGTTCTCGATGTCGGCGTCCGAGATGTGGCGGCGGTCCTCGCGCAGATGCGCGGTGATGCCGTCGGCCCCCGCCTCCTCGGCGAGCTTCGCCGCGCGCACCGGGTCGGGGTAGGCCGATCCGCGGGCGTTCCGCACGGTCGCCACGTGGTCGATGTTGACACCCAGCCGAAGCCGCCCGGCGTAGCCCATGCCCCTCAGTCCCCCACCTCGGTCACGTCGTCGCCGCGGCGACCCTCCTCCTCTGCCGGCTTCGGCCGGCGTTCGGCAAGCCTTTTCTTGAGCCTCGCCCGTCGGCGGTTCTGGTAGACCTCGACCAGCGGGATCGTGAGGTAGTAGCACACCGTCGCCGCGATCACGCCGGGCACGATGCCGCCGACCAGATACGGGATGAACACCTCGCGGTAGAACTCGAGGAAGTTCGTCCAGTTGGGCGTGTCGCCGGTGAAGAGCGACATCAGGTTGCGCCAGAGGTCCTCTCCGGCGTCCACGAAGTTGCGCGCGAAGGTCTTGCGCTCGTCGGCCTCGAACTTCGAGCCCAGGATGAAGTGGCCGGTCTCGAGGCTGATGAGACCGATCGGGATGTAGGTCAGCGGGTTGCCGAAGAAGGTTCCGATCGCCGAGGCGAGGATGTTGCCCCGGAGCATGACCGCGATCAGCGCGGCGGTGATGAAGTGGAAGCCGTAGAACGGCGTGAAGCTGGCGAAGACCCCGGCCCAGATGCCGCGCGCGATCTTGTGCGGCGTGTCGGGCAGGCGGCGGACGCGGTGCTTCACGTACTGGAACGCGCGGGTCCAGCCGCCCCGCGGATAGAACACCTCCCGGACGACCTGCAGGACGCTCCGCCGGTCGCGGCGCTTGAAGACCACCCCCTGCTCTCCTCCTCGCCGCCGCCTCAGGGCTTCCGGGCGGGCTCCCGGTGTCGCTCGATCGCCGCCACGTCGCTTTCCGCCTCCAGCGCGGTCATGACCGCATGGAGGTGCTCGACGTCGCGCAGGTCCACCTCGATCAGAAGTCGGTAGAAATCTGGTTTCCGGTCGAGGAAATGCAAGTCGGAGATGTTCGCCTTCTGCTCGCCGATCAGCGTGCAGATGCGCCCGAGAACGCCGGCGTCGTTCCGGATCGTCAGCATCAGGCGGACGGTGTGGACGGCCTTGTGGCGCCCCGCGTGCCAGGCGAGGTCGACCCAGCGGTCGGGCTGGTCCTCGAACTCGGCCAGGAAGGGGCAGTCGATCGCGTGGACGACGACGCCCCGCCCGCGCCAGGTGATGCCGACGATGCGCTCGCCGGGCACCGGCTGGCAGCAGGACGCGCGGTCGAAGCCCTGTCCGGGAGCGAGGCCCACCACGGCGCGGGCGGGCTCCACCTCCTCGCCCTTGGCGACGACGAGCTCGGGGTAGAGCTTCTCGATCACCTCGCGCGAGGTCAGTTCGGCCGAGCCGAGCCGGGCAAGAAGCTCCTCTCCGTCGGGCAGCCCGAGCGTCCGCGCGGCGGTGTCGAGCGCCTTCGTGGTCGCCCTGCGGCCGATGTGCTCGAAGGCCACGCGGGCGAGCTCGCGCCCGAGCTTGATGAAGCGCTCGCGGTCCTCCTCGCGCAGGCTGCGGCGGATCGCGGCCTTGGCGCGGCCCGTCACCACGATGTCGAGCCAGGTCGCCTGCGGGCGCTGCCCCTCGGCGGTGATGATCTCGACCGACTGGCCGTTCCTGAGCCGCGTCCAGAGCGGCACCCGCACCCCGTCGATCTTGGCGCCGACGCAGCTGTCGCCGATGCGGGTGTGGATCGCGTAGGCGAAGTCGAGCGGCGTGCCGCCCTTCGGAAGCTGCACCACCTCGCCCTTCGGGGTGAAGCAGAACACCTGGTCCTGATACATCTCGAGCTTCACGTGCTCGAGGAACTCGTCGTGGTCCTCGGTATCGAACCGTTCGGTGAGCTGCGCGATCCAGCGCGCGGGATCGACGGCGAAGGGGTTCCTGGTGCGCACGCCGTCGCGGTAGGCCCAGTGCGCCGCCACGCCCGCCTCGGCGACCTCGTGCATCTGGCGCGTCCTGATCTGCACCTCCACCCGCTTGCCGTCGCGGCCCGAGACCGTGGTGTGGATCGAGCGGTAGCCGTTCGACTTGGGCTGGCTGATGTAGTCCTTGAACCGCCCCGGCACGGCCCGCCACCGCCGGTGGATCGCGCCGAGCACGCGGTAGCAGTCGGCCTCGGTCTCGGTGATGATGCGGAAGCCGTAGATGTCGGAGAGGCGGGAGAAGCCCTGGTCCTTCTCCTGCATCTTGCGCCACACGGAATAGGGCTTCTTGGCACGCCCGAACACCTCCGCGTCGATCCCCTCACGGTCGAGTTCGGCGCGGATGTCGGCGGTGATCTTGTGGATCACGTCGCCCGATTCGCGCTGGAGCGTGATGAAGCGCCGGATGATCGAGTTGCGGGCATCGGGGTTGAGGACGCGGAAGGCGAGATCCTCCAGCTCCTCGCGCATCCACTGCATCCCCATGCGGCCGGCGAGCGGGGCGTAGATCTCCATCGTCTCGCGGGCCTTCACCACCTGCTTCTCGGGCGGCAGCGAGCGGATCGTGCGCATGTTGTGCAGCCGGTCGGCGAGCTTGACGAGGATGACCCTGAGGTCCTTCGACATCGCCATGAACAGCTTGCGGAAGTTCTCGGCCTGCTTGGTCTCGGACGACGAGAGCTGCAGGTTCGTGAGCTTGGTCACGCCGTCCACGAGCTCGGCGATCTCGTGGCCGAACCTCTCCTCGATCTCGGTGTAGGTGCTCTTGGTGTCCTCGATCGTGTCGTGCAGGAGCGCCGTGACGATCGTGGAATCGTCAAGCTGCTGCTCGGTCAGGATCGCCGCCACGGCAACGGGATGCGTGAAGTAGGGCTCGCCCGAATGGCGCTTCTGCCCCTCGTGCATGCGCCGCCCGTAGGCATAGGCGTCGCGCAGGAGCGCCTCGTTGGTGCGGGGGTTGTAGTTGCGGACGAGGGCGATCAGGTCGTCGGCGTCGATCATCCCTCACCCGTCCTGCCGGGCCGGAGCGCGGCCTCAGCGCATCTCCTGCGCTTCCATCAGCGCGCGGAGCAGCTTCTCCTCCGAGAGGTCGTCGTGCTGCGGCCGGTCGGCCTCGGCGCTCATCAGGAGCGCCATCGCGTCCTCTTCCGGCTCGTCCACCTCGATCTGGGTCTGGTGGCTGGCGATCATGCGCTCGCGCAGTTCTTCGGCCGACTGCGTCTCCTCGGCGATCTCGCGGAGCGCGACGACGGGGTTCTTGTCGTTGTCGCGGTCCACCGTCACCGGCGCGCCGGCCGCGATCTCGCGCGCACGGTGGGCGGCGAGCAGCACGATCTCGAACCGGTTCGGAACCTTGTCAACGACGTCTTCGACCGTCACGCGGGCCATCGGGTCACTCCAATTCGCGGGAAACCGGAGGCGACTATGTAAAGTCGGGCGGGGCGGATGGCAAGGCCCCATCCGGCCCGCCGGCCCCAGGGGGCGCCGCCCCGCCCGCGGGTCTGTTCGTTTTTTCGGAACCGCTTGTGCACTGGTGCGTTATCGATTCGGACAGATTTACGTCGCGGCAACCCGCCCGAGACGCCGAGCGAAACTTGCGATACATTCGGGAGAGGCTATTTTTCGGCGATTACGGACCGGTTGCATGCCCTCTCCACCCGGGGGCACGATCCGGGGGGAGCCGTGCAAAAAGGATTTCAGACGATGTTCTACCGTGACGAAAGGCTGGCGCTGTTCATCGACGGCTCCAACCTCTATGCCGCGGCAAAGGCGCTGGGCTTCGATATCGACTACAAGCTGCTGCGCGACGAGTTCAAACACCGGGGCAAGCTCGTGCGCGCGTTCTACTACACCGCGCTGCTCGAGAGCGAGGACTACTCGCCGATCCGACCGCTCGTCGACTGGCTGCACTACAACGGCTTCTCGATGCGCACCAAGCCGGCCAAGGAGTACACAGACTCGATGGGCCGCCGGAAGGTGAAGGGCAACATGGACATCGAGCTGACCGTCGATGCCATGGAGCTTGCCCCGCGCGTCGATCACATCGTGCTCTTCTCCGGCGACGGCGACTTCAAGCCGCTGGTCGAGAGCCTCCAGCGCCAGGGCGTGCGGGTCTCGGTCGTCTCGACGATCCGCAGCCAGCCGCCGATGATCGCCGACGAGCTGCGCCGCCAGGCCGACAACTTCATCGAGCTGGACGAGCTGCGCGAGGTCATCGGCCGGCCGCCGCGCGAGCCGCGCGAGCCGAACAACCGCGAGGCAATCAACGCCAACTGATGCGGCCGCCCGCCCGCGGCCCCGTGCCCGGCCCCTTCTCCGGCCCCGTGGCTGGACCTCGGGCGCCGGGTGGCTTACCTCTGGCGTGAGCCACAGGAACCTCCGGCACGGGCCATGACGAAACAGCCGCTCGCTCTGCTCCTCGCCGCGCCGCGCGGCTTCTGCGCGGGCGTGGACCGCGCGATCAGGATCGTGGAACTCGCGCTCGAGAAATGGGGCGCGCCGGTCTACGTCCGCCACGAGATCGTGCACAACCGCTACGTGGTCGACGGCCTGCGGGCGAAGGGCGCGGTCTTCGTCGAGGAGCTTGACGAGTGCCCCGACGACCGGCCGGTGGTGTTCTCGGCGCACGGCGTGCCGCAGGCGGTGCCCGCAGAGGCGGCGCGCCGCAACATGATCGCGGTCGATGCCACCTGCCCGCTGGTGACCAAGGTCCACAACGAGGCGCGGCGTCACCACGAGAACGGGCTCCAGATGGTGATGATCGGCCATGCCGGGCACCCCGAGACGGTGGGCACGATGGGCCAGCTTCCCCCCGGCGAGGTGCTTCTGGTGGAATCGGTCGAGGACGTGGGGCGCGTGGCCGTGCGCGACCCGGAGAAGCTGGCCTTCGTCACCCAGACGACGCTGAGCGTCGACGATACCGCCGAGATCGTCGCCGCGCTGCGCGCCCGGTTCCCCGCGATCGTCGGACCGGGGAAGGAGGACATCTGCTATGCGACGACCAACCGCCAGGAGGCGGTGAAGGCGATGGCACCGAGGATCGACGCGCTGCTCGTGATCGGCGCGCCGAACTCGTCGAACTCCCGCCGGCTGGTCGAGGTCGGCCGGGCGGCGGGCTGCGGCTACGCCCAGCTCGTCCAGCGGGCGGCCGACATCGACTGGCGCGCGCTCGAGGGGGCCCGCGCCGTCGGCCTCACCGCCGGTGCCTCGGCGCCGGAGGTTCTGGTGAACGAGGTGATCGACGCCTTCCGCGCCCGCTATGACGTGAGCCTCGAACCGGTGGAGACCGCGGTCGAGACGGTCGAGTTCAAGGTGCCCCGCGTCCTGCGCGAACCGGCATGAGGCAGATCCCCTCCACAGCCCTGATCCTCGGCATCGCCGGACTGATCCCCTTCGTCTGGGGCGCCGCAACGCTCGTCGCGCCCGGACTTGCCGAATGGGGCACCCGTGCGCTGGGGCCGCGCTTCGTCGGCCCCTATGTCGGGCTCGCCTACGGCACGGTGATCCTGTCGTTCATGTCGGGCGTGCTGTGGGGCTTCGCCACCCGGGCCGAAGGGCAGGTCGCCGCGACCGGCTACGCGCTTTCGGTGCTGCCGGCGCTCTGGGCGTTCCTGTTCGTCGGCGGCGGCCCGGTCTCCGCGGCGATCTACCTGATCGCGGGCTTCGTCGGCCTGCTCGGGCTCGACTGGCTGTTCTGGCGGCAGGGACTGGCGCCCGACTGGTGGATGGCGCTGCGCATCCCGCTGACCGTGGTGGTCGTGGCGACGCTCGCCCTCGTCGCCTATGGCTGAGCTCTTCGCCTTCACCGACGGCGCCTGCTCGGGAAACCCCGGCCCGGGCGGCTGGGGCGTGCTGCTCCAGGCGCGCGAGGGCGATACCGTGGTCAAGGAGCGCGAGCTTTCGGGCGGCGAGGCGGCCACGACCAACAACCGCATGGAGCTGCTGGCCGCGATCGCGGCGCTGGAAAGCCTGAGCCGGCCTTCGGAGATCACGGTCGTCACCGACAGCGCCTATGTGAAGAACGGCGTCACCCAGTGGATCCACGGCTGGAAGCGCAACGGCTGGCGCACCGCCGGAAGGGAGCCGGTGAAGAACGCCGAACTCTGGCAGCGGCTCGACACGGCACAGTCCCGTCACAAGGTGCGCTGGGAATGGATCAGGGGCCACGCCGGGCACCCCGAGAACGAGCGCGCCGACGCGCTCGCGCGGGCGGCGATGAAGCCCTTCAAGCCGAAGCGCACCGCCGCGGACGGAACGTGACGCTTGCGTGACGCCCGACGAGGCGGCAAGATTCTCCCATGACAGTGACGTTCCTTCCGCCCGTTGCAGGCGCGGGCCACCTGCCGGAACAGGTCAGCTTCGACAGGGCGGAACTCTCCCTGATCCTGTCGCTCTACGGCCGCATGGTCGCCGCGGGGGAATGGCGCGACTACGGCATCTCGGTCCTGCGCGAGATGGCCGTGTTCGCCGTGTTCCGCCGGACCGCGGAGCACCCGTTATACCGGATCGAGAAGCGGCCCCGCCTCCGCGCGCGGCAGGCGCTCTATGCCGTTGTGGGGATGGACGGGCACGTGCTGAAGCGCGGCAACGACCTGCGCGCCGTGCTGGGCGTTCTGGAACGCAGGCTGATCCGGGCCGTCGACTGAAGTCTAGCGTGCCGGCCGGGGTTCGGGGTTGCGCATCACGACCGCGGCGTTCAGCGCCCCGGCGTAGCTGACCCAGACGACGTAGGGCACGAGAAGCCAGCCGGCGACCGTGTCGAGCGCGAAGAACGTCAGGCACGTGGCCACGACCGCCACCCAGAGGCAGACCAGGACGGCCAGTCCGGCCTTCATCTTCCGCAGGCCGAAGAACACGGGGGTCCAGAGCGCGTTGAGCGCGATCTGGAGCGCCCAGAACGCCATCGCGTGGGCGTTGCCCGGCAGCACGGCGACCCGCGCCGCTGCAAGCGCCATGGCGATGTAGAGCGCCGTCCAGGCGATGGGGAACAGCCAGTTCGGCGGTGTCCAGGCGGGCTTGTCGAGCCGCTCGTACCAGGGCCCCGGCGGGAAGGCGGCGCCGGTCGTGCCGGCCGCGGCGCAGGCGCCGAGGAAGATCAGGAACAGGCCCCAGTCCATTGCGCATCCTCCGCGTCGGAACGCGGATCAACTAGCGCGCGCGGTGCCCGGTTCCAAGCGGGTGGGGCGCCGGCGGCGCGATTCCAGCTCGGCGAGAATGGCGATGAGCGAGCCGGCGCGCCCCTCGCCCCAGGCCCCGCCGGGCGGTGCACGGCGGGCGGCGGCCTCGACGAGGAAGGCCGTCTCGGGCAGCGGCCGGGCGTAGATCACCGCCGAGCGCGGCAGGACCGCGCTGACGCCGGTGCGCATCAGCGCGTATCCGAGCAGCGCCGCCTTGCGCGCCGCCGAGGTGCGGGCGCGCCGGGTGACGCTGTCGTGGCCGGCGCGCTCGATCTCGCGCCCGATCGCGGCATAGACGTGCCGGGCCGCGTAGATGCCGGGCCGGCAGGAGGGCGGCAGCGCCGCAACGCCCGCCTCGGCGCGGTAGTAGAGCTTGCGCGCCTCGAACAGGAGCCGCCGGGTGATCGCCCGGATCTCCGGTGTCGCCTCGGGGCGGGCGAGGAAGGCTTCCGGCTCGATCCCGCGCTCGGCGAGCCAGGCAAGCGGCAGGTAGAGCCGCCCGGCCGCGGCATCCTCGCCCACGTCCCGGGCGATGTTGGTCAGCTGCATCGCCGCGCCGAGGTCGCAGGCGCGGGCCAGCGCGTCGCGGTCACGCACCCGCATCAGGACGCACATCATGGCCCCGACCGCCGAGGCGACGCGGGCGGAGTAGGCCAGAAGGTCGGAAAGCGTCTCGTAGCGGCGACCGACGGCATCCCAGGCGAGGCCCTCGAGCAGCGCCTCGGGCAGCGCGCGCGGCATCCCGAATTCCTCGACCACGGCGGCGAAGGCCCTGTCGGGCGCGGCGTCGGCGGGCCTTCCGGCATAGACGAGGTCGAGCCGGTCGCGCAGCCGGAGCACCGCCGAGACCTTGTCGGCGCGCAGGTCCACCGCATCGTCGGCGAGCCGGCAGAAGGCATAGAGCGCGAGCGCGGGGTCGCGCACGCGCGCGGGCAGCAGCCGCGAGGCCGCGTGGAACGAGAGCGACCCGGTGCGGATCGCCTCGCGGCAGGCCTCCATGTCGGCGGGAGCGATCATTCGGCAGCCATCCTCGGCGCCGGCGCCCGTTCCGCGAGCGGCGCGTCCGGGACGAGCCTGTCGAGCACCTCGGCCGTGCCGATCACGCCAGGCACGCCGGCGCCCGGATGCGTTCCGGCCCCGACGAGGTAGAGACCCGGCAGTTCCTCGGAGACGTTGTGCGGCCGGAACCAGGCCGATTGCAGGATGCGGGGCTCGATCGAGAAGCCCGCGCCGTAGGGCGAGAGGTAGCGGTCGCGGAACGTCTCCGGCGTGAAGACGAGGCTTTCGGTCAGATGCGCGCGGAAGCCGGGGATCAGCCGGTCATCGAGCATCGCCGCGACCTTGTCGCGGTAGCGCTGCGCCTCCTGCGTCCAGTCCACCCCGTTGTCGTGGCCGAGGTGCGGCACCGGCGAGAGGGCATAGAAGGTATCCCCGCCCTCCGGCGCGACCGAGGGGTCGGTGACCGAGGGGCGGTGGACGTAGAGGCTCATGTCGTCGGCGAGCCGCCCGGTCACGAAGATGTCGCGGATGTGCTCGCGGTAGCGGGGGCCGACGACGATGGTGTGATGGCCGACGTCGCGCCACATGCCGCGCGTGCCGCGCGTGCCGAAGTACCAGACGAAGAGCCCCATCGACCAGCGGGTGCGCCTGAGCCGCGCGGGCGTCCAGCGCCGCCGCGGGTGGTGCCTGAGGAGCCGGTCGTAGGTATGCCCGGCATCGGCGTTCGACACGACGATGTCGGCGGCGATCTCGCGCCCGTCGGCGAGGCGCACGCCGGCCGCCCGGCCGCCCTTCACCAGCACCTCGTCTGCCTCCGCGCCGAGGAGGAGCCGCCCGCCCTGATCCTCGACCACCCGTGCCATCGCCCGCGCGATCGCCTGCACCCCGCCCATCGCGTAGTGCACGCCGAAGGCGCTCTCGAGATGGCTGACGAGGATGTACATCGACGTGACGCGGAACGGGTCGCCCCCGATGAAGAGCGGGTGGAAGGAAAGCGCGAAGCGCAGCCGCGGGTCGCGCACCCTGCGCGCGGCATGGGCAAAGACCGACCGGTCGGCACGCATCGCGGCGAAGGTGGGCAGGACCTTGATGAGCTCCCGCAGCTCGTGCATCGGCCGCCGGCCGAGGTTCTCGTAGCCGAAGCGGTAGCGCGCCTCGCTGTCCTTGAGGAACCTCTCCCACCCCGCCACGTCGCCGGGCGAGAGCCGCGCCACCTCGGCGCGCATCGCGGCCATGTCCTGCCGGGCGGCGAAGGTGGAGCCGTCGGCCCAGCGGATCTCGTAGAACGGATCCATCGGACGCAGGTCCACCTCGGCATCGAAGTCGCGCCCGCAGACGGCAAAGAGCTCGCGCAGGCCCTGCGGCACGGTGACGATGGTGGGGCCGAGGTCGAAGCGGTGCCCGCCGCGCAGGATCGAGGAGCCGCGCCCGCCCGGCACGTCGAGCCGGTCGATGACGGTGACGCCGTAGCCCCTTGCGCCCAGCCGCATCGCCGCAGCAAGCCCGCCGAGGCCGGCGCCGATCACCACGGCGCGCTGTGCGGATCGGGGGGGCTGCTGCACGGCCGAGTCGCTCGACTTGTCTACTTCGATTTACAGATGAGCGTAGGGCATAGTGTCGCCAAGGTCGAGAAATCTTTGCATTCCTCACGCGATATGTCAGGATGAGTTGACAGTTCCGAACCGGAGAGTCGCCGCGGTGCGCTGCGTCAGCCTCAGCCTCTTCCGCTTCCCCTCGCTGGCGTCTCGCCTTTGGGTGGTGGGGCAGATGGCGGCGGCACGCTTCGCGCTGCCGCGGGTGCCGGGGATCGTCGCGTGGAAGCTCTGCGGCTCGGGCACGGGCGAAGGGTTCACGCCGGTGCCGAACACCGCCGTCTGGGCGATCCTTGCCGCGTGGCGCGACGAGGAGATCGCCCGGGCGCAGACCGCGCGCGCCGACGTCTTCCTGCGCTGGCGCGCCCGCGCGGCCGAGACCTGGACGGTCTTTCTCGGCACGACCTCCGTCCGCGGCCGCTGGGGCGGGTCGGAACCCTTCGTCGCCGATGCCGAACCGGGGCCGGGGCCGCTGGCCGTGCTGACCCGCGCCACCGTCCGGCCCTCGGTCGCGCTGAGGTTCTGGGGCCGCGTGCCCGACATCTCGGCAGTGATCGGGCAGGACCCGAACGTGATCTTCAAGATCGGGATCGGCGAGGTGCCGCTGCTGCACCAGGTCACGTTCTCGATCTGGCCCGATTCCCGCTCGATGGCCGCCTTCGCACGGGCCGACGGCCCCCACGCCCGCGCGATCCGCGCGGTGCGCGCGGAGGGCTGGTTCTCGGAGGAGCTCTATGCCCGCTTCCGCGTGCTGGGCGAGGCCGGCACCTGGGGCGGCCGCCCCGTCCTGCAAGAGAGGATCGCCGCATGACGCATCCGTTCCCGTTCTCGGCAATCGTCGGCCAGGACGAGATGAAGACAGCCATGATCCTGACCGCGATCGACCCGCGGATCGGCGGGGTACTGGTGTTCGGCGACCGCGGCACCGGCAAGTCGACCGCCGTGCGCGCGCTCGCCGCGCTGCTGCCGCCGATCCGGGTGGTCGAGGGCTGCCCGGTCAACTCCGAGCGGCTGGAGGACTGCCCCTCCTGGGCGACGGTCGGCTCGACCCGGATCGTCACGCGGCCGACACCGATCGTCGACCTGCCGCTGGGGGTGACCGAGGACCGGGTGGTCGGGGCGCTCGACATCGAGCGCGCGCTGACGCGCGGCGAGAAGGCCTTCGAGCCGGGGCTCCTCGCCCGGGCCAACCGGGGCTATCTCTACATCGACGAGGTGAACCTGCTGGAGGACCACATCGTGGACCTCCTGCTCGACGTCGCGCAGTCGGGCGAGAACGTCGTGGAGCGCGAGGGGCTCTCGATCCGCCACCCCGCGCGCTTCGTGCTGGTCGGCTCGGGCAACCCCGAGGAGGGCGAGCTTCGCCCGCAGCTGCTCGACCGCTTCGGCCTGTCGGTCGAGGTCGGCTCGCCCAAGGACATTGCCGAACGGGTCGAGGTGGTCCGCCGCCGCGATGCCTACGAGACCGACGGCACCCGCTTCCTGCGCCGCTGGAAGGGCGAGGACACCAAGCTCAGGAACCGGATCCTTGCCGCCCGCTCGGCGCTGCCCGCGCTGGCGACGCCCGAGGCCGCGCTGACCGACTGCGCCGAGCTTTGCGTGGCGCTGGGCTCGGACGGGCTCAGGGGCGAGCTCACGCTCCTGCGCGCCGCGCGGGCGCTGGCCGCCTTCGAGGGGGCGGAGCGGCTGGAGCGGCGGCACATCCGCCGCATCGCGCCGTCGGCGCTGCGGCACCGTCTGCGGCGCGATCCGCTCGACGAGGCCGGCAGCACGGCGCGGGTGGAGCGGATCGTCGAGGAGGTGCTGGGGTGAGCGAACACCCCGCCTGGGCGCGCGCAAGGCGCGCGCTCGCCCTGCTCGCCGTCGATCCGGGCGGGCTTGGCGGGCTCTGGCTGCGGGCCCGGCCCTCGCCGGTGCGCGACCGGCTGGTGGCCGCGGTTGCCGCGCTGCCGCTGCCGATACGGCGGCTGCACCCGTCGGTGGGCGACGCGCAGCTCTACGGCGGGGTGGACCTTGCCGCGACGCTCGCCGCAGGCCGTGTCCTTCGGACGGACGGCCTGCTCGGCACGGCCTCGGCCTTCGTCCTGCCGATGGCCGAGCGGGCGACCGCCGGGCTTGCCGCGCGGCTCGCGCAGGCGCTCGATGCGCGCACCGGCCACTGTCTGATCTGCCTCGACGAGGGCGCGGCGGACGACGAGACGCTGGCCCCGGCGCTTGCCGACCGGCTGGCCTTCCGGATCGACCTCGACGGGATCGCGATGGCCGAGGCGCCCGCCCCCGCGGCGTACCGCGATGCCGAGGCCGCCGCGCGCGGCCGGCTCGCGGCGACGGCGGCGCCGCCGGAGGCTCTTGCCGACCTCGCGCGGCTGGCCCACCGCCTGGGGATCGACAGCCTGCGCGCGCCGCTGCTCGCGCTGCGCGCCGCGCGGGCGCATGCCGCGCTCGAAGGCCGCGATGTGGGCGCAGACGACCTGCGCGCCGCGGCCGAACTTGTCCTTGCCCCGCGCGCCACCGTCCTGCCGGAGACCGAGGCCGAAGCCCCGCCCGAGCCGCCCCCGCCCGGACCGCCGGACGAGGGCGATGGCCAGGGCGAGGCAGAGGCCCCGCGACTGCCCGAGGAGATCCTCCTCGCTGCGGTGAAGGCGGCGCTTCCGGCCGACGTGCTGGCCCGGCTGACCGCAGGCAAGGCCGCGCGTGGCGGCGGGGGTTCCGGCAGCGGGGCGGCCCGGAAGGGCAACCGGCGGGGCCGCCCCGCTCCGCCGCGCGAGGGCCGGCTCGACTCCGTGCAGCGGATCGACCTGATCGCCACGCTGCGGGCGGCCGCGCCGTGGCAGGCGGTGCGCCGGCAGGCCGCGCCGGAGCGCGCGGGCCTCCAGGTCCGCCCCGCCGACATCCGCACGAAGCGCTACGAGGAACGCTCGGACCGGCTCATCGTGTTCGTCGTCGATGCCTCGGGCTCGGCGGCCCTTGCCCGGCTCGGCGAGGCCAAGGGCGCCGTCGAGCTCCTGCTCGCCGAGGCCTATGCGCGCCGCGACCACGTGGCGCTGGTGGCCTTCCGCGGCACGGGGGCGGAACTGCTCCTGCCGCCCACGCGCTCGCTCGTCCAGACCAAGCGCCGCCTCGCAGGCCTTCCCGGCGGCGGGGCGACGCCGCTCGCAGCGGGCCTGAGGGCCGCACTCGAGGTCGCCGATGGCGCGCGCCGCCGCGGCATGACGCCGACGGCCGTGCTGCTGACCGACGGGCGCGCCAACATCGCGCTCGACGGGCGCGCCGACCGGGCGGCGGCGGCCGAGGACGCGACCGCCCTCGCCCGGGCGCTGAGGACGGCCGGGATCCCCGCGCTGGTCATCGACATGGGGCTGCGCCCGGAACGCGCGCTTGCCACGCTGGCGCAGGTGCTCGATGCGCCCTACCTGCCCCTGCCGCGTGCCGATGCGCGGCGGCTCTCCGCTGCCGTCAGCACCGCGCTCGGGGGCTGATCATGGACTGGGAGGGCTGGCCCAACGCGCGGGCCTCGCGCTTCGTGGACAGCCGCCCGCACCGCTGGCACCTCCAGGAGATGGGCCAGGGCCCGGTGATCCTTCTCATCCACGGCGCGGGCGGCGGCACCATGAGCTTCCGCGACCTCATGCCCGAGCTTGCCCGCGACTTCCGGGTGATCGCGGTGGACCTGCCCGGCCATGCGCTGACGCGCCTCGGCACGCGCCAGCGCCAGGGCCTGGAGCCGATGGCGGAGGATCTGGCGCGGCTGCTAGCGCAGGAGCGGATCGCGCCGGAGATCGTCGTGGGCCACTCCGCCGGCGCGGCGATCGCCCTGCGGCTCGCCGGGATGCTGCAAACGCCGCCCAAGGGCGTCGTCGGCATCAACGCGGCGCTGGGGCGGTTCAAGGGCATGGCCGGGTGGCTCTTCCCGGCCATGGCGAAGCTGCTCGCGCTCAATCCCCTCACCGCCCACGCCTTCGCGCGGCTCTCCTCCGGCGAGGCCTCGGTCCGGTCGCTCCTGCGCGGCACCGGCGGTGACCCGGATGCCGAGACCGTCGCGCTCTACCGGCGGCTCGTCTCCAACCCGGCCCATGTGGACGGCACGCTGGCGATGATGGCGCAGTGGTCGCTCGACGGCCTGCTGGCCGACCTGCCGAAGCTTCGCGTGCCGGTCCTGCTTCTGGCAGCCGAGGGCGACCGGGCGGTGCCGCCCGAGACCTCGGATGAAGCGGCACGCCTCCTTCCCGACGCCCGGGTCGTGCATCTGGCGGGGCTCGGCCACCTCGCGCACGAGGAGGCGCCCGGCGTGGTGGCGGGTCACATCCGCGCTTTCGCGCGGCAGGTCCTCGGCGGGGGCTGAAACGAAGCGGGCCGCGGAGCGGTCTTCGCCCCGCGGCCCGTATCCCTGGCAGGCGTCGCCCGCGTCAGTTCGACGCGGCGGGCGCGGCCTCGGCCGGCCAGATCTCGCCGTTCGAGAGCGAGTAGAGGTAGGCGAAGAGGTTCACCGCATCCTCCTCCTTGCGCACCTTGAACGTCATGTTCCCCCGCGCCGACGGGTCGCCGAGGAAGTCGCGCAGGAAGGTGGTGGGGTCCTTCACGTAGGCGACGAAGGTCGCCTCGTCGTAGACCTTGCCCTTCTCGCCCGCGGCCGTGAGGGCCTCGGAATAGCGGAAGTCGGGCACCTTGCCCGAGATGCGGCCGACGACCCCGTAGAGGTTCGGGCCGGTCTTGGCCGCACGGCCTGCGAGCGTCTCGCCGGCGGGGTTCACCACGACGTGGCAGGTGGCGCACTGGCGGAAGGCCGCCTCGCCCGCCGCCGCGTCGCCGGTCGGCACGATGTCCGTCTTCGGCAGTTCCTGCGCGAAGGCGGGAAGCGCGGCAAGCACGACCGCGGCAGCGGCAATCTTGAACTTCATCATCTGCTCCCTTTCAGAGATGCCTCAGACGGACCCTATACCTAGTGCAGACCGACCGACGTCAAATCCGCGCGAGGTAGCGGCAGGGTCATGCCACGGCGCGGGAAAGCGCGCAATGCCTCCAGAGGTCGGAGAGCGCCCCGACAAGGTGGTCGATGTCGGCGTCCGAGTGCAGCGGCCCCGGCGTGATCCTGAGCCGCTCGGTCCCCTTCGGCACGGTGGGATAGTTGATCGGCTGCACGTAGATTCCGTAGCGATCCATCAGGATGTCCGAGATCTCGCGGCACTTCACCGGATCCTTGATCATCACGGGGATGATGTGGCTCGGGTTCGGCAGGTGCGGGATGCCCACCCGGTCGAGCGCTGCGCGGAGTTTCGCCACCTGGCGCTTCTGCCGCGCCCGTTCCACCTGGCTTTCCTTGAGATGCCGGATCGAGGCCGTCGCCGCGGCGGCGATCGCGGGGGGCAGCGCGGTGGAGAAGATGAAGCCCGAGGCGAAGGAGCGGATGAAGTCCACGAGCGGGGCCGACCCGGCGATGTAGCCGCCCATGCAGCCGAAGGCCTTGCCGAGGGTGCCCTCGATCAGCGTGATGCGGTCCATCAGGCCCAGCTCCTCGGCAACGCCGCCGCCGCGCGGGCCATACATGCCCACCCCGTGCACCTCGTCGAGATAGGTCATCGCGCCGTGCCGCTCGGCGACCTCGACGATCTCGGCGATGGGCGCGATGTCGCCGTCCATCGAGTAGACGCTCTCGAAGGCCACGATCTTCGGCCGCTCCGGCGCGACCGCGGCCAGCTTGCGGTCGAGATCCTCCGGATCGTTGTGCTTCCAGATCGCCTTCTCGCAGCGCGCATGGCGGATGCCCTCGATCATGCTGGCATGGTTGAGCGCGTCCGACAGGATCACGGCGCCCGGCAGGCGCGCGCCGAGGGTGGAGAGCGCCGCCCAGTTCGAGACGTAGCCGGACGTGAAGAGAAGCGCCGCCGCCTTGCCGTGCAGGTCGGCGAGTTCGGCCTCGAGCATCCGGTGCTGCACCGTGTTGCCAGAGATGTTGCGGGTGCCGCCCGCGCCGGTGCCGTGGGCGCGCACCGCGTCCAGCATCGCCGCCACCACCTTCGGGTGCTGGCCCATCCCGAGGTAGTCGTTGGAACACCAGACCGTGACCTCTCGCCGGCCCTTCGGGCAGTGGTTGTCGGCCTTCGGGAAGGCGCCGCAACGACGCTCCATATCGGCGAAGATCCGGTAGTTGCCCTCGCGCTTCAGCGCGTCGAGCTGCTCCTGGAACAGGGCGTCAAAGTCCATGGGCGTCCTTTCTCGTCTTGTCGTTGGGCGCCGGCAGCATCCAGCGCCAGAGTTTCTCGTCGGGCAGCGGCACGACCATCAGCCAGTGCTCGAGCAGGGCGAGCGCGGTGAGCGCGGCGAGCAGCGCGAAACCCGCCGCCTCGGCGGGGGTCGCGGCGGACCAGATCCGTTCGAGCCAGAAGGCCACCGCGAACGACAGCGCCGTGACCGAGATCGGGAACAGCCAGTTCATCCGGCTGATGCGGAAATGGCTCGGCAGGTGGGTGAGGGGGCTCGGCAGGAACTCGGTGTTGATCTTGCGGACCCCGAGGTAGAGGTTCAGCTTGGCCGAGATCCGGGCGAAGAACAGCACCGCGAAGGTCCAGAACCCGAACCGGTTGGGCTCGGCCAGCGCGATCCAGGCCGCCGCAAGCAGCATCGCGGCCAGCAGCATCTCGTGGTAGGCGACCGTGCCCCAGGCGCGAATGAACCGTTCCCATTCCGGCGCGCCGGGCCTGAGCGGCGTGGTGTTCGGACCGGTGATGACGCCGGCGAGGAAGGCGAGCTCGGCCCAGCCCCAGAGAACGAGCGCCGAGGCGAAGGCGAGGTAGACCATCGCCACGCCCTCGGCCCGGGCCGAGACGACGAAGGCCGCCGCCCCCAGCGCCAGGACCGGCAGCCCGGCAAGCACCGCCAGCCGGTGCAGGCCCGCCCGGTCGGCATGGCGCACCACGACGAGGATCGCCCCGGTGGCGAACCACCAGGCGAAGAGCGCGACGAGCGCGGCGATCCAGGGGCTTTCCAACGTCGGTCCTTCCTCTTGTCCCAAATACGCCCCGGGGGGTCCGGGGGGCGGGAGGCCCCCCGGCCCTTCCCGGCTAGTAGGCCGGCTGCAGCCGCGTGCTGGCCGGCACCGCGTTCCTGACCGCCGGAATTGCCAGAAGCCGCACGAAGGCCAGGGCCGCCTGGGCCGACCCCGCCATGCGCCCGACGAGGCCGCCGAGCCCCCCCGCCCTGCGCGCGGCGTCGATCCGCCGGTTCGCCCGCTCGAGCCGGTTCAGCGTCGGGATCCAGGCCGGATGGTCGATGTCGAGCGTGATCGGGAACACCTGCCGCGAGATCTCGGAGGTCTTGCGGAACACCTCCTGCCCGTACCACGTCGTGTCGACGCCCAGCGCCTCGTGGAACGCGGGGCGCTGGTGGTCGCGCACCCACATCGTTGCGAAGACGGCCGTCAGGAAGAACTTGATCCAGAGCACGTTGACGCCGCTTGTGAGCTTCGGGTCGGCCTTCATCAGGAGCGCGAAGGCCTCGCCGTGGCGGAACTCGTCGTTGCACCATTCGCGGAACCACTTGAAGATCGGGTGGAACCGGTGCTCGGGGTGCTTCTCGAGGTGCCGGAAGATCGTGATGTAGCGCGCGTAGCCGATCTTCTCGCTCAGATAGGTCGCGTAGTAGATGAACTTCGGCTGGAAGTAGGTGTATTTCTTCGCCTTGGTCAGGAAGCCGAGGTTGACGGCGATACCCGCCTCGCGGAGCGCGTCGTTGATGAAGCCCGCGTGGCGCGCCTCGTCGCGGGACATGTAGGCGAAGAGCCGGGTGATGTCCTTGTTCGAGCCGCGCCGCTTCATCTCCTTGTAGAGCACGCAGCCCGAGAACTCGGCGGTGCAGGACGAGATCAGGAAGTCTATGAACTCCTTCCTGAGCTGCGGGTCCATGCCGTCCCAGTCGATGTGGTCCCAGTCGGCGTTCTTCTTGAAGTGGCCCTTGTTCGGGTCGCTTTCCATCTCGGCCAGAAGCTCGTCCCAGTCCTTGCGAACGGGGGTCACGTCCACCGCATCGAGCTTGTCGAAGTCGGTGGTGTAGAAGCGCGGCGTGAGCAGCGTGTTCTGCATGGCGACGGCGGTCGCCGCCTCGCTGTCCATGACGGCCTGGCGTTCCTGGATGGCAAGGCCTTCCTCGACGGTCGTGGCATCGGCGGTGTGGCGGGCGGTCTGCACGTTCATAGCGTGACCTCCTCGGAGAAGCTGAACTCGCAGAGTTCCATGAACTCGAAATCCCCGGTCATCCGGGTCCAGAGGCGCTCGAGCGCGCTTGCCCGCGTGATCGTGGCGATGCGCTCCTCCACGACGACCTCGCCGTAGGGCGCCATCACCGGCGGGCCCTGGACCAGCACCTCGTCGCCGGGGTGGACGACCGCGCCGTTGTTGAAACGGACATGCGCGTGCAGGCTGTCGAAGCGGTGCGAGACTTCGACGGTGCAGGGCGCCGTCTCCGATTCCCGTGTGAACAGTCCCATCTTTGGCTCCCTTTCTTGTTCTGTCGTTCAGTTCAGAAGGCGCGCGAAGGCGTCGAGGTTGTCGGCCCCGAAGCCGGTCAGCTCCGCGCGCCAGCCGGTCGTGTCGTCCAGGATCGAAAGCCGCCCGTCCTCCCACAGGACGAGACGCACGGGCGCATCGAGCGCCACGCGGTGCTGCGTTCGCACCCGCTGGAGCACCCGCCAGACACCCGAGATGAAACCGCCGGCCGAAGGAGGAAGGTCGGCGATCAGCGTGCCGTTCACGTCGAGCACCCGTGCCGAGCCCGACATGTCACCGTAGAGCAGGATCGGCCGTTCCTTCGCCACGGCGACGTCGGCCGGCGGCGCCGCCTCGAGCGGGCGGTCCGTCAGCCGGGCGTAGGTGACGATGGCGAGGCTCGCCAGGACGAGCGCGAACATCGCCCTGAGCAGGACGGTCGGGATCATCTCCCGGTCGCGCTGCCGAAGGCGGTCGTGGGGGGTCATCGTCATCGGCCCTACTCCGCAGCGACCGCCGCCGGGGCGGCGGCCGGAACCCGCGAGATCACCGGCTCGGAGACCCGGGTCTCGGCGGCCTCGGCCAGGATCCGCGCCACCTTCGCGGCATCGGGGATGCAGCGCAGCGCAGGCTCCGTCCGTGCCATGCGCCACGGCCGGACGTGCGGCCAGGTGTTGAGGTAGGAGAGCCGGGTTGTGCCGAGGAGCGACAGTGCGATCGTCCCCGTCCCGCGCTTCCTCAGATCGAGGCTTGCCGAGCCGATCCAGCGGTAGGGCAGGTTCAGCGTGATGGTCAGCGCCGCGCCGATCCGCATCGCCACCCGGCGGTTGGTGATCGTGTAGACGGTGGCCCGCGCCTGGACCCAGGCGATGAGGACGAGGATCCCGCAGGCAAGCGCCCCCATCACCAGGAAGGGCGAGCCGGTCCGCACCGCCTCCCACAGCGGCTGGGTCTCGCCGGCGACAACGGCGCGCCAGATGGCGAAGGCGATGAAGTAGCCTGCCACCCATCGCACCGCCAGCGCCTCCTTGGCAAGCGCCCACCAGTCCGGCCGGCCCTGCCAGAGGATCTCCTCGCCCGGCGGAAGGGCCTCGGGAAGGCCCTTCACCGGTTCGACCGCGAAATCGTCGTGCGGCATGGCTGCCTCCCTTCGCTCAGAGCTGCGGCTCCAGCCGCGCGGCCGAGGCGTAGAGATTGCCGCCACCGTAGTAGGCGGAGATCTTGTCCTCCTCGAGAAGCGTGACCTGTTCGGGCGACCGGGTCTGCGGCACGCCGGCGAAGTGGCGCCCGAAGAGCGAGCGGATCCTCACGCGGTCGGACCTGATCTTGGCCAGCTGGATCGGGGCGAGACGCTTGCCGCCGCCGTGCGCCGCGTCGAGTTCGATCTCGAGGTAGCGCACGAGCTGCTCGGGCTCGTCGATCCACATGTCGCTGACGGTGCCGACGATCTCGCCGTCGCCCGCCTCGACCGGAAGGCCCCGCGGGTCGCGCCCGGCGGAGACATGGAAGTGGTCGTGGCCGGCCATCGGCACGATCTTGGGGTGGCCCTTGCCGTCGAGTTCCGGCACGTCGCGCCGCGGCGCCCAGGAGGCCGGGCCCACGCCATCGACCAGCGGATCGCCCGTCGGCTCGAACGGGAAGCCGTTCCCCGCCGCCGTCTTGCGGAGCGCAAGATCGGTGCGGCGGTGCGCCGCCTCGTTCTCGGGCGAGGGAACCGTGACCGTTCCGCGCCCGTGCGGCAGACGGAACGTCTTGGGATCCGGCACCGGGAAGAGGCCCTGGTTCGGCGAGAGGTCGCCGTCGTCGGTCTCGAGCGGGAAACCCTCGCGCATGTTCTCGGTCTGCAGGTAGTAGATCAACAGCGCGAAGAAGACCCAGAAGAGCCAGATCGCGAGGCTCGCGAGGTCGAAGTTGCCGAAGAATGCGTTGGTCATGGGTTCTCCCCTTTCTCGGCGGTCAGGTCGGGAAGTCGGCGAGGCCGATCCCGGCGGTTTCGGAGGTGGTGGCGGTCATGGCGGGCGGGCGGTGCCGGACGAGCGGCGCGAGGGCGACCAGGGTGGCGAAGACCAGCCCGGTCTCCAGGTGGTAGACGACCGAGTAGCCGATCGCCGGCGCGTCCATCGCCGGCCCGAGGTGGCCGGCGGCGGCCGCATGGTTGATGACGTCGCGCAGCGTGCCGCCGGTCAGCGTGGCAAGCCCGACGGCGGTCGCCTGCGCCGCGCCCCAGGCGCCGAGCGCGAGGCCGCGGCCCGCCAGACCCTCGGCCGGCATGGTCATCGCCGCCGTCAGCGTCGAGACGGCGAAGAGCCCGCCGCCGAAGCCGATCATGGCGGCACCGGCGAAGAAAAGCGGCGCCGAGGCAAGCGGCGCGGAGAAGATCACCGCCGGGAAGGCGGCGAGCCCGACGAGCAGCCCGCGCGCGCCCATCCGGTAGGGATCGAGCCCGCCCGCGAGCCAGCGCGCCGCAAGGCCGAAGGCAAGGAGCGCACCGGCCGCCCACATCGCGGTGAGCATCGTGGTCGCCGCGACCGGCAGGCCCAGCACCTCGCCGCCGTAGGGCTCGAGCAGCACGTCCTGCATGTTGAAGGCCATCGTCCCGAGGAACACCACGGCGAGAAGCCGGCCCGCCCGGCCGCCGCGGGCGAGGTCGGCCCAGGCATCGCGCAGGCGCGGCATCGGCGCCTCGCGCTCGGCGCGGCTCATCGGGCGCACCTTCTCCTGCTTCCAGAGCGCGACCAGGTTCAGCGCGACGGTCATCACCGCCGTGCCCTGGACCACCTGGATCAGCCGGATCCCGTCGAAGTCCCTGAGCAGCGTGCCGATCACGATGGCCGAGATCGCCATCCCGATCAGGAACATCACGTAGAGGAGCGCCACCACCCGGGGCCGCGTCGCATCGTCCGCCCGGTCGGAGGCGAGAGCGAGGCCCGCGGTCTGCGTCATGTGCATCCCGATGCCGGTCATCAGGAAGGCCAGGGCGGCGAGCACCTCGCCCGAGAACGGCACGTCGTAGGTGGGGTTGCCGCCGAGCACGAGGAGGGAGGCCGGCATGATGGCGAGCCCGCCCATCTGCCAGAGCGTGCCGAACCACAGGTAGGGAACCCGCTTCCAGCCGAGCGCGGAGCGGTGGTTGTCGGAACGGTGCCCGAGCAGGGCCCGGAACGGCGCCGAGAGCACCGGCAGCGCGATCATCGCCGCGACGATCATCGCCGGCACCGAGAGCTCGACGATCATCACCCGGTTCAGCGTGCCGAGCAGCATCACGGTGGCCATGCCGACCGACACCTGGAACAGGCTCAGCCGCAGGAGCTGGCCCATCGGCAGCCCTTCGGAGGCCGCGTCGGCGAAGGGCAGGAAGCGTGCCGTCAGCCGCATCAGGGACCGGCGCGGGATCATGGCCTGAACTCCATCGCCTGCGAGATGTAGAAGCCCCGCGCCACCCGCTCGATCCGCGTCAGCGTGCCCTCGACCCCCGCCGCGCCCAGCGCCGCGCGGATCGACTCGTCCGAGTGGGGGACGATCGCGGGCGACCGGTCCGACCGGGGAAAGAGCTGCCCTGCCCCCCACATCAGCATGAGCAGAGGCGTGCGCGGCGCCACGGTGAAGATGACCGAGCCGGATGTCCGCCGGCCGAGCCGGGCGAGCGCCGCGCCGATGTCGGCGGCCTGATAGTGGATCAGGCTGTCCATGGCCACGACGTGGTCGAACGCGCCGAGGGCCTCGTCGAGCATGTCGCCTGCAACGAAGTCGATCCGGGGATGCAGATGGTCCGCGATCCGCCGCCGCGCCACCTCGAGCAGCGAGGGCGAGATGTCGGCTGCGACCACCTGCGCCCCGCGGCGGGCGAGCTCCTCCGTCATCTGCCCGGCGCCGGCTCCCGCATCGAGCACGCGCAGCCCGCCGAGATCCTGCGGGAGCCGCGCCAGGATCGCCGCGCGCATCGCGTCGCGCCCCTCGCGCACGGTCTGGCGGATGCGGCTCACCGGCGCGTCCGAGGTGAGGCGTTCCCACGTCCGCGCCGCGGTGCGGTCGAAGTAGTGCTCCAGTCGGTCGCGCGTGGCCTCGTAGGTCATCAGTCGAACCCCAGAAGCTCGAAGATCCGCCGGTCCTCCAGCGGCTCGGGCGCGAGCGGTTCGGTCCCGTTCCAGAGGGTCTCGGCGAGACGGATGTATTCCTTGCGCGCCATCACGATGTCCTCGTCGTCGGGCATCTCGAAGAGCGTCTTCTTCTTCAGGCGGCTCCGGCGGATCGAGTCGAGGTCGGGCATGTGCGCGATCCGGCTGAAGCCCACCTCGCGGCAGTAGCGGTCGACCTCGTCGGTATCCTTCGAGCGGTTGGCGATGCAGCCCGCCAGCCGCACGGCGTAGTTCTTCGACTTCGCCTGCACCGCCGCGATGATCCGGTTCATCGCGTAGATCGAATCGAAGTCGTTGGCGGTCACGATCACCGCCCGGTCGGCGTGCTGGAGCGGCGCCGCGAACCCGCCGCAGACCACGTCGCCGAGGACGTCGAAGATCACCACGTCGGTGTCTTCCAGCAGGTGGTGCTGCTTGAGGAGCTTGACCGTCTGCCCGACGACGTAGCCGCCGCAGCCGGTGCCCGCCGGCGGCCCGCCCGCCTCGACCGCCTTCACCCCGTTGAAGCCCTCGAACACGAAGTCCTCGGGGCGGAGCTCCTCGGGGTGGAAATCCACCTCCTTCAGGATGTCGATCACGGTCGGCACCAGCCTCCCGGTCAGGGTGAAGGTCGAGTCGTGCTTCGGGTCGCAGCCGATCTGGAGGACGCGCTTGCCCAGCATCGAGAAGGCGACCGAGAGGTTCGACGAGGTGGTCGACTTGCCGATTCCGCCCTTGCCGTAGACCGAGAAGACCTTGGCCCCCTCGATCCTCACGCCGGGGTCCTGGTGCACCTGCACCGATCCTTCGCCGTCCTCGCCGCGGAGTGCGGGAATGTCGTCTCTCGGACTCATGCGGTGGCCCTCTTCATCCTGTTCGAAATACTCCGGGGGGTCCGGGGGGCTGGCCCCCCGGCCTCCGTTCCGGTCCTGGCGCCGAACGTCCTCATTCCGCCGCGATCCCCTCCACCCGGTCCTCGAGCTCGTCGGCCGCGTCCTGAAGCGCCGCCAGCGTCTCGGCATCGGGTTGCCAGTAGTTGCGGTCCGACGCCTCGAGGAGCCGGTTCGCCATCCGGGCGCTCGCCTGCGGGTTGAGGCTGGCAAGGCGCCGGCGCATCTCGGCGTCGAGCACGAAGGTCTCGGAAAGCCGCTGGTAGACCCAGGGCTCGACCTGGCCGGTCGTCGCCGACCAGCCGAGCGTGTTGGTCACATGCGCCTCGATCTGGCGGACGCCCTCCGGCCCGTGCCGGAGCATCCCCTCGTAGAACTTCGGGTTCAGGCTGCGCGAGCGCGTCTCGAGCGCGATCTGTTCCTGGAGCGTGCGGAAGCGCCCCGCCCCGCGGGTCTGGTCGCCGATGTAGATCGCCGCCTCCTCGCCCTTCGCGCGCCGGACCGCGCGGGCGATCCCGCCGAGCGTGTCGAAGTAGTGGTCGACGGTGGTGATGCCGAGCTCGACCGACTCGAGGTTCTGGTAGGCCAGATCGACGGTCTTGAGCGTCTCCTGCAGCAGCTTGGCGTTCTGCTTGGCCTTGCCGTTCCGTCCGTAGGCGAAGGACTTCCGCGCCTCGTAGGCGTCCGCCAGCTCGTCCTCGGCGCCGAAGGCCGAGCTGTCGACGAGCTGGTTCACGTTCGCGCCGTAGGCGCCCTCGGCGTTGGAGAAGACGCGGAGCGCGGCCTCCTCGATGTCCGCCCCCGTGGCCTCCATGTAGGCCAGCGCATGGGCGCGCACGAAGTTCGCCTCGAGCGGCTCGTCCGCCGTCGCCGCCTTCCAGGCGGCTTCGGCCAGCAGCTTCGTCTGCAGCGGCAGCAGGTCGCGGAAGATGCCCGACAGCGTCATCACCACGTCGATGCGGGGCCGGCCGAGTTCCGCAAGCGGGATCAGGTCCGCGCCGGAAAGCCGGCCGTAGCCGTCGAACCGCGGCCGCGCCCCGATGAGCGCCAGCGCCTGCGCGAGCGGCGCGCCGTCCGACTTGATGTTGTCCGATCCCCAGAGCACGAGGGCCACGGTCCGCGGCAGCCTCGCATGGGTCGCGAGCAGCCGCTCCGCCTCGCGCCGTCCTGCCTCCAGCGCGAAGGCGGTCGGCATGCGGAACGGGTCGAAGGCATGGATGTTGCGCCCCGTGGGCAGGATCTCGGGGCTGCGGATGAGGTCGCCCCCGGGAACCGGCGGGGTGAAGCGGCCGCCGAGCGCGCGCAGGAGCGCGGGGATCTCCGCGTCCTCCTGGAGCAGCCGGTCGACGCGCGCCCGCGTGTCGTCGTCGGTCGCGGCCATCACCCGCAGGTGCTCGGCGCGCTGCGCCGCGTCGAGTCCGCGGCCGACGACGTGGAGCCCGTCCGGGATCAGCGCCTCCTCGGTCTCGAGAAGCCGCAGCCACAGCGTCTCGGGATCGCCGCCGCCCATGTCCACGGCCTCGGCCTGCAGGGCGATCAGGGCTTCGAGATCGGCGCGCTCGGGTGCATCCGGCGGCAGTCCCCGCCAGCGCGCGAGGCTGTCCTTCAGTTCGAGGAGCCCCTTGTAGAGACCCGAGGCGGCGAGCGGCGGGGTCAGGTGCGTCACCGTTACCGCCCCCGACCGCCGCTTGGCCAGCGTCGCCTCGGACGGGTTGTTCGCGGCGTAGAGGTAGACGTTCGGCATGTCGCCGATCAGCCGGTCGGGCCAGTCCGCGCCGCACATGCCGGCCTGCTTTCCGGGCATGAACTCGAGCGCCCCGTGCATGCCGAAGTGCAGCAGGACATCCGCCCTGAAGGAATTCTTGAGCCACAGGTAGAAGGCCGAGAACGCGTGCGTCGGCGCGAAGCCGCGCTCGAAGAGAAGCCGCATCGGATCGCCCTCGTAGCCGAACACGGGCTGCACGGCGACGACCACGCTGCCGAAATCCGCGCCGAGGACGAAGACGCCGCGCCCGTCCGACTGATGCCTGCCGGGCGCCGGGCCCCAGACCGACTCGATCTCCTTCAGCCAGGGCGTGCCGCGCACGATCTCGTCGGCCGGCACATGGGCGAGCACGTTCGCCGCCTGCCCGAAGGTCGCGGCGTTGCCGGCGAGCAGCCGGGAGCGCAGCGCCTCCACGCTCGCCGGCGGTTCGACGGCATAGCCCTCGGCCTTCATCGCATGGAGCACGTTGAAGAGGCTCTCGAACACGGCGAGATGCGCGGCCGTGCCGACCGCGCCGGCGTTCGGCGGGAAGCCGTAGAGGATGATCGCGGCCCGCCGCTCGGCCGCGCGCGAGCGCCTCAGCCGGGCCAGGCGCTCGACCCGCGCGGCGAGCCGCTCGATCCGCTCCGGGCAGGGTGCCATCGCGCGGCTGCCGCCCGCCGGCGCGCCGCAGCGCCGCCCGCATCCGGTGCAGCCCCCGGCCCCGTGCCTTCCGGCGAAGACGGTCGGATTGGTCGCGCCGTCGATCTCGGGCAGCGCGATCAGCATCGTCGTCTCGACCGGGCCGAGCCCGCTCGGGGAGTCCGCCCATTGGCCGAGGGTCTGGAACTCCAGCGGATGCGCGGCGACATACGGGACATCGAGCGCCGAGAGCACCTCCACAGCAGCGGCGCTGTCGTTGTAGGCGGGCCCGCCGATCAGGCTGAACCCGGTAAGCGACACGAGGGCGTCGATGCGCGTGGCACCTCCCTCGCGGAAGAACGCCTCGACGGCGGGCCGCCCGTCGAGCCCCGCCGCGAAGGCCGGTATGACCCGGAGCCCGCGGGCCTCGAAGGCCGCGATCACCGCATCGTAGTGCGCCGTGTCGGAGGCGAGAACGTAGCTCCGCATCAGGAGGAGGCCGACCGTCGCCACCGGCTCGCGCGGCGAGGGCAGGTCTGCGAGGCGCCCGGTGATCCGCCCCGGCACGGCGGGGTGGTAGAGCCCCACCTCGGGGTAGTCGACCGGCGCCGCAGCCTTCGCCTTGCGCCACGATGCCTCGCGCGCATAGCGGCCGACGAGGAAGCGCACCATCTCGCGCACGTTGTCGTCGGACCCGCCGAGCCAGTACTGCATCGTGAGGAACCAGGCGCGCAGGTCCTGCGCCTTGCCGGGAATGAAGCGCAGGATCTTCGGCAGCCGCCGGAGCAGCGCCATCTGCCGCGCGCCGCTGTCCCCGGAGGGCGGCTTCGACCCGCGCAGCTTCCTGAGGAACGCCATCGCGCCGGAGGCGGGCTTCGACATGTCGAGCTCGCCCATCCGCGTCAGCGAGACGATCTGGCGGTCGGAGATGACGCCGATCATCGCGTCGCAGTGCGGTCGGCGCGCTGCGAGGTCGGGCAGGATCGCGGCAATGTGCTCCTCGAGGAAGAGGAGGTTCGCGATCACGATGTCGCCGTGGCGGACCGCGTCCTTCGCGGCCTCGAGGGCGGAGGGGTTCTCGGCCCATTCGGCGGCGGCGTGGACCGAAACCGTGAGCCCGGGGAACTCGTGCGCCAGCGCCTCGGAAACCCGTGCCGCGGGCCCCGCCGCGTGGGCATCGAGCGTCACGATCACGACGCGGTAGCCGGGGATGTGGCCGTCATCGCGCATAGTGGGCCTTTGCCTCGTAGAGCGTCTCCACGCCGATCTCCGCGAGCCCGCGCTCGGCGGCATAGGCCTCGGTGTTCCGCCGCGCCTTGCCGCGCACGAAGAACGGCACCTTCCTGAGTTCGGTCTCGGCCGCCGGCAGCCAGACCACCGCGATCCCCTGCTTCTCCGGTTCGGGTGCGCTGCCTGGCGCAGCGGCGGGAGCGGCGGGCTGGCCGCCCTCCGCCGCAGGCTGCGGCGCATGCGCGCCGTGGTGGCTCGGACCGGCCGCGTCGTGGAACTCGAAATCGTCGCGGAACATGTGGAGCAGATGCTCCTCGAGCCCCATGACGAGGGGATGCACGAAGGTGTCGAAGAGGACGTTCGCGCCCTCCCAGCCCATCTGCGGCGAATGGCGGGCGGGGAAGTCCTGCACGTGGACCGGCGCCGAGATGACCGCGCAGGGGATGCCGAGGCGCTTGGCCGTGTGGCGTTCCATCTGCGTGCCGAGGACGAGCTCCGGGGCGAGCCGCTCGATCGCCGCCTCGACCTCGAGATAGTCGTCGGTGATCAGCGCCTCGAGCCCGAATTCCTTCGCCAGCGTCCGGACGGGCCGCGCCATCTCGCGGTTGTAGCAGCCGAGGCCGACCACCTCGAAGCCGATCTCGTCCCGCGCGACGCGGGCGGCGGCCATTGCATGGGTGCCGTCGCCGAAAACGAAGACGCGCTTTCCGGTGAGGTAGGTCGAATCGACCGAGCGCGACCACCACGGGAGCCTGAGCCGGGAAGTGTCGGCACGGACCGGCAGGCCGGTGAGGGCTGACACCTCGGCAAGGAAGGCACGCGTGGCCCCGACCCCGATCGGCACGGTCTTCGTGAACGGCTGGCCGAGCTCGCGCTCCATCCAGCGGGCGGCCGCCTCGCCGTGTTCGGGATACATCAGCACGTTGAAATGCGCCGCCCCGAGCCGCGCGATGTCGGCGGGCCGGGCGCCCATCGGCGCCACGACGTTCACGCCCACACCCATGTCCTCGAGCAGTCGCGTCACCTCCGCCACGTCGTCGCGGTGGCGGAAGCCGAGCGCCGTCGGGCCGATCAGGTTTGCCGTCACCTCCGGCGTCCGGTCCGTAGGCCGGGCGAGCGCCCGGACGATGCGGAAGAAGGTCTCGTCGGTGCCGAAGTTCTCCTTGCGCTGGTAGGACGGCAGTTCCAGCGCGATGACCGGCACCGGCAGGCCCATGCTCTCGGCGAGCCCGCCCGGATCGTCCTGGATCAGTTCGGCCGTGCAGGAGGCGCCGACGATCAGCGCCTCGGGACGGAACCGCTCCCACGCCTCGCGGCAGGCGGTCTTGAAGAGGCTTGCGGTGTCGGCGCCGAGGTCGCGGGCCTGGAAGGTGGTGTAGGTGACCGGCGGACGGCGGTCGCGCCGCTCGATCATCGTGAAGAGGAGGTCGGCGTAGGTGTCGCCCTGCGGCGCGTGGAGCACGAAGTGCAGACCTTCCATGCCGGTCGCCACGCGCATCGCGCCGACGTGGGGCGGGCCCTCGTATGTCCAGACGGTGAGCTTCATGGCCGGCCCCCGGGGCGCTGCCCCGGACCCCGGAGTATTTGCGACAGGATGAAGGAGCCGGTCATTCCGCCGCCTCCAGCCTGAGCAGGCTGCGCCGGCGCAGCGGCCGCGCGAAGAGCTGGGCGAGGTCGCCCGCCTGGTCGTAGAGATGCACCGGCGTGAAGACGAGCTCGATCGCCCACTTGGTCGTCAGCCCCTCGGCCTCGAGCGGATTGGCAAGGCCGAGGCCGCAGACCGTGAGGTCGGGCCGCGCGGCGCGCACCCGGTCGAGCTGGCGGTCCACGTCCTGCCCTTCGGAGATCACCGGTCCGGCAGGCAGGAGGCCGAGGTCGGGCCCCGCGAGGTCGGCATGGATGTAGGGGCTGCCCACCTCCACCGCCTCCATCCCGCATTCGCGCACGAGGAAACGGGCGAGCGGGATCTCGAGCTGGCTGTCGGGGAGGAAGAACACCGAGCGGCCCCTGAGCGTCGCGGCGGCGGCCGCCACGGCCTTGCGGGCGCGGGCGCGCGGCGCGTCGGTGACGCGGGCGAAGGTCTCGTCGGAGACGCCGAACTCGTCCGCCAGCGCGCGCAGCCAGAGCGTCGTCCCCTCCTCGCCGAAGGGGAAGGGCGCCGCGATCCGGCGCGCGCCGCGCCGGTCGAGCGCGGCGGCGGTCGCGCCGAGGAAGGGCTGGGTAAGGGCGTAGACGGTTTCCGGCCCGACGCCGGGCGCGCCGTCGGCCCGGCGGGCGGGAAGCACCCTGACCGGACCGATGCCGAGCTCTGCCAGCAGCCGCAGCGCCTGGTCCTCGACGACGTCGGGCAGCGCGCCGACGAGGAGGAGTTCCCGCCCGGTGCCGGGCGGCAGGTCCGGCACCATGGCGGCAAGGCAGGCATCCTCGCCTTCGGTGAAGGTGGTCTCGATGCCGGAGCCGGAGAAGTTGGTGACCGAAACGTGGGGCGCGTGGATGCGCGAGAGCCGCTCGGCGGCGCGGTGCAGGTCGAGCTTGATGACCTCGGACGGGCAGGATCCGACGAGGAACAGCCGCCGAATGTCAGGCCGCCTTGACAGCAGCCGCGCCACCTCGCGGTCGAGTTCCTCGTGGGCGTCGGCCATGCCGGCGAGGTCCTTCTCCTCGAGGATCGCCGTGCCGAAGCGCGGCTCCGCGAAGATCATCACGCCCGCCGCGGCCTGCAGCAGATGCGCGCAGGTGCGGCTCCCGACGACGAGGAAGAAGGCATCCTGCATCTTGCGGTGCAGCCAGACGATGCCGGTGAGCCCGCAGAACACCTCGCGCTGCCCTCGCTCCTTCAGGACCGGTGCCTCGCGGCAGCCGCGGGACACCGGGAGGGGGCGCCCCTCGGTCATGCCGGCACCGATCCGGCGGCCCCTTCGAGGCGCGCCGCGCGAAGCTTGAGCAGGAACTGCGTGGCGTTGACGACGTAGGCGGCATAGGCGGCCAGCGCGAGCATCATCTCGCCCGTCGGGCCGAGGGACGCGGAGAACAGCGCCCAGAGATAGGCCGTGTGCAGCGCGATCACGAGGAAGGAGAATACGTCTTCCCAGAAGAACGCCGGCGCGAACAGATACTGGCCGAAGACGACCTTCTCCCAGATCGCGCCGGTCACCATGATGAGATAGAGGAACCCGGTCTTGACCAGGATCGAGACGGTTGCCGCCTCGTAGCCCGCGCCCGTTGCCAGGTAGCGCAGCACGAGGACCAGCGAGACAAGGAACACCACGAACTGGAGCGGCGCGAGGATGCCCTGCACGAGGGTCCACACGGTTGCGTCGCGGCGGGCGCGTTCTTCCGGCGAGTAGAGCGCCGGGCGGGCGCCCGGCCTGTCCCTCCCGTTCGGCATGTTCCGTCTCCCCACGCGGTCCAGGCTTCCCGACGATATGGCGCAGCGGGGAAAAGTGTCAATTGAAATTTACAGTCGCAGAGTTTACAGTTCGGGCGCGGTGGAGGGCGGCGATACGGCGCGGTGACCACCGGAAACGCGTCATGGATCAGGGGGATCGCAGGCCATGACCAGACGAATCGTCGCAATGCGAAGCGGCTTCCTGTCAATTGCGTTTGACATCTCGCCTGCCGAGGCAGAGGGTGGTACTAGGGCCCCCGGCGGCCGTCCGGCGCCGCGCCGAGTCGACGGCCATGCCGGCCGCAGCGGGAAGGATGGGGACGATGTCTGACGGACCCAAGACCGCGGTCTCGCGGATGCAGCTGGACGTGACCGGCACCGCAACCGCCGACCCGCACGAATCGCGGGCTTTTCTGGCGTTGGATCGGCTCGGTTCGGGCCGCGTCACCCCGGAGGAGCGCCATCTGCGCGCCCTGGAGGCCGCCGTCCTCTCCTGGGACCGGGACGCGGGCCGGCGGGCGGTGGCCGAGATCCGCCGCCGCGGCGTTCCCTGGGAGGCGATCGCCGACGTCTACATTCCCGAGGTCTCGCGCCGTCTCGGCGACCGCTGGTGCGACGACTCGCTGAGCTTCGCCGAAGTCACCATCGGCAGCGCCCGGCTTCAGGCCATGCTGCGCGAATTCGGCCCGGAGTGGTCGGAAGAGGCGCTTTCGGATCCGCTTGCGCCGAACGTGATCCTGATCGTCCCCCGCGACGATGCGCATACGCTCGGGGCGATGGTCGTCGCAGGGCAGCTGCGCCGCTTGCGCATCTCCGTGCGCCTGTCGCTGGGGCAGTCCGACGACGAGGTTGTCGAACTTCTGGTCACGAAGCGCTTCGATGCGGTGCTGATTGCTGCATCCGCGAGCGTGCGGCTTGAATCCATCCGCGATCTGGTCAAGAGAATAAGGCCGGCGGTACAGTCGGTCGCGCCGGTCGTCCTCGGCGGGTCGATCCTCGATACCGATCGTGACGCGAAGGCCATCACCGGTGTCGATCATGCGACGTGCGATCTGCGGGAGACGTTGAGACTTTGCGGCCTTACGACATCCCGACTCGCCGACAGCGGCTCCCTGACGAGGAGCTAGATGACACGGGACCGGACCCTTCCCCTGGCAGAAAGCCCGTGACCACGCGGGGCACAAAATACTGGTCCGGCGGCGCCATCCCCCTGATCGCGCCGGAACTCCTCGGCGACATCATCGCAACGGCCGCCGACATCGCCGTGGTCGTGTCGATCGAGGGCACGGTGCTCTCGGTGCTGGTGAACCCCAACCACCGGAGTTTCGGCAAGCTCGAGCACTGGGAGGGGCGCGACCTGCGCGAGTTCCTTACCCGCGTGAGCATCCCCAAGCTCGACCGGCAGCTCGATGCCTTCGCGTCGGGAAACCAGCCGACGCGCGCGATCGAGCTCAACCATGTCGACGGCGCCAGCGCCTGGGAGTTCCCGGTGCGCTACTCGTTCCACCGGGTGGGCCCCGACGGCGCGGTGCTGATGCTCGGCCGCGACCTTCGGCCGATCGCCGAGATGCAGCAGCAGCTCGTCAAGGCGCAGCTTGCGCTCGAGCGTGACTACGAGGCCCAGAAGGAATACGACACGCGCTACCGGGTGCTGATGGAGGCGAGCCGCGAGGCGATGGTCTTCGTCAACATGAACTCGGGGCGGATCGTCGACCTGAACGGCCCTGCGGCGGTCCTGCTCGGCGCGGCAAGGGCCGACCTGATCGGGGCGGCCTTCACGCAGGAGTTCGAAGGCCGGCGCCGGGGCGAGTTCCTCGAGAACCTGAAGTCGAACGCGATGATGGACGGGGGCGTGCAGATCGAGCTGCAGGCACGGCGGTCCAAGCGGAAGGTTCTCGTCAATCCCACCATCTTCCGCGCTGCGGGCGAACGCATCCTTCTCTGCCGGATCGACCCGGCGGAGGAGGCCGACATGGTCGCGGACGAACTGACCGAGAACCTCTCGGCGCTTTACCAGGAAGGCGTGGACGCCATCGTGTTCACCGACCGCGAGGGCATGATCCGGGCGGCGAACGAGAGCTTCCTGAAGCTTGCCGACGCGGCCCATCTGACTGCCGTGAAGGGCCGCAGCCTCGCCGATTTCCTGGCTCGCGGAAGCGTCGACCTGAAGGTGCTGCTCGACAACGCAGCGCGCGCCGGGCACATGCGGCTCTACGCGACGAAGATCCAGGGCGAGTTCGGCGGCCAGACCCCGGTCGAGCTTTCGGCCACCTACCTCAACGACCGGACGCACCCCGCCTACGTCTTCGTCCTGCGCGACGCGAGCCGGATCGAGACGGTGCGGCGGCCGGGGCCGTCGGTGTCCAACGACTCCGTCCGGAGCGTGATGGAACTGGTGGGGTCCGCCACGCTGAAGGACATCGTGGCCGAGACGACCGACGTCGTGGAGCGGATGTGCATCGAGACGGCGATCGAGCTCACGCGGAACAATCGCGTGGCGGCCGCCGAGATGCTGGGGCTTTCGCGGCAGAGCCTCTACGTCAAGCTGCGGAAGTACGGGCTTCTGGGCAAGGACGGCGACGCCTGAGCAGCGGGTCGCCGCGCGCGGCCGCGCTAGACCCTTGCCTTGGCCACTCCGAGCCTCTATAGCCGCGCACGTCGAGCAGGCCGCGAAAGACGGCGCCGCTGAGCAGGGTCGGGATCAGCACCGACCCTTCTTGTTTTCGGCCCCGCGCGGCGAGGACCAACCCCAGACCGGCGGAGACAACCGCCCGGCCCGAAACATGACGCAAAGGATACCGAAGACGCATGTGCGCTAAAGCGACGATGGAGGAATTCGAGGCCCTCCTGAAGGAAAGCTTCGAGATCGACACCCCCGAGGAGGGCAGTGTCGTCAAGGGCAAGGTGATCGCCATCGAGGCGGGCCAGGCCATCATCGACGTCGGCTACAAGATGGAAGGCCGCGTCGACCTCAAGGAATTCGCAGCCCCCGGCCAGGCCCCCGAGATCGAGGTGGGCGACGAGGTCGAGGTCTACCTCCGGTCGGCCGAGAACGCCCGCGGCGAGGCGGTGATCAGCCGCGAGATGGCGCGCCGCGAGGAGGCGTGGGACCGCCTCGAGCAGGCCTATGCCAGGGAGGAGCGCGTGGAAGGCGCAATCTTCAACCGCGTCAAGGGCGGCTTCACGGTCGACCTCGGCGGCGCGGTCGCCTTCCTGCCGGGCAGCCAGGTGGACGTGCGCCCGGTGCGCGACGCGGGCCCGCTCATGGGCCTCAAGCAGCCGTTCCAGATCCTCAAGATGGACCGCCGGCGGGGCAACATCGTCGTCTCGCGCCGGGCGATCCTCGAGGAATCCCGCGCCGAGCAGCGCGCCGAGGTCATCGGCAAGCTCTCCGAGGGCGATGTCGTCGAAGGCGTGGTGAAGAACCTCACCGAATACGGCGCCTTCGTCGATCTCGGCGGTGTGGACGGCCTCCTGCATGTCACCGACATGGCGTGGCGCCGCGTCAACCACCCCAACGAGATCCTCGAGATGGGCCAGACCGTGAAGGTCCAGGTCATCAAGATCAACAAGGAGACGCACCGCATCTCGCTCGGCATGAAGCAGCTTCAGGCCGACCCGTGGGACACGGTGGAAAAGAAGTTCCCGATCGGCTCGGTGCACCGCGGCCGCGTCACCAACATCACCGACTACGGCGCCTTCGTGGAGCTGGAGCCCGGGATCGAAGGCCTCGTCCACGTCTCGGAGATGAGCTGGACGAAGAAGAACGTCCATCCCGGCAAGATCGTCTCCACCTCGCAGGAGGTGGACGTGATGGTGCTCGAGATCGACCAGCAGAAGCGCCGCGTGTCGCTCGGTCTGAAGCAGACGATGCGCAACCCGTGGGAGCTGTTCGCCGAGACCCATCCGCCGGGCACCCAGATCGAGGGCGAGGTGAAGAACATCACCGAGTTCGGCCTGTTCATCGGGCTCGAGCACGACATCGACGGGATGGTGCACCTCTCCGACCTGAGCTGGGACAAGCGCGGCGAGGAGGCGATCCAGGACTACCGCAAGGGCGATGTCGTCAAGGCGGTCGTCACCGAGGTGGACGTGGAGAAGGAGCGGATCTCGCTCTCGATCAAGGCGCTGGGCGACGACAGCTTCGGCGAGGCGATCGAGGGCGTGAAGCGCGGGTCGGTCATCACGGTGACCGTCACCAAGATCGAGGACGGCGGAATCGAGGTGGAATACAACGGCATGAAGTCGTTCATCCGCCGGTCGGACCTGTCGCGCGACCGCTCGGAGCAGCGCCCCGAGAGGTTCCAGGTGGGCGACAAGGTCGACGTCCGCGTCACCAACGTCGACCCCAAGACCCGCAAGCTCGGGCTCTCCATCAAGGCGCGCGAGATCGCCGAGGAGAAGGAAGCCGTCGAGCAGTACGGGTCGTCGGACTCCGGCGCCTCGCTCGGCGACATCCTCGGCGCCGCGCTGAAGGGCAAGGGCGGGGCCTGATCCCCGCCCGCTTCGGCGGCGGACCCGAACACGACCGGACGGCGCCCTCGCGGGCGCCGTTCCGCTTTCTCGGCCACACGGGGTGATTCGCCTGCCCGCGGCGCCGGCCGGGCACGGAGCCGGCGCGGCGGGCCCGCCATGCGCGAACCCCCGGATTCATCGGCGGAATTTCCGCCAGAGCTCTGCCTTTCCGTTTCTCAGCGCCGGGAATCGCTCTATAGTCGACCGAACGCGCGCAGACGGAACGACGCGGCGGACGACGCTTCGGGGGAAACGTGAATGATCCGGTCCGAACTGATCCAGAAGATCGCCGAGGAGAATCCGCACCTGTTCCAGCGCGATGTCGAGCGCATCGTCAACACGATCTTCGAGGAGATCATCGAGGCGATGGCGCGCGGCGACCGGGTGGAGCTGCGGGGGTTCGGCGCCTTCTCGGTCAAGAAGCGCGACGCCCGCACCGGCCGCAACCCTCGGACCGGCGCCTCCGTCGAGGTCGAGGAGAAGCACGTGCCATTCTTCAAGACCGGCAAGGGCCTTCGTGATCGGCTGAACGGCGAAGGCTGATGCGCTACCTCAAGTATCTCTTCCTCGCCCTGCTGGCGGTCGTCCTGCTGACCGTGTCGCTCGCCAACCGCGGGACCGTGACGCTGAGGCTTCTGCCCGAGGAGCTCGGCGCCTTCGCCGGCGTCAACTGGGCCGTGAACCTGCCCTTGTTCCTCGTCGTGCTGATCGGGGTCGTGATCGGCCTTCTCGTCGGCTTCCTCTGGGAATGGCTGCGCGAGCACAAGCACCGCGCCGCTGCGGCCGAGGCACAGCGCAAGGCCGCCCGGTTCGAGCGCGAGGTGGCGCAGATCCGCGCGCGCCAGGGCAGCACCGAGGACGAGGTTCTGGCCCTGCTCGAGCAGCCGAGGAAGGCTGGCTGAGGCCCGGGGCCATGCCGGCGGACATCCGGGTCAAGATCTGCGGCCTGCGCCGGGCAGCGGATGTCGATGCGGCGGTGGCCGCAGGCGCGGCCTACCTGGGCTTCGTGTTCTTTCCCAAGTCGCCCCGCAACGTCACGCCTTCCGAGGCGGCCATCCTTGCCGCCCGGGTTCCGCCGGGGGTGGCCAAGGTGGCGCTCACGGTCGACATGCCGGATGCCGAGCTCGACGCGCTGCTGGCCGAGGTTCCGCTGGACATGCTCCAGCTCCACGGCCGCGAGAGCCCGGAGCGCGTGGCCGAGGTCAAGGCCCGCCACGGCCTGCCGGTGATGAAGGCCGTGGGGATCGCCACCGAAGGCGACCTGGCCGCGCTCGATGCCCATGGGCGCGCGGCCGACCAGATCCTCGTCGATGCCAAGCCCCCGCCGGGGGCGGACCGGCCCGGAGGCAATGCGGTCGCGTTCGACTGGCGCCTGATCGCGGGGCGCCGCTGGCCGGTTCCGTGGATGCTGGCGGGAGGGCTCACGCCCGGCAACGTCGCCGAGGCGATCCGCCTCACGGGCGCGCGTCAGGTCGACGTCTCCTCGGGCGTGGAAAGTGCGCCCGGCATCAAGGACGAGGCGCTGATCCGGGCCTTCGTCGCGGCGGCGCGATCCTGAGGCGGGGGTTCCGGGCTGCTACTCCGAAGCCGGGCGGCTCACGGCGAGCTCGTGGCCCCAGACGCACTCGAAGCCCTCGGGGTGAACGTAGCGCGACGAGGACTTGCCGAAACCTTCGGTCAACGAGACGAAGGAGAGGAACATCGCGTTCGTCGCGGTGCCGCCTTCGTCGTCGACGGTGTCGGTGTTCGACACGATGATCTGGGTTGCGGTCAGCTCGCCGGAGAATTCGCACATCGATGCGGGGGAGCAGACGGCCCCGGAGACGATGCTCAGCGTCGCGCCATCGCCGTCTGCGGCGATGACGAGCTGCCCCTTCATCGGCGCGCCGATCGGGCACGGACCGGAGACGGTGTGGTTGGAGGTCGCGTAGTCCCACGTTCCCGAAAGCGCGGCGGCCTCCTGCCGCGGATCGAGGAGGGGCGGCTTCCCCGCATCCTCGGCCCGCGCCGCAAGGGACGCGGCGGATACCGCGAGGGCCAGAACAATCCATCGACGGGGCATGAGAGTTCTCCTTGGCGGTCTGCCCGAGGAATGACAGCAGGCGCGGCTGCGGGCCTTGACCGGCATCAAGCCCCCGGCCGGCGGCACGCCGCGCGGCCGGGGCCTTTACGCCGGGCGCCGGCGGCGCTAGGGCAGGATCAGCCCGATGCGAGGGAGGCCGCCATGCCCGAGGATCTGATCAACAGCTACATGACCGGCCCCGACGAGCGCGGGCGCTTCGGCCAGTTCGGCGGGCGCTTCGTCTCCGAGACGCTCATGCCGCTGATCCTGGAGCTCGAGCGCCAGTACGAGATCGCCAAGACCGACCCGAGCTTCTGGGCCGAGATGGACCATCTCTGGAAGCACTACGTCGGGCGGCCCTCGCCGCTCTACCACGCCGAACGGCTGACCGAGCATCTGGGTGGCGCCAAGGTCTACATGAAGCGCGACGAGCTGAACCACACCGGCGCGCACAAGATCAACAACGTGCTCGGGCAGATCATCCTCGCGCGCCGCATGGGCAAGACGCGGATCATCGCCGAGACCGGCGCGGGCCAGCACGGGGTGGCGACCGCCACGGTCTGCGCCAAGTTCGGCCTGAAATGCGTGGTCTACATGGGCGCGCACGACGTCGAGCGGCAGGCGCCGAACGTGTTCCGCATGCGGCTTCTCGGCGCCGAGGTGATCCCCGTCACCTCGGGGCGCGGCACCCTGAAGGACGCGATGAACGATGCCCTGCGCGACTGGGTGACGAACGTGCGCGACACCTTCTACTGCATCGGCACCGTGGCGGGGCCCCACCCCTACCCGGCGATGGTGCGCGACTTCCAGTCGATCATCGGCAAGGAGGCCAAGGCGCAGCTGATGGAGGCCGAGGGCCGGCTGCCCGACACGATCATCGCCGCAATCGGCGGCGGGTCGAACGCGATGGGCCTGTTCTACCCGTTCCTCGACGACAAGTCGGTGCGCATCATCGGCGTCGAGGCGGGCGGCAAGGGTGTGGACGACCGGATGGAACACTGCGCCTCGCTGACCGGCGGGCGGCCCGGCGTGCTGCACGGCAACCGCACCTACCTGCTTCAGGACGAGGACGGGCAGATCCTCGAGGGCTACTCGATCAGCGCGGGGCTGGACTATCCGGGCATCGGGCCCGAGCATTCCTGGCTGCACGACGTGGGCCGGGCGGAATACGTGGCCATAACCGACGCCGAGGCGCTTCAGGCCTTCCAGCTCTGCTGCCAGCTTGAGGGAATCATCCCGGCGCTGGAGCCGAGCCATGCGCTTGCCCATGTCATGAAGATCGCACCGGGCCTGCCGAAGGACCACCTGATCGTGATGAACATGTGCGGCCGGGGCGACAAGGACATCTTCACGGTGGCCAGACACCTCGGCTTCGACATGAAGATCTGACGCGCGTCGGCGATCCGGTAGGGGCCTCGCGGCCCCTCCGCGCCGATCCTCGTAAACTCTCGATGGCTGCTCCACAGCCTGGAGGAGCCCGCGCGTAAACCCAGGTTTATGCCGATTATGCCCCGGTTTAGAGCCCCGGGGCTAAACCCGTGGCAAATTGGCGGCCGTCGTCATGGCGTGCCTCATCGGCTGGCGTCGAGGAACGGCGCGCAGAAGACGAGGATGAGACAATGACACGGACCACACTCTTCGCAGTCATCGCCGGAATGGGGCTCTCCGGGATCGGCAGCGCGCAGGCGGCGACCACGACCGACACCGCTTCCGCGGTCCTGGCGCTGACCGGCGCCCCGGCGGCGGCGGTCACCGTCGATGACGGCAGCTTCGACATCGCCCGGCGCGGCCGCGGGCGCGGCGGCGACGATCGCGGCGGCGACGATCGCGGGCGGCGCGGCGGCGGCCACGGCGCCGACGACAACAGCCCCGGCGCCGGCCCCTCGGGCTCGGGGCGCAAGCGGCCGCGCGTTCCCGGCGGCTCGGGCTGCGACGACCCCGGCGACGTCCTCGAACATGCGGAATGCCGGATCTGACAATTCCGCCGGCCGCGGCCTTTGCGCCTCGGCCGGCCTTCTGAAACCTCGCAACTTGGAGACGATCACATGAAGACCCGACTGATCCTGACCGCGGCCGCGGCCGCCTTCTATGCCACCGTCGCCTCGGCGGCGATCACGACCGACCAGCTTGTCTCGGAATTCCAGGCCCAGGGCTATACCTTCATCGAGGTCACGAAGGGCCTCTCCCAGTACAAGGTCGAGGCCGTCAAGGGCACCGAGAAGATCGAGGTGGTCTACGACGCCGAGACCGGCGCCATCCTGAAGTCGGAGATGGAGGCAGCGGGCGACGACGCCGGACGCACCGGCGTGCAGGTCCGCGAACGCGACCGCAACTTCGTGCGCAACGGTGACGACGACCGCGGCGGCAAGGGCCGGGGCCGCGGGCACGACGACGACGATGATGATCACGATGACGACGACGATGACGATGATCACGATGACGATCGTTCCGGCCGTGGCGGCGACGACGACGACGACGACGACAGCTCGGGTCGCGGCAGCGACGACGATTGACACTGCCGAGTGCGGGCTTGCGCTCCCTCCCTGCGCAAGCCTTTCCCGGTGGCCCGTGACCCCGCTATAGTGGGGCCGGGCCGCCGCCCATTCGAACGGACCGGACCGATGAACCGCCGACACCTTCTGGGACTGCTTGCCGCCGGTGCCATGGCCGCGGCGGGGCCCGCCCTTGCGCTGACGATGGAGGAGCGCCTCATCGGGCAGTTGCGCGCCCAGGGGTTCGACAGGATAAGTGTCTCGCGCACGCTCCTCGGCCGGACGCGGATCGTCGCCGTTGCGGCCGACCAGCGGCGCGAGATCATCTTCAATCCCCGCACCGGCGAGATCCTCCGCGACTTCTGGGAATCGCTTTCCGGCACGGGCGGGGACCTGCTCGACCTCGCGGATGACGGCCAGGGGCGCGGCCGGGGACGCGGAAGGGGGCGCGGCGGCGACGATGACAGGGACGACGACAGGGACGACGACAAGGACGACGACGACGACAACTCCGGTTCCGGCAGCGACTGACCCGGAAGGGGCAGGCGTTGCGCCGATTCGGCGACGAGGGATCGGCTGAAGCGACGCGCCGGATGCGGACGGATTGGTGACAGGGTGCAGACGGGCGGCTTTGTTCTGGCGATACTGGCGGTGCAGGCGCTCTGCGCCGTCTTCTTCGTCTCCGACATCGTTCTGACGGTGCTCGGCCTGCGTTCGAGCCCGATCAGCTGGCAGACCCGCGAGCTTCTGGAAATCGGCGCCGCGCTCGGCCTGATCCTCGGTCTCGTGCTTGGAGCGCTTGCGCTGCGGCGCTCGATCCGCGACCGGCGCGCCGCCGAGGAGAAGCTGCGCCGAGCCTCGGCCGCCTTCGGCGAGGTTCTGGAGGAGCGCTTCGAACGCTGGGGCCTGACGCCGGCGGAACGGGACGTGGCGCTCTTCGCCATCAAGGGCCTCTCGACGCAGGAGATCGCGACCCTCCGCGAGACGAGCGAGGGGACGGTGAAGGCGCAGACGAACGCGATCTATCGCAAGGCCGGGGTGAGCGGACGCCCGCAACTCCTGAGCCTGTTCATCGAGGATCTGATGGACGACTCCGTGTTTCCCGCTGCCGCCGCCGGCGGCGTTGCGGAACCCCGCCCCGATCGCACCGTCGCGGTCAAGTAGCCGCGCCGTCCCGAGCGGCCGGCCGCCTAGCGGTAGACCCCGAGCAGCCAGCCGGGCTGGATCCGCCGCGTGGTCTCGGTTCCCGGGGCGGTGCGGGCCGGCGTCGACTCCCGGCGTGGCGTGGTGGGGGCGGCAGAGGCAGGCGGACGCGTTGCGCGGACCGTCGAGGACCGGGCCGGCAGGGCCTGGCCGGGCGTCGGCCGTGGCCGTGGCGGCTTGGCTGCGGCAAGCGACAGCACCCGCGAGACCGGAGGCGGCGCCGGAGCCGCGAAGACCGACGCCTCCAGCACCTCGAACCCCGATGCAGGCGCCAGAACCGGGCGGTCGCCCGGCAGCGGGGCCGCGTCGCCCATAGGCACCGCGAGGGCCGAAGGCGGCTCGTCCGGCGGCGCCGAGATCACCGGCGGCAGAAGGATCGGAAGCGTCGCGGGATCCTGCGCGAATGCCATGACCGGCGCGCAAGCCAGCGCGGCGGTCGCGGCGAGAAGCGCGGTCCGTCCCTTCCTCATGCCGTCAGTCTATCAGGTCGATCCCTGCAAGCACACCGGTAAGGCCCTTGATGTAAGGAGGTTTTTCCCTGTTGGGGAAAATGTGGCACAATGGTGGCCGCAGGCCCCGGCCGCAGTGGGGCGCGTTCGGCGCCATCGGAAAGAGCTTTGGGCAGCGGCAGAAGGGCAGCGCCGGCCATTGCGCTGATTTTCCTGATCGTGGCCGTCTCGCCACCTGCTCCCCGGCCCGAGTTTGCGGCCGTTGCAATACCGCCATGCTGGCAGCCGCAGCCGCCTCCGAATTTGTCGAAACCTTGTCCGCCACCGCGCCCCGGACGTCGTTCGCGCAAGTGACGGGGTCACCGGGGCCAGCCGGCTGCCGGGTCCGGAGGGGTATTCCGATGCGCTCCCGCGACGATCACGCGAGGGTTGATTCTCTGCGGGTGGCTGCCTGGCCGCGCCGGACTTCCGGGGGCTACCGCATCGCGGCAGGCAACGCCCGTGCTCACAACCGTGGAGACCTGCGCCGGCCGCGGACCGGGACCGGTCCGCATCTCCCGCGACCGGGCGGGCGGGGGCGCGGGGGCCGGTTTGCGACACGCCCGTGCCGAGGCCGCGCCGAAGGCGAAGAAACCCTTTGTTTCCACAGGGTCGGGTATTGTTGCGGCACTGCACCATTGCGGCCATGGCCACCCCGCCCCTACCCTCGTCCCGATTGCGCCACCCGCCGTTCGCGGGCAGGGTTCGGAGGAGGTCGAGCCGGGGGTAGGAATGGAGAGGGCACATTCGCGGGCACCGGGGCAACCCGCGTGCCGCCCGCGCATGTTCACCACTGCCAGCAGCAGGCTTGCGCTGCTGGCGGCGCTCGGCATCGCCTTGCCCGGCGGCAACAGCCGCGCGGAAACCCTGACCTGGGATCCCATCTCCCCCGGCAACGGCAGCATCGAGAACGCGAGCGGCGTCTGGGACGAGGACGGCGGCGGCACCGGCACCGTGAACTGGGTGGACGCCGACGGCAACGCCGAGGCGTTCAACAACGGCGACGACGTCATCTTCGCGCCGAACACGGACGGGTCCGCCTCTTCGAACACCATCGACATCACCGGCGACCTGGCGGTCTCCTCGATCACCTTCGCTGCCGATCCCGCGGGCAACACGTCGTTCACCATTGCCAGTCCGGGCGGCGGCCAGACGATCTCGCCAAGCGGCGGTTCGCTGACGATCACCGCAAACGACGCCGCAACGATCAACGCCCCGATGAGCGGGGCCCTTGTGGTCGCGGGCACGGAAACCCTCACGCTCGGGTTCGACGACACCACGGGCGACGCCCCCGTTTCCTCGCTCGCCGTGAATGCCGGCGCGAGCCTCGCGGTCTCGGCTGGGGGGAACATATCCGGCAGCGTCATCAACGACGGGACGACCGCCAATGCCGGCACGGTCGGCGCGGTCACGAACGGGGGGACTCTCACCAATACCGGCACCGCGGGCGCGGTGACGAACACCGGCAGCTTCACCAACGAGGGGACCACGGGCGGCGTCGTCAATACCGGGGCGGGCGCGGTCTTCACGCTCGACGGCACGATCGACGGCGACGCGACGAACGCGGCAGGTGCGACGCTCGAGGTCAGCGGAAGCGGCGTCATCACCGGGGCGCTGACCAATTCCTCCACTGTCACCGTGGCGGCCGGCCAGTCGCTGAGCGTGAGCGGCCTGACGACGAACGCCGCCGGAGGCGACCTTTTCGTCTTCCCCGGCGCGTCGTTCTCGGGCGACATCGACAATGCGGCCGGAGCGAGGGTCGGCCTGTTCGGGGGGAGCTATTCCGGCGCCCTCTCCAACGCCGCAGGCGGCACCATCGACGTGAGCGGCGTGGTCACCGTGACCGGTTCCATCGCCAATGGCGGGGCGATGAATGTCGCGCTCGACTCCTTCCTGCTGCTCGATCCGGCCAGCCTGACGAACACCGGCACCCTCGATATCGACGGAACCATCGAGGGCGACGTCGGGAATGCCGGAGGCGGGATCCTCGACCTCAACGCGACCGGGGCGATCACCGGCACGCTGACGAACAGCGCCGCCGCCACCCTCGCCGGGGACGTGGGCGCCATCGTCAACGAGGCGGGCGGGACGATCGGGATCGACGGCTCGCTGACGGTCGCCGGCGACGTGACCAACGCCGGCACCTTCGACGTGCTGGCCGGCAACACGCTGACCGTGGCCGGCACCACCACCAACGAGGCCGGCGGCGCGCTGACGGTGGAGGCCACCGCGACGCTCGCGGGCGATGTCGTCAACACCGGCGCGGGCGCCACGCTCACGCTCGACGGCACCCTCGACGGCGCGGTGACGAACGAGGCCGGGGCGGTCCTCGACCTCAACGCGACCGGGGCGATCACCGGCACGCTGACGAACAGCGCCGCCGCCACCCTCGCCGGGGACGTGGGCGCCATCGTCAACGAGGCGGGCGGGACGATCGGGATCGACGGCTCGCTGACGGTCGCCGGCGACGTGACCAACGCCGGCACCTTCGACGTGCTGGCCGGCAATACGCTGACCGTGGCAGGCACCACCACCAACGAGGCCGGCGGCGCGCTGACGGTGGAGGCCACCGCGACGCTCGCGGGCGATGTCGTCAACACCGGCGCGGGCGCCACGCTCACGCTCGACGGCACCATCATTGGCGACGTCACGAACAGTGCCGGCGCGCTCCTCCAGGTCGCCTCGGGCGGCGGCGTCATCACCGGGACGCTCGCCAACGCGGCGACCGTCGACGTGGCGGCGGGCCAGACGCTGTCGGTCGCCGGTCTCACGACGAACGCCTCGGGCGGCAGCATCCTGATCCAGCCCGGCGCCCTCTTCTCGGGAAACATCGCGAACCTGTCAGGCGGCTCGGTCGGACTGTTCGGCGGCAGCTACTCCGGGACGCTCACGAACAACGCGGGCGCGATATTCGACGTGAGCGGCACGAGCACGGTCACCGGGTCCGTGCTCAACGCGGGAACGATGAACATCGCAGCGGCATCGACGCTGTCAGGGACGGGAAGCGTCACCAACACCGGCACGATCAACATGGACGACGGTTCGCTCCTCGGCCTAGCGCTGACCTCGAGCGGCCGTCTCAACGCGAACGGGACGGTGACGCTCGCCGGCCCGGTAACGCAGACCGGCGGCATCTTCTCGATGCAGGACGGCGCCACCGACGACATCCTGAACATCACGGGCGGCGCGACGCTGAACGGAACCATCGCGGTCGACGTCGACCTGAGCGACGGGTCCACTGCGGTTGACCGGATCAATCTCTCGGGCACGATCACCGGAAGCCTGACGGTTGCCTTCGACGTGCTCGGCACCCCGGGCACTCCGGGCACGCCCTTCGTGGTCATCGACTACGGCCCCGCGACGCTTTCGGGCTTCAGCGTCACGTCGACCGGCCTGCCGGCGGGCGGCGGGATCGCCTACATCCTCGTCAACAATACCGACGCGCGGACCTACGAGATCGTCGCCGGCGCTAACCCGGCGATCGGCGGTCTTGCCTCGGGCATCACGCTCACCCAGTCGCTCATCGGCTCCGTCATCAACCGCCCGTCGAGCCCCTTCGTCGCCGGCCTCGCGGTGCCGGACGACCGGCCCTGCGGGGTTGGCGCCTGGGGCCGGGCGATCGGCGGGACGGCGAGGGCCTCGGGCGACGTGGTCACGACCCTGTCGAGCTACACCAACGACATCTCGGCCAACTTCTACGGGATCCAGTTCGGCGGCGACTTCTCGTGCTTCGAGGGCTTCTACAACGGCTGGGATCTCAGCTTCGGCGGCATTGTCGGCGCCAACTTCGGCAACACGGAGTTGACAGCCTTCGCGCTGAACCCGCTGTCGGGCGATCTCATCCCCGAGATCCCCACCGACGTGCTGACCACCGACTTCACGCAGGTCTACGGGGGGATGTATCTCGCCGCCTCGCGCGGACGGTTCTTCGCCGACCTGCAGTACCGTCTGGCCCAGACGTCGTTCGACCTCTCGTCAACCGTCATCAATCCGGCGCTGAGCCTCGGCATCGTGGACCAGACCTTCGAGAGCAGGTCCCGGACGCTGTCGGGCTCGTTCAGCTACGCGTTTCCCCTGGGCCGCCCGGAGAGCGGGGTCGCCCTCGTGCCGACGGCCGGTTTCTCCTATACCTCGGTCTCGACCGACCGGATCGACTTCCCCGGCGAGGCCTACCTGCAGATCCAGGACTTCACGAACGAGGTCCTGTTCGTCGGCGCCACCCTTTCCCGCACGATCGTCCGGCCCGACGGGCGGAGCGCGCTCACCTATTTCGGCACGGCGACGGTCTACAAGGACTTTGCCGACCCGGTGGAGTCGGTCTACTTCACCGATGCCGCCTCGCCGGGGGAACGGAGCTTCTCCTCCAACCTCGATACCTACGGGGAACTGAGCCTCGGGCTCAACTACACGCGGCTGCTCGATCCCGGCCAGGCCGCGAATGCCCGGCAGCTCAACGCATCGGTCCGCCTCGACGGGCGGTTCAGCGACACGCTGGAAAGCTGGGGCATCACCGCGCAGGTCCGACTCCAGTTCTGACGCGGCGCAGGGGCCGGGCGTCGGGTGCCGAGCAAGCCGCCAGCGCACGCTTGGCCCGGACGCCGCCGCCCCCGTTGCCCCTGCCGGGCAGCGGGCGTAGAAACGGGCGTCCATCGCGCAAGGTCCACCCGTCATGCCCGTTCCCAAGCCTGTCGTGCTCTGCATCCTCGACGGCTGGGGGCTGAGCGACCGCGAGGAGGGCAACGCCCCGCGCCTTGCCCGAACGCCGACCTTCGACCGGCTGATGGCAACCTGTCCGCATGCGACCCTCGTCACCCACGGCCGCGACGTGGGCCTGCCGACCGGCCAGATGGGCAACTCCGAAGTGGGGCACACGAACATCGGCGCGGGCCGTGTCGTGGCGATGGATCTGGGGCAGATCGACCTTGTCATCGAGGACGGCAGCTTCGCCCGGAACCCGGCGATCCTCGCCTTCGTCGAGCGGCTGAAGGCGTCGGGCGGAACGGCCCACCTGATGGGGCTTGCCTCGATGGGAGGCGTTCATGCGCAGCTCACGCACCTGATTGCCGCAGCACGACTGATCGCCGACGCAGGCGTGCCCGTGGCGGTCCATGCGATCACCGACGGCCGCGACGTTCCGCCGAAGTCCGCCGCTGCCACGCTGGCCGGGCTGGAGCGCGACCTGCCCGCCGGCGCGCACATCGTCACCGTGGTGGGGCGCTACTACGCGATGGACCGCGACAACCGCTGGGAAAGGGTCGAGCGGGCCTGGCGCGCGATGGTCGCCGGCAAGGGCGAGCACACTGCCCGGACGGCGGCCGAAGCCGTCGAGGCGGCGTATGCGCGCGGGGAAACCGACGAGTTCATCGCGCCCACCGTGATCGGCGACTTCGCCGGCGCGCGGGACGGCGATGGCGTGTTCTTCCTCAACTTCCGGGCCGACCGCGCCCGCGAGATCCTGCGTGCCATCGGCGAGCCGGGCTTCGCGGCCTTCGACGTCTCCGCCCGCCCGGCCTGGGCGGTGCTTCTCGGCATGGTGGACTACTCGAAGGAACACGACGCCTTCATGTCGAGCGCCTTCCCCAAGCAGGAGATCCGCAACACCCTCGGCGCCTGGGTCGCGGGAAAGGGGCTCAGGCAGTTCCGCCTGGCCGAGACGGAGAAGTATCCGCATGTGACCTTCTTCCTGAACGGCGGGAAGGAGACGCCCGAGCCGGGCGAGGACCGCTTCATGCCGCCCTCGCCCAAGGTGGCAACCTACGACCTCAAGCCCGAGATGAGCGCGCCCGAAGTCACCGCGAAGCTCGTCGAGGCAATCGGCGCGGGATACGACCTGATCGTGGTGAACTACGCCAACCCCGACATGGTGGGACACACCGGTTCGATCCCTGCCGCGGTGGCCGCCTGCGAGGCGGTGGACAGCGGCCTCGGACAGGCGCTCGCGGCGCTGGAGAAGGCAGGCGGCGCGATGATCGTCACCGCCGACCACGGCAACTGCGAGACGATGATCGACCCCGAGACCGGAGGGCCCCACACCGCGCACACGACGAACCCGGTGCCGGTGATCCTCGTCGGCGGGCCGGAGGGTGCGCATCTGGCTGACGGACGCCTGGCAGACCTCGCGCCCACGGTGCTCGACCTGATGGGGCTCGATCTTCCCCCGGAGATGACGGGGCGGAGCCTGATCCGGCGATGAGGTCAGCCCTCGCAGCGGCGGTCGCCGCCGCCGTGGTTCTGGCAGCGGCGGCGCAGGACTCGCAGACGCTGCTTGCGGCCCGGCGCGCCGCCCAGGCACTGACGCAGGCCGCCGTGGCGCTGGAAGAGGCCGAGGAAGCGCAGGACCGCGTGGCCGCCCTGACGCAGACGGTGCGCGCCTACGAGCAGGGGCTCGCCGCCCTGCGCGAAGGGCTGCGGCAGGCTGTCGTCCGGGAAGGGGCGCTGCGGGCGGCACTCGAGGCAAAGCGGGGCGAGATCGAGCGGCTGACCGGCGCGCTGGCCGCAATCGAGAGGATGCAGGATTCGGGGCTGCTGCTGCACCCTGACGGTCCGCTCCAGTCCCTGCGCGCGGGTCTTCTCATCGCCGCGATGTCGCCTGCGCTTCAGGCCGAGGCTGCGGCGCTCAGGGCGCAGTTCGACGAGGTCGCACTGCTGCGCTCGCTGCAGGAGGGCTCGGCGGCGACGCTGGCCGAGGGACTGGCCGGCGCGCAGGAGGCGCGTGTCCGGCTGTCGCGGGCAATCGCCGAGCGTGCGCCCCTTCCGCGGCGTCCTGCCGCCGATCCCGAGGCGCTGGCCGCCCTCCTTGCCGCCGCCGATACGCTGGAGAGCTTCGCGGCCGGTCTCATGGCCGTGCCGCTCGCGGGCCCCGAGCCGGCCACGCCGCCCTTCGCTGCTGCGCGGGGAACGCTGCCTCTGCCGGTCGAGGCGACCGTCCTGCGCCGGTTCCGGTCACCCGACACGGCCGGGGTCGCCCGGCCGGGGCTCGTGCTTGCAGCGGCGCCGCAGGCGCTGGTCACCGCCCCCTCTGCCGCGACAGTGCGCTATGCCGGGCCGCTTCTGGACTACGGAAATGTGATCGTGCTCGAGCCGGGGGCAGGCTATCTGTTGATCCTTGCAGGACTCGGGCAGATGTTCGTCGCCGAGAGCGAGGTGGTGACCGCCGGCGCGGCGCTGGGCCTTGTGGGCGGCGCATCGCCGGGGGCATCAGCGCCTCCGGGCGCCGTCGAACAACGCGGTGGCGGAGACCGTTCCGAAACGCTTTATATGGAAGTGAGAGAGGGCGGCGTGCCGGTGGACCCGGAAACCTGGTTCGCCCTGGAGAGAGGATGACGCAATGAAGAAGTTCGTCTTGGCCGTTCTGGGCGGCACCGTCGCCGGCGTCGTCGCCACGACCCAGCTTGCCGGACCCCTCGTCGCGCAGGAGGCTGGCCGGAACACGTCGGTCTACGAGCAGCTCGACCTCTTCGGCGACATCTTCGAGCGCATCCGGTCCCAGTATGTCGAGCAGGTGGACGAGAAGAAGCTCATCGAGGCGGCGATCAACGGGATGCTCACCTCGCTCGACCCGCATTCGTCCTACCTCTCGCCCGAGGACGCTGCCGACATGCAGGTTCAGACCCGGGGCGAATTCGGCGGGCTCGGCATCGAGGTCACCCAGGAAGAGGGCTTCGTGAAGGTCGTCTCGCCGATCGACGACACGCCCGCCGCGGCCGCGGGCATCGAGGCGGGCGACTTCATCACCCATGTCGACGGACAGTCCGTCCTGGGGCTGACGCTCGACCAGGCCGTGCAGATGATGCGCGGCCCTGTCGGCTCGGAGATCATCATCACCGTCGTCCGTCAGGGCCGGGAGGAGCCATTCGACGTCTCGATCATCCGGGACACCATCAAGCTGACCGCGGTGCGCACCCGTGTCGAGGGCGACTCGGTGGTTCTTCGGGTCACGACCTTCAACGACCAGACCTACCCGAACCTCGAGGAGGGCCTGAAGAAGGCGGTCGAGGAGGCCGGCGGGATCGAGAACGTCAACGGCTTCGTGCTTGACCTGCGCAACAACCCCGGCGGCCTGCTGACGCAGGCGATCCGCGTCTCCGACGCCTTCCTGAACGCAGGCGAGATCGTCTCGACCCGCGGCCGCGATCCCTCGGATGGCGAGCGGTTCAACGCGACCGAAGGCGACCTCGCGCAGGGCAAGCCGATGGTCGTGCTGATCAACGGCGGCTCGGCCTCGGCGTCCGAGATCGTTGCCGGCGCGCTTCAGGATCATCGCAGGGCGATCGTCATCGGCGAGAAGAGCTTCGGAAAGGGCTCGGTCCAGACCGTCATCCCGCTGCGCGGCGAGGGCGCGATGCGCCTGACCACGGCGCGCTACTACACGCCCTCGGGACGGTCGATCCAGGCGCTTGGCGTGTCGCCCGACATCGTCGTGGCGCAGCCCCCGCGGCAGCCCGAGCCGGAGGTGACCGAGGAGGAAAGCAGCGCCGCCGCGCGCAACCGCTTCGAGGCGGATCTCCGCGGCTCGCTCGCGAACGACTCCCTCAGCGAGGACGAGCGTCGCCAGATCGAGGAGGAGCGCGCGAAGGCCGAGGCGGCCGCCGAACTCCGCAAGGAGGACTACCAGCTCGCCTATGCCATCGACATCCTGAAGGGGCTGTCGGCGCTCGGCCCGAACGAGTAACGCGGGCCCGTCCGCCACCGGGCGGGCCGGTCAGGCCCGGGCACTGAGCAGCACGGCGCGGCGGCGGGTCTCGATCACGCCCCCGGCCTCGGCAAGCCGCGCCGTGACGGCGCGGCTCAGCATTGCCAGGGCAGGTTCTCCCCCGCCGAGGGCCGGTGGCATCGACGCGAGATAGCGGAAGGCCGCCTCGGCCGAGGAGACGCGGTAGACATCCTCGAAGTCCTCCCGCCCAGCCTCGCCGAAGGCCTCCGCAACCAGGCGCTCCGCGCGATCGGGACCGAAGGCCTCTCGCGCTGCGTCTCCGGCCGCGCTGCCGTAAACCGCACGGGTGAGCGCCGCGAGTTCCTCGAGGTCGGTCTCGCCCACCGTCGTCACGTAGCATCGGCCGCCAGGCTTCAGGACGCGGCGGAGTTCGGCCACGGCGGCAGGGGGGTCCGATGCGTGGTAGAGCACATGCATGGCGACGACCACATCGAAGCTGCCGCCGGGGAACGGCAGCGCCACGGCATCGGCGACAACGCCCGAGACCGCGGCCGCGCCGATCTGCTCCTGGTGCGCCAGCGCCTCGCGCACCATCCCTGCCGAGATGTCGCTGAGGACGATCTCGGCGGGCTGGGCGGATCGCAGGCCGCGCCAGAACCATCCGGGGCCGGAGCCTACATCGAGCACGCGGTCGCCCGGCCCGATCTCGATCCGCCCGGACAGCCACTCGAACCAGTTCCTCGTCGCGTGTGCGCCGTGGAAATCGCGCCGGGCGGCCAGTGGCGCCAGGTGGTCGTCGCTGATCATTGCCGGAAGCCCCGCAGCTTGCCAGGCCGGAAGCATACCCCCCTCGCCGCGGGTGCGTCTTGCGGCCCGGCGCGATCCGGGCGAGGCTCCGCCGACGGCGGGGGCCGCCGCCGGCGATCCTCCCCCGCCCCACTCGGAAGGGACTTGACCTGCCCATGGCGAAGGACCCCGCGAAGCTGCCCTACCGTCCCTGCGTGGGCGTCATGCTGCTCAATCCCGAGGGCGCGCTCTTCGTGGGCCAGCGCAACGACAGCGAGGCACCGGCCTGGCAGATGCCCCAGGGCGGGATCGACAAGGGCGAGACGCCCGAGGAGGCCGCCCTGCGGGAACTCCGCGAGGAAACGGGGATCACCGCCGATCTGGTCGAACTGGTGGCCGTCGCGCCGGGCTGGTTCCGCTACGACCTGCCCGAGCACCTGATCGGCAAGGTCTGGGGCGGGAAGTACCGCGGGCAGGAGCAGAAGTGGGTGCTCTTGCGGTTCCTCGGCCGGGACGACGAGGTGCGGATCGACACCGCGCACCCCGAATTCTCGGCCTGGCGCTGGCTTCCGCCAGACGAGGTTCTGGCCCAGATCGTCCCCTTCAAGCGCGAGGTCTACGCCCGCGCGCTGGATGCCTTCCGGGAATATCTCGAATGACCCTGCGCCATCTCGCGGCGGCGGCGGCGCGATCGACGCGACGCCGGCGAACCTTCACGCCGTGCGCCGCTGTCACCGTGGCGAACGCTGCGGCCCCGACTGGTAGCGCGGACGTCCGGTCTGGGCGCTTCCACTCGAGCGATGCGTCCTCTATGGAGCGCGGCCATGGGCAGCAAGATCGACACCCGCGCCATCGGCCTCGACGTGGGGCTTTCCTTCATCCGCTGGCTGACCGGGGCGGAGAACCTGCATTACGGCCTCTGGACCGGGCTCGAGGTGACGGCTGCGAACCTCGGCGCGGCGCAGGCGGCCTATACGGAGAGGCTCTTCCGTCTGCTGCCCGAAGGGCGGCTGCGCATCCTCGACATCGGCGGCGGCGCGGGCGAGACGGCGAGGAAGCTTCTCGCCCTCGGCCACGAGGTGGAGATCGTCGTCCCATCCGCCTTCCTCGCCGGGCGCTGCCGGGCGAACGCGCCGGGGGCAAGGGTGCATGAATGCACTTTCGAGACGTTCGAGACCGGCCCCCGGTTCGATGTTTGCCTGTTCTCCGAGAGCTTCCAGTACATCCCGCTCGACAAGGGTCTGGCCCGCGCCATGGCTGCCCTGAAGCCGGGGGGCGAGATCGTTCTGGCCGACTGCTTCCGCACCGATGCCTACCGCGGCCGCAGCGTGCATGGACCCAAGCCCGGCGGCGGCCACCCGCTCTCGGCCTTCCGCGAGATGCTCAGTGCGCTGCCGCTCGACGTGGTCTCGGAAGAGGACATCACCGAGGCCGTCGCCCCCTCGCTGGATCTTGAGCAGGGGTTCTTCAACGTCCTCGGCCACGGCGTGACGCGGATCGACACCGAGCTTTCGGCGAAGCGCCCGGCCACACGCTGGCTCGCGGCGCGTGTGATCGGGCTCGCCGTCGGCGCCCGCCGGCGGGACAACCTCATGGAGCGGCTTACCGGCGGGGGCAGGAACTCGGCCGAGTTCCGCACCTACAACCGCTACCTGATGCTCAGGCTGCGTCCGCGCCCTGCCTGAGGGAACGCCGGGCTTGACAGGAGCGGCCCGTCGAACAGACTCGCAAAAGGAACAAAAAGAGAACATGCGCCGAGTCCCATGGCCGCTGCCGCCCTGCCGGATACCGCCCCGCCGCCTCGATTCGCCGAACTTTCGGCACTGTCGAACTTCACCTTCCTGACGGGCGGTTCGCACCCCGAGGAACTGATGGAGCGGGCGGCGCTCATCGGTTATCCCGCGCTGGCGGTGGCCGACGTGAACTCGGTCGCCGGCATCGTCCGCGCCCACACCCGCGCCCGCGAGATCGCCCGCGCCGTGCGGCTCAGGCGCGAGGCGCTGGAGCGTGACGGCCCGATCGGCCCCCCCGCGCCGCCCTGCCTGCCGCCGACGCCGGGGCTCGACCTTCTGAACGCTCCCCGTCTGATCCCCGCGGCTCGGGTCGTGCTGACCTGCGGCTTCGCGGCGACCGCACTGCCGCGCGACAGGGCGGCCTGGGGGCGGCTCTGCCGGCTGCTCTCGACGGGCCGGCTCCGGGCCCCCAAGGGCGGCTGCGAGCTGCACCTGCCCGACCTGCTGGAATGGGGGGAGGGGATGGAGCTGCTGCTCCACCCGCCCGAGGCGGGGGCAGAGACGCAGCACTGGCGCGCGCTGGCCGAACCGCTGGCCGAACGCTTCCCCGGCCAAGTCCGGCTCGTCATGGCGCCGCTCTACGACGGGCAGGATGCCCGCCGCCTCGACCGGCTGGCGGCGCTCGCCGAGCGGCTCGGGCTGGAAACCGTGGCCTCGGCGCTGCCGCTGATGCACCATGCGCGCCGGCGGCGGCTCTGCGACGTGCTGACCGCAATCCGGACCGGCACGCGCGTCGACCGGCTGGGCCGCACGGCGCTGGCCAACGGCGAGCGGCGGCTCAGGTCCGAGGCCGAGATGCGCCGCCTCCTGGCCGGGCACGAGCACGCGGTGGACCGCGCCGCGGCCCTCGCCGAAAGCCTCGACTTCTCGCTCGACGAATTGAGCTACGAATACCCCTCGGAAATCTCGGGCGGCGAGACGCCGGCATCGCGGCTCGCCCGGCTCGCCCGCGCCGGGCTCGACTGGCGCTATCCCTCCGGCGTGCCCGAGCGCGTGCGGGGGATGCTGGAGCACGAGCTTGCCCTGATCGCGCGGCTCCGCTACGAGCCCTACTTCCTCACCGTGCACGACATCGTGGCCTTTGCCCGCGCCCGGGGCATCCTCTGCCAGGGCCGGGGCTCCGCCGCCAACTCGGTCGTCTGCTACGCGCTCGGCGTCACCTCCGTCTCGCCCGAGATCGGCACGATGGTGTTCGAACGCTTCGTCTCCGAGGCGCGCGACGAGCCCCCCGACATCGACGTGGATTTCGAGCACGAGCGGCGCGAGGAGGTGATCCAGCACATCTACGAGAAATACGGCCGCCATCGCGCCGGCCTCTGCGCGACGGTGATCCACTACCGCGGCAAGCGGGCGGTGCGCGAGGTGGGCCGCGCGATGGGCCTTTCCGAGGACACGCTCGCCGCGATGTCGAGCCAGATCTGGGGCTTCGGATCGCTCCGGGGCATGCCCGAGGAACGGCTGCGCGAGATCGGGCTCGACCCTGCCGACCCCCGGCTCGTCCAGACGCTCGAGCTGATCCGGGAAATCCAGGGCTTCCCGCGGCACCTCTCCCAGCACGTCGGCGGCTTCGTCATCACCGAGGGCCGGCTCGACGAACTGGTGCCCGTCGAGAACGCGACGATGGAGGACCGCACCGTGATCCCGTGGGACAAGGACGACATCGACAGCCTGCGGATCCTCAAGGTGGACATCCTGGCGCTGGGCATGCTGTCCTGCCTGCGCCGGGCCTTCGACCTGATCCGCCTGCACTGTCGTGTCGACTACACGCTCGCCACCCTGCCGCCCGAGGATCCGGCCACCTACGACATGCTCTGCAAGGCCGACTCGCTCGGCGTCTTCCAGGTGGAGAGCCGGGCGCAGATGAACTTCCTGCCCCGGATGAAGCCGCGCTGCTTCTACGACCTGGTGATCCAGGTCGCGATCATCCGCCCCGGACCGATCCAGGGCGACATGGTGCATCCCTTCATCCGGCGCAGGAACGGACAGGAGGCGGTGAGCTTCCCCTCCGACGAGCTTGGCCGTGTGCTCGGCAAGACGCTGGGCGTGCCGCTCTTCCAGGAACAGGCGATGCAGATCGCCATCGTCGGCGCGGGCTTCTCGCCCGAGGAGGCCGACCGCCTGCGCCGGTCGCTCGCGACGTTCAAGAAGCACGGGTCGGTCAGCGAGTTCGAGGACCGCTTCCTCTCGGGCATGCGGCGGAACGGCTACGACGAGGACTTCGCGCGCCGCTGCTTCGCCCAGATCGAGGGCTTCGGCAGCTACGGCTTCCCCGAAAGCCATGCGGCGAGCTTCGCGCTCCTCGTCTACGCATCGGCCTGGATCAAGCGCCACCACCCCGGCATCTTCGCCTGCGCGCTGCTGAACTCGCAGCCCATGGGTTTCTACGCACCCGCGCAGATCGTCCGCGACGCCCGCGAACACGGGGTCGAGGTCCGCCCGCCCTGCATCAACGCGAGCTTCTGGGACTGCACCATGGAGGACGACGGCCAGGGAGGGCTCGCGCTCCGGCTCGGCTTCCGGCAGATCAGCGGGATGAGGGAGGAGGACGCGCACTGGATCGCCGCGGCGCGCGGCAACGGCTACCGCGCGGTCGAAGACGTCTGGCGCCGCGCCGGCGTCGCGCCGCCGACGGTCGCGCTGCTCGCGGGGGCCGATGTGTTCGCCGCGCTCGGCATCTCCCGGCGCGAGGCGCTGTGGGCTGCCAGGGCGCTTGGCGGCAGGACGCCGCTGCCGCTCTTCGCCGGCGACATCGACGGCGAGGGGATCTCCGAGCCGGCTGCGATCCTGAGTGCCATGACGCTCGGCGAGGAGGTGGTCGAGGACTACGTCTCGATGCGGCTGACGCTCCGCGCGCATCCGATGGCGCTGCTCCGCCATCGTCTCACCCCCGAGACCCGGCCGGCAATCCTCGCCGCCGAATGACCGGGGAAACCGGGCGAAGGCAGCAGGGCCGGGGGGCCGTCTGCCCCCCGGACCCCCCGAGGATACTTCAGGCAGGGAAGGACGGGACACCACGGGAAGAACCGGAATCCGACGCCTGGTCCCATCGGGACGAGCCTTCCTTCCCTGCCAGAAATATCCTCGGGGGAGCGCGAGGGGGCAGACAGCCCCCTCGCTCCGACCGCCGCGCCGGAACTCAGCACACCAGCCGGGCGCCGTCATGGCCGGTGATCCGTGCCACGACCACTGTGCCCTCGGGCTGCGGTGACGCGAAGGCGACCTCGGCGAACTGGGCGGTGCGCCCCGTGGCCGGGCTCTCGGTCAGGATCTGGTGCGTGCGGCCCACCTGCGCCGCGAGGTGCCGCGCCAGTGCCGCCTCGCCCGCCGCGCGCAGCCGCGCCGCGCGCTCGCGGATCGCCTGACCCGGCACCTGCGGCATCCGCGCGGCCGGTGTGCCCTTCCGCGGGCTGAACGGGAAGACGTGCAGGAAGGTGAGCCCGCAGTCCTCCACCAGCCCGAGCGAGTTCTCGAACATCGCCTCCGTCTCCGTCGGGAAGCCCGCGATGATGTCGGCGCCAAACGCGATGTCGGGCCGGAGCCGACGCGCTTCCTCGCAGAACCGGATGGCATCGTCCCGCAGATGGCGCCGCTTCATCCGCTTGAGGATCAGGTCGTCACCCGACTGGAGGCTCAGATGCAGGTGGGGCATGAGCCGCGGCTCGGTGGCGATCGCCTCCATCAGCGCCGGGTCGGCCTCGACGGAGTCGATCGACGAGAGGCGCAGGCGCTCCACGGGCGTCAGCCGCAGGATGCGGCGCACCAGATCGCCGAGGCGGGGCGCGCCGGGCAGGTCGGCACCCCAGGAGGTGAGGTCAACCCCCGTGAGCACGATCTCCCGGAAGCCGCGGTCCACAAGCCGCGAGATCTGCTCGACCACGACGCCGGCCGGGACCGATCGGGAATTGCCGCGGCCGTAGGGGATGATGCAGAAGGTGCAGCGGTGGTCGCAGCCGTTCTGGACCTGCACATAGGCGCGGTGGCGGCCGAACCCGTCGATCAGGTGACCCGCGGTCTCGCGCACCAACATGATGTCGTCGACCTGAACGCGCTCCGTCCGACCGACGAAGTCGGGGGCGAGCCCTGCCCAGGTCTCGGGACGCATCTTCTCCGCGTTGCCTATCACGCGATCCACCTCGCGCATCGTCGCGAAGGTCTCGGGCTCGATCTGCGCGGCGCAGCCGGTCACGATGAGCGTCGCCCCGGGATGTTCGCGTCGGAGACGGCGGATCTCCCGACGCGCCTTGCGCACCGCCTCGGCAGTGACCGCGCAGGTGTTGACGACCACCGCGTGCCCGACGCCCGCCTCGGCCGCCATCTCCTTCATCGCCTCGGTCTCGTAGGCGTTGAGGCGGCAGCCGAGCGTCGCGAAGACAGGGGGCCGCGCAGGCACGTTCATGGCAGACCCGCGAGGAAGGCGGGCGTGAGGCGCCCGTCGAAGACATGGGCCGTCGGGCCGGTCAGCCAGACCCCGTCCTCGCGCCAGTCGACGATCAGCGTTCCGCCATCGACATGCACCGTGACCTTCCTGCCGGTGACTCCGCGCCGCGCCGCGGCGACGGCGGCCGCGCAGGCACAGGAGCCGGAGGCGAGCGTCACGCCGGTTCCCCGCTCCCAGATCCTGAGCCGGATCTCGTCGGTCGAGAGCACCTGCACCACCTCGACATTGGTGCGCTCGGGGAAGAGGGGATGGAACTCGTAGCGCGCCCCGAACTCCGCAAGGGGGATGATCGCTGCGTCCTCGACGAAGAAGGTGCAGTGAGGGTTGCCCATGCCCGTCGCGACCGGCATGCCCTCGATCGGAAGTTCCAGCGTGTCCATCGCCTCGGCAAGCGGGATGCCCGCCCAGTCGAGGATGGGGGGGCCCATGTTGACGGAGGTAAGCCCGCCGCCGGCGTCCTCGGCTCCGAGGATCCCCCGTTCGGTACGGATCGTCAGCCGCGTTCGCCCGATGCGGTCCATCTCGGCCCGCGCGATGCAGCGGGTGGCATTGCCGCAGGTGGCGCTTTCCGATCCGTCGGCATTCCAGAACGAGAGCCTGAGATCGGCCTCGGGATCGGCGTCGATCACGGCAAGCTGGTCGAAGCCCACACCCCGGTGGCGGTCGCCCAGCGCCCGGGCGAATCCGGCGGTGACGTCGAGAGACAGGCCCCGCCGGTCGATCACGACGAAGTCGTTGCCGAGCCCGTGCATCTTGGCGAAGGGCAGGCCGGTGAGGGGAGCCTGTTCATGCATGGGCGCGCGTATAGCGCGCCGGTGCCGGCGAATCCAGCGGCGGGACCGCCCACCGCCTCGCGCTCTCGCAATGCCGTGCCCCCCGTGCTATCGGCAGGCCCGGAAGAAACGGCAACGGATCGACAGGGTGACGCGCGAGGCCCCCATCCTTTCCATCGTGATCCCGATGCGGAACGAGGCCGAGAACGTCGAGTCTCTCCTTGCCGAGATCGCCGAGGCAGGCGAGCGGCTGCCCGACTACGAGGTGATCGCTGTCGACGACGGCTCGGACGATGCAACCGCGGAGGTGCTGGCGCGCTGTGCGGCAGCCGATCCGCGACTGCGGGTCCTGAGGCATCCGCGGTCGGCCGGGCAGTCTGCGGCAGTTCATTCCGGGGTGCTTGCGGCCCGGGGGACGATCTGCGCCACGCTCGACGGCGACGGGCAGAACCCGCCGGCGGAACTGCCGGGCCTCGTGGCGCCGCTCCTGGCGCCGGGGTCGGACCGTATCGGCCTTGTCGCCGGGCAGCGCGTCGGCCGGCAGGACACGCTTTCCCGGCGTCTGGCGTCGCGCCTCGCCAACGGACTGCGTTCCCGGATCCTGAAGGACGGCACCCGCGACACCGGTTGCGGGTTGAAGGCGTTCCGGCGCGATGCGTTCCTTCGGCTGCCCTACTTCGACCACATGCACCGCTATCTCCCCGCCCTGTTCCGCCGTGACGGGTGGGACGTCGCACTCGTCGACGTGTCCCACCGGCCGCGGGGGGCGGGGCGGTCGCATTACACCAACCTCAACCGCGCACTGGTCGGGATCCATGACCTGATCGGCGTCGCCTGGCTGATCCGCCGGCGCAAGAAGGCCGAGGCCGCGGAACCGGGAAGAGCGAAGGACGACCGGGATGGCTGAGACGATCTTCACCTGGCTGAACGTGAACGGGTGGTACGAGTTCTGGTGGGTGGTCATCGGTCTCGGCGGCCAGCTTCTGTTCACCGCGCGGTTCCTCGTGCAGTGGATCGCCTCGGAGAAGGCGCGGAAATCGGTGATGCCGCTCGCGTTCTGGTACTTCTCGCTGGCCGGGGGTCTGATCCTGTTCGCCTACGCGGTACATCGCCACGACCCGGTGTTCATCCTCGGGCAGTCGCTCGGGGTCTTCATCTATTCCCGCAACCTCTGGCTGATCCATGCCGAACGGCGCGACGGAACTGCCTGACCCGCCCGGCAGGGCGTCGGGGTCCGGCTGGCTTGTCCCCGCCCTGGCGATCGTCGGCGCGATCACGGCGGCGCGGGTCGTGCTTCTGGCATTCTCGCGGGTCGACCTCTTCGTCGACGAGGCGCAGTACTGGCTCTGGGGGCAGGACATCGCCTGGGGCTACTATTCGAAGCCCCCGCTCATCGCCTGGGTGATCCGCGGGGCGACCGATCTGGCCGGGTCCGACGCGCCGTTCTGGATACGGCTTCCGGCACCGCTGTTCCACGCGGCCACCGCGCTGATCCTCGGCACCGTCGCCGCGCGGCTGGCCGGGCCGCGGACCGCCATCGCGGTGGCCGCGGCCTATGCGACGCTGCCGATGGTGGCGGTCGGAAGCCTCCTGATCTCGACCGACACGATCATGTTCCCCTTCCTCGCCGGAGCCCTGGCGGGATACCTCGCGCTTCTCGATGCGCGTGAAGCGGGCGGAAGGCGGCCTTGGCTCGCCCTTGCCACCGGTCTCGCGCTCGGCTTGGCATTCCTCGGGAAGTATGCGGCCGTCTTCCCCCTGGCGCTCGCGATCCTGGCGGCCCTGCGTCCCGGCCAGAGGCCCGCACCCGGCGACGCCCTGCTGGCACTCGCGGGTTTCGCCGCCATGGCGGCTCCGAATCTCGCCTGGAACGCGGCGAACGGCCTTGCGACGCTCTCGCACACGGTCGACAACACGGGCTGGCGCGGCGGGCTCTCGCTCGATCCCCTCGGGATGCTGCGGTTTCTCGGCGAGCAGGCGCTCGTCTTCGGCCCCATCCTGCTGCCTGCGCTGGTCCTGGCCGCGGCCACGCTGCGGGAGCCACGGCGCGCAGGGCTGCTTGCGCTGCTTTCCCTGCCCGTGGTGGGGCTGATCGCGCTGCAGGCGCTGGTGTCGGGCGCAAACGCCAACTGGGCGGCCTCGGCCTACCTTGCGGGGACTGTCCTCGCCGTTGCCTGGCTGGTGCGGCGGCCCCGGTGGCTCGCTGCGTCCTTCGTGCTGAACGGCGCCGTCGCTCTGGCGCTGCCGCTCCTCGCGACGCGGGCCGACACGCTGCGCTGGGGCGACAGGCTGGTGTTCGCGCGCTACGTCGGCCTCGACGAACTGTCACGGCAGATCCTCGACCTCGCCGAATCCGAGGGGGCGAGGGCAGTCGCGGCAAACGAACGTGCCGTGCTCGCCGACCTGTTCCACACCGGGCGCGACGGACGGGTGCCGATCTATGCCTGGCCGCACGACGGTCCGCCGCGCAACCATTACGAACAGAGGCATGCCTACACAGGCGGCGCCGACGGCCCGGTCCTGGCCGTCAGTCGCGGCAGGGGAACGCCGCCATGCACCTCCCTGCGCAGCGGCACGCTTGTGCCCGGCCCCGGCGCCTACGCGCGAACGCCGTTCACCTGGTGGCTCGTTGCGCCCGACTGCTGGGAGGGCCGGTCGTGAGCGCCGGCCGGGCTGTCGCCCTTCTTGCCGCAGCCGCCGCCGCGGCGACCATGGTCTTCGTCGGCTGGCCCGCGGTGGACCTTGCGGTGTCCCGTCTGTTCTACGACCCCGCGGCCGGCACCTGGGCCGGCGCGGCGCCCTGGGCGGAAGCGCTGCGCGAGCTGTTCTGGAAGGCCACCGAGGCCGGCGTGTCGGTGTTCACCCTGCTCCTCGCCGCTGCACTGGTGCGGCGCGGTCGGGCGCTGGTGCCAGCCCGGGTCTGGGCCTTCGCGGTCGGAGCGATGGCACTCGGGCCCGGCCTTCTGGTCAACGGCATCCTGAAGGAGGTCTGGAACCGTGCGCGCCCGAGGACGGTCGTGGAGTTCGGGGGCGACGCGGCCTTCTCTCCGGCCTGGGTCATTGCGGGAGACTGCACGCGCAATTGCTCCTTCGTCTCGGGCGAGGCCGCGGGCACCGCCACGCTCGCGCTGGTGCTCTGGCTGATCGCCGGCCGGCGCCTGTCCGGTCGCCCCAGGATCATCGCAGCATGTGTCCTCGTCGCCGCGACGCTCGCAGTCGGGCTCCAGCGGCTGACCTCGGGGGGGCATTTCCTGTCGGACGTGATCTTCGCCTGGCTCCTCTGTGCCGGCGTGACGCTGGTTCTGTGGCGCCTCACCGGGGCTGACCGCGCCTCCGGCCACCTGACCCCCGCCGCGCTCCGCGCCGACATTCTTGCGCCGGTCGGCGCGCTGAGCCGGCTCTTGCGCGGAGAGCGCCGGAATTAACCCTTGACCCGTCCCACGCCGCCGCTTAGAGGACGCCCCCGTGGGCCCGTAGCTCAGTTGGTTAGAGCGGCTGACTTTTAATCAGTAGGTCATAGGTTCGAATCCTATCGGGCTCACCACCACAAGAAAGCGAGATTTCGGGTCTGGCGGGTGCTGACCCGGGCCCGGCAACCGAAGGGCAGGTCGCCGGTAGCCCTTTCCGCTTTCCTCTCATTGCGCCTCCGGCGAGGCCCGGAGAACGGGCCCTCCAACACGGAAACATCGGGGCGGCCGATCCGCGAGGTGACCCGGCGCGCCGTCCCACCGACGAATCGCGTGGCCCCCGGCCTCCAGCGGTTCGATGGCCGACGTGGCCGACCCCTACCCCGCCGGCGGAGACGGCCGCGCCCTTCAGAGCGCGGCCGTTCCAGCCCGGCCCGGCACGCACCGGCGCCGGGCCGTCGGCATCACTGCAGGAGTTCGGTCCAGATCCGCGTATGGATGTCCGTCACTTCCTGCGGACAGACCTGGCCCCAGCGCCCGGCGGAGGCGAGCGCCTCGGGGATCACCAGTTCCGGTGCGTCGCGCATGACCTCGTCCATGAACTGCTCGGACCCCTCGATCCCGTTGGCATAGCGGGCGAAGTTCGAGATCAGCGCGGCGTTCTCCGGCTGCAGGATGAAGTTGATGAAGCGCATGGCGTTCTCGGTATTGGCCGCATCGGCAAGGACCATGGCATTGTCCATCCAGATCGGGAAACCGGTCGCGGGGTAGCCGTAGGCGATGTCGGGGTTGCCGAGGCGCGCCCGCATCGAGGCGCCGTTCCAGTAGATGCCTGCCGCGAAGTCGCCGGCGATGTAGGCGTCGACCGTCCCGTAGTCCAGCGCGAGCCATTGCGGCTTTGCCGCCATCAGCGTGTCGCGCACGGCGCGCAGGATCTCGGGGTCGTCAGTGCAACGTTCGCCGCCGTGGTAATAGACCGCGATCGCCATGACGTCGCTCATCTCGGGGATCACGTTGATCTTGCCCACCAGCTCGGGCGGCGGCTTGAACACGATGTCCGCCGTGTTGCGATCGCCGCTGTAGACCGAGGTGTTGACGACGACGCCGGTCGTCCCCCACTGCCACGGCACCGAGTATTCCCTGCCGGGATCGAAGGGCACGTCGCGGAACTGCTCGCTGATGTTGCCGCGGTCGGTGACGATGGCATCGTCGAGCGGCACGACCAGCCCTTCGGAGATGTAGGTCTGCACGTAGGTGTCCGACGGCACGACGATGTCGAATCCGTGGCCGCCCTGGCGGATCCGGGCAAGCGCCGTGTCGTTGCTGTCGTAATCGGTCACCGTGACCTGGATCCCGGTCTCGGCAGTGAACTTCTCGAGGAGCTCCGGGCTGGTGTAGTTGCCCCAGTTGTAGAGGTTCAGCGTGCCCTGTGCCTCTGCCGCGGCTCCGGTTCCGAGCAGCGCGGCAAGCGCCAGGCCTGCGGTCTGTTTCATGTGCGGTCTCCCTGTTGTTGGCGTTGTCGGCTCAGCGGCCGCGAACGCGGGTTAGGATGAAGAAAGCGGTTACGATCACAACGGACAAGAGCAGGAACAGCGTGGCGATGGCGTTCATCTCGGGCGTCGTCGTGCGCCGGAGCTGCCCGAGCATGTATGTCGGCAGCGTGTCCTGGCCGGCCGACTTGACGAACTCGGTGATCACCACGGTATCGAGCGAGATCACGAAGCCGAGCATGAAGCCGGCCACGATCCCCGGCACGAGGAGCGGCAGCGTCACGTGGCGAAACGCCTGGAACGGGCTGGCATAGAGGTCGGCAGCGGCCGTCTCGAGTGCGGGGTCGAGCGTCTCGAGCCGTGCCCGGATCGGCAGGTAGGCGAAGGGAATGCAGAAGGCCGTGTGGGCCAGCACGAGATAGCCCATGCCCGTATATCCGGTCTGCACCTTGACCGCCGCGACAAGGATCAGGAGGGCGATCCCCGTGACGATCTCGGGCACCATGAGCGGCTGATTGATCAGCGCGTAGATCAGGGTCTGCCCCGGAAAGCGGCCGACCCGCGTCGTCCCGAGGGCGGCGAGCACCGCGAGAACGGTCGCTATTCCCGCAGCCGCCGCTGCCAGCCAGAGCGATCGGATCGACACCTCCTGAACCTGTCTGTTGTTCAGCGCCGCAGCGTACCACTCCAGCGAGAACCCCTCCCATTGCGACTGGGAGACGCCGGCGTTGAACGAATAGACGACGAGGATGACGATCGGCGCGTAGAGCAGCACGAAGGTCAGTGCCGCGATGCCGGCGGACCCCGGAAGGCGTTCGACGCGGAAACCCTTCCTAGCCACGGCGCGGCCCCCGATCCTGCCCCACGGCACGCAGGTAGACGATGAGGGCGGCGACCACGACGATCAGCAGGAGCATGGACAGAGCGGCGCCGAGCGGCCAGTTGCGCCCCTGTCCGAACTGAAGCGCGATGAGGTTGCCAAGCATCATCGTCCGCCCGCCGCCGAGCACGCGCGGTGTGACGTAGGCCCCGATCGCAGGGATGAAGACCAGGATGGAACCCGCGATCAGCCCCGGCCTAACCGAGGGCAGGATGACGTGCCAGAGGCTTCCCCAGCGGCTCGCGTAGAGATCGTATGCGGCCTCGACAAGCCGGAAATCCATCCGTTCCATGGCGGCGTAAAGCGGCAGGACCATGAGCGGAAGGAACACGTAGGCCATCCCGAGGAGCACCGCGAAATCGGTGTAGAGCATCTGGATGGGCGCCTCGATGATCCCTGCCTGCAGAAGCAGCGTGTTCACGATCCCGTTGTTGCGGAGCATCTCCTGGACGGCGAAGGTCCGGATGAGGAGGTTGGTCCAGAACGGGATCGTCACCAGGAACAGCCAGAAGGTGCGGCTCTCGGGCCGCCGGGTGGCGATGAACCACGCCGTTGGAAAGCCGAGCAGGGCGCAGATCGCCGTGGTCTGGAGCGAGAGCCACACGGATCGCCAGAAGATCGCAAGGTGCGCGTCGTTCCACGTCACCACGTCGGGTTCGAACAGATCGCGGCTGAAGAATACGCGGAACCATGCCTCGGTCGTGAAAGTCCATTCGACCCCGCCGAGGTTCCCGGGGCTCAGGAACGAGTAGACCGCGACGATCAGCAGCGGGCCGGACGCGGCGACGATCAGGACGACAAGCGCCGGTGCGCACAGGAGCCAGTTCCAGAGGGTTCCCCTCCGCACGGACGCTACTCCGGCAGGACGCGGAGCGCACCGGGCGCGAGCCGCAGCCCCACGGTGGCGCCATGGGGCGGCCCCGGCCGTCCCGGACGATTCTGTCGCCGCAGCACGACGCCCTGCCCGTCCTCCAGCCGCAGGTGCAGGTGGGTGTCGGTCCCGAAGAAGGTGTCGCCCTCGACCCGCCCGGTCAGGTCGGCCGGGGCGTCCTCGGCAAGCTCGATCTGCTCCGGCCGGATCACCGCCGTCACCCGGTCGCCGACGGCAGCGGAGAACCCTGCCGGCACGCGGGCGGCAGCCGTGGTTCCGCCGGGCAGATGCACGGTCAGTGCCTCGCCTGCGGGGGCCGAGGCGACCGCGAGTGCCAGGAAGTTCGTCTCTCCGATGAAATCGGCAACGAAGCGGTCGACCGGGGCGTTGTAGATCTCTTCCGGCGTTCCGAGCTGAAGTATCCTTCCCGCCTGCATCACCGCGATGCGGTCGGACATCGTCAGCGCCTCCTCCTGGTCGTGCGTCACGAAGACGAAGGTGATCCCGGTCTCGTGCTGGAGCCGCTTGAGTTCACCCTGCATCTCCTTGCGGAGCTTCAGGTCGAGCGCGCTCAGCGGTTCGTCCAGAAGCAGAACCTTCGGCCTCGGGGCAAGCGCGCGCGCAAGGGCCACCCGCTGCTGCTGGCCGCCCGAGATCTCTGCCGGCCGCCGTGCGGCCAGCGTCTCCATGCGCACCAGCCTAAGCATCTCGGCGACCGTATCCTCGACCTCCGACCTGGGCCGGCCCAGCATCCGAAGGCCGAAGCCGATGTTCTGGGCCACCGTCATGTGCGGAAACAGGGCGTAGGACTGGAACACGGTGTTCACCGGCCGGCGGTTCGGCCCGAGACCGGTCATGTCCGCGCCGTCGATGCGGATCCGGCCGGATGTCGGCTCCTCGAACCCGGCGATCAGCCGAAGCAGGGTGGTCTTGCCGCAGCCGGAGGGGCCGAGGAGCGTGAAGAACTCGCCCGCACGGATCGTCAGGTCGATGCCGCTCAATGCCTTGAACGCGGTGTCGCCCTGCCCGAACACCTTCGTCACGGCAGAGATCTCGATGTCGGCCGCCAATCCTTCGCTCCCCTCAGGACTGCCAGACCACCGTGCCGCCGACGACGGTCGTCGTCACCTCCATCGCGCCGATCGCCTCGGGCGGAGTGGCTTCGATGTCGCCCGACAGGATGCACAGATCGCCCAGGTAGCCCGGGCGCAGCTTTCCCTTGCGGTCGTCGGTATGCTCGGCGAAGGCACCCCCCGTCGTGTAGGCCTCCAGAGCCGCCTGAAGGCTCACCGACTGGTTGACGCCGCCCTCGAAGGTCGCCCGCGTCACGGCCGACTGGATGCAGCGCAGCGGATTGACGTCGGCGACCGGCCAGTCGGACGCGTAGGCGAGCCTCGCCCCCGCCTCGGCGAGGCTGCGGGACAGATAGGCGTCCGCCCAGCGGTGCCGCCCGATCACCGACATCGTGGGCTCGAAGGAGAAGTCCTGAGCGCCGGGCACGTGGCAGGGCTGGATCGAGGCGACCACACCCAGCTCGGCAAGCCGCGGAACGTCCGCCGGGTCGATGAGCTCGATGTGCTCGATCCTGTGGCGCGAATCGCGCGGGCCGTTGGCCCGGCGTGCGGCGGCGTAGCCGTCCAGAACCCGCCTGACGGCGCCGTCGCCGATCGCATGGGTGGCGATCTGCAGACCGCGGCGGTCCGCCTCGATGCAGGCGGCAGCGAAGGCCTCCGGGGTATGAAGCGCCGGGGCGCCCCGATAGCCGGGCTGGCCTGGGTAGTCGTCGAGCCTCACCGCGGTCGTCGAGTCGATGACCCCGTCCATGAAGAACTTGACGAAGCCCGAGGCGAGCCAGTCGTCGTTCCACGTCTCGGCCATCTCCGAGGCGATGGCGAGCTCGGGCGGCGTCCGGTGGGGCCGGTAGTGGAACGGCACCCGCACGCGCGCCGTGAGCCGCCCCTCCGCGCGCAGCGCGTCGAGCACCCGCAGCGTGTATCGGTTGCCGTCCATGTTGACGAGGCTGGTCAGCCCGTGGCGGGCGCAGTGTGCAAGTCCGCGCGCCATCGGCTCGCGGTCGGCGGCAAGCTGGGCATCGGTCGGCGCCGGGACCGGCTCGTCTCCCGTCGCGATGCCGGCCATGATGCGGTCCTCGCCCGAAAGCCTCAGCACCGGCGCCTTGGCCTCGAACTCGCGCAGTTCGCCGGTGGCCAGCCCGTCCGCGCCCATGACGATCTCGTTGCCCGGCGAGAGGGCGCGCCCTTCGAGGATTCCCGCCTGTTTCAGCGCGAGCGTGTTCGCCCAGGCCGTATGGTGGTCGGCCGCAAGCAGGATCACCGGCCGGTCGGGCATGATGGCGTCTAGGTCGTGGCGCGTCAGCGCCCGGCCGAGGACGGCATAGTCGCAGCCCTGGCCGACGATCACGGGCCGGTCGGGATTGGCGCGGGCATAGGCGTGGATCGCCCGGCCCAGCGCCGCCTCACCCGCCACACCCAGAAGCTGGAGATGCGCAAGCTCGGCCCCGCCCATGAACAGGTGGAGGTGGCTCTCCACGAAACCGGGCAGCACCGTCGCGCCGCCGGCGTCGATGATCCGGCACCCCGGGCCGGCGAGGGCGCCGATCTCGTCGGCGGACCCGACGGCAAGAACCCTTCCGTCGGCAAGCGCCACGGCCTCCGCCCTTGGTCGGGAGGCATCCATCGTGAGGACGCGCCCCCCGGTGACGATCAGGCTTGCGAGGCTCATGGCAGCTCCCGTGGCATGGATGCACGAAGGCTGGACAGCCGTGCGGGGTGTGTCAATCCCGTGAATGGCCCGGCGCCGACAACCGTCGGCAGATAAGGGGCCTCGCTTGTTCCGACGATTCGAACTAGTCGGCGGAACCGGCAGTCGCAAACCTAGACGCCGGCAAGAATATCACAGGGCACATGAAACACGGCACTTCCCGCCAGCAGTCAAATATGCCGTGCGAGGACGCTATCGGCGCCTGCAGCAGCACGTCACATCCCAAGCTCAGCTGCGCGACTTGCGGTTCAATGCCACAAAATAGGCGAATCTCGCCTGCTCCGTAGGATCAACGCCAGATAACCTTTCAAGCAGGGCTTCTGCCTGCCTGATGTCGTTGAGAACGTCCGAGATTTTGAAGACCGCAAGCGGATCATAGTCTGCATCCTCACGCTTGGTCCTGAGGCTCGTCAGAAATCGAGCGAACTGCTTGACCTCCTCTGAGAATTCATGCCCCATGACCTCCTTGCATCTCTTCACCACATGACCGTGATCCGGAAGTCGGTAGAGGGTAATGTAGGTTTCCTTGAAGGCCTCATTATCTGGAGCCGCGCCGAGTGGCTGGACGAGCGCCTCGCACACCCTGTGGAACATCGCGTAGTAGAGATCGCTGGTGGCCCGCCGCAGGTCCGCCTCCGTGCATTTCTTCGGGTCGGCGACACGCTTCTTGGCTGTCTCTAGAAGCTGGCGACTAAGCAGCGGCAGCGTCCTCGTAATCTTCTGAGGCAACGAAAGTCACCACCGGCGAGGCACTGTCGCCGCCCGTCACGAGCGCCTCCCAAAGCCCTCCCAGCGTATTTGACATACGACGTGCATCCAGTTGGCCGCCGCCGCGATACACGATCGCAATTCGGACGATGGGGTCGCCTTCGCGGTTGGTATCTTCCTTGAACGTGACCTTGACGATCTCGGCGTCCGGCAGGGCCCTCTGAATGATCGATTCCAACTCAGCTTGATCAACCATTCCATCATCTCGTGTTAAAGATGCCAGTCGGACTATACACCATGGAGAGAATAAAGCAAATAGATTCAAACACTTGCCCTAAGTGACTCAAATGACTCGGCTTTCGCCTCGCAGTGCGTGTTTCCCCCTACTCCGCCATCTCGATGGTGATCTTCACCCCCGCATACCAGTCCGCCGCGGCGCGGATCTCCTCATCGGTCAGGTCGGCGGCGATCGGGTTCATCGTCTCGTTCACCCGCTTGCCCAGGCGGAACGCCTTGAGCTGGGTGTCGATGTAGATGTTCGTCTCGCCGGCGAGGTTCGGCGCGTCGGGGATCTGGTGGAGCCCGTCAACGCCGTGGCAGACGACGCACTGCTCGGGCGCGCCGGCCGGGTCGGCCGTCACCTCGGCGGTGATGCGGTGGCCGGAATACCAGGCCGCGAGGTCGGCGATCTGCTGGTCGGTGAGGTCCCGCGCGACGATCGTCATCATCTCGTGCTCGCGCGTGCCGTCCCGGAACGCGGTGAGCTGGCGCGAGATGTATTCTGCCGGCTCGCCGCCGATGTGCGGCGCGATCGGGATCTGTGCGAAGCCGTCAAGCCCGTGGCAGGTGCGGCACTGGCCGGCGAGCTGCCGGCCAGCGGCCCTGTCACCCGTCGGCTGGGCGAGGGCATCCCCGGCGAGCGCGAGCCCGCCGAGGACCATGAGTGCCGCAAGCCTCATTCCGTGGGCTGCGGGTTGTAGGCGATCCGCCAGATCGCGCCGGCGAAGTCGTCGGAGACGAGCATCGAGCCGTCGGGCAGGAAGGCGATGTCCATGGGCCGGCCGCGGTATTCGCCGGTCTCCTCGTTCAGCCAGCCGTCGGCGAAGACCTCGGCCTCGGTCGCGTTGCCCTCCTCGTCGAGCGCCGTGAACATCACCCGTGCGCCGACCGGCACCGTGCGGTTCCACGACCCGTGCTGCGCCCAGAAGATGCCTCCGCGGTACCGCTCGGGGAACGAGTTCCCGGTGTAGAAGCGCATCCCAAGATCGGCCGCGTGGGCAGTCAGTTCGAGCTGGGGCTCGATGAACTCCACGCCTTCGGGCCGGGGCACGTTCTTGTATTCCGGGATCTCGATGCGCGAGTTGGTCCAGGGGAAACCGAAGTGCTGCCCGGCCGCCGTCTGCCGGTTCAGTTCACCCGGCGGGATGTCGTCGCCCATGCCGTCCACCTGGTTGTCGGTGAACCACAGGTCGCCGTTGGCCGGGTTGAAGTCGTGCCCGACCGAGTTGCGGATGCCGCGCGTGAACACCTCTCGCCCGGTCCCGTCGGTGTTGATGCGGATGATGCCGCCGATGCCGATCCGGTCGTACATCTCGTGCTTCTCGACGGGCTGGACGTTGTAGGGCTGGCCGAGCGAGATGTAGAGCTTGCCGTCCGGTCCGACGCGGCAGACCCGCGCGGTGTGGTTGAAGCTCTCCTCCTCGGGCGGGATCAGCTCGCCCTGCTTCACGACGATGCCCACGGCCGGATCGGGGCCCTCGAAGAAGAACTCGGCCGCCGGGAAGACGAGCACGCGGTTGCGCTCGGCGATGTAGAGGAAGCCATCCTTCGAGAAGCAGGGCCCGTTGGGAATGTCGAAGGTGATCGACGGCGCGAAGTCCTTCACCTGGTCGGCCACGCGGTCGCGGTCCCGGTCGACGATCGACCACACCTTGTCCTTGCGGGTTCCGGCGAACACCACCGTGCCCTGCGGCGCAACGGCCATCGATCGCGCATCGGGCACCACCGCATAGAGGCTGACCTCGAAGCCCTCCGGCACGTTGATGTACTGCACGATGTCGCGCAGGGCGTCGGCCGTCGGGCCGGTCTGGTCGACCATCGTGAAGGTCGCATCGGTTCGCTGCATGTTGGTCAGCTTGTCCATGTTGTCCTGTGCCAGGGCGGCCGAGGACAGGGCCGTGCCGAGAAGCAGGCCGGCAACGCACGCGGTCTTCTTCATGTCTTCCTCCCTTTCATGGATTGGCCGGGGCCGCACCGCGCGGCCCCGGTCCCGGTGCCGGCCGGGGTTCAGAGATTGCCCCGGCTCATTTCGCCTGCGATGTGGTCGGCCTGGCGGATGGCGAGGGCGACGATCGTGAGCGTCGGGTTCTCGGCGGCGCCGGTGGTGAACACCGAACCGTCGGAGACGAAGAGGTTGGGGATGTCGTGGGTGCGGCCCCAGCGGTCTACCACGCCGTCCCTCGGGTTCTCGCTCATCCGGTTTGTGCCGAGGTTGTGCGTGCTGGGATAGGGCGGCGTCGGGAACGTCCGCGTCGCGCCCACCGCCTCGTAGACCGCGGCGCCCTGCCGGTAGGCGTGGTTGCGCATGGCGATGTCGTTGGGGTGGTCGGAGAAGTGGACGTTCACGACCGGGAGCCCGAACTGGTCCTTGACGTCGTGGTTCAGCGTCACCCGGTTCGTCTCCTGCGGCATGTCCTCGCCCACGATCCACATGCCGGCCATCCGCTCGTAGGCGTCGAGCGCGGTGGTGAACTCCCGCCCCCAGGCACCGGGATCGAGGAAGGCCGCCATGAACGGCAGGCCGAGCGACAGGGTCTCCAGCTCGTAGCCGCCGACGAAGCCGCGGCTCGGATCGTGGCGCGCCTCGTCCTGGATGATGCCGGCCATCGTCGTGCCCCGCCACATGCGCACCGGCTTGTCGAACACCGCGTAGACGGAGCCCGTGGTGTGCCGCATGTAGTTGCGCCCGACCTGGCCCGAGGAATTGGCGAGGCCGTCTGGGAACATCGACGAGGCCGAGTTGAGCAGGAGCCGCGGGCTCTCGAACGAGTTCCCGGCGACGCAGACGACGCGGGCCGCCTGGAACTGGAGGTTGCCGTCGGGGTCGAAGTATTCCACCCCGGTGACCTTGCCGGCATCGTTGTGCAGGATGCGCGCCGCATGGCAGCGCTCGCGCACCTCGAGGTTGCCGGTCGCCTCGCCGCGCGGGATGTCGGTATAGGCCGCCGACCACTTGGCGCCCCACTTGCAGCCCTGGAAGCAGAAGCCGGTCTGCTGGCAGGCAAGCCGGTCGTCGTAGTCGGCCGAGTTGATCGCCATGCGGCCGGTATGGACCTCCTTGTAGCCCAGCGCCTTGGCGCCCTTCTCGAACACGAGGTAGTTGTTGTTCCCCGGCAGGCCCTCGCGCCCGCCGGTGCGGGTGACGCCGAGCTTGGTTTCGGCCAGTTCGTACCAGGGCGCCATTTCGGCCGCGTCGATCGGCCAGTCGAGCAGGCTCGCCCCCTGAACCGGGCCGTAGGTCGACAGCGCCTTCCATTCGTGGTCCTGGAACCGGATCGAGGCGCCCGCCCAGTGGATCGTCGTGCCGCCCACGGCCTTCACAATCCACGCCGGCAGGCCGGAGAAGTCCTTCGCCACGCGCCAGTCGCCCGAGGTCGTCCTCGGGTCCACCCAGGCAAGCTGGCCGAAGCTCTCCCATTCGTCGTTGATGTAGTCTTCCGGGAAGTAGCGCCCGCCGGCCTCCAGCGCGACGACCTTCACGCCCTTCTGCGCCAGCTCGTTGGCGAGCACGCCGCCACCCGCGCCGGTGCCGATGATGACGACGACGCTGTCGTCGGTGAGTTCGAATTTCGCAACCATGTCCGCCCCTCCCTCAGAGCCAGGCGATGTCGTTGAAGCCGCGGTCGATGTAACCGCCCTGACTGAAGCTCTCGCCCTCGTAGCCGAAGAGCGGCCAGACCTCCTTCTGGTTGTAGAGGCCGGTCACCAGCCCGCCCCGGACGGTCTGGAAGAAGCTCCCGTTCTCCATCCCGCGCAGGATGTCCACGCGGTCGCGTTCCCAGCCGGTGTCGAGGTAGCTCGGGAAGCCCTTGCCCTGGGCGGCGGCGTTCAGCGCCGCGATGCCGGCCTCGACCATCTCGGCCTTGTCGGCCGCGTCGTAGCCCTTGACGGCGATCGCATAGAACTGGTCGGGCACGTGGTCATGCGGGTAGATGTCGCGCGCCATCTGGATCAGCGTCGCCATCGTCTCGGGCTTCAGGTTCGTCACCTCCATCGCCCAGGCGGCGTTGCTTCCGGCGACCCAGCCGCTCCCCACGACGAATGCCGCCCCCGCCGCAACGCTGCGCGACAGGAGCTCCCGCCGGGTCATGCCCCGGCGCTCCCTCACCTCGGTCATGTGCTCCTCCCTGGCATTTCTGCTTGGTGATTTCCGGTCAGTGGTATCGCCCGCCCCGTTGCAGCACCTCGATCTGGTAGCCGTCGGGATCGGCGACGAAGAAGAACTTCGCGATCGGCTCGCCGCCGTCGGGGGCGAAGCTGACGAGCTTGCGGGGGTTCAGCCCCTCGCGCTCGAAGCGCGCGTGTTCGGCCTCCACGTCTCCGACCGATACCGCGAGGTGGCCGTAGCCGTTGCCGAGGTCGTAGGGTTCGGTCCGGCCCTTGTTGATGGTCAGCTCCACCTCGAAGTCGTTCTCGGAGTTCGACAGGTAGACAAGGGTGAACGACTCGAAGTCGAGACGGTCCGCCACGGTCAGACCGAACGCCTTTCGGTAGAATTCGACCGAGCGTTCCTCGTCGAGAACGCGAATCATGGTGTGGATCGCACGCGCCACCGGCCCCCTCCCAAAGCTGCGACTTGCCGACTTTGGTTAGGTTACCGGACCAATTTCCTGCGCAGGTAGTAGGTGAATACTACAGGCGCGTTTTTTGCCCTACTCGGCGGCAAGCGCCTCGATTGGGTAGGCCGGCTGCCGCGCGCGGATGAGGCAGGCACAGCGGAGAAGCGAGGTGAAGTTCGCGGCCTCGCCGCGGAGTTCCAGCACTTCCGAATGCAGTTTCGACACGAAGGCCGGGGTGGTCAGTCCTTCCTCGGCGGCGATCCCGTCGAGGATTTCCCAGAAGGCGCGTTCCAGCCGGATGCTGGTGCTCTGCCCGTTGACGCGGAGATGGCGGGTCACGGGCTCGTAGTCGCCCGGATCCTGTCCGGCGAAGATCTGGCACATGATACGTCCTCCCCAGGGTATCATTGTTTCCAGTGTTATGTGCCCCGCCGGATTCGCAAAGCGATTCTTGCGGGTCAGCCCTGCGGGGTCATCGCCTTCCTCTGACGGTCGCGCTCCAGCCCGAGCTGATGCTCGCGCCAGATGATCAGGATCCCGGCGAGGATCACCAGCGCGGCGCCAGCGAGCATGGTGAGTGTGGGAACCTCGCCGAACACCGCGTAGCCGATCCCGATCGCCAGCAGCATCGAGGCGTATTCGAACGGCGCGACGACCGAGGCATCGGCGTGGCGGTAGGACGATGTCAGCAGGATCTGCCCTACCCCGCCGCAAAGCCCGGCTGCGACCAGAAGCGTCGCCTCGGCCGGTGTCGGCACCACCCAGCCGAACGGCAGCGTCAGCAGCGACAGCGCCGAGGCGGTGACCGAGAACCAGAAGACGATGGCCGAGGTCCGTTCGGTCGCCACCAGCTTGCGCACGAAGACCTGCGCGAGCGCAGCGCACACCGCTCCCATCAGCACCACGATCGCGCCCAGCGCCTCTCGGCTGCTGGCCGCCGCATCCGGCGTCGCGGCGAGCCGCGGCGACAGGACGATGAGGACGCCCACCATGCCCAGCGCGACCGTGCCGAGACGGAAGGCTCGAACCTCCTCGCCCAGGAACATCGCGGCGAAGATCACGGTGAGCAGGGGCGCCGCATAGCCGATCGCCGTGACCTCGGGCAGCGGCAGGAGGCCGAGCCCGGCGAAGCCGAGGCCCATCGCCGTCGTCCCCACCAGGCCTCGCCAGACATGGCCCATGGGGCTCTGCACGCGGATGCCGCCCGAAAGTTCGCCGGTGAGCGCCAGCCAGACGAAGATGACCGGGATCGCGAAGAAGGAGCGGAAGAATACCGCCTCGCCCGCCGGCACATGCGCCGAGGTCGCCTTGATCAGCGCCGCCATCGCCACGAAGACCGCGACGGAACAGATCTTGAGCAGGATGCCGCGGATCGGGTTCATCGGGTTCGGCGCGCCCGCAGTTGGGAGACGCTGCCCGACGAGGCAGTGCCTCGAAGGGAAGGGTCAGAGCAGCGCGCGCAGATACCTGCCGTAGGCCGTCTTCTCGAAGAGCTTTGCCCGTGCCGCCAGTTCCTCGCGCCCGATCCAGCCCTGCACGAAGGCAATCTCCTCGGGCGAGCCCACCTGGAGGCCCTGACGTTCCTCCAGCGTGCGGACGAAGTTCGAAGCGTCTAGCAGCGAGGCATGGGTTCCGGTGTCGAGCCAGGCGAAGCCGCGGCCCATCTTCTGCACGCTGAGCGTTCCCTCGGCGAGATACGTTTCCAGAAGAGAAACGATCTCCAGCTCTCCGCGCGCCGACGGGCGGATCCGCTTCGCGCGCTCGGGCGCGGTCCCGTCGAGGAAGTAGAGCCCCGTCACGGCATAGTTCGACCTGGGGCGCTCGGGCTTCTCGACGATCGACACCGCGCGGTCGGCGGCATCGAACTCCACCACGCCATAGCGTTCCGGGTCGGCCACGCGATAGCCGAAGACGGTGCCGCCGGCCTCCCGTGCATCGGCCGCGCGCAGCATCTCCGGCAGGCCGTGGCCGAAGAACACGTTGTCGCCGAGAACCATCGCGGACGGCGCGCCCGCGAGGAACTCCTCGGCCAGCAGATAGGCTTGCGCCAGACCGTCCGGTGACGGCTGGACGATCCAGTCGAAGGACAGGCCCCATTGCGCCCCGTCGCCCATGAGGCGGCGGAACTGCGCCTGGTCCTCCAGCGTGGTGATGATCGCGATCTCGCGGATGCCGGCGAGCATCAGGGCCGAGAGCGGATAGTAGACCATCGGCTTGTCGTAGACCGGCAGAAGCTGCTTCGACACGCCGAGCGTGATCGGCCAGAGCCGCGAGCCGGTCCCGCCGGCGAGGATGATGCCTTTGCGTCGGGTCATGGAAGGGCTCCGAGTTCCCTGAGCACGTCGGTCAGGTGTGCCCGCCAGTCGGGGCGCGAAAGGCCGAAGGCGGCCTCGGTTGCGCTGCAGTCGAGTCGCGAGTTCAGCGGACGGCGCGCGGGTGTGGGCCAGGCCGAGGTCGGGATCTCCTCGACCGTGACCTGCCGTCCCGCCTGACGGAAGATTTCGCGCGCGAACCCGGCCCAACTCGTGTCCGGGGCGCCGGCGAAATGCCAGGTTCCGCTCTTCGACGGGTCGGCGGCAAGGGCGTGCACAACCGTCAGGCAGGCTTCAGCGATGGCGGCGGCGGGGGTCGGCCCGCCCACCTGATCGGCGACGACGCTCAGGCGGTCGCGGCTGTCGGCGAGCCGCAGCATCGTCTTGACGAAGTTCGCCCCGTGCGCCGAGAACACCCAGGACGTCCGCAGGATCGCATGCGCCCCGCCGGCATCGCGCACCCCCTTCTCGCCGGCGAGCTTGGTCCGCCCGTAGGCGCCGAGCGGGCCGGTCGGATCGTCGGGGCGCCAGGGCCGCGTGCCGGTCCCGTCGAACACGTAGTCCGTGGAGATGTGGACAAGGGGCACCCCGCGCGCCGACGCCGCACGGGCGATGGATGCAGGAGCGTCCGCGTTGACGAGCCGGGCGGCCTCCTCCTCGGCCTCGGCCCGGTCCACCGCGGTCCAGGCCGCCGCATTGATGACTCCGTCCACGTCGCTTGCCGCCACGGCCGCGGCACAGGCCGCCGGGTCAGACAGGTCAACCTCTGCCCGGCCGAGGAACGTCGCCTCCGGGGCCTGCCGCCGCAACTCGGTGGCCACCTGCCCGGTCGCGCCGAAGACGAGAAGCCTCATGCCTTGGTCCCGAGCCGTTCGCCCACGCCCTGCCGCGAGAGCAGCGGCCGCCACCAGTCCTCGTTGGCCAGATACCAGGCGACGGTGCGCTCAAGCCCCTCGTCCAGCGTGACCGAGGGCCGCCAGCCCAGTTCGTCCCGGATGCGGCTGGCGTCGATCGCATAGCGCAGGTCGTGGCCGGGCCGGTCGGCGACGAAAGAGATCAGCCGGTCGTGCGGCGCGCCCTGCGGGTGATGCCGGTCGAGGATGGCGCAGAGCTTGCGCACGAGGTCGATGTTGCGCGCCTCGGCGTTCCCGCCGACGTTGTAGCTGCGGCCGACCGCGCCCCGCTCCACCACGGCCAGAAGCGCCTCGGCGTGATCTTCCACGTAGAGCCAGTCGCGCACGTTCAGCCCCTGGCCGTAGACCGGGATCGGCCTGCCGTGGAGCGCATTGAGGATCACCACCGGGATCAGCTTCTCGGGGAAGTGGAACGGCCCGTAGTTGTTCGAGCAGTTCGTCATCACCGTCGGCAGGCCGTAGGTCTCGTGCCAGGCGCGCACCAGGTGGTCCGACGCGGCCTTTGAGGCCGAATAGGGGCTGTTCGGGGCATAGGGCGTGTCTTCGGTGAACAAGCCCTCGGGGCCCAGGCTTCCATAGACCTCGTCGGTCGAGATGTGGTGGAAGCGGAAGCCGTCGGGGCGTCCCTGACGGACCCAGTAGGCCCGGGCGGCCTCGAGCAGGTTGAACGTGCCGGTCACGTTCGTCTCGATGAAGGTGGCCGGCCCGTCGATGGAGCGGTCCACGTGGCTCTCGGCGGCCAGGTGCATCACCGCGTCGGGGCGGTACGCGGCGAGGATCCGGTCGAGCGCGCCGCGGTCGCGGATGTCGGCGTGCTCGAAGGCATAGCCGGGGGCATTCGACACCGAGGCGACGTTGGCGAGGTTCGCCGCATAGGTCAGCGCGTCGAGGTTTACCACCTGGTGCCCGGCACGGATCGCCGCGCGCACCACCGCCGAGCCGATGAAGCCCGCACCGCCCGTGACGAGGATCTTCATGCGTCGCCCCCATAGGCGAAGGGGCTTTCGAAGGCGGCGAGCCGCGGGGCAGCCGCATCCTTCTCGGACAGGATGGCCGCGGCGGGCTCCACACCCCAGTCGATGCCGATGTCGGGGTCGGCCCAGTAGAGCGCCCCGTCGCACTGCGGCGCGTAGAAGTCCGAGCACTTGTAGACGATCTCGGTCTCGGGCTCGCGGGTCACGAAGCCGTGGGCGAAGCCCTCGGGGATGTAGAGCATCAGCCCGTTCTCCGCCGAAAGCTCCACGCCGACCCATTGTCCGAAACGCGGCGAGCCGCGGCGGATGTCCACCGCCACGTCGAGCAGCCGCCCCCGCCCGCAGCGCACGAGCTTCGCCTGAGCGTGCGGCGGTGCCTGGAAGTGCAGGCCGCGAACCGTGCCCACGGCGTGCGAGAGCGAATGGTTGTCCTGCACGAAGGCGGTGCCGATCCCCGCTGCGGCGAAGGCGCGGGCGCTCCAGGTCTCGGCGAAGAAGCCACGCGCATCGGCAAAGCGCCGCGGCGCGATCAGCTTGACCTCCGGCAGGGCTGTGGCTTCGACGCGCATCTGCGGATTCCGTGACCTCTCGCCCGGTTGCCTAGCAAGCCCGGGGCGGACTGTCACGCCTTCCCGGTCGCGGCCGCAGGCGGGGGCGGGGGCGGCGGCGCAGAGGATTCCAGCTCAGGGCCAGTCCTTCGCCACCATGGTCAGCACGTCATACTGCGCCACCACCTCGCCCTTCTGGTTCGTCACCTGCGCGTCCCAGCGCACCTCGCCGTGCGCGGCGGTGGCCCGGGGATTGATCTCCTTGCAGGTCAGCCGCACCCGCAGGCTGTCGCCGGGATAGACCGGTGTCAGGAAGCGCAGGTTGTCCACCCCGTAGTTCGCAAGCACCGGGCCGGGCGCCGGGTCCACGAACAGACCGGCGGCGAAGCTGAGGATGAGGTAGCCGTGTGCCACACGGCCGTCGAAGAACGGGTTCGCCTTCGCCGCGTCCTCGTCCATGTGGGCATAGAAGGTGTCGCCCGTGAAGGACGCGAAATGCTCGACGTCCTCGAGCGTCACCGTGCGGGCTGCCGTCGTGATCCGGTCGCCGATCCTCAGTTCCCTCAGCGGCTTGCGGAACGGATGCACCCCTTCGCGCGCGTCGGCCCCCTCGACCCAGCGACCCGTGACGGCGGACAGGAGCGATGGCGCCCCCTGCACCGCGGTGCGCTGCATGTAGTGCGTCACGCCGCGGATGCCGCCCAGCTCCTCGCCGCCGCCCGCGCGCCCCGGTCCTCCGTGCACCAGCATCGGCAGGGGCGAGCCGTGCCCGGTGGAGGACTTCGCGCTGGCGCGGTTGCCGATCATGACCCTGCCGTGATGCGGGGCAAGGCCCAGCACGACAGCCTCGGCCGCTCCAGGGTCGTTGGTGAACACCGAGGCGACGAGCGATCCCCGCCCCCGCGCCGCAAGGGCCGCGGCCTCCTCCACCTCATCGTAGGGCATCAGCGTGGCGACAGGCCCGAAGGCCTCGACGTCGTGCACGGCTGCGGCGGCGTGCGGCCGCCCGCAGCGCAACAGCACGGGGTTGAGGAACGCGCCTCGCTCGGGGTCACCGGAGATCAGCCGCACCGCGGCGGGGTCGCCGGCGACCACCTCGGCGTCGCGCGCGAGCTCGGCGATCCGCGCCCGAACCTCCTCCCGCTGGGAAAGACTGGCGAGCGGGCCCATGCGCGTCGCCTCCTCGGCGGGCAGGCCGACGGCGGTGCGCCCCAGCCGCTCGGCCAGCGCCGCCTGCACCGCGTCCACGAGCCGTGCGGGCACCAGGATGCGGCGGATCGCAGTGCACTTCTGCCCCGCCTTCACCGTCATCTCGCGCACGACCTCCCTCAGGAACAGGTCGAACTCGGGGCTTTCCGCCCCGGCGTCGGGGCCGAGGATGGCGGCGTTCAGGCTGTCGGCCTCCATCGTGAAGCGGGTCGAATTCGCCACCAGAGCCGGATGCGCCCGGAGCCGCCGCCCCGTGGCAGCCGAGCCGGTGAAGGTGACGACATCCTGCCCCGTCACGTGATCGAGCAGGTCGCCGACCGACCCGGCGATCAGTTGCAGCGCCCCCTCCGGCAGGATGCCGGAGGCGACGATGGCGCGCACCATGCTTTCGGTGAGATAGGCGGTCTGGCTCGCCGGCTTCACGATCGCCGGCACCCCTGCAAGCAGCGTCGGGGCGATCTTCTCGAGCATCCCCCAGCAGGGGAAGTTGTAGGCGTTTATGTGGATCGCCGCGCCGGCGAGCGGCGTCAGCACATGCTGCGCGCTGAAGGTATCGTCCTTCGACAGCCGTTCGGGCGGCCCGTCGAGCAGGACCTTCGCGTTCGGCAGCTCACGCCGCCCCTTCGAGGCATAGGCGAAGAGCGTCCCGATGCCCCCGTCCACGTCGATCAGGCTGTCGGCCTTGGTGGCGCCGGTGGCATGGCTCTCGGCATAGAGCGGCTCCTTCCGCTCGCTCAGCCACAGCGCCAGGGCCTTCAGCATCCCTGCCCGGTCGTGGAACGACATGCGGCGCAACGCGGGGCCGCCGACCTCGCGCGCGAAGCCGAGCGCGCCGGCCATGTCGAGCCCGGTCGCATCGATCACCGCGACAGGCGCACCGGTCGCGGCATCCGCCAGGATCTGCCCCTCGCCCGTGCCCCGACGCCAGGCGCCCATGAGATAGCTTTCGAGCCGGCGGGGACGGGCGGTCATCGCAGGTTCCTCAGTGCAGGCCGAGCGGTGCGAGCCGCCCCGCGGCCAGCCGGGCCCACTCGGCGAGAAGCGTCTCGTTCGGTGCATGGCGCAGCCCCATGCGCGCCAGACGCTCGAACCGCTCGGACCGTTCCCGGCCGAAGGTTGCCGCGACCCGCGGGCGCCAGTAGTCGAGTGACGCCTGCGCCTCGGCCTTCCCGTCTGCCTCGACGATGCGGGCGAGACCCTTGAGCCCCTCCTCGGCATGCGCCTCCTCGCGCGGCGCGATCGCACGGAACGCCTCGGCGAGGGGCGCGTAGGACACGCGGGAGAGTTCACCGAGCTGCACCACGGTCGCCAGGCCCATCAGCGCGTTCATCGCCACCGCGTCGGTCCAGCCCTGAAGCGGGTAGTGGAATACCGAAAGCCGCATGTCGCCGCCGTGGCGGCGGGCGCCGATGTCGGCATCGCGCGGCAGGCGCGCCTCCCACGGATGGCGGGCGGCGTAACGCGCGGTGTCGGCGCCGAACTCGCCCATGATCTCCAGCACGCGACCCGCGTGCGCGGCCTTTTCGGCGACGATCCGCGCTGCCGCTATGCGCGCGGCGATGCCCGGAGCCTCGTTCAGCACGCCGGCGAAACCGGCCGAACCGGCCAGCTCGCTGTCCACGAACGAGGCCATCAGGCGCATCAGCTCGCCCCTGTAGCGCGGCGGCACGTTGGCGGGGGCCGAGAGGACGCCGCCCTTCGCAAGGTAGTCCTCGACGGAGAGGCTCTCGTCACTCATCGTAGGTCACCGCGATCCGGTCGGTCAGGGGGCGGGCCTGGCAGGTCAGCACATAGCCCGCGCGCACCTCGTAGTCCTCGAGCGCGTGATTGACGGCCATTTCCGCGCGCCCCTCCGTCACCTTCGCCCGGCAGGTCGAGCAGACGCCCGCCTTGCAGGCATAGGGCACGTCCAGGTCGGCGGCGAGCGCGGCGTCGAGGAGGCTGGGCGCATCCGGCGCCATGCGGAACGCGCGCGTCACGCCGTCGAGCGTGACCGAGGCCGCAACCCCGCCCTCGGCGGCCTGCCCGACCGGCGCCGGTGCGGGGCGATGCCTCGCCCGGCCGGGCTGCCCGCTGGCGAACAGCTCGAACTTGATCCGATCGGGTGCCATTCCATGCGCCTTCAGCGCCTCGGCCACCGCCAGCATCATCGGCTCGGGCCCGCAGATGAACGCGAGGTCGGCGTCCGCGGGATCGATCAGGGTTGCAAAGAGCCGCCTCAGCTTCTCCGGGTCGAGCCGCCCGGTGAACAGCTCGACCTCCTGCCCCTCGGCCTCGAGAATGTGGTAGAGGGCGAACCGCCCGAGGTGGAGGTTCTTCAGGTCCTCCAGCTCCTCGCGGAACATGACCGAGCCGAGCGCCCGGTTGGCATAGACAAGCGTGAAGCGGCTGAGCGGTTCGCGCGCCAGCACCGTTCGCAGGATAGACAGGACGGGCGTGATCCCCGAGCCGCCGGCAAAGCCGAGATAGTGGCGTGGCAGGCTCGGCTCGAGCGGGACGTGGAACCGGCCGGCGGGAGGCATCGCCTCGAGCACGTCGCCCGGCCTCAGCGCCTCGTTCGCCCAGGTGGAGAATGCCCCGCCCTCGACCCGCTTGATCCCGACCTGCAGCACGCCGTCGTCGAGGCCCGCGCAGATCGAGTAGGACCGGCGAAGCTCCTCGCCGTCGAACTCCCGCCGGAATGTCAGGTACTGGCCCTGCACGAAGCGGAAGCTCTCTGCATCCTCCGGCCGCGGGACGAGCGTGACCTCGACCGCGTCGGGGATCGTCTTGCGCACGGCGGCAACGGTGAGAGGCAGGAAGCGGCTCATCGGACACGGCCCTTTCCGCCTCGCGCCGTCATCGGCCCCGCGTCCGTGTGCCGGCGATTCGGGAACGCGCCCGTTACTGCTGCCGCTTGGGAATTCGGTCCCCGCATCAGTGGCACTTGAAGTAGTCGAAGGGTTCGCGGCAGGCCCGGCAGCGCCACTGCGCCTTGCAGGGCGTCGAACCGAAGCGGCTCACTTCCTCGGTGTCGGGCGAGCCGCAGCGAGGGCAGGGCACCTCGATCCGCTGCCCCAGCAACGCAGCGACCCGGCCCGTCGCCGCAGTTCCCTCGACCGGGGGCGCGATTCCGTAGTCGCGCAGCTTCTCGCGGCCCGCCGCGCTGATCCACTCCGTCGTCCACGGCGGGGAGAGCTGGCGGCGAAGCGCCACGCGCTCGACCCCCTTCGCCCGCAGCGCCGCCTCGATGTCCATCTCGATCACCGCGGTTGCCGGACACCCCGAATAGGTCGGCGTGACCGTCACCCGCAGGGTGTCGTCGTCCCACGCGACGTCGCGGATCACGCCGAGGTCGGTGAGCGTCAGCACCGGGATTTCGGGATCGGGCAACTCCGATAGCCATGCCCAGACCTGATCGACCGGCGCGCGCATCTCACCACTCCGCGCCCGGATAGGCGCGCTGGAGGAACTGCATCTCGGCGAGCAGGTGGCCGAGGTGCTCGGTGTGCCGCCCGGCGCGCCCGCCGCGATGGAAGAAGCTGCCCTCGGGGCGGGCAAGGGTCGCCTCGGCCAGCACCGCACCCACCGTCTCGTCCCAGGCGGGGCGGAGCGTGGCGGGGTCCGGCGCGATCCCCTCGGCGGCGAGCGCCGCGTCCACCGCGTCGCCCGCGAACATCTCGCCCGCCCAGGGCCAGAGCGCGTCGAGCGCCGCCTGCATCCGGCCGTGGCTTTCCGCGGTGCCGTCGCCCAGCCGGATCACCAGATCCGCCGAGCGTTCCAGGTGATAGGCGGCCTCCCTCTCGGCCTTCGCGGCGATCCCGGCGACGCGCGGCTCGGCCGAACCGGAGAGCGCCTTCAGCATCGGCAGGTGCCAGGCGTCGAACAGGAACTGGCGCATGATCGTATGGCCGAAGTCGCCGTTCGGCCGCTCGACCAGCAGAAGGTTGCGGAAGGCACCCGCGTCGCGGCGGAACGCCAGCGCGTCGGCGTCGCGGCCCTGCCCCTCGACCTCGCCCGCAAGCCCCAGCCACATCTGAGCCTGTCCGATCAGGTCGAGCGCCACGTTGGCGAGCGCGATGTCCTCCTCCAGCACCGGCGCATGCCCGCACCATTCGCTGACGCGCTGCCCCAGGATCAGGGTCGTGTCGCCCATCCTCAGGCACAGCTCGAACACCAGCGCCATCACATGTGCCCCACGTCGTCCGGGATGTCGTAGAAGGTGGGGTGGCGGTAGACCTTCGCGTTCGAGGGGTCGAAGAGCGGCCCCTTGTCGCCCGGCGCGCTCGCCGTGATCGCCGCCGAGGGAACCACCCAGATCGAGACGCCCTCGTTGCGGCGGGTGTAGACGTCGCGCGCATTCTTCAGCGCCATCTCGGCGTCGGGCGCGTGGAGCGAGCCCACATGCCGGTGGCCGGCGCCGTGCGCGCCGCGGATGAACACTTCCCAGAGCGGCCAGTCCTTCGCCATCGGGCGATCCTCCATCTCCCCCCGGCCGACCGGCGCGGCGGCCGGGCGGTTCCCTACTCGGCCGCCATCCGCCGCGCCGAACGCTTCGCGGCATGGGCGGCCATTGCCTCGCGCACCCAGGCGCCCTCGTCCCAGGCCTTGCGCCGCGCGGCCATGCGGTCGGCGTTGCAGGGGCCGTTGCCCTTCAGCACCTCGTGGAATTCCGACCTGTCGGGTTCGGAGAAGTCGTAGCCGCCCTTCTCCTCGTTCCAGCGCAGGTCCGGGTCGGGCACTGTCAGGCCCAGGAACTCGGCCTGCGGCACGGTCTGGTCCACGAACTTCTGCCGAAGCTCGTCGTTGGTGTTGATCTTGATCCGCCAGGCCATGGACTGCGCGCTGTGGACGCTGTCCTTGTCGGAGGGGCCGAACATCATTAGCGAGGGGTACCAGAACCGGTTCAGCGCATCCTGCGCCATCTCGCGCTGTTCGGGCGTGCCCCGGGCCATCTTCATCATGATCGAATAGCCCTGCCGCTGGTGGAAGCTCTCCTCCTTGCAGATCCGCACCATCGCCCGGGCATACGGCCCGTAGGACGTCCTTTGCAGGGGCACCTGGTTCATGATCGCGGCGCCATCGACCAGCCAGCCGATGGCGCCGATGTCCGCCCAGGTCAGCGTCGGATAGTTGAAGATCGAGGAATACTTCATCCGCCCCGCCAGCAGGTCCTCGATCAGCGCGTCGCGGCTGACCCCCAGCGTCTCGGCGGCGGAGTAGAGGTAGAGCCCGTGCCCCGCCTCGTCCTGCACCTTCGCGATGAGGATCGCCTTGCGCTCCAGCGTCGGCGCGCGGGTGATCCAGTTGCCCTCGGGCAGTTGCCCCACCACCTCGGAATGGGCGTGCTGGCCGATCTGGCGGATCAGCGTCCGGCGGTAGCCCTCGGGCATCCAGTCCTGCGGCTCGATCCGCTCGCCCCGGTCGATGCGGTCCTGGAAGGCGGCTTCCTCGGGCGTCATCTCGGCGCGGGACTTCAGCGTGCCGGTGGACTGGACCATCTGGGCATACATCGCGGTTCCTCCTCAGACCCGTTCGAGGATCATGGCGACACCCTGGCCGACCCCCACGCACATCGTGCAAAGCGCGAATCGGCCGCCCGTGCGGTGCAGATGATACACCGCCGTCGTGGCGAGCCGCGCGCCGGACATGCCGAGCGGATGGCCCAGCGCAATGGCGCCGCCATTGGGGTTCACATGGGGCGCGTCGTCGGGCAGGCCAAGCGCGCGCAGGACGGCCAGCGCCTGGGCGGCGAAGGCCTCGTTCAGCTCGATGACGTCCATGCGGTCGAGCGTCAGGCCCGTGCGCTCGAGCACCCTGCGCACCGCGGGAACCGGGCCGATTCCCATGATGCGCGGCGCCACCCCTGCGGCGGCATAGCCGACCACGCGCGCCCTGGGCGTCAGTCCGTGGGCCTTCGCCGCGGCCTCGGAGGCGACGAGCAGCGCCGCTGCGCCGTCGTTCACGCCGGAGGCATTGCCGGCGGTCACGCTCAGGTCGGGGCCGTTGATCCCCTTCAGCTTCGCAAGATCCGATGCCGTGGTGCCGGGGCGGGGGTGCTCGTCGGTGTCGATCACCACCGGATCACCCTTCCGCGGGGCGATCGTGACCGGCACGATCTCCCGCACGAAGACGCCTGCCGCCTGCGCCGCCGCCCAGCGCGCCTGGCTGCGGGCGGCGAAGGCGTCCTGATCGGTACGGGAGATGCCGAAGTCGGCGGCCACGTTGTCGGCCGTCTCGGGCATTGAGTGGGTGCCGTGGGCGGCCTGCATCCGGGGGTTGACGAAGCGCCAGCCGATGGTGGTGTCGAACATCTGGGCCGACCGCGGAAAGGGCGTCTCGGCCTTGCCCATCACGAAGGGCGCGCGCGTCATGCTCTCGACCCCGCCGGCGACCAGCAGGTCGGCGTCGGCCGCGCGGATCGCGCGCGCGGCCATGCCGACCGCGTCGAGGCCCGAGCCGCAGAGGCGGTTGACGGTCGTCCCCGGAACCTCGACGGGCAGACCGGCGAGCAGCGCCGCCATGCGCGCGACGTTCCGGTTGTCCTCCCCCGCCTGGTTCGCGCAGCCGAGGATGACATCGTCCACCTCGGCCCAGCGCACGCCGGGGTTTCTTCCCATCAGCGCAGCGAGGGGAATCGCAGCCAGATCGTCGGCCCGAATGCCTGCCAGCGCACCACCGTACCGGCCGATCGGCGTGCGAACGGCATCGCAGACGAAGGCTTCGGGCAACGTCGGCTCCTCCCGCGGGCGCGATTCCCTGATCGCCCGGTCACCGTATACCCCATGCAGCATTACGCAAGAAGAGAAAATTCCGGAATTTCTGTGATGCTTTCTGCCGGGCCTCGGTGTATGCCTTCCGGCATGAGCCGGTCGGACCGCACCCTGATGGAGCCAGCCTTCGCCCCTCCGCGTGCAGCGGCCTTCATCGTCACGATCTACGGCGACGTGGTCGAGCCGCGCGGTGGCGTTCTCGGGATGAGCTCGCTCATCGCGCTCTGCGCCCGTGCCGGGCTGAGCGAGACGCTGGTTCGCACCGCCGTCTCCCGCCTGGTGGCCGCCGGGCAGCTTTCGGGCGCGCGCCAGGGACGGCGCAGTTTCTACAGGCTCACACCAGATGCGCGCGTGGCTTTCCGCGCTGCGGCACGGGCGATCTTCCGGCCGCCGGGAGAGGATGCGGCCAAGGGCTGGCTGTGGCTCATCGACCCCTGCGCCGAGGCGGAGAGCGCGCTGGCACGCGACGGCTTCGCCGAGGTCGCCCCCCGCCTCTGGCTCGGGCCCGACCACGAGTTGCCGTCGCTTGCAACGGCCGGGGGCGGTCGGATGCTGGCGGCCTCCGCGGGCGGCACGGAGGAGATCGCCGCCTTCGCCGCCCGTCACTGGGATCTCGGCGTCCATGCCGGGCGCTACCGCACGTTCCTCGACCGTTTCGAGGCTTTCACCGCTCGGGCGGAAAGCCTGCCGCCGCCGCAGGCGCTCGACGTCCGGCTGCGGCTCATCCATGACTTCCGCCTCGCCCTCCTGCGTGACCCGCGTCTGCCCGCGGCGGCCCTGCCCGAGAACTGGCCGGGCCAATCGGCGCGCCGCCTCTTCTGCCGGCTCTATGCAGCACTCACGCCAGCCGCCGAGGCGGAGGTCGGCGCACGGCTCGAGGGTCCGGGCGGGCCGATACCCTCCACGACGAAGGCAACCCGCGCGCGGATCGCCGCGCTCGCCAGCGACAGCGCTTCGCCCTAGACTCGACCGGACGGCGGCGGAGGCGTCAGGGATGCGCGACCGGCGCGCGCAGCCCGGCACCGGAAGGGGGGAGACCGGCGAATGATGGTGTTCCACGGATACTTCCGCTCGTCGTCCTCCTACCGGTGCCGGATCGCCTTCGGCCTCAAGGGCCTTTCGCCGGAATTTCGCCCCGTGCACCTGCTGAGGAACGGCGGCGAGCAGAAGGCCGCCGGGTTCCGGGCGCTGAACCCGCAGATGCTCGTCCCCGCGCTCGAGGTCGGCGGGCGCGTCCTCACCCAATCGCCCGCGATCCTCGAATGGCTGGACGAGGCCTTCCCAGACCCGCCGCTCCTGCCGCGCGACCCCCTGGAGCGTGCGGCAGTGCGCGCCTTCTGCGCCGCCATCGCCTGCGAGATACATCCGCTTCAGAACCTGCGCGTGCTCCAGCACCTGCGCGCCGAGTTCGGGCAGGACGATGCCGGTGTCGCGCGCTGGTGCCGGCGCTGGATCGGCGAGGGACTCGCCGCCTGCGAGGCGCTGCTCTCCCGGCGGCCGGAAACGCGCTTTGCCTTCGGCGACGCGCCCGGCATGGCGGAAGTCTATCTGGTGCCCCAGCTCTTCTCGGCGCGCCGCTTCGGCGTGGACCTCTCTAGCCTGCCGCGTCTGACCGCGATCGAGGCATCATCGGTCGAGCTTCCCGCCTTCGCTGCGGCGCATCCCGCGCGCCAGCCCGATGCCGAATGAGGCCGGCGCCCGGCGCGCAGGGGGTTGACGGAGCGCGTGCGGAGGTTGCGAATGCAATCAAAGAGAACAACCAGACAGGGAGACCCGACATGACCACCCGCAGGACAGTTCTCGGGCTTGCCGGCGGCGTCGCGGTGGCGGCGCTGTCCCCGACCGGCGCGCTCGCGCAGGAGGTGACGCTCAAGCTGCACCACTTCCTCCCTGCCCAGGCCAATGTGCCCACCCACGTGCTTGATGTCTGGGCCGACAAGATCGAAGCGGACTCCAACGGGCGGATCAAGATCGACCGCTTTCCGTCGATGCAGCTCGGCGGCACTCCGCCCGAGCTGATCGACCAGGCGATCGACGGTGTGGCCGACATCGTCTGGACGGTGGTCGGCTACACCCCCGGCCGGTTCCCGACGACCGAGGTCTTCGAGCTGCCCTTCATGGTGCCCGACGCGGCCGCCGCGTCGTCGGCCTACTGGAAGATGTTCGAGACCCACATGAAGGACGGCGAGTTCAAGGACGTGCACATCCTCGGGACCTGGGTCCACGGACCCGGCGTGATCCATTCCTCGCGGCCTGTCGAGACGCTCGAGGACATGCAGGGCCTCAAGGTCCGCGGCCCCTCGCGGCTCATCAACAAGCTTCTGGAGAAGCTGGGCGCGACCCCTGTGGGGATGCCGGTTCCTGCGATCCCGGAGGCGCTCTCGAAGGGCGTGATCGACGCGACCGTGATTCCCTGGGAGGTCACCGGGGCGATCAAGATTCCCGAGCTGGTGCAGAACCACACCGAGTTCGAGGGCAACATGATCTACACGGTCACCTTCGTGCTCGCCATGAACAAGGCCCGCTACGAGGGGCTTCCCGACGACCTCAGGGCGGTCATCGATGCCAACGCGGGGCACGATTTCTCGGTGTTCGCCGGAAAGACCCAGCAGGACTACGACGCGCCCTCTCGGCAGATCGCGGTCGATGCGGGCAACAACATCATCACGATCACCGATACCGCCCCCTGGGTGGCGGCGACCGAGCCGATCTATGCGGAATGGATCGCAGAGATGCAGGCCAAGGGCATCGACGGACAGGCGCTGATCGACGAGGCGCGCACCCTCATGGCCGAGTACCAGCCGGCCAACTGATCCGCGGCGTCGCTGCGGGCGGGGAGGCCCGGCGCCGGCTCTGGCGACAGGGAGGGGAAATGCACCGGGTCCTGCTGCAGCTGTCGCGGCTGATGGCGATCCTCGGCGGAGCCGTCCTGTCGGCCCTGATCCTCGTCACGTGCCTGTCGATCCTGGGGCGGCTGGCGAACGGGCTGCTGCACGCTCCGGCCGCGCAGGAACTCGCGCCGGGCCTCGCCAACTGGCTCCTCGCGGCCGGCGTCGGGCCGATCCGCGGGGACTTCGAGCTGGTCGAGGCGGGCATGGCCTTCGCCATCTTCGCCTTTCTGCCCTACTGCCAGATCACCGGCGGGCACGCGGCCGTCGACGTGTTCACCGCGCGCCTGCCCCCGCGTGCCGCCCGGCTGCTCGCCTGGGCGATCGAGGTGGCCTTCGCCGCTGCCCTTGTGCTGATCGCGGTCCAGCTCTACGGCGGCATGGTCGGCAAGCGCCAGTCGGCGCAGACCACGTTCCTGATCGAGTTCCCGGTCTGGTGGGCCTACGCGGCAAGCCTCTCCGGAGCCGCGCTCGCTGCCGCCGTGGCCGTCTACATGGCGGTTGCGCGCACCGGGGAGGTGCTGAGCGGCCGGGCGATCCTGCCGCCCGACACGGGGGCCGGGCATTGAGCGACATCGCCGTCGGCCTGCTCTCCTTTCCTGCGCTTCTCCTGCTGATCTTCCTCAGGATGCCGATAGGACTGGCGATGTTCCTGACCGGGCTTGTCGGCCTTGTGATCGTGACCGGAAGCACGGCCGTGCCCTTCGCCCGGCTGAAGTCGGAAACCTACACGACCTTCTCCAACTACTCCCTTTCGATCGTCCCCATGTTCCTGCTGATGGGCTACTTCGCCACGCTGGGCGGCATGAGCCAGGCCTTGTTCCGGGCCGCCGAGAGCTGGCTCGGGCACCGCCGCGGCGGCGTGGCCATGGCCGCCATCGGCGCCTGCGCCGGCTTCGGGGCGATCTGCGGCTCCTCGCTCGCCACCGCCGCCACGATGAGCCGGGTGGCCCTGCCGGAACTTCGCCGCTACGGCTACGCCGGCGGGTTTTCGACCGCCACCCTCGCCGCGGGCGGAACGCTGGGCATCCTCATCCCGCCTTCGGTCGTCCTGGTGATCTACGCGATCCTGACCGAGCAGAACATCGCCAAGCTGTTCCTCGCCGCCTTCGTCCCCGGCATCCTTGCGGCACTGGGCTACGTGGTCGTCGTCTCGATCTACGTCCGGCTTAACCCCGGCGCGGCAGGCGCGCGCCCCCGGGTGCCCTACGGCGAGCGGTTCCGGGCGCTCGTCGACGTCTGGCCCGTGCTGGTGGTGTTCGGCCTCGTGGTCGGCGGGATCTACCTGGGCTGGTTCACGCCGACCGAGGGAGCCGCGGTGGGCGCCCTCGGCACCGGCCTGATCGCTGCCGCCTCCGGCGGGCTGACCTGGCGGACCCTGGGCGAGAGCTTCACGGCCACCGCACGGTCCACGGCGATGATCTTCTTCATCGTCCTCGGCGCCGCCTTCTACAACGGTTTCCTCGCGCTGACGCAGGTGCCCCAGCAGATCGCCGGTTTCGTCGCCGACCGCGGGCTGAACCCGTGGCTGGTGCTCGCCCTGATCCTCGTCTTCTACCTCCTGCTCGGCTGCCTGATGGACAGCCTGTCGATGATCCTGCTGACCATCCCGATCTTCTGGCCGGTCGTGCAGCAGCTCGACTTCGGGCTGATGTCGATGGCCGAGTTCCATGCGCTCCGCGCAGGCGAGGCGTTGGCGGCCGGCGTGCAATTGCCGCCCGACGTCCTTTCCGGCATCGAGACGGCGCTGGCACAGGGGGCAGAGCTCACGCGCGAGCAGATCGACGCGCTGGGGCTGCGCGGCGTGACCGAGGGCGCGCTCGCTCGGATCAATACCGAGCTGACCGCAATCTGGTTCGGCATTCTCGTCCTGATCGTGGTCGAGGTCGGTCTCATCACCCCGCCGGTGGGCATGAACCTGTTCATCATCAACGCAATGGACCGCACGACCCCGATGGTGCAGACCTACCGTGCCGTCATGTACTTCGTGGCGTCCGACGTGATCCGGGTGATCGTCCTCGCGGCGTTTCCGGCGATCACGCTGTTCCTGCTCTACTGAGGGAGGTTGCGATGCGGCTCGACGATCAGGTTGTGCTGGTTGCCGGAGGCGGCAGCGGTCTCGGCGCCGCCACCGCGCGGATGCTCGCAGGGCGGGGCGCGCGGGTGGCGGTGCTCGACTTCGACGCCGCGCGCGCCGCGGCGGTGGCACGCGAGACGGGTGGCCTCGCGCTCCAGGCCGATGTCGGGGACGAGGCCGCCGTCGCGGCGGCCTTCGACACGCTCGGGGCGCATTTCGGCACCGGCCCCCGGCTTGCGGTGAACTGCGCCGGGATCGCGGATGCCGCACGCATCGTCGGGCGCGGCGGTGCGCTTTCCGTCGATCTGTTCCAGCGGGTGATCCGCGTGAACCTGACCGGCAGCTACATCGTGATGTCGCACGCCGCCCGCGCGATGCAGCAAATGGAACCGCTGGAGGGCGGCGAGCGCGGGGTGATCGTCCACACCGCTTCTGCAGCGTGGGAGGACGGGCAGATCGGCCAGGCCGCCTATGCGGCCTCGAAGGGGGGCATCGTCTCGATGTGCCTGCCGGCGGCGCGGGAACTCGCCCGATCGGGCATCCGCGTGATGGCGGTTGCGCCGGGCCTGTTCCGGACGCCGATGATGGAGGCGCTTCCGCCCGAGACGACCGCGGCGATCGCGGCAAGCATTCCCTTCCCCGCCCGTCTGGGCGCGCCGGAGGAGTTCGCGCTCATGGTCGCGCAGATCGTGGAGAACCCGTACCTCAACGGCACGGTGATCCGCCTCGACGGGGCGGTGCGTCTGCCGCCGCGGTAGCCCGCCAGTCCTGCACGGGTCACGGCTGGTGCTCAGACGACGACCTCGAGCGCCGTCTGCGCGCCGACCCCGAACACGCGCTTGTAGCGCTCCACCTCGTCCGGCGGCCCCATGGCCTTGTTGGGGTTGTCCGAGAGCTTGACCGTCGGTCGCCCGTTCGCGGACGCCGCCTTGCACACCAGGCTGAACGGCGCCAGCGCATCTCCCGGCGCGAGTCCGCGGAAGTCGTTGGTCAGAAGCGTGCCCCAGCCGAAGCTCACCTTGACCCGTCCGGCGAAGCGGGCGTGGAGTTCCTCGATCTTGTCCACGTCGAGCCCGTCGGAGAAGATCACCAGCTTCTGTCTCGGATCCTCGCCGCGCGACTTCCACCAGGCGATGGCCGTCTCTGCGCCCTCGGACGGGTCGCCCGAGTCGATGCGGATGCCCGTCCACGAGGCAAGCCAGTCCGGCGCATGGGCCAGGAATCCGCGCGTGCCGTAGGTGTCTGGCAGGATGATCCTGAGGTTGCCCTCGTGCTCCTCATGCCAGTCCGCCAGCACCTTGTAGGGTGCCTGCCGCAGCTCCTCGTCGGTCTCGGCCAGTGCCGAGTAGACCATCGGCAGTTCGTGCGCGTTGGTGCCGATCGCCTCGACCTCCCGGCGCAGCGCGATCAGGCAGTTCGACGTGCCGACGAACTTGTCGCCGAGCCCCTCGATCAGCGCCTGCACGCACCAGTCCTGCCAGAGGAAGGAGTGCCGGCGCCGGGTGCCGAAGTCCGCAAGCCGCAGCGTGTCGATCCGGCGCAGGCGTTCGACCTTCTCCCACAGCTTGGTCATGGCGCGGGCGTAGAGCACCTGAAGCTCGAACCGCCCCATCCCGTTCAGCACGGCACGCGAGCGCAGTTCCATGATCACGGCAAGCGCGGGAATTTCCCACAGCATCACCTCGGGCCAGCGGCCCTCGAACGTCAGCTCGTACTGGCCGTCGCGCTTCTCGAGGTGGTAGGGCGGAAGCTGGAGACGTTCGAACCACTCCATGAAATCGGGGCGGAACATCTGCCGCTTGCCGTAGAAGGTGTTGCCGCGCAGCCAGGTGGACTCGCCGCGCGAGAGCCTCAGCGTGCGGATGTGGTCGAGTTGTTCGCGCAGCTCGCCCTCGTCGATGAGCTCCGCAAGACGCACCTCCTTGGTGCGGTTGATCAGGCTGAAGGTGACGCTCACGTCGGGCCGGTTCCGGAACACCGACTGCGCCATCAGGAGCTTGTAGAAGTCCGTGTCGAGCAGCGACCGGACGATCGGGTCGATCTTCCACTTGTGATTGTAGACGCGCGTGGCGATGTCGACCATTCCGGCTCTCCCTGCGGCAGGGCCGTCTTACGATGCGCGCGGGCAGGGGGTCAAACCCGTCAGGCGGCGCGCACCCCCGCCTCGGCCCAGGCTGCGCGCGCGGCGGCGAGCGAGCCCTGAAGGTCGATGGCGCGGCAGAGATCCTCCCTGACCGTCACCTCGAAGCCGAGACGCGCGGCGTCGAGCGCCGAGTAGTTCACGCAGAAGTCGGTGGCGAGCCCGACGATCGTGAGCTGTGTGACACCGCGCGTCCTAAGGTAGCCCTCGAGCCCGGTCGGGGTGCTGCGGTCGTTCTCGAAGAAGGCCGAGTAGCTGTCGATCGCACTGCGGAAGCCCTTGCGGATCACGAGGTCCGCCGGGTCCGTCCTCAGCCGGGGGTGGAAGGCCGCGCCCGTGGTTCCCTGCACGCAATGCACAGGCCAGAGAACCTGCGGCCCGTAGGGCATCTCGACGACCTCGAAGGGCTCCCGCCCGGGGTGGTTCGCCGCAAAGGAACTGTGGTCGGCCGGGTGCCAGTCCTGCGTCAGAACCTTCACCTGGAAGGTGTCGATCAGCGCATTGATCCCGTCCACGATCTCGTCGCCGCCGGCCACGGCCAGCGCGCCGCCCGGGCAGAAATCGTTCTGAACGTCGATCACGATCAGGGCTTCGGTGGCGGGGCGCATGGCTGACTCCCGTGTCTGGCCGGCGCAGGCTGCGCGAGGCGCGGCCTGACGTCAATCGGAAGAGGGCTTGCGATTCCCGACTATTTCTGTCAGTTTATTGTCATCCCAGCCACCCCCCGCGGGAAGCCCGGTCCGGAACCCACCCTGCCCGAGGATGCCGCGATGCACCGCCCTGCTCCGATTTCCCCGCCTGACGACCGCTGGCACGACGTCCTGATCCGTGCGCTCGACGGGCTCCTGCCGCCGGACTTCCCGCTCGAGCGCCTGCTCGACCGACTTGAGCGCCTCGCCGGAAACCGCCCATGACGTTCGTCGCAAGATCGCAGCCCGACCCGCGGCTTCCGCTTTCGCCCACCGCGGAACCTGTGCACGACGCCCGCGCACTGACCTTAGGCGGCACGACCGCGCGGATCGTGCTCGATGGGCAGGTCTACACGCTGCGCATCACCCGCGCAGGCAAGCTGATCCTGACGAAGTAGCGCACGGTCAGATGAGAACGGTTCGCAGGAGGCTTGACTTCCTGCGAACTATTCTCATTATCATCCGGACCGTCACCCGGATGATCCGATGAACCTGTCCCGCCGAAGCCTGATCGGCAGTGCCTTCGCAGCGACCCTCGCCCCCCGAGCAACGCAGGCCGCCGCCCCGCTTTCGGTTGTGGCCACCACGGGGATGATCGCCGACACTGCCCGACGGATCGCCGGAGGCGAGGCGAAGGTGCGCGGCCTCATGGGACCCGGCGTCGATCCCCACGCCTACCGCCAGACCAGGACCGACATCGCCGCGATGGTTCAGGCGGACCTTGTCCTGTGTCACGGGCTCTATCTCGAGGCGCAGATGGAAGGGTTCCTGGCGGATCTCTCCCGTCGCACCCGTGTCGATGCCGTCGCCGAGGCCGTTCCGACGGAACTCCTGCGCGCGCACGACGCCTACGCCGGCCGCTACGACCCCCACGTCTGGATGGACCCCGACCTCTGGACCCACGTCGCCCTGCGGGTGCGCGACGTGCTTTCCGAAGTCCGTCCCGAGTCGGCCGCGGCCTTCGGGGCGAATGCCGAGGCCCATCTTGCCGAACTCGCCCGCCTCTCGGCCTATGCCCGGGAGACGCTGGCCACAGTCCCCGAGACGGCCCGCGTCCTCGTGACCGCGCACGACGCCTTCGGCTACTTCGGACGTGCCTACGGCTTCGAGGTGATGGGAATCCAGGGCATCTCCACCGAAAGCGAGGCCGGCCTGAACCGTATCGGCGAGCTGGTGGAGACGCTCGTCTCCCGGCGGATCGGTGCCGTCTTCGTCGAAAGCTCGGTCTCCGACCGCAACGTCCGCGCGCTGGTCGAGGGCGCCGCGGCCCGCGGGCATGTGCTGCGCGTCGGCGGCGAGCTCTTCTCCGACGCGATGGGCCCGCCGGGCACCTACGAGGGCACCTATGTCGGCATGATCGACCACAACGTGACGGTCATCACCCGCGCGCTCGGCGGCACGGCGCCGGCACGGGGCATGGACGGCCTCCTCGAGGCAGCGGCATGAGCACCCCCGTGACCCTCGCCGCGCTCGACGGGCAGGTGCTTGCCGAGGATCTCGCGGCCTCACCGTTCGCGGTTCGCGGGCTCACCGTCTCCTACGCCGGCAAGCCCGCGGTCTTCTCGGTCGACATGACCGTGGCGCCCGGCTCGATGACCGCCATCGTCGGGCCGAACGGGGCGGGCAAATCCACGCTCCTCAAGGCCGCCCTCGGCATTGTGCCGCGTCTTTCGGGCACGGTCACGCTCCACGGCCGCCCGCTCGACCGCGCGCGCGGCGAGGTCGCCTACGTGCCGCAGCGCGCAAGCGTCGACTGGGACTTCCCCGCGCGCGTTCTCGACGTGGTCCTGATGGGCATGGGCCGGGAACTCGGCCTTCTGCGTCCGGTGCGCGCCCATCACAGGGACCGGGCAATGGACTGCCTGGCCCGCGTGGGGATGGAGGGCTTCGCCGGACGCCAGATCGGCCAGCTCTCGGGCGGCCAGCAGCAGCGCGTGTTCCTTGCCCGGGCGCTGGCGCAGGGATCCTCGCTCTACCTCCTCGACGAGCCCTTCGCCGGGGTGGATGCAGCGACCGAGCGTGCGGTGATCGCCGTCCTTGCAGCCTTGCGCGACGAGGGCGCGACCGTCGTCGCCGTCCACCACGATCTCTCGACCGTGCGCGACCACTTCAGCGATGTCCTTCTGCTCAACGTGCGCAAGATCGCCGAAGGGCCGGTGGCGCGCGTGTTCACGGCCGAGAACCTCCAGGCCACGTATGGCGGCCGCCTCGGCGCGGCGCAGATCGGCGATCTCGGCCTCGCGGCCTCCTGATGTTGCTCGACGCGCTCACCCTCGGCCTCGGCTACAACGCCACCCTGGTCGCGGTCGGCGCGGCGCTCCTCGGGGTGGCGTCGGGCTTCGTCGGCACCTTCCTCTTCCTGCGGAAGCGCGCGCTTCTCTCGGATGCCGTGAGCCACGCGACCCTTCCCGGCATCGGCCTTGCCTTCATCGCGATGACGGCGCTCGGCGGCGACGGGCGCAGCCTTGCGGGCCTGCTCGCCGGGTCGGCGCTCTCGGCGGGCCTCGGGCTTCTTGCCGTGCACTGGGTCGCCACCCGCACCCGCCTGCCCGAGGACGCTGCCATCGGCGCGGTGCTCTCGGTCTTCTTCGGGCTTGGCGTGGTGCTCCTCACGGTCATCCAGACGCTCGAGACCGGCAGGCAGGCGGGGCTCGAGGGGTTCCTGCTCGGCGCGACGGCGGGGATGCTGCGGGCCGACGCGCTGCTGATCGCCGCGGGCGGTGCCGTGGCGCTGGCACTGGCGCTCCTGCTCCGCCGCCCCATGACGCTTGTCGCCTTCGACCCCGGCTATGCGACCGCGCGCGGCGTGAACCTGCGGGCCGTCGATCTTGCGACCATGGGGCTCGCGCTCGGGGTAACGCTCATCGGGCTCAAGGTCGTCGGCCTGATCCTGATCGTCGCCCTCCTCATCGTGCCGCCCGCCGCCGCGCGCTTCTGGACCGACCGCTCCGGCGTGATGGCGGCACTCGCGAGCGCAATCGGAGGGCTTGCGGGTTACCTGGGCGCGGCCATCTCGGCCGCCGCCCCGGCCCTGCCGACCGGACCGGTGATCGTCCTCTCGGCCGCTGCGCTCTTCGCGGTTTCGATGCTCGCCGCCCCCGGCCGAGGGCTTCTCGCCGGAGCAGTCCGCCACCTGCGCCACCGCCGCGCGGTGCATCTGCGCCAGGGGCTCCTGTCGCTCGCCCAGGGGCTGCCGGTGCACGAGCGCTACACGCTTCGCCTCCTCGTGCGCGCCGGCCTTGCCCGTGGAGACGGCGTGCCGACCGAGGCGGGCCGCGCCGCTGCGGCGAAGGCCCTGCGCGACGAGGCGCGCTGGGCGCTACTGCGGAAGGAGCGCGGCCAGGATGCGGCCGCCGCGCTCGCTGCCGGTCTGGAGCCGATCGAGTCGGTCCTCACCCGGGATGAGCTCGACGCGCTCGACGCGCGGCTCTTGCCGAGGGGTGTCTGACCTTGGGCGCCGACTTCGTCATCCTTTCCCTGGTGCCGATGCTGATCGGAACGCTTGCAGCGGTGGCCTGCGCGCTGCCGGGGAACTTCCTTCTCTTGCGCCGACAGGCCCTGATCGGCGATGCGATCAGCCATGTCGTGCTGCCCGGAATCGTCGCCGGGTTCCTGTTCACCGGCTCTGTCTCCACCCTGCCCATGCTTCTCGGCGCCGGTGCCGCGGCGCTCCTGGCCGTCGCGCTCATCGAGGCAGTCCGGCGTCTCGGACGGATAGAGCCTGGCGCCGCGATGGGCGTCGTGTTCACGACCATGTTCGCCGCCGGCGTGCTGCTGCTCGACCTTTCGGATACCTCGAGCGTCCATCTCGACGTGGAGCACGCCCTCTACGGCAGTCTAGAAAGCCTCGTCTGGCTCGATGCCACGGGCTGGCACTCGCTTCTCGACCCCGCCGCGCTCGCCGGGCTGCCGCCCGAACTGGGGCGGATCGCCGCCGCGACGGCCGGAGTCGCCCTCTTCGTCTGGCTGCTCTGGCGGCCCCTCGCCGCGGCGACCTTCGACGAGGACTTCGCCCGGGCCCAGGGCGTGCCGACCGCCGCACTCGGGCTCGCCCTCGTCATGGTGGCGGCGCTGGCGGCGGTCGCTGCATTCGATGCGGTGGGCTCGATCATCGTGATCGCGATGTTCATCTGCCCGCCGGCGGCGGCACGGCTGATGACCGACCGGCTCGGCCGTCAGGTGGCGTGGTCGATTGCCTTCGCCGTGCTTTCGGCCGTTCTGGGATATGTGCTCGCGGGTTACGGCCCGCTCTGGCTCGGCGGCACGGATGCCGTCAGCGCCGCGGGCATGATCGCCACCGTCTCGGGCCTGATCCTCGCCACTGCCTGCCTCCTCGGCCCGCACCGGCACCCCCGGCAGGCCTGAGCGGCCCCGCGCCGGCTTCCGGGCGATGGCGCCCTACAGCGTCCCGACCAGCACGGCGCGGAAATCGTTCACGTTGGTCAGCGTCGGCCCGGTGACCACCTGGTCGCCGATCCGACCGAAGAAACCGTGCGCGTCGTTCGCCTCGAGCGCGGCGGCCGGGTCCACCCCAAGCGCCGCCGCGCGGGCAAGCGTGTCGGGGCCGACCAGCGCCCCCGCCACCTCGGCGGCGCCGTCAACCCCATCGGTGTCGCAGGCGATCGCGTGGACGCCGGGCGCCTGCCGCAGCGCGATTGCGAGCGCCAGGCAGAATTCGGCGTTGGGTCCGCCCACGCCCTCGCCCCGGCGCGTGACCGTGAGCTCGCCACCCGAGAGGAGCAGGACCGGAGGGTCGCCCTCACGGCGGGTCGCCGCGATCTCGAGCGCCATGGCTGCCTGCGCCGCCGCGACCTCCCGCGCCTCGCCCTCGAGCGCGTCGCCGAGCGTCCGAACCTCAACCCCGGCCTCCCCGGCCAGCCGTGCGGCGGCGGCAAGCGACTGCGCCGGTGCGGCGAAGACCACATTCTCCACCCGCTCGAGCCGTGGGTCGCCGGGCCTCACCACGCCGCTGGGACGGTCAAGCGCGGCGCGCACGGAAGGCGGCACCTCGATCCGCCAGCGATCCAGGATGGCCCTTGCGTCGGCCGGCGTCGTGGCATCGCCCACCGTCGGCCCCGAACCGATCATCGCCGGATCGTCGCCGGGCACGTCCGACAGCATGAGAGCCAGCATCCGGGCCGGATGAGCGGCCGCCGCGAGCTGTCCGCCCTTTACCCGGCTCAGGTGCTTGCGCACCGTGTTCATCTGGTCGATCGGCGCGCCCGAGGCCAGGAGCGCCTCGTTGACCGCGCATTTCTCCTCGAGCGTGATGCCATCCGCCGGCGCGACGAGGAGCGACGAGGCGCCGCCCGAGATCAGGGCCAGCACGAAGTCCTCGGGGCCCAGGCCGCGCAGCATCGCCAGCATCCGCTCGGTCGCCGCCAGGCCGCGCGCGTCGGGCACCGGATGGGCTGCCTCGACGATCTCGATCCCCTCGCAGGGGCGGGCGTAGCCGTCGCGGGTGATCACCAGTCCCTCGCATCGGCCCCACGCGGCCTCGACCGCCTCGGCCATCCGTGCCGAGGCCTTTCCGGCCCCCACCACGTGCACTCTGCCGAGGGGGCGCTCCGGCAGGAAGGCGGCGAGGCTGCGCATCGGGTCGGCCGCCTCGACGGCGCGGTCGAAGAGGTCCCGCAGGAACTCCCTCGGATCGAACATCGCCCCCTCCATTCGAGTGCCCGAACGAAGATTGGGCAGATTCCGCCTTTCGAATCCAGTCCCCCGGCCGCGGCCGGCATGGCGGAATCCCGCCATTGCCCCGATTGCCGATCCGGTGTCAGATTGCGCCCGCAGGACGGGGGGCGGGCCGCCGCGCGGCGCGCGGCGAAAGGGAAAGGGGCGGAAGCCGCGTGATCGTTCCATTTCACGTGACCGAGATGCTGCGGCGCGTCCGCCTGAAGTTCTCCTCGCCCGCGGATGCAGACCGGATCGCACCGCGGGAAGGCGCGTTCGCGCCGCTCAGGCCGGTGAAGTCCGCGAACCCCTCAAGCGTTGCCGCCTTCTGGGACCGTCTCGGCCGACCCGAGGCGCGCGCCCGCCTCGCCGATCCTGCGACCGTCGAGGACGCGCCGCTCTACGCCCGCAACATCGAGAACCTGATCGGCACCGTGAAGGTGCCCGTGGGCCTCGCCGGACCGCTCCGCATCAACGGAGTGAACGCCTCGGGCGACTTCCTGGTGCCGCTCGCCACGACCGAAGCCGCTCTCGTCGCCTCGTACTCCCGGGGTGCGCTCGCGGCCACGAGGTCGGGCGGCGTCTCGACCGCCGTGCTCTACGAAGGCGTGCTGCGCTCTCCGGCCTTCGTGTTCGACGGACTGCTCCGGGCCGGGATGTTCGTCGACTGGGTGGTGCAGAACGCCGAGGCCCTGAAGTCCGCCGCCGAGGCCACCACGCGGCACGGCAGGCTGGTGTCGCTGGAGCCGGTGATCGACACCAACATCGTCTTCCTGCTCTGCCGCTACACCACCGGCGACGCCGCCGGGCAGAACATGGTGACGATCGCCACGAACGCGCTCTGCGAGCACATCGCCGCGCACTGCCCGGTGACGCCCGCGCGCTGGTACGTCGAAGGAAACTTCTCGGGCGACAAGAAGGCCTCCTCGCTCGGCACGATGACGGGGCGGGGGCGAAAGGTCTCGGCCTCGGTCACGCTTCCCGCCGATGTCGTCCGCAGCGTCCTGCACACCTCGCCCGAAGAAATGCTCGCCTACGGCCGGGTCGCCAATCTCGGCGCGCTGCTCTCCGGCCAGCACGGGGCCCAGGCGCACTACGCCAACGGCCTCGCCGCCCTCTACATCGCCACCGGGCAGGATGCCGCCTGCGTGGCCGAGAGCGCGGTGGGCTTCACGCGGATGGAGCCGCGCGGTGCGGACCTCTTCTGCTCGGTCACCATGCCGAACATCCTCGTGGGTTCCGTCGGGGGCGGCACGGCGCTCCCCTCGCAGCGGGCGGCGCTGGACGTGCTCGGGCTCGCCGGTCCCGGCAACGGTGCAGCCCTCGCCGAAGTCGCGGCCGCGCTCTGCCTCTGCGGCGAGATCTCGATCGTGGCCGCGATGGCGGCGGGCCATTTCACCCGCGCCCACCAGTCGCTCGCCCGGGGCCGCAGACCGTGATCCCGCCCGGCCGACGGCCCGGGCAGCGGGCGGAAGGCCGCCCGATGCGGTGGCGGGCATGAGCCTCTCCCGCCGCCTCTGGGCCTACCAGGCCGAACGCTTCCCGCTCCTGCGCACCGTGCCGTTGCTTGCGGTGTTCTCCGCTGCGGCAGTCAACGTCTCGGCCATGCTCGCCGGTCGGCCCCTGCCGAACGCCGGTGCCTATCTCACGGCCTTCCTGCTCGCCTTCGTCCTGTTCTTCCAGATGCGCGCCGCCGACGAGGTGAAGGATCTGGAAGACGACCGCCGCTTCCGCCCCGAGCGCCCGATCCCCCGCGGCCTCGTCTCGCTGCGGCTTGTCGTCGGCCTTGCCATCGCGGCGGCCCCGTTGGCCGCACTCGCGGCATGGGCCTGGCACCCGCCGCTCCTGTGGCTGCTGGCGCTCGCCTGGGCCTGGCTCGCCCTGATGACGGCGGAGTTCCTGGCGCCCTCCTGGCTCAAGGCCCGGCCCGTTCTCTACCTCGTCAGCCACATGGCGATCCTGCCGCTGATCGACCTCATGCTGACCGGGGTGGAATGGCTTCCCGGCGGCGGACCGGACCCGGCGCTCGCGCTCTTCCTCGCACTCTCCTTCGTCAATGGCTGCGTCCTCGAGATCGGTCGCAAGCTGAAGGCCGCCGGGCACGAAAGGGCAGGCGTAGAGACGTATTCCGCCCTCTGGGGCCGGGCGCGTGCGGCCCGGATCTGGAGCCTCTGCGTGGCCGTCGCCGCGGCTCTCGTCGCGCTCAACGGGTTGTCGCTCGGGATTCCCGCGCTCGCTGCCCTCGTCGCAGGGGTGGGACTTGCCGCCGCAGCCTGGCTCGCCCGCCGCTATGCTCGCACCCCCACTCCGGCCGCCGAAAGGTCGCTCGACGCCGCTTCGGGGCTCTGGGTGCTCCTGGCCTACGCCACGCTCGGGTTCCTGCCGCTCGCCACCGGAGGCGCGACGTGATCCTGCGCCCGGATCAGGCGTCCGATCCGGCCGTCGCCGGCGGCAAGGCGGCCGCGCTCGCGCGTCTGAAGGCCGCCGGTTTCGACGTGCCCGACTTCGTCGTGATCCCTGCGACGGCCTTCACACAGGGCGCGACCGGTCCCCGCCCAGCTCGGGGCCTGAAGTCCGAACTGGCGAAGGCCCTCGCCGGGTTCGGTCCCGGCACCTTCGCGGTCCGCTCCTCTGGCCGCAGCGAGGACGGCGCGTCGCATTCCCATGCCGGGCAGTTCGAGACCCTGCTCAACGTTCCGGCCGGGGGCGTGCTCGACGCTGCCGCCCGTGTCTGGGCCTCGGGGTTCGCGGAGAGCGTCGGTGTCTACCGCGCGCTGACGACCGGCGAGCACCCCGAACCCCCCGCGATCCTCGTGCAGCGCATGCTCGATCCGAGAGCAGCGGGGGTGGCCTTCTCGGCCGACCCCCTCAGCGGCCGGCGCGACCGCGCCGTGGTCTCGGCGGTGGCGGGCCTCGCCGACCGGCTCGTCGCCGGCGAGGTCATCGGCGAGGACTGGACCGTCACCCGTGACGGCGCCGTGGCCGGCCCCGCCGTTCCGGCGGTCCTGACCGCGGAGGAGGCCCGCGCCGTTGCGGCGATGGCCACCCGGTGCGAGGCCCATTTCGGCGCGCCCCAGGACATCGAATGGGCACTGGAGGGCGACCGGCTGCACCTCCTCCAGTCCCGACCGGTCACGACGCAGCTCCGTCCGGCACCCGCCCCGGACGACACGCTCCGCGTCTTCGACAACTCCAACATCGTCGAAAGCTATCCGGGGCTGGTCTCGCCGCTGACCTTCTCCTTCGCATCCTATGCCTATGACAGGGTGTATCGCGCCTTCGTGCGGCTGCTCGGCGTCCCACCCGCACAGGTCACGGCGAATGCCCCGGTCTTCGCCAACCTGCTCGCGCGGATCGACGGGCGCGTCTACTACGCGCTCGACAACTGGTATCGCGCGCTTGCCCTGCTGCCGGGCTTCTCCCTCACCCGGGGCTGGATGGAGGGCATGATGGGCCTCGACGAGCCGCTGCCGGAGGAACTGACCGCCCGCCTCGCGCCCCCGCCCACGAACCGTGCGGCCGATGCGCTGCGGCTCGCGCGGACCGCGCTGGGCCTGTTCTGGCAGGCGGCCCTGCTGCCCCGGACTCGCCGGCGCTTCCAGGCCCGGCTCGACGCCGCACTTGCCTCCGGCCTCGACTGCGGCCGTGCAAACCTGACCGAGCTGGCCGCCGAGTATCGCACGATCGAGCGCGACCTGCTCGACCGCTGGGACGCCCCACTCGTGAACGACTTCCTCTGCATGATCGCCTTCGGCGCCTCGCGAGCGGCTCTGGTCCGCTGGGCGGGCGACTGCGGCGCGGCGTTCCACAACGAGATGATGATCGGCCAGGGCGACATCGTCTCGGCCGAGCCGGTGGCCCGGATATCGGCCATGGGCCGGCTCGTGCGGGAGGCGGGGCTTGCCGACGCGCTCGACGCCGAAGGGTATTCGGCGCTCGACGGCGCGCCGGGCCTGCGCGCCGCCTTCGAGTCCTACCTCGAGAAGTTCGGTGACCGCTGCACCTCCGAACTGAAGCTCGAAAGCACCCCGCTGACCGACGATCCTGCTCCGCTGCTTGCAGCTGTCGCAGCCGCCGCGCGCCGCCCCGAGGTCACCGATTCAGCCCGAACAGAGCCTGATTTTGCGGCCCTCCTGCCCGGCCGCCCGGTCAGGATGCGCCTTGCGCGGGCGCTTTGCGGCTATGCCCGTGCGCGGGTGCGCGACCGCGAGAACCTCCGGTTCGAGCGCACCCGCATCTTCGGCCACGCCCGCCGCGTGTTCCGCGCCATGGGGCGGGAGCTTGCGGCGCACGGTGCGCTCGACAGGGCGGAGGACGTCTTCTTCCTGACCGTCCCGGAGATCCTCGGCGCGGTCGAGGGTGCAATGCTCGCGCAGGACCTCGCCCCCCTCGCGCGGCTCCGCCGCGCCGAGATGGAGGCTGCCGCGGCCCGCCCCGATCCGCCCGAGCGGCTTGCGGCACGCGGACCCGCGTTCCTCGCCGCCCCGGGTGTCGCAACGCGGCCCGCGCCCGCAGGCGCGGAACGCTACGGCAAGGGCTGCTCGGCCGGTACCGTCCGGGCAACCGCGCGCGTCATCCGCGACCCGCGCACCGAGTCGCTCGCCACGGGAGAGATCCTCGTGGCCCGCTCGACCGACCCCGGCTGGATCGCCGTCTTTGCCGGCGCTGCCGCGATCGTGGTCGAGCGCGGCTCGCTCCTGTCGCACTCGGCGATCGTCGCACGCGAACTCGGCATCCCCTGCGTCGTCGCGCTGGCGGATGCGACCCGCTGGATCACGACCGGCGATGTCATCGAAGTCGACGGCGCAACCGGACGCGTCCGCAGGATCCATGATTGACCGGCTGCCCTTCCTCTTGTCGCAAATACGCTCCGGGGGTGCGGGGGTGGAAAACCCCCGCTCCGCCTGTTCCGCAGCGGAGAACCGCCCATGACGCACGCGCCGATCGAGGCACGCGCCGCCTTCGACAGGATCCGCTACGCCCAGCTCTGGGAGGACGCCGACATCCTCACCGAAGCCATGGGAGACGTCGCCGGCCGGCGCCTCGTGTCGATCTGCTCGGCGGGGGACAACGCGCTCGCTCTTCTCACCCTCGACCCCGCCGAGGTGATCGCCGTCGATCTCTCCGGGGCGCAGCTCTCCTGCCTGCGGCTCAGGATCGCGGCGATCCGCACGCTCGACCATGCGGAGTTCCTGGAGCTGATGGGCTCGCGCCCATCGGCCCGGCGCGCCGCGCTTCTTGCCCGCGTGCTCGCTGCGCTCGGCGAACCGGATCGGGGATTCTGGGCGGCCCGCGCCGAGGTGGTCGTCGCCCACGGCGCGGGCGGCGTCGGAAAGTTCGACGGCTACTTCCGCATCTTCCGCCGGTTCCTCCTGCCCCTCGTGCATTCCCGCCGGACCGTCGCGCGGACCTTCGAGCCGCGCGATCCCGAGGCCCGGGCGCGCTTCTTCGAGGAGGAGTTCCTGACCTGGCGCTGGAGACTTCTCGTCCGGCTCTTCTTCTCGCGCCGGGCGATGGGCCTGCTCGGACGCGATCCGGCCTTCTTCGACCATGTGGAGGGTTCGGTCTCCGACCATGTGCTCGCCCGCTGCCGCCATGCCGGAATCGTCACTGATCCGGCAGAAAACCCGTATCTGCACTGGATCCTGACGGGCACCCACGGGCGCGCTCTGCCCAAGCCCTGGCGGGCCGAGCACTACGCCACGATCCGCGACCGGCTCGACCGGCTGAGGCTCCATCACGGCCCGCTCGAGACGCTCGGAGCGACCGGGGTCGGCGGCTTCAACCTCTCCGACATCTTCGAGTACATGGCGCCCGGGGCGCTGCCCGCCGTCTACGAAGGCATCCTCGCCATGGCCTCTCCCGGTGCCCGGCTCGTCTACTGGAACATGATGGCTCCGCGCCGCCGTCCCGAGAGCCTCGCGCACCGCCTGGTCCGCCTGCAGGAGGTCGAAGACCGGCTGAAGCCCCGCGACCTGGCCTTCTTCTACTCCGACTTCGTGGTGGAGGAGGTGCGGTGACACTCGCCCTGCCCCTCGCAATGGCGCTGGGCGCGATCGGCGCGCTGCTCGCCGTCATGGCGGGGGTGCGCAGGCTGGCGCAGGCGCGCGGCTGGGCGCCGGAGGTGCAGCGCAAGATCGTGCACGTCGCAACCGGCCTCTTCGCCATGTCGCTGCCATGGCTCTTTGCTGAGGAGTGGCCGGTCTACCTGCTGCTCGCCCTGACCTTCGCCGTCATGGGAATCCTGCGTCTGCCCCAACTCCGCCGTGGCGGGCTGGGAGTGACCCTGCATGCGGTGGAGCGCCGCTCCTACGGCGACTTCCTCCTCGCGCTCGCCGTCGGGATCCTGTTCCTGCTGCACGATGGCGTCGCGGTGCTCTACCTCCTCCCGCTCGCCGTCGTCACGCTCGCCGATGCCGCCGCAGCACTTGCGGGAAGCCTCTATGGCCGCCGCTTCTTCGCGGTCGAGGAGGGGCGCAAGTCGGTGGAGGGGAGCGCGGTGTTCTTCCTCGTCTGCTGGCTGCTCGTGATGGTCTGCCTTCTGCTGCTCACCGAGGTCGACCGCGTCGGCGTCGTGGTTCTCGGGCTGCTCGTGGCCGCCTTCGCGACCCTCGTCGAGGCCGACAGCTGGCGCGGCTTCGACAATCTCTTCCTGCCGCTCGGCACCTTCTTCTTCCTCGCGGCAAACCTCGACGCCGGCCCGGCGGAGCTCGCCGCGCAGGCAGTGCTCTTCGGCGCAGCACTCGTTGCCTTCCGCTTCCTGGCACCGGCGCTCGGGCTTTCGACCCACGGCGCGCGGGTCCACGTCGTCGCGGTATTCCTAATCCTGTCCGCGACGGCGGCACACAACGCGGTGCTGCCGGTACTGGTGCTCGCCGCGCACATCTGGGCGAGGCTCTGCAACCCCTCGACCGAGCGTTTTCCCGACCTCGACATCGTGGCGGTGCTGGCGCTCCTCAGCTTCGGGGCGATGGCCGCGGGCGACATCACGGGCAGGAACGCGCTCAGCTTCTTCACGCTCGCCTGTGCCGGCCTGGCCGCTGGCCTCGCCTCGCTCGCGGCAGCGGGCCGGCCTCCTGCCGTCGCGGCTGCCCTTCGGCTCCTGGCACCCCTGGTCCTCTTCTCCGTCTGGCTCTGGACGGCACGCCTCAACCCGCCCGAGGTCCGCTGGCACGGCACGCTGTGGCCGTTCGCCGCGCTGCTGCTTGCCTTGGTGACCGCGGCGCCTGCGCTTCGTCCGCAGGGCTTCGCGGGGGAACGTTCGCTCAAGCTGGGCCTCGCGGCCGCGCTGCCGGTGGCGCTGCTCTACGCCCTCCTCACCCTCACCGGACCGCTCCTGCCATGACAGAAACCCGCGAAACCCCTGGCGCCCGCGCGCGGCTCTACCGCGCCGCCCCCACCTGGCAGGGGCTCAGGACCGCCGCGATAGGCGACTTCCGCTGCGAAAGCGCCGAAACCGGCGCCGCCTTCCTGCGATCGCTCGCCGAGGAACTGGCCGCGGAAGGCTACGAGGCCCTGATCGGGCCGATGAACGGCGACACCTGGCACAGCTACCGGCTGGTCACCGAGACCGATGGCTCGCCCCCCTTCCTGCTCGAACCCGTCACGAAGCCGCATGACCGCGCAGCCTTCGAGGCGGCGGGCTTCGCACCGGTGGGGCGCTACTTCTCGGCCCGGGCGGCGGCTGCCGATGCGGCAGGCCCGCGCCCGGCCCCGGTCCCGGGCCTGCGGTTGGAGCCCTGGGACGGCGCCGATGCCGAGGCGCATTTCGCCGCCGTCCACGCCCTGTCGCTCGAGACCTTCGCGGGAAATGCCTTCTACACGCCGATCTCCCGCGAGGCGTTCCTTGCCATGTACATGCCGCTCGTCCCGATGATCAGGCCCGACCTCGTGTTCCTCGCCCGGCACGAGGGGCGGCTTGCGGGCTTCCTCTTCGGGATTCCCGACTACCAGCAGGGGCCGAAGCCTGCCGCGGCGATCCTCAAGACCTATGCCAGCCGCGTGCCGGGCGCGGGGCGCGCGCTTGCGCACGCCTTCCATGAAGCCGCGTTTTCGGCAGGATTCGAGACTGTCATCCACGCGCTGATCCACGAGACGAATGTCTCGGCAGACCGCAGCCGGCGGCACGCCGGGCAGGTGTTCCGGCGCTATGCGCTGATGGGCCGGCGGCTGTGAGCGACCTTGCCGCGATCTTCGAGGCGACCGCCCGGCGCATGGGCCCGAAGCCCGCTCTGGTCGCGCCCGAGGGCACGATCTCCTTCGCCGCGCTCGACGCCCGCGCGGCGGGCTTCGCCGGCCTGCTGGCGGCGCGGGGCATCGGGCCGGGCATGCGCGTCCTGGTGGCAGCGCCGGTCGGCATCGCGCTCTATGTCATCCTTGCGGGCCTCTGGCGGCGGGGCGCGGTGCCGGTGTTCCCCGAACCGGCGATGGGCCTCGGCGGGCTTCTCCACGCGTTGCAGATCGCCCGGCCCGAGGGGTTCGCTGCCGCCGGGCCCTACCGCTGGCTGAAGGCGCTGCCGCAGCTCTGGCGGCTGCCGCTCCTCACCCCCGGGCAGGCCCTCGACGGGCCGCCGCGCCTGCCGCTTGCGCCCGATCACCCCGCGCTCATCTCCTTCACCTCGGGCTCCACCGGCGCGCCGAAGGCGATCCTGCGAAGCCACGCGTTCCTTCTGGCCCAGCACCGGGCGGTGCTGGGGCTGCTCGGCGAGGACACCGCGCCGCGCGACCTCGTGGCCTTCCCCGTCTTCTCGCTGGTGAACCTGGCCGTCGGGCGCACGACGATTCTGCCGGACTGGCGGCAGAACCGGCAGGACAAGGCGACGGGAAGTGCACTTTCCGCCTGGATAGAGACGAATCGTCCCGACCGCCTGCTGCTTCCCCCCGCCCTCGTCGAGACGCTGGCGCAGCACGGGGTGCCCCCCGGCGTGCGCCATGTCTTCACCGGCGGCGGCCCGGTCTTTCCCGACGTGCTCGAACGCCTCGGCCGCCCCGGCCTTGCCGTCACCTGCGTCTACGGCTCGACCGAGGCCGAGCCCATCGCCCACCTCGACGCCGGCGAGATCACCGATGCCGACCGCGCGGCGATGCGCGAGGGGGCGGGTCTGCTCGCCGGCAGGCCGGTGCCGCAGGTCCGGGTCAGGATCGCCGATGGCGAGATCCAGGTTGCCGGCGATCACGTCAACCGCGGCTACCTCGATCCTTCCCGTGATGCGGAAACGAAGCTTGCCGAGGGCGACACGGTCTGGCACCGGACCGGCGATGCGGGGCGGCTCGACGCCGACGGCCGGCTCTGGCTGCTCGGCCGGTGCGCGGCCGTGATCCGGCGGGGCGGGCGCACGTTTCACCCCTTCGCCGTGGAGACGGCAGCGCGGTTCTGGCCCGGAGTGGCCCGTGCCGCCCTGGCCGAGGCCGGGGGGCAGGTGATCCTTGCCGTGGAGGGCGACCGCGCGTTCCTTTCCGACTGGCAGGCCCGCGCAGGCGAACTCGGTCTCGACATGGTGCGCCCGATGGCCATTCCGCTCGACCGCCGCCACCGGTCGAAGGTGGACTACCCGGCGCTGCGCCGTCGGCTGGCAGGCTGAACGAATTCGTTGACTGACCGGTCGGCTCATGGAGAACCTCGGGCCGGGGAGGATGCATCCATGCCCGAAGAGGCGCCGATTCTGACCGCGCTCGAAAGCGGGGTGCTGACCGTCACCCTGAACCGGCCGGAAAAGCTCAACGCCTTCACCGAACCGATGCACCTTGCCCTGCGCGCCGCGATCCGCCGCGCGCACGACGAGCCTGCTGTCCGCGCGGTGCTCCTCACCGGGGCCGGGCGCGCCTTCTCGGCGGGGCAGGACCTCGGCGACCGCGATCCGCGGAGGATGAGCGGCCCGCCCGACCTCGGCCACACGCTCGAGACCTTCTACAACCCGACGCTGAGGCTGATCCGCACGCTGCCAAAGCCCGTGGTCGCGGCCGTGAACGGCGTTGCCGCCGGCGCGGGGGCGAGCCTCGCGCTGACCTGCGACATCGTGCTGGCGGCGCGCTCGGCGCGGTTCGTCCAGTCCTTTGCGCGGATCGGCCTGACGCCCGATGCGGGAAGCTCGTGGATCCTGCCCCGCCTCCTCGGCGAAGCGCGCGCCAAGGCGCTGGCGCTGACGGCAGAGCCTGTTTCGGCCGAAACCGCCGAAAGCTGGGGCCTGATCTGGCGCGCGGTTGACGACGACCGTCTTGCGGAGGAGGCGCGTGAGCTGGCCCTGCGGCTTGCGGCCGGGCCGACGCGCGGCCTCGGCCTGACGAAGCTTTCGATCCAGGCCGCCGCGACGAATTCGTACGATGCCCAGCTCGACCACGAGCGCGACGCCCAGCGCATCGCCGGACGCACCGCCGACTACGCCGAGGGCGTCGTCGCCTTCCTCGAGAAACGCCAGCCGGAGTTCAGGGGCCAATGACACCCGAGGAGAAGGCCCGCGCCTCAGCCGAGGCGATGCTCGCTGCCGATCGCGCCACCCGGGGCCTTGGCATGAGCCTCGACGACGTGGGGCCGGGAACGGCCGTCCTGTCGATGACCGTCACGCCCGAGATGACGAACGGGCACGACACCTGCCACGGTGGCTTCATCTTCACGCTGGCCGACTCCGCCTTCGCCTTCGCCTGCAACAGCTACGACCAGCGCGCGGTGGCGAGCCATGCCGCCATAACCTTCCTCTCCCCCGCCCATGCCGGCGACCGGCTGACCGCGGCCGCGCACGAGGTTGCCAGGCAGGGCCGCAACGGCATCTACGATATCCGCGTGACGCGCAGCGACGGCACGGTGATCGCCGAGTTCCGCGGGCATTCGCGCACCATCCCCGGCACCCACATCGCCCCGGAGGCCCCCTGATGGAAGACCTCTCCCCCCGCCCCGGCGACCTCGAACCGATCGAGACGGCGAGCCGCGACGAGATTGCCGCGCTGCAGCTCGGGCGCCTCAAGTGGTCACTGGCCCATGCCTATGCGAACTCGCCCTTCTACCGCGCGCATTTCGACAGGGCCGGGGTCCACCCCGACGATCTGGTGACGCTGGAGGATCTGGCGAAGTTTCCCTTCACCACGAAGTCCGACCTGCGCGACACCTACCCCTTCGGAATGTTCGCCGTGCCGCGCGAGAGGATCGTCCGGCTCCATGCATCCTCGGGCACGACCGGCAAGCCGACCGTCGTAGGCTACACCGCCGCCGACATCGAGACCTGGGCCGGCCTCGTCGCGCGCTCGATCCGCGCGAGCGGCGGGCGGGCTGGCGACATGGTTCATGTGGCCTACGGCTACGGCCTCTTCACCGGCGGCCTCGGCGCGCATTACGGGGCCGAGAAGCTCGGCTGCACCGTCGTTCCCGTCTCGGGCGGGATGACCGAGCGGCAGGTGACGCTGATCGAGGACTTCCGCCCCCGCGTCATCATGGTCACGCCCTCCTACATGCTCTCCATCCTCGACGAGTACCGCCGCCGGGGGATCGACCCGCGGCAATCCTCGCTCGCCGTCGGCATCTTCGGGGCCGAGCCCTGGACGAACGCGATGCGGGCCGAGATCGAGCAGGCCTTCGACATGCACGCGGTGGACATCTACGGCCTGTCCGAGGTGATGGGGCCCGGCGTCGCGAACGAATGCGTCGAGACGAAGGACGGCCTCCACATCTGGGAGGATCACTTCTACCCCGAGATCATCGACCCCGAGACCGGCCGCGTCCTGCCCGACGGCGAACTGGGGGAACTGGTGTTCACGACGCTGACGAAAGAGGGTCTGCCGATCATCCGCTACCGCACGCGCGACCTGACGCGCCTGCTGCCCGGCACGGCGCGGTCGATGCGGCGGATGGAGAAGGTCACCGGGCGGTCTGACGACATGATCATCCTGCGCGGGGTCAACGTGTTCCCGACCCAGATCGAGGAGCAGATCCTGCGCGTGAAGGGCCTTGCCCCGCATTTCCAGATCGAGCTGACGCGCGAGGGCCGGATGGACGAGATGACGGTGCATGTCGAGGCCCTGCCCGATGCCGCCTCGGAGGACGCCGTCGCCGCGGCGGCGGCCGAGCTTCGGCACCACATCCGGTCCGTGATCGGCATCGGCGCGCGGGTGAACGTGGGTGCGCCGGGCACCGCCGCGAGGTCCGAGGGCAAGGCGCGCCGCGTGGTCGACAACCGCCCGAAGAGCTGACGGTTTCATCTGATGCACGCGGCTCCGAGGCGAAGCGGGCAAGCCTGATCGCCAACGTCGTCGCTGTGTTCTCACGGCAGATGATGAGGCGCGCCTCGATGGCGCAGATCGCCGCCGCGGCGGGCGCGCAGAGGGCGCTGCTCCACCGCTGCTGCTCCGCGCGCGGTGCGCTCGTCTTCGCCGTCATCGAGACCCGTCGGACCGCGCTCCAGGCCGACGGTGTCGCAGCCGAAATGCCGTCATTCCTGCCAGAACAGAGACTGTTTCTCCTCGTCAGGACCTTTCTGGGCCACTTCCCCCGCGCGGACGAGGCCCGTGAGGTTCGGCCGTTGCTTCGCTGTTGGGGGTGCTGAACCGGGTCTTCCGCCGGTTTCTGGAGGAGGGTCCACCTGGCCGCCGCGACTGCGCCTCGCCCACCTGCCGGCCTGACGCTCCGCAGCTTCCCCGCCCTCCCGCCACGCTGGCCGCCGCCCGCCTTGGCCTGCCCCGCAGCAAGGCGCTATACCCGGCGCAGGGACAGGGGGGCCGCCCAGTGGACACCGCGCACACCGCCACGCCGATGATGGCGCAGTATCTGGAGATCAAGGCGCAACACCCCGAGGCGCTCCTGTTCTACCGGATGGGCGATTTCTACGAGATGTTCTTCGACGATGCCGTCGCCGCCTCCGAGGCGCTCGACATCGCGCTGACGAAGCGCGGCCAGCACCTGGGGCAGGACATCCCGATGTGCGGCGTCCCCGTCCATGCCGCCGAAAGCTACCTGCTCACCCTGATCCGCAAGGGGTTCCGGGTGGCCGTGGCCGAACAGATGGAGGATCCCGCCGAGGCCCGCAGGCGCGGGTCGAAGGCCGTCGTCCGCCGCGAGGTCGTCCGCCTCGTCACGCCCGGAACCCTGACCGAGGAATCCTTGCTCGAGGCACGGCGGCACAACTACCTCGCGGCCTTCGCCGAGGTGCGCGACGACGCAGCACTCGCCTGGGCCGACATCTCGACGGGCGAGTTCCGCGTCATGCCCTGCCCGCCCGCGCGGCTCGGCCCCGAACTCGCCCGGCTTGCGCCGCGCGAGGTCCTGGTCAGCGAGGCGAGGGAAGCCGATTGGGCCGGAACAGTCTCTGATTCCGGCGCTGTGCTGACCCCGCTTCCGCGTGCCAGCTTCGACTCCGGCGCGGCCGGGCGGCGGCTCTGCGCCCTCTTCCGGGTGGCCGCGCTCGACGCCTTCGGCGGCTTCTCCCGGGCCGAGATCGCGGCCATGGGCGCGATCGCCGATTACCTCGCGCTGACCCAGAAGGGCCGGCTGCCGCTGCTGCGGCCTCCTGTGCGCGAGAACGCGAGCCGCGTCATGCAGATCGACGCGGCAACCCGGCGGAACCTCGAACTGACCCATGCCCTGTCCGGCGGGCGCGAGGGCTCGCTTCTCCATGCCGTCGATCGCACCGTCACCGCCGGCGGCGCGCGGCTCCTAGAACGGCGCCTCTCCGCCCCCTCGCGCGATCTTTCCACGATCCACATGCGGCTCGAGGCCGTCCGCTTCCTGCTCGACCGACCGAGGCTCGCCGAGGCGCTGCGGGCGGATCTGCGTCGGGTTCCCGACATCGACAGGGCGCTCTCCCGACTCGCGCTCGACCGCGGCGGTCCGCGCGACCTGGCCGCGATCCGCAACGGCCTCGCCCAGGCGGCCGCCATCGCCACGCGGCTCGAAGGCGAGGCGCCGGCGCTGCTGGCCCGTGCGGCGCAGGCGCTGACGGGGCACGAGGCCCTTCACGCCCGGCTCGATGCCGCCCTCGTCGCAGAGCCGCCGCCGCTCGTCCGTGACGGCGGCTTCATCGCGCCCGGCCACGATGCCGGCCTCGATGCGGCGCGGCGGCTGCGCGACGAGGGCCGCGGCGTCATCGCCGCGCTGCAGGCCGAATACGTGCGCCAGACGGGCATCGCCTCGCTGAAGATCCGTCACAACAACGTGCTGGGGTATTTCATCGAGACGACCGCCACCCATGCCGAACGGATGCTCTCCCCGCCCCTGTCGGAAACCTTCCTGCACCGCCAGACGACGGCCAACCAGCTGCGCTTCAGCACGCTCGAGCTTTCCGGCCTCGAAAGCCGGATCCTCAATGCGGGCGCCGAGGCGCTGGAGATCGAGAAACGTCTCTATTCCGGCCTGACATCCGCGGTCCTGGCCGAGGCCGCGGTCCTCGGCGCGGCTGCCCGCGCGCTCGCCGAGATCGACCTTGCCGCCGCCTTCGCCGACCTCGCCCGAAGCGCCGACTGGTGCGAGCCGCTGGTGGACGACAGCCGCGCCTTCGAGGTCGAGGGCGGGCGCCACCCCGTCGTGGAACGGGCGCTCTCGCGCGAGGGCCGGCCCTTCGTGGCGAACGACTGCCTGCTTTCCGAGGGAAGGGACGGTGCGGCGATCTGGCTCGTCACCGGGCCGAACATGGCCGGCAAGTCCACCTTCCTGCGCCAGAATGCCCTGATCGCGCTGCTTGCCCAGGCCGGCAGCTTCGTCCCCGCAGCCCGCGCCCGCATCGGTCTCGTAAGCCAGCTCTTCTCGCGCGTGGGAGCAGCGGACGACCTCGCCCGCGGCCGATCGACCTTCATGGTCGAGATGGTCGAGACCGCTGCGATCCTGAACCAGGCCGATGACCGCGCGCTCGTGATCCTCGACGAGATCGGCCGCGGTACGGCGACCTGGGACGGGCTTTCCATCGCCTGGGCCACGCTCGAACACCTTCACGACGTCAACCGCTGCCGGGCCCTTTTCGCAACGCACTACCACGAGCTCACCCAGCTCGCGGGCCGGCTTGCGGGCGCGGCCAACGCGACCGTTGCGGTGAAGGAATGGGAGGGCGACGTCGTCTTCCTCCACGAGGTCCGCCCCGGCGCCGCCGACCGCAGCTACGGCGTGCAGGTCGCCCGTCTGGCGGGCCTGCCGCCCGCGGTGGTGGACCGCGCCCGGGTCGTGCTCGAGGCACTCGAAAGGGGCGAACGCGAGGGCGCCCGCCCTGCAACGCTGATCGACGATCTGCCGCTGTTCTCCGCGGCGAGCCGGCATGCACCGGCGCAGGCGTCGGCAGCGGCGTCTCTGGTCGAGGAAAGACTGAAGGCGATCCAGCCCGACGACCTGACCCCGAGGCAGGCGCTGGAACTCGTCTACGAGCTCAGGGCGCTTCTCGGCGCCTGATCCCCTTCCCTGCGGGAAATATCCCACGGGGGGTCCGGGGGGTGTGAAACCCCCCGGGGCCGGCCACTGCTCAGGATGCCGGGGTCGAGGACACGCCGACCTGCGCGGGACGCAGGAGCCGGTCGTGGAGCAGGAAGCCCTCGGTCATCACCTGGATGATGTCTCCGGCCTTCGTCCCCGGCACCGGCGCCTCGAACATCGCCTGGTGAACCGCCGGGTCGAACCGGTCGCCAGCCTTGGGGGAAATCAGCGTGATGCCATGCCGCGTGAAGACGTTCGTCAGCTCCCTCAGCGTCAGTTCGACGCCCTCGACCAGCGCGGCGGGGGCCCCCTTGTCCTCTCCCGCCGCGGCCAGCGCCCGCTGGAGGTTGTCGTAGACCGGCAGAAGGTCGCGTGCGAGCCGGCTCCCGCCGTAGTTCTCGGCCTCTCGGCGGTCGCGGTCGGCGCGCTTGCGGGCGTTCTCGGCCTCCGCCAGGGCGCGCATCCACTTGTCCTTCATCTCGTCGCGCTCGGCCATCAGGGCCGCGATCTCGTCCGCCGGGTCCGTCTGGACGTCTTCGGACGCCTGCTCTTCCGCGACGGCCGCTTCGGCCTCCGCTTCCTTCAGGATCTCTTCCTCGGCGATGTCCTGCTTCTTCTTAGCTTCCGCCATGTCCTATCCCCTGGCGTTGCCCGAAAGCATCCGCCCCACTAGCTGAGCCGTGTAGTCGACGATCGGCACGATCCGGCCGTAGTTGAGACGGGTCGGACCGATCACCCCCACGGCGCCGATGATCTTCCGGTCGGCGTTCATATAGGGAGAAACCACCAGAGAGGAACCGGAAAGTGAAAAGAGCTTGTTCTCGGAGCCGATGAAGATCCGCACGCCCTCCCCCGTCTCCGCGAGCTCCAGGAACTCGACGATGTCGCGTTTGCGCTCGAGGTCGTCGAAGAGCGCGCGGATCCGGTCAAGCTCCTCCGCCTCGGCGGTCCCGGCCAGAAGGTTCGCCCGTCCGCGCACGATCAGGCGCTCGTAGGGCTGGCCCTCGTTCTCCCACAGCGCAGCCCCCGATTCCACGAGTTGCCGGGCCAGCGCGTCGAGCTCCTGCCGGCGTGCCGCCAGTTCGCGCTCCATCGCCGCGCGCATCTCCGAGAGCGTGCGCCCCTCCGCGATCGCATTCAGGAAATTGGCAGCCTCGCGCATCGAGGCGGGCGTGTGCCCTGGCGGCGGCGTGAAGACGCGGTTCTCGACGTGCCCGTCGGCAAAGACCAGAACCACCAGCGCCCGGTCCGGCGCGAGCGAGACGAACTCGATGTGCTTGATCGCCGCCTCGTGCTTGGGCGCGAGGACGAGGCTCGCGCCCTGGGTGATGCCCGAAAGGGCTGCGCCGACCCGGTCGAGCAGCATGCCCACGTCGCGTTCGTTGGCGGCCATCGTGGCGTCGAGCTTCTCGCGGTCCTCCGCCGAAAGGTCGGAGACCTCGAGGAGACCGTCTACGAACATCCTCAGCCCCGTCTGGGTCGGCACGCGGCCGGCCGAGACGTGCGGGCTGCCAAGCAGGCCCATGTACTCGAGGTCCTGCATCACGTTCCGGATGGTCGCCGCGCTGACCTTCTCGCTCATCGTGCGGGTGAGCGTCCGGGATCCGACCGGGCCCCCGGTCTCGAGGTAGCCCTCGACCACGCGCCGGAAGACCTCGCGGCTCCGGTCGTTGAGTTCTGACAGGATGTGGCGGCCGTCGTTCATGAGCATTCCGAGGGGCTTCGGACCTTAGCGGGCAGGCGCCTCCTGCGTCAATCGGGGTTGCAATCCCGCGGACCACGCGGCACTTGGGGCGGGTTCAACCGAAAGGCCAGCCTGATGCGCCCATCCGGCCGTGACTTAAGCGAGATGCGCCCGATTTCAATCGAGACGGGTGTCAGCAAGCATGCCGAAGGCTCCTGCCTGATCCGCTGCGGCGATACGCACGTGCTCTGCACCGCCACGGTGGAGGAGCGCGTGCCGCCCTTCCTGCGGAACACCGGGCTTGGTTGGGTCACCGCGGAATACGGGATGCTGCCCCGTGCCACGAACACCCGGATGCGCCGCGAGGCGAAGGAGGGTCAGTCGGGCCGGACGCAGGAGATCCAGAGGCTGATCGGGCGGGCGCTGCGTGCAGGCGTGGACCGCGCCGCGCTTGGCGAGAAGCAGATCACGATCGACTGCGACGTGATCCAGGCCGACGGCGGCACCCGATGCGCCGCGATCACCGGCGGATGGGTGGCGCTGCGGCTTGCCGTCAACAAGCTGATGAAGGCGGGCCTCGTGGTATCGGACCCGATCACCGATCACGTCGCGGCGGTCAGCGCCGGCATCTACGGCGGGCAGCCCGTTCTCGACCTCGACTATCCCGAGGATGCCGCGGCAGGGATGGACGGCAACTTCGTGATGACCGGACGCGGGCGGCTGATCGAGGTGCAGATGGCGGCCGAGGGTTCGACCTTCTCCCGCGGGGAAATGGGGCTCCTGATGGACCTGGCCGAGCTCGGCATCGCCCAGCTTGTGGCCGCGCAGAAGGCCGCGCTCTCATGAGGTTCCGGGGCGACCGGCTTCTCGTGGCTTCGCACAACCTCGGCAAGGTCGAAGAGATCGCCGACTTGCTGGCGCCCTTCGGCGTGGCCGTGGTCTCGGCAAGGGAGTTCGGACTGCCCGAACCTGCCGAAACAGGGTCTGACTTTGCCGAAAACGCGCGGATCAAGGCCCATGCCGCGGCGGGCGCCACCGGTCTGCCTGCGCTGAGCGACGACAGCGGCATCGAGGTCGAGGCGCTGGGCGGGGCACCTGGCGTCCATACTGCCGACTGGGCAGAGACGCCGGACGGACGCGATTTCGTGCAGGCGATGACGCGCACCTGGAACGAGCTGGAGCGGATCGGCGCGCCCGAACCGCGCCGGGCGACCTTCGTCTGCACGCTCTGCCTTGCCTGGCCCGACGGCAGCGACGCGATCTTCGAAGGCCGCATGCCGGGGCGGATCGTCTGGCCGATGCGCGGGGACCGGGGCCACGGCTACGATCCGATCTTCCAGCCGGACGGCCACAGCCTGACCTTCGGCGAGATGGATCGCTGGGAAAAGAACAGGATCAGCCACCGTGCCCGGGCGTTCGAGAAGTTCGTTGCGGCCTGCTTCGGCTGAAGACCCGGCGGCAGACTGGCAGGAAGCCGGTTTCGGCATCTACCTGCACTGGCCGTTCTGCGCGGCCAAGTGCCCCTATTGTGACTTCAACTCTCACGTCGCGGCGGCGATCGACCAGGGCCGCTGGGCGCGGGCCTATCTCTCCGAGATCGACCGCATCGCCGCCGAGACCGGGCCGCGCCCGGTTTCCACCGTGTTCTTCGGCGGCGGCACGCCCTCGCTGATGGCGCCCGAGACGGTCGCCGCCGTGCTTGAACGGATTCGTGCCCGCTGGCCCGGGGCCAACGACCTGGAGGTGACGCTGGAAGCGAACCCGACCTCGGTCGAGGCCGGCAGGTTCCGCGCCTTCCACGATGCCGGGGTGAACCGGATTTCCATGGGAATCCAGTCACTTGACGATTCCCATCTGCGGGCGCTCGGGCGACTCCACAGCGCCGCGGAGGCCAGGGCCGCGTTCGATGTGGCCCGGGGAATGTTCGACCGGGTGAGCTTCGACCTGATCTATGCGCGCCAGTATCAGACGGCGGAGGACTGGCGGCGCGAGCTTTCGGACGCCCTGGCGATGGCGGTCGATCACCTCTCGCTCTACCAGCTCACCATCGAAGAGGGCACCGCGTTCGGTGACCGCGCAGCGCGCGGACGGCTTCCCGGCCTTCCTGGCGAGGATCTGGCAGCGGACCTATACGCACTGACGCAGGAGCTTTGCGACGCGGCGGGGAAACCCGCCTACGAAGTCTCTAACCATGCCGAAACCGGGGCGGAATCGCGCCATAACCTCATCTACTGGCGCTCGGGCGACTGGGCCGGCATCGGCCCCGGGGCCCAGGGCCGCCTTACGCTGGGCGGCGCGCGCTGGGCCACCGACACCCCCCGCGCACCGGCGGAATGGCTGGAGAGGGTGGAGCGGGCTGGCAACGGCGAGTTACCGCGCGAGGCGTTGTCGCCGGCGGACCGGGCGGCAGAGTATCTGATGATGGGGCTGCGGCTTTCCGAAGGGATCGACCTCGACCGCCACGCGCGGCTTCACGCCCCGCTCGACGGCGACGTCCTCGGGCGGCTCGAGGAGCTCGGCGTCACCCGTCGCCAGGGCAACCGCCTGATCGCCACGCCGCGGGGCCGCGCCGTTCTGAACGCCGTGATCCGCGAGCTTCTGCCGGGGTGAGCCTTGCGCTGTGTCTGGGCAGTCTGCGGCGGCATCAGCCTCGGGGTCGGCGTGATCGGGGCCTTCCTGCCGCTGATCCCCACCGTGCCCCTCCTGCTGTTGGCCGCATTCTGCTTCGCGCGGTCCTCGGAGAGACTGCACGCGTGGCTCATCGGCCATCGCACCTTCGGCCCTCCGATCGAGGACTGGAATCGGCGGGGCGCCATCGGGCGGCGCGCGAAGTGGCTGGCGAGCCTGTCGATCCTGGCCGCGTTCGCCCTGTCGCTCCTGCTCGGCGTTGGCCCGAAAGTCCTTGCGATTCAGGCCTTTGCGCTTGGCGTAGTCGCTCTCTTCATCTGGAGCCGGCCAGAGTAGGCGCGCTCAGAACCCGGCAGAGGTCGTCGAGCTGCTCGAGGCTCGAGAACCGGATCGTGACCGCTCCGCCCTCGGCCCCGGGCCTGTGGTCGATCACGACGGGCATGCCGAGGTTCGCCGAAAGCTCGCCCTCGAGCGCCCGCGTGTCGGCATCCTTGGCCGGGGCCTTCGGGACAGGGCGCGGCCTTGCCGTCTCCGGCGCCTTCGCAAGTCGCTCCACCTCGCGCACCGTTAGCCCTTCGGCGATCACCTTCCGGGCCAGAGGCAAGGGATCCTCGAGCACGACCAGCGCGCGGGCATGGCCGGCCGAGAGCCTGCCGTCGCGGAGGTAGCCCAGCAGCTCCTCGGGAAGCGTGAGCAGGCGCAGCAGATTGGCGATGTGGCTGCGGCTCTTGCCGAGGGCCTCGGCGAGCTTCTCCTGGGTATGCCCGAAGCGGTCCATGAGCTGCCGGTAACCCTGCGCCTCCTCGACGGGGTTGAGGTCGGCGCGCTGGATGTTCTCGATGATCGCAAGTTCGATCACCTCGGTATCGTCGAGGTCGCGGACGAGGACCGGCACCTCGTGCAGGCGCGCCATCTGCGCGGCACGCCAGCGGCGCTCGCCGGCAACGATCTCGTAACTATCTGATCCCTTTGGGTTTTCTCGGACGATGATCGGCTGTATGATGCCCTTCTCCCGCACTGATGCCGCAAGTTCCTCAAGCGCCTCTCGGTTGAAGCTGCGCCGCGGCTGATCGGGATTGGGGCGGATCTTCTCGACCGGCACGCGCAGGTCGGGACGCTTTGGCGCCGCGCCGGGGGGCGGGGCCGCCTCCTCGCGCACGTCGCTCATCAGCGCCGACAGGCCACGCCCGAGACCGCGCTTCCGGCTCATGCCGTCCTCCCTCATGCACCCACCTTCGCATGCCGCCCGAGCAGTTCCCGCGCCAGCGCCCGGTAGGCCTGGCTGCCCTTCGACAGCGTGTCGTAGGTGAGGACCGGCATCGCGTATGAGGGCGCCTCGGACAGCCGCACATTCCGCGGCACGACCGTCGTGAACACGAGATCGCCGAGATTCTGGCGGGCGTCGGCCTCGACCTGCTGGGCAAGGTTGTTGCGGGCATCGTGCATGGTGAGCACGACGCCCTCGATCCTGAGGCCGGGGTTGGCCGTCTGGCGAACCTCCCGGATCGTCATCATCAGCTGCGAGAGGCCCTCGAGCGCGTAGAATTCGCTCTGCAAGGGCACGAGCACGGAATGAGCCGCGACCATCGCATTCACCGTGAGCAGGTTGAGCGATGGCGGGCAATCGATCAGCACGTAGTCCAGCTTGTAGCGGTCGATCGCGGTGTGCCTCAGCGCGTCGTGGAGAAGGAAGCTCCGCTTTTCGTTGGCGACAAGCTCGATGTCAGCCGAAGAGAGATCCGTCGTCGATGGGGCGATGAGGAGGTTCGGAACTTCGGTTTCCCGCACAATATCCTGTAGGGGAAGCTCGTCGATCAGCAAATCGTAGGTTGTCTTGAGATCCGGCTTGCGATCGACCCCCAGCCCGGTCGAGGCGTTGCCCTGAGGGTCGATGTCCACCAGCAGAACGCGCCGGCCCTCCTCGGCGAGCGCCGCGCCCAGGTTGATCGCGGTCGTCGTCTTGCCGACACCGCCCTTCTGGTTGGCGACGGCGATGATCCGGGGTCCCGGCGGGCGGGTGGGGTCAAGCACGCGCGATGTCTCCGATCCGCAGGACGACCGAGTCGCGGTCGGTCCGGCTGGGAACCTTCTGGACCGAGAAGCGCCAGCGTTCAAGGGCTGCGGCGATCTCGGCCTCGTAGCCGGCGCCCTTGGGGAAAAGAGCGACCCCCCCGGGGGCCAGATGCCGATCGGCATGGCCGAGGAGAACCGTCAACGGAGCCAGGGCCCGCGCAGAAAGCACGTCGGCGCCAAGCGGGGGAATGACCTCGACGCGCTCGGCGATCACCTCAACCGCAACACCACACTCGCGCGCGGCAGACCGCAGGAACTCGGATTTCCGGCGGTCGGCCTCCACGAGGGTCACGCGGAGGCCTGGTGCTTTCTCCGCGGCGATGATGGCCACCACGAGGCCAGGGAATCCGCCCCCTGATCCGATGTCTGCCCAACGGCGCGCGGGAGCCGGCGCAAGCTCGAAAATCTGTGCCGAATCAAGGATGTGGCGCGTCCAGAGCTCGTCCAGGGTGGAGCGGGCGACAAGGTTGATCGCGCGGTTCCACTTGAGGAGGTGCCCGACCAGGGTATCAAGGCGCCGGACTGTTTCACGTGAAACATCGAGCGCCTCGAGAACCGCAGCCCGCCCGGCGTCGTTCATGCCCGCCGGCGCTCGGCGGCCCTGATCCGGGCGAGAATGAGGGTCAGCGCCGCCGGGGTCATGCCCTCGAGGCGGGCCGCCTGTGCAAGGGAGGCGGGCCGCGCATGTTCAAGCTTGGTGCGCAATTCGTGCGACAGCCCGGAAAGTGCGCCGTAGTCGAAGTCTTCGGGGATCGCCTGCCCCTCTTCCTTGCGCACGGCCTCGGCGTCCTCGGCCTGGCGGTCGAGATAGCTCGCGTAGAGAGCATCGCGGCAGAGCTGCGCCCGCGTGGCTGCGTCGATGACCGCGAGGGTCGGGTCGAGCCGCTCCAGCATGTCGAAGCTGGCGTCCGGCAGGCCCAGCGCCTCGAACCCGTTGCGCCGCGGTCCGTCCACGCCCACCCGTGCGCCCTCCGCCGCGAGCTGCCGGGCGGTAAAGCTCAGGCCCTCGAGGCGCTCACGTGCGGCTGCCAGCGCCTCGGCCTTCACCAGGAAGGCGCGGCGGCGTGTTTCGCCGACACAGCCAAGCCCGATTCCAAGCGGTGTAAGCCGCTGGTCGGCGTTGTCGGCGCGGAGGGAAAGCCGGAACTCTGCGCGTGAGGTGAACATACGATAGGGTTCCGTCACGCCGCGGGTCACGAGATCGTCGATCATGACGCCGATGTAGGAATTCGTGCGCGAGAACACGGCAGGTTCGCGCTGCAACATCTTGAGCCCTGCATTCAGCCCGGCAACCATGCCTTGTGCTGCCGCTTCCTCGTAGCCCGTAGTCCCGTTGATCTGGCCCGCGAGGAAGAGGCCCTCTGCCTGGCGCAGTTCAAGGGTCGGCCTCAGGGCGCGCGGATCGACATAGTCGTATTCGATCGCGTAGCCGGGCTGGGTGATGACCGCGTTCTCAAGCCCCCGGATCGAATGCACGTAGGCTTCCTGAACCTCCGCGGGCAGCGAGGTCGAGATCCCGTTCGGATAAACGGTCGGGTCGTCGAGGCCCTCGGGCTCGAGGAACACCTGATGCGACGCCTTGTCGGCGAAGCGGACGACCTTGTCCTCGATCGACGGGCAGTAGCGCGGCCCGACGCCCGCAATATGCCCGCCATACATGGCCGACCTGGAAAGGTTCGCCGTGATGATCGCGTGCGTGCGTTCGTTGGTGTGGGTGATCCCGCAGGCGACCTGCCGCACGAAGGGCCGGTCGTGCAGGAAGGAGAACATCGTCGGCTCGTCGTCACCCGGCTGCCGTTCCACCGCATCCCAGTCGATGGTCCGGCCGTCAAGCCGCGGCGGCGTCCCCGTCTTGAGCCTTCCGACCGGCAGGCCGAAGCTCTCGATCCGCTCGGCAAGCCGAACCGAAGGCCGATCGCCCATGCGGCCACCGGGGCGACTGACATCGCCGATATGGATGACGCCGCGGAGGAAGGTGCCAGTGGTGAGCACCACCGCACCGGCGCGGATCTCGGACCCGTCGGCCAGCACCACCCCGGCGATGCGTGCGCCGTCCATCAGGAAGTCCGATGCCTCACCCTCCAGGATCGTGAGGCCCGGCATCGCGGCCAGCTCTGCCTGCATCGCCTCGCGGTAGAGCCGGCGGTCGGCCTGGGCCCGCGGCCCCTGCACGGCCGGGCCCTTGCGACGATTCAGCAGGCGGAACTGGATACCCGCACGGTCGGCCACGCGACCCATCAGCCCGTCGAGCGCATCGACCTCGCGCACGAGGTGCCCCTTGCCGAGCCCGCCGATCGCCGGGTTGCAGGACATCACCCCGATACCGTCACGCCTCAAGGTAACGAGCGCAGTGCGCACGCCGAGGCGGGCCGCTGCATGCGCCGCTTCCGCGCCCGCATGGCCGCCGCCGATCACCACCACGCCGAAGTCCTGTTTCACGTGAAACACGCCTTACTTTCCGATGCAGAACGATGCGAAGATCTCGTCGAGCAGGTGCTCCACATCGATGCGCCCCGTCAGCGAGTCAAGGGCGCGTATGGCGGTGCGAAGCTCCTCTGCGGCGATCTCTGCACGTCCGGGCCCGCGTGATAGCTCAAGCCGGGCCGATTCCATAGCCCCCGCAGCCTTCACGATCGCCAGACGATGGCGTTCCCGGGTGGCTGTCGCGGCACGGGCGGCGCGTGGTTCGAGCTCGGCCACGATCCTCCGGATCAGCTCCGCCAGCCCCTCACCCGTCCGGCCCGAGACGGCAAAGCCCTCGGCACCTCCGAGGTCGGCCTTGCCCTGCACGACGATGTCTCCCGGGCGGGGATCGAGACCGAGGGCCTCGCCCTCCCCGCCGAGCAGGAACACCCTCAGGTCGGCCGCCTCGGCCCGCGCCCGCGCCCGGGCGACCCCGATGGTCTCGACGGCGTCCGCAGTCTCGCGCAGCCCGGCGGTGTCGAGGATCGTCACCGGCAGCCCGGCCAGGTCCATCCGGACCTCGATCACGTCCCGCGTGGTGCCGGCCACGGCCGAGGTAATCGCCGCCTCCCGGCCAGCCAACGCATTGAGAAGTGTGGATTTTCCGGCGTTCGGGGCACCGACTATGGCGACCTCGTAACCGTCGCGGATGCGTTCGGCCGCGGGAGCGCCCTCGGCCTCGGCCCGAAGCTCGGGCAGCAGATCGTCGATGATGGCGCCGACCTCCGGCGTCACGTCCACCGGCACGTCCTCATCGGCGAAGTCGATGGTCGCCTCGAGGAGCGCGGCAGCCCGGATCAGCCGGGCACGCCAGGTTTCGGCCTTTCGGCCCAGGGCGCCTTCCAGCACCCGCAGCGCCTGACGCCGCTGGGCCTCGGTCTCCGCCTCGATGAGGTCGGCCAGGCCTTCGACCTGGGCGAGATCGAGCCGCCCGTTCTCCAGCGCGCGTCGCGTGAACTCGCCCGCCTCGGCCAGGCGCAACCCCGGAATGGCGGCCAGCGCGCGCAGCACTGCCGCCACCGTTGCCGGTGACCCGTGGAGGTGCAGCTCGGCGACACGTTCCCCGGTGAAGCTCCGGCCAGCCTCGAACAGCAGGACCAGGGCATCGTCGAGGTGTTCCCCCTGCATCGTGACGAGGCGGCGGAGTGCGACTGTCCGCGCGGGCGGCAGGCGGGCCCCGAGCGCGGCCACGGCGTCCCACGCCGCAGGACCGCTGATCCTGACGACGGCAAGCCCGGCCTTGCCCCGGGCCGTGGCTGGGGCGAAGATCGTCTCCATCGCGGCAAGCCTACGGCAGAACGCCTCAGGCGTTCATGGAATCGAAGAACTCGGCGTTCGTCTTGGTCTGCTTGAGCTTGCCCAGCAGGAATTCGATCGCGTCCGTCGTCCCCATGGGGTTGAGGATCCGGCGGAGGACGTAGGTCTTCTGGAGATCCGCCTTCTCGACGAGAAGCTCTTCCTTGCGGGTGCCGGACTTCAGGATGTCCATGGCCGGGAACACACGCTTGTCGGCCACCTTGCGGTCAAGCACGATCTCGCAGTTGCCGGTGCCCTTGAACTCCTCGAAGATCACCTCGTCCATCCGGCTTCCGGTGTCGATCAGCGCGGTCGCGATGATGGTCAGCGAACCGCCCTCCTCGATGTTCCGCGCGGCGCCGAAGAAGCGCTTCGGCCGCTGCAACGCGTTGGCATCCACGCCGCCCGTGAGAACCTTGCCCGACGACGGCACGACCGTGTTGTAGGCGCGCCCAAGTCTTGTGATCGAATCGAGAAGGATCACAACATCTCGCTTGTGCTCGACGAGGCGCTTGGCCTTCTCGATCACCATCTCTGCAACCGCGACGTGGCGAGAGGCGGGTTCGTCGAAGGTCGAGGAGATGACCTCGCCCTTCACCGACCGCTGCATGTCGGTGACTTCCTCGGGCCGCTCGTCGATCAAGAGAACGATCAGGTAGCACTCCGGGTGGTTCACCTCGATCGAATGCGCGATGTTCTGCAGGAGAACCGTCTTCCCGGTCCGCGGCGGCGCGACGATGAGGGCCCGCTGGCCCTTGCCGATCGGCGATACGAGGTCGATGACCCGGGCCGAGCGGTCCTTGATGGTCGGATCCTCGATCTCCATCTTCAGCCGCTCGTCGGGATAGAGCGGCGTCAGGTTGTCGAACGATACCTTGTGGCGCGCCTTCTCCGGGTCGCCGAAGTTGATGCGGCTGACCTTCGTGATGGCGAAATACCGCTCGTTCTCGCGCGGCGCCTGCATCACACCTTCGACCGTATCACCGGTGCGCAGGCCCCACTGCCGGATCATCTCGGGCGAGACGTAGATGTCATCCGGCCCCGGGAGGTAGTTCGCCTCCGGCGACCGCAGGAACCCGAAGCCGTCCTGAAGCACCTCGAGGACCCCGTCGCCGCCGATCTCGTAGCCCTCTTCGGCATACTCCTTCAGGATCGAGAACATCATCTCGCCCTTGCGCATGGTCGAGGCGTTGTCGATCTCGAGCTCCTCGGCCATGGCCAGGAGATCGGCCGGCGTCTTTGCCTTCAGTTCGGCCAGGGTGAGGCGTTCGGTCATGTCGGAAGATGCCTTGGGCGCCATCTGAGGCGCATGGAGGGAGTGCACGGGAAGCTCCACGGCCGGACGGCCGCTTGCGGCGCCCATGTAAGACCCAGAAGCCCGCGAGTCAACGCATCACGAAAACGGCCGGGCGATCACGGCCACGACAATGAGCACCATGAGCAGCGTCGGCACCTCGTTCATGATGCGGAAGTGACGACCCGTCCGGGGAGAGGGTCCGACGAGGAATTCCTTGCGGCGGCGACCGAGCCAATGGTGGAACCAGGTCATCCCGGTGATGCCGGCCGCCTTCATCCAGACCCAGGGTGCCGCCCAGTCGACGACGCCCGGCGTGAGCACGAGCATCAGCCCGAAGACCCAGGCCGCGATCATCGAGGGATTCATGATCGCCCGGAAGAGCCGTCGCTCCATCGTCCGGAACATCTCGTCGGTCCGGCCACCATGACCCACCTGCTCGACGTGATAGACAAACAGCCTCGGCAGATAGAACAGCCCTGCCATCCAGGCGATCACGGAGATGACGTGGAAGGACTTCGTCCAGGGATATGCGGCGATCAGGAAGTCGGTCATCTCTCGGCCTCGCGGCGCCGGGCTGGCGTCTCGCCTTCCTTAAACGAGGATTGAAGAAAGAAAAGATGAGGTGGTTTCTGAGGCTGTGGACTGTGTGGATTCCACGCGGCTCCTCCGGGTCATGCACAGGGCGGCGCGCTCTGGACAGATCTGGGGAAGATTCGCTGCCTCCCCACGGCCTCAGATATTTTTCAGATAATTCAGATGCCTAACGGGCGGCGGGCGGCAAGTTCTGTGCGGTGCCCTGTGGGTAACAGCGAGTCTGCGACAAGATCCCCAGAAGCAGGAAATGCCCCGTCCACCGTGGGCAGCGCGTCTCGTCCGGGTTGACAAGGGACTCCGGCTCGGGGAAGCCCGGTCCGTGCGGCGCTCTCCTGCAAGGTGTTCGTCCCGGTCTCCTCGCACCTGTCCCCGGAGTTCTCCCCATGTCGCTGCTCCTTGCCTCCGCTTCGCCGATCCGCAGGGCACTGCTGCACCGCGCGGGCGTGCCGCATGAAGCGATCCCCGCGCGCGTCGACGAGGCAGCGCTCCGCGATGCACTTGCTGCCGAAGACGCGAAGCCGCGCGACATGGCCGATGCTCTGGCCGAGGCAAAAGCCCGGAAGGTTGCCTCGAGACGCCGCGAGGACATGGTGATCGGCTGCGACCAGATCCTGGAATTCGAGGGAGAGGCGATCGGAAAGGCTTCTGACCGCGGGGCGCTTGCGGCCCAGCTTGCCCGGATGTCGGGCAAGACCCACGTCCTCCATTCGGCGGCGGTCATCTACGAGGAGGGCGCGCCCGTATGGCGGCATGTCGGCACCGTGCGGATGACGATGCGCGCGCTTTCGCCGGGGTATCTATCGTCCTATCTTGACCGCAACTGGCCCGGCGTGGCGGATTGCGTCGGAGGCTACAGGATCGAGGAGGAGGGGGTGCGGCTCTTCGAACGCATCGACGGGAGCTATTTCGACGTGCTGGGCCTGCCGCTTCCCGAGATCCTCTCCTATCTGGCCCGACGCGGGGTGGTCGAGGGATGACGGAAGCCCGGATCCCGCTGGCGGGTGTGATCGGCCATCCGGTCGCGCATTCGAAATCGCCGGCTCTTCATGGCTACTGGCTCCGGACCTACGGGATCCGCGGGTACTATATCCCGATGGACGTTGCGGAAGCCGACCTGAAGGCAGCCCTCAAGGCATTGCCCAAGCTGGGTTTCGTCGGCGTGAACGTCACGATCCCGCACAAGGAGACGGTGCTCGGCCTCGCCGACCTCATAACCGACCGCGCCGCCCTCATCGGCGCTGCGAACACGCTCATCTTCCGCCCGGACGGCAAGATCCATGCCGACAACACCGATGGCTACGGTTTCACCGAGAACCTCCGCCAGAACGCTCCCGAATGGGTTCCGTCTTCCGGCCCGGCCGCGGTTCTTGGCGCAGGAGGCGGGTCGCGGGCGGTGGTCGCGGCGCTTCTCGAAAGCGGTGTGCCCGAGCTCAGGCTTGCCAACCGGACGCGGCCGCGGGCCGAGGCGCTGCGTGCGGATTTCGGGCCCCGCGTGACGGTCTGGGACTGGCCTTCGGCCGGCGCGATGCTCGAGGGCGCAAGGCTCGTCGTGAACACCACCTCGATCGGAATGGCCGGAACCGACGGCGACGGACAGCTCCGCGTCTCGCTCGATGCGATCGGTCCGGGCACCGTCGTCACCGACATCGTCTACACGCCCCTCATCACACCGCTGCTCGCAGCGGCCCAGGAACGCGGGTGCCACATCGTGGATGGTCTGGGCATGCTGATGCACCAGGCAGTCCCCGGCTTCGAACGCTGGTTCGGCCAGCGGCCTGTCGTCGATGCCGCAACACGCGCGGCAATCCAGGGCTTGCCATGAGACCCTTCGTTCTCGCGCTGACCGGCTCCATCGGCATGGGCAAGAGCACCGCGGCCGGCTTCTTCCGCGAGGCGGGGGTTCCGGTCTGGGATGCGGACGAGGCCGTGGGCCGCCTTTACGGCAAGCGCGGGGCGGCCGTGCCCGAGATTGCCCGCCTCTGCCCCGAGGCAGTGAAGGACGACGCGGTTGACCGGGAGGCGCTCAAGGCATGGATCCTGCGCGACCCCGAGGCGCTGACGAAGATCGAGAAGGCAGTGCACCCGCTCGTCGCTTCGGACCGGGAGGACTTCCTGGTGGGCGCCGAGGCTGCCGAGGAGCCGATCGTGGTGCTCGACGTCCCGCTCCTGTTCGAGACGGGCGCCGACGTGCAGGCCGACGCCGTGCTCGTCGTCAGCGCCCCGCCCGACGTGCAGCGTGCCCGCGTCATGGCGCGCCCCGGAATGACCGAAAAGGCGTTCCAGATGCTGCTCGACAAGCAGCTTCCCGACCGGCAGAAGCGCGAGCGCGCAGACTTCGTGATCCCCTCGACGGACAAGGAATCGACCCGCGCTGCGATCTTCGCCCTTGTCGACCGGCTCAGGACCCTGCACGGCCATGCGTGAGATCGTGCTCGACACCGAAACCACGGGTTTCGAGCCGGACGAGGGCGACCGCATCGTCGAGATCGGGGCGGTGGAGCTTTTCAATCACCTTCCCACGGGTCGCGTCTATCACCAGTACATCAACCCCGAGCGGGCGATGCCGCAGGCTGCCTTCGAGGTGCATGGGCTCGGCGACGAGTTCCTGCGCGACAAGCCGCCATTCCGCGAGATCGCCGCCGCCTTCGTCGAGTTCATCGGCGACGCACGGCTTGTCATCCACAATGCGGCCTTCGACCTGAAGTTCCTAAACGCCGAGCTCGGCTGGCTGAACCTGCCCCCGATCCCGTGGGAAAGGGCCGTCGACACGCTGGCGATGGCGCGCACACGCTTCCCCGGCGCGCCCGCGTCGCTCGACGCGCTCTGTCGCCGCTTCGGCGTGGACAACTCCGCGCGCGAAAAGCACGGCGCCCTCCTCGACTGCGAGCTCCTGGCAGAGGTTTATCTGGAACTTGTGGGAGGCAGGCAGCCGGATTTCGCCCTCGCGCCGGCCGGGGAAGGGGAAAGAAGCGAGGCCGCGGACCTCGATACCGCGGGGCCCTGGCGACCAAGGCCCCGGCCGGCGCCGCTCGCCCCGCGGATCACCGATGATGAGCGTGCCGCGCACGAGGCCTTCGTCGCGCGGCTCGGGGAAGGTGCGCTCTGGCGCAAGTTCGGCTAGCACCGGCAGGAGGCGGCGCGGGCGCGCACGCCTCCCCGTGACGGTGCTGTCTACTGGGTCACATCCGCCTTCGGCTGCGCAGCGGCTGCCCGCCGGGCAAGCTCGTTGCGGTAGAGTGCGACAAAATCGACCACGTCGAGGTTCACCGGCGGGAAACCGCCATCGCGCGTCAGGTCGCTGACGATCCGGCGCACGAAGGGGAACAGAAGCCGGGGGCACTCGATCAGCAGGAACGGATGCAGCTGCGCCTCGGGGACGTTCTCGATATGGAAAACCCCGCCGTATTCGAGCTCGAGGAGGAACAGGGTCTCCCCCCCTGTCCTGTTCTTCGAGGTGACCTTGAACTTCAGAAGCACCTCGTACTGGTGCTCGGCGGAGCGCTTCTTGGCGTCGAGGTTCACGATGACCTGGATCTCGGGGACCACCTCCCCCTGAACGCCCTTCTGCGCCAGCGCATTCTCGAACGACAGGTCACGGATGAACTGTGCGAGGATCTGAACCTTGACCGGCTGCGCCTCGGGAGGCGGTGCCGCCCCCTGGCCGTCCGACCTTTCGCCGGCCTGGCCGTTTCCGTTGCCTTCGGTCATGGTCTGGAACCCCCGGACTGATGTTTGCGCGTTGTCCTATCAGGTCGCCGCCATTGGCTCAATGCCGTGTCCAGCCCGACGGACTGTGGGTCGGCCGCCGGCCGGGCTCGACCTCGTGCCATTCGCCGTCGATCACCGGGCCCGGGTCGATGCCGGCCGCCCGCTCGCCGCGCCCGCCAGCCGTCATGCCAGCTTCGCCGTAGCTGAAGCGTTGCATCCGGATGCGCTTCCCAAGCCAGCGGAAGATCGCTGCCCGCACCTGCGGCACAAGGAGCAGGAAGCCGACCGTGTCGGTCAGGAAGCCCGGTGTCAGCAGGAGTGCCCCGGCGAACAGGATCGCGGCGCCATGCGCAAGCGGGGCTCCGGGGTCCCCGAGCGTCTCCAGCGAACGGCGCAGGTCTGCCAGGGCCTTCAGCCCCTCGCGCCGCATCAGCCACGTGCCTGCAACCGCAGTTGCCAGAACCAGCCCGAGCGTCGGCCAGAGGCCGATGAGGCCGCCCACCTGGATGAAGAGCGCGATCTCGATCAGCGGAACGGACAGGAACAGCGCGAAAAGCCACATCGGCCAGTCTCCGGAAAAGGGGTCCCGGAGTGGACTTGGCCGGGAGCGTCGCTTACATATGATCGGCAGAGCCCGACATAAACCCCACCGCCACGAGGAGCCGATGAGCGGAGCCGTCATCCAACTGCTGGTGCTGGCCGGCATAGCGATCTTTCTGATCCTGCGCCTGCGCAGCGTCCTGGGCACGCGGGAAGGCTTCGAGAAGCCGCCGGTGCAGATCCCGCGAGAGGGATCCGTCCGCGGCCGCGATCGACGCGACTTCGAGGTGATCGAGGGCGGCCCCGATGCCGACATCACCGATTATGTCGCCGAGGGCAGCAGTGCCGCGCGGGCACTGGCCGAGATGAAGCGGGTCGAGCCGGCGTTCGGTGTCGGCGACTTCCTTCAGGGTGCGCGGGGCGCCTACGAGATGATCCTCATGGCGTTCGAGCGGGGCGATCTGGAGCCGATCCGCGCGTTCCTGTCGCCGGACGTCTACGAGTCGTTCCGGGAGGTCGTCGAGGCGCGCGAACGCGAGGGGCTGAAGGTAGATGCAAACTTCGTCGGGCTGCGGGAGATCGCGATCGAGGATGCCGAGTTCCACAAGGACACGAACGAGGCCGAGATCACGGTGCGCTTCCTCGGCGAACTGACCTCGGCGGTGCGCAACGCCGCGGGGCAGATCGTCGAGGGCTCGACCACCGAGATCAAGCGTCAGCGCGACGTCTGGACCTTCGCCCGGACGATGGGATCGGGCGACCCCAACTGGCAACTCGTCGCCACGGGCGGATGAGGCGGGCCCTGGCGGGCGCGGTCATCGCCGGCCTTCTCGCGTCGGGCGGGGCCGGCCCGGCGGGGGCGGACGTGAGCCACCGGATCCTTTCCTTCTCCGAACTCGAGGGATGGGAGGACGACGACCACGCCGCCGCGCTGGCCGTCTTCCTCGAGACCTGCCCCGACCTTCCCGACCCCGAATGGCAGTCGATCTGCGCGCTTGCGACGCAAGCGCCCGCCGCGCGGCAGTTCTTCGAGCTTCTCTTCCGGCCGGTTCTTATCGGCGGCGAGGCCACGGCGCTGTTCACCGGCTACTACGAGCCCGAGCTCGACGGTTCGAGGCGAAGAACGGCGCGGTTCCGGTATCCGCTCTACCGTCCGCCGGGCGATCTGCCGCCGGAAGGCGTCTGGTTCAGCCGCGCCGAGATCGAGGATGGCGGCCTCATGGAGGGGCGCGGGCTCGAGATCGCCTGGGTGGACGACCCGGTGGAGCTCTTCTTTCTCCAGATCCAGGGATCGGGCCGGATCCGGCTTGCGGAGGGGGGAGTCCTGCGGGTCGGCTACGGCGGGGCGAATGGGCATCCCTACAGATCCATAGGGGCGGAACTGGTCCGGCGCGGAGTGTTTGATGCCCACCAGGTTTCGGCCGAGGCGATCCGCGCCTGGGTGCGTCGCAATCCCGAGGAGGGGGCGGAACTCCTTAGGCTCAACCCGTCCTACGTCTTCTTCCGCGAGGTTGAGGGGGTTCCGGCCGACCGTGGTCCGCTGGGCGCGATGAACCGGTCGGTCACCCCGATGAGAACCGTTGCGGTCGACCCGGCGTTCACCCCGCTCGGCGCGCCGGTCTGGATCGAGACAGCCGGCATGGAGCCGCTGCGCCGGTTGATGATCGCCCAGGATACCGGTTCGGCAATCAAGGGCGCCCAGCGGGCCGACATCTTCTTCGGCACCGGCGAGGAAGCCGGCCGCCTTGCAGGCCGCGTCAAGGATCCCGGCCGCATGGTCGTGCTGCTGCCGATCCAGAAGGCCTATGCCCTGGCGCCCGGGGGGTGAGCCCATGGCCAGAAAGCCGCGGCGGCTGCGCCCCGAGGAGATTGCGCTCTGGGAACGCGTGGCGGAAAGCGCGCGGGCGATGCATTCCCGCCGCGCGCCGGAGATCCCGCTTCCGACCGAGGACCCGGTCCCGCCTGGCCCCGCCACGGCACAGGTTCCGCCGCGGCTGCCCACCTTCCGCATCGGCGAGGCGGCTCCGGCACGCGGAAACCGCGTCGTCCTCGTGCCGGGCGTATCCGAGCGTCTCGCCGGAGAGCCCGTGCGCATGGATCGCAAGGCCTTTTCCCGCCTCGTGCGCGGCAAGCTCTCGCCGGAGGCCAAGCTCGACCTTCACGGGATGACGCTTGCCGAGGCGCAGCCCGCGCTCCTCAGGTTCGTGCTGGGTGCCCATGCAGCGGGCCGGCGGCTGGTGCTCGTCGTCACCGGCAAGGGCCGTGACCGCGACGAGGGCGGCCCGATCCCCGCGCCCCGGGGCGCCCTGCGCCATGCCGTGCCGCACTGGCTCTCGCAGCCGCCGCTTGCGCCGGTCGTCCTCCAGGTGACAGAGGCCCATCGACGCCACGGCGGGGGCGGAGCCTTCTACGTCTACCTGCGTCGGCGGAGCTGACGCCTGCGCCTCAGCCGGGCACCAGCTCCAGCGCCGTCCCCGGCCCCCTGCGCGCCGTGACGCGCATCCCCGGGGCACAGGGCACCCAGTCCGACACGGTGCCGTCCGGCCAGACCACCCGCACCTCGGCATCGGTTTCCTGCCCCAGCCCGAAGTGGAGCGGGCCGGCCTGCCCGCCGACATGTCCGCCGCCCACCGTCACCTCGCGCGCCTGCACCCGCCCGCCGGCCCGGACCTCGACCCAGGCTCCGACAGCGCGGCGGTTCGGGCCCTCCTGAAGCGGTTCCACCGCAAGCCACTGGCCGGTCGCCGTGGTCGCGTTCTGCCAGACCTCCATCGGCGCGCGGCGGTTGACCACGACGATGTCTAGCCGCCCGTCGGCGTTCAGGTCGGCGAGTGCCGCGCCACGCGACCGCTCTCCGGTGGCGATGCCGGCCTCGGCCGCGGCCTCCCGGAAACTGCCGTCGGGCTGCTGCATCAGGAGGTTGTTCGGGTCGTGGATCGCGTTCGAAGGCATCTGGTCCACGTTACCCTTGGCGATGAAGAGGTCGGCTCGGCCGTCGTTGTCGATGTCGCCGAACTCGGCGTGCCAGCCGGTCGATGGCCGACCGTCGTCGCCGATGTGCGGGCGCTGGGCATAGGTGCCGACCGAATAGGGCGCATTCTCGTATCCGTCACCCCGGTTGAACTGGAGGAGCTGGTCGCCCATCGAGGTCAGCATCACCTCCGGAAGGCCGTCGCCGTCGAGGTCCTGGCTGGCGATGCCCATGCCCCAGAGCGAGATCTTGGGCCATCCATCTACCTCGGTGCGCGGGCCCAGCGGATCCAGCCGCCACATCTCCTCGTGCCCGCCCCGAACGTAATAGTGCCTGTCGTTCGAGATACGAAGCTCCGGCTCTCCGCTGCGGCGCCAGTCGGAGATGAGCATCGAGAGCGCGCACCATCCGGGCGCGAGCGGAACGGGCGGGCCGTATCGCCGGCCCTCGGGCCGGTGCAGCTCGTTCTCCTCGCAGGCCTCGAAGGGGCCCTCGGGGTTCTCGCGGTCGACATAGTTTCCGACGACAAGCGTCGGGAACCGGCGCCCCGGCTCCCAGGTCGCCGTGAACGCGGTGCTCCAGCGGTCGCCCTGCACGAAGCCCCACTCGGCCGAGGCGTCGGAGAACGCGCAATCAGGGCCGCCCCGCAGAAGCACGTTCGCCCCGACCCGCAGCACGGCGAGATCGAGCCAGCCGTCGCCGTCGATGTCGAGCGGATAGGCGCCGGTCACGCCGGTCAGCTCCGGAACCTCCCCCAGCGCGAAGGCGATGTCGCCGCCCGGCTCCGTCCGGTTGAGGAAGAGGCGTGCGGGGTTCTCGCCGCCTGCGACGAACAACTCGGGCAGCGCGTCGCCGTCGCAGTCGAAGACCGCCACGCCGCCGCCCACGAAATGCTCCCACCCGCCGCCGTAGACATGGGCCACCGGGAGGAAGGCCGACCGGTCCTCGAAACGTGGCCCCGCGGCCGCAGCGCCCGCGGCCAGGAACAGGCCCAGCGTCGCGCCTGCGATCGGGCCGCGCATCACGCGCCCTCCCGGCCGGCGCCGAGCACCGTCTCTGTCACGGCGGAAAGGGCGAGCGCCGCGGCCCCATGTGCCCAGAGCATGTCGCCCCAGGCATGGACCTCGATCCGGGGTGGCGGCCGGTTCGTCTGAAGCATCAGGCTCTCCATCTCGGCCAGCGTGTCGGCGGCATAGAGGTAGTCGTAGCGCATCCGTTCCCCCGAAAGGATGATGAGGCCCGGATCGAACAGGTTGACCACGTTCGCAAGCCCGACGGCAAGATACCGCCCTGCCCGGCGGAAGATCGACCGCGCCGCCTTGTTGCCGGCCTTGGCATGGTCGAACAGGCTCTCGAGCAGCACGCTTACGGGCTGGCCTTCGCGGTGCATCAGGTTGAGGGCTGTCGCCGCCTCGCGGGCGAGCGCGTAGTCGGCGACATAGGCTTCGAGGCAGCCGCGCTGGCCGCAGCGGCAGAGTGCGCCGTCGAGCTGCACCTTGGTGTGGCCGAGCTCGAGGCCCAGGCCGCGCGCGCCCCGGTAGACCCGGTGATTGATGACCATCCCCATGCCGACGCCGTGCTCGATCGTGACCACGGCGAAGTCCGCGAGATCCCGCCCCGCACCGAACCACAGCTCGGCGAGCGCGACGAGGTTGGCGTCATTGTCGACGTGTACCGGTAGGCCGAGACGCGCCGTCGCGGCGCCGGCCAGGTCCGCATAGCGCTCGCGGAGGATCGAGGACCAGTGCACCCGGCCCGCCGCGGCGTCGACGAAACCGGGGACGCCGAGACCGACCGCCGAGAGGGCGCGCCTCTCCACGCCCGCCTTCGCGGCGGTCGCTGCCAGCAGATCGTCGGCCGCCGCGACAAGCTCGTCCAGGCCATGCTCGCCGGGGGGCTGCGGCTGCGCCTCGCTGGCGAGGAGCCTGCCCGCGAAATCCACGATCACGGCGGTATGTTCCCTGTCCGAGAGCTTTATGCCGGCGACGAGATGCGCCTCGGGCCGGACGCCCAGCGCGACAGGCGGCCGACCGCGGCTCGTGTCGCCCTCTCGGGGGGCAGCGACCTCCTCGATCAGTCCGGCCTCGATCAGCTCCGAGGTGATGGCAGTGACCGAGGCCGGGCTGACGCCCAGTTCCTTGGCGATCTGAACGCGCGGGAGCGTGCCGGCGGCGCGGATTCGCTCGAACACCTGCTGGCGCAGCGGCCGGAGCGACTCGGAGTACGGCTGGATCAGCGGTCCGACGCCGGTGCGCTCCGCCTCCCCTGCCGATGTCGCGCCGCCGTAAGGCACCATTTTTTACGGCCTCCGAACAAAAATGGGCGCCATACGCCCAGCTTTCAGCATCTCCCGCACCTGGAATCGCCGCAATGCAGCAAAATCGGCGTAGCTGGCCAGCGCAGCCAACAATGATCGGCAATTTTTATTTTGACAACTGAATTTATCGGCGCCATCTTCGGGCCGTTACGGCGAATCCGCCGAACCGGCCGTGCATGGCCGCGCCATCAGGGAGGTTACATGATGCGCAAAATCCTTCTGGCCGCCGTGGTCGCCACGGCCGGCCTGTCGACCGCCAGCTTCGCCCAGACCGTCGGCGTGAGCTGGTCGAACTTCCAGGAGGAACGCTGGAAGACCGACGAAGCCGCGATCAAGGCCGCGCTCGAGGCCGCCGGCGCGACCTACGTCTCGACCGATGCGCAGTCCTCCTCGGCCAAGCAGCTCTCCGACGTGGAAAGCCTGATCGCTCAGGGCGTGGACGCGCTCATCATCCTCGCGCAGGACGCCTCGGCCATCGGCCCTGCCGTGCAGGCCGCCGCTGACGAGGGCATCCCCGTCATCGCCTACGACCGCCTGATCGAGGACCCGCGCGCCTACTACCTGACCTTCGACAACGTCGAGGTCGGCCGGATGCAGGCCCGCGCCGTGCTCGAGGCGGCGCCGAAGGGCAACTACGTCATGATCAAGGGCTCGGCCCAGGACCCGAACGCCGACTTCCTTCGCGGCGGCCAGCAGGAAGTGCTCCAGGCAGCCATTGACGCAGGCGACATCACGATCGTCGGCGAGGCCTATACCGACGGCTGGCTGCCCGCGAACGCCCAGCGGAACATGGAACAGATCCTGACCGCGAACGACAACAAGGTCGATGCCGTGGTCGCCTCGAACGACGGCACCGCAGGCGGCGTTGTCGCCGCCCTGACGGCGCAGGGCATGCAGGGCATCCCGGTCTCCGGGCAGGACGGCGACCATGCCGCCCTGAACCGCGTCGCCCTCGGCACCCAGACCGTGAGCGTCTGGAAGGATGCCCGCGAACTCGGGAAGGCCGCAGGCGAGATCGCCGTCGCCCTGGCCGGCGGCACCGCGATGGAGGACATCCCCGGCACGGTCAAGTTCACCACGCCGGGCGGCAACGAGGTCAATGCGAGGTTCCTCGCGCCGCTGCCGATCACCAAGGACAACCTCTCGGTCGTGGTCGACGCGGGCTGGATCACCAAGGAAGCCCTCTGCCAGGGCGTCCCTGCGGGTGGCCCCGCCCCCTGCAACTGATCCGGCCGCAACAGGCCTGAACCCGGACGCCCCCGCACTCTCGCGGGGGCGCCCCCTCGGCCGTATCCACAGCCCCTGATCCCCTTCGAGGACCCGCCGATGACCGACACGGCCCGAGTGCCTGCCGCGACACCGCAGAAGCGCAACCTTCTCGAGGCGCTCGAGGTAGATACGCGCCTTCTGGGGATGATCGGCGCCTTTGTCGTCCTGTGCCTGGTGTTCAACTTCATCACCGACGGGCGCTTCCTCACGCCGCGGAACATCTTCAACCTCACGATCCAGACCGTCTCGGTCGCGATCATGGCGACCGGCATGGTCTTCGTGATCGTCACCCGGCACATCGACCTTTCGGTGGGTTCGCTCCTGGCCACCTGCTCGGCCTTCATGGCGATGACGCAGACCGTCTGGATGCCGCAGATCCTGGGGCTCGGCCTCGGGCACTGGGCTCTGACGCCCGGCGCGATCATCGTCGGTCTGATCGTCGGGACGGCGATCGGCGCGTTCAACGGCTGGCTCGTCGGCTACAAGACGATACCCGCCTTCATCGTCACGCTTGGCGGTCTCCTGGTCTGGCGGAACGTCGCCTGGTATCTGACGAACGGCCAGACCATCGGCCCGCTGGACCAGACCTTCCTTCTCTTCGGCGGCACCAACGGCACGCTGGGCGAGACTGCCTCGTGGATCCTCGGCGCCGTCGCCTCGGTTGCCGCCGTCCTCGCCCTGCTTGCGGCGCGGCGGAACAAGATCGCGCACGAGTTCCCCGTCAAGCCGGTGTGGGCGGAGGCCGCGCTGGCGGCGATCGTCGTGGGGGCGATCCTCGGCTTCGTCGCCGTTCTGAACGCCTACGATATCCCCGAAAACCGGCTGCGGCAGATGTTTGCCGCCCGCGGCGAGACCATGCCCGAGGGTTATACCGCGGGCTACGGGCTTCCGATCTCGGTGCTGATGCTGATCGTCGTCGCCGTGGTGATGACCGTGGTTGCCCGCAAGACGCGGCTCGGCCGCTACATCTTTGCCACGGGCGGCAACCCCGACGCAGCCGAGCTTTCGGGGATCAACACGAGGCTGCTGACCGTCAAGGTCTTTGCTATCATGGGCTTCCTCTGCGGGCTCTCCGCCATCGTCGCCTCCTCGCGGCTGACCTTCCACTCAAACGACATCGGTACACTCGACGAACTGCGTGTGATCGCCGCCGCCGTGATCGGGGGCACCGCGCTCTCGGGCGGGATCGGCACGATCTACGGCGCCATCCTGGGCGCGCTCATCATGCAGTCGCTCCAGTCGGGGATGGCGATGGTCGGCGTGGATGCACCGTTCCAGAACATCGTCGTCGGCCTCGTCCTCGTGACCGCCGTGTGGATCGACATCATCTATCGCAAGCGCATGGGGATCAGGACATGAGCGATCGCGGCACCCCCCTCGTCGAGCTGCGCGACATCTCCATCGCCTTCGGCGGCATCAAGGCGGTCGACCATGTCACGGTCGACCTGTACCCCGGCGAGGTCGTAGGCCTTCTGGGACACAACGGCGCGGGGAAGTCCACGCTCATCAAGTGTCTCTCCGGCGCCTACCGGAAGGACTCGGGGCAGATCTTCATCAATGGCAGGGAAGTGGAGATCAACAATCCGCGCGATGCGCGGGCCCACAACATCGAGACCATCTACCAGACTTTGGCGCTGGCCGACAACCTCGACGCCGCCTCGAACCTCTTCCTGGGGCGCGAACTGGTCACGCGCTTCGGCTTCGTGGACGAGGCGCAGATGGAGGCCGAGACCCGCAAGATCATGGCGCGGCTCAACCCGAACTTCCGCAAGTTCGCGGCGCCTGTGTCGGCACTGTCCGGCGGACAGCGCCAGTCGGTGGCGATCGCGCGCGCGGTCTACTTCAACGCAAGGATCCTCATCATGGACGAGCCAACCGCCGCGCTCGGCCCGCAGGAGACGCAGATGGTTGCCGAGCTGATCGAGGAGCTGAAACGCCAGGGCCTCGGCATCTTTCTGATCGACCATGACGTGCATCAGGTAAAGAACCTGTGCGATCGTGCTGCAGTGATGAAGAACGGCCAGCTTGTCGGAATCGTGAAGGTCAACGAAGTGACCGAGGACGACATCCTCGCCATGATCATCGCCGGCAAGAAGCCCGAGCATCTGGCAGCCTGATGTTCATCGGGCTGGACCTCGGGACCTCGGGGCTGAAGGGCGTAGTCATCGACGATGCCCAGGCCCTCCGCGCGGAGGCCACGGCGCCGCTCTCGGTCGCGCGCCCGCACGACGGCTGGTCGGAACAGAATCCGGCCGACTGGATCGGCGCCGCCGAGGCGGTGATGGATTCGCTCGCCGCGCAGGTGCCCCTGGCCGCGGTGCGCGGCATCGGGCTCTCGGGCCAGATGCACGGCGCAACACTCCTCGATGCCGCCGACGAGGTGATCCGGCCCTGCATCCTGTGGAACGACACCCGCGCCTGGGAGGAGGCGGCCGAGCTCGACGGCGACCCGATGTTCCGCCGCCTGACGGGCAACATCGTGTTCCCGGGCTTCACCGCGCCCAAGCTCCTGTGGGTCGAGCGGCACGAGCCGGCGGCCTTCGCCCGCGTGGCGAAGGTGCTGCTGCCCAAGGACTACCTGCGCCTGTGGCTGACCGGCGAACACGTCGCCGAGATGTCGGACGCGGCCGGGACCAGCTGGCTCGATACCGGGGCGCGCGACTGGCACGACGATCTGCTGGCCGCCACCCATCTCGGCCGCGGGCACATGCCGCGCCTGGTCGAGGGCTCGGCGGTGTCGGGCACTCTCCGCCCGGCGATCGCGAAGCGCTGGGGGATGCCTGCGTCCGTGGTGGTCGCGGGCGGCGGCGGCGACAACGCGGCCTCCGGCATCGGCGCCGGCGTGGTGAAGGCCGGGCAGGCCTTCGTCAGCCTCGGAACGTCGGGCGTGCTTTTCGCCGCGACCGAGGGCTACCACCCCGATCCGGCGACCGCCGTCCACACGTTCTGCCACGCGCTCCCGGCCACGTGGCACCAGATGGGCGTCATCCTTGCGGCGACCGATGCGCTGAACTGGTTCGCCCGGCTGGTGGGCGAGGAGCCCGCCGCGCTCACCGCGCAACTCGGGCCGCTTCAGCCCCCCGGCGACACGCTGTTCCTGCCCTATCTCGGGGGCGAGCGCACGCCGCTCAACGATGCCCGCATCCGCGGCGCCTTCGTCGGGCTGGAACACGCCACGGACCGGGCCGCGGCCACGCGGGCGGTGCTGGAAGGGGTCACCTTCGCGCTCCGCGATTGCCGCGACGCGCTCGCCGCGACCGGCACCGGGTTCGACAGCCTCCTCGCGCTCGGTGGCGGCAGCCGTTCGGACTACTGGCTGAAGGCGATCGCGACCGCGCTCGGCCAGCCCGTCAGCGTCCCGGCCGACGGCGACTTCGGTGGTGCCTTCGGCGCCGCCCGCCTCGGCATGATGGCCGCCACCGGGGCGGGCGCCGAAATCGCGACGCCCCCCGCCATCGCCCGCCGGATCGACCCTGATCCGGCCCTGTCCGCAGCCTTCGACGCGGGCCACGCCCGCTATCGCGCAGCCGCAAGAGCCATCGGAAGCCTGACATGACCGACTTCTTCGCCGGGATCGCCCCCCTGCGCTTCGATCCGAACGCGACGACCGATCTCGCCTTCCGCCACTACAACCCGGACGAGGTTGTCATGGGCCGGCGGATGGAGGACCACCTGCGCTTCGCCGTGGCCTGGTGGCACAGTTTCGCCTGGCCGGGGACCGACCCCTTCGGCGGGCAGACCTTCCTCAGGCCGTGGTTCGGCGATGGCATGGGCCAGGCGAAGATGAAGGCCGACGCCGCCTTCGAGATGTTCGAGATCCTCGGCGTGCCGTTCTTCTGCTTCCATGACGCCGATGTCCGCCCCGAGGGCGCCACCTTCGCCGCGAGCAAGCGCAACCTCGAGGAGATCGTGGACTACATCGGGGCGAAGATGGAAGGCTCCCGCACCCGGCTGCTCTGGGGCACGGCCAACCTGTTCTCGCACCGCCGCTTCATGGCGGGGGCGGCGACGAACCCCGATCCCGACGTCTATGCCTATGCCGCCGCGACGGTGAAGGCCTGCATCGACGCGACCATGAAGCTCGGCGGCGAGAACTACGTTCTGTGGGGCGGGCGCGAGGGCTACGAGACGCTGCTCAACACCGACCTCGCGAAGGAACGTGCCCATGCCGGCCGCTTCCTCCAGCAGGTCGTGGAATACAAGCACCGGATCGGCTTCAAGGGCACCATCCTGATCGAGCCCAAGCCGCAGGAGCCCTCCAAGCACCAGTACGACTACGACGTGGCGACGGTCTACGGATTCCTGAAGGACTTCGGTCTGGAGAAGGAGGTCAAGCTCAACATCGAGCAGGGCCATGCGATCCTGGCCGGTCATTCCTTCGAGCACGAGCTGGCGCTTGCCGCGTCCCTCGGCATCTTCGGCTCGATCGACATGAACCGGAACGACTACCAGTCGGGCTGGGACACCGACCAGTTCCCCGACAACGTGCCCGAGATGGCGCGCGCCTACTACGAGGTGCTGAAGGCCGGCGGGTTCACCACGGGCGGGACCAACTTCGATGCCAAGCTGAGGCGGCAGTCGCTCGACCCCGAGGATCTGATCGCCGCCCATGCCGGGGCGATGGATGTCTGCGCCCGGGCGCTGAAGGCCGCCGCCGCGCTTCTTGAGGACGGCGCGCTGGAGCGGGCGCGCGCCGAGCGCTACGCGGGCTGGGAAACGCCTGCTGCCCGGGCGATGCTCGACGGCGACCTCGCGGCCGCCGCGGCACGGGTCGAGGCCGAGGGCATCGAGCCCCAGCCGCGCTCCGGGCGGCAGGAGCGGCTCGAGAACCTCTGGAACCGCTTCGTCTGAGCGGACCCCGGGCGGGGGCCGGCGCTATGCACCGCGCCGGCCCTGCCGGCGTCCGTTCCACCGTGCCGTCAGCTCCGCATTGATCGCGCCGCCGAGAAGCACGGCCCAGACCGAGAGATAGAGCCACATGAGCAGCGCGATCACCGCGCCGATCGATCCGTAGATCCGGTTGTAGCTGTCGAAGTTGGCAAGGTAGGCCGAAAAGGCGAAGCTGACTGCCGACCAGGCGAGCGCGGCGACGATCACGCCGGCGCTCACCCACCGGTGTTCGACGTCCTGCAGGTTCGGTCCGAAACGGTAGAGGATCGAAAGGCAGGTCAGGACCAGGAGGAACATCGCCACCCAGGGCAGGATGCGCAGCACCAGCCCCTCCACCGGTCCGAGCGCCACGTAGCTCAGCGCGAGCGGCACCGCGATGATCGTCACCAGCCCGACGAACAGGGCGAGTATGAGGGCGAGCGTCATCAGGATATCGACCGCATAGCCCCAGAGCAGGCCGCGCGGGGTGGCCCGGTGCACGACGTCAAGCCCCTGGATCAGCGCCGAGACCCCCGCCCTCGCCGAGAACAGCGCGACCGCGACCGAGACGAACGTGGCCCAGCCCAGTGTGGCGCGCGGGGTCGCAAGCAGCCCCATGACCTGCTCGTGGACCAGCGCCGCAGCGTCGGCGGGCAGGAATCGCTCGGCCACCAGCAGGTATTCCTCGATCACCGCGGGGTCGGCCACAAGGCTCCAGATCGCCACGCTCGCCGCAAGTCCGGGGAATACCGCGAACATGGCGAAGAAGGCGCAACCCGCAGCGACAAGGCCGAAGTGGCCCTCGCCCACACGCCACCAGACGTCCACCAGGAAATCCCGCAACTCGCGCAGCTTCTGCATCATCGCACGGACTGTGCCCTGCGGGCGGAGTGCGCGCAACTTGCGGCTGGCCTGCCGTGGTGGAATGGTTGCGCGAACCCGGAGGATTCCGATGAGCTACACCCCTGATCCCGACCGCTATTCCCGCATGGTCTACCGCCGCTGTGGCCGCTCCGGCCTTCAGCTTCCGGCGATCTCGCTGGGGCTCTGGCACAACTTCGGCCACGACACCCCGCACCAGGTGAAGCGCGACATGTGCCGCACCGCCTTCGACCACGGCATCACGCATTTCGACCTTGCGAACAACTACGGCCCGCCCCCCGGCAGCGCCGAGGAGGCGTTCGGCGAGATCCTCAGGACCGACTTCCGAGGCTACCGCGACGAACTCGTCATCTCGTCGAAGGCGGGATACCTGATGTGGCCCGGGCCCTACGGCGAATGGGGCAGCCGCAAGTACCTGATCGCCTCGTGCGATGCCTCGCTGAAGCGCATGGGGCTCGACTATGTGGACATCTTCTACTCCCACCGCTTTGACCCCGACACGCCGCTCGAGGAGACGATGGGCGCGCTCGATCACATCGTGCGCTCGGGCAAGGCGCTGTATGCGGGGATCTCCTCCTACAACTCGAAGCGCACCCGCGAGGCAGCCGCGATCCTCAAGGAGCTCGGCACCCCCTGCCTCATTCACCAGCCGTCCTACAACATCCTCAACCGCTGGGTAGAGCGCGACGGGCTGAAGGACACCCTTGCAGAGCTCGGGATCGGGTCGATCGCCTTCACGCCGCTGGCGCAGGGCATCCTCACGGGGAAGTATCTGAAGGGCATCCCGGCGGGCAGCCGCGCCGCCCAGGGCAAGAGCCTCGACCCGGCGACGATCACGGAGAGCGCGCTGGCCTCGGTGCGTGCGCTCAACGCGGTCGCGGAGCGGCGCGGCCAGACGCTCGCGCAGATGGCGATCGCCTGGGTTCTTCGCGGTGGCGGCATCACCACGGCGCTCATCGGCGCCTCGCGCCCCGAACAGATCGTGGAATGTTGCGGCGCGATCGGGAACCTCGACTTCACCGATGCGGAACTTTCCGAGATCGACCGCATTTCCTCGGAGGAGGATATCAACCTCTGGGCCCGTTCCAGCGAGACGGAGTGATTGGAGAAACCGGCCTCGATGGGCTATCGGGGAAAGGGTGCAACCGGGGGGCAGCGCATTGACGATTCGGCCGAGACTGGGGCTGGCCGTTGCAGCATTTGCTGCAGCCCTCGCCCTGTCGGCTCCGTCGGGCGGCGCACAGCAGGCGACGCTCTCGGCCCCCGGCGCATCGGAGGATCTCCTCCGGACGCTCCGCGGCGCATCGGTGGTGCTCGGCCGCCTGGCCGAGGGCCCCGCGCCCGCTTCAGACATCGTTGCGGCCGCACGGGCCGACTATGCCCGACTTCTCGGGACGCTCTATGCGGCAGGCCACTATTCCGGCGTCATCTCGATCCGGCTCGACGGGCGGGAGGTCGCCGAGATTCCGGTGCTCGACAGTCCTGACCGGATAGGCCGGATCGACATCGTGGTGCAGCCGGGGCCGCCCTTCCGGTTCTCGCGCGCCGAGGTGGCGCCGCTCGCGCCCCGCACGGAGCTGCCCGAGGGATTTGCCCCCGGTCAGCGCGCCAGATCCGGCCTGATCGAGCAGGCGGCGCGCGCGGGCATCGACGGCTGGCGCGACATCGGCCACGCCAAGGCCGACCTTGCCGGGCAGTCGCTCACGGCCGACCACGGCAACGCGACGCTCGACGCGCGCCTGAGGCTCGACCCCGGCCCGCGCCTGCGCTTCGGGCCGCTGACCGTGCGCGGAAACGAGCGCGTGCGAACCGAGCGCATCCGCGCCATCGCGGGGCTTCCCGAAGGCCGGGTGTTCTCGCCCGAGGCGCTGCGCCTTTCCGCGGAGCGCCTTCGCCGGACCGGGGCGTTCCGTTCCGTCACGCTGAGCGAGGCGGAACGGGCCGGGCCTGGCGATCTTCTGCCCATAGAGGCACTCGTGGTGGAAGAGCGCCCCCGTCGCTTCGGAGTCGGGGCCGAACTCTCCTCGTCCGAGGGCCTGAAGCTTTCGGGCTTCTGGTTCCACCGGAACCTGCTCGGCGGGGCCGAGCGGCTGCGGTTCGACGGCGAGATCGCCGGGATCGGCGGCGACACGGGCGGCGAGGACTACCGGCTTGCCACCAGCTTCTCGCGCCCCGCCACGTTCGAGCCTGACACGACCCTGACCTTCAATGCCTCGATCGAGGACCGTTCCGAGCCCGATTTCGACATCCGCGCGTTCGAGGTGGGCGCGGGCCTTGCGCGCATCTTTTCGGAGGAGTTCTCGGCCTCGCTGGGCATCGGCTACCGCGAATCCCGGGTCGAGGACTCCGGCGGAACCACGAACTTCCGCCTGGTCACGTTTCCGGCCACCGCGACCTGGGACCGGCGCGACGACAAGCTGAACCCGACCGAGGGCTTCTATCTCGACGCCCGGATCACGCCGTTCCTCGGCTTCGACCGCACCGGTTCGGGGGCCCAGATCCGGGGCGATGCGCGGGTCTACCGCGGTCTCGGCGAGAGCGACCGCGTCGTGCTTGCGGCGCGGCTGCAACTCGGCGCGGTGGTCGGGCCGACGCTGCTAGAGACCCCGCGCGACTTCCTCTTCTACTCCGGTGGCGGCGGCACGGTGCGCGGCCAGCCCTACCAGTCGCTCGGCGTCAACGTGCTGCGGAGCGGCTCGGTGCGCACGGGGGGCCAGCAGTTCATCGGCCTGCAGACCGAGGCGCGCGTTGCGGTGACCGACCGGATCGGTGCGGTTGCCTTCTTCGACTGGGGCCAGATCCGCGCGGTGCCGGACGCGCCGGCCGAAGATCATGCCGGTGCGGGCTTCGGCCTCCGGTACGACACCGGCATCGGCCCGATCCGGTTCGACGTCGGGGCGCCGGTCGGGGGAGGCGGCGACGGCGTGCAGTTCTACATCGGCATCGGTCAGGCGTTTTGAGGCGGGCGCGGACATACCTGGCGGCACTGCTGGCCTTTGCGGTCGGCCTCATCGCACCAGCCGCCGCGCAGGAGGCCGACGAGGCCGACCGCGGCTTCATCCAGCGCCTGCTCGAGGAGAACCTCTCCGGCGTCGGCCGCGAGGTGCGGATGACCGGCTTCCGCGGCGCGCTGTCCTCGCGCGCGACGATCGACGTTCTGACCATTGCCGACGGCGAGGGCATCTGGCTGACCATCCGCGACGCTGCGCTGCAGTGGAACCGGGCGGCCCTCCTCCGGGGCAGGGTCGAGATCGGTGAGCTTTCTGCCGGCGAGATCGTGGTGGCGCGGGCGCCGGTCTCGTCGCCTCAGCCCGGCCTGCCGGATCCGGCAGCGCAGCCTTTCCAGCTGCCCGAGCTTCCCGTCTCGGTGCGGATCGGCACGGTAAGGGCGGGCACCGTCACGCTCGGTGCGCCGCTGCTCGGCGAGGAGGTCGCCGTGTCGCTCGAGGGGACGGCACGGCTCGAAGGCGGCGAGGGGGCTGCACAGCTCGCCGTGCGCCGGATCGACGGCACGGAGGGCGCGCTGACGCTCGACGCCAGCTTCGTGAACGCGACCTCGATGCTCGATCTGTCGCTCGACCTGACCGAGCCGCAGGACGGCATCGCCGCACGGCTCCTGAACCTGCCCGGTCGACCGGCTCTCCAGCTCACGGTCGACGGCGAGGGGCCTCTGTCTGACTTCCTCGCGGAGATCTCGCTGCGCAGCGACGGCGAACCAAGGCTGAGTGGCACCGTGGAGCTGATCGCCGACGATCCCCCCGAGGGATCGCCCCAGACGGGGCGCGACCGGCGGTTCATCGTGGATCTCGCCGGCGACGTCGCCCCCCTGTTCCTTCCCGAGTACCGCGAGTTCTTCGGGCCGGATGTGAGACTTGCGGCCGAGGGCCGCCGGACGGCGGCGGGGGAGACGGTGCTTTCGCAGCTGGAGCTGCGCGCGGCGGCGCTGGCGCTCGACGGCACGCTGACACTCGCCGCCGACGGCCTGCCCGAGGCCTTCGCCCTCTCGGGGCGGATCGCGTCGCCGGGGGGCGGGCCGGTGCGGCTTCCCGTGGCGGGTGAGCCCATGGAGGTTGCGGCCGCCGATATCGACGTGACGTTCGACGCTGCCCGCGGCGACGCCTGGACCGGCCGCGCTCAGGTCGTGGAATTCCGCCGTGGCGAGGACCGGGTCGCCCGGCTGCGCCTCGATGCCGGCGGCGAGATCGCCCGCGGCGAAGGGCGCCGGGTCACCGCGGCGCTGACCCTTGCCGCCGAGGGCGTCGCGCCCGCAAGCGCCGAAGTCGCAGAGGCGCTCGGCCCGGACGTCTCCGCCGAAGCATCCCTCGACTGGCAGGAAGGTGCGCCAGTGACCTTCCGCCGCCTGGCGCTTGTCACCGCGAACGCCCGGCTTGCCGCGCTCGGAACGCTCGGCCCGCTGGCCGAGGGACTTCCCCTCGACCTGCGCGGATCGGCCGACGTTGCCGACCTCGGCGTGCTTTCGGGCCTTGCCGGGCGGCCGCTCGGCGGTCGCGTGGTGGTCGGGCTGAACGGCTCGGTCACGCTTCTCGACGGGCGGTTCGATCTGCGCGTGGGCGGGGTCGGGCGCGACCTTTCGACCGGGATAGAGCAGCTCGACCGCGCGATTGCAGGCCAAAGCCGGCTTACCCTCGATGCCCGCCGCGACGAGGAGGGCCTGACGCTGCGGACCCTTCGGATCGTTACGGCCGAGGCGGACATAGCGGCCTCCGGTCAGGCGCGCCAGGGTGCGACCTCGCTCGACGCCAGTGCGCGGCTGGCGGAGCTTTCCCGGGTTGTTCCCGAACTTTCGGGGCCGGCCACGCTGGAGGCCCGTGTGCGCGAGACCGCGCCCGGCACCTACGATGTGACGGCCGAGGCGACCGGGCCGGGCGGCGCCAGGGCGACCTTCGCCGGCACGCTGGTCGAGGACGCGGCGGGATCACTCACCGCCAATGGCAGGCTCGCCGGCGGCGTGGCCGACGTCTCGGCCTATGCGCGGCTTGTCGGTCAGCGCATCCGGGGCCGTGCCGACCTGACCTTCGAGGGCTCCGCCGCGCTGACAGAGGACCGCTTCGACGGCACGCTCGAACTGACGGGGCAAGGGCTCGGCATCGGCCAGCCCACCGTTGACCGGCTGCTTGGGGGAGGCCTCCGGCTGTCGGCCGCGGCCGCCCGCGCGGGCGACGTGACCACCGTTCGGCGGTTCGACCTCACGACCGGCGAGGGCAGCGTCAGCGTTGCCGGGACGCTCGGCCGGGTGGAGGGCCGGCTCACCGGCGAAGCCCGGCTCCGCAATGTCGGCATCTTCGCGCCCGACTTCCCCGGACCTCTGTCGGCCAGCGGCACGGTCAGCCGCACTGCGGGCGGACGCTGGGGCGTGGACGTGCGAGCCGAAGGTCCGGGCGGCACGACTGCCGTGGTGAACGGCAGCGCCGCGCCCGATCTCTCGACTTTCGACCTGCGGGCGCGGGGCAACGCGCCGCTCGGCTTCGCCAACGAAGCGATCGCGCCCCGGGCGGTGCGCGGAACGGCGGCCTTCGACCTTGCGCTGAACGGGCCGCCGCGCCTCCAGTCGCTGTCGGGCCGGGTCACGACACAGGGGGCCCGCCTCGTCGCGCCGGTCTACGGTGTGGCGGTGGACGGAATCGCCGGGTCGGCAACGCTGGGCGGTGGCCGCGCGACGGTCGACCTGTCCGGCGCCGTCGAGGGCGGGGGCCGCGTCGCGGTGACCGGTGGCGTCGGCCTCGAGGCGCCGTTCGATGCAGGGCTTCGCATCGCGCTGGCGTCGGCGAGCTTTTCCGAGCCCGACCTGTTCCGGACCACGATCACCGGGGACATTTCCCTGACCGGGCCCCTGACAGGGGGGGCGCTGCTCGGTGGCGTGCTCAATCTGGGGGAGACGGAGGTCAGGATCGCCGACACCGGCCGCGGCGCCGGCGGCGAGCTCGAGGGACTGCGGCATCTGCGCGAGCCGCCCGACGTGCGCCTCACCCGGCTGCGGGCAGGCTTCGTCGATGACGGAGGGGGGCCGGGCAGCGGCCGTCAGGCGCGCCCGCTCAGGCTCGACCTCCTGATCAATGCGCCGAACCGGATCTTCATCCGTGGCCGCGGGCTCGACGCCGAACTCGGCGGCAGCCTGCGGCTGGCAGGAACCACGGCGGCGGTGGCGCCGCAGGGGCAATTCGACCTGATCCGCGGCCGGCTCGACATCCTCGGGCGGCGGCTCGCGCTCGACTCCGGTTTCGCGCGGGTCGAAGGGTCGTTCGATCCCTGGGTCCGGCTCGTCGCCACGACGGAAGCGCAGGACATCACGGTGCGCGCCGTGGTCGAAGGCCTTGTCTCGGAGCCGGACATCCGCTTCGAAAGCTCTCCCGAACTGCCGCAGGACGAAGTGCTGGCACGGCTGTTCTTCGGGCGCGATATCTCCCAGCTTTCGCCGTTCCAGGCGGCGCGCCTCGCCTCGGCCATCGCCGAGCTGACCGGGCGGGGTGGCGTCGGGATCGTGGGGCGGCTGCGCGAGAACTTCGGCCTGGACGATCTCGACGTGACCACCGACCAGAACGGCAACGCCGCCCTCCGCGCGGGCCGGTATCTCAGCGAGAACGTCTACAGCGACGTGACGGTCGGTTCCGACGGAAAAGCCGACATTTCGATCAACCTCGATCTCTCGCGGTCGCTTACAGTACGAGGGTCGGTCGATTCGGAAGGCGAGACGGGAATCGGCATCTTCTTCGAGAGGGACTACTGAGCCATGAGAGCGATCGTTGCGGCGATACTCCTGGCTGGCACGGCATCGGCGGCGGACCTGCCCGCGCCGGTGACCGATGCAGATTACCGGCCAGTGCGCCCGGAGGAGGCGAAGCTCGGCCAGTTGCTGTTCTGGGATCCGATCCTGTCCGGAAACCGCAACATCGCCTGCGGGACGTGCCACCACCCGAAGTTCGGCACCTCCGACGGGCTGTCGCTCGGCATGGGCGAGGGCGGGCGCGGGCTCGGCCCGGAGCGGGTGCCCGACCCGGCAAATGTTCCCGAGCAACGCATCCCGAGGAACGCCCCCGCCCTGTTCAATCTCGGAGCGCACGAGTTCACCGTCCTGTTCCACGACGGGCGCATCGAGGCCGATCCTTCGCGGCCGTCGGGCCTGAGGACGCCGCTCGAGGACGAGATGGTCACGGGCTTCGCCTCCCTGCTGTCGGCACAGACGATGTTCCCGGTCCTGTCGTCCGACGAGATGGCCGGGCACTACTCGGAGAACGAGATCAGCCAGGCGGTTAGGCAGGGCCTGATCACGGGAGAGGGTGGAGCCTGGAGCCTGATAGCGGCCCGGGTCGAGGCGATCCCGGAGTATCGGGCGATGTTCGAGACGGTCTATCCCGAGATCGCGGCCGGACGCGAGATCCGCTTTACCGACATCTCCAACGCGATCGCGGCCTTCGTGGAGCACGAGTTCCGCGCCGATGGCTCGCCCTTCGACTCCTTCCTGCGCGGCGAGGGGACGCTGCCGCCGGAAGCCATGGCGGGGTTGGAGATCTTCTACGGCCGCGGGGGCTGTTCCGCCTGCCACGCGGGCAAGTTCCAGACCGACCACCGCTTCCATGCGATGGGTGCGCCGCAACTTGGCCCCGGCAAGGCCGAGCGCTTCGAGCGGCACAGCCGCGACGTGGGGCGGATGCGGGTGACGAACGACCCGGCCGATGCCTATGCCTTCCGCACCCCCTCGCTGCGCAACGTCGTCCATACCGGGCCGTGGGGCCACGCGGGCGGCCACAGCGATCTGGCCGGATGGCTGCGGCATCACATCGACCCCGCGGCCGGGCTGTCGGTGTACAAGCCCGATGCGACCCTGCCCGCCTTCGAGCCGGCCAAGCCCGACTGGGCGGTGCTCGAGAGCCCCGAGGAGATCAGGGAGATCGCAGTGCGGGTCGAGCGCGTGCCGCTGTCCCTGTCGGATGGCGAGATCGCAAGCCTGATCGCCTTCCTTGACTCCCTGACCGATCGCCAGGCGCTGGACGGCCGCCTCGGCATTCCCGAAAAGGTGCCGAGCGGGCTGCCAGTGGACCGCTGAGGCCTTCCGTGTCCGGTGGATCGTTGCGGGTGGTGCAAGCGGCCCGTCACGATGGGATTTGGTGAAGATGGCCGCCTGCCTTAGCCTAGGACGCGCGGATCCGATCCGCGTATCAAGGGGACAGGACCCATGCAGACGATCAAGCTTTCGAAGAAGTCGCGCGACGCCGCGGATGCCCTCTTCTCGCTCTACAAGGAGGGCAAGGTCTTCGGGAAGAAGCGCGAGGTGCTCAGGACCTGCGAGGTCTATCAGGCGCTCGACGCCTTCGCGGATGCTGCCGGCAAGGATCTCGCCAAGCAGATCGGTGAGGTGGACGAGGGCTACGGCAGCGGCGAGATCCTTTACAACCTCAAGGTCGTCTTCACCCGGCGCGTATCGAAGTACTACTGCGCTGTGGGTGTGCACGACTACGATGCCGGCGCAAGCTACTACCTCGGGATCAGACGCTGCTGAGGCCCAGGGCGGTTGCGCGGGGGCCGGACTTCAGAAGTCCAGGTTCTCGACGCTGAGCGCGTTCTGCTGGATGAACTCCCGCCGGGGTTCGACGACATCGCCCATCAGCTTGGTGAAGATGTCGTCGGCCTCGGCCAGATCGTCGATCTTCACCTGCAGGAGTGTGCGCGCCTCTGGGTCGAGCGTGGTTTCCCAGAGCTGATCGGGGTTCATCTCCCCGAGCCCCTTGTATCGCTGGAGCGTCAGTCCCTTCTCTCCTTCGTCGAGCACGGCCCTGAGCAGCTCGGTCGGCCCGTGCACCGGGGTCGCCCGATCCTTGCGGACGAGCCGCGCCGGATCGCGGTAGACGTCGCGTGTTTCGGCCGAGACGGCGGCAAGGCGACGCCCCTCGCCCGACCGCAGCACCGCGCCGTCCAGCGTGCGGATTTCCTCCACGCCCCGGAGCACCCGGGCAACCCTGATCCCGTGGTCCTGCGTGATCCGCCCGTTCCAGCCGCGCTCGTATTCCAGTGCGACGAGGTCGAGCCGGCGGGCGACCGCGTCGGCCACGCCCTGAAGGTCCGAGTCCGCCCGCCCCGCGTCGAAGGCGCCGGCGAGTGCGGCCTGTTCCAGGACGTGGCGGGGGTAGTGGGTCGGGAACGCCTCCAGAATCCGCTTGAAGCTGCGCGCTGCCTCGACGACGCGTGCGAGGTCTGCACCCGCGATCTCCTCGCCGCCCTTCAGTTGCAGCACCGCCCCCTCGATCCCCTGCGCGAGGAGATAGTCCTCCAGTGCCGACTGATCCTTGAGGTAGACCTCGGACTTGCCGCGGCTGACCTTGTAGAGCGGCGGCTGCGCGATGAAGAGATGCCCGTGCTCGATGAGCTCCGGCATCTGCCGGAAGAAGAACGTCAGAAGCAGCGTGCGGATGTGCGCCCCGTCCACGTCCGCATCGGTCATGATGACGACCTTGTGGTAGCGCAGCTTCGACAGGTCGAATTCGTCGCGCCCGATCCCGGTGCCGAGCGCGGTGATGAGCGTGCCGATCTCCTGGCTGGACAGCATCCGGTCGAAGCGTGCGCGTTCCACGTTCAGGATCTTGCCGCGCAGCGGCAGGACCGCCTGGTTGTGACGCGAGCGGCCCTGCTTGGCCGAGCCGCCGGCGCTGTCGCCCTCCACCAGGAACAGCTCGGACTTCGCGGGGTCCTTCTCCTGGCAGTCGGCAAGCTTGCCTGGCAGCGAGGCGACATCCATTGCCGTCTTGCGCCGGGTCAGCTCGCGGGCCTTCCGCGCCGCCTCGCGCGCGAGGGCCGCCTCGATGATCTTGCCGACGATCAGGCGGGCTTCCTGAGGGTGCTCCTCGAACCACTCGCCGAGCTTCTCGTTGACGAGGTTCTCGACCGCCGGCCGGACCTCGGAGGACACGAGCTTGTCCTTGGTCTGCGACGAGAACTTCGGGTCCGGCACCTTGACCGACAGCACGCAGGTCAGCCCCTCGCGCGCATCGTCGCCGGTGAAGCTGACCTTCTCCTTCTTGGCGATCCCGGAGGACTGGGCATAAAGGTTGATCGTGCGCGTCAGCGCGCCGCGGAAGCCCGCGAGATGGGTGCCGCCGTCGCGCTGGGGGATGTTGTTGGTGAACGGCAGGACCGTCTCGTGGTAGCTGTCGTTCCACCACATGGCGCATTCGACCCCGATCCCGTCTCGTTCGCCCGACATGTAGATCGGCTCGGACACGAGCGGTGTCTTGGAACGGTCGAGGTAGCGCACGAACTCGCGCACGCCGCCCTCGTAGAACAGCTCTACCCTGAGGGGTTCGGCGGGGCGCTCGTCGGTGAGCGTGATGCGCACGCCCGAGTTCAGGAAGGCAAGCTCGCGCAGGCGCGTCTCGAGCGTCTTGAACTGGTAGTCCAGGTTTGAGAACGTCTTGGTCGAGGCAAGAAAACGCACCTCGGTGCCACGCTGGCCGTGGGCGTCACCCACGACCCGGAGCGGCTCCACCGTCACGCCGCCCTCGAAGCGCGCGAAATGCTCCTTGCCGTTGCGCCAGATCCGAAGCTCCAGCCAGTCGCTGAGCGCGTTCACGACGCTGACGCCCACGCCGTGCAGGCCGCCCGAGACCTTGTAGCTGTTCTGGTCGAACTTACCGCCGGCGTGCAGCTGCGTCATGATGACCTCGGCCGCGCTCACGCCCTCTTCCTTGTGGATGTCGACGGGGATCCCGCGGCCGTTGTCGCGCACGGAAACCGAGCTGTCGGGATGGATCGTGACCGAGACCTCCGTGGCATGTCCGGCCAGGGCCTCGTCGATCCCGTTGTCGACGACCTCGTAGACCATGTGGTGCAGGCCCGAGCCGTCGTCCGTGTCGCCGATGTACATGCCCGGCCGCTTGCGGACGGCCTCCAAACCCTTGAGAACCTTGATGGATTCGGCGCCGTAGTCGTCGGGCGTCCGTGCTGCTTCAGCCATGCTCGCGCAGTCCTGCCTTGTGTGTCGAGTTTATACGAGATCGTGGGGGCAATGTCACGCGCACGCCACAAGATTTGGTGGTTGGGGCGATGTCCGCAAGACGGATCAGAGGAAGGGTATCGCAAGTCCCACGAGGATCAGCAGACCACCCGCGATGCGGTTCACCCTGGCAAGCGCGGCAGGCGAGCGCAGCAGACGCCGTGCCCGGTCGATCATCAGCGCGAGCGCGAGGTTCCCGGCCAGCGGGACCGCCATGCTGAGGCCGCAGATCGCCGCGATGTCGGGTGCCGTCACGTGGCGAAGGTCGAAGAACCCGGGCAGCACGCCCATGTAGAACAGGATCGCCTTGGGGTTCCCGACGATCACCGCCACGCCCGCGGCGAAGCCCGCCCACATGCCAGGCCGGGTCAAGCGCCCGTCGGTCGCGACAGGCCGCCCGGCATGGCGGATCAGCAGCCATCCCATCCAGAGAAAGATTCCGGCGGCTACCCATTTGAGCACCCCGAGGAAACCGCCCCAGACCGACGCCACCCACGCGACGCCGAGGATCGCCAGCAGCGGCCAGAGGAAGTCGCCCACCGTCACGCCGACGGCCAGTGGCCAGGCCTGCCGGAACCCGCCGGAAAGCGTTCGCGCCGTCAGCGCCACCCAGACCGGACCCGGCGTGATGAACAGGACGAGAAGCGCACCCGCGTAGAGACCGAGCTGGGAGAGCGTGATCGTCATCGGCTGACCACCTCGGACCCGCCGCCGGCGTCGCGCACCTCGAAGCGCTGCGCTCGGTCGCCGAGGGCCTCGAAGAGTTCGGGCCCTGTCCCGGTCATCCAGGCCTGAGCCCCGAGCGCGCAGACCTCGTCGTAGAGCGCCGCGCGCCGGCCGGCATCGAGATGTGCGGCGACCTCGTCCAGCAGCAGGATCGGGGGAGCACCGAAGTCCTCCGCAAGCGCTCGGGCATTGGCCAGGACCAGCGAGAGCAACAGGGCCTTCTGTTCCCCGGTCGAGCACTGCCCGGCAGGAAGGCCCTTGGCCGCGTAGGACGCGGCAAGGTCGGCCCGGTGGGGCCCGACGAGCGTGCGCCCCGCCCTGAGGTCGGCCGCGCGCGAGGCTGCAAGCGCCACGGCGAGGTCCTCCTCCGGATCCTCGGGCCCGCCCTCGGGGCCGACCAGCGCGAGGCTCGCGGCGGGAAAGGCCGTCTCCGCCCCCGCCTGCGCCGCAAGAAGCCGTGCGACCGACGCGGCCCTGTTCTCGCGCACCGCCGCGCCTGCGCCTGCCATCTGCGCCTCGAGCGCGTCGAACCACCGGGGGTCGGAGACCTGATCCCGCAACAGCCTGTTGCGTTCGCGCATCGCCTTCTCGTAGTCGAGCACCGCCTCGGCGTGGTTCGGCTCGAAGCTCATCGCGATCCGGTCAAGGAACCGCCGGCGGCCGTCGGCGCCTTCGGTCCAGATCCGGTCCATCGCCGGCGTGAGCCAGACGATCCGCGCGATCCGCCCCAGCGCCACCTGCGCCGCGGACTTGCCGTCGATCCTGACCTGCCGCGCCTCGCCCGGCCCCGCCCAGGTCTCGACTTCATGGATCTGGTCCAGGCTCTGGAGAACTGCCGCCACCTTCCACCCCAGCCCCTCGGGCCGCCTTGCCAGCTCGTCGGGGGCGGCGCGCCTCAGGCCGCGTCCGGGCGAGAGGAGCGATACCGCTTCGAGGAGGTTCGTCTTGCCCGCTCCATTCGGCCCGTAAAGCGCAACGGGCGCACCGGAAAGCCCGATCCGGGCAGCACGGTGACTGCGGAAATGCGACAGCCGAAGCTCCGTAACGGCGAGCCGCACCGGACCTGCCCCTTCATCCTGTCCGAAATACTCCCGGGGGCGCGGGGGCAGGCAGCCCCCGCTCCGCCCGCCTTCACACGCGCATCGGCATCACGACATAGACTGCGGAGGTGTCGTTCCCCTCGCGCATCAGCGTCGGGTCGCCCGACGAATTGAACAGGAACACCGCGTTCTCTCGGTCGACCTGGCTCGCGATCTCCAGCAGATACTTTGCGTTGAAGCCGATCTCGAGCCGGTCGTCGCCGTAGGCGACGGCCAGTTCCTCCTCGGCCGCGCCACTGTCCGGCGCGTTGACGGAAAGCACGAGGCGATCGTCGTCGAGCGCGAGCTTGACCGCGCGCGAGCGTTCGGACGAGACCGTCGCGACCCGGTCCACCGCTTTCGCGAACTCGGCCGCGTCCACCTCCAGCCTGCGGGAGTTGCCGGTCGGGATCACGCGGGCGTAGTCCGGGAAGGTGCCGTCGATGACCTTCGAGGTCAGCGTGATCTCGGGCGTCGCGAAGCGCACCTTGGTCTCGCTGACCGAGACGGCGATCACCGCATCATCGTCGTCGAGCAGCTTCCTGAGCTCGCCCACGGTCTTGCGCGGGACGATCACGCCGGGCATGTTCTCCGCCCCTTCGGGCAGCGGCGCGTCTATCCGCGCCAGCCGGTGCCCGTCGGTCGCCACGCACCGCAGCACCTTGCCGCCCTCGCCCTGGGCCACGTGCATGTAGACCCCGTTGAGGTAGTAGCGTGTCTCCTCGGTCGAGATCGCGAACTTCGACTTGTCGAAGAGCCGCCGCAGCACCGGCGCGGGGCAGGAGAAATTGGCCACGTATTCCGACGAGGCCATCACCGGGAAGTCCTCCTTCGGCAGGGTGGCGAGCGAGAAGGTCGACCGGCCCGCCGTCACCGTGAGCCGTCCCGCCGCGCTGTCGTCCGTGAGGTTGACGAGCGCCCCGTCGGGCAGCTTTCGCACGATCTCGTGCAACGTGACGGCATTGACCGTTGTGGCGCCGGCGCGTTCGACATGGGCCTTGACCTTGTCCACCACCTCGATGTCGAGGTCGGTCGCGCGGAAGCTGACGGTGTCGCCCTCGGCCTCGATCAGCACGTTGGCAAGGATCGGGATGGTGTTGCGCCGCTCCACGACCGACTGTGCCTGGCCGACCGCCTTGAGCAGCGTGCCGCGTTCGATGCTGATCTTCATGTCCGCCCCCCGAGCCCGGCGGCGGTCCGCCGGGCACACTCCACTGCCGGAACGGCAGGATTAGCCGATTGACACGGCGGCACAAGAGCCTTCGGGGAGAGCGGCAGGCTCAGCTCTCGAGCATCCGCCGCAGCATCTCCACGTCCTCGGCAAGCTGGGCGTCGGTTGCCATCAGCGCGTCGATCCGTCGGACGCCGTGCATGACCGTCGTATGGTCGCGCCCGCCGAAGCGGCGGCCAATCTCGGGCAGCGACCTGGTGGTGAGCTGCTTGGACAGCCACATGGCGATCTGCCTCGGACGGGCGATCTGGCGCAGCCGCTTCGGACCCAGCATGTCGGACAGCCGGATGTTGTAGTGCTCGGAGACCTTCCGCTGGATCTCCTCGACGGTGACCTTGCGGTCGGACTGGCGCAGGATGTCCGAGAGGCAGTCCTGCGTGAGGTCCAGCGTGATCTCCTTCCCGACCAGCGAGGCAAAGGCGAAGAGCCGGGTCAGGGCGCCTTCCAGGACGCGGACGTTCGTGGTGATCCGGTGGGCGAGGAACTCCAGCACGCCGTCCGCAAGAACGAGGCCCTTGTACTGGCGGCGGTAGAACTCGGCCTTCTGCTGGAGGATGCCGAGCCTGAGCTCGTAGTCGGTCGGGTGCAGATCGACCACGAGGCCGCACTGGAGGCGGCTCTTGATCCGCTCCTCCAGATCCTTGATCTCGCCCGGCGCGCGATCGGCCGAGATGACGATCTGCTTGTTCTGGTCCACGAGCGCGTTGAACGTGTGGAAGAACTCCTCCTGGGTGCTGTCCTTGCCGGCGATGAACTGCACGTCGTCGACCATCAGGACGTCCACCGAGCGGAACAGCGTCTTGAAGGACATCATGTCCTTGTCCCGCAGCGCCTGGACGAAGCGGTACATGAACTGTTCCGCAGAGAGGTAGACGACGCGCAGGTCTGGACGGCGGGTCTGCAACTCCCAGGCGATCGCATGCATCAGGTGAGTCTTGCCGAGGCCGACGCCGCCGTAGAGGAAGAGCGGGTTGAAGGTGACCGGGCCGCCTTCGGCGACGCGGCGCGCCGCCGCATGGGCGAGCGCATTGGGCTTGCCGACGACGAAGCTCTCGAAGGTGAAGCGGGCGTCGAGCGGCGCGCCCGGCAGTTCGGCGTCGTCGGCCGGCTGACGGCTCTGGCGCCGGCCCGATCGCGGGGCACGCGCAGGCTCATCGGACGCCTCGGGAGCGGCATCGGCGGCGGCGCTGAACTCGAGCCTCTTGACCCGTACGCCGGAGCCCGCGAGGAGCCGCAGGATCTGGTCGCCATAGTTGCGCGAAACCCAGTTGCCGACAAAGGTCGTGGGGACTTCGAAATGCGCCACGTCGTTTCGGAGTTCGGCGAACCTGATCGGTTCGATCCAGGTCGTGAAGTTGTTCTGTCCGACCGTCCGGCGCAACTCGGCAAGCACTCGTCCCCAGGTCTCTTCGGTCATTCTTCCTTGCCCATCAGTTCCTGTATCTCTTGCGCGGCCGCGGACGTTGCGCCGCTGCCGCACGAAACACATGACCAAGGGCCCGCCGCGACATGGCGGCGAGTGGCGCTGGACGCCGGAATGCGGGCCGATCCCCGCATCTCTTCTCCGTGCCGCAGTGCGGCCAGCCGGACCGAAACCGAACCCTGTGCGCGCGGCATGGCAGGCCGCCTCGCCAAGAGCCTCGGGACACGGGCAGGAAATGCCCCTATGCATCCCGATCGCACGAGCATCTCGCTCAGTTGCAGCAAAGCGTCGCGGGCGGGTCCCTCAACCGCCCGACGGCCTCCTGCCCGTGCCTGGTCCCGTGTCCCCCCAAGACGACGTGAATCGCAGGAGCCAAGCTATCAAGGCGATTCCGAGAGCCGCAACAGAACTTCGCGCTTGACTCATTGATCGGCGGAACGAATCCCGAAGCCCTTGCAAGCCTGCATCACAAGGCATCGCCGGGCGCTGCGGCCCGCCTTCCGCGCAAAAGGAAACGCCGCCCGGGGGGCGGCGTGCGGCGTTCGCGGGTGGCGGCCCTTTCAGCCGCCGAGCGCCTTGACCCGCGACGAAAGGCGCGAGATCTTCCGGGCGGCCGTGTTCTTGTGCAGCACGCCCTTCGTCACCCCGCGCATGAGCTCGGGCTGCGCTGCCTTGAGCGCCTCGGCCGCAGCGGCCTTGTCGCCCGAGGCGATCGCCTCCTCCACCTTGCGGAGGAAGGTGCGGATGCGCGAGCGGCGCGCGGTATTCACCGCCGTGCGGCGCACGACCTGGCGGGCGCGTTTCTTCGAGGAAGGCGTGTTGGCCATCTGGTTTCCCACTCTCCGGGTCTGTCATTGCAACGGCGCACGAGACCCGGAATCGCGGACCGGATGATTCTGGCCTGGAGCGGGCCTCACGCGCATGTGGCGCGGTGCAATAGCGGAAGTCGGCAGGCTTGGAAAGCCGAAAAGCGCGGTCAGCGGTCGCGGAACTGCGCCTCGCGCTTCTCGAGGAAGGCGGACATGCCTTCCTTCTGGTCCTCGGTGGCGAAGAGCGCATGGAACAGACGGCGCTCGAACAGCAGCCCCTCGCGCAGGGTGGTCTCGTAGCTGCGGTTGACCGACTCCTTCACCGCCATCGCGGTCAGCATCGACTTCTCGGAGATCTTCCGGGCCGCGGCCATCGCCTCCTCGATCAGCTTCTTTGCCGGCACGACCCGCGAGACGAGGCCCGCGCGCTCGGCCTCGGCGGCATCCATGAAGCGGCCCGTGAGCGTCATGTCCATCGCCTTCGACTTGCCGACGAAGCGGGTGAGACGCTGGCTGCCGCCCAGGCCCGGCATGGTGCCGAGGTTGATCTCGGGCTGGCCGAACTTGGCGGTGTCGGCCGCTATGATGAAGTCGCACATCATGGCAAGCTCGCAGCCGCCGCCGAGCGCGTAGCCCGAGACCGCGGCGATGATCGGCTTGCGGCAGCGCAGAAGGCGCTCGCTCTCATCGGTGAAGAGGTCTTCGGTGAAGGCGTCGACGAAGCTCTTGGTCGACATCTCCTTGATGTCGGCACCTGCCGCGAACGCCTTTTCCGAGCCGGTGATGACGAGGCAGCGCACCTTGTCGTTGCTGTCCGCCTCGGCAACGGCACGCGACAGCTCGCCCAGGAGTTCGGTGTTGAGCGCGTTCAGCGCTTCCGGGCGGTTCAGCCGGATGAGGGCGACATAGTCCTCGATCTCGACGACGATGGTCTTGTAGGCCATGCGGACATCCCCCGGGGTCGTTGCGCCGGGGCGGACTCCTAGCAGCCCCGGCGCAGGGTTCAAGCGGTGATCGACGCCTTACCGCTGGCAGGCCGGGCAGTAGAACGACGAACGCCCCGACTGCACGATGCGCGCGATCCTGCCGCCGCAGCCCGGCGCGGGACAGGGCTGGCCCTCGCGGTCGTAGACGCGGAAGGCGTGCTGGAAATAGCCGAGCTCGCCGTCGGCCTGGCGATAGTCGCGCAGCGACGAGCCGCCCGCCTCGATGGCCTCGGCCAGCACCTCGCGGATCACGGGCATAAGCGCTGCGACCCGTCGCGCGGCAATCCGGCCGGCCTTGCGCCGGGGCGACAGACCGGCGCGGTGCAGCACCTCGCAGACGTAGATGTTGCCGAGGCCCGCCACCACGCGCTGATCGAGCAGCGCCGCCTTGACCGGCGTGTTGCGGCCCCTGAACCGCGCGACGAGGTAGTCTTCGTGGAAGGCGTTGCCGAGCGGTTCGGGGCCGAGGCCGGCAAGCAGCCAGTGCGCCTCTGCGCGCTCGGTCGGAACAAGGTCCATCGCGCCGAAGCGGCGGGCATCGTTGAACGTGATGCGCGCTCCGCCCTCGATCTCGAGAACGACATGGTCATGCGGCGAGGCCGCAGGATGTCCGTGGTGGAAATCGCCCAGCATCCGCCCGGAGACGAGGATGCGGCCCGACATGCCGAGGTGCACAAGCAGGCTCTCGCCCGAGTCGAGGTCGGCAAGGATGTACTTCGAGCGTCGCCGGAGCGAGAGCACTCGCCGTCCCGCCAGCCGCTCGGCCATCCGCTCCGGCAGCGGCCAGCGCAGGTCGGGGCGTCGGACATCCGCGGCGAGGATCGCGCGCCCCTCCATCACGGGCGCGAGGCCGCGGCGAACCGTTTCGACTTCGGGCAGTTCGGGCAAGGACTTCTCCCCACGGGTCGAGAGGGTCGCATTGCAGGCCCCCCCGGGCGGCCTATAAGAAGGGGTGGTTTGCGCGGGACGGCAAGGGGCGATGGCGGAAGACCGGGGCAGGACGACCCATTTCGGCTACCGGGAGGTCGCCGAGGATGCCAAGGCCGGGATGGTGCATGGCGTCTTCTCCAGCGTCGCATCGCGCTACGACCTGATGAACGACCTGATGAGCGCGGGCGTCCACCGGCTGTGGAAGGACGCGATGATGGACTGGCTCGCACCCCGCCCCGGCCAGCGGCTGCTCGATGTCGCGGGAGGCACGGGCGACATCGCCTTCCGCTTCCTGCGCCGGGCGCCGGGAACCGAGGCGGTCGTGCTGGACATGACCGAGGCGATGCTGGCCGAGGGCCAGCGGCGCGCCGAAGCCGGCAACCTGGCCGACCGGCTGACCTGGGTTGCGGGCGATGCGATGGCGCTTCCGTTCCCCGATTCAAGCTTCGATGTCTACACGATCAGCTTCGGCATCCGGAACGTGACACGCATCGAGGACGCGCTGGCCGAGGCGTTCCGGGTCCTTCGCCCCGGCGGCCGGCTCATGGTGCTGGAGTTCAGCCGGGTGCCGAACCCGGCGCTGCAGTGGGCCTACGATCGCTATTCGTTCAACGTGATCCCGGCGATGGGCAAGGTGGTGACCGGCGACCGCGACAGCTACCAGTACCTGGTCGAGTCGATCCGCCGCTTCCCTGACCAGGAGACCTTCGCGGCCATGATCCGCGCGGCGGGCTTCGAACTGGTCAAGTACCGGAATCTCACGATGGGCGTCGCGGCCCTCCATTCGGGGTGGAAGCTCTGAGAGGACCGCACAACATCTGGCGGCTGGTCCGCACGGGCGCCACGCTCGAGCGCACCGGCGCCATGGGCGTGGTGCTCGAGGCATTCCATGCACCGCCGCATCTGCGCCTGGCGGCCCGGCTGCTCGGCTGGCCGTTCAAGTGGCTGGGCCTGCGGGGCGACCCCGCGATGCCGCCTGCCACCCGTGCGCTGACCGCGCTCGGACCCGCCTACATCAAGTTCGGCCAGGTGCTTTCGACGCGGCCCGACGTGGTCGGCGACGATCTCGCCGCGCAGCTCCGGGTGCTCCAGGACCGCCTGCCGCCCTTCCCGACCGCGACGGCCAAGGCGATGATCGAGGCCGAGCTGGAGGTACCGGTCGACGAGCTCTTCAGCGAGTTCTCCGAGCCCGTGGCGGCCGCCTCGATCGCGCAGGTCCACCGGGCCCGGCTGGCCGATACCGGCGAGGACGTCGCGGTCAAGGTCCTCCGGCCGCGGATCGAGAAGGCGTTCCGGAAGGACATCGATGCCTTCTACCTTGCAGCCTGGCTGATCGAGTTCCTGTCCCCCGCCTCGCGCCGGCTGCGCCCGACCGACGTGATCCGGCACTTCGAGGGCGTGGTCATGGGAGAGCTCGACCTTCGGCTCGAGAGCGCGGCCGCGGCCGAGTTCGCCGCCAATACCGCGCGCGATGCCGGCATCCGCGTGCCCAAGCCGCACTGGTTCCTCTCGTCGCGCAACGTGATGACGCTGGGCTGGGCCGACGGCATCCCGATGGGCGAGGTCGAGGCGATCCGGGCGGCCGGCCACGACACCGACGCCCTCGGGGAGCGGGTTCTCCAGCTCTTCCTGCGGCATGCGCTGCGCGACGGTTACTTTCACGCCGACATGCACCAGGGCAACCTCAAGGTGGCGCCGGATGGCGAGATCGTCGTCTACGACTTCGGCATCATGGGCAGGCTCGACGACTACACGCGGCGCGTCTACGCCGAGATCCTCTACGGCTTCATCCGCAAGGACTACCGCCGTGTTGCCGAGGTGCACTTCGAGGCAGGTTACGTGCCGGCCGACCGCGACGTGGACGAATTCGCCCGGGCGCTGAGGTCCGTGGGCGAGCCGATCTTCGGGATGGACGCCACGCGGATCTCCATGGGCAGGCTGCTGGCCTACCTGTTCGAGGTGACCGAGCGCTTCGGGATGGAGACGCGGACCGAGCTCATCCTCCTTCAGCGCACGATGGTCGTGGTCGAGGGCGTGGCGCGCTCGCTCAATCCCACGATCAACATCTGGAAGGTCGCGCAGCCGATCGTCGAGGACTACATCCGCCAGAACGTCGGTCCCCGGGCGCTGGCCCGGGATCTTGCGCGCACGGTGCGGGTGCTTGCGCGGTTCGGGCCGAAGCTGCCCCAGCTCGCGGAGGCCGCGCTGATCCGCCAGACCGCGCCCGAGCCGGCGCCGCCACCCCGCAGGCAGCGCCTGCGGGATGTCGCGTTCGCGGCCCTCGGCGCCGCTGCAGGCGCGGCCGCGGTGCTTGCCGCGCTCTGGCACTGAGGGACGGCACGGCAAGGGCATGCGGAAGGGTGCTTGCCGGCCTCGGCTGGAGCGGAACGCGAGCTCCCTGCCGGTTGTCAGCCCGGCTGACGCAGGGCCGTGACCGAAGCGGCCGGCAGGGTCGTCCCGCCCGCAAGAACCACCGTGGGCTGTCCGCCCTCGATCCGTGCCTCGGTCACCCGGCTGTAGACGGCTGGCGTCGAGCTGGCGACAGGCACGCCGTTGGTGAAGCTCACGAGCTCGAAGCTGTAGATGCCGGGAAGGACGGGACTGCCGCCCGCGCCGGTGCCGTCCCAAACCGTCGGCTCACGCGACGCGGTCGTGGCGAAGCGGCCGACCTCTCGGCCGTTTTCGTTGCGAACGACGAGTTCGGCGCGGTCTGCCCCGGGGGCGGGGCTCGGGTAGAGCGTCACGGGGGTTCCGTCGTAGAGAACCGGCGCCTCGGCGCGCGCCTCCATCCCCACCCAGCCTGCGATCTGCGCGATGCCGCCGCCAAACTGCGCGGCGAGGCCCTCGAGCAGCTGGTTCGTGCGAACCTGCTGCTCCACACCGGAGAATGTCGCGAGCTGAACCGCGAACTCGTCCGAAGGGGTGGGGTTCAACGGATCCTGGTTCTGGATCTGGGCCGTCAGCATCTTCAGGAAGGTCTGGAAGTCGGAGTTGATCGCCGTCGGCCGCGCCGTGGCGCGTCCGGCCGCGGCGGCAGAGGTCGAACTGGCTGTCGGGGCGATGTCCATGTGGGGATCCTTCTAGAGGCGGAGGTCAAGGCCGCCCGCATGTGCCCGCCGAAGCGACGTTGGGGCGTGGTGCCGGTGGGTGCCGGAGCCTGCTGCGGCGTCCTCCCGCCGGGCGCCGGCGGCGGGCTCATAGCCGTGTGCGCCTGCCCGCGTGTCCTGCGAGGGCGTATCGCCGCCGAACTGGAACGTCACGCCTCCGTAGCCGGCGGCGCGCAGGTCACGCGCGAGGAGGTCGGCATGACGACGGAAGAGGTCGAGCGTCTCCGGCCGCTCGGCGGTGATGTGCACGGAAAGTCCGCCCTCGCCACCCGACAGCCCGAGGCGCACCGGACCGAGCTCTGCCGGGTCGAGCAACAACTCGACGCTGCCGTCGGGCGCAAGCGACATTGCAGCGGCGACCTGCTGCACGGCGCCTACCGCCGTCTCCTGCCGGGCGGAGGGCACGGCAGAGGAAGCGTCCGCACCGGTCGGATCGAGCGGGCCGCGCGGTGCCGCCTCGGCCACCTGCAGAGCCATGCTGTCTGCCGCGGGTGCGGAGACGCTTGTCGTCCCCCCGTCTCCGCCAGCGGGCGGGATCGGGGCTGCCGGTTCGTCGCCCGCGGATCCCTCTCGCGCTGCGGGGAGCGCAGGGTCGGCGTGAGCTTCCATCCGGGGCGCTTCCAAGGCAAATGCAGTCTCGGATCGGGCGACGGGCGACGCGGGGTCAAAGGCGGCGGCCAACCGCGTCGCCTCCGTTGCGGGAAGGGTCACCACCGCCGGAATGCGGGGCTGCGCCGAAGCCTTTGGGGCAGCGTGCAGACCTTCCCGCCCGGTCGGCGGCGTGGCATCAGGTCGGACGCCGGCAGGCTCGGCGGTCCGCACCTCCATCCGTCCCTCCGGCAGCTCGACCACCTGGCCGGCGGCAGTCCCCTCGGCCGCCGCGTCGGCTGGCCGTGCCGCTGGTCCAAGGGCTGTTCCTGCGGGGAACGCTTCCGATCGCCGATCCCCGCCGATCAACCCTTCGACGGTCCGCACCGCACCGGCGGTGAAGCAGAATCCCGGGGTGTCCGGCGTAGCCAGCGCAAGGGATAGGCCCTTGGTCCGTTCTGGTGCATCGCACGGCCTGGCCTGGCCTGGCGGCATCGGCGTCGAGTCGATTGCGATGGAAACCCTGGCACCGGCGGACAGCGCCGCCGCGTGTCCGGCAGCAACCTCGGCGGCGGGCGTCCGGGTGCTGCCGCCAAGGGCTTGCCGACCAACCGCGCCGTCCGCCGCCGCTCCCTCGACGCCGGGCCGTTCGATGTCTGCGCAGGGGGCGTTACCGTTGATGCTCCGGTGAAGTGCGCCAGTAACGTTCTCCGCGCCGCGGACCGGCCGCGCGGAACCCGGGGCAGGTGCTTCCACGTCCACCGCGCGCTCTCCCGCAATTCCAGACAAGGCGGCCCGCTCCCGGTGAGGTCCTCCGGCAGGCGCTTGGAGAGCCGGTGGCGACTCGCCAGTTGTCGGCGCGGCGTGGAGTGCTCCGAGCCGGTCGGCCGGGCGCGGATCCGCGACGGCCATTGCCGGTCGCATATCAAGGCACCGCCGGCTTTCCGCGCCGTTGCCGGCAGGGGGCGAGCCGGGGGCAGCAGCCCGGTCATCAGCCATCCTGCTGGCCGGAGGGCCCGCCCGTGTCGCCCGATCCGCGTGCAGGGGCAGCACATCGCCGGCCGTCGGCGCCACCGCGCTGTCTAGTGGTAGCGTAGTCTCCGGGGCGCCTGGGGCTTCGTCCGGCGCAGGCGCTGCATCGTTTCCCTGGGCCCGCGGTGGTGGCGCTGCGGGATCGGCATCGGTGCGCCACAAGGGCACGTCGGATCCGGTCAGCGGCTCGGCGGGTGCCACGTTGCCGGTGACGAACGCCAGCCCCCACAAGAGGCCGGGCGCAACGTCGGGCCCGACGTCCGGCGGGCGGATCGCGGCCCGTGGTGATGGGGCGGCATCATCGACCTCCGGAGGCGCGAAGGGTTCGAAGCCCGGCGCCCCCGAGTCGGTGTCTTGCGCCGCGATCACGCGGAACGGGTCCGGCAGGCACGATTCGGCACATTCGCCCAGGCGCATAGCGGTCTCCGGCCTTCTGCCAGGTTCGGCTCCCCCGATACGCCGCAGGCCGTTACCGCTTCTTTACGCGGATGACGCTATCGGATGCCGGATGCAGCGAATTCGAGAGAGTGCCCATGATCCCGAGCCTTCCTGCCTCCGCCTTCCCGCCGCGCGCTTCCGCGGCGCAGGCCCCGACCGCACAGCCCGGCAGAGGCGACGAGGCACTGCGTGCCGCGGCGGAAAGGCTCGAGGCGACCTTCCTTGCCGAGATGCTGCGGGCGGCAGGCGCCGGCGCGCCCCGAGAGAGCTTCGGTGGCGGACCAGGCGAGGAGCAGTTCGCGTCGTTCCTGCGCGAGGAACAGGCGCGCGCCATGGTAAGTGCCGGTGGCATCGGGCTCGCCGAGTCGCTGTTCGAGGCTCTCAAGGAGCGCTCCGTTGACGGGGCCTGACGCGGCAGACACCCTGCGCCTGCTGCTCGAGGATGAGCGGGCGGCGCTTCTCTCGGGGGATCTCACGGCCCTGCCGCGGCTCATCGCAGGAAAGGAAGCGGCGCTGGAAGCATTCGCGGCGGCGGAGCACCCGGCACCCCAGGTCGTCCTGGAGCGTCTGCGCGACCAGGCGGCGCTGAACCAGACCCTGCTCGACGCCGCGCTGCGCGGGGTGCGTGCCGCGCAGGAGCGTCTGGAGGCCGCGCGGAATGGCGGACCGCCGCTCAGCACCTACGACGCCCGAGGTCGGGCCGCGACGCTGCCGACCGGGCAAACGCGAGTCGTGCGCCGCGCCTGACAAGCCTCGCTGCGGCGGAATACGGAAGGTTTCTCTCGAATCCTACGGATCTGGCCGGGCGACCTTAGGCTTCCCTTAGCGAATGGCGACGAGCCTCGCGGCTGCATCCAGAGCGGATGGCGCAGCGCCGGGTCGCCGGTCTGCCGCACCGGTCAGAAGGCCGTCCATGCCGCCGAAGGGCGGTTCCCGAAACTCGGCGCAAAAGCGCCGCCGGACCAGAGGAATTCCCATGTCCAGCATTCTGACCAACACCAGCGCGATGGTCGCCCTCCAGACCCTGAAGGGCATCAACGCCAACCTGTCCAAGACCCAGGACGAGATCTCGACCGGCAAGTCGATCGCCACGGCGCGCGACAATTCCGCGGTCTGGGCGATCTCGAAGGTGATGGAATCCGACGTCAAGGGCTTCAAGGCCATCTCCGACAGCCTTTCGCTCGGCCAGTCGACCGTGACGGTCGCACGCACCGCGGCAGAGACGGTCGCCAACCTGCTGACCGAGATCAAGGGCAAGGTCGTCGCCGCGCAGGAGGCGAACGTCGACCGCCAGAAGATCCAGACCGACATCTCGGCGCTGCGCGACCAGATCAACGCCGTCGTGGGCGCCGCGCAGTTCAACGGACTGAACCTCGTGTCCGGGACAGAGGACGTGAACATCCTCTCCTCGCTCGACCGGGCGCCGAACGGCACGGTGACGGCGTCGAACATCACCATCGCACGGCGAGACCTGACGACCGCCGCCGGCGTCCTGGGCACCGGCACCGACCTGTCGGCGAATGCGACGCTCTCGGCCTCGGCGGCCACCAACGCGGGCAACACGGCAACGATCACGCTTGCCGCCGACACCGACGTCAGCGGTGATTCGTTCGAGATCTCGGTGGGCGGGGCGACCGTCTCCTTCTCGGCCGGCCAGTTGACCGGGGATCAGGATGCGGCGGCCAGCGCCATCTCGGGCGCGATCAACGCGCTCGGGCTCGTCGGCGTCACGGCCTCGGCGTCGGGCGGGGTCATCACGCTTTCCTCGACCCGCGCGTTCGAATCGGTCGCGGTTGCCGGCACGAAGAACGGCGGGGGCACGGGGATCACGCTTTCCGGAAGTTCGATTGCCGAACGTGCCGAAACGCTGACCTTCTCCGGCTCCGCCGCGGTGAACGAGGGTGACGGCTACCAGATCACGGTGGGCGGAACCTCCTTCACCTATGTCGCCGGCAAGGGCGAGACCTTCGAGGACGTCGCCCGCGGTCTCAAGGCGGCGGTCGATGGCGGCCGGATCGACGGCGTCACCACCCGGGTGGCCCAGAACAACTCAGGCCAGTGGCAGCTGAAGATCGACAACAACTCCGCGACCTCGCTCTCGCTGACGCGGGCGGGGGCAGCAGGCGGGCAGGCCTCGGGTGGCCTCTTCGGGCTCGGGGGCATCGACGTGACGACGAATGCCGGCGCCGAGGCCGCGCTCGGCAACATCGAGACGCTGATCGCCAAGGCGATCGATGCCTCGGCCTCCTTCGGCTCGGCGCAGGGGCGCATCGACAACCAGGCGAGCTTCATCGGCGCGCTGACCGACTCGCTCCGCGCCGGCATCGGCACGCTGGTTGACGCCGACATGGAGGAGGCCTCGGCCCGTCTCCAGGCGCTTCAGGTGCAGCAGCAGCTGGGCATCCAGTCGCTCTCGATCGCCAACCAGCAGCCGCAGTCGATCCTGGCGCTCTTCCGCTAGGCGCATGAGGCGCCGGGGCGCGGGCCGACCCGCGCCCCGGACTGCCGCCGGTGCAGGTGCCGGCAAAGACCCCCCAGCCTTTCGGAAGGAAAGCCTCGTGAACGCCACCCAACTGGCCCGAACGGCCTACGCCACACCGGGCGCGCCGGTCCGCAGCGGACGGTCCGCCGAATACGAACTCTTCGCCCGCGTCACCCGCCAACTGCGCGAGGCGATCACAGGGGAGGCGCCGGGCCCCGCGCCTCGTTCGGCTCCGACCGTTGCGCGGCTCGCCCGCGCGCTCCACGAAAACCAGCGGCTCTGGACGGTGCTGGCCGCCGACGTCGCCGACGACGGCAACGGTCTTCCGCGGGAGCTCCGTGCGCGCCTCTTCTACCTCGCGGAGTTCACCCGGGTGCATTCGGCCCGGGTGCTTCGGGGTGAGGCATCGGCGGGCGTCCTCATCGACATCAACACCGCGGTCATGCGCGGGCTCGCCCTGCGGGAGGGCGCGGCATGAGCGGCCTTGTCCTCAAGCTCGGGCCGCGGGAGCGGGTTCTCATCAACGGCGCAGTCATCGAGAACGGCGATCGGCGCTCGCGCCTCTCGATCATGACGCCGGGCGCCAACATCCTGCGCCTGCGCGATGCGATCCACCCGGGTGAGGTGACGACGCCCGTCCGACGGGTGTGCTACATCGCCCAGCTCGTCCTGTCGGGCGATGCCGAGCCGGCAGAGGCGCGCCACCAGCTCCTGCGCGGGATCGAGCAGCTCAGCCAGGTGCTCACCGATCCCGACAGCCGCGCCTGGCTGACGGCCGCGACCGAGGCCGTCCTCTCGTCGCAGCACTACCAGGCGCTGAAGGCATTGCGCGCGCTCCTGCCGCGGGAGGAGCGGCTGCTCGCCGTTCCTGCGCGGTGACAGGAGGTATCGGGCGGTGACCTTCCAGCCGGTCATCCCGATGTCGGGCTACGCCGGCTGGCGCTTCCTGTCGCGCACCGCCGATACCCAGCGCGCGCTTGTCGCCCAGGCCCCCGCGACGCAGCGCGAGACCGCCGCCTTCCGCGAGCGTATCGGCAAGACCGCCAGCGCCGATGCGCTGGTGGCCGACCGCACGCTTCTGAGGGTGGCGCTCGGAGCGTTCGGGCTCGAGGCCGATCTCAACAACCGCGCCTTCATCCGCAAGGTGCTGGAGAGCCCGTCGTCCGACCCGAAGGCGCTGGCGAACCGTCTGGCCGACAAGCGCTATCTCGAGTTCGCCCGTGCCTTTGGCTTCGCCGAGCCGGGTGGCCCCTTCACACGCCGCCCCGGCTTCGCCGACCGGATCGTGGCCGCCTACGAGACCCGCCAGTTCGAGATCGCCGTCGGCGGCAGGGACGAGGAAATGCGCCTCGCGCTTGTTGCCGACCGCGAGCTCGCTGCCCTCTCGTCGCGGCGGGGCACGCCCGATGCGCTCTGGTTCTCGGTGATGGGCAATCCGCCGCTTCGCCAGGTGTTCGAGACGGCGCTGGGCCTGCCCGCGGCGTTCGGCGCACTCGACATCGACCGCCAGCTCGAGGTGCTCCGCGACAAGACCGAGCGCGCGCTCGGCGACGGCGAGATTGCCCAGTTCGCCGACCCGGGAAAGCGCGAGGATCTCGTGCGGCTGTTTCTCGTCCGCGAGGAGAGCCGCTCCTCCGCCTTTGCCGCGCCGGGCGCGGCGGCGCTGTCGCTTGTCCGGGCGATCCCGCGGCCTCGCGGGCTTATCGGCTAGGGTCCGCGTGAAAGCCGGCCCCTGCCGCGATGCGCAGGACGGCGGCGCCCGCCGTGCTGCACCGGCGCCCCAGCTGAGAGGCGTCGCATCCGCTTGGCGAAGTCAGCTCTTCCGGGTGACGCGCGGGCTTCCGCCGCGTGGCGGCGACGCCACATCAAACCCGATCGGTCCGCGGGAAGGATCGCGGACGCATCGGGAGGTGCGTTACGGGCCCGAGCGCATGCTGTCCCGCTGCGCCCTTCGCAGCACCCGACCGGGCGCTGCGATGGTCCCGCCCGCGCCCCCGGGTGCGAGGACCGGTTCCCGGCCCGGGAAGGGGCGCGCCCGGGACGTCTCAGGGTGCGGAAGGTCGGCGCACCGGCCTTGGGAGTGGCCGCACCCAGACCTCGACGCGGCGGTTCACGCGGCGCCCCCAGTCGCTGTCGTCGCAAGCCATCGGAAGCGCCTCGCCGAAGGCGAGCGCCCGGAACGCCAGCCGGCCGTGGTCTGCCGTGTCGGCCAGCGCCCGGACGGCGGCCATGGCGGTCTCCGCCCGTACGCGGGAAATCCGGAGGTTCGCCGCGGCGCTTCCCTCTCCATCGGAGAAGCCGACGAAGAGGATCTCGTGCCCGTCGTAGACCCCGGCTTCCAGCGCCTCGGACAGCTGGATCGCGCTTCCGCGCGACGGCGCGTCAAGCCCTGCGGCCCCCGGACGGAAGCGGAAGGTGTGGCTCAGCCGGTCGGCTCCCGCGAGCGCGCGAACCATCCCCTGGAGGTCGTCGAGGCTCGTCTCGCCGCCCGCAGCGAGGATGGCATTTGCCAGGCGCTCGCCCTGAGCCGAGAGCGGCTGGCGCCGGGTGCCGAGGTCGGTGAACCCGGCGCGGCGGATCACGCGCTGCGCGGCCGGCGTGGAAAGGAACGACAGGAAATCGCGCGCCACGGCCGGCAGCCGCCGTGCGGGTGCGTACAGGAACATCGGCGCCACGAGCGGATAGTCCTCGCTGCGGACGGCGGTCTCGTCCGGCCGGATCAGGAAACCGCATCCCCCCGTGAGCGCGAGTGCCCGCGCGCTGCCCAGGGCCGAGGCGAGCGTGACCCCGAGGGCAAGCGGGTCCGCTGCAACCGCGTCGGCGACCGATGCCGCGTCAGGCTGCCGGATCGCCGCGGGCGACAGCGAGAGTCCCGCGGGCGCAAGCAGGAGCGTTTCGATACCCTGCTGCACGCCGAGGTTCGCCGCCATGGCGTGGAGCCGCAGGGGCTGGCCGGCCTCGCCGCCGAGTGCCCCCCAATCGGCCAGCTCGCCAGCGAGCGCACTTGCGAGAGCCTCCGGCGTGATAGCGGCCGTCGAATTGTCGGGGGCGACCGCGGCGACGTAGGCGTCGAACGCCACGACCCAGCTCTGCGAAGGTGCCGAGAGCGTGCCGATCCCTGCCTCGCGGCCGAGTGCGATCTCGGCCGGCGTCGCCTCGCGCGAGGCCATGCTCAGATCGGCTTCTCCGGCAACGAGGTCGGCGAAGCCCTCCTCGGTCGTCGTCAGGCGGAAGTCGATCCGCGCGATGGTCCGGCCGCCGGGTTCCGTCAGCGTGTAGGTGAAACCCAGGGCATCCCGGATCGCCCGTGCGACGCCAAGCCCGCGCTGGGCCGCGAAGGCTTCGATCAGCGCCGGCATCAGGACCTCGCCCATGGCGACCGCGCCCGAGATCGTGACCTGCGCGACAAAGGCCTCGAGGTCGGGGCAGGCAGTGCCCTCGCAGATCACGCCTGCCGCGTCCACCGTCAGTTCGCCGTAGACGGTGTCGATCCTGTAGAACTCGCCGTCGAACCCGAGAAGCCGCCCCTCCAGCGTCAGGCCGCCGTCGCGCGCCGCAAGCACGACATCCTGCGCTTCGGCGGAACCGCCGACGAAAGGCGCGGACAGGAGCGCGGCGAGGACGGCCGCGCCGGAGCGGAGGCGGCGCATCGCTGGCCCCTGGGTTTTGTCAGTCGGCCGCGATCTTCAGGTCTCGCGCGAGGTTTTTCAACATCCCGCCGGACCGGGCCGCGGCTGTGCAGCCGGCCGCAGGAAGCGACACCGAGACCGGTGCACCGGGCAGCCCCTCTCCGAGCTGGAGGGTCACCGCCTCGACCGGCGCGGCGCAGACCTCTGCGGACTCGGGAAGCCCGAACCCGATGCGGACCGTTCCTGTCCGGCGGGAGGTGGCTGCGGGAAACGAGTAGACCTCTGCCCGCCATCCGCCTGCCAGGCCAGGCGTTCCGAGCGAGAGGTGATAGCCCCCGAGCCCGCCCTCGGACGTGGCCGGGGACCGCGGGGCCTCGGCGCGCACGTGGCCGGAGGAGCCGGGCGCTGCCCCGAACTCGAAGGCGTGAACGGAAAGCCCCTCGCCGCGGGTCCACATCGCCAACGCCCGCTCGTATCCGGCCGCATCCGGCACAGTCGCCCGGGCGGCGAGCATCCGCCCGTCCGGGAGTTCGACGGTGTAGGCAGCGACGGTCGCAAATGCCGGGAAGACCGCCTCGGTAACGCCGGAGGACTGGATGAGGTAAGTGGCCGCGAGAGGGCCATGCCGAAAGGTTGCCGGGCGCCCTGCGAGGCATGGCGTCTCGAGACGCAGCCGCACGGTAGCCCCCGGACCTGCCTCCGCGCCGAGCGCGACGTCGCAGGACGACCGGGACCGACCGCGGATGATGGCGTCCCGGGGTGCTGCGGTGACTGTGAATGCCCGGGTATCATCGGCCTCGGGCCGAACCATGCTGCCTGCAGCAGACGCCGTGGTCGGCTCTGTCGCGGCAGCCCACCCTTCCGCCGCGGCCGCCGGCAGTGCCGCGCCGCCCTCGGCCAGAAGGAGTGCCGCCAGAACGACCCCGGGAAGGGGTCTCGGACTGCTCGCCCTCATCCGCTGCATTCTCCGTCAGCGCGATTTGCGGCAAAGCCTACCAGCAAACGGCGGACGTGTCAGCCGTGGCGGTATCCCCGGCGCGGTCGCCGTGGCGGGCGCGAGCTGGCGAAGCGACGTGCCGAAAGGTCAGGCCAGACGGCCGTGGCAGTGCTTGAACTTGCGGCCCGAACCGCAGGGGCAGGGGTCGTTCCGGCCCGGGTTGCCCCAGGTTGTCGGGTCGGCAGCGTCGAAGCCCGCAACGAGCGGGGTTGCCGCGGCACCGGCAGCGGCACCGGGCGCCGGACCGAGGGCTCCTGCCTCGGCTCCGGCGCCCGCGCCGACCGGCTCCGGCGTCTCGGCCGGCACGGGGGCCGGCTGTGGTGCTGCGGCGCGCGCCTGCGCAAGCATCTGACGCATCATCGCGTCCTGCTCGTCCTTGGTCATCGGACGGACCCGAGCCAGCTTCTGGGTGACGTCTTCCCGCAGCGACTCGAGCATGTTCTCGAACAGGGCGAAGCTCTCGTTCTTGTACTCGTTGAGCGGGTCGCGCTGGGCATAGCCGCGGAAGCCGATCACCGTACGCAGGTGTTCGAGCCTCAGGAGGTGCTCGCGCCACTTGGTGTCGATCGTGCCGAGCAGGAACTGCTTCTCGATCTGGCGCATCGTGTCGGCGCCGAAGGCTTCGGTCTTTTCCTCGATCAGCCGGTCGCTCGCCTCGGCGATCCGCTCCGCGATGACCGACTGGTCCACCCCCTCCTCGTCGGCCCAGGCGGCGATCGGCAGGTCGAGCGCGAGCTTCTCGCGGACGGCCTCCGCCAGCCCCTCGACATCCCATTGGTCGGCGTAGCTCTTCGGCGGAAGGTAGGTGTCCACGAGATCCTCGACGACCTGGTGGCGCATGTCGCCCACGATCTCGGAGAGGTCCTCCGCCTCCATGACCTCGCGCCGCTGGCTGAAGATCACCTTGCGCTGGTCGTTCATCACGTCGTCGAACTTCAGCAGCTGCTTGCGGATGTCGAAGTTGCGCCCCTCGACCTTCGCCTGCGCCTTCTCGAGCGACTTGTTGACCCAGGGGTGGACGATTGCCTCACCCTCCTTCATGCCCAGCGTCGAGAGCACCTTGTCGAGCCGTTCCGACCCGAAGATGCGCATCAGGTCGTCCTCCAGGCTGAGGTAGAACTCCGACCTGCCCGGGTCGCCCTGCCGGCCCGATCGGCCGCGGAGCTGGTTGTCGATCCGCCGGCTTTCATGGCGCTCGGTGGCCAGCACGAACAGCCCGCCAACCGCCTTGACCTTCGCCTCCTCCTCGGCGTGCTCCGCCTCGATCCGGGCGCGCACCTCGTCGGGGTGTGCCTCGGGGTCGGCGGCCAGGGCCTCGAGCACCTTCATCTCCACATTGCCGCCGAGCTTGATGTCGGTGCCGCGGCCGGCCATGTTCGTGGCGATGGTGACGGCGCCGAGCTTGCCCGCCTCGGCGATGATCTTCGCCTCCTGCTCGTGATAGCGGGCGTTCAGCACGTTGTGCGGGATGCCCTCCTTCTTCAGCAGCCCCGAGAGGAATTCCGACTTCTCGATCGAGGTCGTGCCCACGAGGATCGGCTGGCCGCGCCCGTGCGCGTCCTTGATCGCCCGGACGATCGCGTCGTACTTCTCGCGCGCCGTGCGGAAAACCTGGTCGTGTTCGTCGATCCGCGCCACCGGGCGATTGGTCGGGATCTCGACCACGCCGAGGCCGTAGATCTGGCGGAATTCCTCGGCCTCGGTCGCCGCGGTGCCGGTCATGCCGGCGAGCTTCTCGTAGAGGCGGAAGTAGTTCTGGAAGGTGACGCTGGCGAGCGTCACGTTCTCGGGGTGGATCTCCACGCCTTCCTTCGCCTCGATCGCCTGGTGCAGGCCGTCCGACAGGCGGCGGCCGATCATCATCCGGCCCGTGAACTCGTCGATCAGCAGCACCTCGCCGTCGCGGACGATGTAGTCCTTGTCCTTGGTGAAGAGCTTGTGGGCCTTGAGCGCCTGGGTGACGTGGTGGACCAGCGTCGTGCTCTCCGGATCGTAGAGCGATTGGCCCTCGGGCAGCAGTCCCACGTCGCGCAGGCGCTGCTCGATGAACTCGTTGCCCTCCTCCGAAAACGTCACGTTGCGCGTCTTCTCGTCGAGCGTGAAGTGCTCGGGCGTGACTTCGGGGATCAGCGCGTCCACGGACCGGTAGAGCTCGGAACGGTCCTGGCTCGGGCCCGAGATGATGAGCGGCGTGCGCGCCTCGTCGATCAGGATCGAGTCGACCTCATCAACGATGGCGTAGAAATGGCCGCGCTGGGTCATGTCCTCGATCGACGAGCGCATGTTGTCGCGCAGGTAGTCGAAGCCGAGTTCGTTGTTCGTGGCATAGGTCACGTCGGCCCGGTAGGCGGCGCGCTTCTCGGCTTCGGGCTGCTGCGGCACCACCACGCCGACGGTCAGTCCGAGATGGTGGTAGACCTTGCCCATCCACTCCGCGTCGCGCCGTGCCAGGTAGTCGTTGACCGTGACGATGTGAACGCCCTTTCCGGTCAGCGCGTTGAGGTAGGCCGGGAAGGTGGCGACCAGCGTCTTGCCCTCGCCGGTCTTCATCTCGGCGATGTTGCCCTGGTGCAGGAAGATGCCGCCCATGAGCTGCACGTCGAAGGCGCGCAGGCCCAGCGCCCGCTTCGCTGCCTCGCGGCAGTTGGCGAAGGCCTCGGGCAGGAGCGCATCGAGGCTTTCGCCGTTGCGGGCGCGTGCGGCGAGCGCCTGCGTCCTTTCCTTGATCTCGTCGTCGGTGAGTTTCTGGAACTCGGGCTCGAGGGCGTTGATCTTCTCGATCAGCGGGCGGACGGACTTGATCTTGCGGTCGTTCGGAGACCCGAAGACCTTCCTCGTGATGGTGGCGATGCCCAGCATGTCGTTTCCGGTTGCAGCCCTGACGGGGTCGTGTTCGAACGCGCCTTGCCCGCCCCTGCGCCCGGGCCTAGTAAGGGCGCAGGAAAAGCTAGGCTGCCCGAGGCGCTCGGACCCGAGCGATGTAAGGGGGCGGCCTCGGAGTGTCAACGTCGCCGGGGCCGGCGGCCGGAACCGGGAGAGACCCTGATGAGCCTTGCCACATGGATTTCACGCGGCGTTGCGCTGGCTGCGCTGGTCGCTTCCGGCGCCGCGGCGCAGGAAAGCGCGCCGGGAACGGCCACCGAGGGCGCGCCTCCCGCCGAGGCGGCGCCCGTGGTGCCGCCTGAAGGCGCCGATACCGTGGTTGCCACGGTCAACGGGCAGGAAATCACGCTCGGTCACATGATCGTTGCATGGGCGCGCCTCCCCGAGCAGTACCAGTCGCTCCCCGACGAGGTCCTGTTCACGGGCATCCTCGACCAGATGATCCAGCAGATTGCCGTCGCCTCCACGGGCGACGGGCAGCTCTCCGCAGGGTCGGAACTGTCGCTCGAGAACGAGCGGCGTCAGCTTCTGGCCGCTGAGGTCCTGACCGATCTGGCCGAGGGCGCCGTCACCGAGGAGGCGCTCCAGGCGCTCTACGACGAGCGCTATGCCAACGCCGAACCGACGAAGGAATACAACGCCGCCCATATCCTCGTTGCGACCGAGGAGGAGGCGAAGGCGCTCAAGGCCGAGATCGACGGCGGGGCCGATTTCACCGAGCTGGCGCAGTCGCGCTCGACCGGCCCCTCGGGCGCCAACGGCGGTGAGCTCGGCTGGTTCGGTCCGGGCATGATGGTGGAGCCGTTCGAGCAGGCCGTCGTCGCGCTCGAGCCCGGGCAGGTCTCCGACCCGGTGCAGACCCAGTTCGGCTGGCATGTCATCAAGCTGAACGAGACCCGGCTCAAGGAGGCACCCGCGCTCGACGCCGTGCGCGAGGAGCTTGGCCAGGAACTCCGGGCGCAGGCGATCGACGCCGCGGTTGACGAGGCGACCAGGGCGGCCGAGGTCGTCCGCAGCGAGGAGACGCTCGATCCCGCTCTGCTGCGCAACCTCGATCTGGTGGCCGACTAGGAACGGGCTAGGAACGGGGCGGGGGCGCGCCATGGCGAAGGACCGCAAGGACAAGAAGGCGAAGAAGGACCGGAAGGCGAAGGCGGCCGCGCAGGACGCAAAGGCCGCGAAGGGGAAGAAGGGCAAGGGCGGCGGCGCGCATCCCGTCGCGCCGCTGGCGCCCAAGGGCGGCTTTCCGAAGCTTCCGGTCATCGACGGGGCCGAATTCGCCGCGGTTGCCGCCGGCGTGCGCTATGCCGGCCGGCTCGACGTGATGCTCGCGCGTCTCGCCCCCGGCACGGCGATTGCCGGCGCGTTTACCCGTTCGGCTACCCGTTCGGCGCCGGTGCGCGCCTGCGAGGCGCGGCTGGCGCTGAAGCCCGATGCGAAGTCGGGTGCGGCGATCATCGTCAACTCCGGCAACTCCAACGCCTTCACCGGCGCCGCGGGAGAGGTGGCTGTCGATGCCGTCTCGGCCGCGGTGGCGAATGCACTGAAGATCCCGGCGACGCGCGTCTTCCCGGCCTCGACGGGCGTCATCGGCGAGCCGCTGCCGCACGAGCGGATCACCGCCGTCGTGGGCGACCTCGCGGCCGGGCTAAGGCCCGACTCGATCGAGCTCGCCGCCCGCGCCATCATGACGACCGACACATTCCCCAAGGGCGCCTCGGCCGAGATCGAGATCGACGGCGCGCCGGTCAGGATCGCCGGCATCGCCAAGGGTTCGGGCATGATCGCGCCCGACATGGCGACGATGCTCGTCTATCTCTTCACCGACGCCCGCATCGGCCCGGTGCCGCTGCAGCGGATGCTGTCGCGCGCGGTTGACGAGACCTTCAACTGCATCACGGTCGATGGCGATACCTCCACGTCCGACACGCTGATCCTGGCCGCCACGGGCCGGTCGAAGGCGCCCGAGATCCGCGACGTGCGGACGAAGCAGGGGCGCGCATTCTACGACGCGCTGCATGGCGTGATGCTCGACCTCGCGCATCAGGTGGTGAGGGACGGCGAGGGGGCGACGAAGTTCGTCGAGGTCGCCGTGACCGGCGCGAAGGATGCCGCCGATGCGCGGAAGGTCGCCTTCTCGATCGCCAACTCGCCGCTCGTCAAGACCGCCGTCGCCGGGCAGGACCCCAACTGGGGCCGGATCGTCATGGCGGTGGGCAAGTCCGGTGCGGCGGCGGACCGCGACCGGCTGCGCATCATGCTCGGCGACGTGCTGGTGGCCGAGAACGGGATGGTCGCCCCGACCTACCGGGAGGCCGACGGCGCCGCCCACATGAAGGGGGAGGAGATCCGCATCGGCGTCGATCTCGGACTGGGAAAGGGGTCGGCCACGGTCTGGACCTGCGACCTGACCGCCCGATACATCGAGATCAACGCCGACTACCGGTCGTGAGGGGCCAACCCCCGGTGAAGGTCGTCCTCGTCTCGGCTGTGGCGCTCATCGACCGCGACGGGCGGGTCCTTCTGGCGCAGCGCCCTGAGGGCAAGGCGATGGCGGGGCTCTGGGAGTTCCCGGGGGGAAAGGTCGAGCCGGGCGAGACGCCGGAGGCCGCGCTGATCCGCGAGCTGCGCGAGGAACTGGGGATCGACACCTGGAAGAGCTGTCTCGCCCCGCTCAGCTTCGCCTCGCACGGCTACGACGACTTCCACCTGCTGATGCCGCTTTTCGCCTGCCGCAAGTGGGAGGGGGTGCCGCAGCCGCGCGAGGCGCAGGCCCTGGCCTGGGTCCGCCCCGAGCGCCTGCGCGACTACCCGATGCCGCCTGCCGACCTGCCGCTGATCCCGGTCCTGCGGGACTGGCTCTAGCGAATGGCCCGCCCGCGCCCGCCCCCGGAACGCGGACCGCCGCCCCGGCGGCAGCCCGGTTTCCTGAACGGCCTCAGGCCAGCGTCCGCTCGACCGTCTCGCGCTCGAAGATCTCGATGACGTCGCCCTGGCGGATGTCGTCGTAGTTCTCGAATGCCATGCCGCATTCCTGGCCGGACTGGACCTCGGCGACTTCGTCCTTGAAGCGCTTCAGGGTCTTCAGAGTGCCCTCGTGCACCACGACGTTGTCGCGCAGGAGCCGCACGCCGGCCGACCGGCGCGCCACGCCCTCGGTGACGAGGCAGCCGGCGACGCGGCCCACGCCCGAAACCTTGAAGACCTCCTTGATCTGGGCGTAGCCGATGAACTTCTCGCGCACCTCGGCCTTGAGCAGGCCCGAGGCCGCCTGCTTGATGTCGTCCACCAGGTCGTAGATGATCGAGTAGTAGCGGATCTCCACGCCCTTCTGCTGCGCTGCCTGCCGCGCCGAGGCGTTGGCGCGAACGTTGAAGCCGATGATCGGGGCCTTGGACGCCTCGGCCAGGCCCACGTCGCTGTCGGTGATGGCGCCGACGCCCGAGTGCAGCACGCGCACGCGCACCTCCTCGTTGCCGACCTTCTCCAGCGCCTGGGTGATCGCCTCGGCCGAGCCCTGCACGTCGGCCTTCACGACCACGGGCAGTTCCGCCACCGTCGCGTCGGCCCGCGCCTTGGCCATGAGCTGCTCCAGCGTCGCGGCTGCGCCGGCGGCTGCGCGCTTGTCCTTGGCCACCTGCTCGCGGTAGGCGGCGATCTCGCGCGCCTGCGCCTCGGTCTCGACGACGTTCAGCACGTCGCCTGCTTCCGGGGTGCCGTTGAGACCGAGCACCTCGACCGGTACCGAGGGACCGGCCTCGCGCACCTTCTCGCCCTTGTCGTTGACCAGCGCGCGGACCTTTCCCCACTTCTCGCCGACGACGAAGATATCCCCCTGGCGGAGCGTGCCGTTCTGCACCAGCACCGTCGCCACCGGCCCGCGGCCCACGTCGAGCTGGGCCTCGATCACCGCGCCGGAGGCGGCGCGGTTCGGGTTGGCCTTCAGTTCCAGCACCTCGGCCTGAAGCGCGATCGCCTCCAGAAGGTCGTCGAGCCCCTTTCCGGTGATCGCCGAGACCTCGACATCCTGCACGTCGCCGCCGAGCTTCTCGACGACGACCTCGTGCTGGAGCAGGTCGGTCCGCACCTTCTGCGGGTTGGCCGAGGGCTTGTCGCACTTGTTGATCGCAACGATCATCGGCACGCCGGCGGCCTTGGCATGGTTGATCGCCTCGACCGTCTGCGGCATCACCGCATCGTCTGCGGCGACGACCAGCACGACGATGTCGGTGACCTGCGCGCCGCGGGCGCGCATCGAGGTGAAGGCAGCGTGGCCCGGCGTGTCGAGGAAGGTCAGCACGCTGCCGCCCTCGGTGGTGACCTGGTAGGCGCCGATGTGCTGGGTGATCCCGCCCGCCTCGCCCGCGACCACGTTGGTCTTGCGGATCGCGTCGAGAAGCGAGGTCTTGCCGTGGTCGACGTGGCCCATGATGGTGATCACGGGCGGCCGCGGCCTGAGGTCCTCGGGCCTGTCCTCCAGCGTGTCGATCACCTGCTCGACGTCCGAGTCGGAGACACGGACGGCCTTGTGCCCGAACTCCTCGATCAGGAGCTCGGCGGTGTCGGCGTCGATGGTCTGGTTCATCGTGACCATCATGCCCATGTTCATCAGCGCCTTCACCACGTCGGCAGCGCGCTCGGCCATGCGGTTGGCCAGTTCCTGCACCACGATGGTCTCGGGCAGCTGCACCTCGCGCACCTGCTTCTCCTGGGCGCCGCCCATGCCCAACGCCTTCTGGCGCGCGCGTTCCTGCTTGCGCTTCATCGCCGCAAGGCTGCGCTGCCGGCCGCCCTCGCCTCCCAGCGCCTCGTTCAGTGTCAGCTTCCCGGCACGGCGGCCGCCGTCCTCGCGCACCTTCGCGCCACGGGCATCGCGTTCGGGGCCACGGCGGTCGTCCCGGTCCCGATCCACCTTGCGCGGACCCGAGGGTCCGCCCTTCGTGGCGGCCCGGGCTGCGGCGGCCTCGGCCGTTGCGCGGTCGGTGGCCGGCGTGCCGGCGGCGGCGGGAGCGGCCTTGCGTTCCTCGGCCCGGCGGGATTTCTCGACGGCCTCGCGGGCGCGCCGGGCATCCTCCTCCTCCTTGGCCTTCAGCGCTTCCTCGCGCTCGCGGTCCTCGCGTTCCTTGGCCTCGATCTCGGCGCGGCGGCGCTCGCGTTCCTCGTCGCGCGCGCGCTCCTCGGCTTCGCGCTGGGCGGACTCTTCCGCCTCGCGTGCCTTGGCGGCCTGGAGCGCCTTCAGCCGGCGCTCCATCTCGGCATCCGAGATCCCCGCCGGGCGGCGGGACGGATCGCCCGAGACCGGCGAACCCGAAGGCTTGCCGCCTGCCGGCGCGGGCGCACCGGGCTTGGGGACGACGACGCGCTTGCGCTTCGTCTCGACCACGACGTTCTTCGTCCGGCCGTGGCTGAAGCTCTGCTTCACCTGACCGGAACGCACTCCGCCACCGAGGCCGAGAGGCTTCTTGCCGTCCGTATCGCTCATTGCGCTCTTCTAATCCTTTCGCGCGGCGCCTTGCTGGCACCGCCCAGTCCACGCAGGCCGGATAACCGCGCGGCTTCCTCTACAACACGCGCCGTGAGTCCGCCAGCCGCAAGCGCGGCGTGTATGGCATAGTCCCGTCCGAAGGACAAACCGATTTCCGATGCAGTCAGGCAGCCCACGAAACGGCCGCCTTCCGGCGTGAAGAGCTTGTCCTTCCCGCGGCCCGAACCGTCGGATGCCTGGATCAGCACGACCGCCTCGCCCTTGGCGAGCCAGTCCTTCACCTTCTCGAAGCCCGCCACGGCGCGGCCGGCCTTCCTGTCGAGCGAAATGAGGTCGGTGACGCGCTTCACCAACCCTGCCTCGACCTGGGCCACGAGATCCTCGGGCACCGCGACCGGCTGCTTCAGCGCGCGGGCGAAGAGGTTCTTCTTGACCGCAGCCTCGAGCGCGGCACGGTCGGCCGAGACGTAGACGCCCCGGCCCGGCAGCCTGCCCAGGATGTCGGGCACCAGCCGGCCCTCGGGATCGACCACGAAGCGGATGAGGCCGGCCTTCGGCTGGCTCTCGCCCGTCGAAATGCAGCGCCGCTCGGGCGCTTCCCGCTGCCTGACCCGGCCCCCCCGCGTCATGGCCCTCTCCCGCGCCCGGACCTCAGGCGCCGGCCTCCTCCTCGGCGCCCTCGGCCTCCTCGCTGCCACCCTCTCCCGCGAGTTCCGCCGGATCGACCCAGCCGAGCATGACACGGGCCGTCATCACCATGTTCTGCGCCTCCTCCAGCGAGACGTCGAACTTCTCGAGGATGCCCTCGTCCTTCACGCGCTCGCCGTTCACGGTGGTCCAGCCGCCGGCGATCTCCCAGTCGGCCAGCGTGGCGAAGTCCTCGAGCGTCTTGACGCCATCCTTCGCCAGCGCCTCGATCATCTGCGGGGTCAGGCCCTCGAAGGCGATCAGGCTGTCCTCGACGCCCAGCGCCCGGGCCGTCTCCAGCGCCTTGCGGTTCTGCTCCTCGATGTGGTCGCGGGCGCGCGCCTGCAGTTCCTCGGCGGTGCTTTCGTCCACCCCCTCGATGCTCAGAAGCTCGTCGAGATCGACGTAGGCCACCTCCTCCAGCGTGGTGAAGCCTTCGGAGACCAGCAGCTGGGCGAAGAACTCGTCGAGGTCGAGCGTGTCCATGAACAGCTTGGTGCGCTCGGCGAACTCGGCCTGGCGGCGCTGGCTCTCCTCCTCCTCGGTCATGATGTCGATGTCGAGGCCGGTGAGCTGGCTCGCCAGGCGGACGTTCTGGCCCCGCCTGCCGATGGCAAGCGAGAGCTGCTCGTCGGGCACCACGACCTCGATCTTGCCGGCTTCCTCGTCGATGACGACCTTCGAGACCTCGGCGGGCTGCAGCGCGTTCACGAGGAAGGTCGCCTGGTCCTCGTTCCACGGGATGATGTCGATCTTCTCGCCCTGAAGCTCGTTCACCACCGCCTGAACGCGGCTGCCGCGCATGCCGACGCAGGCGCCGACCGGGTCGATCGAGCTGTCGTAGGAGATGACGGCGATCTTCGCCCGGCTGCCCGGGTCGCGGGCGACGGCCTTGATCTCGATGATGCCGTCGTAGATCTCGGGCACCTCCATCTTGAAGAGCTCGGCCATGAAGCGCGGATCGGTGCGGCTGAGGAACACCTGCGGGCCGCGCGCCTCGCGCCGGACATCCTTGATGTAGCAGCGGATGCGATCGCCGTTTCGGTAGCTTTCGCGGCCGATCTTGTCGTTGCGGCGCAGGATGCCCTCGCCGCGGCCGATGTCGACGATGATGTTGCCGTATTCCTCGCGCTTGACCACGCCGTTGATGATCGTGCCGACCCGGTCCTTGAATTCCTCGTACTGCCGGTCGCGCTCGGCCTCGCGCACCTTCTGGAGGATCACCTGCTTGGCCGACTGCGCCGCGATCCGGCCCATGTCGACCGGGGGCACCTCGTCCACGATCTCGTCGCCGACCTTCGGGTCGGGGAGATACTGCCGGGCCTGCTCCACGGTCAGCTGCGCCTGGTAGTTCTCGACCGCGTCATCCTCGACCACGGTCCTGACGCGCGTGAAGGTCGCCCGCCCGGTCTTGCGGTCGATCTTGACGCGGATGTCCATCTCGCTGCCGTAGCGGGACTTCGCCGCCCGCGCGAGGCTTTCCTCCATCGCCTCGATGACGAGAGCGGGGTCGATCATCTTCTCGCGCGCGACCGCCTCGGCCGTCTGCAAGAGTTCGAGCTGGTTGGCAGAGGTAATCGCCATGATCCTTACTCCTCCTTCTCCGCGTCCTCGGCGGAGAGTTCCTCTTCGATCGCGTCGAACCGGCTCTCGTCGATCTGGCCGGACGACTTCTTCTGGGTGAGCGCCTCCCGGATCAACTCGTCCGTGAGCACAAGCTTGGCATCGGACAGCCAGTCGAACTTCAGTCCGATGGTGACGGGCTCGCCATCGGGGCCCTCGATGCCGATCAGCACCTCGTCGCCCTCGGTCCCGGCGAGCACGCCCTTGAACCGGCGGCGCCCGTCGATCAGCTCCGAGGTCTCGAGCCGGGCTTCGAACCCTTCCCAGTCGTCGAAGTCCTTGAGCCGCGTGAGCGGCCGGTCGATCCCGGGGCTCGACACCTCGAGCGTGTATGCCTCCTCGAGCGGATCCTCGACATCGAGCACCGCGCCGACGGCGGTGGAGATGCGTGCGCAGTCCTCGACCTCGATCCCGCCACCGGGCCGGTCGGCCATGATCTGCAGCGTCTTCTTCTGCCCGCCCATCAGACGGATGCGCACGAGTTCGTAGCCCATCCCCTCGATCGTGGGCCGGACGATGTCGGCGAGGCGCCGGTCGATGGAGGTCTTGGCGACGAGGTCGGTCACTTCGGCGTGTCCAGAAACAAAAAAGCGGGCCGAGCGGCCCGCGTGCTTTACCGGTGGAGCTTCGGGGGTGGAGGCCGAAGCACCGCTGTCGAGGCGCATATACGCTCGGGCGGCAGAGTCTGCAAGGCCCTTGCCCTCGCGCGCCGCCGGCGGGAACCCGCCTGACCCTGCGAGGGCCGGAAACCCGCGGCCTCCGAGCGGCGTTGTAAGGCGGTTGAATGAGGAGTGACCGATGAAACGCTTCCTGATGATCCTTCCCCTTGCGGCGATGACGGCCGCCTGCGTCGAGGCGAACCCGAACACCGTCGGTGGCGCCACCGTCGGCGCGATCGCCGGCGCGGCGATCGACGACGACAACCGCGTGAGGGGTGCCGTCACCGGCGCCGTCGTGGGCGGCGTGGCCGGCACGCTGCTCGGCCGCAGCCAGCAAAACCCCGACCAGTGCGTCTACCAGGACCGCTACGGCAACCGTTACGTGGCTGCCTGCCCGTAAACACTGTGCCCGCGCCCGGACGGCTGGCCGCGCTGTCCGGGCGCCCTCTTCCGGCGCAGTCCGTCTGTCCGCGTGGCCCCGGGCAGCCGGGTCGTTGACGCAACGTCACTTTTCGCCGTGCATTGTTGCCGCTGCCGTGTATAATGCCTGACATTTGAACGAGTTGTTCAGGGGCCCCACCATGGCAGTGCCCGCAGGCATGTTCTCCGCGGCCGAGATCCGCAAGCACCGCGACACCCTCGACACATTCGGAAAGGCGGCGGCGGATTTCCTCGACTGGATCTACGCCGACCACATCGCCTTCTTCGACCGCTGGGGCGTGTCGAAGTACTACGGCAACCGCAAGCCCGAGCACCGCACCTACGAACTCCGGGTGCGCCAGCTGAGGAAGTTCGGCAAGCCCGTCTCCCTGGCCGACCTGCAGGTGGCGACCGCCTGCGTGACGCTCGCCATGCAGGCGGTCGAGCACGGCTTCAACGCCACCGGGATGGCCAATACCTGGAAGAAGATCCTCAACCAGCTCAAGATCGACCAGAAGTTCTACGGCACCGATCTGCAGCTCATGCTCCAGCAGCTGGGCTGGAAGATCTACTACTGGAACCCCGATCCGTCGAAGAACGCGGCCTGGGACGCCGAGGACCAGGCACTGAACCCGCTGAAGCCGCCGCGCAAGTGGATGCCCGTCTGGGGCGGACACGCGCTGCGCCACGCTTCGGTCATGAACAAGGGTATCTACTACGAGACGAAGGTCGACAACGCGACGGCTCTTGTCGGCTTCAAGACGAACCCGCCCGCCGCGTTCAGGACCGTGCCGATCTTCGTGGGCATCGCCCATGCGGGCTATCACGTCTTTCCCGGGCGCCGCGGCGACGTGATCGAGGCGCATTCGATGCGCGAGATGACGGCACGCGACAACATCGAGTTCTCGCCGTTCAATCCTCTGGCGAACGGCGGCGGACCCCGCTGGACGCGGACCGAGAAGTACCGTTCGGGCCTGATCGCGGTGCCGCGCGATTTCTGACCGCCGCTCGGCGGGGGAGGGGCAGATGCTCAAGCGTGCGATCGTCGTCGTCCAGGAACACCTTAAGGCCGCCGGCCACTACGCGGGGCCGGCCCACGGCATCGCCGACGCGGCGACGGATGCAGCGGTGACGCGCGGGCTCGCCGCCCGCCAGGCCGAGCTCCCGCCGGGCGCGCTGGGCTTTCCGCTGCGCCGGCGGCTGGTGATGATGCTGCAGCTCATCTGCCGCGACCGGTCGATCCCTTCCGACCCGATCGACGGCTACTGGGGCCAGATCACGCAGACTGCCTGGGACAGCCTCGTGTTCCTGATGGACCATGGCCGCCTGCCGCCGCCGTGGCGAGACCGGGAACCGGCGGAGGCCAACCCGAACGGCTGGCCGCGTGACACCGGCAACCAGTCCGCGATGCGCGCGTTCTACGGCCAGCCCGGCAGCCCGCCGATCCGGAAGGTCGCCTGCCCCTGGCCGCTCAGGCTTGCCTGGAATCCGGCCGAGCGCGTCACCCACATCGGTGTCCACGCAAAGGTGGCCGACAGCCTCGGCCGGGTGCTGGCAAGGGTCCATGCCCATTACGGCACGCAGGAACTCAAACGGCTCCGCCTCGATCTCTTCGGCGGCTGCTTCGCCAACCGGCGCAAGCGCGGCGGCACGTCCTGGTCCACCCATGCCTGGGCGGTCGCGCTCGACTGGGACCCGTCGCGCAACCAGCTCACCTGGGGCCGCGACCGCGCCACGCTGGACGCGCCGGACTACGACTTCTGGTGGGATGCTTGGGAGGCCGAGGGGTGGGTCAGCCTCGGCCGCAGCCGCAACTTCGACTGGATGCACGTCCAGGCGGCGCGGCTGTGAGAGGGCGGCGGCCATGGCGCCCTCCCCGACCAGTGCCACCGCCGATGCCCCTTCGGACGCCCGCCCTGTCAGGCCGCGCTATGCCGCCGCCGGGCGCAAGACGGTCTGGCTTACCTTCGACGACGGCCCGCACCCCCAGCACACGCTCAAGGTGCTCGAAGTCCTCTCCGCCCACGGTGTCCGCGCCACCTTCTTCATGATCGGCAGGAATGCGCGGCTCTACCCCAAGATCGTCGAGCGCATCGCCCGCAAGGGCCACGGGATCGCCAACCACACCTGGAGCCACCCAAACCTCGCCAAGCTGCCGGCCGACAAGGTGCACGGGGAAATCCTGCAGACCGATGCCGTGCTTTCGCCTCACATGGGCAAGCGCAAGCTGTTCCGTCCGCCCTATGGCGCGCACAACGCGACGGTCGATGCCATCGTCGCAAGCCTCGGCTACCGGACGATCCTGTGGAATGTCGACACGGTCGACTGGAGCAAGGCCTTCCAGCCAGACCGCTGGGTGGACCACGGGATCGCGCAGATCGCCGCGCGCTCCTCGTCGCTGGTCCTGAACCACGACATCCACAAGACGACGGCGGCCAACCTCGACGGTTTCCTGCGCCGGATCAAGGCGATCCGTGGCGCCACCTTCGGGAAGCCGAATACCCTCTAGGGCTACAGCCCGAGCGCCGCCGCGCGCCGCGCGATGGCGTTGGTGGTCCGCACGAGTTCCGCGCTGATGCCGGGCTCGGAAAGCGCGTGGCCCGCCTGCGGGATCATCCTGAGATCGGCGCGGCTCCAGCGTTCGGCGAGACGCCATGCCGAGACGGGCGGGCAGATCATGTCGTAGCGGCCCTGAACGATCGTCGCCGGGATGTCGGCGATCAGAGGAATGTTGGCGAGGATCTGGCCGTCGGTCTCCAGGAAGCCGTCGTTGATGAAGTAATGGTTCTCGAGCCGGGCGAAGGCGCGGGCATAGTCGGCCGGACTCTCTCCCGGCGCACCCTCGTGCTCGATGGAGGCGAGCGCGTTTTCCCACCCCGCCCAGGCGCGGGCAAAGCGTGTCTCCTGCGGAAGGTCGCCCGAGAACAGGCGGCGGTGATAGGCCCCGATCAGGTCGGCGCGCTCGTCCTGGGGGATGGGTGCGACGAAGCGCCCCCATTGGTCGGGGAAGAACTGCCCCGCGCCACCGCCGTAGAACCAGTGAAGCTCGGCCCGGGTCATCAGGAACACGCCGCGCAGCACGAGGTAGGCGACCCGCTCGGGGTGGGTCTGGGCGTAGAGCAGCCCGAGCGTTGCCCCCCAGCTTCCCCCGAAGACGATCCAGCGCCCGATCCCGAGCGTGCGCCGGATCCGCTCGATGTCCTCGATGAGGTGCCAGGTGGTGTTCGCCTCGACGCTCGCGTGCGGGCGCGAGCGGCCGCATCCGCGCTGGTCGAAGAGGACGATCCGGTACTCGGCCGGATCGAAGTAGCGTCGCATCGCGGGAGAGCATCCGCCGCCGGGCCCGCCATGCAGGACGATTGCGGGAATGCCGTCGGGGTTGCCGCACTGCTCGACATAGACGCGGTGCCCGTCCCCCACGTCGAGCATCCGCTGGTCGAACGGATCGAGCGCGGGGAACAGGAACTGCGTCGCGCGCTTTTGTCCTGCGTTTCTGTCCATGACCGACCTATATAACGCGCCGAGGCCGCCCGCCACGGGTTACGCGAGAGGACCGGAGATGACCGCCGCGACCAGCACCGTCGACCCCGCCGAAGTCGCCAAGTTCGAGGCGATGGCGGCCGAGTGGTGGAACCCGGACGGCAAGTTCAGGCCGCTGCACATGCTCAATCCCTGCCGGCTCGACTACATCACCGGGCAGATCGCCGCCGAGTTCGGCCGCGACCTTGCCGGCGAGAGGCCCTTCGCCGGGCTTCGCATCCTCGACATCGGCTGCGGCGGAGGACTGCTCTCCGAGCCTATGGCCCGACTTGGCGCCGATGTCGTGGGCGCCGATGCCGCGGAACGCAACATCCCCGTGGCGCGGATCCACGCGGAGCAGTCGGGGCTCGCAATCGACTACCGCCACACCACCGCCGAGGCGCTCGCCGCGGCCGGGGAGAGGTTCGATGTCGTGCTGAACATGGAGGTCGTCGAGCACGTCGCCGACCCGGCGGCCTACCTTGCCGCCTGCCGCGACCTGCTGAAGCCCGGCGGCCTGATGATCTGCTCCACCATCAACCGCAACCCGAAGAGCTTCGCCATGGCCATCGTCGGGGCGGAATACGTCATGCGGTGGCTGCCCAAGGGCACGCATGACTGGCGCAAGTTCATCACCCCGGACGAGCTCTACGGGCTGCTGCGCGGGGCGGGGCTTGATCCGGTGGACCGAAAGGGTTTCGTGTTCAACCCGGTAACGTGGAGCTGGCGGCTTTCCGACCGTGACCTGTCGGTGAACTACGTGACGGCGAGCGTCCGGCCATAGCGCGTCGCCGACGACGGTAGAGCGGCTTCAGCCCTCCTCGCCCAGGCGCTTGCGCAACTCCCGCAGGACCGGCAGGGCGGCACGGACCTTGTCCGCCCCGATGTCGCGCACGAGATCGGCCAGGATCGGGGCGATGGCCGCGATGGCGGCGTCGCGGGCCGCGCGACCCGCCGGGCTGATCGAGACGAGCTTGCGGCGCGCGTCGTCCCAATCGGGGCGGATGTGGATGTGGCCCGCCCACTCGAGCTTCGCGAGCGTGTTCGTCATGGCGCCGCGAGTGACATGGAAGGTCTGTGCGAGCTGCGCAGGGGTGCGCTCCTCCTGGGTGCGGGCAAGGTGGTTCAGCACCGAGAAGTGACTGATCTCCATTCCCTTGGGCAGCGCCTTGCCCAGCCGGCTGCGGGCGAGCTGGTCGGCCATGAAGATCTCGCTGAAAAGCGCCGTGGCGAGCGGATCGCTGGCTTCGGTCATGCCGGTTCCCGGAACGGGCGGTCGTGGGTGAGCGAGGGAACCCGGCGGCGGGCCTCGCCGGCCGCGGCCGGGTCGATCTCGGCGAGGAACACGCCGGGCTCGGTTCCGGCGTCGAGCACGACCTCGCCCCACGGGTTCACGACCATCGAATGGCCATGCGTCCTGCGGGGGCGGCCTTCCGACAGACGGTGGGCGCCCGTCTGCGCCGGGGCGAGCACCCACGCACCGCACTCGATGGCGCGGGCGCGCAGCAGCACCTCCCAGTGCGCCGCGCCGGTGACCGGCGAGAACGCCGCCGGCACGGCGAGCATCGTCGCGCCGGCCTTGGCGAGGGTGCGGTGCAGGTGAGGGAAGCGGACGTCGTAGCAGACGGTCAGCCCGAAGCGGCCCCAGGGCGTGTCGGCGACAACCGCCCCGTCACCGGGCCGGAATGCAGCCGACTCCCGGTAGGTCTCGGTCTCGGTCACGTCCACGTCGAACATGTGGATCTTGTCGTATCTCGCGCGGATCGCGCCGTCCGGGCCGATCAGGAACGAGCGGTTGGCGAAGCGGCCATCCCCCGCACCGGTCTTGAGCGCGAGCGAACCGATCAGCAGCCACAGCCCGAGGCGCCGAGCCTCGTCGCGCAGGCCGGCGAGGGTCCGGTCGTCCTCCTCGCGGGCGAGAACGGCCTCCTGCCTGGCGCGGCTCGACGAAACGCAGTTCGTCACTTCGGGCGTCAGCGCGATGTCGGCGCCGAGGTCCTTGGCCTCGGCAAGCAGGTCACGCACCGTGGCCAGGTTCTCCACCGGGTCGTCCGACGAGCAGAGCTGGATGAGCGCGGCCTTCATGCCCCGAGCAGCGCGTCGAGCTTGCCGGCCCGCTCCAGGGCATAGAGGTCGTCGCAGCCGCCGACATGGGTGCCGCCGACGAAGATCTGCGGGACGGTTGTCCGGCCCAGGGCGCGCTGGGTCATCGCCTGCCGGATCGCCGGGTCCGCGGAGACGTCGATCTCGGTGTAGGCGACCCCCTTCTGCCCCAGGAGCCGCTTTGCGGCATGGCAGTAGCCGCAGAAGGGTGTCGTATATATTTCAACGGGTTGCATCGCGCATGATCCCAAGGATGCCGCTTGCGGCATGATAGGGATTTAGGGCGTCTTCGCAACGCGCGCCAGAACGAGAACGGAGACCTCGGTTGCGCCGGCAGCAAGGCAGGCGTCCGCTGCAGCGGCAAGGGTGGCGCCCGAGGTCATGACGTCGTCGATCAGCAGGACGTGGCGGCGCTCGAGACGCGCGCGCCGGCGGGGATGGGCGCGGATCGCGCCGGCGACATTGGCGAAGCGCCCGTCCCGGTCGCGTCCCTCCTGGCTCGCCGTGCCGCGGGTGCGCACCAGGAGGTCGGGACAGTGCTCGAGCCCGGCAAGCCGAGCGACCCTGGACGAGAGCAAGGCCGACTGGTTGTAGCGCCGCCGGAACAGCCGGAGCCAGTGCAGCGGCACCGGCGCGACGAGCATACCGGGCACCAGGATCGGCCTCGCCGCCCGTGCCATCCACTCCGCTGCCGGGCGTGCAAGCTCGAGCCGGTCGCCGTGCTTGAGGGCGAGTGCAAGCCGCCGCCCCGTTTCGCCGTAGAGCATGGCGGCACGCCCCCGGCTCCAGGGCCTCGAGATCACGAGGCAGTCGTCGCAGTGCACCGGCTCGCCGGGGTCATCGCCCGGCAGCGGCACGCCGCAGCGATCGCAGACCAGCCCGCCCGTGAAGCGCGCCTCGCGCCAGCAGGCGCCGCACAGCGCGAATTCGGCATCGGTGCGGCCGCCGCACAGCACGCACTGCGGCGGGTAGATCAGCCTCATCGCGCTTTGCACAGCGCCTGCCATCGCCTACATCGCGGGCATGGCCCCGCCCCTCCTGACCGATCGCGCCCAGCTTGCCCGCCAGCGCGCCCGCGCTGCGGCACGGCCGGCGTGGTTCCTCCATGAGGAGGCGCTCCGCGAGGTTCAGGAAAGGCTGGCCCAGGTTAACAGATCGTTTACGCGGCCCGCAGTGATCACCGCGATGCCGGCGATCTGGGGCCCGGCCTTTCCCGGAGCGCGGATCGTGCCCGATGCCGATCCGATCGACCTCGCCGAAGGTGCGCATGATCTCGTCATCGACGCGCTGACGCTGCACTGGGCGGACGACCCCGTGGGGCGGATCGTGCAGGCGCGCCGGGCGCTCGTTCCCGACGGGCTCTTTCTTGGCGTGCTCTTCGGAGGGCGCAGCCTGCACGAGTTGCGGACAAGCCTCGCCGAGGCAGAGTCGCGCCTGACCGGCGGGCTCAGTCCGCGCATCGTGCCGATGGGCGAGATCCGCGACCTCGGCGCGCTCCTCCAGCGCGCCGATCTCGCTCTGCCGGTGGCCGATGCCGTGTCCTTGCGTGTGAGCTACGAGAGCGCGATCCACCTGATGCGAGACCTGCGCGCCATGGGCGAAGGGAATGCTCTGGCCGCGCGGCGGCGCATCCCTGCGCCCCGCGCGCTCTTCGCCGAGGCCTCGCGGATCTACGCCGACGCCTTCGGCGCGCCCGACGGCCGGGTGCTCGCCACCGTCGAGATGGTATTCCTCACCGGCTGGGCGCCGGATCCGTCGCAGCCGAGGCCGCTGCGCCCCGGGTCCGCCGTGCGCCGGCTCGCCGATGCGCTCGGCACAGAGGAGCGAAGCGCTGGCGAGAAGGCCGGGCCCTAGCCGGGCCCACCCCGCAACCTGCCTGCGGGATCGGTCACGGATCTGCTACCATCGCTTGCATGAGTCCGCCACCTAGGCCGCCCGCGTCGAACCGGCGCATCCCGGTTGACCCCGGGCCAGAACCCGTTATCTCCCGTGAGGTTGCATGAACGACACGAACGGACGGGCCGGCATGTTCGATACCAAGGCCACGACGGGGGCCGCGACGGGCGCATCAGTCGCGGCAAGGGAAACGGCAGCCGCGGGGGTGGAGCCGCATCTGCCGGCAGACCATCCGCGGGTGCCGATGGGCAAGGTCGGCGTGCTTCTCGCCAACCTCGGCACGCCCGATCACTACAGCTACTGGCCGATGCGGCGGTATCTCAACGAGTTCCTGTCGGATCGCCGCGTCATCGACTACTCGCCGCTGATCTGGCAGCCGCTCCTGCAGCTCGTGATCCTGTCCAAGCGCCCGTTCTCTTCGGGTGCGAACTACAAGCTGATCTGGAACGAGGAGCTGAACGAGAGCCCCCTCATGACGATCACCAAGGCGCAGACCGCGAAGATCGCGGATGCAATGGCGGCGCGCTACGGCGATCGGGTTCTCGTCGACTTCTGCATGCGCTACGGCAACCCCTCGACCAGGTCCAAGGTCCGGGCGATGACCGAGGCGGGGTGCCGCAGGATCCTGTTCTTCCCGCTCTACCCGCAATACGCCGGCGCCACGACCGCGACGGCGAACGACCAGTTCTTCCGTGCGCTGATGGAAGAGAAGTGGCAGCCCCCCGTGCGCACGGTGCCCGCCTATTTCGAGCACCCTGCCTACATCGAGGCACTGGCGCAGTCGGTCGAGCGGGCCTATGCCGGGCTCGAGCACAAGCCGGACATTCTGGTCGCCTCCTACCACGGCGTGCCCAAGCGCTACCTCATGGAGGGCGACCCCTACCACTGCCAGTGCCAGAAGACGACGCGTCTGCTGCGCGAGCGGCTGGGGTGGGAGAAGGACGCGATCCTGACGACCTTCCAGTCGCGCTTCGGCCCCGAGGAATGGCTGAAGCCCTACACGGTCGATGCCGTGGCCGACCTTGCGAAGCAGGGCAAGAAGCGCATCGCCGTGATCGCGCCCGCCTTCTCGGCCGACTGCATCGAGACGCTGGAGGAGATCAACGGCGAGATCCGCGAGGCCTTCGAACACGCCGGCGGAGAGGCGTTCACCTACATTCCCTGCCTCAACGACGACGATGCCCATATCGCCGCCCTGACCCGGGTGATCGAGGAGAACCTCGCGGGCTGGCTGGACTGAGCCGTGGCCGCGTCAGCCCGCGGGCGGCACGGCCAGGACATCGCAGGGGGCCTCGGCGAGAACGGCGGCGGCGACGCTGCCGAGGACAAAACGCCTGATCCCCGATAGTCCCCGGGTGCCGAGGACGATCAGGTCGGCCTGCTCCCTCTTCGCGAAATCGACGAGCGACGCCGCAGCGACGCCCTCGATCAAGACCTTCCGGAAATGCACCTGAACTTCGCCGAGCCCGGCGATGAAGTTCGTGAGCTCGGCGCGCAGGCGTGCCTCCTCGGCGCTTTTCTCGCGGGCGAGATCCTCCATGCGCAGACCGCCGTAGCCTGCAAGGCGGTCGGAGATCGGCTGGAAGACGTGCGCGAGCGTCACTCGGGCCGTTCCGAGAAGGCCGAGGGATGCTGCGGCCCTGACGGCTCCGGCCGAGGCCTCGGACAGGTCCGTCGCAACAAGGATGCGGGAATAAGGCCCCTCGGGAGCGCGGCGCGCCATCAGGACAGGCAGGTCGCCGGCCCGGATCACCCGCTCGACCGTGGTGCCCGTGAAGCTCTCCAGCAGGCGGCGCGGCCGGGATGCCCCGAGCACGACGAGATCGTCGCCGCGTTCGGCGGCGGTGGCCAGGATCGCCTCGTAGGCGTCACCCGTGGTGACGAGCGCCTCGGCGAGCGGCGGTCCGAACCGCTCCGCCAGCGAAGCCATCTGCAGGCGGGCGTCGCGGGTCTCGTCCTCGCGCAGGGCGGGTTCCACGTCGGCGTCGACCACATGGACCAGCGCAAGTCGGCAGCCGGCCGCGGACGCAAGCGCATGCCCGCGGGCGAAGGCATGCTCGCTGCGGCGCGTGAGGTCGGTTCCGACGAGGATTCCCTTCGGCACGGGCACTCTCCCGGGTGCTGCCCGACCACTATGGCGCGCCTTCCCCCGGGTTTGAACCCGAAAGCGGCATCTGCCGGGCGACCACGGGTTGATCCCGGCGGAGGGGACGGATAGGCGGGATCAACCCCTGGCAGCGGCGGAACGCATGGACCTGTCCTTCGCCAACATCTTCTACGAGATCGCGGTGCTGGTCCTTCTTGCCGCCGCGCTCGGAACGGCGGGGATGCTGCTGCGTCAGCCGCTGATCGTCGCGTTCATCGCCACCGGGGTTCTGGCGGGGCCGGATGCGCTGGGCCTGGTGAGCTCGACCGATTTCGTCGAGACGCTGAGCCAGATCAGCATCGCGGTCCTGCTGTTCCTCGTCGGGCTGAAGCTCGACCTCTCGCTGGTCCGCAGTCTCGGGAAGGTCGCCGTCGCCACCGGTCTCGGCCAGGTCGGGTTCACCGCCTTCTTCGGCTTCCTGATCTGCCTTGCGCTCGGGATCGACTGGCTGACATCGCTCTACATCGCCGTCGCGCTGACCTTCTCGTCGACGATCATCATCGTGAAGCTTCTCTCCGACAAGCAGGAGATCGATGCGCTGCACGGCAAGGTCGCGCTGGGCTTCCTGATCGTCCAGGACATCTTCGTGGTGTTCTCGATGGTGGTGCTGTCCGCCGTCGGCATCGGCACCGCAGACGAAGGGAGCGGCGCGGCCGACATCGTGCAAGTGGTGGCGGGCGGAGTTCTGGCGGTGCTGTTCGTGGCCGCCTTCATCCGCTGGGTGGCGACGCCGCTGACCTCGTTCATGGCGCGCTCGCCCGAGCTTCTGGTCATCTTCGCGGTCGGTTGGGCCGCGGGCCTCGCGGCGCTCGGCGATGCTGTCGGACTGGGGAAGGAGATCGGCGGTCTTCTTGCCGGCGTCTCGCTCGCCTCGACTCCGTTCCGCGATTCCATCGGCTCGAGGCTCGCCAGCCTGCGGGACTTCCTGCTGCTGTTCTTCTTCATCAATCTCGGCGCCTCGCTTGCGCTCTCGGCGCTCGGCGACCAGATCCTGCCGGCGATCGTGCTCTCGCTGTTCGTGCTGATCGGCAACCCGCTGATCGTCATGGCGATCATGGGCTACATGGGCTTCCGCAAACGCACCGGCTTCCTCGCCGGACTGACGGTGGCGCAGATCTCGGAGTTCTCGCTGATCTTCATGGCGATGGGCATCGCGCTCGGGCATGTCGACGACGAGGCGATGGGCCTCGTGACGCTCGTCGGCCTCGTGACGATCGCGCTCTCGGTCTACATGATCACCTACTCACATCATCTCTACGACTGGCTCGGCCCGCTCCTGGGACCGTTCGAGCGCAAGGTCGCGTTCCGCGAACAGGACGCCGTGCAGGAGCAGAAAGGCTATGACTTCATCGTCTTCGGCCTCGGCCGCTACGGTCGCAACATCGGCCAGGGGCTGACCGAGCGCGGCTACCGGGTGCTGGGCGTCGATTTCGACCCCGGCGCGCTTGCGGAATGGTCGCGGCTGGGAATGGATGGCCAGTTCGGCGACGCGACCGACCCGGAATTCACGGCGCATCTGCCGCTTGCCGGGGTGCGCGGGGTGATCTCGGCTGTTTCCCGGAGGCGCGGTCCGCTCACCGAGGCAGATCCGCATCTCGCGCTGCTCCACGGCCTTGCCGCCGCCGGCTACAGGGGACAGATCGCCGTCGCGGTCAATCACCTGTCTGACGGAGCACCCTACACCCGACAGGGTGCGACGCTGCTGCTTGCACCCTACGAGGACGCGGCGCGGCTGGCGATAGACCGGCTCAGCGAGGGCTGAAATGACACGGGCCCGGGCAGTTGATGCCCGGGCCCGAGGTAGTCCGTTACGGCGACCGGTCACATCACCAGAACCTGCGTCCCGACCTTGGCCAGTTCGTAGAGTTCCTCGATGTGCTCGTTGTAGAGGCCGATGCAGCCGTTCGACGAGCGGCGGCCGATCTTGCGCGTGTCGTGCGTGCCGTGGATCCGGTAGTACTGCCAGCTCAGATGGAGCGCGCGGGTGCCGAGGGGGTTGTCGGGTCCGGGCGGGATGTAGTCCGGCCACTCGGGGTTGCGCTGCTTCATCGCCGGCGTGGGGCGCCAGTCGGGATTGGGATCCTTCTTGGTGACCTGGGTCCGGCCGCGCCGCGTGAGATCCTCGCTCAGCGGGATCGACGAGGGATAAAGGCGGTAGATCGTCTGGTCGTCGTTCCAGAAGTGGACAGCGCGGGAGTTGATGTCGACGAGGATCGCTCCGTTGCGGGTATTGTCGAAGTAGGGGCGCCAGTCGCGGGCCCGGAAGCTCGCGATGTTGTGCCGCACGCCGGCGGGAGCGTCGTCGAAAGCCTGCGCGAAGGCGCCCGGCGCCGCGACGGCACCCAGGGCCATGGCGGCTGATCCGAGAAATCGGCGGCGATTGAAGGCGTTGGGCGTATCGTTGCTCATCGCGGTGGTCTCCAGTATCGAATCGGCCGGAACGTAATTCTGACGCGGCTGACGGGCAAATCAAACTGGCGTCAGTCCGCCGATCGCGCTGCGACACAGTGTTTGAAGTGCCACGACGTTCCGGCTATGGCTACGCGCCAGAAACGACTCGGGCAGGAACAGGTTCCCTTGATCAGACGTGTCTTCATCCTGTCGGTCGCCGCGCTCGCGGCGGCGTGCACCCCGATGGCCGAGGGCCCGGTCGGCTACCGCATTTCCGCAGCCGACGCTCCGCGCGTCCAGGCACGGGTCCTCGAATCGGTGAACTCGCTCCGGGCGGCGGCAGGCGCCGGCCCGCTCTCGCTCAACGCCCAGCTCAACAACGCCGCGGCCGCACACTCGCGCGACATGGCGCAGCAGCAGCGGCCCTGGCACTTCGGCTCCGATGGCTCCTCGCCGATCGACCGGGTCCGGCGCGCGGGCTACATCGGCCAGCTCCGCGGCGAGAACATCTCGGAGACCTACGAGACGGAGCTCGAGACGCTCGCTGCCTGGATGTCGCAGATCGACACCCGCGACGTGATCCTGGACCCGACGGCGCGGGAACTCGGGTTCTCGTTCTATCAGGAACCGAACGGCAAGATCTGGTGGACCCTGATCACCGGCGGGTGATCTGCCAACGCGGTCCCGGAGCGAAGTCCGCTCAGGGGAAGATGTCGATCGGCGTGCCCTCGCGCACCATCGCGTAGATGTCCTCCATCTCGCGGTCGGTCACCGAGATGCAGCCGGCCGTCCAGTCGGGCCCGCGCCGGTCTATTCCCTTGCGCGGACCGCCGTGGATGAAGATGTCTCCGCCCGCCGGCTTGCCCATCGACGAGGCGATCTCCTTGTCGCGCTCGTTGGGGTAGGAGATGCCGAGCGAGAGGTGGTAGCTGCTGTTCGGATTGCGCCGGTCGATGAAGTAGCGCCCCTCGGGCGTCCGGCCGTCCCCTTCGAACTGCTTGTGCCCGTCGGGCGCGAATCCGAGGTCTATCGCGAATGACCGGAGGACCGTGTCGTGGTGCATCAGGTACATCCGCCGGTCGGCCTTCATCACGACGATCCGCGTGACCTCGGGCCCGTTGTAGGAGCGGAACTTCGATGCGCAGCCCGCAAGGGCCATCGCGGTGACCAGGATCAGGAAGACCCGCAGGATGCCGGAACGCACGTCTGTCTGCCTCGATGCCGTTTATCCTTGTTTTGCTGATGTATACCCCAGAAAGCAACGGCCTGAAAAGATCCAGGTCTACTTGGCGCCTTCGGAAAGCCGGCGCTCGATCGCCTCGAGCCGGGCGAGAACCTCGTCACGGTAGGCGTCGGTCTTGGCCTCGTCCTCGGCCGAGTGAGCAGCCTGCATGGAGTTGACGATGAGGCCGACCAGAAGGTTCACCACCGCGAAGGTCGTGACCATGATGAAGGGCACGAAGAAGGCCCATGCATAGGGATAGGTCTCCATCACCGGTCGGACGATCCCCATCGACCAGCTTTCCAGCGTCATGATCTGGAACAGCGTGTAGGCCGACCGGCCGAGGCTGCCGAACCAGTCGGGGAAGGCGGCGCCGAAGAGCTTCGTCGCCATCACCGAACCGATGTAGAACACGATCCCCATCAGCAGGAACACCGAGCCCATTCCCGGCAGGGCGTTGACGAAGCCCTCGACGACGCGCCTCAGGCGCGGAAGCACCGAGATGACGCGCAGGATCCTGAGCACCCTGAGCGCGCGCAGCACGCTGAAGGTCTGTGCGCCGGGCACCAGCGCGACAGCGACGATGGCGAAGTCGAAGAGGTTCCATCCCGACCGGAAGAAGGTCCGCCCGTGGGCGACGAGCTTGGCCGAGAGCTCGGCCACGAAGATCGCGAGGCAGAGCCTGTCGAGCAGGATGATCGCAGGTCCGAACCGGTCCATCACGGGGCGCGAGGTCTCGAGCCCCAGGATCACCGCGTTGAACAGGATGACGCCGAGGATCGTGTTCCTCACCCAGACCTGATCGAGCCAGGCCGCCAGTCGTGTGCGGAAGTCCATGAAAACCCGTCCGTTCGTGGTTCAGCGCGCCATATGGTCGCGGACGAAGGCGGCGGCAAGCTCGATGTGCGGGCTCCAGCGGAACTGATCGACCACCCGGAGCGCTTCGAGGCGGAAGCCCGCCGAAACGAGGATGCGGGCGTCGCGGGCGAAGCTGACCGGGTTGCACGAGACATAGGCGATCCGGGCGATGGCCGAGCGGGCCAGCTCGGTCGCCTGCGCCTCGGCTCCGGCGCGCGGGGGGTCGATCACGGCGGCGTCGAACCGCGACAGTTCGTCGGGCAGGAGCGGGCGGCGGAACAGGTCGCGTGCTTCGGCCGTGAGCCGTCTGAGCCCCCCGGCTTCGCGCCAGCCCCGCTCGAGCGCCGCCACCATCGCCGCGTCGCCCTCGACCGCGTGGACTTCGGCCCTCGCGGACAGGGGCAGCGCGAAGGTGCCCGCGCCGGCGAAGAGATCGACGATCCGCCGTGCATGCTCGACTGCCTCGGTCACGGCCGAAACGAGGGCCGCCTCGCCCTCGGCGGTCGCCTGGAGGAACGCCCCGGGCGGAAGCGTCACGCGGGCCGGCCCGATCCGGAGCGACGGTGGCGCCCGGAGCGCCAGCGTCTCGCCGTTCCATGTCAGCCGGCCCAGCGCGAAGCGGTCGGCCAGCTGCGCCAGCTCGCGCCGGAGCGCCGCGTCGGGCGGCTTGCCCCCCTCCACCGAGACATCCGCGCCGCCCTCGGTCTCGGTGACGGTCAGTGCCAGTTCTCCGGCACGCGAACCGCCTGCAGCCACCATCGCCTCAAGCGCGGGAAGCGTGGCGATGAGCCCCGGCGTGACGAGACGGCAGCCGGGCACGGGGACGAGCGTGTCCGAAGCGCGGCCGTGGAAGCCGACCATTGCGCCCTTCCTGGTCCGCCGCCCGTGGAAGGTGGCCCGGCGGCGCGATCGTTCGGGGATGGTAACGACAGGTGGCCGAGGCACCTCGATCCCCTTCGCGGCGAGGGCGGCGCGCACCACGCCTGCCTTCCAGTCCGCCACGAACTCGTCGCGCGCGTGCATCAGAGAGCACCCGCCGCAGGCGCGATAGTGCGGGCACGGGGCCTTCACGCGCAGGGCCGAGGGCTCCACGATGCGCGGTGCGGCCATTCGGTTGCCTTCGACCGCGCCCTCCACCCTTTCGCCGGGGAGCGCGCCGGGCACGAACACGGGCCCGTCTGGCCCTTCGGCCACGCCGTCACCAAGATGGCCGAGGCGGGCAACGGTCAGGATCATCCGGCGCCGGCCCTCACTCGGCCGCCTCGGCCTTCGTCGAGATGAAGCCGCCCGACTGCCGCGCCCAGTAGCGGGCATAGAGGCCGCCCTTTGCCAGCAGCGCCTGGTGGCTGCCCTCCTCGACGATGCGGCCCTCGTCCATCACCACGATCCGGTCCATCTCGGAGAGCGTCGAGAGCCGGTGCGCGATGGCGAGCACCGTCTTGCCCTCCATCACCCGGTGCAGCGCATCCTGGATCGAGGCCTCGACCTCGCTGTCGAGCGCCGAGGTCGCCTCGTCCAGCACGAGGATCGGCGCGTCCTTCAGGAATGCGCGCGCCAGCGCGATGCGCTGCCTCTGCCCGCCCGACAGCTTCACGCCCCGCTCGCCCAGATGCGCCTCGTAGCCCTTGCGGCCCTTGTGGTCGGCAAGCTTGAGGATGAAGTCGTGCGCCTCGGCACGCCGGGCGGCCTCGACCATTTCCTCCTCGCTGGCCTCGGGCCGGCCGTAGAGGATATTGTCGCGGGCCGAGCGGTTGAACATCGCGGTTTCCTGCGTGACCATCGCGATCTGCCGGCGCAGGCTTTCCTGCGTCACGGCCCGCACGTCCCGGCCGTCGATCAGCACGCGGCCCGCCTCGGTGTCGTAGAGCCGCAGAAGCAGCGCAACGAGCGTCGATTTGCCGGCCCCCGAGGCACCGACGATGCCGACCTTCTCGCCGGCGCGAATGGTGAGGTCGATGCATTCCACACCGCCCGTCTGCCGGCCGTAGGCGAAGCCCACACCGTCGAACACGATCTCGCCCCTGACCCGGCCGAGGTCGGCCGCGCCGGGCGCGTCGGCCAGCGTGTAGGGCGGGGTGAGCGTGCGCATGCCGTCCTCGATCTCGCCGATCGAGGCGTAGATCGACATCAGCGTGAAGCTGACCCAGCCGGTCATCTGCGCGATGCGGATCGAGATCGCGCCTGCCGCCGCGATGTCGCCTGCCGTGGCCCCGCCGCGCGTCCAGAGCAGGAGCGATCCGCCCACGAGGATCACCGGCAGAAGCCCCGCAAGCGCCATCAGCGCGAAGCGGAACCAGGCCGAGACCACACCGAAGTCGTGCGCCCGCTCGCGGTAGCGCGCCATGCTCCGCAGGGCGGCGCGGTCCTCGTGCTCGGCATGGGCGAAGAGCTTGACCGTCTTGATGTTGGTGATCGTGTCCACGACCTGCCCGGTCACGTTCGCCCGCGCCGCCGCCCGTGCGGTCGAGGTCGCGCGCACCCGCGGCAGGAAGAACCGGATCAGCACCAGGTAGGCGCCGAGCCAGAGCGTGAGCGCCAGCGCCACCCAGGCATCGATGGCAAGCAGGAAGATGGCCGAGCCCACGATCGAGGCGAGCGCGAAGCAGACGGTGTTGATCGTCTCGGTCGCCACGTCCGTGACCGCCCGCGCCGCCTGCATCTGCTTCTGGGCGATCCGCCCGGCGAAGTCGTTGTCGAAGAAGGTCACGGCCTGCCCGAGCGTCCAGCGGTGGATCCGCGAGAGCACCTGCGGCAGCAGGTTCGGTGCAAGCCGGACCGACTGGGTGTAGGCCGAGACGCCGAAGACCACGGGACGAACGACGAGATAGAAGACCGCGAAGCCGAGGATCAGCCAGAGGCTTTCGGCGAAGAAGCCCTCCGGGCCTCTGGCAATGGCCGCGTCGATGACCCAGCCGAGCAGGAGCGCCGAGACAACCTCGAGCGTGCCGGCAAGCGAGGAGGCCGCCGCCGCCACCCCGAGCATCGGCCAGGATCCGCGCAGGCACCACGTCAGGAAGGGCCCCAGCCGCTGCGGCGGGGCCTCCCCGATCCGTGCAAATGGGTCGTAGCTCACTCGGCGGCCTTCCCGGTGTCGTCGTCCTCGGTCACAATGAACCCCCCGGACTGCCGGTTCCAGAACCTTGCGTAGAGCCCGCCCTCCGCGAGGAGCCCGGCATGGGTGCCTTCCTCGGCGATGCGCCCGTCGTCCAGCACCACGATCCGGTCCATGTGCGCGATGGTCGAAAGCCGGTGTGCGATGGCGATCACCGTCTTGCCCTCCATCACCCCGTAGAGCGTGGACTGGATCGCGGCCTCCACCTCGCTGTCGAGTGCGCTCGTCGCCTCGTCGAGCAGCAGGATCGGCGCACCCTTGAGGATCGTGCGCGCGATGGCGACCCTCTGGCGCTGCCCCCCCGAGAGCTTCACGCCCCGCTCGCCGACATGGGCGTCGTAGCCCTTTCGGCCCTCGGGATCCTCGAGGGAGAGGATGAATTCGTGTGCCTCGGCGCGCTTCGCGGCCTCGATCATCTCTGCCTCGGTCGCTTCGGGGCGGCCGTAAAGGATGTTGTCGCGGACCGACCGGTGCAGCAGCGAGGAATCCTGCTGCACCATGCCGATCATCCTGCGCAGGCTGTCCTGCCGCACCTCGGTGATGTCCTGCCCGTCGATCAGGATGCGGCCCTCCTCGGGGTCGTAGAAGCGCAGCAGCAGCTTGACGAGGGTGGACTTGCCCGAGCCCGAACGGCCCACGAGACCGACCTTCTCGCCCGGGGCGATGGTCAGGCTGACCCGGTCGAGCCCGCCGGAGCCGCGCCCGTAGTGGTGCGACACGCCCCGGATCTCGATTCGTCCCTCGCGGAAGATGAAGGGCTTCGCGCCGGGCCGGTCGGTCAGCGTGACGGGCTGGGCGATCGTCTCCATGCCTTCGGCGACGACGCCGAGGTTCTGCACCAGGTTCGTGGTCGCCCACATGATCCAGTAGGTCATGTTGTTGAGGCGCAGCACCAGAGCCGCCGCCGCAGCCACGACGCCGGGCGTCGCCTGGCCGTGGAACCACAGCCACATCGCAAGGCCCGTGACCGAGACGATCAGGAGCCCGTTGAGGAAGGTCAGCGTCACGTCCATGCGGGTGATGATCCGCATCTCGCGGAAGAAGGCGCGGCGCGCCGTCTCGATCGCCTCGCGTGCGTAGTCGATCTCGCGGTCGTGGTGGGCGAAGAGCTTCACAGAATGGATGTTGGTGTAGCTGTCGACCACGCGGCCCGTGATCGCGCTGCGCGCGTCCGAGGAGGCCTGCGCGGCGGGGCCGGCATGCCGGATCGTCCAGCGCATCAGCCAGAGGTAGCCGGTGATCCAGATCACCATCGGCACGGCGAGCCTGGGATCGAAGCCCGAGAGCATCGCCGCCGAGCCGATCAGCGTGGCCGTGGCGAAGGCGACCGCGTCGAAGAGCTGGAACGCCGCCTCGCCCGCCGCAGGAGGCGTCTGCATGATCCGGTTTGCGATGCGCCCGGCGAAGTCGTTCTCGAACCAGCCGACCGGCTGGCGCAGCACGTGGCGGTGCGCGCGCCAGCGGATCATCGTGCCGAAGTTCGGCAGGATCGTGTTGTGCAGCAGCGCGACGTCAAGTCCCGAGATTGCCGGCCGGAGGATGAGGACGAACAGCCCGGCGGCGAGGAACTCCGGTCCGTAGTCGGCCCAGATACGCTCGGGAGTCCCCGAGGCGAGCAGGTCGACGATGCGGCCCACGTACCAGATGAGCAGGATCTCGATGCCCGCAACGACCATCTTCAGAAGGGCAGTCACGACGAACACGCCCCGGAAGGGCTGGACGTACTGCTTCAGGAACGGCCAGAGCCGTTGCGGCGGCCGGTCGGTCTCGGCGTAGGGTGCGTAGGGGTCTACGAGGTTCTCGAAGTAGCGGAACATGGAAGGCGCTCCTGGCGAGCGAGATAGAACGCGGGGTCGGGGCGGCGAGGTGGCTGGCCGCCCGAAAGGAACCGGGATCCAGTCAGCGCCGGATGTCGTCGGTTCCAATTCCCATCGCGTTCTCCTTCCGGTGGCGCCCTGCGTCTAGCTCAACCGGGCGGGAATGTCACGGGCCGCGTCGCATCTGCCTCGGGCGGGTGCCCCCGGAAACGCGGCGCCCGCAGCCTGCGTGCTTCCTAGGGTCGAAGCAGCTCCTCTCGCCCGAGCGCGAAGCCCGAGGCTATCCACCGGGCCTCGAGGTCCTTCAGTCTTGCGCCAAGCGCAGGGCCCTCGAACGCAGGCATCAGGTCGGCAGGCTTCACGGGAAACTGGGCTGCGGCTCCGCGCTCGGCCTCGTCCCGGACACGCGGAGGCAGTGGCGCCCCTTGGGTCGCGGCCCGAAGCACCAGCGCGGACAGCGCCATGTCGGCGCCGAGACGGTAGCCGAGCTCTGCCGCCGCCGCGCCGGATGCCGCAGCCTCGCGCAGCGCCCCGAGCCTCTTCGCTTCGGCGCGCGACAGCTTCAGCGCGGCGGACGGATCCTCGCCGCCGAGTGCTGCAAGGCGCAGGATCGGATCAGGGCCGAGCCCTGCCTCGGCCTCCAGGTGGACGAGCGGGCCCAGTGCCCGGTGGTCCGCACCCGGCAGCGCCCTTGCCAGCGCCCCGACCTGCGCCATCGCGGCCACGGCCGCCGAGGGGTCGGGCGCCGAAAGGAGCTTCCTTGTCTCCGCCCCCACACGCTCCCGCGACAGCCCGGCGATGCCGTCGAGATTGGCCGCACAGGCGGCGAGGCCCTCCGGATCGAGCCCCGCGGCCGGGTCGCCGTACCAGGCGTGGAAACGGAAGAAGCGCAGGATGCGCAGGTAGTCCTCGCGGATCCGCGCCTGCGCGTCGCCGACGAAGCGGACGCGGCGCGCCAGAAGGTCGGGCAGCCCGCCGAGCGGGTCTATCACCTCGCCGGACGAGGTCGCATAGAGCGCGTTCATCGTGAAGTCGCGGCGTTCGGCGTCGTGCTCGATCTGATCGGAAAAGGCGACGACCGCCCGGCGCCCGTCGGTTTCCACGTCGCGGCGGAATGTCGTGACCTCGATCCCCCGGTGATCGGCAACGACCGTGACGGTGCCATGATCGGCGCCGGTCGGCACCGGCTTCAGCCCCGCGGCCGTGGCAAGCTCCATCACCCGTTCGGGCCGCGCGTCGGTCGCGATGTCTATGTCGCCCGGCGGCAGGCCGAGAAGCGCGTTCCTGACGGTGCCGCCGACATAGAGCGCCCGGTGTCCGCCGCGCTCAAGCATCTCCATGACGGCCCGGGGGCCGGGTTCCGACAGCCAGGCACCCTCAAGCTTCATGCGGCGGCCCTCATCGCGCGAGTCGATCGGCGAGCCCGCGCAGGATGCGGGCCGTGGCACCCCAGATGTAGTAGGGGCCCCAGGGCACGGTGTAGTAGAAACGCCGCTGTCCGCGCCAGAGGCGCGACTGCACCGCATAGTTCGCCGGATCGGCAACGTGGCCGAGCGGCACGGTGAAGACCTCGTCGACCTCGCCCGCCTCCGGCACGGGCCGGAATGGTCGGGCGATCCGCGCGAGCACGGGGGTGACGGCAAAGCCGGTCACGGTCTCGTGCCCGGGCAGCAGACCCAGCACCTCGACCGCGGAACGCGGCAGGCCGATCTCCTCCTCGGCCTCGCGCAAGGCGGCGTCAACCGGACCTGCGTCGCCGGGATCGACCTTGCCGCCGGGAAAGGCGATCTGGCCGGGATGGTGCTTGAGACGCGACGAGCGGCGGGTCAGCACGACGGCCGGCGATGGGGCATCGATGACAGCCACGAGGACCCCTGCAGGCCTCAGGATCCGCCCCTCGGGCAGTTCGAATCCGGGGTTGAGGTCGAAGTCGGAACTCTCGATCCCCTCGGCGCGGGCGGCCCGGGCCAGCGCCTCAGCCAGGCTCACCCGGCCGCTCCTCTGCCTCGAACCCGAGCGTGCTCGGGTCGAACTCGTAGTGCGCCCCGCAGAACTGGCAGTCGGCCGTGACGATGCCCTCGGGCGTGGTCATGTGCCCGATGTCCTTCGCCGAGTAGATCGACAGCGACTGGCGCACCTTCTCGGCAGAGCAGGTGCAGCCGAACGTCACCGGCTGGGCATCGAAGACCCGAGGCCCCTCCTCGTGGAAGAGCCGCACCAGAAGCTCGGTCGGCTGCACCTCGGGGCCGACGAGCTCGAGCTCCTCCACCGTATCGAGAAGCAGGTTGGCCCTTGCCCAGTTCTCCTCGTCGTCACCGTAGAGGATGTCGGATGCCCGGAGCAGTCCGCCCTCGCCGGAGCCGCCGTCGTGGGCGACGTGGACGCCGGCCTCGGGCATGTGCTGCAGCATCACGCCGCCCGCGCGCCATCCCCGGCGGCCGGAGGCGAGGATCGACTGGCCGAAGGTCAGCGCGAACCGGGTGGGAAGCTGCTCGGACTGGGCGAAGTAGGTTTCGGCGCAGGCCGAGAGCGAGCCGCCGGCGAGCGGAGTGATGCCCTGATAGGGCGCCGTGCCGGGGCCCTGGTCGATCAGGATGGCGAAGTAGCCGCGCCCGATCTGGTCGAAGGGCCTCGCGGCCGGGTCGAGCCGCCCGCGGTCGAAGCTCGCCCAGGCGCGGATCCGCGCCGGCTTGCCGTCGTCGGTGGGGCCGAAGTAGTCGGTTGCGATGATGCGGATGGGCCCGTCGCCGCGGATCTGCAGCGAGAGCTTCCAGCGCAGCTTGATCGTCTGGCCGATCAGCGCCGTCAGCAGCGCCGCCTCGGCCACCAGCGCCTCGACCTGCGGGGGGTAGTCATGCTGCGCGAGCACGCGGTCGAGCACACCGTCGAGCCGTGCGACGCGGCCGCGGATGTCCGAGCGGTCGAGCTGGAAGGGCAGGACGGTATCGTCCCAGGCGATCTGCGATCCAAGCGACATTGCGTTCCTGCGGGAGTTCCTGCGGGCGGTTTCTTTCCATGCCTGCCTCTGGCATCAGACGAATATAGGCGGACGCGGCCGCACAACAAAGGGCCGAGCGGTCCCCGACGCGGGTGGAGGGCATGATCAGACGGGTAGGCGAGAGGGTGCGGAACGGACGGCGCTACGTGCGGCGGCCGGGGGTCTATGCGGTGCTCTGGCGCGAAGGCGAGGTTCTGCTGACCCACCAGTCCGAGCCGGTGCCCGAGTTCCAGTTGCCCGGTGGCGGCATCGATCCCGGAGAGCAGCCGATCGCCGCTCTGCACCGCGAGGTGCTCGAGGAGACCGGCTGGACGATCGCGCTCGGCCGGCGGCTCGGCGCGTTCCGGCGCTTCGCCTACATGCCGGAATACGACCTCTGGGCCGAGAAGGTCTGCACCGTCTACCTCGCGCGCCCCGTCCGCAGGTTGGGGCCCCCGAGCGAGGCCGGCCACACCGCCGTTTGGGCCCCGCTGGAGGTCGCCTGCACGATCGTGGGCAATGACGGCGACCGGCGGTTCCTGTCACTCCTTGCCCGTGGCGCGGCGGCCGTCTGCCGGTGAGCCTCGGTACTCGAACAGCACTGCGGAGATGTCGTCGCGCGCCTCGCCGCCGCGCGCATGGTCTTCGACGTCGCGCAGCAGTGCCTCGAGCAGCGCCGCGCCGCCGAGTCCGGCGTGCCGCGCGAGCGCTCGGCGGACCCCCAGTTCGCCGAACTCGGCGGCTGTCGGATCTCCGGCCTCGGTCAGCCCGTCCGACATCAGCAGGAGCCTGTCGCCGGGCCGCATCCTCAGGTCGATCCGCTCATACCGGGCGCCGGGGACGAGGCCGACCGGCAGGCCGCCGTGACCCACCCGGTCGATCCGGCCGCCGGCGCGGATCAGGAGCGGATGCGGATGGCCGGCCTGAACCAGCGACACGCGCCCGGTGACGAGATCGGCATCGGCGTAGACGCAGGTGAGATACTGGTCGAGCCCGATTTCGTGCAGGATCATGCGGTTGAGCCGTGCCGCCACCGTCTCCGGCGGCCAGGCCTTTGCGCCGCGCCAGGAAGTCGGCGCCCAGGCGATGCTGCCGGCGGCCGTGGCGCTCGAGAGCATTCCGGCCAGCCGCGCGGCGAGCATCGCGGAGGCGACGCCGTGCCCCGAGACGTCGATCGCGAAGAATGCCAGACGCCGGGCGGTCAGCGGGATGTAGCCGACCAGATCGCCGCCGATGTGGCCGGAAGGCTGGAGCAGGACTGCGATCTCGGCGGTTCCGAAATCGCGGCTCCGCTCGCGCACGAGCGCCATCTGGAGCTTGCGCGCCTCGATCAGGTCTCGGTCGAGCGCGGCGTAGAGCCCGCGCATCTCGGCCAGCGTGGCACTCAGCAGGCGGTTCTTCTCGCTCAGCTCGCGCTCGATGTTCAGGATGCGCTCGCCCGCAAGCATGCGGGCGTGCAGTTCTGCCGCGCTGACAGGCTTGGCGAGGAAGTCGTCGGCTCCGACCTCGAGGCCACGGGCGACTTCCTCCTTCTCGTTCTTGGCCGTCAACATGATGAAGTAGCAGTAGCCGTCGCGAGGCATCGTCCGGACCGTGCGGCAGAGCTCCGGCCCGGTGAGGCCCGGCATCATCCAGTCCGACAGGACGAAGTCGTATGGCCGCGACGATAGGAGGGCGAGCGCCTCGCTGCCATCCGCAGCCTCGTCGACAGCGTAGCCCCAGCGATCCAGCGACGCGCGCAGGATGCGGCGTTGCACGCTGCTGTCGTCGGCCACGAGCACGCGGCGCGATGCGCCGGCCGCAGCAGCCGGGACCCGAACGGGAAGGGTTTGAGAAACAGCCGCCATGGTCAACCTGCCTGCCGCGCGAAACCGTTCTGCGCCGCGCGGCTTAACCCGCGATGAACGCTAAACTTCGTGCAAACGACATCATGCCGACCAACTTTCCGTTAAGGCCCGTCCCCTACAGTCCGCCGATGGGGGCCGGTGGATCCGGCAAGGTGCGACATGATTGACTGGGAACGGGTGGCCCAACTCCGCGAGGAGGTCGGGCCCGAGGATTTCATCGAGGTCGTCGATCTCTTCCTGGAGGAGGTCGACGGCGTGACAGCGAGGCTTGCCCTGCCATCCGAGGGCTCCCGTCTGCGCGACGATCTGCATTTCCTGAAGGGCAGCGCCCTCAACCTCGGCTTCGATGCCTTCGGGCGGCTTTGCCAGGAAGGCGAGAAGGCCGTCGCTAGCGGCTCGACGCCGGACCTCGCCGCACTGCTGCGCTGCTATGCCGTCTCGCGCGAGGCCTTCCTGGCCGCCCTGGCAACCCGGGCCGTGGCCTAGATCAGGAACTGCGCAAGCGTCTCGTCGGCGGTGATGTCGCGGTAGTCGAACCCGGCGGCGTCGAGGCGTCCGAACAGCGCGTCGAAGTTCTCGGCGCGGCTGGTCTCGATTCCGATCAGGACCGAGCCGAAGTTGCGCGCCGATTTCTTGAGGTATTCGAACCGCGCGATGTCGTCGTCGGGGCCAAGCACCGTGAGGAAGTCGCGCAACGCACCGGGCCGCTGTGGAAGCCGCAGGATGAAGTATTTCTTCACGCCCGAGTAGCGCTGGGCCCGTTCCTTGACCTCGGGCAGGCGCTCGAAGTCGAAGTTGCCGCCCGAGGTGATGCAGACGACCGTGCGACCGCGGATCTCTTCGGCGATGTCGGGCAGCGCGTCGACCGAGAGCGCCCCGGCAGGTTCGAGCACGATCCCCTCGACGTTCAGCATCTCGAGCATCGTCACGCAGATCCGGTCCTCCGGCGCCCTCAGGACATGGGCGGGGTCCGTGCCGCGCAGGGCGGCGAAGGTCAGGTCGCCCACGCGCGCCACGGCCGCGCCGTCCACGAAGGTATTGAGCCGGGGCAGCGTCACCGGCGCCCCTGCCGCCAGCGCCGCGGCGAGCGAGGCGCCGCCCGCCGGCTCGACGAAGCGGAAGGCGGTCCGGGGCGCCTCGGTGCGGCAGTAGCCCACCACGCCGGCGGAGAGCCCGCCGCCGCCCACCGGCAGGACGATCAGGTCCGGCGCGCGCGGCATCTCGGCAAGGATCTCGACCGCGACGCTCGCCTGTCCCTCGATCACGTCGGGGTCGTCGAACGGCGCAAGGAAGTGAGCGCCGGCTGCGGCACAGTGCGCGCGGGCCGCCTTCAGGGCATCGTCGAAGTAGTCGCCGACCAGCCGGATCTCGACCATGCCGCCACCGAACATGCGGGTCTTCTGGATCTTCTGCTGTGGCGTCGTCACCGGCATGAACACGGTGCCCGGCACGCCGAAATGCCGGCAGGCGTAGGCCACGCCCTGCGCGTGGTTGCCGGCGCTGGCGCAGACAAACGAACGTTCCCCCGCAGGGTCCGCCAGGACCTTGCGCATCGCGTTGAAGGCACCGCGCAGCTTGTAGCTGCGGACCGGGCTCAGGTCCTCGCGCTTGAGCAGGATCTCCGCCCCGTAGCGGTCTGACAGATGGTCGTTGCGCTGGAGCGGTGTCGGCGGGAACAGCGCGCGTAGCGCGGCCTCTGCCGCGCGTGCGGCATCCTGAAACGACATTGCATCCCCCTCGCGCCCGAACGCCGCCTACCGGCTAGCAGGGGGTTGTCCGCCGATCCAGCGGTTTCGTTCGGCGGAGTTTCGCCGTGAGGGCCGCGCGGGCCGCGAACGTGAACGGAATCCTAATGCGCGGTTCAACGCAGGTTCATGTGGTCTCGCGTTCCGTTGTGGTCGAGGCGGCCGTCGTGCCGCGATCAGCGAATCATCGCGAAGGAGAGACCTTCATGCGCAAGACCCTCAAGACGCTCGCCGGCGCGGCCGGTGTTGCCGCCCTGGCCCTCGGCCCAATTGCCACCCTGACCGTCTCGGTGTCGGTGCTCTCGGCCGATGCAGCCTACGCGAAGGGCAACGGGAATGGCGGCGGCAATGGCAATGGCGGCGGCAACGGGAACGGGGGCGGCAACGGCGGCGGCAACGGCAACGGCGGCGGGAAGGGTGCCGAACGCGGGAACGGCGGTGGAAACGGCCAGGGTGCGCGGAATGGCAATCGCGGCGGGAACGGCAACGTGAATCGGCCCGCCGCCCGGGATGGCGCCGAGCGTGGCAACCGCGGCGCCAACCGCGCTGCACCCCAGACGCGCGGCCATGGCAACGGCAACGGGAACGGCAGGGGCGGAAACGGTGGCCAGTCCGCACGGGACGGCGCGCCGAAGGGCAATCATGCCGTGCGCGAGGCCAAGCGCGCCGGCTTCCACCCGAGCGAGCTCGGCAACATGAACGGCGCGATGAATGCCAACATCAACGCCGTGCTGGCCCACATCCGAAACGGCAACACGAACGGCCCGGTCGGCAAGCTCGCCGGTCTCGCCGTGGCCGACGCGGGGGCCGCCGGGGCGCGCGACCTGCTGGACGGCACCGCTGCGCAGGAGCAGATCGCGCTGCGCGACGCGCTTGCCGCGGGGGGCTACGCGAGCCTCGCCGACTACGAGGCGGCTGTCGCCGCCGACCCGACGCTCGCGGATCCTGCGATCGACGCGGCCGCTGCCGGGCTCGGCGCCGGTGCCCTTGCCGGTGCGCTGGCCGGAGCCGGATATGCCGACCTGGCCGCCTACGAAGCCGCCATCGCCGCCGACCCGACGCTTGCCGACCCCGAGGTCGAGGCGGCGATCGCAGGGCTCGGCGCAGTGGATCCTGAGCTTCTTGCGCAGATCGCCGAGGCCGAGGGTGCGCTTGCGGCGGTTACGGCCGCCGAGCAGGCACTGCTCGACTCCTGGAACAAGAACGGCGATGCAGACCCGACCGTGCTGACCGAGGAGGAGCAGCAGCTTCTCGACGCCCTCCGCGCCCGCCTCGCGCCCCACGCCGAGGCGATCGGGTCGGCTGTCGGCGAATCCGAGGTTGCCCAGGGCGAGATCCCTGCTGACCCCAAGCCGGGCGACGACGGTTCCGCGACTGATCCCCTGCTCATCCTCCAGTAGTCCCGGACCGCATCGCGGAGGGGCGGCCTGCGGGCCGCCCCTTTCGCGTTTCGGCGCACCGCCCGCCCCCTTGCCCTTGCCGGTCCGGGAAAGACCCGATAGATCGCGGCGAACCCAGAGCCGATACCCCGGATGCCGCCGATGCCCGCGCCCCAGAAACCTGCGCCGAAGAAGGTCGTCCTGGCCTATTCCGGTGGCCTCGATACCTCGATCATCCTCAAGTGGCTGCAGACCGAATACGGCTGCGAGGTGATCACCTTCACCGCCGACCTCGGCCAGGGCGAGGAACTGGCGCCCGCCCGCGAGAAGGCGCTGATGCTGGGCATCCGGCCCGAGAACATCCACATCGTGGACATCCGCGAGGAGTTCGTGCGCGACTTCGTGTTCCCCATGTTCCGGGCGAACGCGCTCTACGAGGGGCTGTATCTGCTCGGCACATCCATTGCCCGGCCGCTGATCGCGCAGCATCTCGTCCGCATCGCGAGGGAGCACGGGGCGGATGCCGTCGCGCATGGCGCGACCGGCAAGGGCAACGATCAGGTCCGCTTCGAGCTTTCGGTGGCCGCGCTCGACCCTGGCCTGAGGGTGATCGCGCCGTGGCGGGAGTGGAGCTTCACCAGCCGGACGAAGCTTCTGGAATTCGCCGAGGCGCACCAGATCCCGATCGCCAAGGACAAGCGGGGCGAGGCGCCCTTCAGCGTGGACGCAAACCTGCTGCACACCTCCTCCGAGGGACGGGTGCTCGAGAACCCCGCCGAGGAGTTCCCCGAATACGTGCTCCAGCGCGTCGTGCCGGTCGAGAAGGCGCCCGACACGCCCGAGACGGTGGAGATCACCTTCGAGAAGGGCGATGCGGTCGCGGTGAACGGCGAGCGCCTGTCGCCCGCCGCCCTGCTCGCGCGGCTGAACGAGCTGGGCTCCCGCCACGGGATCGGCGTGCTCGACCTCGTCGAGAACCGCTTCGTCGGCATGAAGTCCCGCGGCGTCTACGAGACGCCGGGCGGCACGATCCTTCTCGAGGCGCACCGCGGCATCGAGCAGATCACGCTCGACGCCGGCGCCGGGCACCTGAAGGATTCGCTGATGCCGCGCTATGCGGAGCTGATCTACAACGGCTTCTGGTTCTCGCCCGAGCGCGAGATGCTCCAGGCGGCGATCGACCGCAGCCAGGAGCACGTGACCGGCACGGTGCGGGTGAAGCTCTACAAGGGCGCGGCGCGCACGGTCGCACGCTGGTCCGAGCATTCGCTCTACTCCGAAGCCCACGTCACCTTCGAGGAGGATGCCGGCGCCTACGACCAGAAGGACGCCGAAGGCTTCATCCGCCTCAACGCACTGAGGCTGCGGCTGATCGCGGCGCGGAACGCGCGGGTGGGGCGGTAGCGCGCTGCGGCTTTCCGCAGTTATGCCCAGGGGGTGTGCCGCGCCCGCGCCGCCACGCTCACCTCCCCGGCATCCGCGAGACCTGCACCGCCAGGATTCCCAGCGTCACGACGGCCACCCCCACGGCGTCGAGGAACCCGAGCCGCTCGCCCAGGAGGGCCGCGGCCACGCCAACGCCGAGGACCGGGTTGAGGAAGTGGAATGTCGCGGCCCTGACCGCGCCGATGCGGTTAACCAGGAGGAACCAGACCCAGGTGGCGAGCAGCCCCGGGACGAGCACGGTGTAGGCGAAGGCCAGCGCGAGCGGCCAGCTCCAGCGCACGTCCCAGCTCTCGAGCGCCAGTGCGAACGGCGCCAGCGCCGCGGCGCCGATCAGCATCTGGAGGCCGACGATCATCAGAAGGTTGCCCCCCGAGGAGGCGCCGCGCACCGCAAGCGTTGCGGTGGCGAGCGCCACCACCCCGGCGACGCAGAGGGCAATCCCCAGCGGGTCGGCCCCGCCCTCGAGCCGCGCGCCCATGATCAGTGCCACGCCCGCCGCCCCCGCCAACAGCCCGAGGACACCGAGCGGCCGGGTGCGCTCGCCGAAGACCAGCCAGCCCGCCAGCGCCACGACGAGCGGCATCGTCGAGGCGATGATCGCGGCGAGCGACGCCTCGACCCACTGCATGGCGACGAAGTTGAGCCCCAGATAGAGCGCGTTCTGGCAGAGACCGAAGACCACGGTCGCACGCCACTGCGCCGGCGTCAGCCGCCACGGCTGTCCCAGCCATCGGGCGATGGCGATGCCGATCAGCCCCGAGATCAGGAAACGGACGGCAAGGGCCGTGAGCGGCGGGGCGTCGGCGACGATGATCCGCGCCGAGGTGAAGGCCGAGGACCACATGAAGGCGAAGGCCAGCCCCATCAGGATCGCGCGGATGTCCAGGTCCCGTCCCCCTTGCCCGGTCTTTCGGGAGAGCGCGCGCCTGCCGCGCGCGGCCGGTCCCCGTTGCGGCCCCGCTCTAGCGGAGCGCGCGGCCGATGCAAGGGCGTTCCGGCTGCTGTCGCCCAGGCAGCGGCGCGGGCCATGCCGCACGTCGGCACTTGCGCCCGCGCCGCCGTTCTGTAGGCTCGTGGTCACCTCGGGGTGCCCCGCGCAGGGGCTGAGATGCGCGTCATCGCGCGAACCCGTCGAACCTGAACCGGTTAGGACCGGCGGAGGGAAGGTCGATGCGCGATCCTCCATGCCGCCCGTCGGAAAGGAGGATGCGATGCGCCCAGCCACCTTCGCCGCGGGACTTCTTCTGGCCAGCCCCGCGCTGGCCGAAACCCCCGTTCTTACCGTCTACACCTACGACAGCTTCGTCTCCGACTGGGGTCCGGGGCCCGCCGTCGAGGCCGCCTTCGAGGAGATCTGCGGCTGCGACCTGCGCTTCGTTGCCGCCGGCGACGGCGCCGCTCTGCTCGCCCGTGTCCGCCTCGAGGGCGCGCGCACCGAGGCCGACGTGGTGCTCGGGCTCGACACCAACCTGACGGCGGCGGCGGCGGATTCGGCCCTGTTCCAGCCGGTATCGGTCGAGGCCGCCTTCGACCTGCCGGTGGTCTGGGAGGACGACCTCTTCGTGCCCTACGACTGGGGCTACTTCGCCTTCGTGCACGACACGACCCGCCTCCCCGACCCGCCCGGCAGCTTCGAGGAGCTCGCCGCCTCGGACGTGAAGGTGATCATCCAGGATCCGCGGTCCTCCACCCCCGGTCTCGGCCTCGTGCTCTGGGTCGAGGCAGCCTATGGCGACCGGGCCGGCGAGATCTGGCAGGCCCTGGCCGACAACATCGTGACCGTCACGCCCGGATGGTCGGAGGCCTACGGGATGTTCCTGAACGGCGAGGCCGACATGGTGCTTTCCTACACGACCTCTCCGGCCTACCACCTGATCGCCGAGGACGACGCCACCAAGGCAGCGGCGCGGTTCTCGGAGGGGCACTACCTCCAGGTGGAGGTCGCCGGCATGATCGCCTCGACCGATCAGCCGGACCTGGCGCGCGCCTTCCTCGACTTCATGGTGGGCGAGGCCTTCCAGTCGGTCATCCCGACGACCAACTGGATGTATCCTGCGGTGACGCCTGCCGCGGGGCTTCCGGCCGGGTTCGAGACCCTGATGGTGCCGGACCGGGCGCTGTTCCTTCCCCCCGGCGAGGCGGCTGCGTTGCGCGACCGCGCCATCTCGACCTGGCGCGCGGCGCTCAGCCGGTGAGCCGGGGACGAGGCACGGGCCGCATCGAACCGCTGCACCTTGCCGGTGCCGGCGCCGCGGCGTTCGTCCTCGCGCTCACGCTGGGCACGCTGGCGGCGGTGGCGCTGCGCGCGGAATCCGCCGCCGCGCTCGGCCCGGCCGACTGGGCGGCGGTGCGCTTCACCGTCGCGCAGGCGCTGGTCTCTGCGGCGCTCTCCTGCCTTCTCGCCGTGCCGGTGGCGCGGGCGCTGGCCCGGCGGCGCTTCCCCGGCAGGGGACTTCTGGTCACGCTCCTCGGCGCGCCCTTCCTGCTGCCGGTGATCGTCGCCGTGCTCGGGCTTCTTGCCGTCTACGGCCGGGCCGGGCTGGCAAGCCGGGCGCTTGCAGCTCTCGGCCTGCCGCCGCTCGACATCTACGGGTTCGACGGCGTCGTCCTCGCGCATGTCTTCTTCAACCTGCCGCTCGCCACGCGCCTCATCCTGCAAGGCTGGCTGGCGATCCCGGCCGAACGTTTCCGGCTGGCGGCGTCGCTCGGCCTGGGGCCCGGCGAGGTGGCCCGCCTGATCGAAGGGCCGATGCTGCGCGGCGTGCTGCCGGGCACCTTCGCGGTGATCTTCCTGATCTGTCTGACGAGCTTCGCCGTCGCGCTGACACTGGGCGGCGGCCCGCGCGCGACGACGGTCGAGCTGGCGATCTACCAGGCGTTCCTCTACGACTTCGATCTGGGCCGCGCGGCGCTGCTGGCGCTGGTGCAGGTCGTGCTGACGCTTGCGGCGGCCGGTCTCGCGCTGCGCGTCGCGGCCTTCGTGCCCATGGGGGGCGGCCTCGACCGGCCGGTGGAGCGGTGGGACGCCGCCGCGACGCGCCTTCGGTTCCAGGATGCCTTCGTCATCGCGGGGGCGGCGGCCTTCCTTCTCCTGCCCCTCGGGGCGGTGGTCGTGGCCGGAGCGGGGGCCCTGCCGCGTCTTCCTGTCCCGGTCTGGGAGGCGGCGGGCCGCTCGCTCGCCGTTGCGCTGGCCTCGGCGTTCCTCACGCTGTCACTTGCCCTGCCGCTCGCGCTCCTGATCGAGCGGCTGAAGGGGCGCGCGGGGGGCGTCATGGCCGAGGGCACGGGTTACCTCACCGTGGCGGCTTCGCCGCTTGTCATGGGCACCGGGCTCTTCATCCTCGTTCATCCCTTCGCCGACCCCGCGGTGCTTGCCTTGCCGATGACCGCGGTGGTCAATGCCGCGATGACCCTCCCCTTTGCCCTGCGCGCGATCTTGCCTGCCCTGCGCGAGACCGAGTCGGCATTCGGCCGGCTGGCAGACAGCCTCGGCCTCGCGGGCCGGGCGCGGCTGGCGATCCTGATCCTGCCGCGTCTCAGGCGACCGGTCGGCTTCTCGGCCGGGATCGCGGCGGCGTTCTCGATGGGCGACCTCGGAGTGATTGCACTCTTCGCCGACAGCCGGACCGCGACCCTGCCCCTCCAGCTCTACCGCCTGATGGCCGCCTATCGCATGGACGATGCGATGGGGGCGGCGCTCCTGCTCATGGGCGCAGCACTCGCGCTCTTCTGGCTGTTCGACCGGGGAGGGCGGATCGGTGCTTGAACTCCGCGGGATCGAGGTCGGGCTTGGCGACTTCAGGCTCGAGGCCGACTTCGCGCTGCAAAAGGGCGCCCTCGCCGCGGTTCTGGGGCCGTCCGGCTCGGGCAAGTCCACGCTGCTCAACGTGATCGCGGGTTTCCTCGCGCCAGACCGCGGCAGCGTGCTCTGGGAGGGACGCGACCTGACCCCCCTTCCCCCTGGCGCCCGGCCCGTCTCGGTCATCTTCCAGGATCAGAACCTTTTCCCCCACCTGACCGCGGCAGAGAACGTCGGCCTCGCGCTCCGGCCGAGGCTCCGGCTTGCAGCGGCAGAGCGCCGGCAAGTCGAGGAGGCACTGGCGCGTGTCGGCCTGGCGGGGCTGGGCGGGCGTCGCCCGGCCGAGCTATCGGGCGGGCAGCAGAGCCGGGTGGCGCTGGCGCGGATGCTGCTGCAGGCGCGACCGGTGGTGCTGCTCGACGAGGCCTTCGCGGCGCTTGGCCCCGCACTTCGCGCCGAGATGCTCGATCTCGTGGCGGCGCTGGTGCGCGAGACGCGGGCCACGCTCCTGATGGTCTCGCACGATCCCGCGGATGCCCGTTCCGTCGCATCCGAGGTGCTCTTCGTGGACGCGGGCCGGGTCGCGCCGCCGGTTCCGGCGGAGGAGTTCTTCGCTGCCCCGCCTGCGGCATTCGCCCGCTACGCCGGCCGCCCCAGCGCATAGGCGGCCGCCGCCTGTCCCGCATGGCGCCCGGTGGCGAGGCAGGCGCTCAAGAGGTAGCCCCCCGTCGGTGCCTCCCAGTCGAGCATCTCGCCCGCGGCGAAGGTGCCCGGAAGGGCCTTGAGCATGAAGCCCGGATCGAGCGCCGCGGCACGGATGCCCCCGGCGGTCGAGATCGCCTCGTCCATCGGCCGGGGCCCCGCATGGCGGACGGGCAGCGCCTTGACCAGCCGCGCGAGCGCCGCGGGATCGGCCGGCAGCGGTCGGGCGAATTCCTGCAGGAATGCGAGACGTGCCGCATCGAAGGCGAGGGCCTTGCGCAGACGGTTCGCCAGCGTCTCGCGACTGGGCCTTGCAGCCAGGCGGCCCGAGACCTCGGCCTCGGGGAGACCGGGCACGAGATCGATCGTGAGGGGGGCTTCCAGACGCAGGGGGCCGGATAGCGGGTAGAGACCGCCGCCCTCGAGCCCGCGTGTCGAGATGACGATCTCTCCGCGCGAGATCCGTTCGCCCGCGCGCAGTGCGATTGCCTTGAGCGGCGTGCCGAAGTGGCGCGTCATGTGCTCGCTCCAGCCGACGGAGAGGCCGAAGTTGGCCGGAGCGAACGGCGCCACGTCCACTCCCCGCGCGGCGAGGAGGGGCGCCCAGGCGCCGTCCGAGCCGAGCCGCGCCCAGCTCGCCCCGCCGAGGGCGAGGACGGTCACGGCCGGGGCGAGGGTGCGCGGACCTTCGGGGGTGGCGAAGAGGAGCGCCTCGCCCTCCCACCCCGTCCAATGCCACCGGGTGCGCAACCTGACACCCGCCGAGGCGAGCCGGGTGAGCCATGCGCGCAGGAGCGGCGAGGCCTTCATCGCGCGCGGGAAGACCCGCCCGGTCGAGCCGGTGAACACCGGCTGCCCGAGGGACTGAGCCCATCTCACGATCTCGGCAGGCCCGAAAGCGGAAAGCGCCGGGGCGAGCCACGCCGCCGCCGAGCCGTAGGCGGCCTCGAAGAGGGCGGGCGGCTCGTCCTTCGTCAGGTTGAGGCCGGACTTGCCCGCCATGAGGAACTTCCTCGCGGGAGACGGCTTCGCCTCGGCGATCGTGACCCGGATGCCCCTGGCGGCGAGAGCGTCCGCCGCCATCAGTCCGGCGGGCCCCGCGCCGATGACCACCGCCTCTTGCCGCGCCGGTTCCATGCGCCATGCTTTCGCACCGAAGCCAAAGGGGGACAAGTCGGCATGGCGACGGACCCGATCTGCCCGCTCTGCGGCCGGCCCATCCCGGCGGATGTGCCGGCGAGCCGCCATCACCTCGTGCCGAGGCTCAAGGGCGGGAAGGGCGGCGAGACCGTGCTCCTCCACCACATCTGCCACAAGGAAATCCACGCCACGCTGACGGAGGCGGAGCTCGCCAAGGGCTACGCAAGCATCGATGCGCTAAGGGGACACCCGCGGATCGCGGCCTTCATCGCCTGGGTCGCGCGTCGTCCGCCGGGCTTCACGTCCCGAGCCGCCGGGCCGCGGCGGAGGCGTTGAGGGCGCGCGGGGACGCTGCCCGGGGCGCCCGCTGGGGCGGCGAGTTGCCCGGCTCATTCCCGGAAAGCGGGATGGGCAAGGCTACGCAGGGTTCAGCCGAGGCGCGCCTTGACCGCTGCGAGGTGCTCGGGCGAGGCAGCGAGCGCGTCGGCGGCAAGAGCGGCGGCCGTTGCGATCAGCTCGTCGGCGGCGACGATGCGATCGACGAGGCCCCAGTCGAGCGCCTCCTCAGCCGCGATCCGCGCGCCGGCGACCAGCAGGAGTTTCGCCCGGGCCGGGCCGACCAGCGCCGCAAGGCGCCCCGGGTCGGACGGCTGCGGCAGGTAGCCGAGCCGCATGACCGGATAGAAGATCTGCGCGCCGGGAACGGCCAGCCGGATGTCGCAGGCGAGCACCATGCCGCAGGCACCGCCCGCAACGGTTCCGTTGAGCGCGGCCAGCGAGAGACCCGGAAAGGCCGCGATGGCGGCCGAGAGCCGTTCCCAGACCGGGTCGGTGGCAAGTCCGGTGCGGGCCGCCTCAAGGTCGGCCCCTGCCGAGAAGACGCGCCCCGCACCCGTCAGCACGAGCACCCGGTCGCCCTCGCCCCAGGCTGCTTCGGCCTCGCGGGCGAGCCGGTCGAGCATCTCGCGGGTCAGCGCATTGGCCTTTTCGGGCCGGTCGAGCGTCAGCGTGCGGACGCCGCCCGAGCGCGCCACGCCGATCACGGGATCAGTCCGATCCGCCGCCGGATCGTCTCGTCGCGGAGCGAGACCTCCTGCCCCGCGAATTCGGCCGCCGCCGGGCCGCAGAGCCAGAGCAAGGCCTCGGCCACCCACGCGGCCGGGATGTGGGACCTCGGATCGAGCTTCGAGACCGGATTGATGCCCGAGGCGCGGATCGTCGCCTGCATGTCGGTGGCCACTGTGCCCGGCGATAGGCCGATCGCGCGGATGCCCTTGAGGTGCATCTCGTGATGCAGGCACGCGGTCAGCATCGCCGCCCCGGCCTTCGAGCTGCAGTAGGCGCTCCAGCCCTCGAGGGGGGTATGCGCCGCCCCGGAACTCACGGTGATGACGGTGCCTCCGCCGCGCCGGATCATGCCGGGCAGGACCGCACGGATGCCATTGAGGGGGCCCTTGAGATTGATGTCGACGAGCCTGCCCCAGGCGGCCGGGTCCACGTGGTCGAGTGCGGCGATCGGCTCGATCACCCCGGCGTTGTTGATGAGAACGTCCACGCCGCCGAAGGCGCGCGTCATCGCGGCGACTGCGCCCTCGACGTCGGGCCAGGAGGCGACGTCGGCCGGGAGGGCGCGGGCTGCCGGGCCGATCTCTGCTGCCAGCGCCCGAATCGCGGCGGCGTTGCGTGCCAGCAGCCCGAGCCGGGCGCCGTGCTCGGCAAAGAGCCGCGCCGTCGCCGCACCGATGCCGCGGCTCGCTCCGGTGATGAGCACCCGCATGCCGGAGAGTTCCGCCATCTTTCCTCCTCGGTCCGCAAGCCGGCCCGATCCCTTGTCGCCTCTTGACCGGGAGGCTGCAAGGGCCGAAGACTTCCGGCGCCCCGTTCCCGAAGACGCAGAGGATTCACCATGCCGCGCTTCTCCTCAACCGCCGCGAGTGCGGCGGCGCTCTTGCTGATCGCTGCGCCCGGCGCCTCGGCCGACGTCACGCCGCAGCAGGTCTGGGACGAAGTGCGCGCGCTGATGGAGGGCTACGGCCAGACTGTCACCGTCGGGTCGGAAGAGCAGTCGGGCGATACGCTGACGGTGCGCGATATCGTGATCGACTTCGCCATGCCCGAGGCGACCTCCTCCGCGACGCTGGAGCAGCTCCAGTTCATCGACAAGGGCGACGGCTCGGTGGAGATCGTCCTCGCGCCGGAATACCGGGTGGTCAGCCGCAGCGATCCGGGCGTGGGCGAGCCCTTCGAGATGCAGATGCTGATGACGCACTCCGGCCTCGGCATCGTTGTCAGCGGGGACGAAACGGCGAAGACCTACGACTTCTCGGCCGACTCGGTGACGCTGACCATGACCGGGGAGAACGGCACGGAGGATGCTTCGGCCCCTGTAGACGTGCGCGTCGGCGTCGGTCCGAACAACGGAAAGTACGTCGTGCGCACCGAGGACGCGGGACGCGACTTCGAGTCGAGCCTCGAGGCGGCGTCGGTCGACATCGACGTGTCGTCCGACGGCGCGCAGGGTGCCGACACGTTCAAGCTCACGATGGCGCTGAAGGATGTGACCTCGACCTCCACGGGCTTCCTGCCCGCGGACGTGACGATGGAGAACCTCCCGGCCGCCCTGCGCGCCGGCCTCCGGGCCAACGGCACGGTCAACTACGCCGGCAGCACGACCGAGTTCGACGGCACCATGGAGGGCTCGCAGTCCGCAGGCAAGGGCAGCTCCCAGGGCGGCAGCTTCGAGTTCGCCCTTTCGCCCGAGGGCATCCTCTATGGCGGCCGCTCCCGCCAGTCGGAGATGAGCTTCCGCAGCTCCGATGTCCCGCTGCCGGAGATGACGATGTCGGTCGAGGAATCCGAGTTCCGGCTCGCGATGCCGATCACCGCATCGGAAGAGCCGAAGGATTTCTCCCTGCGCACCGCGCTGCGTGGCCTGACGGTCAGCGACAGCATCTGGGCGCTGTTCGATCCGATGGGAGCGCTGCCGCGCGATCCCGCGACGCTCGCCTTCGACCTCGGAGGCAAGGCGCGCTGGTTCGTCGACATCCTTGATCCCGAGGCGGCTGCCGCCACCACGGACGCGCCGGGCGAGATCAACGAGCTGACCCTGAGCGGACTTGAACTGAAGCTCGCCGGGGCGGAGCTGACCGGCTCGGGGGCGTTCGCGTTCGACAACTCCGACATGACCACCTTCCCAGGGATGCCGAGGCCGGAGGGTTCGGTTGACCTGCAACTCGTCGGCGGCAACGGCCTGCTCGACAAGCTCGTGTCGATGGGCCTCGTCCCCGAGGACCAGGCGATGGGCGCGCGCATGATGCTCGGCCTCTTTGCGCGTCCCGGAGACGGCGAGGATACGCTCGTCTCCAAGATCGAGGTGAACAAGGAGGGCCAGGTGCTCGCCAACGGCCAGCGCCTGCGCTGAGCACCCGCAGCCACCCGTCGGCGCGCGGGGCGCCGGAGGCGACGGCACCCTTGCAGCTCGGCCGGGGCCGGCTTACCTCGGCCCGGTGAACGCCGAAGCGGAGGGTGCCGGATGACCGACAGGCTTGAGACGCTGGCCGAGGCCGCGCTGGAAGCGGCGCGCCGGGCGGGCGCCGAGGCTGCGGACGCCCTGGCGATCGAGGCTGCCGCCATCACCATCGACGTCCGCGGAGGGCGGCTCGAACAGGCGGAGCGTGCCGAGGGCACCGACATCGGTCTGCGGGTGCTGGTCGGGAAGCGGCAGGCCTGCGTCGCGGCCTCGGACACCCGTCCGGCGACGCTTGCCGCGCTTGCCGAGCGGGCCGTCGCGATGGCCCGGGAGGCACCGGAGGATCCGACGGTGGGTCTTGCCGACCCCGGCGACCTGGCGCACGACTGGTATCTCGGCGCGCTCGACCTTGCCGACACCGCCGCCGACCCCTCTGCCGGCGAGCTGGAGGAGGCCGCGCGCACTGCCGAGGCTGCCGCGCTTGCCTGCGCCGGCATCAGCCAGGTCGACAGCGCGTCCGCGACGTTCAGCCGGCGCCGGCTGCAAATGGTCGCGACCAATGGCTTTTCGGGAGGCTATGCCCGCACCGGCTATTCCCTCGGCTGCACCGCCATCACCGGCGAGGGGACGGCCATGGAACGCGACTGGTGCTGGGAGAGCCGAACCCACCGCTCCGACCTGCCCGGCGCTGCCCAGATCGGCAGCCTGGCCGCGGAGCGCGCGCTTGCGCGCTCGGGGGCGCGAAAGCCGCCTACCGGAACCTTCCCTGTGCTCTACGACGAGCGTGTGGCAGACCAGCTCATCGGCCACCTTCTGGGCGCGATCTCCGGCACCGCGGTGGCCCGGGGCGCTTCGTGGCTCAAGGACGCGATGGGCGAGAGAGTGCTGCCGAAAGGCCTGTCGCTCATCGAGGATCCCACGCGCCCGCGCGTTTCCGGCTCGCGCCCCTTCGACGCCGAGGGGCTTCCGGCCGTGCCCCGGCCGATCATCGAGGACGGCGTGCTCGTGCGGTGGCTCCTCGACCTCTCGACCGCGCGCAAGCTCGGCCTGGCGTCCACCGGCAACGCCTACCGCAATGCAGGCTCTCCCCCCTCGCCGGGGGCGGGAAACGTCACGCTCACCCAGGGCGAACGGAGCCGCGAGGATCTGATCGCCGCCATGGGGACCGGCCTTGTCGTGACCTCGATGATCGGCTCGACCATCAATCCGACGACCGGTGACTACTCCCGCGGTGCCTCGGGGTTCTGGGTCGAGAACGGGGCCATCGCCTACCCGGTCAACGAATGCACCGTTGCCGGCAACCTGCGGGAGATGCTGGGGCGGATCGTTCCGGCCAACGATGCGAGGAGCCACGAGTCGCGGGTGGTGCCGAGCCTGCTCGTCGAGGGCATGACGATTGCCGGGGCCTGACCTCGCGGTTCTCATCGAAGCCGCCGAAGCCGCCGGCAGGATCGCACGCCGCCACTGGCGCGCCGCGCCGCGGCAGTGGGAGAAGGCCGGAGGCGCCGGCCCCGTGACCGAGGCGGACCTTGCGATCGACCGGATGCTGCGCGAGCGGCTGCTGGCGGCGCGCCCCGGCTACGGCTGGCTTTCGGAGGAGACCGAGGACGACACGGCGCGGCTGTCGGCAGACCGGGTGTTCGTGGTGGACCCGATCGACGGCACGCGCGCCTTCATCGCCGGCGAGACGGGTTTCGCGCACGCGCTCGCCGTGGTCGAGGGCGGGCAGGCCATCGCCGGGGTCGTCTACCTGCCGGCGGCTGGCAAGCTCTATGCCGCAGAGCGCGGAAAGGGCGCCACGCTGAACGGCGCGCCGATCCGCACCGGCACGCGCGAGGTTCTGGCAGGAGCGATGGTGCTGGCCGCCGGACACGCGCTCGCCCCGGCGAACTGGCCGAAGGGCGCCCCTGCGGTGGATCGGCATTTCCGCACCTCGCTTGCCTGCCGGCTCTGCCTGGTTGCCGAGGGCCGCTTCGACGCGACCCTGACCTTCCGGCCCGCGTGGGAATGGGATGTGGCCGCGGGTGCGCTCATCGCTCGGGAGGCTGGCGCCGTCGCAACGGGCGCGCGCGGCGAGCCGCTTGCCTTCAACGGCAATCCGCCGCTGGTGCCCGGCCTGCTGGTCGCGCCGCCCCTTCTGCACGAGGCGTTCCTGCGCGCGCAGGAGGGGTGAGGCCGCGGCCTTCCGGGACCGCGGCCTCGCCTGCCTGCCGATCAGTCGTCGTCGTCGTTGTCGCGCCCGCCGCCGCCCCGCCGGCCACCTCGATAGCCGTCATCGTCGTCGTCGTCGCTGGCGACACCGCCGCGCCAGCCGCGATGGCCGCGCCAGCCGTCATCGTCATCGTCGTCCCAGCCGCGGGCCACCTGCCCGGAGCGCGCGGCATCGTCGAGGAGGAGCAGCAGCGAGCGCATCAGCGTGTCGCCCGACTGGGCGGCCGCGGGGGTCGTGGTGCCGGCGGTCAGGCCGATCGCTGCCACAATGGCGAGGGGAAGGATCTTCATGGGTCGTCTCCTGTCTTGCTGGCGGCCGGGTCTCCGGCCCTGGTGCAAGGGAAACGGCCGGCCCTCAGGCCCTATTCCCGCTGTCCGCCGAAGTCTTCCGCCCATCGGCGATCTTCCCCCGCCCGAGCAGCCTGAGAACCAGTCCGCGGCCCCGGACGAGCCAGGGGTAGAGCCGCCTTGCGCGGCGGGGGTCGGCGAACATCAGCCGCACGAGTCCGTTGAAGATGCCCCTCGGTGCCGTCAGGACTGCCAGCCGGTGCATCGCGGCATCGCCGTGGAACACCTCGCCGCCCTGCCGCACGATCATGCCCGCGTCGAGGTCGTGGCCGAGCGCGATCATCTCTGCGACTTCGGGCGCGCCGGAGCGCGCGTCGATCAGGCGGACGGGTCCCGCAGCCTCGCGCAGCCGGGTCATCGCCACGTAGGAGGCGCAGAACGGGCATTCGCCGTCGTAGATGATCTCCACGCCCGTCCGGTCATGCGGCATCGGTGTTCCTCCGTCGCGCGTTCTCTGGAATAACGGGTCCTGCCGCTCCGTTATTCCCCCGATCGCAGCCAGCAGACGGGAGGTGACAATGACCGCGACCGAACAGCAACCCGCAGGATGGCTCCCGGCCGCCTCGGCGGCGCTCGCCCGGCAGGTTCCGGCCCAGTCGCTCGCCGTGTTCCGCATCGCGCTGGGCGCGCTGCTGGTCATCGACTGCTGGCGCTTCATCAAGCACGACCGGGTCTTCCGCTACTGGGTGCAGCCCGACTTCCATTTCACCTACCCCGGCTTCGGCTGGGTGACGCCCCTGCCCGAGCCGTGGATCCATCTGGCCTGGCTCGCGATGGGCGGCTTCGCGGTGCTCGTGACGATCGGCCTCTTCTACCGCGTGGCGATCGTCGCGCTCACGGTCAGCTTCACCTACTTCTTCCTGCTCGACCGGGCGGAATACCTCAACCACTTCTACCTGGTCATCCTGTTCCTGATCCTGATGTGCTTCCTGCCCGCACACCGCGTCTGGTCTCTCGACGCGCGGCTCTGGCCGGGGCAGGGAACGCGGACGGTGCCCTATGCCGCAGTCTTCGTCCTGCGGACGCAGATGGAGATCATGCTGGTCTTCGCCGGGCTTGTGAAGATCACGCCAGACTGGCTCGCGGGCGAACCGCTCGGCCTCTGGCTCAGGGCGCAGGCCGATGACTTCCCCTTCGGTTGGCTCTTCCAGTACGACGCGGTGATCATTGCCGGTACCTGGGGGACAATCGCGCTCCACGTGCTTGGCGCGCCGCTGCTTCTGTGGCAGCGGACCCGGCTTGCCGTGTTCCTCGTCTACTGCCTGTTCCACTCGCTGAACGCGATGTTCTTCAACATCGGGATCTTCCCGTGGCTGACGATCGCCGCGACCACGATCTTCTTTGCCCCCGACTGGCCGGCCCGCCTGCTGGAGCGCCTCGGCGGCCACGGCTCAATGCCGGAGCCCGAAGTCGCGCGGGCGCCTGCAGGCCGGCTTCATCCCGTTGCGATGGCGGCGATCGCCGGTTGGATCGCGGTGCAGATCTTCCTGCCGCTCCGCGCGGGCCTGTTCCCCACCGAGGTCCGCTGGAGCGGCGACGGCCACGAGCTGTCCTGGCGGATGCGGATCTACGATCGGGTCGCCGAAGGCCGCTTCATCGTCTCCGTCCCGGGCGGCGACACCTGGGTGGTCGACCCCGAGGAGTTCCTGACCCGCCGGCAGACCGGCAAGATGCTCGTCCGCCCCGACATGATCCACCAGTTCGCGCAGCATCTCGAGGCGCTCTGGCGCGAGGCCGGGCACGGCGACGTGATCGTGCGGGCCGAGATCTGGAAGTCGCTGAACGGGCGGCCCGCGCAGCTCTTCGTCGATCCCGAGACGGACCTCACGGCCGTGCCCTTCAACCACTTCGGGCCGGATCCCTGGGTCAGGCCGCTCGAGATCGCGGTGTGGGGCGCGCGGGACAGCCGGATGGCTGCGGCGGCAGAGGCGGCGGCCCAGGAGCTCTCCGCCGCCGCTCCGGTCATTCTGCCGGCCAGCCAGAGACGGCCTTGACCTCGCAGAAGTCCTCAAGCCCCCAGACGCCGCCCTCGCGGCCGGTGCCCGAGGCCTTCATGCCGCCGAAGGGCGACCCTGCACCGCGCGACTTGCCGTTCATCTCGACCATGCCCGACCGCAGCCGGCGCGCCAGCCGGATGCGGCGGGCGTCGTCCTGGCTCTGCACGTAGTTGGTCAGGCCGTAGGGTGTATCGTTGGCGATCCGGAGAGCCTCCTCCTCGGTATCGAAGGGGATGATCGAGAGCACCGGCCCGAAGATTTCCTCGCGCGCGATGGTCATGTCGTTCGACACGTCGGCGAACACGGTCGGGCGGACGAAGTAGCCGCGGTTGAAGCCCTCGGGCCGGCCGAGGCCGCCGGCGACCAGCCGCGCCCCCTCGTCGATGCCCTTCTGGATCAGGCCCTGGATCTTGTCGAACTGCGCCTGGCTGACGACCGGGCCGATGTGCCGGCCGGGTTCGTGGGAAGACCCGACCTGGGTCTTCGCGGCCGTCTCGGCCGCGATCTCCACCGCACGGTCGTAGACCGACCGCTCCACCAGCATCCGCGTGGGCGCGTTGCAGCTCTGGCCGGAGTTGTTGAAGCAGTGCCGCGCGCCGCGGACGACGGCCTTGTCGTCGGCGTCGGCGAAGATCAGGTTCGCCCCCTTTCCGCCCAGCTCCAGATGCACGCGCTTCAGCGTGTCCGCCGCGTTCTTCTGGATCGCGATGCCCGCGCGCGTAGAGCCGGTGAAGCTGATCATGTCCACGTCCGGGTGACCGGAGAGCTGCGTTCCGACACCCGCGCCGTCGCCGTTCACGAGGTTGAACACGCCTTTGGGGAAGCCCGCCTCGTCCACGAACTCGGCGAAGAGAAGCGAGGAGAGCGGCGCGATCTCCGAGGGCTTGAGCACCATGGTGCAGCCGACCAGCATCGCCGGGACGACCTTCAGCGTCACCTGGTTCATCGGCCAGTTCCAGGGCGTGATCATGCCGATGACGCCCACGGGCTCGTAGATGATCCGGTCGGTCGGGGCGTGCGGTCCGAGTGGGCGCTCGAACTCGAAGGTCTCGAAGGCCTTCAGGAAGTTCGCCGCATGCCAGTCGAAGCAGGGCGCCTGCTGCTCGCGCGCCATGTCGATCGGCGCGCCCATCTCGAGGCTGATCGCCTGCGCCATCTCCTCGGCCCGGCGCTGGTAGATCGCGAAGAGCTTCTCCACCAGCGCGCGGCGCTCGGCGCGCGGGGTATCGAAGGCCCAGGCGTCGAAGGCGCGCCGGGCGGCGGCCACGGCGGCGTCGGTGTCGGCCTTCCCGCCGAGCGAGATCACCGCGCAGGGCTCCTCGGTCGAGGGATCGATGACCTCCAGATCCCGAGGTGCGGCGGGCTTCACCCAGGCTCCGTCGATGTAGAACTCGCGCTTCTCGATCATGGCGTCATTCCTCCTGCGGTCGGCGCGACACTGCACCGCCAGACGACGCGCTGCAAGGCGCGGCGGCCGCGCCTTCCCCCGGCGCGGCAGGGGCACGGGCGAGGGCGGCGCCAGAGGGCTGCGACCGGGGTTTCTCCCTGCCGCGCCCCTGCCCCGTGGGGAGCGCGTTCCAGAGATTCCCCCCATCGGCGGAACGGCGTCCGGCAGGGACCCGTCCGGGCAGTCAAGGCAGACCTTTCGTCCCGGAACCCGTGCAATCGGCCGCGGTCGTCACTATCTTCGCCACGAACCCAATCCTCCTCGTAACGCAAGGAAATCAGGAGACAGCAATGGGACTTCGCATCAACGACATCGCACCCGACTTCACGGCCGACTCCACCGAAGGCACGATCCATTTCCACGACTGGATCGGCGACGGCTATGCCATCCTGTTCTCTCACCCGCGCGATTTCACCCCGGTATGCACGACCGAATTCGCGGCCGTCGCGCAGCTCGCCAAGGAGTTCGAGGCCCGCAATACCAAGGTGATCGGTGTCTCGGTGGACAGCGTCGAAGACCACCGGAAATGGAAGGCCGACATCGAGGCCTTCGGCGGAGCGCCGGCCAACTTCCCGATCATCGACGATACGTCGCTTGCCGTGTCGAAGGCCTACGACATGCTTCCGGCGGAGTACTATCTGCCTCAGGAGGGCCGCACGCCGCAGGACTCGGCCACGGTGCGCACCGTCTACATCATCGGCCCCGACAAGAAGATCCGGCTCACGATGACCTACCCGATGTCCATCGGGCGCAACTTCGCCGAGATCCTGCGCGCGCTCGACGCGGTCAGGGCGACCGACGGCGTGCCCTTCGCCACACCGGCGAACTGGGTGCCCGGACAGGACGTGATCGTGGCGCTCAGCGTCCCGACCGAGGATGCGAAGAAGCGCTTCCCCGACCTCGACATCAAGCTGCCCTACCTGCGCTTCACCAAGCAGCCGGCCTGATGCGGCGGGCGCCCGGGGGAACGCGGCTCAGGCCGCGTCCTTCGGGTAGAGATAGATCGGCGTGCCGAGCGTCGTGCGGGCGTAGAGGTCCTCGACATGGGCGTTGACCAACCGGACGCAGCCGTTTGAAACCGCCGTGCCGATCGTCCACGGCTCGGTCGTGCCGTGGATGCGCAGGAAGGTGTCGCCCTTCTGCGGCGTGAAGAGGTAGAGCGCGCGCGACCCCAGGGGGTTGCCCGGCCCGCCGGGCATCCCGTTCGCCCACCGGGCGTAGGCCCCGGGGTTACGGGCGATCATCTCGTTCGTCGGCTTCCACGTCGGCCATTCCTTCTTGGCCCCGAGGTAGAAGCTTCCGGGCTGGTACAGGTCGCCCCGGCCGATGCCGACCTTGTATCGGATCGCGCGGCGCCGCTCGCCGAGCGTCAGATAGAGGCTGAAGGTGGACGGGATGACGTGGATCTCGCCCGGCGCGTGGTCGGAGCCGATGCGCACGACCACCGGCGTCCATTCCTCGGGCATGGTCCAGCCGGCGGGCGCCTGACCCCAGGCCGGTGCAGCCGCGCAGCCGAGTGCGGCACCCGCCGCTGCGATGAAATCGCGCCGTCCGAAAGCCATCGTGAACCCCCCAAGGTCTTCCTCATCCGGCAGGCCCGTGGCAGCCCGGAACCGGCCGAATCGCTCCAGCAGGCGAATTATCGCTCAATCTCAGGCGTTTGCGTCCGGCGAGAGCGTCGCAGGCGGGCCCGCGTTGCGCCCGTACATCACCGCTGCGGCCGTCTCGGCTGCCGAACCCGGCTCAGAACGCCCCGAAGGCGGTCCCCAGGATGATGATGACGGCCGCCGCGAGCAGCGGGACGGCGACCGAGACGACGAAGATGTCGCCGTAGGCTTGCCGGTGCGTCATGCCGCAGATCCCGAGGAGAGTGACGACCGCGCCGTTGTGCGGAAGGGTGTCGAGCCCGCCGGTCGCCACCGAGACGACGCGGTGCAGAAGGGCCGGGTCCATGCCTTCGGCCTGCGCGCGTGCCAGGTAGTCGGCTCCGAGCGTGTCGAGCGCGATCGACATTCCGCCCGAGGCCGACCCCGTGACCCCTGCGAGCGTGCCCGCCGTCACCGCGAGCGAGAGCGCAAGGTTTTCTCCCGCAAAGCCGTCGAGCGCCCCGCGGATGGCAGCGAACCCCGGGCTCGCCGCCACCACCGCTCCGAATCCCACGAGGCTTGCGGTGTTGAAGATCGGCAGCAGCGAGGCTTCGGCCCCCTTCGAGAGCGTCTCGCCCGGCGCGGCGAGATGCCGGAGGTTCAGGCCAAGTGCCAGAAGGCAGGCCACGGCGAGCGCGGCAATCACCGACCAGAGGCCGATGACCCGCGAAAGCTCGGTTGCCCCCCAGGCCGGATCGGCCAGGAAGCCGGCGTCCATGCGCGGCAGGATGTGGGCACCGAAGGCGTAGGTCAGCGCCACCACCGCGATCACGGGCACTGCCGCGGCGGCCAGAGGCGGAAGGCCGCCGGGCCCTGCGGCTTCCGCGACGGGGAAATCCTCGCCCGTCGCGGACGCCACCAGCCGTGCGGCACGCCGGTTGAGCCAGAGAAGCCCCAGGCCCAGCATCACCGCCGCCGCGGTCAGACCGAGCCCGGGTGCGGCAAAGGCGGTGGTGCCGAAGTAGGGCATCGGGATCGCGTTCTGGATCTGCGGTGTCCCGGGGAGGGCGGTCATGGTGAAGGTGAAGGCACCGAGGGCGATCGTCGCCGGAATCAGCCGGGCGGGCAGGCCTGTCTCGCGGAAGAGCGCGCGGGCGAGCGGCCAGGCGGCGAAGGCAACCACGAAGAGGGACACGCCGCCGTAGGTCAGGGCGGCGCAGGCGAGCACGACGGCGAGGATCGCATTCCTCGGCCCCACGCCCCGGGCGATCGCGCGAGCCAGCGTCTCGGCCGCGCCCGTGTCCTCCATGATCCGGCCGAAGACGGCGCCGAGAAGGAACAGCGGGAAGAACGAGACGATGAAGCCCCCGGTCGCCTGCATGAACACCTGGGTGTAGCTCGCCAGCGCCGGGGCGCCGGACAGCGCGGCGGCGAGCACGGCCAGGAGCGGCGCGAGCAGCAGGACCGAAAGGCCCCTCCACGCGCCCAGGATCAGCAGACCGAGGCAGGCAAGGATGACGATGACGGACATTGGGCCTCTTGCTGCGCTGCGGCGAGAATGGCAGCCGGCGCGCCGGATTGCCAGTCCGGCAATGCAAGAGGCCCCGGTGTTGCCACCGGGGCCCCTGGGGCCGGGAAGGGTGGAGCCTCAGGCTTCGGCCTGCTGCTCCTCCTTCTCCTTCACGATCTCCTTGCCGGTCTCCTGGTCGACCGCGCGCATCGAGAGGCGGACCTTGCCGCGTTCGTCGAAGCCGAGCAGCTTGACCCAGACCTCCTGCCCTTCCTGAAGGGCATCGGAGGGATGGTTGAGGCGCTTCTGCGAAATCTGGCTGACGTGGACCAGACCGTCACGCTTGCCGAAGAAGTTCACGAAAGCCCCGAAGTCCACGAGCTTGACCACCTTGCCCCTGTAGATCTTGCCCTCCTCGGGCTCCGCCACGATGGAATAGATCATGTCGTAGGCCTTGCGGATCGAGTCGGCGTTGGCCGAGGCGATCTTGATGACGCCATCGTCGTTGATGTCGACCTTGGCGCCCGAGACCTCCACGATTTCCCGGATGACCTTGCCACCCGAACCGATGACTTCGCGGATCTTGTCCGTCGGGATCGTCATCGTTTCGATCCTCGGCGCATGGGCAGAGAATTCGGCGCGGGCGCCCGAAAGCGCCTTGGCCATCTCGGAGAGGATGTGCATCCGCCCGTCCTTCGCCTGCGCCAGGGCCTGCTTCATGATCGCCGGCGTGATGCCCGCCACCTTGATGTCCATCTGGAGCGAGGTGATCCCGGCCGCCGTGCCTGCCACCTTGAAGTCCATGTCGCCGAGGTGATCCTCGTCGCCGAGGATGTCGGTCAGCACGGCCCAGGAGCCGTCCTCCTCGAGGATGAGGCCCATGGCGACGCCCGCCACCGGCGCCTTCAGCGGCACACCGGCGTCCATCATGGACAGCGACGCGCCGCAGACCGTGGCCATCGACGAGGAGCCGTTCGATTCCGTGATCTCGGAGACCACGCGGATCGTGTAGGGGAATTCGGTCGGTGCCGGGAGAACCGCCTGGAGTGCCCGCCACGCAAGCTTGCCGTGGCCGATCTCGCGCCGGCCGGGCGGGCCGAAGCGCCCCACCTCGCCGACCGAGTAGGGCGGGAAGTTGTAGTGCAGCAGGAAGTTCGAGCGGAAGTTGCCGTGCAGCGCGTCGATGATCTGCTCGTCCTCGCCGGTGCCGAGCGTCGTGACGACCAGCGCCTGCGTCTCCCCGCGGGTGAACAGCGCCGAGCCGTGGGTGCGGGGCAGCACGCCCACCTCAGACACGATCGGTCGCACCGTCTTCGTGTCACGCCCGTCGATGCGCGCGCCGTTCTTCACGACGTCGCCGCGAAGGATCGAGGATTCCAGCTTCTTGAAGCAGGTGCCGAGGTTCTCGTCGGCCAGCTCCTCCTCGCTCAGCGTGGCCCGGATCGCATCGCGCGCCGCAGCAATTGCATTGACCCGATCCTGCTTGTCGCGGATCGCGAATGCGGCGCGCATCTGCGCCTCGCCCGCGGCCTTGACCTTGTCGTAGAGCGCCGAGTAGTCGGCCGGCCGGAAGTCGAAAGGCTCCTTCGCGGCTTCCTCGGCGAGGTCGATGATCAGGTCGATCACCGGCTGCATCTGCGCATGGCCGAATTCCACGGCGCCGAGCATCTCGTCCTCGGTCAGCTCGTAGGCCTCGGACTCGACCATCATCACGGCGTCCTTGGTGCCCGCGACGACGAGGTCCAGCCGCTGCTCGGGGTTGGCGCGGAGCTGATCCATGTCGGCAACGTCGGGGTTGAGCACGTACTGGCCGTTCGAGAAGCCGACGCGCGCGGCACCGATCGGACCCATGAAGGGCACGCCCGAGATCGTCAGCGCCGCCGAGGCCGCGATCATCGCGACGATGTCGGGGTCGTTGACGAGGTCGTGGCTGAGCACGGTGCAGATGACCAGCACCTCGTTCTTGAACCCGTCGACGAACAGCGGCCGGATCGGCCGGTCGATCAGGCGCGAGGTCAGGACCTCCTTCTCGGTCGGGCGGCCCTCGCGCTTGAAGAAGCCGCCGGGAACCTTGCCCGCGGCGTAGTATTTCTCCTGGTAGTGGACGGTGAGCGGGAAGAAGTCCTGCCCCGGCTTTGCCTCCTTGGCAAAGGTCACGTTCGCCATGACGGAAGTCTCGCCCAGCGTGGCGATGACCGAGCCGTCGGCCTGGCGGGCAATCTTGCCCGTTTCCAGTGTAAGCGTCTCGCGGCCCCACTGGATCGATTTCTTCACTTCGTTGAACATCTAGCGTTTCCTCAGGGACGGACCCCCTGGCCCGGTCCCGTACATCTGGCGGCCCCATTGCCGCCGCTTCCCCCGATCCTTCGCATGCGCCCCGGGGGCGGGCCTCACGTCGCAGATGGAGCGGGGCCATACAGGAAAAGGGGAGGGATGAAAAGGATCGACGTCGCGGCGATCAGAAGATCGCGTGCGCACCGCGGTCGTCGGCGACCTCGCCGCGCAGGCAGGCTGCATAGTGGTCGCGCAGGGTCTGGGTCCCGAACTCGGGCGTTGCGTCGGCGTCGTAGCAGCCGCGCGCCGCGTCCCACACCAGCATCGACTCGGTCGCGTAGTAGCGGCCGATCCGTGCGAACTCGGCCCGGGCAGCGAGGCGCGGACTGAACCGGCCCAGCGCGGAGAGGCCCGCGACGATGGCATCCATGGCGGCCACCGGCATCCGGCGGAAACGGGGCGGACGGCCCGTCAGTTCGAACAGGATCGCGGCCTGGTCGCGGGGTGTCAGCGCCGGTCCGGGGCCACCGATGGGCAGGATCCTGTTCACGGTGCCGGGGTCGGTCAGTGTCCCGGCGAGGAAGCGCCCGAGGTCGGCGTCGCCGATCGGCTTGCAGGCCGTCAGTGTGCCGTCGCCGAACAGCAGGAAGGGCCGGCCGTCGCGGACCCGGGCGATCTGCCCGGAGAGCGACTTGAAGAAGGCGGTGGGGCGCACGATCGTCCAGTCGAGCGGCGCCGCCCTGAGCTCGGCCTCGAAGGCAAGCTTGGCTTCCTGGAAGGCAAGCCGCGGTTTCTGAACGCAGATCGCCGACAGAAGGACAAACCGGCCGATGCCGCGGTCGAGGGCGGCACGCAGCGCGGCGCTGTTGGCCGCGTGATCGACGGCCCAGGCGTCCTGAGGTGCGCCGGTGCGGCTGGCAAGGCACGAGACGACGGCATCGACCCGCGGCCCCGACAGGACGACGGCAAGATCCTCGGAGCGGGAAGCGCTGCCGGCAACGAGGTCGCAACCGGACAGCGCGGCGGCGTCGGAGCCCGGGCGGACGAGCGCCGTCACGCGATGGCCCGCGTCGAGAAGCGCGCGGGCGGTGGCCCGGCCGATGGTGCCGGTCGCGCCGAGAAGAAGGACATGCTGGCCCGCCATGCGGCCAGACTAGCAGGGTCGCGGCGCGAGGCCAGCCGCTCGGCGCGCGCCTGCTCCCGAACCTCGGCGCCCCCGATCTCGCGGCAGGGCGACGGCAGGCAAACGCCCGACCGCGGAGAAGCTCCGGGGCACGCAAGCGATCGCCTCGAACGCAGCGGGGTCGCCGAAGCGACCCCGTGACCGGCTTGAAAGGTCTTCCCGGACCGGCCGCCTCAGCGGCGCAGGCCGAGCTTCTCGATCAGCGTCTGGTAGCGCGCCTCGTCCTTGCGCTTGAGATAGTCGAGGAGCTTGCGGCGCTGGGCGACGAGCTTCAGCAGGCCGCGACGCGAATGGTTGTCCTTCGCGTGGGTCTTGAAGTGCTCGGTCAGCGTGGCGATGCGCGAGGACAGCACGGCCACCTGCACCTCGGGAGAGCCGGTGTCGCCGGACTTGGTCCCGTATTCCTTGATGAGTCTCGCCTTCTCTTCGGCAGTGATCGACATCGGGGTCTCCTTTCAAGGGTTCATGGCACAAGCCGGGATGTCGTCCAGCAAGGCCCGTGGAGAAAACCGCCGCTCGGTCGGGCGGATGCGCGCGTATAGGGGAAAACCCGACCCGTGGGAAGCCCCGATCTGCGGGCGGCGTCATGCCGCCCGCGGGATCGGCTCGAGCTGGATCATGTCGGGCGTCAGGCCCGCTCCGTTGAGGACAATGGCAACCGCCTGCCCGTCGGCGAAGACGACGGCGTTGGCCGCATCCGAGGGATCCGGCGCGATCGCGATCGAGGGCGCCGGGCCGGCCGCCGGATCGTAGCTCAGCACCAGCTTGTCGGCCGCCGGATCGAAGTCGCCCACGGTCGGGGCGGGGCCGGCGGGATTCTGTGCGACGGCGAAGGTGTCGGCCCCCTCGCCCCCCATGCCCCAGTCGTCCGCGCCGAGAACGAGCGTGTCGTCGCCGGCGCCGCCGTTGAGGTAGTCGCGCAGGATGTCGCCCCACGCCGCGTCGTCGTCGCCGATCAGGACATCGTCCCCTGCATCACCGTTGAGCACGTCGGATCCGGGCCCGCCGCGCAGCGTGTCGTTGCCCCAGCCGCCGGCGAGCTGGTCGTCGCCCCTGCCGCCGACGAGGACATCGTCGCCCATCCCGCCGAGCAGCGTGTCGACCCCGTCGCCGCCGAAGATCGCGTCGTCGTCGAGGCCCCCCTGCAGGAGGTCGGCCCCGTCGCCGCCGATCAGCGTGTCGGCACCGGCGTCGCCCGAAAGCACGTCGTCGCCAGTTCCGCCAACAAGGATGTCGTCGTCCTCGCCGCCCCAGAGCCGATCGTCGCCCGCACCGCCGTGGAGCGTATCCTGGCCGGCCCCGCCGTGGACGTAATCGTCGCCCTCGCCCGCGCCGATGCAGTCGTCCTCCGGTCCGCCGGAGATCGTGTCCGGCGCTTCGCTGCCCGGTCCGGCGGGCGCGGGACCGGCCATCGCCTCTGCCGCGATGTCGAGAAGCGTGGTGTCGGCGGGCGGTGCCGGGTCCGCCAGACCCTCGTCGCCGGCATCCTCGTCCTCACCGTCCTGGTCGAGGTCGTCGGGGTCGGACAGGAGCCCGGCGGCATCGGCGACCGTGGCCACGACGGCGAGGCCGAGAAGGCCCGCGAGAAACGCAAGCATGTTCACCCCCATTTCGGAACCGTGGCTTCCGCGCGGCACCACCCGAGGGAAGCCGGTCCAGGATAGGGCCCTGCGGCGTAGCAGCGGTTAACGGGGTGCGGGAATCCCCGCTGCTGGTTAACGGGGCGGACTGACCGTGTCCTCCGCCTGCCGGAAGAACGGCAGGAAGCAGTCGAGAACCGCGCCGGGGTTCTCCTCCATCACGAAGTGCCCCGAGATGCAGGACGCGTCGGAGACCTCGTTGGCCCAGCGGCGCCAGATGGACGCCGGGTCGCCGGTGCTCGCCGGGAACCCGCCCTCGGCCCAGAGGAACCTGATCGGCGCGCGGATCCGGCGCCCCGCGGCACGGTCTGCCTCGTCCGCGGCCCGGTCGAAGGTTGCCCCCGCGCGGTAGTCGGCGCACATCGCCGAAAGCCTTGCGGGCTCGGCGATCTGGGCGCGGTAGCTCGCGAGCGCGTCGATGGGGAAGGGGTCGAGCGTCTTGGCCATCGTCCACGAGGCGAGCGTCCAGTCGAGGTAGCCCGCAGGGTCGGCGCCGATCATCCGCTCGGGGAGCGGCGCGGGCTGGGCGAGGAAGGTCCAGTGATACGCCTTCAGCGCAAGCTCGGCGTTCAATGCCGCCCAGAACTCCGCGGTCGGCACGATCTCTATGATGCCGAGGCGCTCGAGGCGGTCGGGGTGGTCGAGCGCGAAGCGGTAGGCGGCCCGCCCTCCCCGATCGTGACCGAGGATCGCCGCACGCTCGATCCCGAGCGTGTCCATCAGGCGCAGGATGTCCTCGGCCATCGTGCGCTTGGCGTAGGTGCGGTGATCCGGGTCGTCGGGCGGAGCATCGCTCTTGCCGTAGCCGCGCAGGTCGGGCGCGAGCGTGCGGAACTCGGCGGCGAAGGCCGGGGCCACGCGGCTCCAGCAGAGTGCGTTCTGCGGGTAGCCGTGAAGCAGGATCAGGGGCGGTCCTTCGCCCGCCTCGTGCACGTTCAGCGTGATGTGGCCGACGTCGACCCGCCGCTCGGCGAAGCCTTCGATCGCGGACATCCCGAATCCCCCCTGCGGGTTCCCTGCGCAGCGTTGCGTCGCAGGTCAGTCGGGGCAAGCCGTTTCCTCGGGCGGGCCTTCCCAGGGCACGGGAGACCTGTCGCGCCGAAGGTACAGTGGATGGCGCGGCTGGCCGCACCGCGTGAGCCCGAGGTGGAGAAGCGGCAGGCCCGCATCCCGCAGCATCCCCGCGACGGCGGCGCCCCGCCCAAGCAACACGCCATGGCGGCCCCAGGCGCAGACGATGGCGCTGGCGCGGCGCGCGGCGCGCAGGATCACCGCGTCGTTGCCGGCGCCGACCGCATCTTCCGCCAGCTTCAGGGCGCGGGGGTCGGTGGCGCGCAGGGAGAAGAGGTTCACCACGGTCAGGCTCCCGAAGCCGAGCGTGCGGGCGTAGTTCAGGCAGCGGCAGAGCGTCGGGTCGGTGCGGATTTCGGTTGCGGTCGAGGGATTGAGCATGACGAAGAGCAGGCGCGGTCCCGTCACGTCCCAGATCCGACCGAGCCGATAGCGGTAGCGGCCGCAATCGGAGAAGAGCGCCTCGCCACGCATGCCCGCGGCGGCGCTCCGGCGCCGGATCATGCCTCCCCCGCTCCGGCCGGGACCGTCCGGGAGTGGGGTTGCCTCCCCGGCCCGGACAACGGCCTCTCACGCATTGAACACCCGGTCGGGGTGAAGCTCGCCCGCGAGGTAGCGGCCCACGGCGACGGCTCGCCCCTGGTAGGAAGCCCAGGCCACGTCGCCGTAGCCCACCGTCGAGGCGGCGACGGTCCCGGGGTTGCCGTGGCGGAGCCGTGCGGCGCCAACGGGCGTGGCCGGCAATTCGGGCAGCCCGGCGAGCCCGGCCTCCAGCGGCCGGAGGAAGCTGTCGAGGTCGGGCGTGCGGGCGAGACGCTCGATCTCGTCGAGCGGGACCGCGTCGGCCACGTCGAACGGGCCGGAACGGAGCCGCCTCAAGGTCTCGACATGGCCGAGGCAGCCCAGCGTGCGGCCGAGGTCGCGGGCAATCGCACGCACGTAGCCGCCCTTGCCGCAGACCATCTCGAACTCGGCGTGGTCGGGATCGGGCCGGGAGAGAAGCGCGAGGCGCTCGACGAGAAGCGGGCGGGGCGCGAGATCGACCGTCCCGCCCTCGCGCGCAAGGTCATACGCGCGCGCCCCTTCGACCTTCACCGCCGAGTAACGCGGCGGCACCTGAAGGATCTCGCCGCGGAACTGCTTCAGGGCGGCCTCGATCGCGGCGTCGTCGGGGCGCCATGCCGCGGTTGCGGTCACTCGGCCTTCGGCATCGTCCGTGTCGGTTTCGGCGCCGAAGCGCACCGTGAAGCGGTAGCACTTGCTCGCATCCATCACCCAGGGGATCGTCTTCGTCGCTTCGCCGAGGGCGACGGCGAGAAGCCCGGTCGCTGCCGGATCGAGCGTGCCGGCATGCCCGGCCTTCCTCGCCTCGAACGCCCAGCGCACCTTCCCGACAACCGCGGTCGAGGTCGGCCCGGCGGGCTTGTCGATCAGAACCCAGCCGGAGATGTCGCGCCCGCTGCGCCCTCGCGCCATCCGTTCCTCCGCAGGAAAGAGCCGCCTGCTAGCGCGCCTGCCGCCGCCGGTCAACCGGGCGGTGCGTCTGCCGCCGGAACGACGCGCCCGACGACGGGGCCCATCGGGAAGCCGGGGTCGGACCTGCCGAGCGCCGGGGCATGAAGGCGCGAGATCCTGCCGTCGAGGTAGAGCGCATCCGGCGTGCCGAGAACGTCGCGGAAGAACCTGGCGAACTGGTGGAAGGTGACCGGCCGGTCGGAAATCGCGAAGAACGCGGTCTCGCCGCCCGGCACGACGCCGACGCCGTTCCGGATGTGGCGTGATGTGCTGTCGGGGAGGAACCGCGGATGAAGTCCGCCGTCGATCACCAGCATCGGCCCGGACTGGGTGGCATAGCGGCATGGCGGCGTCGCGGCGGCGAAGCGCCGCGACTCGATCACCGCGAAGCGGTCCTCACCGACGCAGAACACGCCGTTGGGCAGCATGCCGAAGTTCCCCGGCCCCGGCGCAGTCACGAGCGCCGCGGCGTCGCCCGATGGCTCCCTGTAGAGGCCGACGGGGCTGCGGTCGGGGTGATACATGCCGGCGTTCATCGCGAAATCGAGCCGTAGTCCCTCGGCGGCAAGCGCTCCGTCTATCCGCTCGAAGCTGCCGAAGGGCCGGCCGTCCGGCCCCTTCAGGAAAAGCCGCAGGTCGTCGCCGGCCCGCACTTCGCAGACCACGTAGCCGCGACCCTCGTGGACCCTCCTGGTGCAGTCCGCCTCGGCCTGCGCGGGCAGAAGCGCGGCCACCGCCGCGGCGAGGGCCCTAGCTGCCCGGTTCATCCGGCGCCCCGAGGTCGCGCTGCACCCGCTCGTCGGAGAACAGCCGGCGGCTCTCGTCCATCCGGTCAAACGTCTCGTCGAGCGCAAAGCGCAGGTCCGGCATGAACTTCAGCGCCAGCGCGCGGCCCACCAGCCGCTTGATCTCGCCCTTGTTCCGGCGAAGCGCGGCGAGCGCCTCGACCTTCCCCTTTCCTCCGAGCGGCAGGACATACACGGTGGCGATCTTCAGGTCGGGTGAAACGGTCACCTCGCCCACGGTGATCGACAGGCGCCCGAGGTCCGGATCGTGCACGTCTCCGCGCGCGAGGACTTCCGACAATGTGCGGCGGATCAGCTCTCCGACCCGCAGCTGCCGCTGGGACGGGCCTGATCCGGCGGAGTGGCTGGATGACGACATGGCCCCAATCTAGACAGCCCTGCGTCCGCCGCAAGGCGCCTTTGCCTCGCGAGGCCGGTTCCGATAAAGCGGATGCGGATCGCAGGGCTGGCGAGGGAAAGCGGATGAGCGAGCTGCCGGGAATCGTGGTGGCGGGTGCCTCTGGGCGGATGGGTCGGATGCTCGTCCGCACCGTGACCGAAAGCGGCACGGCGCGGCTCAGCGGCTGTCTCGAGAGGCCTGGCCACCCCTGGGTGGGCCAGGACGTCGGCACCGCGATGGGCGGGGCGGAGCTCGGGGTCCGCGTGACCGACGATGCGGTGGCGGCGATCGCGGACGCCCAGGCGGTGATCGACTTCACCGCGCCTTCGGCGACGGTCGAGTTCGCCGCCCTCTGCGCCCAGGCGCGCGCGGTCCACGTGATCGGCACCACCGGCCTGTCGGAGTCGGACCTCGCCCGGATCTCGGCGGCGGCGCGCCACGCGGTGATCGTGCGTGCCGGAAACATGAGCCTCGGCGTCAACCTCCTGGTGCAGCTCACCCGGAAGGTTGCGGCTGCGCTCGATGCCGAATTCGACATCGAGATCGTGGAAGCCCACCATCGCATGAAGGTCGATGCGCCTTCGGGCACGGCGCTGATGCTGGGCGCTGCGGCGGCAGAGGGGCGCGGCGTGGACCTTGCGAAGGTCTCCGACCGTGGCCGCGACGGGATGACCGGCGCCCGGGTGCCGGGCCACATCGGCTTTGCCGCGATCCGCGGCGGCGACATCGTGGGCGAGCACGACGTCATCTTCGCCGGGCCAGGCGAGCGGATCGTCCTGCGCCATGTGGCGACCGACCGGGCGATCTTCGCGCGCGGGGCGCTGCGCGCGGCGCTCTGGGGTCAGGACCGCAAGCCCGGCGAATATGACATGGTTGACGTCCTCGGGCTCTGAGCCTGCACCGGGTGATCCGAGGCCCGCGTCCGCGCGTAGGTATCACCGACCGCGACCGACCGTTACGCCAAGGGGTGCCATACCATGCTGCGCTCGCGCATCCTTCCCGCCGTTGCCTCGACCGTCCTCCTGGCCGGAGCCGCAGAGGCCGAGGGCTTCGTCCGGATCGCCGACCGCGAGACCTTTCTCGACACCGTCGCGAACCGCGAATTGCGCTACGGGATGTTCGGCATCTCCTTGCGCGTCCTGCCCGACGGGCGGATCGACGGGCAGGCAATGGGCTGGGGAGTGACGGGAACGTGGGAGTGGCGCGACGGCTACTTCTGCCGCGAGATGAACTGGAGCGGCACGCCCATCCCGGCGAACTGCCAGCTCGTCGAGTCCAGCGGCGAGCGTGTGCGCTTCACCGTAGACCGCGGTGCCGGGCGCTCGGCGGCATTCGCACTGCGCTAGGGCCGCTCAGAAGTCGATCGCCAGTCCGTTGCGCTCCCAGTCCCCGTAGCGGACGGGCTCCGGCCCGTCGCGCCCGCCGAGTTCCAGCGGCAGAGCGGCCGGAACGGCGCGGCGCCGACGTTCCTCGGCCTCGGCCAGCGCGCGCCGGGCGGCGGGAGGGAGATCGGGGCGGATTGACCCGTCGTCTGCCATCGGGCGTCTCCTTGTGGCGGCTACTTCCCTGATATACCCCACCGCACCGGGGCGGCAAGGAGCGGGGAATGGCGGATGGCGGGCTCGCGGCGCGACGGGCGGCGCTCGCGCTTCTGGACCACGTTCTGGGGGAAGGACGGGCGCTTTCCGAGCTGACGGGCGAGCGCGGGCCGCTCGCGGGGCTGGCAGAGCCCGCCGACCGGGCACGGGCGCAGGGGCTCGCAATGGATGCGCTGCGGCACCTGGGCCGGGCCGACCGGCTGCTTGCGCCGTTCCTGCGGAAGGCGCCGCCACTTCCGGTGCGCAACATCCTGAGGCTCGCGACCGTGGAGATGATGGAGCGCGGCACCCCGGCGCACGGAGCCGTGGGCGCGGCGGTAGAGCTTGCCCGTAGCGGTCGGCGCACTGCCCACGCCGCGGGCCTCGTCAACGCAGTGCTGCGCAGGGCCGCGGAGGAACGTGCGGCCTGGGCGGCGCTTCCGCCGCAGCAGCTTCCGGCCTGGCTGCGCGGGCGCCTCCTGTCGGCGTGGGGAGCGAAGGCAGTGGCGGCGATGGAGCGTGTCCATGCCGCACCCGCCCCGCTGGACCTGACCCCGAAGGACGGCAACGCGGTTGCGCTGGCCTCCCGGCTGGGCGGGAAAGCGCTGCCGACCGGAAGCGTGCGGCTGCCGCCGGGCGCGCAGGTCACGGCGCTGCCGGGCTACGCCGAGGGCGACTGGTGGGTGCAGGATGCCGCGGCCGCCCTGCCTGTGAGGCTGCTTGCCCCTCGCTCCGGCGAGCGTGTCGCCGACCTCTGCGCCGCGCCGGGCGGAAAGACCCTGCAGCTCGCTGCCGCGGGAGCGCGGGTGACGGCCGTCGATGCCTCGGCCGATCGCATGGAACGGCTGCGTGCCAACCTGCTGCGCTGCGGGCTGTCGGCGGATACGGTTGTGGCGGATGCGCTGCACTGGTCGCCTGCGGAAGCCTTCGATGCGATCGTCCTCGATGCGCCATGCACCGCGACCGGCACGATCCGCCGCCATCCCGACCTTCCCTTCGTCCGGTCGGGCGCCGAGGTGAAGCCGCTGGTTGCGCTCCAGTCCGCACTGATCGACCGGGCTCTGGCGCTCCTGCGGCCCGGCGGCCGGATGGTGTTCTGCACCTGCTCGCTCCTGCCCGAGGAAGGCGAGCGGCAGGTCGAGGCGGCGCTGGCGCGCCACCCCGGCCTGGCTTGCGTGCCGGCGCTTCCGCCGGGGGCTGACCCGGCCTGGCGGACGGCCGAGGGCGGGTTGCGCCTGCGGCCCGACTTCTGGCCGGAGGCGGGCGGGCTCGACGGGTTCTACATGGCGCTTCTGGAGTGGCGCGGTTGAACAGCATCGCAACGCCCGGCAACTTCCGGTGGCACGGTGGACGGGGCTTGGCTAGGATGAAGCCGGGGGCTTACTGGTTGGGAAGAGAACAGACGTCCGAGCGGCAACCGGCGACATGACTGACGCGATCTCCCCCGACCGCTGGCCTTCGCGCCGCGCGCGCTGGCGCAATGCGTTCCACGCCCGCACCTCCGCCTGGGTCCGTCCGGCAACGGGCTTCGTCTCGCAGCCGGAGCCCAAGAGCATCGGCAGCCACGCTCGCGGGCGCCAGCTTCTCGCCGGAAACCTGCTCTTTGCCGGGCATCTGGTCGAAGCGCCGGGCGCCCTGCTCTGGGACGTGCCCGCGCCCTCGGCCGCCTTCGAGGCCGAGCGCCAGGGCGGGGCCTGGCTCGACGATCTGGCCGCCGCCGCGCATCCGGCGGCCCGCAAGCTCGCGCAGGCATGGGTATTCGGCTGGATCGACAGGTTCGGCCGCGGCGTCGGTCCGGGCTGGACGCCCGAGCTTGCCGCGCGGCGGCTGATCCGGTGGATCAACCATGCGCCCTTCCTGCTGGCGGGCCGCGATGCCTCCGAGCAGCAGAGGCTCTTTCGCGCCCTCTCGCAGCAAACGGTCTATCTCTCGAGAACGTGGCCGGACTCGCCGCCGGGCCTGCCGCGGTTCGAGGCGCTGGCGGGACTGATCTGCGCCGGCCTCGCGCTGACCGGAATGGAGCGGAGGGCCGTCCCGGCGATCGATGCGCTGGCGCAGGAGTGCGATCGGTCGATCGACCACGACGGCGGGATCCCCACCCGCAACCCCGAGGAACTGCTCGAGGTCCTGACGCTTCTCACCTGGGCCAACGCGGCGATCGTCGCCTCCGGACGTGCGGTGCCGCGGGCACTTACCGAGGCTCTGGAGCGGATCGTGCCCACGCTGCGGGCGCTGCGGCACGCCGACGGCGGGCTCGCGCGGTTCCACGGCGGCGGCCGCGGCGCGGACGGGCGGCTGGAGGCCGCGCTTGCCGCCTCGGGCGTTCGGACGCCTCCGCGTCACGGGCTTGCGATGGGCTATGCGCGGCTGGCGGCAGCCCGGACGACGGTCATCGTCGATGCCGCCCCGCCTCCGATCCGTGCGGCCTCGATGAACGCGCATGCGTCTGCGCTGGCCTTCGAACTGACCTCGGGGCGGCGGCCGCTGATCGTCAACTGCGGCTCGGGCGTCACCTTCGGCGATGAATGGCGTCGCGCAGGCCGCGCCACGCCGTCGCATTCGGCGCTCTGCATCGAGGGGTTCTCGTCGGGACGGCTCGGCCCGCGCGGGCCGGAGGGCGAACCGCTGGTCGAGGGGCCGGGCGACGTCTGGGTGGACCGCTCCGAGGGTGGTGGAGAGATCCGGCTGTCGCTGAGCCACGATGCATGGGTGGCCACCCACGGCCTGACCTGTTTCCGCGAACTTGTGCTCACCGAGGACGGCCGCGCGCTGAACGGCGAGGACTCGCTCACCGCCGTCTCGCCCGAGGAGCGGCGGATGTTCGACTACGCCATGGACGAGGTGAAGCTGGGCGGCATCCCCTATCAGGTGCGGTTCCACCTCCACCCCGACGCCGACCCCGAGCTTGATCTCGGCGGCACCGCCGTCTCGATCGCGCTGCGGTCGGGGGAGATGTGGATCTTCAGGCACGACGGCACGGGCGACCTGTCGCTCGAGCCTTCGGTCTACCTCGAGCGCGGACGGCTCAAGCCGCGTCCCACGCAGGCGATCATCCTCTCGGCGCGGGTGATCGACTATACCGGCAGCGTAAGCTGGACCTTGGCGAAGGCGCTCGATACACCCTCCAACCTGCGCGACCTCGAGATGGCCGAACCCGAAGTCGAGGCCTGACGCCGAAAGGACCGCCGATGACCGATGCCGTCGTCCTCCGCAGGGCGCTGATCTCCGTTTCCGACAAGACCGGGCTGGCGGACCTGGCCCGCGCACTTGCGTCACGCGGGGTGGAGCTCGTCTCCACCGGCGGGACAGCGCAGGCCCTGCGCGCGTCCGGGCTTGCGGTGCGGGATGTCTCCGAGCTTACGGCCTTCCCCGAGATGATGGACGGCCGCGTCAAGACGCTGCATCCCGCGGTTCATGGCGGACTTCTTGCGCTGCGCGACGATCCGGCCCACGTCGCCGCGATGGAGGCGCACGGCATCGGCGCGATCGACCTTCTCGTGGTCAACCTCTATCCGTTCGAGGCGACGGTGGCGCGCGGCGCTCCCTTCGCCGAGGCGGTGGAGAACATCGACATCGGCGGCCCCGCGATGATCCGTGCCGCCGCCAAGAACCACGCGTTCGTGGCGGTGGTGACCGACCCCGAGGACTACGCCGCGCTGCTCGCCGAGCTTGAGGCCAATGCCGGGGCGACGACCCTTGCCTTCCGCCGCAGGCTGGCGCTGACCGCCTTCTCGCGCACTGCGGCCTACGACGCCGCCGTGTCGGGCTGGCTCGCGGGCGAACTGGGCGAGGCCGCGCCGCGGCGGCGCGCGTTCGCGGGAACGCTTGCGCAGACGCTGCGCTACGGCGAGAACCCGCACCAGGCCGCAGCCTTCTACCGCGACGGCAGCGCCCGCCCCGGCGTGGCCACCGCGCGGCAGTGGCAGGGCAAGGAACTCAGCTACAACAACATCAACGACACCGACGCAGCCTTCGAACTGGTCGCCGAATTCGCGCCGGAGGACGGGCCGGCCTGCGCCATCATCAAGCACGCAAACCCGTGCGGCGTGGCGACGGGCGCGACGCTCGCCGAGGCCTACCGGCGCGCCTACGACTGCGACCGCACCTCGGCCTTCGGCGGGATCGTGGCGCTGAACCGGACGCTCGACGCGGAGACCGCGCAGGCCATCTGCGAGATCTTCACCGAGGTCGTGATTGCCCCCGACGCCGACGACGAGGCGAAGGCGGTGTTTGCCGAACGCCGGAACCTGAGGCTGCTGACCACGGGCGGACTGCCCGATCCGGCCGCGCCGGGGCTCGCCTTCCGGCAGGTCGCGGGCGGATTCCTCGTGCAGGACCGCGACAACGGCCGGCTCGGGCCCGGAGAGCTGAAGGTGGTCACGAAGCGCGTGCCCACCGCGGCGGAAATCGGCGACATGCGCTTCGCCTGGCGCGTGGCGAAGCACGTCAAGTCGAACGCCATCGTCTACGCGAAGGCCGGTGCCACCGTGGGCATCGGCGCGGGCCAGATGAGCCGGGTCGACTCGACCCGGATCGCGGCGCGCAAGGCGCTCGACATGGCCGAGGCGCTGGGCCTCGCCGAGCCGCCGACGCGCGGCGCGGTGGTGGCCTCCGACGCCTTCTTTCCCTTCGCCGACGGGCTCCTGGCCGCGGCGGAGGCAGGGGCGACGGCGGTGATCCAGCCGGGCGGTTCCGTGCGCGATGAAGAGGTGATCGCGGCGGCCGACGCGGCAGGGATCGCCATGGTCTTCACCGGCATGCGCCACTTCCGGCACTAGGGGCGTGGAGCGATGCGGGTTCTGATCTCGGTGGCGCTTGCCGTCTTCCTGCTCGACCAGGCCACGAAATACATCGTGGTCCACATGCTGCGCCTCGACCAGCGGCTCGCCATCGACGTGTGGCCGCCCTTCTTCAACCTCCGCATGGCGTGGAACGAGGGGATAAACTTCGGCCTGATGGCCGGCGGCGGCGCCACCCGCTGGGTGCTGATCGCCGTCGCGCTCGCCATTTCGGCCTGGGTGATCGTCTGGGTCTCTCGCTCCGGGGGCCGGAAGAAGACGCCGGTCCTCGTCGCTGCGGGCCTGCTCGTCGGCGGTGCGATCGGGAACGTGGTCGACCGCGTGCTCTACGGCGCGGTGGCCGACTTCATCAACATGTCCTGCTGCGGAATCCGCAATCCCTATGCGTTCAACGTGGCCGACGTGGCGATCTTCCTCGGGGCCGTGGGCCTCGTGTTCCTGATCGATGGGCGGGAGAAGACCCCGTGACGTTCCTGCCGACTTCGGCTAAACCGGGTGCCGGAAGGTCGCGGAAGGACGGACGGAGAGACATGCGCGTGGCAGCGAAGGCGATGCTCCTGGCCGCTATGGCGCTTCTGGCGGCATGCGGGCGCGGGGACCGCGAGCCTCAGCTTCTCAACATCCGCTCGGCGACGCCCGACGAGTTCTCGATCCTTCCCACGCGGCCGCTGGAGCAGCCTCAGGACTACGCAAGCCTGCCCGAGCCGACGCCCGGCGGGCGCAACCTGGTAGATCCGACGCCGAAGGAAGACGCCGTGGCCGTGCTCGGCGGGAATCCTGCCGCCCTGTCGCGGGCGGGGATCCCCGCCGGCGATGCGGCCCTTGTCGCACATGCCGGGCGCTTCGGGGTCTCGCCGGCGATCCGCCCGGAGCTTGCCGCGGCTGACCTGGAGTATCGGCGGAGGAACGACGGGCGCCTGCTCGAACGGGTCTTCAACGTCAACGTCTACTTCCGTGCCTACGAGCGGCTGAGCCTCGACCAGCACGCCGAGCTGGAACGCTGGCGGCAACTCGGCGTGCGCACGCCCTCTGCCCCGCCCGATCCCGAGATCGACTACTGACGCCGCTCACATCCGCGCCAGCGCAGGTTGAAGCGCGTCGTGCGCCGCGTATCTCTCCGCAGAACCGCCTGCCGACCCGCCTTGAGGAGGTGCCGATGGTCCGCCGCCCGCTTGCGATTGCCCTGATCTGCCTCGCGCTGCCGGCGGCGGCGGGGGAGGTCACGACCTTCACGCTCGAAAACGGGCTCGAGGCCGTGGTGATCGAGAACCACCGCGCTCCGGTCGCCGTGCACATGGTCTGGTACCGGATCGGTGCAGCCGACGAGCCGCCGGGCAAGTCGGGGATCGCACATTTCCTGGAACACCTGATGTTCAAGGGAACCGATGACCGCGCGGCCGGGGAGTTCTCGCAGCTCGTCGAACTCAACGGCGGATCGGACAACGCCTTCACCAGCCGCGACTACACCAGCTATTTCCAGCGGGTCGCAGCCGACCGGCTCGACCTCATGATGGAGCTCGAGGCCGACCGGATGCGCGACCTGGCAATGACCGAGGACGACGTGGCGACCGAGCGTGCCGTCATCATCGAGGAGCGAAACCAGAGGGTCGAGAATGACCCCGGCGCGCTCTTCACGGAACAGCGGATGGCGGCGCAGTATCTGAACCACCCCTACGGCATCCCGATCATCGGCTGGCGGCACGAGATGGAGGGGCTGACGCGCGAGGACGCGCTCGACTTCTACCGTCGGTTCTACGCGCCGAACAACGCGGTCCTCGTGGTGGCGGGCGACGTCGAGCCCGAGGAGGTGCGCCGCCTGGCCGAGCTGCATTACGGGCCGCTCGAGCCCTCGCCGGGAATCGGCGAACGAGTGCGTCCGGCCGAGCCGCCGCAGATCGCCGAGCGGCGGATCGTGATGACCGACCCGCGCGTCGCGCAGCCCTATGTCCTGCGGACATACCTTGCGCCCGAGCGCGACGCCGGCGCGCAGGAAGAGGCCGCGGCGCTGACCTACCTGGCCGAGATCCTGGGCGGCGGCACGACCTCGGTTCTGGCCCGGAAGCTGCAGTTCGAGACGCCGCTCGCGGTCTACACCACCGCGTTCTACGACGGGGTTTCCTACGACGACACGACCTTCGGCGTGGCCGTGGTCCCCGTGCCGGGCACCGGCCTCGCCGAAGCAGAGGCCGCCATGGACGCGGCGATCGCCGAGTTTCTGACCACGGGCATCGACGACGCGCAGTTCGAACGCATCCGGTTCCAGATCCGCGCCGCGCAGGTCTACGCACAGGACGACATCCAGGGCCTCGCGCGCCGCTATGGCGAGGGTCTGACCTCGGGCCTCACCGTTGCCGACATCGAGGCCTGGCCGGACGTGCTCGACGCCGTGACGAAGGAGGACGTGATGGCCGCAGCCGAACGCCTGTTCGACCGGCGCCGCGCGGTGACGGGATGGCTGACCGGTCCCGATGGGGCACAGGCGACGGCCGCGCCCGCGGCGACCGTCGCGCCGCCCTCCGAGGACGGCACCGAAGAGGTGATGCAATGATCCGCATGGTGCTGGCTGCGGCCGTCGCGCTCGTTCTGACGCTTCCCGCCCGCGCGGCGGTCGAGATCCGGGAGGTGACCTCGCCCGGCGGGATCACCGCCTGGCTTGTCGAGGAACACTCGATCCCGTTCGTGGCGCTCGACATCCGCTTCAAGGGCGGCACCAGTCTCGATGCACCGGGCAAGCGCGGGGCGATCAACCTGATGACGGCGCTGCTGGAGGAGGGCGCGGCCGACCGCGATGCGCAGGGTTTCGCGGCCGAAGCCGAGGCGCTCGCGGCGCGCTTCCGGTTCCAGGCCTACGACGACACGATCCTCGTCTCTGCCTCCGTGCTGACCGAGAACCGCGATGCGGCGCTGGAGCTCCTGCGCACGGCCCTCGTCGCTCCGCGATTCGATGCCGACGCGGTGGAACGGGTGCGCGGCCAGGTGATCGCGAACATCCGGTCGGACGCGACCGATCCGAATGCCATTGCCGGCCGTCGGTTCGACGAGATCGCCTATGGCGACCATCCCTACGCCACCAGCGGGGACGGCACGATCGAGAGCGTGAGCGCGCTGACCCGCGACGACCTCGTGGCTGCCAAGGACCGGGTCATGGCGCGCGACCGGGTGTTCGTGGGCGCGGTGGGCGACATCACGGCGGAGGAACTTGGCGCGCTGCTCGACCGCCTGCTTGGCGACCTGCCGGCGACCGGCGCCCCGATGCCGGAGCGGGCGGCCGTGACCCTGACCGGCGGGGTGGAGGTGGTCGACTTCGACACGCCGCAGTCGGTGGTCGTGTTCGGCCACGAGGGGATCGGCCGCTTCGATCCCGACTTCTTTCCGGCCTTCGTGCTTGACCAGATCCTCGGCGGCTCCGGCTTCGGCTCTCGGCTGATGACCGAGGTGCGCGAGAAGCGCGGCCTGACCTACGGCATCGGCACCTACCTTGCCAACTTCAACCAGGCCGACCTATACCTCGGCCAGTTCGCATCGGCGAACGAGCGGGTCGCCGAAGCGATCGAGGTCGTCCGGGCCGAATGGGCGCGCGCCGCCGCCGAGGGCGTGACCGAGGAGGAGCTCGATCGCGCCAAGACCTACCTGACCGGCGCCTATCCGCTGCGCTTCGACGGCAACGCCACCATCGCCGGCATCCTTGCGGGCATGCAGTCGGAGGGACTGCCCATCGACTATGTCGAGAATCGCAACGCCTACATCGAGGCGGTAACGCTCGAGGACGTGCGCCGCGTCGCGTCGCGGCTTCTCGACCCCGAGGCGCTGACATTTGTCGTGGTCGGCCGGCCCGAGGGGCTGGAGGCCGCCGGCCCGGCCAACTGAGCCGGCAACCTTCGCTTGCCCGACTCGGGGTGCCGCTGCTACTGATTGCGGTATGCGCCCCGAAAACCTCAAGATGGAGGGCTTCCCCCCTCTGGTGCGACCGGTCATCCGGCAACTCGACGAGGCCGCGATCAACCGGATCGCGGCCGGCGAGGTGGTGGAGCGGCCCGCCTCGGCGGTCAAGGAACTGGTCGAGAACGCGCTCGACGCCGGGGCCCGGCGCATCGACATCGCGCAGGCTGCGGGAGGCAAGGGGCTGATCCGCGTCGCCGACGACGGCTGCGGGATGACGGCCGAGGATCTGCCGTTGGCGCTGGCGCGCCACGCGACGTCGAAGATCGACGGATCCGACCTGCTCGACATCCGGTCCTTCGGTTTCCGCGGGGAGGCGCTTCCTTCGCTGGGCGCGGTGGGGCGGCTCACGATCACGTCACGCGCGCCGGGGAATGAGGCGGTCACGGTCACGGTCGAGGGCGGGCGGATGGGCCCGGTGCGCCCCGCGGCGCTGAACCGGGGCACCGTGGTCGAGCTGCGCGACCTGTTCTTTGCCACGCCGGCACGGCTCAAGTTCCTGCGCACCGACCGGGCCGAGGCGCAGGCCATCGCCGAGGTGGTGCGGCGCCTGGCGCTGGCGGCTCCGGGCGTGGGTTTCACCCTGCGCGAGGTGACCGAAGGGGGCGAGGGGCGTGTCGTGTTCCGCGCCGACCCCGAGTCGGGCGAGCGGTTCGATGCGCTCCGCGCCCGGGTAGGGCGGGTGCTCGGCGCCGACTTCGCCGACAACGCGTTGCCGATCGAGGCCGAGCGCGACGGCTTCCGGCTGACCGGCTATGCCGCGCTGCCGACCTATTCGCGCGGGGCGGCGGTGGCGCAGCACCTCTTCGTCAACGGCCGCCCGGTGCGCGACCGGCTGCTTCTCGGCGCGCTGCGTGCGGCTTATGCGGATTTCCTGAGCCGGGACCGGCACCCCGCGGCGGTCCTGTTCCTCGACTGCGACCCGCATTCCGTCGACGTCAACGTCCACCCGGCGAAGGCCGAGGTGCGCTTCCGCGATCCGGCGGCCGCACGCGGCCTGCTGGTCTCGGCGCTGCGTCAGGCGCTGGCAGCGGCAGGGCCGCGCACCTCCTCCACCCTTGCGGCGGCCACGGTCGGGGCGATGCGCCCCGAGCCGCCGCCGGGCCCGCGCATCTACCAGATGGACCGGCCGTCGCCGACCGCCGTGCGGCTTGCGCAGTGGGCGCAGGCCCCCGCGCCCGTGCCGGGCTTCGCCGAGGCCGCGCCGGTGATGGCCCGCGTCGATGAGCCGCCCGACCCCGGCGAATGGGCCCGTCCGCTCGGTGCCGCGGTCGCGCAGATCCACGAGACCTACATCCTCGCCCAGACCGTTGACGGCATGGTGATCGTGGATGCGCACGCGGCGCACGAACGGCTGACCTACGAGCGGCTGAAACGCCAGATTGCCGGCGCCGGCGTGGCGGCGCAGGCGCTGCTGATCCCCGAGATCGTCGAGCTTTCCGACGACGAGCGGATGCTGGTGCTTGAGGCGTCCGGGGAACTCGCGCGGCTCGGGATCACCGTGGAGCCCTTCGGCGGCGGCGCCGTGGCCGTGCGCGAGACGCCGGCGATCCTCGGGCCGGTGGATGCAGCCCAGCTCCTGCGCGACGTGATCGACGAACTGGCCGACGCGGGCGAGGCACGGGGTCTCGCAACGCGCATCGACGCCGTGCTCTCGCGGATCGCCTGCCACGGCTCGGTCCGCGCCGGTCGCCGGATGCGGGCCGAGGAGATGAACGCCCTCCTGCGCGAGATGGAGGCGACGCCGCACTCCGGCCAGTGCAACCACGGCCGGCCGACCCATGTGGAACTCAAGCTCGCCGACATCGAGCGGCTGTTCGGTCGCCGATGATCGAGATCGCTGGGCATACGTTCCGGCTCGACGACCCGCAGGTTCTGGCGGCGCTGGGGGGTGCGGCGCTGGTGCTTCTCGTCCTCGGCCTCCTCGTCGCCGCGGTGCGCCGCGCGGGCCGCTCTGCGCGCATGATCGAGCCCGTCCTGCGCGAAGTCGCTGCGCTCGGCCAGCGCGTGCAGGGCCTGTCGGACGCCCAGCAGCAGCTTTCGGGCGGGCTGACCCATGTGGCCGAAGCGCAGGCCGCGGCGCAGGCCCGGGTTCTCCAGCTGATGGAGCAGCGGCTCCAGTCCGTGACACAGGCGATGACCGAGAACCTCCAGGGCTCGGCGCAGCGCACCGCGCGGTCGCTGGGCGAGCTCCAGCAACGGCTGGAGACAATCGACCGGGCCCAGGCCAACATCGAGAAACTCTCGGGCGACGTGCTGAGCCTTCAGGACATCCTGTCGAACAAGCAGACCCGCGGGGCCTTCGGCGAGATCCAGTTGAAGGACATCGTGATGAAGGCCCTGCCGGCAAACGCCTACACCTTCCAGGCGCAGCTGGCGAACGGGCGCAGGGCCGACTGCCTCGTCCACCTGCCGCACCCGCCGGGACCCATCGTGATCGACGCGAAGTTCCCGCTGGAACCCTACGAGGCGCTGCGCGCGGCGAAGTCCGAGCGCGAGGCCCAGGAGGCCGCCCGCACCTTCCGCACGGCCGTGCGCGCCCACATGCGCGCCATCGCCGAGCGCTACATCCTTCAGGGCGAGACGGCCGACGGGGCGCTGATGTTCCTGCCCTCCGAGGCGGTCTATGCCGAGCTTCACGCGAACTTCGGAGATCTTGTGCGCGAGGGTTTCGGGATGCGGGTCTGGACCGTCTCGCCCACGACCTGCATGGCCACGCTCAACACGCTGCGCGCCGTGCTCAAGGATGCGCAGATGCGCGAGCAGGCCGGCGCGATCCGGCGCGAACTGGCGCTGCTTCACGGCGACGTCGAGCGCCTCGGCGCGCGCGTCGAGAATCTCGACCGCCACTTCGGCCAGGCGGCGCGCGACATCGAGGAGATCAAGGTTTCGGCCGACAAGGCCGGCCGTCGCGCCCGGCGCCTCGACAGCTTCGACTTCGAGGAGTTGTCCCGAGATGAGGCCGAGGACGCGCCCCGGCTCGCCCGGCCGGCCGAATAGCCGTTTCCGCGGATCGGCGCGGCCCGCGTCATCATTTCGTCAGAATCGGAAGGTTGATCGCCCTGTCAGGGGAAGGTGCGGACATCCGGGCCTCTGCTGTCCTCGCGATGCAGGTCGTGGGCGGGTCGGCACGCCAGGCTCGTCTCTCGCGGAAGCCTCCGTCGTGCGGGCCGGGGACCCGTGGTCGCGCAGTCCCTCTGCGTTTGTTGCGATTGGGAGAAGCCTATGCTTCAGAGTTTCATCGAACAGTCCACGGCCCTAGCCTGTTCCGCGGCTTCCTTCACGACGCAGGGTCGGCGGGAGCGGCAGGAGGACTGCATGCTGGCCAGCTTTCCTGCCGGACAGGGCCACGGCTTCGCCATCGTTGCCGATGGCATGGGAGGGGCGGCGGCTGGCGAGGTGGCGAGCGCCCTCGCCGTCGCCGAGGTCTTCGCCCATCTCAAGGTGAACGAGACCCATCTCGTCGCCGCCGGGGCGAGCCTGCCCCACGTGCTGCGCGCCGCCGCCGATGCGGCCAACACCCGGATCGGGCGCCAGATCGGCATCGACCCTCAGTATCGTGGGATGGGCACGACGCTTCTCGTCACCGTCCTGAACGGTGATCGCCTGTTCTGGCTCTCGGTGGGCGACTCGCCGCTCCTGCTCATGCGCGACGGCACGCTCACGCGGCTCAACAAGGATCACTCCATGGCCGGACAGATCGATCTGCTCGCACGGAGCGGTCAGATGGACGAAGCCGTTGCCGCAACCCACCCTGACCGGTCCGTGCTCACCTCGGCGCTCACGGGCGGGCCGATCCGCAGGATCGACTGCCCCGAGTCGCCGGTCACGGTCCTGCCGGGCGACATCCTGATCGCTGCCACCGACGGACTGCTCGCGGTGCCGAGGACGACGCTCGCCCGGCGGCTTGCCGATGCGGCGGGGGAGACCGCCGACGCCATCGCGGAGGTGCTGGGGGACGCGATCCAGGGAGCGGCTGACCCGTATCAGGACAATGCCACCCTTGCCGTCATCAGGGTCGGACGCCGGGAAGCCCCTGCCAAGCGCACCGAGAGCCTGCCCGTGCTGACGCTGGTTCCAGTCGAGCAGGACGATCGGGCCTCGGCGATTGCCCGGAAGGGCTATTTTCACCGTGGTCGGAAGCGCTCGCGCGAAGGCTAGGTCGTCCCGGAGGAGCCCCCGCGGGGGGGCCTCAGATCCGCAGGAACGGCTGCGCCAGCCGAGGCAGGAGGGCGTTGAACCGCAGCGGCGCGTCGGTTGCGGCGAGGCAGATGCAGTCCTCGCCCGGCTCGGCAACGGGCGTGTGCTCGACGCTTGCATCGGCAACCTCGACATCGCCGCGGGCGAACCGTTCCGCATCGTCGCGGAATGCGCCCTGGAGCACCAGGGTCAGCTCGGTTCCGCGATGTCCATGGTCGGGGACGGCCGCGCCTGCAGGGATGTGCAGGAGGCGAACGGTAGCCTCCCGCGAGGTGGGCAGGATCGCCTGCCGGACGCCGCCGCCGACACTGCGCCACTTCACGGCGGAAAGGCTGCCGCCGACATAGGCGGCGAGCGGTGCCGGCAGAACGCCATCCCCTTTCGGCGCGGTGCGGATCTCGGATTTCGGGCCTGACGCGATGAGCGCCAGCGTCGCCTCCAGGCTGCCTTGGGCCACCGGCACTTCCTCGGCCATCTCGATGACCGCGCCGCCGACCGCCTCGAACTCGGCAAGCCGCGCCCGGCACTCGTCGCAGAGCGACACGTGCGTTGCGACGACGAGGCTGAATGCCTCGGGAAGACTGCCGGCTGCATAAGCGATGAGCAGCCGGTCCGTCAGGTGATGATTGATCTGCGCCATATTCGACTTCACTTCATTTCGTGGCGCAGCCGTTCCAGCGCCAACCTGATCCGCGACTTGATCGTGCCGAGCGGCAGACCGGTCTCCTCCGCGATCTCGGAGTGCGACAGGTCCCCGAAGTACGCCCGCTCTATGAGATCCCGCTGTTTCGCCGGAAGCTGCTTGAGAGCTGCTCCGAGCCGCTCCGTGTCTTCCTGCAAAGCGAGGGCCTCGTCCTGGCTGGCATCCGGCTCCGGACCCCAGGGCAGATCCTCGGGCTCCGGCCGCCGCTGCTTCCTCAGGGCGTCGATCCTGCGGTTGCGGGCGATGGTGAAGACCCATGTCGCCACGCTGGCCCGCGCGGGATCGAACAGATGAGCCTTGTGCCACAACGTGGCCATCACCTCCTGCGTGCATTCTTCGGCGAGCGAAACGTCCGCCCCCGACTTCATGAGATACGCCTTCACCCGCGGTGCGAAGTGCTGGAAAAGCGCGGCGAACGCCTGCTGATCCCGCCGGGATCGAACCCGTTCCACCGCCTCAACCCAGCTCGCCTCAGGCGTTCCGGCAGCTGCTCGCGTCATCTTCCGGTAAACCGATTTCCGATCCGTTCCCCAACCATAGGGAGAACGGGTAACGGCCGCATCCGATTCCTCGAAAGGCTGAGCGCCGGCAAGCATGTCCCGTTTACGCGGCGACTTCGGTGGTGGATCACCCGGCGATGCGGGTTTTTCCGCCGCACAAGGATTAATCCGTTTCACCGGCCTCCGCGTAACCGGACGACCGCCATTGCCGGAGTTCCAGAATGCCCTTCGAGACTGCCGCCGCCCCCCGCCGCATCGCCGTGATCGGCGCAGGTATATCGGGGCTGGGTGCGGCGCATGCGCTTGCCACCTCTCATCGCGTGACGCTCTTCGAATCCGAGCATCGCCTGGGCGGCCATGCCCGAACCGTGGTCGCCGGCAAGCGTGGCGACCAGCCCGTGGATACCGGGTTCATCGTCTTCAACCGCGTGAACTACCCTCACCTCGTGGAGCTCTTCGAGCGGCTCGGCGTCCCGGTGACGGAAAGCAACATGAGCTTCGGCGCCTCGATCGACGGGGGGCGACTGGAGTATGGGCTCGCCTCGCTCGGAACGATCTTCGCGCAACGCCGCAACGTGGCAAACCCGCGGTTTCTGGGGATGGTGCGCGACATCCTGCGGTTCAACTCCCGCGCCGCGAGCGTCGCGCGGGACAGGACCGAAACGATCGCCGGGCTGATCGACCGGCTGAAGCTGGGATCGTGGTTCCGCGACTACTACCTGCTCCCCCTGTCGGGCGCGATCTGGTCGACCCCGACGCGAAAGATCCTCGACTTCCCCGCCGAGGCGATGGTGCGCTTCCTCGAGAACCACGCGCTGCTCAACTACTCCGACAAGCACCAGTGGTACACGGTCGTTGGCGGGTCGGTGACCTACGTCTCCCGCATCGAGGCGGCGCTGCGCAATCAGGGAGCCGAGATCAGGCTGTCGGCCCCCGTGGCCGCGGTGCGCCGCCTCTCCGCGGGGGCCGAGGTCCGCGTCAGGGGCGGGACGTGGGAGCAGTTCGACGAGGTCGTCTTCGCCTGTCACACCGATCAGGCGCTCGCCGCACTCGCCGACGCCTCGGAGGCGGAGCGGCGGCTGCTCGGCGCGATCCGCTACCAGCCGAACCATGCGGTGCTGCATGCGGACGCAAGCCTGATGCCGCGGCGCCGGCAGGTCTGGTCGTCGTGGAACTACGCCGAGCCCGCCGGACGGCCCGGCGACCGGATCGACCTCACCTACTGGATGAACTCGCTCCAGCCGATCCCCAAGGACGACCCGCTGTTCGTGACGCTGAACTCGACCCGGCCGATCCGCGAGGAGCTGGTCTACGACGAGGTGACCTTCGCGCATCCCCTCTACGACGTGCCCGCCCTGATGGCGCAGGACGCGATCCGGGCGCTGAACGGCAGCCGCAACACGTGGTTCTGCGGCGCATGGATGCGGAACGGCTTCCACGAGGACGGGCTCGCCTCCGGCCTTGAGGTCGCACGCGCAATCGCGCAGTCGCGCGCCGCGCAGGCCGCGGCATGAGCGCCATCGAGCATATCGAGGGCAGCACCTTCCACGGGCGGCGCGGTGGCGTGGCGAACGCCTTCCGCTACTCGATCGACTACGTCCTTCTGGACCCGGAGGCGAACGGGCCGTCGCCGTGGCTCTTCTCGCGCAACCGGGCGAACCTTGCGGCGCTGCACGACACCGATCACGGCGGCCCGCCGGGACAGGGCCGTGGCGCCGCCTGGGCGCGTGAGGTCCTTGCGGCCCATGCGCCGGGGGTGACGGGGCGGCTCCTCCTTCTCGCCCAGCCCCGGATCCTGGGACACGTGTTCAACCCGGTCAGCTTCTGGCTCTGCCACGATCCGCAGGGCCGGCTCCGGGTCGTGATCGCGGAGGTCACCAATACCTACGGGGACCGGCACTCCTATCTCTGCCACCGCGACGATCTCGCGCCCCTGACCCGAGAGGACACGGTCTCGGCGCGAAAGATCTTCCATGTCTCGCCGTTCCAGCCGGTCGAGGGGGGCTACCGCTTCCGCTTCGACATCCGCCGGGAGAAGATCGGGATCTGGATCGACTATTCGGTCGGGAACGGTGGGCTGATCGCCACGCTGACCGGGCCCAGGAGGCCACTTACCCCGGCCACGATCCTGCGCGCCTGCCTGCGCCGTCCGCTCGGCTCTCGGCGTGTGCTGGCGCTGATCCACTGGCAGGCGCTGAAGCTCTGGTGGAAGGGCGCCGCTTTCCGTGCCCGGCCCGAGCCGCCGGCACAGGAGGTGACCCGGTGAGCCGCGCGGCCGCCATGCGGGCCGAGGTCGCGCCGGCGGGCCTCGCGCCCTGGTCGCTCTTTGCCGCGACGCTCGCCGCGGCGGGGCTGCCGATCTACATCCACGCGCCCAAGGTCTATGTCGACCAGTACGGGGTGAGCCTCGCCGCGCTGGGCGGTGTGCTGTTCCTGCTGCGCCTGATCGACTTCGGCCAGGACCCGTTCTTCGGCTGGTTGACCGAACGGCTGCGGGCACGGCGCGCCGCCGCCGTCGCGGTGGCCGTGGCGGTCATGGCAGCCGCGATGGTCGGGCTCTTCGCCGTCGCCCCGCCGGTCGCCCCGCTCCTGTGGTTCGCGGTGACCCTGACGCTCCTGTTCTCGGCGTTCTCGTTCCTGACGATCACGTTCTACGCCGAGGGCGTGGCCAAGGCGTCGCGGCTCGGGCCCGGCGGACATGTCCGGCTCGCCACCTGGCGCGAGGCGGGGGCGCTCCTCGGCGTCTGTCTCGCGGCGGCCGCGCCCTCCGTGCTGCTGATCGTGACCGACGCGCCCTTTGCGGCCTTCGCTGCGGGTTTCGCAACGGCCTGCCTCCTTGCCGCCTGGGCCATGCGGCACGAGTGGTCGGGCGCCGGCACCCCGGGCGGCACCGGCTTCCGCGCCGTCCTCGCCGACCCGGTCGCGCGCCGGCTCCTGCTGATCGCGCTGGTGAACGCCACGCCCGTGGCGGTGTCCTCGACGCTCTTCCTGTTCTTCGTCGAAAGCCGGCTCGCGGCGCCGGGGTGGGAGGGGCCACTGCTGCTCCTGTTCTTCCTCGCCGCGGCGCTCTCGGCGCCGCTCTGGGGGCGCGTGGCCGAACGGGTGGGACCCAAACGCGCGCTCCTGTCCGGGATGGTGCTTGCCATCGTCTCCTTCAGCTTCACGGCGCTCCTCGGCGCCGGCGATGTCGCGGCCTTCGCAGTCATCTGTCTCGCCTCGGGTGCGGCGCTCGGTGCCGACATGACGCTCCTGCCCGCGATCTTCGCGGCGCGCATGGCACGGGTCGCGCCGAACGCCGGCCAGGCCTTCGGGCTCTGGTCGTTCGTGTCGAAATTCACGCTTGCCTTCGCGGCCGTCACGCTCCTGCCGCTGCTCGAGGCGAGCGGCTTCGCCCCCGGCTCCGGCAACGGCCCCGATGCCTTGCGGATGCTCACCGTCCTCTACGCGCTCGTTCCCTGCGCACTCAAACTCGCGGCCATCGCCCTCCTCGCGGCGACGCCCGTCAAGGAGACCTGACCGATGGATGTCCTTTTCGTCCTGCTCGGCGCCGGCCTTACGCTCGCGCTCCTCACTGCCCGGTCGCGCTACCTCTCGTTCCGGGCCCAGCGCCCGTCCGACTACACCGGCAAGGGCCCTGAGTTCGACCTGCGCCGGCACCTCAGCGGCCCGATCCTGTGCGAGGGGGTGATCTACGGGCCGACGGGCCGGGTCGCGTCGCGGTTCGTGGCCGACATGGAGGGCCGGTGGGATGGCAACACCGGCACCCTCGCCGAGCGGTTCCGCTACGACAGCGGCAGGGTGCAGGACCGCCAGTGGCGGCTGACGCTCGGCAACGACGGCTCGATCCGCGCCGAGGCGGACGACGTCGTCGGCACGGGAGAGGGGATGCAGTCGGGCCCGAGCGTGGTTCTCAACTACCGGATCCGCCTTCCGGCGGAGGCGGGCGGCCACGTGCTCGACACGACCGACTGGATGTATCTGATGGAGAACGGCGCGATCATGAACCGCAGCCAGTTCCGGAAGTACGGGATCACGGTTGCCGAGCTGGTGGCGACGATGCGCCCGAAGGAACCGGCGTGAGGGACTGGAAGGGCAGGCGATACTGGCTGGTCGGGGCGAGCGAGGGGCTTGGCCGGGCACTGGCGCAGCGGATGTCGCGGGCAGGCGCAGAACTCATCCTCAGCGCGCGCAACGCCGGGCGGCTTTCGGACCTGATCGCCACCCTGCCCGGCCCCGCGCGCGCGGTCACGGTCGATGTCGCCGACCGGGCCTCGGTCGAGGCGGCGGCGCGGGAGGCCGGCGAGATCGACGGCATGGTCTACCTCGCCGGCGTCTACTGGCCGATGAAGGCGCAGGAGTGGAACGCCGAACAGGCCGAGGCGATGGCCGACATCAACTTCACCGGCTGCGTCCGTGCGGTAGGCGCGGTGATGCCCGGGATGGTGGCGCGCGGTCGCGGTCATATCGTGCTGACCGGCAGTCTGTCCGGCTTCCGCGGGCTGCCGGGCGCCATCGGCTACGGCGCCTCCAAGGCGGCCGTCATGTCGCTTGCCGAGACGATGCATGCCGACCTGCGCGGCAGCGGCATCGAGGTGCAGCTCGCCAATCCCGGGTTCATCCGGACACGGCTCACCGACAAGAACGATTTCCGCATGCCGTTCCTGATGACCCCCGAGGAGGCTGCCGAGGCGATGTTCGGCCTGATGGATGGCCGTGCGTTCAAGAAGAACTTCCCCTACGCCTTCGGAGCCTTGTTCCGGCTGAGCCAGTTCCTTCCCGACTGGGCCTACTACCGGCTCTTCCGGGGTTGACCGGCAGGGGTTGCCGATTCGCGCCGAAGCCGCGAAACTCGGCCATCACAGCGCCCTGACGGAGACCCAGATGCTCGAGATCAGCCCCAGCAAGGTCGCCTACGTCGCCATTCTCGCCCGCGAGATCGACGCCAAGGTTGCGCCCTGGGACAACGAAGGAGATGACACCGACAGCGATGGCGGCGCCATCCTCGAGGCCCATGCCGACGATCCGGCCGTTCTCGAGTTCACCGAATTCATCGATGGCCTGAACGAGGACGAGCAGGCCAGCCTCGTCGCCGTCATGTGGATCGGGCGCGACACCTTCTCGGCCGACGACCTCGATGAGGCGATCGAGACCGCGCGCAGCGAGGCGATCAACAAGACCTCGGAATACCTGATGGGCATCCCGCTCCTCGCCGACTATCTCGAGGCCGGACTCGAGGCGCTCGGGATCGATCCCGAGGATGAGGAGCAGGACCTTTATTGAGGTGCAGGGCTCCGGACCTGCCGCAGGCCTTCTTCGCTCAGACCCACTCCACCTCGCCGAGGAAGATGTAGCCCGCCCCGTAGATCGTCTTGATGAGGCGGGGGTTCCTCGGATCCTCGCCCAGCTTCTGGCGCAGGCGCGAGATGCGGACGTCCATCGCGCGGTCGAAGCTCTCGCCGGCGGCGCCGCCGAGGCTTTCCTGCATCTGCGCCCGGCTGATCAGGCGGCGGGGGCTCTCGAGGAACAGGCGGAGCACCTCACCCTCGGCGTGGCTGAAGGGCACCTCGGTGCCGTCGGGCGCGATCAGCAGGTAGGAGGCGAAGCGCGCCTCCCAGCCCTCGAACCGGGCGGTCATCGCCGCGCGCTGGCCCTCGCGTCCGCGCCGCAGGCGGGCGCGGACGCGGGCCACGACTTCGGCCGGGTCGAAGGGCTTGATGATGTAGTCGTCGGCTCCGAGCTCCAGCCCCGTCACCCGGTCCTGCACCTGCGCGCGTCCCGAGATGATGATGATCGCCGCGCCGGATTCCAGCGCGAGGCGGTGCACCAGCGCGAGCCCGTCCTTGTCCGGCAGGCCGAGGTCCACGAGGCACACGTCGGGCGTGGTCCGGTTCAGCGCCGCCTCGAACTCGGTTGCGCGCGCGAAGCCCTGGGTCCGGAACCCGGCCTCGGTCAGCACCTCGGCCAGCATCCGGCGGATCTCTGGCTCGTCGTCGAGGATCGCAACGTAGGGCTGCGCGCTCATCCGGCTGCCTCCGTGCCCGTGCGCCTCAGTCCCTCAGGCCTGGCGGCCGGGGCGCCGGCCGGACCGGCAAGGAACACCGCAAGCGCCGCCCGGTCGAAGGGCTTGGCCAGCACCGGGGCGCGCATCTCCGCTGCCGTGCGCAGTGCATTGCCGGGTGGCAGCGACGTCATCAGGCGGATGTCGGCGACCCCGCGGCCGGCGAGGGCGGCAAGCAGGTCGAGCCCGCTGCGCCCGCCTGCGAGCGTGATGTCCGACAGGACGAGGTCGATGCCGGGTATCTCCGCCAGCCGCTCGGCCTCGTCGGCGGTCTCCGCCTCGATCACGCTGTGGCCGAGCTCGATCAGCATCTCGCGCACGTTCTGGCGGATCTCCGGGCTGTCCTCGACGAGCAGGACGAGCCGGGGCGCCAGCGCCTCGGAAGCGTGGCGCATCGGCAGGCGCAGCGTCACCTCGGCGCCGTGGGCGGTGTTGGCGAGCAGCACCCGCCCACCTGCAAGGGTGGTCAGGTCGTAGACCATCGAGAGACCGAGGCCCGAGCCCTCGCCGCCCTTGGTGGTGAAGAACGGGTCGAGCGCGCGCTCCAGTGCCTCGTCCGAGAACCCGGGGCCGGTATCGGAGACGGAGATCTCGAGCCAGGTGTCGCGGACCGGCACCGCCTCGATTCGGATGGCGCCGGGCCCGGAGCCGATCGCGTCACGCGCGTTCAGGATCAGGTTCAGGAGCGAGTCCTGGAGCGACCCCGGATCGACGAGCAGCGGCCGGGTGAGCGTGCGCGCCTCGACCTCGAGCGCGACACCCTCTGGCAGCGAGGGCTGGGCCAGGGTGCGCAGGTCGGCGAGCAGCACGCGCAGGTCGGTGGGCACGGGCCGCATCTCGCGCCGGCCCGACATCTGCGCGAGACGGTCGAGCAGCGCGCCGCCGCGCCGGGCGGCGGCGGTGGTGGCCTGGGTGAGGTCGCGCGCCTCTTGCGGCAGGCCGGAAAGCCGCTCGAGGCGGCTCTGCAGTCCGAGGATGATGGTCAGCAGGTTGGCGAAATCGTGAGCGAGGCCGCTCGTGAGCTGCGCTGCCAGCTCGCGCTTGCGCGCCTGCATCAGGCTCGCGCGCGCCTGCGTCTCCTCGGTCACGTCCATCGACAGGATATAGACGCCGTTGATCGGGCCGTCGCCGATCCGGTCGGGCGTGAAGGCGACGCGGATGCGCCGCGCGCTCTCCTCGTGGGTGAACTCGAAGACGCTCGCCTCCCCGGCCAGGGCCGCGCGCAGGTGCGGCTCGATCTTGCCGAAGGCTTCCTCGCCCAGCGCCTCGCGCCCGGTCAGCCCTATGATCGACGAGGGCCGTCCCGGCAGCACCGAGGCGAGCCGGCGGTTGGAGTAGGTGTAGCGCAGGTCGCGGCCCACATGCGCGATGTGGGCGGGCATCATCTCGGTGGTCAGGCGCGTGCGCGCCTCCATCTCGGTCAGCTCGCGCTGCGCCTCGGCCAGCGCCGCGTTGGTCGCGGCGAGCGCGCGGTTCGTCTCCGAAAGCTGCTCGGCATGGGCCAGCAGGTCGGCCGAAAGCTCTTCCGACCGCGCGCGCAAGAGCGCCTCCTGCCGCTTGATCTCGGTGATGTCGGTGTAGACGGCGACCCAGCCGCCCTGCTTCAGCGGGCTGCCCTCGACGCTGATCCAGCTGCCGTCGGGTCGCTGGCGTTCCAGGTAATGCGGCTGGAAGGTGCGGGCCTGGTCCACCCGGAAGCGCACCGCCTCGTCGGGATCATCGAGCGCGCCGTACTCGCCGCGCTCGACGAGGAAGCGGATGAGGTCGCCGAAATACGACCCTGGCGTGACGAAGCGTTCGGGAAGGTCGAACATCTCGCGGAAGCGGCGGTTGCAGACGGCGAGCCTGAGGTCGCTGTCGTAGATCGACAACGCCTGCTGGATCAGGTTCAGCCCCGCCTCGATCAGCTTGGCGCGCTGGGCCTCCGACAGCATCGCATCCTCCCGCCCCGATCGCTAGCGCGCCGGGGGCGGCGCTGTCGAGGGCGAATCCCGGCCTGCCGGCGCGCGTTACAATTCGCAAGGATTGGGCAAAAGTCGCGCAACGGTTGATCCCGAGACAAGGGTCGTTACGCTCGAGGGCTCGGCGACCGGGGGGCACATCCCGGCGGACCGCGCCGGGACGCGGCAAGGGAGGATCGCCGGTGGCCGAGACGACGGCGCCCGATACAGCGCTCACGTCCATTCCCGCATTGCTTGCGCGCAACGCGCGCAAGTGGGGGGCGCAGCCTGCCTACCGCGAGAAGGAATTCGGCATCTGGCAGAGCTGGACCTGGATCGAGGTGCAGGAAGAGGTTCGCGCGCTGGCGCTCGGGTTCCTCGCGCTCGGGATGGAGCGGGGCGACCACGTCGCGATCATCGGCCGCAACCGCCCGGCACTCTACTGGTCCATGGTGGCGGCGCAGTCGGTCGGCGCGGTGCCGGTGCCGCTCTACCAGGACTCGGTCGCCGAGGAGATGGCCTACGTCCTCGACCACTGCGGCGCGCGGTTCGTCGTGGCCGAGGACCAGGAGCAGGTGGACAAGGTGCTCGAGGTGCAGGAACGGCTGCCGGCGATCGAGCACATCCTCTATCTCGACCCGCGCGGCATGCGTAAGTACGACCATCGCCGCCTGCACGCCCTGAAGGACATCGCGGCGGAGGGCCGCGTCGCGCACGAGCGCTTCGAGGCGGAACTCGCCGACCGCCGCGCGGCGCTGGGCTACGACGATACCTGCGTGATGCTCTACACCTCGGGCACCACCGGCAAGCCGAAGGGCGTGGTGCTCTCGAACCGCAACATCATCGAGACCTCGAAGAACTCCTGCGAATTCGACCGGCTGCGCCAGACCGACGAGGTGCTGGCCTATCTTCCCATGGCCTGGGTCGGCGACTTCATCTTCTCGATCGGGCAGGCCTACTGGGCGGGCTTCTGCACGAACTGTCCCGAGAGCGCCGAGACGATGATGACCGATCTTCGCGAGATCGGCCCCACCTACTTCTTCGCGCCTCCGCGCATCTTCGAGACGCTGCTGACCAACGTGATGATCCGCATGGAGGATGCCGGGCCGCTCAAGCGGCGGATGTTCCGGCACTTCATGGACCATGCCCGTCGCGTCGGCCCGGCCATCCTGGACGGCCGGCCGGTGGGTCTGCTCGACCGGCTGCACTACGCGCTGGGCGACGTGCTGGTCTACGCCCCGCTGCGCAACGCGCTCGGCTTCAGCCGGGTGCGCGTCGGCTACACCGCGGGCGAGGCGATCGGGCCCGAGATCTTCGACTTCTACCGCTCCCTCGGGATCAACCTGAAGCAGCTCTACGGCCAGACGGAGGCGAGCGTCTTCATCACCCAGCAGCCCGATCACGAGGTGCGCCCCGACACGGTGGGCGTGCCGAGCCCCGGCGTGGAGATCCGCATCGCCGAGTCGGGCGAGGTGTTCTACCGCTCGCCCGGCGTGTTCGTGGAGTACTACAAGAACCCCGAATCCACCGCCTCGACCAAGGATCCCGAAGGCTGGGTGGCGACCGGAGATGCCGGCTTCATCGAGGAAGGCACCGGGCATCTCAGGATCATCGACCGCGCGAAGGACGTGGGCCGCATGGCCGACGGCGGCCTCTTCGCGCCGAAGTACGTCGAGAACAAGCTGAAGTTCTTCCCCAACATCCTCGAGGCGGTGGTGTTCGGCGCCGGGCGCGAGATGGCCTGCGCCTTCATCAACATCGATCTCACGGCCGTCGGCAACTGGGCCGAGCGCAACAACCTCGCCTATTCCTCCTACCAGGAACTCGCCGGCCATCCGAAGGTGCTCGACATGATCCAGGGCCACGTCGAGGAGGTGAACCGGTCGCTCGCGGCCGATCCGATGCTTTCCGGGTGCCAGATCCACCGCTTCCTCGTTCTGCACAAGGAACTCGACGCCGACGACGGCGAACTCACCCGCACCCGGAAGGTGCGCCGCCGGATCATCGAGGAGAAGTATGCCGACCTGATCGCGGCGCTCTACGGCGGCAAGGACAGCGTCTACACCGAGACCGAAGTGACCTACGAGGACGGCCGCAAGGGCCGGATCGCGGCGACGCTGGCGATCCGCGACGCAAAGGTGGCGGACCGGCCCGGGCAGAGGATGGCGGCGGAATGAACCGGCGGGCGAGAGGCTTCGGGGTCCACAACATCATCGGCACCGGGGGGCGTGCGGGATGAAGGACACCGCGGGACCGACGATCACCCCCGACGGCCGCCGTATCGGCGACGTCCTCATGGAAATGAGGAACATCACCCTGCGCTTCGGCGGGGTCGTCGCGATCAAGGACATCTCCTTCGACATCCGCGAGGGCGAGATCCGCGCGATCATCGGCCCGAACGGCGCCGGCAAGTCCTCGATGCTCAACGTGATCTCGGGCTTCTACCACCCGCAGGAGGGCGAGGTCTGGTTCCGCGGGCAGAAGCGGCCGGCGATGAAGCCCTACGAGGTCGCCCGCCAGGGTGTGGCACGCACCTTCCAGAATATCGCGCTGTTCGACGGGATGAGCGTGCTCGACAACATCATGACCGGCCGGCTCACCCACATGAAGGCGAGCCTCCTCGATCAGGCGATCTGGTGGGGCCGGGCCGAGCGGGAGGAGATCGCGAACCGCGCGAAGGTGGAGCGGATCATCGACTTCCTCGAGATCCAGCACATCCGCAAGACGCCTGTCGGGCGGCTGCCCTACGGCCTGAAGAAGCGGGTGGAACTTGCCCGCGCGCTTGCCGCCGAGCCGATGCTGCTGCTGCTCGACGAGCCGATGGCGGGGATGAACGTCGAGGAGAAGGAGGACATGTGCCGCTTCGTCCTCGACGTGAACGACGAGTTCGGCACCACCATCGTCCTGATCGAGCACGACATGGGCGTGGTCATGGACCTGTCCGACCGGGTGGTGGTGATGGACTACGGCAAGAAGATCGGCGACGGCACGCCCGCCGAGGTGCGCGCGAACCCCGCCGTGATCGACGCCTATCTCGGCGTGTCGCACGACTGAACGGAGGGTGGGATGGAGCTCTTGAACCGGATCCTCGTGAAACCCTTCGCCGACATGTTCGGCGCGCCCGACTTCCTCATGCAGGTGATCTGGGAAGGGCTGGTCTCGGGCATCCTCTACGCGCTCATCGCGCTCGGCTTCGTGCTGATCTTCCGGTCCTCGCGCATCTTCAACTTCGCTCAGGGGATCATGGTCGTGTTCGCGGCGCTGACCCTCGTCGGCCTGCACGCGATGGGCCTGCCCGCGTGGATCGCCTTCGCCGGCACGCTGGCGGTGATGTTCGCCCTTGCCGTTGCGATCGAGCGGGTGGTTCTGCGCCCGCTGATCGGCCAGCCCGACATCATCCTGTTCATGGCGACCATCGGGATCACGCTGATCCTCGTCGGCTCGGGCGAGATCATCTTCGGCGGCGAGAACAAGGTGATGATCGCACGCGAGCTCGGCATCCCCTCGGGGTCGGTGGAGCTGAACCCCTTCGGTGGCTTCATGCTGATGGAGGCGCGCGACATCACCGTGGTGATCGGCGCCGTGGCGATGGTGCTGGGCCTTCTGGCCTTCCTCAACTACTCGCGCATGGGTCGGGCGATCCGCGCGCTGGGCGACGACCATCAGGCCGCGGTGTCGGTCGGCATCTCGCTCACCACGATCTGGGTGCTCGTGTGGTTCGTTGCGGGCATCATCGCGCTGATGACCGGCATCGCCTGGGGCAGCCGGGCGGGGGTGTCCTTCGCGCTCGAGATCATCGCGCTGAAGGCGCTGCCGGTTCTGATGCTGGGGGGACTCGAGTCGATCACCGGGGCGATCGTCGGCGGGCTCCTCATCGGCGTGCTCGAGAAGCTGTTCGAGATCTACTGGGGACAGCCGCTCCTCGGCGGCTCCACCGAGGCGTGGTTTGCCTACGTGCTCGCTCTCGTCGTGCTGCTGTTCCGGCCGCAGGGCCTGTTCGGCGAGCGCATCATCGAGCGCGTCTGAGGCGCGGGAGGGGAGGACAGACCGATGCTCTACCGGACCGCCGGCCAGTTCAAGACCTCCTACCGCGCCGACCAGGCGCTGTTCCCGGTGCGGCAGGACGCGATCCTGCTGGCGATCATCCTCGCGCTTGCCTGGGTGGTGTTTCCCCTCACCGCCTCGGAGTTCCAGTTCCAGACCCTGCTTATCCCGGTGCTGATCTACGCGCTCGCCGCGCTCGGGCTCAACCTGCTGACGGGCTACGCCGGGCAGCTCTCGCTCGGGACCGGCGCGTTCATGGGTGTGGGCGCCTATGCCTGCTACAAGCTCATCACGATCTTCCCCGAGATGAACCTTGTCGTCGCGGTGCTGCTGTCAGGCCTCTTCTCGGCCGCGGTCGGCGTGCTCTTCGGCCTGCCATCGCTCAGGATCAAGGGCTTCTACCTCGCCATCGCCACGCTCGCCGCGCAGTTCTTCCTCGTCTGGCTCTTCGAGAAGTGGGGCTGGCTCTACAACTACAATGCCAGCGGCGCGATCCAGGTGCCCAATGTCGAGATGTTCGGCATCTGGGTGGCCGGCCCGCTCGCCACCTCGACGGCGCAGTACTACTTCGTGCTCGGCATCGTCACCTTCCTGACCCTCGTTGCGATCAACCTCACGCGCGGCTCGGCGGGCCGGACGTGGAAGGCGGTGCGCGACATGGACATCGCGGCCGAACTCATCGGCATCAACCTGATGAAGGCCAAGCTCTACGCCTTCGCGGTGTCCTCCTACATCGTAGGGGTCGCGGGCGCGCTCTTCGTGTTCATGTGGCGCGGCGCGGCCGAGCCCAACCTCTTCGACATCGACCTCAGCTTCCGGGTGCTGTTCATCGCCATCATCGGCGGCCTCGGCTCGATCCTCGGCAACTACCTCGGTGCCATCCTGATCGTGGCGCTGCCGGTGCTGCTCAATACCGTGCCCGACGCCTTCGGCCTCACGATCAAGTCGGCGACGGTCGAGCACATCAACGTCATCATCGTGGGCTGCCTCATCATCTTCTTCCTGATCGTCGAGCCGCACGGACTGGCGCGGCTCTGGCAGCTCATCCGCGAGAAACTGATCCTCTGGCCGTTCCCGCACTAGGGGGCGGCCGGACCGTAGACGACCACCACAGCGCAGAACATGGGAGGACTGACGTGAAACCCTGGACCAGACTCGCCCTTGCCGGGGCCGTGGCGGCGATGGCTGCCGGTGCGGCTGCCGCGCAGGAGCTCTACACGCCGAACCTCAGCTACCGGACCGGGCCCTTCGCCGCGACCGGCATCCCGCTGATGAACGGCCAGCGCGACTACATGCTGATGCTGAACGCCCGCGACGGCGGCATCGGCGGCGTGCCGGTGAACTTCGAGGAATGCGAGACCGGCTACAACACCGAGAAGGGGGTGGAGTGCTACGAGAAGACCAAGGCGCAGGCGCTCGTGACCCAGCCCTGGTCCACCGGCATCACGCTCCAGGTCCTGCCCAAGACCAACGTCGACCAGATCCCGATCCTCGCGCCGGGCTACGGCTTCTCGCCGATGACCGACGGACGGACGTTCCAGTGGGCCTTCAACCCGCCGGCCTCCTACTGGGACGGCGCCTACATGATCCTGCACCACCTCTCGGGCGGCGACCTCGGCACGCTTTCCGGCAAGAAGATCGCCTTCCTGCACCTCGACCATCCCTACGGCAAGGAGCCGCTGCCCCTGCTGGAGAAGATGGCGGCCGAGCACGGCTTCTCGCTGCTGCCGATCCCGGTCGGCCTGACCGAGATGCAGAACCAGTCGGCGCAGTGGCTCCAGATCCGGCGCGAGCAGCCGGACTTCGTGGTGATGTGGGGCTGGGGCGCGATGAACGCCGCCGCGATCGCCGAGGCGGTCAAGACGCGCTACCCGATGAACCAGTTCATCGGCGTCTGGTGGGCCGGGCACACCGACGACCTCCAGCTCGTCGGCGAGGCCGGAAAGGGCTACCGCTCGATCTCGTGGTCGCTGCCCAACCCTGACGCCCCGGTCATGGCCGCGATCCGCGAGCACGTGATCGACGCCGGCAAGTCGCTCGCTTCCGCCGAGGAGACCGGCGAGGTCTTCTATGCCCGCGGCATAGTGATCTCCGCGATCCTCGCCGAGGGCATCCGCGTCGCTCAGGAGATGCACGGCACACCCCAGATCACGGCGGCGCAGCTGCGTGACGGGCTCGAGAACCTCAACTTCACCCAGGAGCGCATCGACGAGCTCGGGCTGACCGGGATGATGGCGCCGTTCTCGACGAGCTGCGCCAACCACACCGGGCATTCCGGCGCCTGGATCCTCGAATGGGACGGCACGCAGTTCGTGCAGGCCTCCGACCTGCTTCAGGCGGACCAGGCCGTGATCGAGCCGCTCGTCGCCGAGAAGGCGGCCGAATATGCCGCGGCGAACGCGCCCTGGCCGATGAACGAGGCCTGCGAGGGCTGACCTGACCTGCGTTCCCCGGGCGGCCCGGCCGCCCGGGGGGCGCGACCCCGGGAGAGACGAGATGCTCGACGCCGCCCATAGACTTCAGGATGCCCACGCCCGCGAGACGCTCCTCGAGGTCAACAACATCGAGGTGATCTACAACCACGTGATCCTCGTCCTGAAGGGCGTGTCGCTCTCCGTGGCCAAGGGCGGGATCACGGCGCTTCTGGGCGGCAACGGCGCGGGCAAGACCACGACGCTGAAGGCGATCTCGAACCTGCTGAAGTCCGAGCGCGGCGAGGTCACGAAGGGCACGATCACCTACCGCGGCGAACGGGTGCAGGATCTCGACCCCGCGGCGCTCGTCAGGAAGGGCGTCATCCAGGTGATGGAGGGGCGGCACTGCTTCGGCCACCTGACGGTGGAGGAGAACCTGCTGACCGGTGCCTACACCCGGCGCGACGGGGCGGGCGCGATCCGTGCCGATCTTGAGATGGTCTACGAATACTTCCCGCGCTTGAAGGATCGGCGCCGCAGCCAGGCCGGCTATACCTCGGGCGGCGAGCAGCAGATGACCGCGATCGGCCGCGCGCTGATGAGCCGGCCCGAGACGATCCTGCTCGACGAGCCGTCGATGGGCCTCGCCCCCCAGCTCGTCGAGCAGATCTTCGAGATCGTGAAGCGCCTGAACGAGGAGCAGGGCGTGACCTTCCTGCTCGCCGAGCAGAACACCAACGTCGCGCTTCGCTTCGCCCATACCGGCTACATCCTCGAGAGCGGCCGGGTGGTGATGGAGGGCACCGCGGCGGACCTGCGCGAGAACCCGGACGTGAAGGAATTCTACCTCGGCATGTCCGAGAAGGGCCGCAAGAGCTTCCGCGAGGTGCGGAGCTACCGGCGCCGCAAGCGCTGGCTGAGCTGAGGGCTGGCGATGAAGGACGGGGCGATGGGCCACTACGACACGCTGGAGACCCGCAGCGCCGAGGAACGCGCGGCGGCGCTGGCCACGGCATTGCCGGCGCAGGTCGCACGGGCGCAGACCTTGCCGGGCTATTGCGAGACGCTGAGCGGGGTGGACCCCTCTTCGGTGGCCGACCGCGCGGCGCTCGCGCGCCTGCCGGTGCTGCGGAAGTCCGAACTTGGCCGTGCCCAGGCGGCCGTTGCGCCGCTCGGCGGCTTCGCCGGGCCGGAGCGCACGCATATCTTCCAGTCGCCGGGACCGATCTATGAACCGGGGCGGACGGATGCGCCCGACTGGTGGCGGCTGGGGCGGTTCCTCCACGCTGCCGGCATCGGCCGCGGCGACGTGGTGCAGAACTGCTTCGCCTACCACTTCACGCCCGCCGGCCACATGTTCGAGAGCGGCGCGCGCGCGGTCGGTGCCACCGTGTTCCCCGCCGGCACCGGCCAGACCGAGCTTCAGGTGCGCGCCGCCGCCGACATCGGCAGCACCGCCTACGCCGGCACGCCCGACTTCCTGAAGGTGATCCTCGACAAGGCCGAGGAAATGGGCGAGCGGCTGCGCATCACCAGGGCGGCGGTCGGGGGCGGGGCGCTGTTTCCCTCGCTGCGGAAGGAATATGCCGACCGCGGCATAGTCTGCCTGCAATGCTACGCCACCGCCGACCTCGGCAACATCGCCTACGAGAGTCCGGCGATGGAGGGGATGATCGTGGACGAAGGCGTTATCGTCGAGATCGTCCGCCCCGGCACCGGCGATCCCGTCCCCGACGGCGAGGTGGGCGAAGTCGTCGTGACGACCCTCAATGCCGACTACCCGCTGATCCGCTTCGCCACCGGCGACCTCTCTGCAGTGATGCCGGGCACGAGCCCCTGCGGACGCACCAACATGCGGATCCGTGGCTGGCTTGGCAGGGCCGACCAGACCACCAAGATCAAGGGCATGTTCGTCCGCCCCGAGCAGGTCGCCGCCTTCGTGGCCAAGCACGCCGAGGTCGCCCGCGCCCGCGTCATCGCCACCCGCGAGGGCGAGATGGACGTGATGACCGTGAAGGTTGAAACCCCGGCGGATAATCCGGAGTTATACGAAAGCTCGCTATTGGATAGCCTCAAGCTGAGGGGCAGGATCGAGCTCGTGGCGCCGGGTTCTCTGCCGAACGACGGCAAGGTGATCGAGGATCTCCGGCGCTACGACTGAACCGCTGCCGGAGGACGACCGAAGATGCTGCGCGCCGCCCTGCTTGCCCTCCTGCTGGGGGTCTCTCCGGCGCTCGCCGGGGATGTGGCCCTGATCGTGGGCAACGCGGCCTACGACAACGGCCGGAACCTGAGGGACGCCGGAGCCCTCCCGAGGGCGGCCGATGCCTTCGAGGCGGCCGGCTTCGAGGTGTTCGCCGGCAGCGACCTCGATGCAGACGACCTTCGGGAACTCGCCGCGGACTTCGCCGCCGAGGCCGACGGCTCGGGGCGGATCGTGATCGCGCTCGCCGGGCATTTCGCGCAGTCCGCCGCCGGGGCCTGGTTCCTCGCAACCGATGCCGATGCGCCGGGTCTGGTCGAGGCGGGGGCGCAGGGGCTGTCGCTGGCGGTTCTCTACGAGATCGCGGCACGGGCTCCGGGTCGTGCCGTGGTGATCCTCGGGACCGAGGACCGCGACTTCCGCCTTGGCGGCGGTCTCGCACGCGGCACCGGCTCGCTGCCGGCTCCGCAGGGCGTTGCGGTGATCCGGGGCGGAACCGACGCCGTCGCCCGCTTCGCCTCGCAGTCCCTGCTCCAGCCCGGGCTGGGGCTTGCGAGTGCCGTCTCCGCCACGCGCGGCCTCAGCGCCGAGGGCTTCGTGACCGACGCGTTGCCGCTCGTGGCGGCCGTGCCCGCGACGCCTCCGCGCGGCACCGCCGCGCCGGGCCCGCTTCCCGGAGGCGAGCGCGCCGCCTGGGCGGAGGCGCTGGCCGAGGACACGGTCGCCGCCTACGAGCGGTTCCTCCGGCTCCACCCGCAAAGCGCCAACGCCGCGCTGGCGCGAGCCGCGATCGAGCGCCTGCGTGCTGCCGACGACCCGCTTGCCGCCGCGCGGCAGGCCGAGGAGGCACTGCGCCTCACCCGCGACCAGCGCCGGCAGGTCCAGCGCAACCTCTCGCTTCTCGGCTACGACACGCGCGGCATCGACGGCATCTTCGGCCGGGGAACGCGCAGCGCGGTCGAGGGCTGGCAGCGCGCCAACCGCTACGAGGCGACGGGCTTCCTGACGCGCGAGCAGGTCGAGCGGATCGACGCGCAGGCCGCCCGCCGCGCCGCCGAGCTCGAGGCCGAGGCCGCGGCGCGCCAGGCCGCGCAGGACCGCGCCGACCGAGCCTACTGGGCCGAGACCGGTGCGAAGGGCGACGAGGCCGGCCTGCGCGCCTACCTCCGGCGCTATCCCGACGGCCTCTATGCCGATGTCGCGCGGGAACGCCTCGCACCCTTCGAGGACGCGCGCCAGGAGCAGGCAGCCGCGGCCGACCGGCTCGACTGGGAACGCGCGACCGCCGAGGACACGGTGGCCGCCTACCGCCGCTACCTCGATGCCCAGCCGCGCGGCGCGTTCCGCGAGCGTGCCGAGGAGCGCATCGCCGCGCTCAGGCGCGAGGGCGAGGACTCCGACGCCGCCCGTGCCGAAGCTGCCCTTGGCCTGACCGGCTTCACCCGCAACCTCGTCGAATCGCGGCTCGATGCCCTGGGGCTCCGGCCCGGCCGCGTGGACGGGGTGTTCGACGCCGACACGCGCCGGGCGATCCGTCGCTACCAGTCGGCGCGGAACCTGCCGGCCACCGGCTACCTCAGCGAGGGCACGATCGTGCGGCTCCTGGCGGATTCGATCCTGCGCTAGGATGGGATCACCCGGAGGGGTCCAGGGGTGATTACCGAGGTCGAGACGTATTTCACGAAGGGCTGCGGGCGCTGCGGGCGCTTCGCGACACCCGACTGCTCGACCCGGCGCTGGGAGGAGGGCCTCGGCGCGCTCAGACGGATCTGTCTCGGGTCGGGCCTCGAGGAGACGCTGCGCTGGGCCCATCCCTGCTACCGCCACGCCGGACGCAACATCGCCATTCTCGGCGCCTTCCGCGCGGACTACCGCATCACCTTCTTCGACGCCGCGCTACTGGCCGACCCCGCGGGCATCCTCGAACGGCAGGGGCCGAACAGCCGGCAGGCGGACGCGATCCGCTTCACCGAAAACACGGGTCCGTCCGCCATGGCCCCGCTCATATCCGCCTACCTCGCAGAGGCGATGAGCCATGCCGCGGCGGGGCGGCGCCCGCCGCGCGAGGCCACTGCCGCCGGCCTGCCGGAGGAACTCGTCGCGGCGCTTGCCGCCGACCCCGCGCTTGCCGCCGCATTCCGCACGCTGACGCCGGGTCGGCAGCGCAGCCACGTGCTGCACATCGCCGCGGCGAAGGCCCCGGCGACCCGGATCGCACGGATCGGCCGCCTCCGCGACCGGATTCTCGCCGGCAAGGGCGCGACGGAACGCTGAGCCCCGCTGGGAAAAGCGAAGGGCCGCCGGAACTTCCTCCGGCGGCCCTTCGGTTCGGCGTCGAGGCGCCTCAGCCCTGCCGGGCCTTGTAGCGCTTCTGGGTCTTGTTGATCACGTAGACGCGGCCCTTGCGGCGCACGATCTGGCAATCGCGGTGCCGCGCCTTGAGCGAGCGGAGCGAGTTGCGGACCTTCATCGGTCTTCCCCTTGTCGCGGCGCCGGTCGCGCCCGGTTCATCTGGTTGCCCTGCGGCCGGACCGCCGGGCGGCGAAATGGTGGGCGCGACAAGGATCGAACTTGTGACCCCTACGATGTCAACGTAGTGCTCTACCGCTGAGCTACGCGCCCTGACGACTGCCCCGCCCAAATCAAAAGGACGCGGGCGGAACCGCGTCGGTCGGAGGGGTCTATAGTGAGAGTCGCGCAGGCGTTCAAGCGGTTTCGGCCGGATGCCTGGAATGCGGGCTTTGGACTGGCGCGCGCCCGCGCTATATCTGCGGCCGAGGGAGGGCGAACTGCATGGCGCCAGCGGCCTACACCGTCAGTCTGCCGAAGCGGCGCACAAGCAGCGTCGTGTTCTCCTCGCCCCATTCGGGCCGCGACTACCCTGCGGAATTCCTGGCGGCATCCGCCCTCGACGAGCTGGTCATCCGCTCGTCCGAGGATGCGTTCGTCGACCGGCTGTTCTCGGCGGCACCGGGGTTCGGGGCGCCGCTCATCGCCGCGCACGCGCCGCGCGCCTACATCGACCTCAACCGGTCGCCCGACGAACTCGATCCGGTCCTTGTCGAGGGGGTCGCGCGCACCGCGCACAACCCCCGGATCAGCTCGGGCCTGGGCGTGATCCCGCGTGTCGTGGCCAACGGGCGGGCGATCTACCGGGGAAGGATCACGCGCGCCGAGGCCGAGGCCCGGATCGCCGCTTACTGGCGCCCCTACCACGCGCGGCTCAGGACACTGGTCGACGATGCGCTCGCGCTCTTCGGGGAGGCGATCCTGATCGACTGCCATTCGATGCCGCACGAGGCGATCGAGCAGGCGGGCGGCCCCGGCGGCGCGCGCCCCGATGTGGTGCTGGGCGACCGGTTCGGCGCCGCCGCCGCGCCCGAGATCGTCGACCGTGTGGAGGCCGCCTTCACCGGCGCCGGTCTCAGGGTGGCACGCAACGCGCCCTTCGCCGGGGCCTACATCGCGCAGGCCTACGGGCGCCCCTCGCGCGGGTCGCACGTGGTTCAGGTCGAGGTCGACCGGGCGCTCTACATGGACGAGCGCAAGGTCGAGCCGAGGGCCGACTTCGAGGCGTTCCGCGCCCTCATGACGAGCGTCGCGGCCGAGATCGCCGCGATCGGGGCGGGCGAGGCTGCCCGTCCGCTGGCGGCGGAGTAGCCCCGGCTACCTGAGCGACCGCCCCTTCACGATCGCGTCGGGTCCGAACCGGGCCCGGATCGCGTCGGCTGCGCGCTCCGCCGCGGCACGGCGTGCTGCCTGGGGGTCGAGCAGGTCGCCCGAGCGGTCGGCCGCATCGGCCCCGCAGAGGTCCGAGATCCCCACCCCGATCAGCCGGAACGGCCCCGGGTCTCGCGCCTGGTCGAGCAGGTCGCGTGCCGTGCGCCAGATCCGGTCGGCGATCTGCGTCGGTTCGGGCAGCGTGGTGCGGCGCGTGATCAGCCGGAAATCGGCCCGCTTGAGCTTCAGTGTCACCGTCCGGCCCGCGAGTCCCTTCGCCTTGGCACGGTCCGCGCATTTCTCGGAAAGCCGCCACAGATGGCCCTCGAGAAGGTCGCGATCGGCCGTGTCCTCGTGAAACGTCGTCTCGTTCGAGATCGACTTCGGCACCTCGCGCGGGTTCACCGGCCGGTCGTCCTCTCCCCGCGCGAGGCGATGGAGACGTTCGCCCATCTGGCCGAAGCGCTGCGAGAGGTCATCGGCGCTCCAGCGCCTCAGGTCGGCAAAGGTGCGGATGCCGGCGCGCTCGAGCGCCTCCTGCCCGGCCTCCCCCACCCCCCAGATCAGCCGCACCGGCCGCGGCGCGAGGAACTCGAGCGTCTCGGCGCGCCCGATCACCGAGAACCCGCGCGGCTTGTCGAGATCGGAGGCGAGCTTGGCGAGGAACTTGTTGTGCGACAGGCCGATCGAACCCGTGATCCCCAGTTCGCTCTCCATCCGCCGCACGAGACCCGCAAGCAGCACCGCGGGCGGCGCGTGGTGAAGCCGCTCGGTTCCCGAGAGATCGAGGAAGGCCTCGTCGAGCGAGAGCGGCTCCACCGCCGGCGTCAGCTCCGACATCATCGCGCGCACCTGCGCCGAGACCGCCACGTAGAGGTCCATCCTCGGCTTCAGCACGACGGCCTCGGGGCAGAGCGCCAGCGCCTTGAACATGGGCATCGCCGACCTCACGCCGCGGATCCGCGCGATGTAGCAGGCCGTGGAGACCACCCCGCGCCGCCCGCCGCCGATGATGACGGGCCGGTCGGCCAGTTCGGGCCGGTCGCGCTTCTCGACGCTGGCGTAGAAGGCGTCGCAGTCCATGTGGGCGACGGAGAGCGCGAAGAGCTCGGGGTGAGCGATCAGCCGCGGCGACCGGCACGAAGGGCAGCGGCCGCGCGGCGGCTCTGTGTCGAACCTTGCCAGACAATCGCGACAGAGTGCGGGCATGGGCCGACTATAGACGCGCCGGCGCCGGGGCGGGAGGGGCGGCACGCAAACCGGGCTTGGCGCTTCACAGACCGGCCGTTCACGACTAGGCTTTGATCCGATTGACCGGAGGACACCGACCATGCCGCTTCCGCTCCTTCCGCTCGCAGGGGCCTCGCTCGCCACGCTGGCCGTGGTGCGGATCCTGCGCACGCGCACCCGGCCGGTCAGGATCGACCAGCGCAGCGAGGACGCGCTCGACGACCTCGAGGAGGGCTTCGGGGTCGCGCGGGTGGCCGCGCGCGAGCAGACCAGCGCCTCGGGGAGACTGCGCCGGACCTTCCGCTTCGGGCCGGACGGCAAGGGGGTGGAGATCGACGCGGGCTGGCTGGCCCGGATCAGGATCAGGCGCGTCAACGGCGATGCTTAGGCTCTACCATTCGCCGACCTCGCCCTATGCCCGCAAGGTCATGGTGCTGCTGCACGAGACGGGCCAGGTGGACGACGTGGAACTGGTGCACGCGACCGGCACGCCCGTCGACCCCGGGACCATGCCGCTCGCGCACAATCCCCTGGGCAAGCTCCCCGCGCTGGAACGCCCCGAAGGCGCCGCGCTCTACGACAGCCGGGTCATCTGCCGCTACCTCGACGACCGCGCCGGCGGTCACCTCTATCCGCCGAAGCCCCGGCTGTGGGAGACGCTGACCCTCGAGGCCACGGCCGACGGGATCCTCGATGCCGCGCTGCTGATGGTCTACGAGGAACGGATCCGCCCTGACGACCTGCGCTACGAGGCATGGGTCGAGGGCCAGTGGGCCAAGATCGAGCGCTCGATCGACGTCCTCGAGTCACGCTGGATGAGCCACCTTGGCGGGCCGCTCGACATGGGGCAGATCGCGGTCGCCTGTGCGATCAGCTACATCGACTTCCGCCACGGCGACCGTGCCTGGCGCGTCGAGCGTCCCCACCTCGCCGCCTGGCACGCCGAGTTCGCTCAGCGCCCGAGCATGGAGGCGACGGCTCCGCCCGCCTGAGCCGTGCCCAGGCGGTCGCGTCAGCCGATGCCGCGCGTCGACTGGAGAAGACCGGCCAGCTCCCGGCGCATCCCCTCCAGCTCCGCCGCGTGGGCAGCGTGCGGATCGGCTGCGATCGCCTCGTCGAACGCATCGAGCACGTGGCGCTCGCCGCTGCGGATCTGGTCCATCGCGTCGTCGTCGATCTCGTCGAAGAAGGCCCGGATCGAGACGACCGCGCGGTTGACGGTCGACATGAACGACCCGTCCGCGTCAGGCGTGCCGCCGTGCGCGCGCACCAGCGCCTCGAGCCGGCCTGCGTGGCGGGCGTGGAGGTCCCGGAAGGACTCGGCCACCGGGCGGAATTCCGGTTCGGCCTTCCCGACCATGGTCTCGTAGCCGGCAAGCGCATCGACAGTGCGCGTATGCAGTGCGGCAAGGGCCTCGGCTGCGCGCGGCGTGGCATCGGTATGGGAATCGGCCATGGGATCGACCTCCGGGTGACGGCAGGGGAAGAACGCCCCCACGCCTCGGCCGGTTCCCGCCCCGCGTCGCCGTGCCGCTGCCCACGGCGAAGCAGATGCCTTGATCCGTCGCGATCTGGAACATATCAGGAACACATGGCACCGCGCACGCTCCAGCAGAAGCTTGCGATCCTCGCCGAAGCGGCGAAATACGATGCGTCCTGCGCGTCGTCCGGCGGGCAGCGGCGGGATTCGCGGGATGGAAGGGGGCTCGGCTCCTCGGGCGGGGCGGGCATCTGCCACGCCTATGCGCCGGACGGGCGCTGCATCAGCCTCCTCAAGATCCTGATGACCAACTTCTGCATCTACGACTGCGCCTACTGCGTGAACCGGGCGTCGAGCCGGGTGGAACGGGCGCGCTTCACCGTCGAGGAGGTGGTGCGTCTGACCATCGAGTTCTACCGGAGGAACTACATCGAGGGGCTGTTCCTCTCCTCCGGCATCATCCGCTCTCCCGACGATACCATGGCCGACATGGTCCGCATCGCCCGCACCCTGCGCGAGCGCGAGAACTTCCGCGGCTACATCCACCTCAAGACGATCCCCGATGCCTCGCCCGAACTGATCGACGAGGCCGGCAGGTGGGCGGACCGCCTCTCGATCAACATCGAGCTGCCGACCGAGGCAGGGCTCAGGCAGCTCGCGCCGGAGAAGGACGCAGGCGGCATCCGCAAGGCGATGGCCGAGGTGCGGCTGCGGCGCGAGGCCTCGCGCGAGGTTACCCACACCGGACGGCGGAAGGCCCGCTTCGCCCCGGCCGGGCAATCGACGCAGGTCATCGTCGGCGCCGATGGAGCGGACGACCGGGCGATCCTCTCGCAGTCGTCGAACCTCTACGCCAGCTACGGGCTTTCCCGCGTCTACTACTCGGCCTTCTCGCCGATCCCGGATGCCTCGAAGGCGCTCCCGCTGATCCGGCCGCCGCTGATGCGCGAGCACAGGCTCTATCAGGCCGACTGGCTGCTCCGGTTCTACGGATTCGGAGTGGAAGAGATCGCGCGCGACGGCATGCTGGATCTCGACCTCGACCCCAAGCTTGCCTGGGCGCTCGGGAACCGAGCCCAATTCCCCGTGGACGTGAACCGTGCGCCCCGCGAGATGCTTCTTCGCGTGCCGGGGTTCGGCACGAAGACGGTCCAGCGCCTGCTCGCGGCGCGTCGCCACCGGACCCTGCGCTACGAGGATCTCGCCGCGATGGGCGCGGTGATGAAGCACGCCGGCCCCTTCATCGTGGCGGCGGGCTGGTCGCCAAGGGGGCTCACCGATGATGCCGCGCTGCGCGCACGCTTCGCTCCGCCCCCCGAGCAGTTGAGCCTGATCTGATGCGCGAGGTGGTCCTGCCCGTGATCGGCACCGTCGCCGCGTGGCGGGAACAGGCCCGCGCGCTTGCCAGGGCCGGGGTTCCTGCCGAGGCGGTGGTCTGGCGCGTGGGCGCGGGGGCCGGCGACCTCTTCTCCGACGCCCCGCTCGCGGTGTCGCGGCCCGGTCGCGAGCTCAGGCTGCCGCGCGCCGCGGTCGAGACGATCGAGACGGCCCTCTGCCACAGCGACCCCGAGAGGTTCGCCCGGGCCTATGCATTGGTGCTCCGGCTCAGCGACGGCGCGGTGCGCTGGGGCGACCGGTCGGACCCGGCAGTCCGCCGCCTCCTCGCTCGGGCCAGGGCGGTGCAGCGCGACATCCACAAGATGCACGCCTTCGTGCGGTTCCGCGAGATTCCCTCGGCCGGGCCGCGCCGTGCCTTCGCGGCCTGGTTCGAGCCCGAGCACCCGATCGTCGAGGCTGCCGCCCCGTTCTTCGCCCGCCGCTTCGGCGACATGGACTGGGTCATCGCAACACCCGCCGTCACGGCGCGCTTCGCCGGCGGCGTCCTGGCCTTCGCCGAAACGGCGCCCGGCGCCCGTCCGCCCGAAGACGCCACCGAGGAGCTCTGGCGGATCTACTATGCCTCGATCTTCAACCCGGCGCGCCTGATGGTGAAGGCGATGCAGGCGGAGATGCCCAAGAAGTACTGGCTGAACCTGCCGGAGGCGCGGCTGATCTCCGGCCTCGTCCGCGAAGCGCCGCGCCGGGCCGAGGCGATGCGCGCGGCGATGCCGACCGAGCCGCCCGCCCGCCGGGCGATGGTCGCCCGCGCGATGGCGGCGCGGCGCGCGCCGGCGAACGGTTCCGACGCGCTGGCGGCTCTTCGCGTTCAGTCCCTGGGCTGCACGCGCTGCCCGCTGCACGGCCCAGCCACCCAGACCGTGTTCGGCGAGGGGCCGGTGACCGCCAGCCTGATGTTCGTGGGCGAGCAGCCCGGCGACCGGGAGGATCTTGCCGGCCGGCCTTTCGTCGGCCCGGCCGGCGGGCTCTTCGATTCGGCGCTGGCCGACGCCGGAATCGACCGCGCGGAGGTTTACGTCACCAATGCGCTCAAGCACTTCAATTTTGCCCCGCGCGGCCGGCGCCGGCTGCACCAGCGCCCCGACCGCGACGAGGTCGAGGCCTGCCGCTGGTGGCTCGACCAGGAACGGCGGCTGATCCGGCCGCGCCTGATCGTGGCGATGGGCGCGACCGCCTGCGAAGCCCTCACCGGTTCGGGATCCGGGGTGCTCCACCGTCGCGGCCGGCTGGAAGCGGCGGCCGACGGAACCCCCGTCTTCGTCACCGTTCACCCCGCCTCGATCCTGAGGCTGCCCGACCCGGCACGCCAGGCCGAGGAACGCGCCCGGTTCCGGGCCGATCTTGCCGCCGTGCGGACGATCCACGCCGCGCTGTCGGAGGGAGCCGCAGCCGCATCGCCGGCCTGACCGGGAAAAAGCGTCCGGGATGCGACAGTTGGCCCGCACGCCGGGGCGATTGCCCGCTGGACGCGGGCTGGCGACCCCGCTAGAAACCGGCCCGGACAAGGTCACGGTCTGCCGCGGCCTGTGATGCGCGTGGCCGCACCAGGGCGGCCCTGAGAACGGAGAGAGTCTCGTGTCCCACGCAGATGACCACGAAGGCACCCGGAGGGATTTCCTCTTCTACGCCACCGCCGGGGCAGGGGTGGTGACCACCGGCGCCGCGGTCTGGCCGCTGATCAACCAGATGAACCCTTCGGCCGACGTCCAGGCGCTGTCCTCGATCCAGGTCGATGTCTCGGCCGTGGCCCCGGGCACGCAGATCACCGTCAAGTGGCTCGGCAAGCCCGTGTTCATCCGCTACCGCACGGAGGAGGAGATCGCTGCCGCGCGCGAGGTGCCGCTGTCGGAGCTGATCGACCCGCTCGCGCGGAACGCCAACCTGCCGGCCGACGAAAGCGCCGCCGACGAACACCGCGCCTTCGGCGAGAACGGCGAATGGCTGGTGATGATGGGCGTCTGCACCCACCTCGGCTGCGTGCCGATCGGTGACGGAGCGGGCGACTTCGGCGGCTGGTTCTGCCCCTGCCACGGGTCGCACTACGATACCTCGGGCCGCATCCGCCGCGGTCCGGCGCCCGAGAACCTGCCGGTTCCGGTGGCCGAGTTCCTCGACGCAACCACGATCAAGCTCGGGTAGGGAGGAAGATCATGTCCGGCATCCCGCACGATCACTACGAACCCAAGCCCGGCTTCGAGAGCTGGCTGCACCGGCGCCTTCCCATCGTGGCGCTGATGTACGACACGCTGATGATCCCCACGCCCAAGAACCTCAACTGGATGTGGATCTGGGGGATCGTCCTCACCTTCTGCCTGGTGCTGCAGATCGTCACCGGCGTCGTGCTGGTGATGCACTACACCCCGCACGTCGATTACGCCTTCGCGTCGGTCGAGCACATCATGCGCAACGTCAACAGCGGCCACATGATCCGCTACCTCCACCAGAACGGCGCGTCGCTGTTCTTCGTGGCGGTCTACCTGCACATCTTCCGCGGCCTCTACTACGGCAGCTACAAGGCCCCGCGCGAGGTGACCTGGATCATCGGGATGCTGATCTACCTGCTGATGATGGGCACGGCCTTCATGGGCTACGTGCTGCCGTGGGGCCAGATGTCGTTCTGGGGCGCCACCGTCATCACCGGCCTCTTCGGCGCGATCCCGTTCATCGGGGACTCGATCCAGACCTGGCTTCTCGGCGGGCCGGCGGTCGACAACGCGACGCTGAACCGGTTCCTGTCGCTTCACTACCTGCTGCCGTTCGTGATCGCGGGCCTCGTGATCCTGCACATCTGGGCCTTCCACACCACGGGGAACAACAACCCCACCGGGGTCGAGGTCCGCCGCACCTCGAAGGCCGAGGCCGAGCGCGACACGCTGCCGTTCTGGCCCTACTTCGTCATCAAGGATCTCTTCGCGCTTGCCGTCATCCTGGTGGTGTTCTTCGCCATCGTGGGCTTCATGCCGAACTACCTCGGCCACCCCGACAACTACATCGAGGCGAACCCGCTGGTGACGCCCGCGCACATCGTGCCGGAATGGTACTTCCTGCCGTTCTACGCGATCCTGCGCGCGTTCACGCCCGACGTCTGGGTGGTGCAGCTCGCCAGCCTCCTGACCGGGGGGATCATCGACGCCAAGTTCTTCGGCGTCCTCGCGATGTTCGGTTCGATCCTCGTGATGGCGCTCGCGCCCTGGCTCGACACCTCCACCGTGCGCTCGGGCCGGTACCGGCCGATGTTCAAGTGGTGGTTCTGGCTTCTCGTGATCGACTTCATGGTGCTGATGTGGGCGGGCGCGATGCCGGCCGAGGGCATCTACCCGATCATCGCGCTGATCGGGGCGGCCTACTGGTTCATCTACTTCCTCGTGATCCTGCCGCTGCTCGGCGTGATCGAGAAGCCGCTGCCGCAGCCCGCGACGATCGAGGAGGACTTCAACGCCCACTACGGCGGCGCCGCGCACGGGGCGAAGGCCCCCGCGGCAGCGCCGGCGGAATGAGGACAAGGATGCCCGCGATGTTCAGGAAACTCGTTCTCACCGCCGCCGTGGCGATCGGCGTTCCGGCAGGGGCCGCCCTCGCCGCCGGGGCCGAAGGCCATGTCGAGGACTTCGCCTTCCCGCACGAGGGGCCCTTCGGCACCTACGACACGATGCAGCTCCAGCGCGGCCTGCAGGTCTATACCGAGATCTGCGCCGCCTGCCACGGGCTGAAATACGTGCCGCTGCGCACGCTGTCGGACCCGGCGGGCCCGGCGATCCCGGAAAACCAGGTGCGCGCCTACGCCGCGCAGCTCGAGATCTTCGATCCCGAGCTCGATGACTTCCGGCCGCGGGTTCCGACCGACCACTTCCCCGAAAGCCAGTTGCCGAACGCGCCCGACCTGAGCCTCATGGCCAAGGCGCGGGCCGGCTTCCACGGGCCCTACGGCCTCGGGCTGAACCAGCTGTTCCGCGGCACCGGCGGGCCGGAATACATCGCCTCGCTGCTCACCGGCTATACCGGCGAGGAGAAGGAGGAGGCGGGCACGATCCTCTACGAGAACACCGCCTTCCCCGGCGGCTGGATCTCGATGGCGCCGCCGCTCTACGGCGATGACGTCGTCTATGCCGACGGGTCGCCGACCGACCTCGAGTCGGTCGCGACGGACGTCGCGGCCTTCCTGATGTGGACGGCCGAGCCGAAACTCGCCGCGCGCAAGCAGGCGGGGTTCCAGGCGGTTCTGTTCCTGACCGTCCTCGCGGTGCTGCTCTACCTCACGAACAAGCGGATCTGGGCCCCGGTCAAGCGCCGCGCGAAGGGCATGCCCGCCGAATAGGGAGCTGTCCCGCCGGGGTTTCCGCAAGCGCGCCCCGCCGGGGCGCGCTTTGCATTCCGCAGGCCCTTCGGGCCACGCCGGTCCTCGCGCCCTCCGCGCCGCTGCGGGCGCTCGAGGGCGGCTCCGCCGGGCGTATTTCGGACAAGGGGAAGGGGTCAGACTAACTCGTCCGCCCCGTAACCCTGAAGGTACAGAAGCGCCGTCAGGTCGCCATGGTTCACGCGGATGTCGCACTGCGCCGCGACCGCGGGCTTGGCGTGAAGCGCGACCCCGATGCCCGCCATTCCCAGCATCCCGAGATCGTTCGCCCCGTCGCCCACGGCGATGACCGCGTCGTGGCCGATCCCGAGCCGCCGGGCGGTCTCGGCGAGCGCCTCCATCTTCGCCGCGCGGCCAAGGATCGGCTCGGCGACCCGGCCGGTCAGGCGCCCACCCTCGACGAGCAGGGTGTTGCCCCGCGCCTCGTCGAAGCCGAGCCGCCGCGCGATGGGCCCGGTGAAGGCCGTGAATCCGCCCGAGACGAGAAGCGTATGGGCGCCGTGCGCCTTCATCGTGGCGACGAGCGTCGCGCCGCCGGGCGCGTCGGTGATGCGTTCCGCGAGGACCTTCGCGATTGCCGCCTCGGGCAGGCCTGCAAGCAGCGCCACGCGCTCCCTCAGCGCGCCCTCGAAGTCGAGCTCGCCGTTCATCGCCCGTGCCGTGATCCCGGCCACATGCGCGCCGACGCCGGCCTCGGCGGCCAGTTCGTCGATGCATTCCTGACCGATCATCGTGGAATCCATGTCGGCGACGAGAAGCCGCTTGCGCCGCCCGGCAGCCGGCTGCACGGCAAGGTCGATCCCGCGGGCCTGGAGGGCTTCCCAGACCTCCCAGCGGTTGTCGGGCATCCGCTCAAGCGGAAACTCGGCCGCCACGTCCGGGGCGAGCCATACCGCGGTGCCGCCGCCCCAGGCGTTGCGCAGGGCCTCGACGGTCGCGCCGTCGAGCGCGGGGGCCGCGGGGTCGGTGAGCAGCGTTGCGACGAACATGAACACTCCGGTCGGGTGCGCGCGTCGCATCCGGCGCGCGATGCGTCGCCCTAGCGCGATTTTCCCGCTTGCGCCAGCGGGGCAGCCGCCTTATGCCCGGCGGCGGGACACCCCTCCCCAACGAGGGGCGCATATCTGGAAGGATACCATGTCGACGACCCCGACCCCGGCCGCGCGGCCGGCAAACCCGCGCTTCTCCTCCGGCCCCTGCGCCAAGTTCCCCGGATACTCGCTGGACCGTCTCGCCGACGCCCCGCTCGGGCGCTCGCACCGCGCCGCCGCAGGCAAGGCGAAGCTGAAGCGCGCGATCGACCTCACGCGCGAGGTCCTCGGCGTGCCGGCCGACTACCGAATCGGCATCGTTCCCGCCTCGGACACCGGGGCCGTCGAGATGGCGATGTGGTCGCTGCTCGGGGCGCGGCCGGTGGAGATGCTGGCCTGGGAGAGCTTCGGCGAGGGCTGGGTGACCGACGCGGTCAAGCAGCTGAAACTCGACGCCACCGTGCGCCGGGCACCCTATGGCCGGATCGTCGATTTCGGCGAGGTCGATTTCGACAAGGACGTGGTCTTCACCTGGAACGGCACGACCTCGGGCGTCCGCGTGCCCTCGGGCAATCTCGTCCCGGCCAACCGCAAGGGCCTGACGATCTGCGATGCGACCTCGGCGGCCTTCGCCATGGATCTGCCGTGGGACCGGCTCGATGTCGTGACCTTCTCCTGGCAGAAGGTGCTGGGCGGCGAGGCGGCGCACGGGATGCTCATCCTGTCGCCGCGCGCGGTGGAACGGCTCGAAAGCTACACCCCGCCCTGGCCGCTGCCGAAGATCTTCCGGCTCACCAAGGGCGGCCGGCTGATCGAGGGCATCTTCGAGGGCGAGACGATCAACACACCCTCGATGCTCTGCGTCGAGGACTACCTCGTGGCGCTCGAATGGGCTCAGGCGATCGGCGGGCTCTCCGCCCTGATCGCCCGCGCCGAGGCCAACGCCGCAGCGGTGGCGCGCTTCGTTGACGCGCGCGACTGGATCGCCAACCTCGCCGAGGATCCCGCGACCGCCTCGACCACCAGCGTCTGCCTGAAGTTCAGCGACGCCGCGTTGGCGGGCGACGGGGGCTTCGCCAAGGCCGTGGCGAAGCGGCTCGAGGCCGAGGGCGTCGCCTTCGACATCGGCCACTACCGCGACGCGCCGCCGGGCCTCAGGATCTGGTGCGGATCGACGGTTGAGACCTCGGACATCGAGGCCCTCATGCCCTGGATCGAATGGGCGTATCGCGCCGAGCTCCAGTCGCGCAAGGCCGCCGCCTAGCCGGGCGGCTTGCCAGAGCGCCCTTTCCCCAGACCCCTCAAGCCGGGCGAAGGCCCGGCTACCTCCCCCATCCCAAGGACCAGTCGAATGGCACCCCGCGTTCTCGTCTCCGACAAGCTTTCCGAAACCGCCGTCCAGATCTTCCGCGAGCGCGGCATCGAGGTCGACTACGAGCCCGACCTCGGCAAGGACAAGGACCGCCTGCTCGAGGTCATCGGCCGATACGACGGCCTCGCCATCCGCTCGGCCACGAAGGTCACCGAGAAGCTCATCGCCGCCGCCACGAACCTCAGGGTGATCGGCCGGGCGGGCATCGGGGTGGACAACGTCGACATCCCCGCCGCCTCGAAGAAGGGCATCATCGTGATGAACACGCCCTTCGGCAACTCGATCACCACCGCCGAACACGCGCTCGCCATGATGTTCGCCGTCGCCCGGCAGATCCCCGAGGCGAACGCCTCGACCCATGCCGGCAAGTGGGAGAAGAACCGCTTCATGGGGGTCGAGCTCTTCAACAAGACGCTGGGCGTCATCGGGGCGGGCAACATCGGCGGCATCGTCTGCGAACGCGCGGTGGCGCTGCACATGCGCGTGATCGCCTACGACCCGTTCCTCAGCGAGGACCGCGCGGCCCTTCTCGGCGTGACGAAGGTGGAGCTCGACGAGCTGCTCGCCCGGTCCGACTTCATCACGCTGCACACGCCCCTCACCGACAAGACGCGCAACATCCTCAGCCGCGAAAACCTCGGGAAGACGAAGAAGGGCGTGCGCATCATCAACTGTGCGCGCGGCGGGCTGATCGACGAGGAGGCACTGGCCGACCTCATCCGGTCCGGCCATGTCGCGGGCGCGGCGCTCGACGTCTTCGCGGAGGAGCCCGCGACCGAGAACTCGCTCTTCGGGTTGCCGAACGTCGTCTGCACGCCGCATCTCGGGGCCTCGACGACCGAGGCTCAGGAGAACGTGGCGCTCCAGGTGGCCGAGCAGATGTCGGACTACCTGCTGACCGGCGCGGTCTCGAACGCGCTCAACATGCCCTCGGTCACGGCCGAGGAGGCGCGGGTGATGGGGCCCTGGCTCAGGCTCTGCGACCATCTCGGCGCCTTCGTCGGGCAGATGACCGACGAGCCCATCAAGGCAATCAACGTGCTCTACGACGGGGCGGTGGCCGAGATGAACCTCGCGGCGCTGAACTGCGCCGTGATCGCAGGGATCATGAAGGCGACGAACCCGGACGTGAACATGGTCTCGGCGCCGCTGATCGCCAGGGACCGGGGCATCCAGGTCTCGACGACCCGGCAGGAGCAGTCCGGTGTCTTCGAGGCCTACGTGAAGCTGACCGTGGTGACCGGCCGGCGCGAGCGGTCGATCGCCGGGACCGTCTTCTCGGACGGCAAGCCGCGCTTCATCCAGATCAAGGGCATCAACATCGACGCCGAGGTGGGCGCGCACATGCTCTACACCACCAACGAGGACGTGCCCGGCATCATCGGCACCCTCGGGCAGACGATGGGCCGCAACGGGGTGAACATCGCCAACTTCACGCTGGGCCGCTCGGCCCGCGGCAAGGACGCGATCGCGCTGCTCTACGTCGACGACCCGATCCCGCAGCCGGTGATCGAGGAGCTGATGGCGACCGGGCTCTTCCAGCAGGTGAAGCCCCTCGTCTTCAACGTGGCCTGAGATGACCGTCTACGCCATCGGAGACATCCACGGGCAGCTCGACCTCCTGCGGCGGGCACATGCGCTGATCGAGGCCGACCGGCGCGTGCACGGGCTCGACGGCGCCCCGGTGGTCCACCTGGGCGACCTCGTGGACCGCGGCCCCGACAGCCGCGGCGTGGTGCAGCACCTGATCGACGGGATCGACCGCGGCGAGCCGTGGATCGTGCTGAAGGGCAACCACGACCGGCTGTTCGTGAAGTTCCTCGCCGACCCGGACTGGCAGGATCCCGTGCTGCGGCCTGAGCTCGACTGGCTGCAGCCGCCGCTCGGCGGGCGGCAGACGCTCCTCTCCTACGATGTCGCCTCGGCGGCAGAGGGTGCCCCCGACGAGGTGCACGCCGAGGCGCTGCGCCGTGTGCCCGACGCGCATCTGGCCTTTCTCGAAGGCCTGCCGCTCTGGCACCGGGCGGCGGAGGCGCTCTTCGTGCACGCCGGAATCCGGCCCGGCGTGCCGCTCGAGGCTCAGGAGGAGGACGACCTCGTCTGGATCCGCGGTCCGTTCCTGATGGAACCCGAAGACCACGGCTTCCTTGTGGTGCATGGCCACACCACGATCGAGGCAGCAATGCATTACGGCAACCGGCTCAACCTCGATTCGGGGGCCGCCTACGGCGGGCCACTGAGCGCCGTTGCGGTCGAGGGGCGGTCTGCCTGGCTCCTGACCGAGGCGGGGCGGCAGCCTCTCCTCCCCCCGGTCGCGGGCTGAGCGGACATGGGCGGTCCGTCGGCGCGGGCCGCATCACCGCCCCCGGCACGTCAGATCAGACCGGCCGCCGCTGCCGCCCAGTAGCCGAGCCGCCCGCCGCGGGTCTGCCGGTAGAGCCCGAGCCGCGCCAGACCCTCCAGCCGGGCGCGCAGCGGCGCCCGCTTGGCCGCGGCGAAGGCGGCGAGGAGGGCGCGGTTCTCCGGCGTCAGCCGGTGTGCCGAGGCCGTCAGCGCGGCGATGTTCGTCTCGTTCCACTTCCGCAGGAGGCCCCCGGCCACCAGCCGCGCGCGTCTGAGCCGGGCGGCGGCAGAGGCATTTGCGCCGATGACGTTGTTACCGTGCTGGCGGTAGAGCACCATGGGCTCGGCGTCGTAGAGGACGAGCCCGCCCGCGCCGCTGACGATCTGGTAGAGCCACCAGTCGTGCATGACGACCTCTCCCGCCTCGGCCGCGGCGGCCTGCGCGAGGCGCAGCGCGGCGCGGTTCAGGACCATCGTGTTCCCCCCCGCCACGTTCTGCACCAGCGCGTTGCGGAACGAGGGAGGCAGACGGAAGAGCGGCGACATGCCGACGGGCCTCAGCCGGGCATCGCAGAGGATCGTCCGGCCGCAATGGATCGCCGGCAGGTCCCCCGGTACGGCCGCGAGGGCCGCGGTCGCACGGGCGAGCTTGCCCGGCAGCCAGACGTCGTCCTGGTCGGACAGCGCGGCGAAGGCGCTGTCGGGGTCGGCGGACCGGATCAGCCGCAGGAAGTTGGGCGCCGGCCCCCGGCCCGGACCCTCGATCAGGCCGATCCGGCGTTGCGGATGGTCGGCCGCGAATCCTGCGAGGATCGCGCGGGTGGCGTCGGTGGAACCGTCGTCGGCGGCGAGAAGCCGCCAACGGGCGCCCTCCTGCGCGGCGAGGCTGTCGAGCTGCGCGCGCAGGAAACGGGCGCCGTTGTAGAGGCCCATCAGGATGGTGACCTCCGGGCGCGCGGGGTCGCGGGGCGGGGGGCAGAGCGGGGGCATCGCATTCTCCCTCGTCGGGGGGAGGGCCCTTGATAGCCGCCGGGCCTTGCGATCCCGTTAGCGCCGGGCGGAAGGCGGATTTACCGCCTCCCGGCGCTGCGCTAAGAGGCGCAACGCCGCAAGCCGAGGATGCGATGTCAGGCCACGCCACTCCCGTTCCGATGACCGCCCGCCGGGGCGGCCCGCTCTCGGGCACCGCCGAGGTGCCGGGCGACAAGTCGATCAGCCACCGGGCGCTGATCCTCGGCGCCCTTTCGGTGGGGGAGACCCGCGTCACCGGCCTGCTCGAAGGGCAGGACGTGCTCGACACCGCGAAGGCGATGCAGGCCTTCGGGGCGGAGGTGGAGCGGCTCGGCCCCGGAGAGTGGCGCGTGCACGGCGTCGGCGTGGGCGGCTTCGCCGAGCCCGACCGGGTGATCGACTGCGGCAACTCCGGCACCGGCGTGCGGCTGATCATGGGCGCGATGGCGACAACCCCGATCACCGCCACCTTCACCGGCGACGCGAGCCTCGTGAAGCGCCCGATGGGCCGGGTGACCGAACCGCTCGCGCTCTTCGGCGCGCGGGCCTGGGGCAGGCAGGGCGGACGGCTGCCGATGACGGTCGTCGGCGCGGCCGAGCCGGTGCCGGTGCGCTACGCGCTCCCGGTCGCCTCGGCGCAGGTGAAATCGGCGGTGCTGCTCGCCGGGCTCAATGCCCCCGGCGAGACGGTGGTGATCGAGCGCGAGCCCACGCGAGACCATTCCGAACGGATGCTGCGCGGCTTCGGCGCGGCGCTGCGCCTGGAGGACACGCCCCAGGGCCGGGCGATCGTTCTCACCGGCCAGCCCGAGCTCGTCGCGCAGTCGGTCGCGGTCCCGCGCGACCCCTCCTCGGCCGCCTTCCCGGTCTGCGCCGCGCTGATCGTCGAGGGCTCCGACATCCGCGTGCCCGGCGTCAGCCAGAACCCCACGCGCAACGGGCTCTACACCACGCTCGTCGAGATGGGCGCCGACATCGCCTTCCTCAACCCGCGCGAGGAGGGCGGCGAGCCGGTGGCCGACCTGCGCGTGCGCGCCTCGGCGCTGCGCGGCATCGAGGTGCCGCCCGAGCGCGCGGCGAGCATGATCGACGAGTTCCCGGTGCTGTCGGCGGTGGCCGCCTTCGCCGAGGGCACCACCGTCATGCGCGGCGTGCGCGAGCTGCGCGTGAAGGAGAGCGACCGGATCGACGCCATGGCGCGCGGGCTCGAGGCCTGCGGCGTCGGTGTCGAGGAGGAAGAGGACATGCTGGCCGTCCACGGGCTCGGGCCCGGCGGCGTGCCCGGCGGGGCGACGGCGCGCACGCATCTCGACCACCGCATCGCGATGAGCTTCCTTGTCCTCGGGCTGGCATCGAAGGCCCCTGTCGGCATCGACGACGGCTCGCCCATCGCCACCTCGTTTCCGGTGTTCGAGGAACTGATGCGCGGGCTCGGCGCCGACATCGCGCGCGGCTGAGGCCGGGCCGGGGGCTCCGCCCCCGGACCCCCGGCGTATTTGGGACAAGAGGAAGGGGCATGGCGCGTGGACGGGAGCGCGCGGTCGCGGTAGGGGGCGGCCGCGGACAGCCTCGGGCGAGGGAGGAGCGGTGCGCTTCACCGTGGCGATAGACGGGCCGGCGGCGGCCGGCAAGGGAACGATCGCGAAGGCGGTCGCGGCGCGTTTCGGCTTCGCGCATCTCGACACCGGGCTGCTCTACCGGGCGGTGGGTCGCAAGGTCCTGTCGGGCGTGCCGCCTGCGGAGGCGGCGCGGAGGCTTACCGAGGACGACCTTGCCGGCGAGGACCTGCGGGCGCCCGAGGTCGGGCAGGCGGCGAGCCGCGTCGCCGTCCTGCCCGAGGTGCGCGAGGCGCTGGTCGGCTTCCAGCGCGCCTTCGCCCGGCGCGAGGGGGGCGCCGTGCTCGACGGGCGCGACATCGGCACGGTGATCTGCCCCGAGGCCGAGGTGAAGCTCTACGTCGTGGCCTCGGATCTGCGCCGTGCGGAACGCCGCTTCCGCGAGCTGGCAGCAAGGGGTGTGGCGACGACCGAGGCCGAGGTCCTGGCCGAACTGCGCGAGCGCGACCGGCGCGACTCCGAGCGCGCCGCGGCGCCGCTCCGGCCGGCGCCCGACGCGATCCTGCTCGACACCACCGGCCTCGGCATCGACGAGGCCGTCGCGCAGGCGGTGGCGGCGGTGGAGAAGGCGCTCCGGTCCGGGCGCAGCGGCTGAGGCCGGTCGGTCGGCGCCGGAACGCATCGGCGAAGGGCCGCACAGCCGCCCGGTCGAGACCTTGTCGCCAGCCGGCGATCCGCGGACGCTCCACGCAGACACCCGTCCGTCCGCATCGACGCAGGAGGGCTCCTTGCGCGCGCGCCTGATCGCTTTCGCCATCGCAACGCTTTTGGTCAACGCCGCCGCCGCGGAGGTGCCCGAACGCACCAGCCTGCTGATCGCCGGGGCCACCGTCATGGACCTCGCGTCCGGCACGGCCGTGCCCGGAACCGATGTCCTCGTCTCCGGTGACCGCATCGCCTGGGTCGGGCCGGCGGGCGGGGCGCCGGAAACGGCTGCGAAGGTTTTCGAAGCCGCCGGCGCCTGCCTGATCCCGGGTCTGTGGGACTTCCATGTGCACATCATGACCGCCCCGGGCGAGGAGGACTTCGCCCTTCCGCTCTACCTCGCGCACGGGATCACTTCGATCCGCGACGTGGGCGCCTTCCGGAGCCTTGAGGAGCAGCGCGCGCTGGCCGATGCCGTGCAGGCGGGCGCGAGGCCGGGCCCGCGCATCGAGCTTGCGGGGGCCGTGATCGACGGGCCGCCAGGCGTCTGGCCGGGGGTGACGATCGCCGCAACGGCCGAGGACGGCCGGACGGCGGTCGAGGCGATGGCGGAGGCGGGTTGGACCTCGATCAAGACCTACTCGCTCGTCCGCCCCGAGGCCTATGCCGGCATCGCCGAAGCGGCCCGGGCGCGTGGCCTGCCGCTCTTCGGTCATGTGCCCGAGGCGGTCGCCCTCCTCGACGCCGCGCGGCAGGGTCACCGCAGCATCGAGCATTTCAGCCGGATCACGAAGGCCTGCTCCACCGACGAAGCCGAGATGATCGCACGCAATGCCGCGGCACTGGAGGCGGCGGAGCCGGTTCCCGCCCTGCTTGCGGAGATGCGCAGCCACTCCGCCTTGGTCCTCGAGACCTGGGACGAGGCGACCTGCCGGGCTGTCGTTGCGGAGCTCGCGCGCCTCGGGGTCTTCGTGATGCCGAGCCTGGTCGTGGCCGACTTCTATTTGGGCCGCGACCCCGCTTCCGACGATCCGCGGATGCAGACGGTTCCGCGGGCCGTGCGCGAGCGCTGGGCCGCGGGCGATTTCCGGCGCGACTCGCAGACCCCAGAGGAGCGGGAGGTCCTCGGCGACTCCTTCGCCCTGGAGATGCGCACCTTCCGGATGGCGCATGATGCGGGCGTGGCGGTCCTCGCCGGCTCGGACGCGGCATGGATCAATCCCTATCTGTTCCACGGAGCCTCGCTGATCGACGAACTCCGCCGCTACGTGCGGGATGCGGGCCTGACCCCGGTCGAGGCGCTGCGCACCGCCACGGTCAACCCAGGCCGCTATCTGGGCCGGATCGACCTCGACGGCCGGATCGCGCCGGGGCGCCGCGCCGATCTGGTCCTGCTCGGGGCCGATCCGCTCGCCGACATCGACGCGCTAGGCCAGATCGTGGCGGTCGTCGCCGACGGGCGGCTCTACGACCGCGCGGCTCTGGACGGGCTTCTCTCCGAGGCACGCAGCCGTGCGGAGGAGTGACCTCCCGCTGTAAGCCCAGGCTGACACTTTCTGTCGCAGCACTGTCCGCGAGCCTTAGATTCCTGCTGGTCACCGGGAAAAATGTGTTACTGTGCTGACACCATGACTGTCAGCACAAGTTTACATTCTGGCCGCCGCCTGCCCGAGCCATCGGCGCTCCTCGAGCTCCTGAAGCCGATCACGTGGTTCCCGCCGATGTGGGCCTACCTCTGCGGTGCGGTCTCCTCGGGCGCCTCGCCCGCGGGGCAGTGGCCGCTGGTGATCCTCGGCGTCCTCCTCGCAGGGCCTGTCGTCTGCGGCATGAGCCAGGCCGCGAACGACTGGTGCGACCGGCACGTGGACGCGATCAACGAGCCCGACAGGCCGATTCCCTCCGGCCGGGTGCCGGGGCGCTGGGGTCTGTGGGTCGCGCTGGTGATGAGCGCGCTCGCGCTCGCGCTCGGCTGGCTGCTCGGCCCCTGGGGTTTCGGCGCAACGGTGCTCGCGGTGCTCGCGGCCTGGGCCTATTCCGCCGAGCCCGTCCGGCTCAAGCGGTCGGGCTGGCTCGGCCCCGGCCTCGTCGGGCTGTCCTACGAGACGCTGCCCTGGATCACCGGCGCCGCTGTGCTGGCCGCCGGCGCGCCCTCCTGGCCGGTGCTGATCGCGGCCGTCCTCTACGGGCTCGGCGCGCACGGCATCATGACGCTCAACGACTTCAAGGCGCTCGAGGGCGACCGGCAGACCGGGGTGCGCTCGCTGCCCGTCACGCTGGGCCCCGCGAAGGCGGCATGGCTTGCGTGCTGGGTGATGGCGGCGCCGCAGATCGCGCTCGTCTTCCTGATGTTCGCCTGGGACCGCGTCTGGTTCGGGGTGGCGATCACCTTCCTCCTGATGGCGCAGGCCGCCTGCATGGCCGTGCTGATGCGCGACCCGAAGGGCCGCGCGCCCTGGTACAACGCGACCGGCGTCAGCCTCTACGTGACCGGCATGATGGTGACCGCCTTCGCGCTGCGGGGGATGGCATGACGCTCTCCTGGCTCTCGATCGTCCGGCTCGGGCTCGTCCAGATGGGCCTCGGCGCGATCGTGGTCCTGACGACCTCCACCCTCAACCGTCTGATGGTGGTGGAACTCGCGCTGCCCGCCGTGCTGCCCGGCGCGCTGGTGGCGCTGCACTACGGCATCCAGATCACCCGGCCGAACTGGGGCTTTCTCAGCGACACCGGCGGCCACCGCACGCGCTGGATCCTCGGCGGCATGGCGACGCTGGCGGCGGGCGCCCTGCTCGCGGCCTGGGCGGTCACGGTGATCGACGGCGCCTTCGCCCTGGGCCTTGCGGCCTCGATCCTCGCCTATTCGCTGATCGGCCTCGGCGTCGGCGCCTCGGGCACCTCGCTCCTTGCGCTGCTTGCCACGGCGACCCATCCGCGCCGGCGCGCCGCGGCGGCCACGATCACGTGGCTGATGATGATCGCGGGCATCGCGGTTACCGCCGGGGTCGTGGGCGCCCTGCTCGATCCCTACTCCGATGCGCTGCTCCTCGGGATCGTGGCCGCCGTCGCGCTCGGCGCGGTCGCGCTGACGGCACTCGCCGTTGCCGGCATCGAGCGCCGCGTGGCCGCCCGTGCCGAGCCCGATCCGATGCCGTTCCTCCAGGGTCTGCGCGAGGTCTGGGCCGAGCGGCGGGCGCGCAACTTCACCCTCTTCGTCTTCCTCTCGATGACCGCCTACTTCATGCAGGAGCTGATCCTGGAACCCTATGCCGGTCTCGTGTTCGGCTACACGCCCGGGCAGTCGACGCAGCTTTCGGGCGCCCAGAACGGCGGCGTGTTCCTCGGGATGGTGCTGGTCGGGATCATGGCGACGGGCCTCAGGGTCGGCTCGCTCAGGGCCTGGGTGGCGGCGGGCTGCCTCGGCTCTGCCGCGGCGCTCGCGGCGATCACGCTCCTCGGCCAGACCGGCGGGCCGCTGATGGCGGCGGTCGTGGCGCTCGGCTTCTTCAACGGCGTCTTCGCGGTGGCGGCGATCGGCTCGATGATGGCGCTTGCGGGCGAAGGGCGCGGTCGGCGCGAGGGCACGCGGATGGGCCTCTGGGGGGCTGCGCAGGCGATCGCCGCGGGCTTCGGCGGGCTCGCCGGTGCGGGGCTGGCGGACCTGTTCCGCCTGGGGCTCGACGACGGCATTGCCTTCGGTCTGGTGTTCTGCCTCGAGGCGGCGCTGTTCCTGGCGGCTGCCGCGATGGCGCTGAGGATCATCGGCGCGCCGGCGCCGCGGCGCGCGGCCCGCGATCTGGTTCCGGGGGAGTGAGGACATGACCTACGACGTGGTGGTGGTGGGCGGCGGCCCTTCGGGCGCGACGGCGGCCGAGGACCTTGCCCGCGCAGGACGGAAGGTGGCACTTCTCGACCGTGCCGGCCGGATCAAGCCCTGCGGCGGCGCGATACCGCCCCGTCTGATTGCCGACTTCGACATCCCCGACAGCCAGATCGTGGCGCGGATCAGCACCGCGCGGATGATCTCTCCCACCGGGCGGCGGGTGGACATCCCCATCGAGGGCGGCTTCGTCGGCATGGTCGACCGCGAGCACTTCGACGAGTTCCTGCGCGCCCGCGCCGCCAGCGCCGGGGCCGAGCGGCTGACCGGTACCTTCCTCAGGATCGAGCGCGAGGGAGGCGCGACCCGCGTCGTCTACCGCGAGAAGGCGACCGGAGAGGAGCGCACCGCCGAGACGCGCCTCGTCATCGGGGCCGACGGGGCGCGGTCCGACGTGGCCCGCGCCGAGGTTCCGGGCGGCGACCGCATCCCCTATGTCATCGCCTACCACGAGATCATCCGCGCCCCCGAGGCCGCAGGCGACTACGACCCGGTCCGCTGCGACGTGGTCTACGACGGCCGGATCAGCCCCGACTTCTACGGCTGGGTGTTCCCGCACGGGCCGCAGGCCTCGGTCGGCATGGGCACCGGCAAGGACGGGGTGGACCTCAAGAAGGCCACCGCCGACCTGCGCGCCGCCTCGGGCCTCGCCGCCTGCGAGACGATCCGCAAGGAGGGCGCGCCGATCCCATTGAAGCCGCTCGACCGCTGGGACAACGGCCGCGACGTGGTGCTCGCGGGCGACGCGGCGGGCGTGGTGGCGCCCTCTTCCGGCGAAGGCATCTACTACGCGATGGTCGGCGGCCGGGTGGCGGCCACCGCAGCGCAGGCCTGCCTGGCCTCGGGCCGTGCGAAGGATCTGCGGCTCGCGCGCAAGCTGTTCCTGAAGGAACACGGGACCGTGTTCCGCGTCCTCGGCGCGATGCAGGATGCCTACTACCGGTCCGACGAGCGGCGCGAGCGCTTCGTCAGCCTGTGTCACGATGTCGACGTGCAGAGGTTGACCTTCGAGGCCTATATGAACAAGAAGCTCGTCCGCGCCCGCCCGCTGGCGCACCTCAAGATCGGGCTGAAGAACATCGGACACCTCACGGGGCTCCTGCCCGCGACCGCGACATGACAGACACGATCCCGGCCTGGGTCAACGGCACGCTGACCCCGGTGGAGAAGCTCGAGGTGCACCGCAGGGGTCTGCGCCACAAGGCGGTGTCGGTCTTTGTGACCGATGGCGAGGACGTGCTGATCCAGCGCCGGGCGCTCGGCAAGTATCACACGCCCGGCCTCTGGGCGAACACCTGCTGCACGCATCCCCTCTGGGGAGAGACGCCGCAGGACTGCGCCGTGCGGCGGCTCCGCGAGGAACTCGGCCTGACCGGCCTCTACCCGGTGTTCCGCGACCGGGTGGAATACCGCGCCGACGTCGGCGGCGGCCTGATCGAGCACGAGGTGGTCGACATCTTCCTTGCGCCGGCCCACGGGCGCCCCAGGGTCGAGCCGGACCCCGCCGAGGTCATGGCGGTGGAGTGGGTCGGCTTCTACGACCTCTGCGCGCGTGTCTCGCGCTGGCCCGACCGCTTCACGCCCTGGCTGCGCATCTACCTCGAGGACCACAAGGACAGGATCTTCGGCTCCCTCGTGCGTGCCTGAGACAGTCGCCGGAAGAACGGACCCTCTTGCGCCGCAGCCCCGTCCGGGCAAGGTGGCGCGAGCGCCGCTTCGGCGCGCCGGAACATCGGGGGGTTGGCATCATGAGCGAACGGTGGACTGCGTTGGCCGCGGAGAAAGCCGGCCCTGAGGGGGGGAAGGGCTGAGGATGGCCGGCGGAACCGCGCCGCGCCTGCACGCGACAGGCTACGACCGGTCGGCCTGCCGGACGGGGTTCGTGCACCTCGGCTACGGCGCCTTCCACCGCGCCCACCAGGCCGTCTACATCGACGACTACATGGAGGCGACGGGCGATCTCGCCTGGGGCATCGCCGCGGTGAACCTCCGGCGCGAGGAATCGGCGGCCTTCGCTGCGGCTCGGGAGGCCGCCGAGGGCTATCTTCTCAAGACGACCTCGCCCGAGGGCGAGGTGACATGGCGCCTCGTGCGGTCGCACCTCGCCTTCGCCGACTGGTCGCAGGACGCGGCTGCGGCCGAGGCGCTGCTGGCCCGGCCCGAGGTCCGCGCCGTCACGATGACCGTCACCGAAAGCGGCTATGCCCTGGGCGACGACCGTGCGCTCGACACCCGCCATCCGGTGATCGCGGCCGAACTCGCCGGCGGCCCGCCGCGGTCGGTCTACGGCTACCTCGCCGCGGCCCTTTCGCGCCGCATCGAGGCCGGCGCGGGCCCGCTGACGCTGATGTGCTGCGACAACATCCGCTCCAACGGCCACATGCTCGAGGCGAACCTCACCGCCTACTGCCGGGCCCTCGGGCGCGAGGACATCGCCGACTGGCTCGCCGCGCACGCCGCCTTCCCCTGTTCCATGGTCGACCGCATCACGCCCCGCGCGGGCGAGGCGCTCCTTGCCGAGGCGGGGAGGCTCTTCCCCGGCCGCGCCCTCGCCCCGATTCACGCCGAGGCCTTCATCCAGTGGGTGCTGGAACGGCGCTTCGCGGGACCCGTGCCCGACCTCGCGCGGGCGGGCGTCGAGGTCGTGGACGACGTCGATCCCTACGAGGAGGCGAAGATCCGCATCCTGAACGGTGGGCACACGGGCCTTGCCTATCTTGGCGCGCTGGCCGGTCACCGCACCTTCGACCAGGCGATGGCCGACCCGAGGCTGCGCGCCCATTTCGACGCGTGGGAGCGCGACTGCGTGCTTCCCGGCCTCACCATCGCGCTTCCCTTCGACAAGGAGCGCTACCTCGAGAACATCGCGGCCCGCTTCTCCAACGCGGCGATCGCCGACCAGCTCGAACGGATCTGCATGGACGGCTTCGCCAAGATGCCGATCTACATCCTGCCCACGATCGAAAGCTGCCTCGACCTCGGCCGCGATCCGGTTCCCGGCTACGACTGCGTGGCGAGCTGGGTGGTCTATGCCCGGCGCGTCGCGGCGGGAACCGCGCGCGTGCCCTATCACGATCCCTACTGGCCGGTGCTCGAGCCGCTGCTCGCGCCGGGCCGCGAGGCCGACCTCGCGCGGCTGCCCCAGCTCTGGGGCGACATGCCCGCCCGGCACCCGCGCTTCGTCGAGGGAGTCCGTGCGGCGATCGGCCGGATGGAGCGCGACTGGCCCGCGTGAGGCGGCGGCGCCGCGGGTGCAGGGGATCCGGGACATCCCGCCCCGGCGAACCTACCCCGCTTCGGCGAAAAGATCGCCGCCCGCCAGCAGGATCTCCGCGGCGCGCAGCGCGCGGTCGAGGTGGCGGCGGTGCACCGGGTCGTCCGGGGCGAGCCGGGGAATGGTCCATCCCACCGAGGCGAAGGTGCGCAGCGCGGTGAACCAGGGCAGCATCGCCCGGTCCTCGGACGACAGCGGCCGCTCCGTCGCGTAGCCCTCGGTCAATCCCGCGACGATCTCGGGCAGGTGCGGCTCGCTCAGGCACTGGCTGAGCGCGGTGCCGAGATCGTAGAGGCGGAAGCCCCACCCGGAGTCGTCGAAGTCGATCAGCGCGACGCGGTGGCCCTGCCAGAGCACGTTCTCGCGCAGCACGTCGGCGTGGATCAGCCCCTGGTCCGCCCCGCCTGCGGCATAGTCCGCAAGCCGCGCGGCGGCCGCCCGGCGCGCCTCGGAAAGCAGCGCGCGCTCCGCCGGGGTGGCGGCCGGATGCTCCCAGAAGCGGCCCCAGAACGGTGCCTCGCCGAGAAGCCCCTCGGCATCCCAGCGCGGCCGCCGGAACGCCGGCGGCAGCGTCAGCCGGTCGGTCGCCACGTGCAGCTCGGCCACCGCATGGCCGACGCTGGCATGAAGCCGCATCTGCGCCGCCCCGTCGCCCCGAAGCGGCACCCCCGCGGCGCCGATCGGCCGGCCATCGACCCAGGTGAGCATCGAGGCGATGCGCCCGTCGGCCATGTGCCAGAGCTCCGCGCCGTCGGGCGTGGAAAGCGGCCGCGGAACGCCGAGCCCCTGGTCCGCCAGCGCGCCCATCCACCACAGTTCCGAGCGGATCGCGTCCTCGCTCTGGTAGCCCCGCCTGTGCAGCCGCAGGACGGCGCGGCCGACCTCGGGCAGCGTCACCTCGAAGACCGCGTTCTCGCGCAGCTTCAGAAGCCGCGGCGTGCCGCTTCCGCCCCAGGCGGCCAGGGCCTCGGCCGCGAGCGCCCCGGCCTCGTCCGGCGTCATGCGGGCACCGGGGTCTCGGCCAGCGCGCGCTCCAGCCTGTCCACCAGCAGGTCGGCGTGCTCGCGCGAGAACGGCATCGGCGGGCGGATCTTCAGCGTGTTGCCGTGCCGGCCGATGCGGTTGAGCAGGACGCCCGCCTCGCGCATCTGCTCGACGAGGCGCGCGGTGAAGGCCGTGGCGGGCGTCATGCGGTCGTCGGTGACGAATTCCACGCCGAAGAACAGGCCCTCGCCCCGGACCTCGGCGATCAGGGGATGGGACAGCGCGCGCAGCCGCTCGCGGGCATGGGCGCCGACGGCACGGGCGTTCTCCTGAAGGCCCTCCTCCCGCGTCACCTCCATCGTGGCGATGCAGGCCGCGGCGCTGACCGGGTTGCCGCCGAAGGTGTTGAAGTAGCCGAAAGCCTCGCGGAAGGCGGCCATCACGTCGGGCCGGGCCACCACGGCGGCCACGGGATGCCCGTTGCCCATCGGCTTGCCCATGGTCGCCACGTCGGGCGCGATGCCCAGCCAGTCGTGCCCCCAGAAATGGGAGCCGAGCCGCCCGAAGCCCGGCTGCACCTCGTCGGCGATGATGATCCCGCCGGCGCGGCGGATCACGGCCTCGGTCGGGGCGAAGAAGCCGGCCGGAAGGGCGGGGAACCCCTCGTTGGCGAAGAACGGGCAGAGGATCATGCCGGCGAAGCCGATCCCGGAATCCTCGAGCTCGGCGATGGCGCGCGCGACGTTGCGCGCGAAGGCTTCCGGCTGCTCCGTCGCCGAGCCGCCCACGGGCCTGAGCGAATCCGGCGCCGGAACGAAGCGGACATGCGGCGGATAGCCTCCGATCGGCGGGCGGCGGGTGGAGAGCTGCGACACCGCCGCGGTGTTGCCGTGATAGGTGTTGTCGGTGGCGATGATGCCGCGCTTGCCGGTTGCCGCCTGCGCCATCCTCAGCGCGATGTCGTTGGCCTCCGATCCGGTGCAGACCATGATCGCCTGGCTCAGCCCGTGCCCCAGCGTCGCCGTCAGCCGCTCGATGCAGTCGAGCACGGTCTCGTGCAGGTAGCGGGTATGGGTGTTGAGCGTCGCCGCCTGCCGGCAGATCGCCTCGACCACCTTCGGGTGGCAGTGGCCCACATGGGGGACGTTGTTGTAGGCGTCGAGATACTTCCGCCCGTCGGCATCCCAGAGCCACACGCCCTCGCCGCGGACGATGTGCACCGGGGTCTCGTAGAACGTGGGCACGTTCGGCCCCATCAGCCGGGCGCGCCGCGCCAGCAGGCTCTCACTCATCGGCCTCGACCCTCCCCCTCAGCGCCTTGACCGCGCCGCGCTCGGCCTTGGCCTTGAGCCTGCGCCGCTCGCTTCCGGCCGTGGGGCGGGTGGCGATGCGGCGCTTCGGCGCCACCGTGGCGGCACGGATCAGCTCGGCCAGCCGAGCACGGGCGAGCTCGCGGTTGCGCGCCTGGCTGCGCGTCTCCTCGGCGCGGATAACGATCGCACCGTCCGCCGTCCAGCGCCGCCCCGCGAGCCGCCTCAGCCGGCGCTTCACCGGTTCGGGCAGGTTCGGCGAACGGTCGGCCTCGAACCTCAGCTCGACCGCCGTGGAGACCTTGTTGACATTCTGCCCGCCCGGCCCCGAGGCGCGGACGAACTGCTCCGTCAGCTCCCAGTCCTCGATGGCGATGGCGTCGGTGATCCGCAGCATGGCCGCAAGGCTACGCCCCCCGCCGTCCGAGGAAAAGGGCGCGCCCGCGCGCGGCCGAAAGGAAAGGGCCGCCCGTTGCAGGCGGCCCCCGAGATCCCTGGAGATGGGCCAGTTAGGATCAAGCCCAACCGGTGGTGATTGCCTTCGGGGCTGCCCTCAGGCCGTCATCCTCCCGACTGTCCCGACACCATTCTCCAATATCACTCTAGACACTGGACCACCTCCTTTCTCAGGGTTTCGATAGGTGGAGGGTGCCACAGATCTTGTGTTTGTCAAAAGGTTTTACACCACGTTCTTGACGAGGCGCCCGACGATGAGGCGGAACGGCACAAGGGCGACGAGCGCCAGTGCCAGCTTCACAAGCCAGTCCGCCACCGCAAGCGAGACCCAGAGCGGCACCACCGGCCCCGCGCCGAGGAGCGGCAGCGCCGCGTTCGCCCAGCCGACGTCGTTGCCGGGTTCCAGGCCCGAGAGCGCCGCCGAGAAGGCCACCGTGAAGAAGATCGCGGTGTCCACCGACGAGCCCACAAGCGTCGAGACGAGCGGCGCGCGCCACCAGGCGCCACCGCGCATCCGGTCGAATACCGCGACGTCGAGAAGCTGCGCGGTCAGGAACGCCAGCCCCGAGCCGAGGGCGATCCGCCAGGTCACCAGGGGGCCGAACTCCCCCTCGATCTGGGTGCCGGCCAGCGAACAGGCGACGCCGGTGACGAAGCCCGCGAACACCACCTTGCGGGCGGTGGCCGCGCCGTAGACACGGTTCATCACGTCGGTGACGAGGAAGGCCAGCGGATAGGTGAAGGCGCCCCAGGTCAGCCACTGGCCGAACAGGAACTGCACGAGGATGTTCGAGGCCACCACGATGGCGGCCATGGCAAGGATGCCGGGGATCAGCGGGCGGGACACGGGGCGGGGCTTTCCGTTTTGACAAGGTGGTCGGAGACTTGGCCCCCGGGCGGATGCCCGGCGGCGCCGAGGCCATACCCCCGCGCGGGCCGCGTGGCAAGGCTAGCCGGGCAGGCGGTATTCCACGAGTTCCGTCGTCAGCGGGAAGGCGAAGTTGTCGTCCGAGACCAGCATGAAGCGCAGGGCGCCGTCGCCGTCGCGCCAGACCGCGATCCCCTCGAAGTTGTTCTGGAAGAGCGCGCTGTTCTCCAGCAGCACCTCGCGCGGCCCCGGTCCGCCGGGGCCGAGCGCGAAGCGGCTCACGCGCGCGTCGAAACCGCGCAGGCCGCGGAAGTTGCGCTCGAGCAGGTAGAGCCGGCCGTCCGGCCCGACGTCGGCGCCGACCGGCAGCCAGGCGCCGTCACGCGGCAGCTCGAAGGGCTGGTCCCACGTCTCGCCGTCGAACCGGTAGACGGGAAAGGGGCGGTCGAGCTTGCCCGACCGCTCCGGAAGGGTCAGAAGATGTCCCTCGCCGTCGATCGCCAGCGCCTCGAGGCCGGAGTTGTTCTGGAGCCGCGCGAAGTCCGGGTGCAGCGGCAGCGGCCGGGCCGGGGCGCCCGGTCCGGCGAAGGACCAGACCCGGTGCTCCGCCTCGAACGAGACGTAGATCGTGCCGTCCGGTGCCACGGCAAGGCCCTCCGCGTCGGCGTCGAGCCCGACGACGGGCGCCCCGAGGGTGTCGCGCAGCGGCTCGAAGCGCAGCTCGGCCACCCCGGCAAGTCGTCCCTCGCCGTTGCGTGCGAGCCTGCCGGTCAGCAGGATGCCCCGGTCGGTCACGGCGGCGAAGGTCACGCCGTCGTCGGCGAGCTCCAGCCCGGAAACCCCGCCGAACCGCGGATCGTCCGCGGTCCAGACATGGCGGCCGACCTCCTGCGCCGGCCAGGCCGGCGCCGCGACCTGCCCCTGCCCGTCCAGCGCGAGGCCGGCCAGACCGGCCAGACCTAGGGCGAGGACAGAACGGACCGGCATTGGCTCGGCAGGTCGGCAAGGGTGTAGTCGCGCGGGCCGCGGCGCGGCGGCTCGGGGTCGGGGCGCGGGGCATTGGGGTCGGGCGGGCGGAGGAAGTCGGTCACCCACCATGTCAGCGTCTCGTCGCAGCCGTCGCCGCCCTTCGAAAGCTCCCGCACCGAGGGGGTCTGGGTCTCGCAGAGGCGGTTGCCGGGCGGGCACTTCAGCCGCACGTGGAAATGGGTGTCATGGCCGTAGATCGGGCGGATCTTCTGCAGCCACTCCCGGTCGCGCCGGGTCGCGGTGCGGCACATCTCGATCTTGGCCGGCGGCGTGACGAACACCCGGTCCACCCGCGGGTCGGACGCCGCTGCCCGGAGGATCGCATGGTGTGCCGCCGTCCAGTTGCGGTTGATGTTGCGCTGGTCGTCCGTCCGCACCGAGATCGACGAGATCCGTTCCCGTTCGCTGCGGCTCAGGTCCAGCCGGCGCGGCGGCAGCATCCAGATGTCGATGTCGAGCCCGATCTGGTGGCTGTTGTGCCCCGAGGTCATCGGCCCGCCGCGCGGCTGGCTGATGTCGCCGATGTAGAGCCCCGCCCAGCCGTGCCGCGTCGCCTCGCGCGAAAGGTCCTGGATGAACTCGATCGCCACCGGGTGGCCCCAGTTGCGGTTGCGGGAAAGCCGCATCGCCTGCCAGGTGGGCCCGGTCTCGGGCAGTTGCACGAGGCCCGCCGCGCAGCCCTTGGCGTAGCTGCCGATGGCGTGGGGCTCGTGCGCCGAGGCGGTCCGCTGGGCGCCGAACAGGCGGTTGGCCTTCTCCTGCGCGGCAGCGGGGGCGGCAATGGCGAGGATCAGCGCGAGGCTGGCAAGGGTGCGGACCATGCTGCTCGTTCTCCGTCCGGTTTCACCCAGACTAGCAGGACGAGGCCGAGAAGGAAAAGCGCGATGAGCGGAGTGATCCCGATCTGCTGGTTGCCGGTCGCCGCCGAGACCGCGGCGATCAGCGCCGGCGCAAGGAACGACGTCGCCTTGCCGGCAAGCGCATAGAGCCCGAAGGCCTCGGCCGCGCGCTCCGGCGTGGCGTGGCGCACCATCAGCGTCCGGCTCGCGGCCTGGAGCGTGCCGCCCGCGGCGCCGATCACGCCGCCGCACACGTAGAACACGATGTCGGGCAGGCGCGAGCCCTCGGCAAGCGGCACGCCGAAGAGCGCCTGGCGGTTCATCCCCACCACCACCGTGCAGACCGCGATCAGCACCACGATCGACACCGTGATCACCGGCTTCGGCCCGAAGGCGCGGTCGGCCCGGCCGCCGAACCAGCAGGCCACCGCCGCGGTCACCGCGCCGAGGATGCCGAACACGCCCACCTGCGTGACCGACCAGCCGAGCACGCCCACGGCATAGACGCCGCCGAAGCCGTAGAGCCCGTTCAGCGCATCGCGGTAGAGCATCGACGAGCCGAGATAGGCCGCGAGGCTGCGCCGGTGCAAGAGCCCCTTGATCGAGTGCCAGAGGTCGGCGATCGACTCGCCTGCCCGGCGGATCATGCCCGGCGGTCGCCTCGGCTCCCGCACCCAGAGGAAGAAGGGGACCATGAACACCGCATACCAGAGCGCGGCGAACGGCCCGACGAAGCGCGTCCCCTCCCGCGCCTCGGGGTCGAGGCCGAAGGCGGGCGGCAGGCCGATCAGGGTGCGCCCCGTGGTCCCGCTCTCCGCAAAGAAGAGAAGCATCACGATCAGCGCGACGAGGCCGCCGACATAGCCGAACGCGAAGCCCGATCCCGAGACCGCGCCGATCTCGTCCTCTCCGGTCAGCGAGGGCAGGAGCGCGTTGGTGAAGGTGGTCGCGAACTCCATCCCGACGAAACCGATGCAGAACAGCACGACCGCCTGCGTCAGCGCAGGCGCCTCGGGCGCCAGCGTCCAGAGCCCGGCGGCGCCCACGACATAGGCCGCTGAGAAAAGCCAGATCCACAGCATCCGCCGCCCCGAGCCGTCGGCGATCGCGCCGAGCACCGGCGAAAGCACCGCGATCGCGAAGCCCGCCACGGCGAGCCCCACGCCCCAGAGCGCCTGCGCCTGCGCCTTGGCCGCCCCCTCTGCCATGCCGCGGGCCATGTATTCGGCGGTGGCGACCTGGGCGAAGTAGGGCCCGAAGATGAAGGTGAGGAGCAAGGTGTTGTAGGGCTGGCTGGCCCAGTCGAAGAAGTACCAGCCCCAGATCCGCCTGCGTTCGGCCGTCATGCCGCCCCTCCGCCCGCCGGGCCGCCCCGGATGCGGGCGATATGATCCGCAAAGGGCGGCCCGCGCAAGCGCCGAGGCGCCGTCAGTCCTGCATCGGCGGCCAGGGCCGCTCTGCCTCGGCCGCGATCCAGGCGGCAACCCAGCCGGGAAGCGGCGGGCCTTCCGCGGGAAGCCCGACTGCCGCTGCAAGCTCGGCCGAGGGCACGATGCCCCGGCCGCCGGTGATCGCCATCCTCAGGAGCGCGTGCGAGCAGCACTCGCCGCCGCGCCACAGCGTCTGCTCGGCATAGGTGAAGCGGTCGTCCCATCCGAGGATGCGGCTCCGCATCTCGATCCGGTCGAACATCCGCACCCGCCGCCGGTAGCGCACCGAGGCGCCCGCGATGGTTCCCGCCCAGCCGCGGGCCCGCATCGCCCGGATCACGCCCATCCTGCGGAACAGCACGACCCGGCCGAGGTCCATGATCGTCAGCGTCCGGCCGTTGTTGAGCTCCATCCAGAGGTCGATGTCCCAGGGCCAGCAGACCAGGTGCGTCACATGCATTTCGCCCACCTTCAGGGGCGGCGCGGCGCGGTGGACCCAGATTTCCTTGGCGAGGCGGACGAAGGGATACATGGCGCGGCACTCCTCTCCCGGCCTTGGCCCGCGCCGCCACCGCGGTCAAGCGCGACGCCGCGGCAGAACTTGCGGAGGGGCGCCGATGCGTCTACCCCTGCGGCGGAAGCCGGAGAGCCCACGCCGATGATGTCGCTGATCCAGATCCTCGCCCTGCTGCTCGACGTGGCGTTCTTCATCATGATCGTCCACATCATCATGAGCTGGCTGATCAACTTCCAGGTTCTGAACCTGCGCCAGCCGCTCGTCGCGCAGATCTGGGACGGGCTCAACCGCCTGCTCGAACCGGTCTACCGGCCGATCCGGCGGATGCTGCCCGACACCGGCGCGCTCGACCTCGCGCCGCTGGTGCTCTTCATCCTCATCATCATCCTGCGCGACATCCTGCTGCCGAACATCGCCCGCTCTATCGCCTACTGACGCGCGCGCGGCCGGGTTGCCGGGCCGCGGCGGCTCTGGCAAGGTCCGCCGCCAACGAGCAGACGAACCGCCGCAGGCCATGCCGCCCCACCAGGAGCTTCTCTCCCGCGTGTTCGGGTTCCCGGCCTTCCGCCCGGGCCAGGAAGAGATCGTTGCGGCCGTCGCGGCGGGGCGCAACGTGCTCGCCATCATGCCGACGGGCGGCGGCAAGTCGCTCTGCTACCAGCTTCCGGCGCTCCTGCGCGAGGGTGTGACGGTCGTCGTCTCGCCGCTGATCGCGCTGATGCGCGACCAGGTGCGTGCGCTCCGCGCGGCGGGGGTGGAGGCCGGGGCGCTGACCTCCGCCAACACCGGGGACGAGACCGGAGAGGTCCTCGCCGCGCTCGAAGCCGGCCGGCTCCGGCTTCTCTACATGGCGCCCGAGCGCCTCGCCTCGGTCGGCACGGTCCAGCTCCTGCGGCGGATCGGCACCTCGCTCATCGCGGTCGACGAGGCGCACTGCGTCAGCCAGTGGGGCCACGACTTCCGCCCCGACTACCTCAGGATCGGCGCGCTCCGCCGGGCGCTCGGGGTTCCGCTCGCCGCCTTCACGGCGACCGCCGATGCCGAGACGCGGGAGGAGATCGTCGCGCGGCTGTTCGACGGCAGGCCGCCCGAGACCTTCCTGCGCGGATTCGACCGGCCGAACCTCCGCCTCGCCTTCGCCGTGAAGGACCATCCCCGCCGCCAGATCCTCGACTTCGCCGCTGCCCGGCGCGGGCAGTCGGGCATCGTCTACTGCGCCACCCGCGCCCGGACCGAGACGCTGGCCGCCGCACTCGCCGAGGCCGGGCACCCCGCCTGCGCCTACCACGGCGGGATGGAGGCGGAGAGCCGCCGCACGGTGGAAGCGCGCTTCCAGCAGGAGGACGGGCTGATCGTCGTGGCGACGGTCGCCTTCGGCATGGGCATCGACAAGCCCGACATCCGCTGGGTCGCCCATGCCGACCTGCCGAAGTCGATCGAGGCCTACTGGCAGGAAGTCGGGCGTGCGGGGCGCGACGGCGCCCCGGCCGAGACGCTCACCCTCTACGGCCCCGACGACATCCGCCTCCGCCGCGGCCAGATCGACGAGGGCGCCGCCCCGCCCGAGCGCAAGGCGGCCGACCATGCCCGGCTCAACGCGCTTCTCGGGCTTGCCGAGGCGGTCTCCTGCCGCCGCCAGCGGCTGCTCGCCTACTTCGGCGAGACGGCGGAGCCCTGCGGCGCCTGCGATCTCTGCGACGCACCGGCAGAGGTCTTCGACGGCACCGAGGCGGTGAGAAAGGCGCTCTCGGCGATCCTGCGCACCGGCGAAGGCTTCGGTGCCGGGCATCTGACCGACATCCTCACCGGCAACGCCACCGTAAAGGTCCGCGCCAGCGGCCACGACGCGCTGCCCACCTTCGGCGTCGGCCGCGACCTGCCGCGCGCCGAATGGGCGGCGGTGTTCCGGCAGATGATGGGCCGCGACCTCGTCCGCCCCGACCCCGAGCGCCACGGCGCGCTGCGGCTGACCGAGGCCGCTCGGCCGGTCCTGCGCGGCGAGGTGCCGGTGACGCTGCGCCGCGACACGATCCGGAAGGCGGCGGCCGCGCCCGTGGTCCGCGCGCTCGTCTCCGACGAGGACGCCCCGCTCCTCTCGGCGCTGAAGGCCAGGCGCCGTGCGCTTGCCGAGGCGCAGCGCGTCCCCGCCTACGTCATCTTCCCCGACCGCACCCTGATCGAGATGGCCGAGCGCCGCCCGCAGACGCTCGACGAGATGGCGGGCGTGTCGGGCGTGGGCGCGAAGAAGCTCGAGAGCTACGGCCGGGCGTTCCTCGAGGTGATCCTCGGCGCGCCCCCGCCCGAGGTGCACCCGGCGCGGCGCGGCCTTGCCGGGCGGGCCGAGGCGGAACTCTTCGACCGGCTCGCCGGGGTCGAGGCGGCGCTGCGCCGGGGCGCGGACGGCACCGGCAAGCCGCTCTCCTGCACGGCCGCCACGCTCCGCCACATCGCCGAGCGGCGGCCCCGCACGCCGGAGGCCCTCGCCCGCATCCCGGGCATGGGCGCGCAGAAGGCCGAGCGCTTCGGCCCGGCCTTCCTCGCCGTTCTGGCGGATTTCGGCTGACCGGTTCACGCAGGCAGGGTTGACCCTACGGAAGGCGGGAACCACCCCGCCTGCCGGCCCGTTTTCCGGTCGGGCCCGCAAGGCCCGTCCCTCCCCCGAAGCGAAAGGAGCACCGCCATGAACTGGGATCAGGTCGAAGGCAAGTGGAAGCAGATCAAGGGCAAGGCCAAGGAGAAGTGGGGCGACATCACCGGCGACGACTGGGACCGCATCGACGGCAAGCGCGACCAGATCGTCGGCCTCGTCCAGGAGCGCTACGGCAAGCGCAAGGAAGAGGCCGAGCGCGAGGTCGACGCCTGGCTCGAGCGGCAGTGATCCCGGCGGGCCGCCCCTGATGGCCTGACCGGAGGCGGCCGGGTCCGTCCCTCGCCCGGCCGCCTTCCCGGGGGGTCGCGCCCCGGCTCAGGCGAGGCGCAGGCGCGGCGTTCCGTCCCCACCGCCGCCGGCGGCAGCTTCCTCCCCGCTGCCGCCGGCGGTTCCCGGTGCCTCCGCCGCTTCCAGCGCGCCCGGAAGGAAGGCGGCGAAGGCCTCCAGGATCGCCGACTTCCGGAGCGGCTTGGTCAGGTAGAGGTCCGCGCCTGCCGCCAGCACGTCCTCGCGGTCGCCCTCGAGCGCATGCGCGGTCAGCGCGACCACCGGGGTCCGCCGCGCCCCTGCCGCGGCTTCTGCCGCGCGGATCCGGCGCGTTGCCTCGCGCCCGTCCATCTCCGGCATCGAGATGTCCATGAACACGATGTCGGGCCGGATCCCGGCATGGAGTTCCACCGCCTCGCGCCCGGTGCCGGCGAACACGATGTCGAGCGGGAGGTCCTTCAGCATCTTCGCGAACACGAGCTGGTTGGTGCGGTTGTCCTCGGCGGCCAGCACGCGGATCCGGTCTGCCGGGTCCCTCGGGCGGGCTGCCGCCTCCGGCGTGCCGTGTCGCCCGCGTGCGGCTGCGGCGCGGGCCGCCGCCTCGAGGGCCGCGAACAGATCCTGCCGCAGGACCGGGCGCACGAGGCGGGCGACGGCGCCGGCGGGAAGCGGGGCGGAGGGCGCGGCCGGCCCTGTCAGGACGACGAGGGGCGGCGCGCCCTGCGGGCCAGGCCAGGGCCCGGCGAGCGCCGCCGCGCCGGCGGCATCGGCAAAGACCGCGTCGCAGCTTCCGGCAAGGGCCCGCGCCCCGGCCGTGCTGGGTCGGATGGCGTCCTCCGTCCGGGCGCCGGCGTCCTCCGTGTTCCCCGCGAGGTCGGCCGCAGGCGGCCCGACGACTTCGCCGGCGCCCGGCCCCGCATCCAGCTCCTCCACCTCCAGCCCGAGGCGGCGCAGGTGCCCGGCGAGGATCGCGCGCTGCACCGCGTCCGTCTCTGCCACCGCCACGCGCCGGAGGGCCGGATCGGGCACCGGGCAGGCCGCGGGCGCGGCGCCGGGGGCGGCGGGCAGGTCGACGGTGAACGCGAAGCGGGCGCCGCGCCCGAGGTCTGAGTCGAGCGCGATGTCGCCGCCCATCAGCCGCACCAGACGGCGGGAGATGGCAAGCCCCAGGCCCGTGCCCTCGTACTTGCGGCTGCGGTCGTCCTCGACCTGGTTGAACTCGCCGAAGATGTGCGCCTGCATCTCGAGCGCGATCCCGATGCCGGTGTCCTCCACGGCAAGGCTCACGCCGGGCCGCCCGGCGGCCGCCTCCGCGACGGCGGCGCGGATCACGACATGGCCGCGCTCGGTGAACTTCACGGCATTCCCGGCGAGGTTCGTCAGCACCTGGCGCAGCCGGCCCGGGTCGCCCACCACCTCGGGCGGCAGCAGCGGATCGACGTCGAGGGCGATGGTCAGCCCCTTCTCCGCCGCCCGCGGCGTCAGGAGCGTGGCGACCTCGTGCACCAGGCGCTCGAGGTCGAAGGGCACGGGCTTGAGCGTGAGCTTCTCGGCCTCGAGCTTGGAATAGTCGAGCACGTCGTTGATGATGAGAAGGAGCGCCTCGCCCGAGGACCGGATCGTTTCGGCATAGAGCCTCTGCTCTTCCGAAAGCGTGGTCTCGGCCAAGAGCTCGGCCATGCCGACGACCCCGTTCATCGGGGTCCGCAGTTCGTGGCTCATGTTGGCGAGGAAGGCCGACTTGGCGCGGCTCGCCGCCTCGGCCCGGGCGCGCGCCTCGCGCAGCTGCCGCTCGCGCCTGACCGCCTCGGTGATGTCGAGCGCCAGGCACACCACGCCGCCGTCGTTCCCGCGCCGGTCCACCAGGCGGATGTACTGCCCGTTCCAGAGGCAGATCACGCAAGGCTCGATCGGCTCGGTGCGCCAGCGCCCCAGCACCCAGTCGATCCAGTCCCCCGGCGAACGCTGGCCGGGGTCGAACACGCCCTCCTCCATCCCGATGCGCAGGATGTCGCGCGCATGCGCCCCGGGCCCGACCTCCTCCAGCCCGTCGAAGATCGAGAGATAGGCGGAGTTCGCCACCACCAGCCGCTCCTCCGCGTCGTAGATCGCGAATCCGTCGCGGATCGTCTCGAGCGCGAGCCAGAGCCGGTGCTCGGCCACGGTGCGCGCCTCGGTCGCGGTGTGCAGGTCCGAGCGGACGCGGGCGTTCTCGCCGCGCAGCTCCTCGGCGGCCGTGGTCGCGTCCTCCACGACCCGGCGCTGGATCACGATCTCCTCGGAGAGCGCGCGGGCATGTTCGGCGAGCTTGCGGTTGGCCGCGAACAGCTCGCGGCTCTTGAGCTCGAGCAGACGCTCGGCCGCGAGCCGCGCGCGCCGTTCCTGAACCAGTTTCTCGCCGAGGTCCATCGCCCCTCACCGCCCGGGCGGCGCCCGGCCCGCGGCCGGCCCGCGTGCTGCGCCGCCCTCCGATCCGGCGGACGGTCGCAGAACAGGGTGAAGCAGTGGTTAACCGGCGTTGCGCGCCGGCGGGGGCGCGTGGCACCATGGCGCCGCATTCGGGAGGTCACATTATGCGTGCACTGGTCGCGGCGGCGTTCGTGGGTCTTCTGGCGGCGGGCGGTCCCGCGGCGGCGCAGCAGGACAGCCCCCCGGTTCCCGAGCGGCGGGTCGTCGTCAGCGAGGGCGTGGACTTTCCCGGGGCCGACCTCGGCCCGATCTTCGACACAACCTTCGCCGCCTGCCGCGCGGCCTGCCTCGCCGAGCCGGCCTGCCGCGCCTTCACCTTCAACACCCGCGCCGGGGCGTGCTTCCCGAAGTCGGCCGCGCGCGAGCGGCTGCCCTTCGCCGGGGCCGTCTCCGCCGAGGTGATCGACACGCCGGCCGATGTGCTCTCCCGCGCCGCCGCCCGGGCGGGAGAGCTGTCCTTCCTGCGCCCGGAAGACCTCGCCGCCGCGCGCGAGTCGGCCGAACGGCTCCCCGAGCTGCACCCCGTGGGCGACTTCACCGCCGCCGACTATGCCGGGGCCGCCGCGCGGGCCCGCGCCGAGGGCAACATGGCCGAGGCCGTCGGCTTCTCCGGCGCGGCCGTCGCGCTGTCGGACGCGGCCGACCTCTGGGCCGCCTACGCCGAGGACCTGCTCTCGGCCCCGAACGGCGGCGGCGTCCTCGAGAACCGCGAGTCGCGCGCCGTCTCGGCTGCCGTCAACGGCTACCTCCGCGCGGCCGATCCCGGCGAACGGGCGGCGGCGCTGCTCACCCTCGGCCGGGCGCTCGAGGCGGTGGGCCGCGGCCGCGAGTCGGTGCCCGCGCTCAGGCTTGCCGCAGACCTGTCGCCGCGCGAGGACATCGCCGCGGCCCGCGACCGCGCGGCGGCGATGTTCGGCTTCCGCATCATCGAGCACGTGGTCGAGAGCGACCCGGCCGTGCCGCGGATCTGCGCCGACTTCTCCGAGCCGCTGGCCGAGGCGGGGGTGGACTACGCGCCCTTCGTGCAGGTTCCCTCCGTCGCCACCGAGGTCGAGGCCCAGGGCAGCCGCCTCTGCATCTCCGGGGTGCGCCACGGGGAACGCTACCGCGTGACCTTCCGCAACGGCCTGCCCTCGGCCGCCGGCGACCGTCTGGCGGCCGCGGTCGAGCTCGACCTCTACGTGCGCGACCGCAGTCCCTCGGTGCGCTTCCCCGGCCGCGCCTACGTCCTGCCCCGCAGCGGCGAGGCCGCGGTGCCGGTCGTCACCGTCAACGCGACACGCCTCGACCTCGTGCTCCGCCGGATCTCCGACCGCAACATCCTCCGCGCGATGCAGGAGGGCTACTTCGGCCGGCCGCTCGACACCTGGCAGGAGGATCGCTTCTCCGGCGACGTGGGCGTCGAGGTCTGGCGCGGCACCGGCACGGTCGAGGGCCCGATCAACGAGGACGCGACGACGCGCCTGCCGCTCGCCGAGGCGATCGCCGGGCAGCCGCCGGGGATCTACGCGCTCCAGGCGCGCGTCGCCGGAACCGACCCCTACGAGACTGCCGCCGCGACGCAGTGGTTCGTGATCTCGGATCTCGGGCTCGCCACCATGTCGGGCACCGACGGGCTGCACGTCTTCGTCCGCTCGCTGGCCACCGCCGAGCCGAAGGCGGGCGTCACGCTCACGCTCCTCAGCCGGGCCAACGCGGTCCTCGGCACGGCCGAGACCGATGCGATGGGCTACGCCGTGTTCCCGGCCGGGCTCACGCGCGGCACCGGCGGCGCGGCGCCCGGCCTCGTCACCGCCGAGGAGGGGGGCGACGACATCGCCTTCCTCTCGCTGACCGACCCCGAGTTCGACCTCTCCGACCGCGGGGTGGAGGGGCGGCCGGCCGCCCCGCCGGTTGACGTGTTCCTCGCCACCGACCGCGGCGCCTACCGGGCCGGCGAGACGATCCGCGCGACCGCGCTCGCCCGAGACGGGCAGGTGCGCGCCATCGCCGGCCTGCCGCTGACCGCGATCCTGAGCCGCCCCGACGGTGTGGAGTATTCCCGCGCGCTCTCGGCCGAGGACCGGGCCGGCGGGCATGTCTTCGAGATGCCGGTCGCCGGCTCGGCGCCGCGCGGGGCCTGGACGCTCGCCGTCCACGCCGACCCGAAGGCGCCGCCGCTCGCAAGCCGCACCGTGCTGGTCGAGGACTTCCTGCCCGAGCGGATCGACTTCACGCTCACCCTGCCGGAAACGCCGCTCGCGCCGGGCGGCACGGCCGACGTGGCGGTCGAGGCGCGCTATCTCTTCGGGCCGCCCGCGGCCGACCTCGCCATCGACGGCAGCGTGCAGGTCGTGGCGACGCGGACGCTTCCCGCCTTCCCCGGCTACCAGTTCGGCCGCCACGACCTGCCCTTCGACTCCCGCTACGGCGGCATCGCCGCGGGCCTGCGCACCGACGCCGCGGGCCGCGCGACGGTGCCCGTCGAATTGCCCGAGGTGCCGGGCGCCGACCGCCCGCTCGAGGCGCAGTTCGCCATCACCCTGGCCGAGGGGTCGGGCCGTCCGGTGGAACGGCGGCTCGTCCGCGCCCTCGCCCCCGCCGCGCCGCTGATCGGCATCCGCCCCGCCTTCGAGGGCGTCGTGCCGGAAGGCGCCGAGGCGCGCTTCGACCTGATCGCGGTCGCCCCCGACGGCAGCCGCACCGCGATGCCCGTGAAGTGGACGCTCAATCGCGTCGAGACGCGCTACCAGTGGTATCAGATCGACGGCCGGTGGGACTGGGAGCCGGTCACGACCCGCTCCCGCGTCGCCTCGGGCGAGGCGCAACTCGCCGCCGACGGGCCGGTTCCGGTGGCAGCCCCGGTGCAGTGGGGCGAGTACGAGCTGCGCGTCGAGCGCGCCGACGGCAGTTTCGCCGCAAGCTCGGTTTCCTTCTACGCCGGCTGGTATGCCCCTGCCGACGCCAGCGAGACGCCCGACACGCTCGACGTCTCGCTCGACCGGCCCGCCTATCGCCCCGGCGAGACGGCCACGGTCCGCATCGTCCCGCGCTTCGCCGGCAAGGGGCTCGTCGCGGTCGTCTCGAACCGGCTGATCGCCATGCAGGCGGTGGACCTCGCCGAGGGCGAGAACACCGTGACCTTCCCCGTCACCGACGACTGGGGCACCGGCGCCTATGTCACCGCCACCGTCATCCGCCCGATGGACGCGGCCGCCGGCCGCAATCCCGCCCGGGCGCTCGGCCTCGCCCATGCCGCCGTCGATCCCGGCGCGCGGCAGCTCGCGGCCGCCTTCGAGGTGCCCGCCGAGGCCGAACCGCGCGCCCCGCTCGAGGTGGCGCTCCGCGTCGGCGGCATCGCCCCCGGCGAGACCGCCTTCGCCACCATCGCGGCGGTGGACGTGGGCATCCTCAACCTCACCGGCTTCGAGAGCCCCGACCCCGCGGGCCACTATTTCGGCCAGCGGCGGCTGGGCATGGGCCTGCGCGACCTCTACGGCCGGCTGATCGACGGCATGACCGGCGCGCTGGGCGAGATCCGCTCGGGCGGCGACGGCCTCGCCGAACGGAGGATCGAGGGGCAGCCGCCCACCGAGGAACTCGTCGCCTTCTTCTCCGGTCCGGTCGAGGTCGGCCCGGACGGTCTGGCGCGGGCGCGCTTCGACCTGCCCGCCTTCAACGGCACCGTCCGGCTGATGGCCGTCGCGTGGTCGGAAAGCGCCGTCGGCCAGGCCGAGGCCGAGGTGCTGGTGCGCGACCCGGTCGTGGTCACGGCGACCGTGCCTCGGTTCCTCGCCCCCGGCGACGAAAGCCGCGTGCTCCTCGAGATCGCCCACGCGAAGGGCCCCGCGGGGAGCATGTCGCTCGAGCTTGCCGCCTCTCGCGGGATCACGCTCGGCGCCGCGCCGCAGTCCGTCGATCTCGCCGAGGGCGGCCGGGCGGTCGTATCCGTGCCGCTGGCCGCGGGCGATGCGGGTGTCGCCACGCTCAACGTGGCGCTGACCACGCCCGACGGGCGGCGGCTGACGAAGGACCTCACGGTGCCGGTCTCGGTCAACGACCCGCCCGTCCTGCGCCGCAGCCGCTTCACGCTCGCCGCAGGCGAGACCTTCACGCTCGACGCCGACGTCTTCGCCGGCCTGATCCCCGGCACCGGCAGCGCCATCCTCTCCGCCGGGCCGCTCGCGCGCTTCGACGCGCCGGGCCTGCTCGCCGCGCTCGACCGCTACCCCTACGGCTGCACCGAGCAGGTCGCCTCGGCGGCGATGCCGCTTCTCTACTTCGAGGAAGTGGCCGGCGCCCTCGGCCTCGCGAGCCGGGCCACCGCCCGGCAGCGGGTCGAGGAGGCGATCGCCGAGGTGCTGACCAACCAGGCCCCGAACGGCGCCTTCGGCCTCTGGGGGCCGGATGCGGGCGACATGTGGCTCGACGCCTACGTGACCGACTTCCTCGGCCGCGCGAAGGCACAGGGCTTCGCCGTCCCCGAGACCGCCTTCCGCATGGCGATGGACAACCTGCGCAACCAGGTGAACTACTACCCCGACTTCGAGGCCGGCGGGGAAGACCTCGCCTATGCGCTCTTCGTGCTGGCGCGCGAGGGCGCGGCGGCGGTGGGCGACCTGCGCTACTACGCCGACGTGAAGGGAGGCGAGTTCGCCACCCCGCTCGCCGCCGCCCAGCTCGGGGCGGCGCTCGCCGCCTATGGCGACCCGACCCGGGCGGACGCGATGTTCGCCCGCGCCGAGGCGCTGCTCGACGGGCCTGCGCCCGACGAGACGCTCTGGCGCGCCGACTACGGCACGGTGCTGCGCGATACCGCCGGGGTGCTGGCGCTCGCCGTGGCCGCGGGCAGCCGGGCGGTGGACCGCGAGGCGCTCGCCGCGCGCATCGCCAACGCGCCCGGCACCCACAGCACCCAGGAATCGCTCTGGACGCTGCTTGCCGCGCACGCGCTGATCGAACGGCCCGCCGCCAGCCTTCTGGTCAACGGCGCACCGGTCGAGGGCCCCTTCGTGCGCACGCTCGACGACGCGGTGGCCGCCGGGGCGCTGGCCATCACCAACGGCGGCAGCGGCGAGGAGACGGTCACGCTCACCACCTTCGGCGTGCCGTCCGAGCCCGAGCCCGAGGGCGGCAACGGCTGGCGCATCTGGCGCAGCTACTACACGCTCGAGGGCGAGCCCGCCGATCCTGCCTCGGTCGCCGCCGGCACCCGCCTCGTCGCGGTGCTGGAGGTCGCCCCCCTCGGCCCGCGCGAGGCGCGGCTGATGGTCAGCGACCCGCTGCCCGCCGGCTTCGAGATCGACAATCCAAACCTGATCCGCACCGGCGACATCCGTGCGCTCGACTGGCTGGAGCCCGCCGAGGCGCGGCATACCGAATTCCGCGCCGACCGCTTCCTCGCCGCCGTGGACCACTACGGCGACCAGCCCTTCCGGCTGGCCTACATCGTCCGTGCCGTCTCGCCCGGCAGCTTCCGCCACCCGGCGGCGAGCGTCGAGGACATGTATCGCCCCGAGTTCGCCGCCTGGACCGCCGCCGGCCGCGTGACCGTGACGGAATGAGGCGCTGGGGGCTCATCGCGCTGGCCGGGCTCCTCGCCCTCGGCGCCGGAGCCCGCGACGCCTTCGACCGCTGGATCGCGGCGACCGACCTGCCGCCGCTCGTCGCCGCCGCCTCGCCCGAGGTGCTGGCGCGCGACGGCACGCTCCTGCGCGCCTACACCGTGGCCGACGGGCGCTGGCGGCTCGCGGTCGCGCCCGAGGCGGTCGATCCGCTCTATCTGCGGATGCTCGTGGCCTACGAGGACCGCCGGTTCCGCAGCCACGCCGGGGTGGACGCGCGCGCGCTCGCCCGCGCCGTCTGGCAGTCGGTGCGCGCGGGCCGCGTGATCTCGGGGGGCTCGACGCTGACGATGCAGGTCGCGCGCCTGCTCGAGGACGGGCCCACCGGCACCTGGGCGGGCAAGCTCCGGCAGATGCGCCTCGCGCTCGCGCTCGAGCGGCGCCTGTCGAAGGACGAGATCCTCGCCCTCTACCTCAACCGCGCGCCCTTCGGCGGCAACCTCGAGGGGGTGCGCGCCGCGGCCCGCGCCTACCTCGGGAAGGAGCCGCGGCGGCTGACCCCGGCCGAGGCCGCGCTCCTCGTCGCCCTGCCGCAGAGCCCCGAGGCCCGCCGCCCCGACCGGCACCCCGCCGCGGCCGGCGCGGCGCGCGACCGGGTGCTGGCGCGGATGGTCCGCGCCGGCCTGCTGACGGAGGAGCGCGCCGCCGCCGCCCGGCGGGAGACCGTGCCCGCCGCCCGCCGCCCCTTCCCCGCACTCGCCGCCCACCTCGCCGACCGCGCCCGTGCCGCGGCGCCGCAGCGCGGCGTCCACCGCCTGACGGTCGATGCCGCCCTCCAGGCGCGGCTCGAGGCGCTCGCCGCCGAGGCGGTGCGCGGCCAGGGCGCGCAGGTCTCCGCCGCGATCCTCGTGATCGACCACCGGAGCGGCGAGGTGCTCGCCTCGGTCGGCTCGGCAGGCTACCTCGACGACGCCCGCGAGGGCTTCGTCGACATGACCCGTGCGCTGCGCTCGCCCGGATCCACGCTCAAGCCGCTGGTCTACGGCCTCGCCTTCGACGAGGGGCTCGCGCATCCCGAAACGCTGATCGAGGACCGCCCCGTGGCCTTCGGCCGCTACCGGCCGCAGAACTTCGACGGCAGGTTCCGCGGCACCGTCACCGTGCGCGAGGCGCTCCAGGCCTCGCTCAACATCCCCGTCGTCAGCCTCGCCGAGGCGCTGGGCCCGGCGAAGCTGATGGCCCGGATGCGCCGGGCCGGGGCCGCGCCGGTGCTGCCGCCGGGCGGCGAGCCCGGCCTCGCGGTGGCGCTCGGCGGGGTGGGGCTGACGCTCGAGGACATCGCCGCGATCTACGCCGCCATCGCCCGCGGCGGCGTGCCGGTGGCGCTCCGGCACGACCTCGATGCCCCGCCCGACACGGTCCCCCGCCCGGCGGAGATCTCGCCCGAGGCGGCCTGGCACGTGGCCGACATCCTCGCGGGCGTCGCCCCGCCGGCCGGCCGGCCCTGGACGCGCCTGCCCTACAAGACCGGCACGAGCTATGGCCACCGCGACGCCTGGGCCATCGGCTTCGACGGCGCCCATGTCGTCGCCGTCTGGATGGGCCGGCCCGACGGCACGCCCGTGCCCGGCACCTTCGGCGCCGAGGCGGCCGCGCCGGTCCTCTTCGACGCCTTCCGAAGGCTGAAGCCCGCGCTCGCGCCCCTGCCGCCGCCGCCCCCTGCCGCCCTCACCGTCACTGGGGCCGAGCTGCCCCAGCCGCTGCGCCGCTTCCGCCCCCGCGATGCGCTCTTCGCCGCCGCGGAGGACGCCCCCCGCCTCGCCTTCCCGCCCGATGGCGCCGAGGTCGATGCGGAGGGCGGGGCGCTGGCGCTCAAGGTCGAGCGCGGAACCCCGCCCTTCACCTGGCTCGCCGACGGCCGCCCCGTCGCGGTGGCAAGCCACGAGCGCCAGGAACTCGTGGAGGGGCTCGGCCCAGGCTTCGTCCGCCTCTCGGTGATCGACGCCAAGGGCCGCTCGGCCGCGGCGACGGTGCGGCTGCGCTAGGGGCGGCCGCGCCTCACCCGGCTGGCATCCGCCGCACCGCCTCCGCCTCCACGACCGCGCTGCCCCGGCGGGTGCGCCAGAGCGAATAGGCGATGCCGGCGCCCAGGATGGCGAAGGTGATGCCCAGCGACCAGACGGGCGGGAACTTCTCCCAGCCCATCAGGTCCGCAACGAAGATCTTCGAGCCGATGAACACGAGCAGCAGCGAAAGCGCATACTTCAGGTAGGCGAAGCGATGCAGGATCGCCGCCAGCGCGAAGTAGAGCGCGCGCAGGCCGAGGATGGCGAAGATGTTCGAGGTGTAGACGATGTAGGGATCGGTCGTGATCGTGAACACGGCCGGAACCGAATCCACGGCGAAGATCAGGTCGGCGATCTCGATCGTCACCAGCGCAAGGAACAGCGGCGTCGCGTAGCGGGTCATCCGGCCCGTATCGGGATGCGGCTTCCTGATGAAGAAGGCATGGCCGCGGATCTCGTCGGTCACGTGCAACCGCCGTCTGAGGAAACGGAGAAGGGCGTTCTCCCCGAATCCGTGCTCCTTGCCGGAGACGAAGAGCATCTTGATGCCGGTCAGGACCAGGAACACCGCGAAGACGTAAAGCACCCAGTGGTACTGCTCCACGATGGTCGCGCCGAGACCGATCATCGTCCCGCGCAGCACGATCACGCCGAGGATGCCCCAGAACAGCACCCGGTGCTGGTATTCGCGCGGAACGGCGAAGTAGCCGAAGATCAGGGCGATAACGAAGATGTTGTCCATCGCCAGCGTCTTCTCCACCACGAAGGCGGTCAGGTACTGGGCGGTGGCGGTGGCGTCCATCTGCCACCAGATGAAGCCCGCGAACGACAGGCCGAGCGCGATGTACATCGCCGACATGCACAGGCTTTCGGCCACGCCGATCTCGTGGTCGTCCCTGTGCAGGACGCCGAGGTCGAAGGCCAGAAGCGCGATGACGAGCGTCAGGAACAGCAGCCACATCCAGAGCGGCTTGCCGAGAACGGCGAGAAGGAGGAATTCCATGAATCGACCCCGCTGCGCCGGATGAGGGCCACGCGGGGCGGAAGGTCGCCGGGCGTGGGCATCGGGTCATCCCGATGCGGTCCGACATCACGACAGGCGCATGTCGTCAGAGGGGCCCGGCCCGCAGGACGGGCATATGGGGCGGCGCGGCGCGACGGCAAGTCCCCGCCCCTGCCGCCCCCCTTGAAGGCCGCCGGGCGCGGTGGCAGGGTTCGGCATGGAAACCCGATCCCCTCTCAGGTCCTGGGCGGACGCCGCCCCCCGCCTCGTCGCCGTGGCCGCCGGCCGCGCGCCGGCCGACCTCGTGATCCGCGGCGGCTCGGTCGTCTCGGTCCACTCCCGCGAGGTGCTCGAGGGCTGGCAGGTCGCCGTCGCCGAGGGGCGCTTCGCCTATGTCGGGCCCGATGCCGCGCACTGCATCGGGCCGCAGACGGAGCTGATCGAGGCGCCCGGCATGTTCCTCGTCCCCGGCCTCTGCGACGGGCACATGCACATCGAATCCGGCATGCTGACGCCCGCCGAGTTCGCCGCCGCCGTGATCCCGCACGGCACCACGACGATGTTCGTCGATCCGCACGAGATCGCCAATGTCCTCGGCCTTCGCGGGGTCCGGCTGATGCATGATGAGGCGCTGATGCAGCCCGTCAGCATCTTCACCCAGATGCCCTCCTGCGCGCCCTCGGCGCCGGGGCTCGAGACCACGGGCTTCGAGATCACCGAGGCCGACGTGGCCGAGGCGATGGGCTGGCCCGGCATCATCGGCCTCGGCGAGATGATGAACTTCCCCGGCGTGGTGAACGGCAGCCCCCAGATGCTGGCCGAGATGGCCGCCACGATGCGGGCGGGCAAGACCGTGGGCGGGCACTACGCCAGCCCCGACCTCGGCCGGCCGTTCCACGCCTATGCCGCCGGAGGCGCCGCCGACGACCACGAGGGCACGCGCGAGGCGGATGCCGTGGCCCGCGTCCGGCAGGGGATGCGGGCGATGCTGCGGCTCGGCAGCGCCTGGTACGACGTGAAGGAACAGATCACCGCCGTCACCCACCGGGGCCTCGACCCGCGCGGCTTCATCCTCTGCACCGACGACTGCCACTCGGGCACGCTCGTGAACGACGGCCACATGAACCGCGTGGTGCGCCATGCCATCGACTGCGGCTGCGATCCGCTGGTGGCGCTCCAGATGGCCACGATCAACACCGCAACCCACTTCGGGCTGGAACGCGAGCTCGGCTCCATCGCGCCGGGGCGGCGGGCCGACGTGATCCTCACTTCGGACCTGGCGACCCTGCCGATCCACCGCGTGATCGCGCGCGGCGTGACGGTGGCGGAGGAGGGCATCCTGAAGGTCGCCTGCCCGCATCTCGACTGGCCGGCCGACGTGCGCCGCACCGTCACCCTCGCCCGGCCCCTCGCGGCAGAGGATTTCGCCGTCCCCGCGCCGGCGGGCCGCAACCGCGTGAAGGCGAAGGTCATCGGCGTGGTCGAGAACCAGGCCCCCACCAGGGCGCTGACGGCCGAACTCGCCGTCGCCGACGGGGTGGTGGAACCCGACGAGGCGCAGGATGTCGCCCAGATCGCGCTCGTCGAGCGCCACCGCGGCACCGGCGGGGTGGTCAACGGCTTCGTCTCGGGCTTCGGCTACCGGGGCCGCATGGCGATGGCCTCGACGGTGGCCCACGACAGCCACCACATCATCGTCGTCGGCACCTCGCGCGCCGACATGGCGGCCGCCGTCAACCGGCTGGCCCGGATCGGCGGCGGCGTCACCGTCTGGAAGGACGGCGCCGAGATCGCCTGCGTGCCCCTTCCCATCGCCGGGCTCATGTCCGACAGCCCTGCGGCCGAGGTCGCGGCGGCGGCGAGCCGGATGGTCGCGGCGATGGCGGAAGTCGGCTGCACCCTCAACAACGCCTACATGCAGCATTCGCTTCTGGCGCTCGTCGTGATACCGGAACTCAGGATTTCCGATCTCGGCCTCGTCGATGTCACGCGGTTCGAGATCACCGACCTCTTCGAGGACGAGACGGCATGACCGCCCCTGACCGCAACCTGCCGCATCTGACGCCGGAACTGCCGCGGCCCGAGGCGTTCATGGACGCCGCCGCCGCGGTCGACCGGCTGACCGCGCTCTACGAAGACGCGACCGGCTTCCTGCGCGAGCGGTTCGCCGAGACGCTGCGCAGCGGGCGCCCGCGGGCCCGCTTCCGCGCCTTCTACCCCGAGATCCGCTTCACCACGAGTTCCTTCGTGCAGGTCGACAGCCGGCTCAGCTTCGGCCACGTGGCGATGCCCGGCACCTACTCCACCACCATCACCCGGCCCGACCTGTTCCGCGCATACCTGACGCAGCAGATCGGCCTCCTCATCCAGAACCACGGCGTCCCGGTGGTCATCGGCCCCTCCGCGACGCCGATCCCGATCCACTTCGCCGGCCGCGGCGACGAGGGCCTCTCCGTGCCGCAGGAAGGCGTGCTCGACTTTCCGCTGCGCGACGTCTTCGACGTCCCCGACCTCGCCACCACCAACGACGACATCGTGAACGGCGTCCGCCTCGTCCACCCCGACGGGTCCATGCCGCTCGCCCCCTTCACCGCGCAGCGGGTGGACTACTCGCTCGCCCGCCTCGCGCATTACACCGCGACCGCGCCCGAGCACTTCCAGAACCACGTCCTCTTCACCAACTACCAGTTCTACGTCGAGGAGTTCGAGGCCTACGCCCGCAAGGCGCTCGGCAACCCGGATTCGGGCTATACCGGCTTCGTCGGCCCCGGCAACGTCGAGATAACCACCCCCGAGGGCCACCTGCCGCACCCCGCGAAGATGCCGCAGATGCCCTCCTATCACCTCAAGCGCGCGGGCGGGCAGGGGATCACGCTGGTCAACATCGGCGTCGGCCCGTCGAACGCCAAGACCGCGACCGACCACATCGCGGTGCTCAGGCCCCACGCCTGGCTCATGGTCGGGCACTGCGCGGGCCTCAGGAACTCGCAGTCGCTCGGCGACTTCGTGCTGGCGCACGCCTACCTGCGCGAGGATCACGTGCTCGACGACGACCTCCCCGTCTGGGTGCCGATCCCGGCGCTGGCCGAGATCCAGATCGCGCTCGAACGCGCGGTGGCCGAGGTCACCCAGCTCGACGGCTACGACCTCAAGCGCATCATGCGCACGGGCACCGTTGCCACGATCGACAACCGCAACTGGGAGCTGCGCGACCAGTCCGGCCCGGTGCAGCGCCTGAGCCAGTCGCGCGCCATCGCGCTCGACATGGAAAGCGCCACCATCGCCGCGAACGGCTTCCGCTTCCGCGTGCCCTACGGGACGCTCCTCTGCGTCTCCGACAAGCCGCTCCACGGCGAGCTCAAGCTCCCCGGCATGGCGACCGAGTTCTACAAGACCCAGGTCACGCGCCACCTGCTGATCGGCATCCGCGCGATGGAACGGCTGCGCGACATGCCGCTCGAACGCATCCACAGCCGCAAGCTGCGCAGCTTCGAGGAAACCGCGTTCCTCTGACGCCGGCGGAATGTCGCAAAATGCAGGAAAAGAAGGGCATTTGGCACACAATGTGTTGTGCCTTCCCCCAATATTCCGGTAAAGGAAGGCGACGAGCCCCATTCAGAGGGCGATACGAGGAGACCAGGAATGGCCAACAAACCGATGACCAAGGCCCAGCTCGTGGCCGCGATGGCGGACAAGATGGGCAGCGACAAGAAGACTGCCGGCGCCGCGATCGACGCGCTGAGCGACATCATCACCCACGAGGTTTCCCGCGGCGGCTCCGTCACCATCCCGAACGTCGGCAAGGTGTCCTGCCGCGCCCGCCCGGCCCGCACGGTCCGCAACCCCGCCACGGGCGAAGAGATCAAGAAGCCTGCCGACAAGGTCGTGAAGATCTCGGTCGCAAAGGCCCTGAAGGACAGCGTGAACGGCTGACCTCCCGCGCAAGCGGCACTGGCCGGGGCCGCCTTCGGGCGGCCCTTGGCATTCCGGGCGCCCCTCGGGCGGGCGCTTGAGCGCCGCCGCGTTTGCCCCTATGCGGGGCGGATGAGCTTCAACACCTTCGGCCATCTCTTCCGCGTCACCACCTGGGGCGAAAGCCACGGGCCGGCGCTCGGCTGCACCGTCGACGGCTGCCCGCCCGGCGTGGCCCTCTCCGAGGCCGCCATCCAGCCCTGGCTCGACCGGCGGAAGCCCGGCCAGTCGAGGTTCACCACCCAGCGGCGCGAGGAGGATCTCGTCGAGATCCTCTCCGGCGTCTACGAGGGGCTGACGACCGGCACGCCGATCGAGCTCATGATCCGCAACACCGACCAGCGGTCGAAGGACTATTCCGACATCGCCGCCAGGTTCCGCCCCGGCCACGCCGACATCACCTACCACCTGAAGTACGGCCTGCGCGACCCGCGCGGCGGCGGGCGCTCCTCGGCGCGCGAGACGGCGGCGCGGGTGGCCGCGGGGGGCGTGGCCCGCGCCGTGCTCGCCCGCCTCGCGCCCGGCCTCTCGATCACCGGATACATGGTGCAGATGGGCGCGCTCGCCGCCGACCGCGACCGCTTCGACATGGCCGAGGTGGAGAGGAACCCGTTCTGGTGCCCCGATCCGGCCGCGGCGCAGGTCTGGGCCGGCTATCTGGACGACCTGCGCAAGTCCGGCAACTCGGTCGGCGCGGTGATCGAGGTCGTCGCCCGCGGCGTGCCCCCCGGCCTGGGCGCGCCGGTCTATGCCAAGCTCGATGCCGACCTCGCCGCGGCGATGATGTCGATCAACGCCGTCAAGGGCGTCGAGATCGGTGCCGGCATGGCCGCCGCGGCGCTCACCGGCACCGAGAACGCCGACGAGATCGCCATGGGGCCCGAGGGTCCGGTCTTCGGCTCGAACCACGCCGGCGGCATCCTCGGCGGCATCTCCACCGGGCAGGACGTGGTGGTGCGCTTCGCCGTGAAGCCGACGAGCTCGATCCTCACCCCGCGCCGCACCGTGACCGTCGCGGGCGAGGCGACCGAGATCGTCACGAAGGGCCGCCACGACCCCTGCGTGGGCATCCGCGCGGTCCCGGTGGGCGAGGCGATGATGGCCTGCGTGCTGCTCGACCACCTGCTCCTCGACCGTGCCCAGACCGGCGGTGTGCGGGGGCGGATCGGCTGAGGGCAGGTGCCGGCGATCCGCTCCGTCACCCTTCCGCCGCTCGCCGCGACCGCGCCATTCGTCGTCGTCCGCACCTCCGCCGGCCTGTCGCTTGCAGGCAACCGCGCGACCGCAAGGCCATGATCCTGCCCGGCAGGCCGCCTCCGCGTCGGGCCTAGACCAGCGCGTCCCAGATCAGCTTCGCCCCGGTGATCGTCAGCAGCACGTAGGTGATGCCGAAGAAGGCGCGCTCGGACAGGGCGCGGTGCGCGACCACCCCGATCCACGCGCCGGCGAGTGCGAACGGGGCGAGGATCGCACCGGCCAGAAGCGTCTCGGCCGTGAAGAAGCCGAGGAAGCCGTAGGGCACGGCCTTGGCGAGGTTGATGACCGTGAAGGCCAGCACCGTCGTCGCCTGGAAGGGTGTCTTGGCCAATCCCCGCGCCAGCAGGTAGATCGCCGCCGGCGGCCCGCCTGCGTGGCTCACGAAGCTCGTGAACCCCGCCGCGAGTCCCGCCGCAAGCCCTGCCGCCGGCCCGAGCGGCCGGTCCTCCACCACGATCCAGCCCCGCGCCCGGGCGAGTTGCCAGGCGACGAAGCCGAGCGCGATGGCCCCGATCAGGAAGCGGAACAGGTCCGGGTTCGAAACCGAGAACAGCGCCGCCCCGAGCGCCACACCCGGCAGGCCCGACAGGATCAGGAACCGCGCCGAGGGCCAGTCCCACTGCCGCCAGTAGGGCCTGAGCGTGGCGAGATCGACCAGCATCAGCAGCGGCAGCATCAGCCCGATCGCCTCTGCCGGTTCCAGGACCAGCGCAAGCAGCGGGGTGGCGGCGAAGGCGGCGCCCGAGGCGAAGCCCCCCTTCGAGACGCCCGCGAAGATCACGGCCGGAATGGCAAGCGCGAAGAACTGGGCATCCATGACCATGCGGCAAGGCTTAGCCTGCCGCCGGCCCCGGCACCAGACGCCCCCGGACCTTGATCCGCCCGCCCCTTCGCTCTAGGCAGGCCCGCGAGACCATTCCAGCGGAACGGAGACCCTTCCCATGGCCAGACCCAAGATCGCCCTCATCGGCGCGGGACAGATCGGCGGTACGCTCGCCCATCTCGCCGCGCTCAAGGAACTGGGCGATGTCGTCCTGTTCGACATCGCCGAGGGGATTCCCCAGGGCAAGGCGCTCGACATCGCCGAATCCGGCCCCGTCGATGGCTTCGACGCCGCGCTCGCCGGCACCAATTCCTACGCCGACATCGCCGGGGCGGATGTCTGCATCGTCACCGCGGGTGTGCCGCGGAAACCGGGGATGAGCCGCGACGACCTCCTCGGCATCAACCTCAAGGTGATGAAGTCGGTGGGCGAGGGGATCAGGGCGCACGCCCCGGGCGCCTTCGTCATCTGCATCACCAACCCGCTCGACGCCATGGTCTGGGCGCTTCGGGAATATTCCGGGCTGCCGCACAACATGGTCGTCGGCATGGCGGGCGTGCTCGACTCGGCCCGCTTCCGCCACTTCCTCAGCCTCGAGTTCGGCGTCTCGATGAAGGACGTCACCGCCTTCGTCCTCGGCGGCCACGGCGACACGATGGTGCCGCTCGTCCGCTACTCCACCGTCGCCGGCATCCCGCTGCCCGACCTCGTGAAGATGGGCTGGACCACGCAGGAGAGGCTCGACGCCATCGTGCAGCGCACCCGCGACGGCGGGGCCGAGATCGTGGGCCTGCTGAAGACTGGGTCCGCCTTCTACGCCCCGGCCGCCAGCGCCATCGAGATGGCCGAGGCCTTCCTGAAGGACCAGAAGCGCGTGCTGCCCTGCGCCGCGCATGTCGAGGGCGCCTATGGCCTGAGCGGCCTCTATGTCGGCGTGCCGACGGTGCTCGGCGCCGGCGGGGTGGAGCGCGTCGTCGCCATCACCCTCGACCGCGACGAGCAGGCGATGTTCGACAAGTCGGTGGACGCGGTGAAGGGCCTCGTCGCTGCCTGCAAGGGGATCGACCCCGCCCTCGCCTGAGGCGCCGGACCCCGGCAGGCCGCGCGGGGCGCCTCACTTCCGACACGAACCTGCGCGACACGACACGCGCAGGTTCGTGTCGAGGTTGACGATGTCCGCAGCATTTCCCGCCCCGGTGCACCTCCTGCGCCTGCCCCTCTCCCGCAGTGCGGAGTGGCAGGCAGCGACGAGCTGGCTCGGCGGGCGCCCCCGCCTCGGCGGCCGGCCCTGGCCCCGGATCGGCGGCACGCCGCTTCACTTCCTCGCCCAGATCGACCTCGCGGCGCTGGCCCGGCTCCGCCCCGGCTCCGGGCTTCCCGGGACCGGGGCGCTCGCCGTGTTCGGCCTATGCGACAACGAGGCGATGTACGATCCGGCCCGCGACAACTGCCGGCTCGTTCACGTCCCCGACCCCGCGGCGGCCCCGCCTTCCGCGCCGCCCGACGACCTCGCCCCCGCGACGGGCATCTCGGTCCTCTCCGGCCTGTTCCGGCACCTCGAACCGAACCGGCGCGAGTTTCCCCGCTGGCCCGTGGACCTGATCCCGCTCGATGTGGAGCCCGGCTCCGCAGACGAGCAGGTCGTGCCGGCCGCCCTCCGGGGCCTCGAACACAGCAGGCTGCACATCCATTACGCTCCCTTCGAGGGGACCCTGCCGCGCGGGCCCTTCCCCTTCGTCGCGCACTCGGTCGCCCTGCTGGCCGGTCACCTGAGAACGGCCCTGTCCGACCGGGAGGAGTTCCGCCGGCCCCTCGTCAAGGCCCGCGACCGCACGGCCGCCTGGCTGGCCGGCAACCCGCCGCCGCGCGCGCCCGCACAGCAATCGCTGCTCTCGCGCGTCCTCGGGCGCGGCGGCAACGGGGCTTCGCCCGCGCCACCCGGCGTCGATCCCGAAACCTACGCAAGGCAGCACGCCCACATGACCGAGCTGCTCGCCACCCAGACGGGGGCACTCGAGGAGTTCGACCGCGACGAGCCTGTCTTCCGCAAGGTTGCCGCCGCTCTCGTCACCTGGGCCGACGCCGTTCCGCCCGCATCCCTCCTCGACGATGCCGAGGCGGCAAACCTTGCCTCGGCCCTCGACGCGCTGAACGGCCGCTTCAGGGCGCACTGGGACTTCACCAGGGGCAAGCCCGAGGCGCTCACCATGGCCAGCCTGCAATGGCTCGCCCTCGGCCCCGCCGACCGCCATGCGCTGATCCCGCCCGCTGCCGCGGCGGTTCTCGACCGCCTGTTCCGCCTGCCCTCGGGCGGCTACCCGACCTGCCACCGGATGTTCACCGGCCCCGACGACATCCATGACGTGGGTCTGGAGGACACCGGGCAGGTCGTCCTCCTCCACCTCGCCAGCGACGCGCTTCTCGGCCTCGGCTTCGGCGACGTGAATCCGCTGACGGTCGTGATCGGGCCCGGCGACCTCGCGCAGGGCCGCCTCGACCGAGCCCGCATCACCGCCGCCGGCGGCTGACCCGGCGGCCCGCCGCCCGCGCTACGCCCCGGCCCGGCCTCCGGCAAGGCGCCTGCGGAACGCCCGGCGCGCCCGGTTGACGATCTTCTGGTGGCAGGTCGGGAGGATCATGTTGGCCGTGGCCGGCGTGATCCGCAGGATCGGCTCCGCGCGGCTGGCCTTGGAATGCCGCCGCTCGTCGATCTCGCCGTGCTGCGGCCGGTGCAGGCTCCGGTGGAGCGCTCTGTTCCGTTCCGTTCTGTCCCTACTTCGCCGTGCTGCGCCGTTCCAGGAGTGTATTGTGCCGAAACGTCCGCCGGACGCGATAGAAGTCCTCGGGGAAGAGCGCCTCGGGCGCGACACCCCACGCGTCGGCGTGTGCGTGCTCGTACAGGACGACATCCGGCCAGTGGTCACGCGGCACGTTCGCGAAGAAGGGGACGAGGCAGTCCGGCTCTGCGCCTTCGATGTCGATCTTGAGCACGTTCAACTCGCCGCGCGGCACCGCCATGACGTAGGGGCCAAGCTCGCGCAGCGGCACGGCGATGGCGTCGGGCGCCTGAGCGACCGCCGCTTTGCGCGTGGTGGCCTGCCCGAGGTTGCCGGGCAGGGCGAGCCGCGTCTCCCCCTCCGCCGCGCCCAGTGCCACCTGTTCGAGACGGATGTTCCTGAAGCCGTTGAGATCGACATTGCGGAGGAATCGCCGGGCCATTGTCGGGTTCGGCTCGAAGGCGATGATGGCACTCTCCGGGGCGGCGTTCCGCGCCACCGTCAGGCTGTAGACGCCTGCGTTGCCGCCGACATCCCAGAACACCACTCGTCTGCCCGCGACAAGCCGGGTGATCTCGTCGAGTTCCTCGGTCTCGGCCTCGGTGCCACGCGCGATCATGATCTCGGTGTAGTTGTCCTCGAGCGAGACGATCATCCGGTTGCCCCGGCTCTCGACCCGCGCCTCGAGGCAGCCGGTGCAGGGGTCGACCGCCAGATCCCTCGCTGCCACCTCGTGCGAGCCGGGGAACCAGGTCTCGACCTTCTCGGGCAGCCACAGCCGGAGCTTCAGGATGAGGCCGTGCCGCCGGAGCGGCCGCTTGGTCTCATCGAACACGCAGACCGCCCGGAAGAACCGGCGCAGACCCTCCTCGCCTTCCCTCTGCATGAGGTTCGTCAGGAAGGCGTTGCGCCCCGGCCCGTCGCTTCCGCGACCCTTGCTGCGCGCGTCATGGAACTTCGCCTGATAGGCCCCGGTGGCGAGACGCCGCCCCACTGCGGCAATCCAGCGGTCCTCGTCGTCCCCGTGCAGGTGCAACAGGAAGGCCTGCGGCAACGTGGGGGGCACCATCCTCGTTCCGTCGGCGAACGGAGCGTGGATGCTGAGCGTGATCCCGGACAGCCCGGTGCGGACGAAGCACTTTCCCGCAGTGTGGCTGAGGAACCCGTGTTCGAGGAAACGATTGATGTCGCCGTAGATCCTTTCGCCGATCCGGCGGCCGCGCGCAGAATCCGGCAGCGGCAGCCGGAAGACGCTGATGCCGTCCTTCCTCGGCGCGACCATCGCCTCCGCCGGCACGACACGGGCCGCCCGCTGCGCGGGATCGAGCCCGCCGAGCAGGACCGCGAATGGCCGCTGCGCGTAAAGCAGCTCGTCTGCGTCCAGATGGATCAGCCAGTCCGAACCGCATCCCTGATAGGCCAGGTTGGCGTTGTGCTTTTGCCGCGCCTGATGGGTGGGCGGGCGGGCGTCCCGCCAGAACCTGTCGTCGCAGCGCGTCACCACCACGCCCGGCACCGTCGCGGCCAGGTCGGCAGCCGGGTCATCCGGGTCGTCGAAGAACAGGTGGATCACGGATGCGCCGAGGGTCTTGTAGTGAGAGATGAAGGCCTTGATCGTGCCGATGTCCTCCTTGACCGTCGCGACGACGCTCCAGCTCGGCACCATTTCCGCCCCCCTGCTGCTTCCGCGCGAAACTTAGTCGGCCGCGGTCGGCCTGTCATGCGCAGCCTCGCACGAATCGCTTGAAGTCGCGTTGTGATCACGCCGCGCGAGGGTGTGATCACATACCTCCGATATTCGACCGAAACCTCCGCGCCGGCGCGAAATCGCTTCGCCATGGCGCCGCGCCCGTGCCATCAGGGCGCAAATCCGGGACCGGGGGACGGCAGATGAACATCCACGAATACCAGGCCAAGGCGCTGCTCAGGCAATACGGCGCACCGGTCTCCGACGGCCGGGTGGTGCTGCGCGCCGAGGATGCCAAGACCGCCGCGGGCGAGCTCGACGGGCCGCTCTGGGTGGTCAAGGCGCAGATCCACGCCGGCGGCCGCGGCAAGGGCCGCTTCAAGGAGGCCGACGCCGGCGACAAGGGCGGGGTCCGCGTCACGCGGTCGGTCGAGGAGGCCGCGAACGAGGCGCGCAAGATGCTCGGCCGCACGCTCGTCACCCTCCAGACCGGCGAGGCCGGCAAGACCGTCAACCGCGTCTACATCGAGGACGGCTCCGACATCGCGCGCGAGCTCTACCTCGCGCTCCTGATCGACCGCGGCACCAGCCGCATCTCCTTCGTCGCCTCGACCGAGGGCGGGATGGACATCGAGAAGGTCGCCCACGACACGCCGGAGAAGATCCTGTCGTTCAGCGTCGATCCGGCCACCGGCTACCAGCCCTTCCACGGCCGCCGCATCGCCTTCGCGCTGGGGCTTGCCGGCAACCAGGTCAAGCAGTGCGTCGCGCTCATGGGCACGCTCTACCGGATGTTCGTCGAGCGCGACATGGAGATGCTCGAGATCAACCCCCTGATCGTCACCGACAGGGGCGACCTCAAGTGCCTGGACGCGAAGATGGGCTTCGACAACAACGCCCTCTACCGCCAGCCCGACGTGATGGCCCTGCGCGACGAGACCGAGGAGGATCCGAAGGAGCTCGCCGCCTCGAAGTTCGACCTCAACTACATCGCGCTCGACGGCGAGATCGGCTGCATGGTGAACGGCGCGGGCCTCGCGATGGCCACGATGGACATCATCAAGCTCTACGGCTCCGAGCCCGCGAACTTCCTCGACGTCGGCGGCGGCGCGACCAAGGAGAAGGTGACCGAGGCCTTCAAGATCATCACCTCCGACCCCAACGTGAAGGGCATCCTCGTCAACATCTTCGGCGGCATCATGCGCTGCGACATCATCGCCGAAGGCATCATCGCCGCGGTGAAGGAGGTGGGGCTGAAGGTGCCGCTGGTGGTGCGGCTCGAGGGGACGAACGTCGAGAAGGGCAAGGCGATCATCGCCGAGTCGGGGCTCAACGTGATCGCGGCGGACAACCTCTCGGACGCCGCCCAGAAGATCGTCAAGGCGGTGAAGGGCTGAATTCCCACGGTGGGTGATTTCACCCGCCATCCAACCACAGGCACGGTGGGTGAGATCGCCCACCCTACGCAGGGAGGCCTCCGTGGCCGTACTCGTCGACAAGAACACCAGGGTCATCTGCCAGGGCTTCACCGGCAGCCAGGGCACCTTCCACTCCGAACAGGCCATCGCCTACGGCACGAAGATGGTGGGCGGCGTCACCCCCGGTAAGGGCGGGCAGACGCATCTCGGCCTGCCGGTCTTCGACTCGGTGCACGAGGCGAAGGCGCGCACCGGCTGCGACGCCAGCGTGATCTACGTCCCCCCGCCCTTCGCGGCGGATTCCATCCTCGAGGCGATCGACGCCGAGATCCCCCTCGTCGTCTGCATCACGGAAGGGATCCCGGTGCTCGACATGATGAAGGTCAAGCGGGCGCTCGAAGGGTCGAAGACCATCCTCATCGGCCCGAACTGCCCCGGCGTCATCACGCCCGAGGCCTGCAAGATCGGCATCATGCCCGGCCACATCCACAAGCGCGGGAAGGTCGGCGTCGTCTCGCGCTCGGGCACGCTCACCTACGAGGCGGTGAAGCAGACGACCGATGTGGGCCTCGGGCAGTCCACCTGCGTCGGCATCGGCGGCGACCCGATCAAGGGAACCGAGCACATCGACGTGCTGGAATGGTTCCTGGGCGACCCCGAGACCGAGGCGATCATCATGATCGGCGAGATCGGCGGCTCGGCCGAGGAGGAGGCCGCGCAGTTCCTGGCCGACGAGAAGAAGCGCGGCCGCTGGAAGCCCACCGCCGGCTTCATCGCCGGCCGCACGGCGCCCAAGGGCCGCCGCATGGGCCATGCCGGCGCCATCGTCTCGGGCGGCAAGGGCGACGCCGAGAGCAAGATCGAGGCGATGAAATCCGCCGGGATCGTCGTGGCCGACAGCCCCGCAGCCCTCGGCGAGGCCGTCCTGAAGGCGATGGGATGAGGCGCATGGCCGCCTCCGCTCCGCATCTACCGTCCCGGGCGCGACCCTCCCCGGTTTCCACCCAGTCGAGGTGACCCCATGACCGACCAGTCCCCGAACGACCTCTTCAAGGCCTCGTCCTTCCTTCAGGGCCACAACGCGGAATATGTGGAACAGCTCCACGCCCGCTACGCCGCCGACCCGAAGTCGGTGGACGAGGGCTGGCAGGCGTTCTTCCGGGCGCTCGGCGACGACGAGGTGACGGCCAAGCGCGGCGCGCAGGGCCCCTCCTGGGCGCGCACCGACTGGCCGCCCGTGCCGGCGGACGAGCTGACCCACGCGCTCGACGGGCAGTGGGCCGAACCCCAGAAGCAGGCGGAGAAGATCAGGGCCAAGGCCGCCGAGACGGGCGTCGCCGTCACCGAGGACCAGGTGCGCCAGGCGGTGCTCGATTCCATCCGCGCGCTCATGCTGATCCGCGCCTACCGGATCCGCGGCCACCTCGTGGCCGACCTCGATCCGCTCGGGATGCGCGAGGAGAACCCCCACCCCGAGCTCGACCCGCGGTCCTACGGCTTCGCCGAGGCCGACATGGACCGGCCGATCTTCATCGACAACGTGCTCGGGCTCGACTTCGCCTCGATGCGCCAGATCCTCGACATCGTGCGCCGCACCTACTGCGGCACCTTCGCGCTCCAGTACATGCACATCTCAGACCCCGAGCAGGCGGCCTGGCTGAAGGAGCGGATCGAGGGCTACGGCAAGGAGATCGCCTTCACCCGCGAGGGCCGGAAGGCGATCCTCAACAAGCTCGTCGAGGCCGAGGGCTTCGAGAAGTTCCTGCACGTCAAGTACACCGGCACCAAGCGCTTCGGCCTCGACGGCGGCGAGGCGCTGATCCCGGCGATGGAGCAGATCATCAAGCGCGGCGGCAGCCTCGGCGTGAAGGAGATCGTCATCGGCATGCCGCACCGCGGGCGGCTGTCGGTGCTCGCCAACGTCATGGGCAAGCCCTACCGGGCGATCTTCAACGAGTTCCAGGGCGGCAGCTTCAAGCCCGAGGACGTGGACGGCTCGGGCGACGTGAAGTATCACCTCGGCGCCTCGTCCGACCGCACCTTCGACGGCAACACCGTCCACCTCTCGCTGACCGCGAACCCCTCGCACCTCGAGGCGGTGAACCCGGTCGTCCTCGGCAAGGCCCGCGCCAAGCAGGACCAGTGGCACGACACCGACCGCTCGGCGGTGCTGCCGATCCTGCTCCACGGCGACGCGGCCTTCGCCGGACAGGGCGTGGTGGCCGAATGCTTCGGCCTCTCGGGCCTGCGCGGCCACCGCACCGGCGGCACGATCCACATCATCGTCAACAACCAGATCGGCTTCACCACCGCGCCGCACTTCTCGCGGTCCTCGCCCTACCCGACCGACATCGCGCTGATGGTCGAGGCGCCGATCTTCCACGTCAACGGCGACGACCCCGAGGCCGTGGTCCATGCCGCCAAGGTCGCCACCGAGTTCCGGCAGAAGTTCCACAAGGACGTGGTCATCGACATGTTCTGCTACCGGCGCTTCGGCCACAACGAGGGCGACGAGCCGATGTTCACCAATCCGGTCATGTACAACCGGATCAAGCGGCACAAGACCACGCTCCAGCTCTACACCGAGCGCCTCGTCGCCGACGGGCTGATCCCCGAGGGCGAGATCGAGGACATGAAGGCCGCCTTCCAGGCGAAGCTCAACGAGGAGTTCGAGGCCGGCAAGGACTACAAGCCCAACAAGGCCGACTGGCTCGATGGCCGCTGGAGCCACCTCGACCGCGACAAGGGCGACTACGACCGCGGCGAGACCGCGATCTCGAAGAAGCTGATGAAGGAGGTGGGCCAGGCGCTGACCCGCGTGCCCGAGGGCTTCAACATCCACAAGACGGTCGCGCGCCTGCTCGAGTCCAAGGCCGAGATGTTCCGCACCGGCAAGGGCTTCGACTGGGCCACCGCCGAGGCGCTCGCCTTCGGCTCGCTCCTGACCGAGGGCTTCCCGGTGCGCCTCGCCGGGCAGGATTCTACCCGCGGCACCTTCAGCCAGCGCCACTCCGCCTTCATCGACCAGGAGACCGAGGAACGCTACTACCCGCTCAACCACATCCGCGACGGGCAGGCGCGCTTCGAGGTGATCGACTCGATGCTCTCGGAATATGCCGTGCTCGGCTTCGAATACGGCTACTCGCTCTCCGAGCCGAACGCCCTCGTGATGTGGGAGGCCCAGTTCGGCGACTTCGCCAACGGCGCCCAGATCATGTTCGACCAGTTCATCTCCTCGGGCGAGCGCAAGTGGCTGAGGATGTCGGGCCTCGTCATGCTCCTGCCGCACGGCTTCGAGGGCCAGGGGCCGGAACATTCCTCGGCCCGGCTCGAACGCTTCCTCCAGCTCTGCGCCGAGGACAACTGGATCGTCGCCAACTGCACGACGCCCGCGAACTACTTCCACATCCTGCGCCGGCAGCTCCACCGCAGCTACCGCAAGCCGCTGGTGCTGATGACGCCGAAGTCGCTCCTGCGCCACCGGCTCTGCATCTCCGACGCGGCGGACTTCACCACCGGCTCGTCCTTCCACCGGGTGCTCTGGGACGATGCGCAGAAGGGCCACTCGGCCACGAAGCTCGTCCCCGACGACCGGATCCGCCGCGTCGTGCTGTGCTCGGGCAAGGTCTACTTCGACCTGCTCGAGGAACGCGACGCCCGCGGCATCGACGACATCTACCTGCTGCGCGTGGAGCAGTTCTATCCCTTCCCGGCGCTCAGCCTCGTGAAGGAGCTCGAACGCTTCAAGCAGGCCGAGATCGTCTGGTGCCAGGAAGAGCCGAAGAACCAGGGGGGCTGGTCGTTCATGGAGCCCAACATCGAATGGGTGCTGACGCGCATCGGCGCGCGGCACACCCGGCCCCGCTACGTCGGGCGCGCCGCCTCGGCCTCGCCCGCCACGGGGCTCGCCAGCCGCCACAAGTCGGAACAACAGGCGCTCGTCAACGAGGCGCTGACTCTGGAAGGGAACTGAGCATGTCCGTCGAAGTCCGTGTGCCGACGCTGGGCGAAAGCGTCACCGAGGCCACCGTCGCCACCTGGTTCAAGAAGCCGGGCGATGCCGTGGCCGTGGACGAGATGCTCTGCGAGCTCGAGACCGACAAGGTGACCGTCGAGGTCCCCTCTCCCGCCGCCGGAACGCTGGGCGAGATCCTCGCGCCCGAGGGCGAGACGGTGGGCGTGAACGCGCTGCTTGCCACCATCGCCGAGGGCGCCGCCGCGAAGCCCGCGCCGAAGGCCGAAGCCGCCGCGCCCGCCCCCGCGTCCGCGCCCGCCCCCGAGCCGGCGCCCGCCGCCAGGCCCGCGCGGTCCGATGTGGAAGACGCGCCTTCGGCGCGCAAGGCGATGGCCGAGGCCGGGCTCACGCGCGATCAGGTCCAAGGCTCCGGCCGCGACGGCCGGGTGATGAAGGAGGACGTGGCCCGCGCCCTTGCCGCGCCGCCGCCGAAGGCCGAGGCCGAGGCCCCCGCGCCCGCCCCCCGCGCGCCCGTCCCCGCCGAGGACGCCGCACGCGAGGAACGGGTGAAGATGACCCGCCTGCGCCAGACCATCGCCCGCCGCCTCAAGGATGCGCAGAACACCGCCGCGATGCTGACCACCTACAACGAGGTGGACATGTCGGGGGTGATGGACCTTCGCAACGAGTACAAGGACCTCTTCGAGAAGAAGCACGGCGTGAAGCTCGGCTTCATGTCGTTCTTCACCAAGGCCTGCTGCCACGCGCTGAAGGAGGTGCCCGAGGTCAACGCCGAGATCGACGGGACCGACATCGTCTACAAGAACTTCGTGCACATGGGCATCGCCGTCGGCACGCCCTCGGGCCTCGTCGTGCCCGTGGTGCGCGACGCCGACCGGATGAGCTTCGCCGCGATCGAGAAGAAGATCGCCGAGCTCGGCGTCAGGGCGCGCGACGGCAAGCTCTCGATGGCCGAGATGCAGGGCGGCACCTTCACCATCTCGAACGGCGGCATCTACGGCTCGCTCATGTCCTCGCCGATCCTGAACCCGCCGCAGTCGGGCATCCTCGGGATGCACAAGATCCAGGACCGCCCCGTGGTGGTGGCGGGCCAGATCGTCATCCGCCCGATGATGTATCTGGCGCTCAGCTACGACCACCGGATCGTGGACGGCAAGGGGGCGGTGACGTTCCTCGTCCGCGTGAAGGAGGCGCTGGAGGACCCGCGTCGGCTGCTGATGGATCTGTGAGCGGTGCAATCGTTGAACGACCCAGAAGCAGTCCACGACCTATATGGGTTCATTACGCGGCTCAACGGCGAGTCACCGCGTGCACGAATTCTGTTGGAAGCGGGCTTCTTGGAAGAACTGCTTCGGACGGCTATTCGGCGTCGTCTCGCCAGAAATGAGACATCGGAAGAACTCTTCGCCACCGATTGTTCTCTTGGGCTAGCCCTGCTTGCAAAGCATGCGCGTACACTAGGCCTGGTTGGGAAGGCGGAGTTGGATGCACTGAAGAAGTTTGCGCAAGCGCGAAACGCAATTGCCCATTCTTGGAAGACAGACTTTACCGACTCCAAATTGCAGAGGATCTCCAACAGGCTTCAGTTCATCGTCGTGAACGGCGACAAGGAAATGGCTGATCACCAACGTTGCTTTGCGCGTCTTGATTACCTAGGGGTCTACTTGACCGAGGCGCTTTACAACCGGTTTAGAAGTATGCCGCCCACAATCTACGACGGCGGCACTTTCGTAACTGGTCTCACCGTTGATCCATCAGACGGAAGTCGCGAAGTTCGCGTTGGGCAAGGCTAGGACCACCCTATGCACCTCCTCTGCCACGTCGACAACCCCGACTTCGCCGCCTGGAAGGCCGCCTTCGATGCGGACGCGGAGAACCGCATGCAGGCCGGCCTCACCCTCCTCCAGATGTGGCGCAGCGCCGACCATGCCTCGGCGGTCGTCTGCCTCTTCGAGGTCAACGACCGCCGCAGGGCCGAGGAGTGGGTGGCGAAGGAGAGGGGCTTCGGCGCGTCCCTTGAAGCAGAATTCCTGAGGCCCGCACTATGACTGGGCGCGCGTCCATCTGCACGCACCCTCGCCACGCCCCAGTGCCGGCCCTCCTAAGCCGCGAGGCCCCGGGGCAGGACCGCCAAGAGGCGCGCACATGACCCCCGAACTCACCGTCCTCGCCCTCGCCGGTCTCCTCCAGGCGGTCCAGTATGTCCTGATGTCGGTCCCCGCGAACCGCGAGCTCGGGGTGAGCGTCACCCTCTCCCCGCGCGACGGCGTGGACCTGCGGGCGATGGTCAGCCCCCGCACCGGGCGCCTCGTCCGGGCGCTCGACAACCATTTCGAGGCGCTCATCCTCTTCACGCTGGCGGTCGTGGTCGTCACCCTCTCGGACCGGTCCACCCCCTTCACCGCCGCCTGCGCCTGGACCTATCTCGCCGCCCGCGTCCTCTACGTTCCGGCCTATGCCTTCGGGCTCGTCCCCTGGCGGTCGCTGATCTGGGGCGCGGGTTTCCTCGCCACCCTCGCCATGATCCTCGCCGCCCTGCTATGACCGCGACAGGCGAGAGTCCGGTGCACGCCCCGTGCACGCGCTGTGCACGGGTTGTGCACATGCCCCGAAGCCGCCCGAGACCCTGAAGGAGACCCCATGGCCAGCTACGACGTCATCTTCATCGGCGGGGGCCCCGGCGGCTACGTCGGCGCCATCCGCGCGGCCCAGCTCGGCCTGAAGGTCGCCTGCGCCGAGGGGCGCGAGACGCTGGGCGGCACCTGCCTGAACGTCGGCTGCATCCCCTCCAAGGCGCTGCTCCACGCCTCCCACATGCTTCACGAAGCCCATGAGAACTTTGCCAAAATGGGGATTTCCGGCGCGGCGCCGAAGGTCGACTGGCCGAAGATGCTCGCCTACAAGGACGAGGTGATCGGCCAGAACACCAAGGGCATCGAGTTCCTGTTCAAGAAGAACAAGGTGGACTGGCTGAAGGGCTGGGCCTCGATCCCGGCGGCCGGCAGGGTGCAGGTCGGCGATGCGGTCCACGAGGCGAAAAGCATCGTGATCGCAACGGGTTCGGAGGCATCGGCCCTGCCCGGCGTGACGGTCGACGAGAAGACGGTCGTCACCTCGACCGGCGCGCTCGCGCTGGCCAGGGTGCCGAAGTCCATGGTGGTCATCGGCGCCGGCGTGATCGGCCTCGAGATGGGGTCGGTCTACCGCCGGCTGGGCGCCGAGGTCACGGTGATCGAGTATCTCGACCACATCACGCCGGGCATGGACGGCGAGGTGCAGAAGACCTTCCAGCGCCTTCTCGCCCGGCAGGGGCTCAAGTTCGTCCTCGGCGCCGCGGTCGAGGGGGTGGAGACCGCGAAGGGCAGGGCGACGGTGCGCTACACCCTGCGCAAGGACGGCACCAGCCAGACCGCCGAGGCCGAATGCGTGCTCGTCGCCACGGGACGCAGGCCGTTCCACGACGGCCTCGGGCTGGACGCGCTGGGCGTGCAGATGACGAAGCGCGGGCAGATCGCCGTGGACCGGCATTATGCCACGAACATCAAGGGGATATACGCCATCGGCGACGTCATCGAGGGGCCGATGCTGGCGCACAAGGCGATGGACGAGGGCCATGCCGTTGCCGAGATCCTCGCCGGGCAGGCGGGGCATGTGAACTACGGCGTGATCCCCTCGGTGATCTACACCCATCCCGAGGTCGCTGCCGTCGGCGCCACCGAGGAGGGCCTGAAGGCCGAGGGCCGCGCCTACAAGGCGGGCAAGGTCTCGTTCATGGCGAACGGCCGCGCGAAGTCGGTCTTCGCGGGCGACGGCTTCGTCAAGATCCTCGCCGATGCCGCAACCGACCGCATCCTCGGCGCGCACCTGATCGGTCCGGCCGCCGGCGACCTGATCCACGAGATCTGCGTGGGCATGGAATTCGGCGCCGCCGCCGAGGACATCGCGCGCACCTGCCACGCCCACCCCACCTTCTCCGAGGCGGTGCGCGAGGCGGCGCTGGCCTGCGGCGACGGCGCGATCCACGCCTGAGCGGCGATTTCCGCCCGTGACGGCCCCTGCCCCGCGTGATACCTCGCGGGGCATGAGCCGCATTCCCTCCAAGGAGGAAATCCTCGCCTGGATTTCCGAGAACCCCGCCCTGACCGCCAAGCGCGACATCGCCAAGGCGTTCGGAATCAAGGGAGCGGGCCGGATCGAGCTGAAGCGGATCCTGAAGGAGATGGAGGCCGAGGGCGCGCTGGAGAAGCGGCGGCGCAGCTACCGCGACGCCGAGCGGCTGCCGCCGGTCGCCGTGCTCCAGGTCGAGGGAAGCACCGCCGACGGCGACCTGCTCGCGCGCCCGCTCGAATGGCAGGGCGAGGACCGGGCGCCCCGCGTGCTCTACGTCCCGCGCGAGGGCGACCCCGCACTCGGCCGGGGCGACCGCATCCTGGCGCGCGTCACGGCGGTGAAGGCCGAGGATCACGACTACGAGGCGCGGCTGATCCGGCGCATCGGCGCGAGCCCGCGCAGGATCCTCGGCGTTTTCCGCAAGTCGGCCGAGGGCGGGCGGATCGTGCCGATCGACAAGGGCGCCGAGCGCGAGTGGCTGGTGCCGCGGGAGGCGACCGGCAATGCGCGCGACGGCGAGCTTGTCGAGGCGGAGCTTGCAGGCCGGCAGTCGGCGATGGGTCTGCCGCGCGCCCGCATCCTCCAGCGCCTGGGCGACCCCTCGGCGCCGAAGGCGGTCAGCCTCATCGCCATCCACCAGCACGGCATTCCCGACGACTTCCCCGAGGCCGCGCTCGCCGAGGCCGAGGCGCTGGAGCCGGCGGGGCCGGAGGGCAGGGAGGACCTGCGCGACCTGCCGCTCGTCACCATCGACCCGCCCGACGCGCGCGACCATGACGACGCGGTCTGGGCGCAGCCCGACGACGACCCGCGGAACGAGGGGGGCCATGTCGTCTGGGTCGCCATCGCCGATGTCGCCCGCTACGTCCGCCCCGCCAGCGCGCTCGACCGCGAGGCGCGCCGGCGCGGCAACTCGACCTACTTCCCCGACCGGGTGGTGCCGATGCTGCCCGAACGGCTCTCGGCCGATCTCTGCTCGCTGCGCGAGGCGCAGGAACGGCCCTGCATCGCGGTGCGCATGGTGATCGACGCCAAGGGCCGCAAGACCGGGCACCGCTTCGTCCGCGGCCTCATGCGGTCGGCCGCGCGGCTCACCTATGCCGAGGTGCAGGCGGCGCGCGACGGGCAGGTCTCGGACCGCCTCGCGCCGCTGATGGAGGGCGTCGTCAACCCCCTCTATGCCGCCTACGAGGCGCTGCGGAAGGCGCGGGCCGAGCGCCAGCCGCTCGACCTCGACCTGCCGGAGCGCAGGATCGTGCTGTCGGAGGCGGGCGAGGTCGTCTCGGTCGCCTTCGCCGAGCGGTTCGACGCGCACAGGCTGATCGAGGAGTTCATGATCCTCGCCAACGTCGCCGCCGCCGAGGAGCTGATCCGGGCGCGGCGGCCGCTGCTGTTCCGCGTGCACGAGGAACCCGCGCCGGAGAAGATCGAGGCGCTGCGCGAGGTTGCCGAGGCCTCGGGCTTCACGCTGGCGAAGGGCCAGGTGCTCAGGACCGAGCACATCAACCGTCTGCTGCGCCAGGCCGACGGGACGGAGTTCGACGAGCTCATCAACATCACCGCGCTGAGGTCGATGACGCAGGCCTACTACAGCCCCGAGAACTTCGGCCATTTCGGGCTGGCGCTGAAGGCCTATGCGCATTTCACCTCGCCGATCCGCCGTTATGCCGACCTGACCGTGCACCGGGCGCTGATCGCGGCGCATGGCTGGGGGCGGGACGGCCAGACCCCCGAGGAGGCCGAAGCGCTGGCCGAGACCGGGCAGCACATCTCGGAGACGGAACGGCGCAGCATGGCCGCCGAACGCGACACGACCGACCGCTACCTCGCCAGCTACCTCGCCGACCGTGTCGGCAACGAGTTCCGCGGGCGGGTTTCCGGTGTCGCCCGATTCGGCGTCTTCGTGAAGCTCGACGAGACCGGCGCCGACGGGCTGATCCCGGTGCGCACGCTCGGGCGGGAGTTCTTCCACTACGACGCCGACAGCCAGACCCTGATGGGCTCCGAGACCGGGCTCACCATCGGCATCGGCCAGCGGGTTCTGGTGCGGCTCTCCGAGGCCGTGCCGGTGACGGGCGGGCTGATGCTGGAGCTTCTGGAACTCGGCGATGCCGCCGTGCCCCGGGTGCGGCAGGGCAAGCGCAGCGTCCGCAGCGGCGCGCGGCAGCCGGGCCGGGCGAAGGCCAGGGCGGAGAAGCTGAAGCGCAAGGTGGAGCGCCGCCGCCGCTGAGACGCCCCCCGCCTGCACGCTATGCGCGAGCCGCGTTCTGCGCTAAGCTCCCGTCCAACGACAATCGGGCAGACCGAGCAGGACAGGCAGGAATCATGCGGCAGAACCGGCAGACACCCGGCCTAGCGGCCATTTCCCTCATCCTTGGCACGGCGGGCGCGGCGGCAGGGCCGCTTGCCGTGGAAAGCTCCATCCGGCCGGTGCCCCGCCCGCCGGGACTACATGAGGAGGCGGTCGTGCTGGCGACGGCGAACATGGCGTTCCAGGGCTGGATCGAGAGCTTCCGGGCGCGGGCGCTTGCCCAGGGCATCTCGGGCCGGACCTTCGAACGGGCCTTCGCCGGGGTGCGCTACGAGGCCGACGTGATCCGGCGCGACCGGACCCAGGCGGAGTTCAGCAAGGCGATCTGGGACTATCTCGACGGTGCCGTGTCGGACACGCGGATCGGCAACGGCCGGGCCGCGCTTGCCCGGCATCGCGCCACGCTCGAGGCGATCGAGGCGCGTTACGGGGTCGAGAAGGAGATCGTGGCCGCGATCTGGGGGCTCGAGAGCGCCTACGGGACGTTCCGCGGCTCCACCCCCATCATCGGCGCGCTCGCCACGCTGGCCCACGACGGCCGCCGGGCGGAATTCTTCGAGGGCGAGCTGATCGCGGCGCTGCGCATCCTTGAGGACGGCGACACCGCGCCCGAGCGGATGACCGGAAGCTGGGCCGGCGCGATGGGCCACACCCAGTTCATGCCGACCTCGTTCCTCGCCCATGCGGTCGATTTCGACGGCGACGGGCGGCGCGACATCTGGGGCGAGGATCCGACCGACGCGCTGGCCTCGACCGCGGCCTATCTGCGGCACTTCGGCTGGACGAAGGGGCAGCCCTGGGGGGTGGAGGTGCGCCTGCCGCCCGGCTTCGACTTCGAGCAGACCGGCGAGCGCGTGAAGCGGCCTGCCGGCGACTGGGCGCTGATGGGCGTTCGGGCGATGGACGGCTCGGTGGTGCCTGACCACGGGGCGGCCTCGATCCTGATGCCGGCCGGCGCGCGCGGCGCCGCCTTCATGATCTTCCAGAACTTCCATGTCATCGAGCGCTACAATCCGGCCGATGCCTACGTCATCGCGGTCGGCCATCTCGCCGACCGGATCGCCGGCGGCCCGCCGATCCGCGCCGCCTGGCCGCGCGAGGACCGGGCGCTTTCGGGCGAGGAGCGGCGCGAGCTTCAGGAGCGGCTGACCTCGCGCGGCTTCCCGACCGGAGGGGTGGACGGCCGGGTGGGGCCGAACACGATTGCCGCGGTGCGCGCCTTCCAGCGCTCGGTCGGCATGGTGCCGGACGGCTACGCGAGCCTCGAGGTGCTGCGCCGCCTGAGGGAGCCGCCGCGCTCCTAGCCGCCGCCGATCAGCACGCCGGCGGCGAACACCAGCGCGCCGCCGAGCACGACCTGGAAGGTCGCGCGCAGGAACGGCGTCTCCATGAAGCGGTTCTGGATCCAGACGATGGCCCAGAGCTCGACGAACACGACGGCGATGGCGATGGTCGTCGCCGTCCAGAAGTCGGGGATCAGGTAGGGCAGCGCGTGGCCGAGCCCGCCGATCGTGGTCATCACGCCCGAGGCGAGACCGCGCTTCACCGGCGAGCCCCGCCCCGAGATCACGCCGTCGTCGTGCGCGGCCTCGGTGAAGCCCATGGAGATGCCCGCGCCCACCGACGCGGCGAGGCCGACGAGGAAGGTCGTCCAGGGGTCCTGCGTGGCGAAGGCCGTGGCGAAGATCGGCGCGAGGGTCGAGACCGAGCCGTCCATGAGGCCAGCAAGGCCGGGTTGCACCCAGGTGAGGATGAACTGGCGGCGCGCGGCGCGGTCCTCGGTCTCGCGGTCGGCCGGCCCGAGGTGCTCGGCCGTCAGCGCATCGGCCCGGTCGCGGTGGCCCGACTCGGCGGCGGCGAGGTCACCGAGGAGCCGGCGCGTGTCGGCGTCGCGCGTGCGCTGCGCCGCGGCGGTGTAGAAGCGGCCCGCGTCCGCCTCCATCTTGGCAGCCTCGTCGCGGATCCGGTCGAGGCCGAGGTTCTCGATGAGCCAGACCGGACGCCGCGCATAGAAGCCCGAGACATGTTCCCGCCTGATGAGCGGGATGTGGTCGCCGAAGCGCTTCTTGTGCAGCTCGATCAGGCGGCGCCGGTGCTCGTCCTCCTCCTCGGCCATGCCGTCGAACACGGCCGCCGACGCGGGATAGGCGGCGCGCAGGCGCTCGGCATAGCTTCGGTAGATGCGCGCATCGTCCTCCTCCGAGGCGATGGCGAGCGCCAGCACCTCCTGTTCGCTGAGGTCTGCGAAGCGGCGGCGGCTGGAGACACCGGGGATCATGACGGCCCTCGTTCTTAGAACGGTTCTAAGTTAGCCCGAACGTGGCGACTTGCAACGGGGTTGCGGCGCCAGGTTCGAGGTTGACGAATCAAACCGAACGGTTCAGTTTAGATTTGCTCGCACCTGTTCAACTGATCCGAAATCCAAGGATGGATACGACATGAGAACTGCCATCGTCCCGATCCTCGCCGCGGCGATTGCCGCCGCCGCGCTCCCTGCGACCCCGGCCGCAGCCGGCATCCCGGGGGTGGAACTGCCCCGGCTCGACTTCCCCGCCGACGGCGGGGACAGGGACGGCACCGTCGGCCAGGGCTGCGCCGCGCCGGCCACGCTGGGCGGATCGGCCTGCGGTCAGGGCCGGGGGTGATCTTCCCCCGCCGGGACGCGGGCGGGCGGCGGAACTGGGGGGCTGTTCGGACGGGGCGGGGCCTTCCCGCCCCGTTTCCCATGTTGCCGCAACTGAACGGAGCGGTTTATGATGCCGAGACGGAGGGTTTCGATGAACGCACCGACCGGGGCCGTGAAGCGGGGCCGCAAGTTCGAGCAGGTGCTCGAAGGGGCGCGCGACGTGTTCCTGGCGGACGGCTTCGAGGGTGCCAGCGTCGACACCATCGCCCGGGCCGCCGGCGTCTCGAAGGCCACGCTCTACAGCTATTTCCCCGACAAGCGGCTGCTGTTCATGGAAGTGGCCAAGTGCGAGTGCTGCCGGCAGGCGGACGAGGCGATCGAGCTGATCGACCTCTCGGCGCCGCCGCGCACCGTGCTGACCGAGGCCGCGACGCGGATGCTCAACTTCTTCCTGTCGGACTTCGGGATGCGCGTCTTCCGCATCTGCGTGGCAGAGAGCGACCGCTTCCCCGAGCTGGGCCGCGAGTTCTACGAATCCGGCCCCGCGCTGGTGCGCGAAAGGATGGTGGGCTACCTCAGGCTGGCGGCGGAGCGGGGCGAGCTCAGGATCGACGACTTCGAGCTTGCGGCGGACCAGTTCGCCGAGCTCTGCAAGGCCGACCTCTTCCCGCGGATCATCTTCGGCGTCGGCACCGTGTTCACCGAGGCGGACCGCCGGCGCGTGATCGACGGCGCGGTGGAGATGTTCCTCGCGCGCTACGGGGCCTGAGCGGGGCGCGACCGTCAGTCCACCCGACGGACGTAGAGGTGGTGGCCCTCGCGCTTGGTCTCGAAGCGCTTCAGTTCGGCGATCAGGTCCGACAGCTTGCGCTTGCCGTAGGTGCGGGTGTCGAAATCGGGGTTCTGCGCAGTGATCGACTGGCCGAGCGCCCCGAGTTCATACCACTCGTCGTCCTGCGCGAGCTTCTCCATCGCCTTCAGGATCAGCGGGATCGCCTCCTTCGGGGCCTGCTTGCCGGGGGCGGGCCCCTTGATGCCGGGCGCCGGGGCGGGCTCCTCGACGATGTTCTCGATCAGGATGAAGCGGTTGCAGACGTTGCGGAGCGATTCCGGCGCCTTCGCCTCGCCGATCCCGATGACGTCCAGCCCCTGCTCGCGGATGCGGTTGGCGAGCGCGGTGAAGTCGCTGTCGGAGGATACCAGCACGAAGCCGTCGAAGCGCCCGGTGTGCAGGATGTCCATCGCGTCGATCACGAGGCCGATGTCGGAGGCGTTCTTGCCCACCGTGTTCGCGGTTTCCTGATGCGCGACGAGGCCGAGTTCGCGCACCTCCTTCGACCAGCGGTCGAGCCGGCCCGAGGACCAGTCGCCGTAGACCCGGCGAAGCGCCGGTTCGCCGAGCGAGGTGATCTCCTTCAGGATCGCGCCCGCGAACTTCGCCGGGATGTTGTCGGCGTCGATCAGGACGGCATAGAGCGGTCGGTCGCGGCTGGGCATGAACGGAAGTGCCTCGCGTCTGGCGGCGGGGCCGGGGGGCCGTCTGCCCCCCGGACCCCCCGAGGATACTTGGGAAAGGGGAAGATCAGTAGACCACGACGCTGCGGATCGACTCGCCGCGGTGCATCAGGTCGAAGCCCTCGTTGATGCGGTCGAGCGTCAGCGTGTGGGTGATCATCGGGTCGATCTCGATCTTGCCCTCCATGTACCAGTCGACGATCCGCGGCACGTCGGTGCGGCCGCGGGCGCCGCCGAAGGCGGTGCCCTTCCAGACCCGGCCGGTGACGAGCTGGAAGGGGCGCGTCTCGATCGTGGCGCCGGCGGGCGCGACGCCGATGATGATCGACTGGCCCCAGCCGCGGTGGGTGCATTCGAGCGCCGCGCGCATCACCTTGACGTTGCCCGTGCAGTCGAAGGAGTAGTCGGCCCCGCCGATCTGGTCGAAGGGCGTCTTCGTCATGTTGACGAGATGCGCGACGAGGTCGCCCTCGACCTCGGAAGGGTTGACGAAGTGGGTCATGCCGAAACGCTCGGCCATCGCCCTCTTCGCCGGGTTGATGTCGACGCCGATGATCATGTCGGCGCCGGCGAGCCGGAGCCCCTGGATCACGTTGAGGCCGATGCCGCCGAGACCGAAGACAACCGCCTTCGCCCCGATCTCGACCTTCGCGGTGTTGATCACGGCGCCGATGCCGGTGGTCACCCCGCAGCCGATGTAGCAGACCTTGTCGAAGGGCGCGTCGGGGCGGATCTTGGCCACCGCGATCTCGGGCAGCACGGTGTGGTTGGCGAAGGTGGAGCAGCCCATGTAGTGCAGGATCGGGTCGCCGTCGAGCGTGGAGAACCGCGAGGTTCCGTCGGGCATCAGGCCCTGGCCCTGGGTCGCCCGGATCGCGGTGCAGAGGTTGGTCTTGCGGCTGAGGCAGGAGGGGCATTCGCGGCATTCGGGCGTGTAGAGCGGGATGACATGATCGCCCGGCTTCACCGAGGTCACGCCCGGGCCGACCTCGACCACGACGCCCGCGCCCTCGTGCCCGAGAATCGCCGGAAACAGGCCTTCGGGGTCGGCCCCCGAAAGCGTGAACTCGTCGGTGTGGCAGATGCCGGTGGCCTTGATCTCCACCATCACCTCGCCCGCCTTCGGGCCGGCGAGTTCCACCTCCATCACTTCGAGCGGCTTGCCCGCCTGGACGGCCACTGCGGCGCGTGTGCGCATCTCCTGCACTCCCGTCGTGCTGTTATTGCCTAACAGACTGTCATCCATTCCATTCGGGGGAGCAAGGGAGGTTCCCCAGATGCGCAAGATGATCGCGATTCTCGCCATGGCCGGGCTTGCGGGATGCGTCGAGCCCCAGCCCGACCCGATGCCGCCCACCTGCGGCGCCGAGGGGCTTCAGGGCCTCGTCGGCCAGCGCGAGGAGGTTCTGGCCTCGATGACCTTCGGGGCATCGGCGGTGCGGGTGATCCGCCCCGGGCAGGCGGTGACGATGGACTACAGCCCCGGCCGGATCAACTTCGAGCTGGACCGGACGAACCGCATCGCCCGCGTGTTCTGCGGCTGAATCCACACAAGCGCGAGAGCTGCGCCCGGCCGCCACTTGATCGGTGCCGGGCGCCGCACTATCAATCCGCGCCGCAACGACCGGACCCGCCGAGATGAAGCCGCACCTTCTCGCCCTCTGCCTGCTGGCCGCCGCCTGCGTGCCCGTCGAGGACACGACCCCGAACGGCACCGGGCCGCAGCCGGGCGACCTTATCGGCGGGCCGAGCGGGGGCGGCCTGGTCGAGCGCGAGCCCGATCTCTGCCAGGCATCGCAGTACCAGCAGTACCTGGGACAGCCGGGCACGATCGTGCCCTCGCTGGGCATCACGAGGGTCTACCGGGTGATCGAGTTCGGCGGGATCTACTCGCAGGAATACAACCCCGGCCGCATCAACTTCTGGCTATCGCCGACCGGCCAGATCGCGCGCATCGGCTGCGGCTGACCGGCGGGTGGCCGCAGGGCCGGTTCACGACTGGGTCAGCCCGCATTGCGGCCCGGAAGCCGGGGCCGTAGCTCCGGGCGCATGAGACATGCGATCCTTTCACTTGCGCTTTCGGCGGCGGCGCTGGCCGCCTGTGCCGAGGCACCCGTCAGCCGCGCAAGCGGCACCTGCGCGACCGAGGGGCTGGAGCGTTTCGTCGGCGGGCCGGTCGTGGACCTGGCCGCGAACGAGGCGTTCCGGCCGATGCGCGTGCTCCTCCCCGGAGAGCCGCCGGGGCCGGAAGAGCCGGGACGGCTGACGATCCGCTCCGACGGCGCCGGCCGCGTGGCGGCGCTGTCCTGCGGCTGAGGCGGCCGGGGCGCGCCTTGCCTTGCAGGCCGGGGCGCGGTAGGACCGGCGCGACCCAAGGGAGACCTGCCATGGAGAAGTTCACGACCCTGACCGGTGTCGCGGCGCCGATGCCGCTGGTCAACATCGACACCGACATGATCATCCCCAAGCAGTTCCTCAAGACGATCAAGCGCACGGGTCTCGGCAAGAACCTCTTCGACGAGATGCGCTACGACGCGCAGGGCAACGAGATCCCCGACTTCGTGCTGAACCAGCCGGCCTACCGCAACGCGCAGATCCTCGTCGCCGGCGACAACTTCGGCTGCGGGTCGAGCCGCGAGCACGCCCCCTGGGCGCTTCTGGACTTCGGCATCCGCTGCGTGATCTCCACGAGCTTCGCGGACATCTTCTACAACAACTGCTTCAAGAACGGGATCCTGCCCGTCGTGCTGCCGCAGGAGGCGGTCGAGCACCTGATGGAGGACGCGCGCAAGGGATCGAACGCGCGCATCACGGTCGATCTCGAGGCGCAGACCGTCACCGCCTCGGACGGGCAGGTGTTCCGCTTCGAGATCGACCCGTTCAAGAAGCATTGCCTGCTGAACGGGCTCGACGACATCGGCCTGACGATGGCGAAGGCGTCCGCAATCGAATCATACGAAGCGCGGGCGCGGGCGGAGCGGCCTTGGGCCTGACGCCGCGTTATCCACAACATGTTGATAACCCTCGCAGGCGTGCCAAAATTCCGCCACGTCTTTGATGCTTTGCGGCGACACTTGCTCCCCCAAAATGCCGGTTTGTTGAACGACTCCTAACGGTGGGAGTCCATGAGTGCCCCGCTGCCGGGGTATAGTGGGCGCCCGTCCGGGTCCTGCCGCATCCGGTGCCTTCGGGGCGTGCGGCGACCGAACAGGGGGTGAAGGTGTTCGCGACGCGGCGTTTCGTCATCCATCGCGCGGAGGCGGCGAGATGCTCGCGCGCCTGACCAGTGCCATCGTTCGCGGCTGCCTCGTGGCCGTGATGATCCTGATCCCGTCGCTGCTGGTGCCGACGGTCGCCCGCGACACCAGCGAGATCGTGCTTCTGGTCGCCCTGTTCGCGGCGGTGCTGACCACGGTCGAATATGCCGCCGTCTACCCCAGCATCGTCGAGTTCCGCGATGCCCCGCCGTTCAACCGGATCCGCTACATCTCGCTCTTCGTCTCGATCCTGCTGATCTCGGTGGTCTGCCGGGGCGAGATCCAGCCGAGCGCCTTCACCAACTTCGTGCAGGCGATCGGCCTGCTCATCGGCCAGGTGATCGACTTCCCCTACAGCCCGGTGCGGCTGATGCTGCTGATGCTGCCGCCCGACGCCAGCTTCGAGGACGTGACGCTGCTGCGCACCGCGGCGGGGCTGTCCTACCTGATCTCGCTGATGTCTCTGGGGATCTTCGTGGCGATCCTGCGGTTCGCGGGCTGGCCCCAGGGCCTGACCGGCTTCAACGTCTGGACCAACCTGCCGACGTTCGATCCCACATCCTCGGGCGACGTGGTGCAGCGGCTGATCCGGGATGCGCGGGTCAACATCGCGCTCGGGTTCTTCCTGCCCTTCCTGATCCCGGTCGCGGTGCGGGCCGGGGCTGTCCTGTTCGATCCGGTCACGTTCGGGTCGTACCACACGCTGATCTGGACGACGGTCGCATGGGCATTCCTGCCGGCAAGCCTCTTCATGCGCGGGATCGCGATGCGCCGCGTGGCGGACATGATCGCCGACCGGCGGCGGCGCTCGCAGCAGTCGGAAGGGCAGTTCATGGCGGCCTGACGGCCGCCCTGGCCCTCGCGTTCGCCCTTGCGCATGGAGAAGCGGCGGAAGCGGCCGACCGCCTGCGCGTGGCCACCTGGAACGCCGAGCTGACCCGGGACGGGCCGGGCCTCCTCCTCCGCGACATCGAGGGCGGCGAGGATCCGCAGGTCGCCGCGGCCGTGTCCGTGGTGGCCGCCGCCGCGCCCGACGTCCTGCTCCTGACGGGGTTCGACTACGACCACGGGCTCGAGGCGCTCGCGGCCCTTGCGGCGAGGCTGTCGGAGGCGGGGCAGGACTACCCCCACCGCCTTGCGTTCCGGCCGAACACGGGCCGGGCGAGCGGGCTCGACCTCGACGGCGACGGGCGGACGGGCGGCCCGGGCGACGCGCAGGGCTTCGGCCGGTTCGCCGGGCAGGGCGGCATGGCGCTGCTCTCGAAGCTGCCGATCGTGTCCGGCGACGCGCAGGACTTCTCGGCGCTGATCTGGCGCGACCTGCCGGGCGCTGTCATGCCCCGGCAGCCGGATGGCGGGCCGTTCCCTTCCGAGGACGCCGTGGCGGTGCAGCGGCTCTCGACCACGGGGCACTGGGCCGTGCCGGTGGTTCTGCCCGGTGGCGGGCGGCTGACGCTTCTTGCCTGGCACGCCGCCCCGCCGGTGTTCGACGGGCCGGAGGACCGCAACGGCCGCCGCAACCACGACGAGGCCGCCTTCTGGCTGCGGCTTCTTGAGGGCGCGCTTCCCGGCATCGCGCCGCCGGCTGCGCCCTTCGTCGTCCTCGGCGATGCCAATCTCGACCCGGTGGACGGCGAGGGCCGGCCGGAGGCGCTGGACGCGCTTCTGCGGCATCCGCTGCTCGCCGACCCCGCGCCGGCGAGCGCGGGCGGTGCGGCGGCCGCGGCGGCGCAGGGCGGCGCCAACCTCGGCCAGAAGGGCCCGCCCGCGCTCGACACTGCCGACTGGCCCGACGACGGGGGGCCGGGCAACCTGCGCGTGGACTACGTGCTGCCCTCGCGCGATCTTGCGGTGCTCTCTGCGGGCGTCCTGTGGCCGGACCCGGCGGACCCGCTCGCGGCGGCGGTCGATGCGGCGTCGCGCCACCGGCTCGTCTGGGTGGACCTCGCCTTGCCCCAGGCAGACTTGCCGATGCCCGCGCCGCGCGCGAGACTGCGGCGATGGAATGGCGCGACGAGGGGGCGCTTCTGAGCGTCCGGCAGCATGGCGAGACCTCGGCGATCATCGAGGTCTTCACCGCCGGCCACGGGCGGCACGCCGGCGTGGTCCGCGGCGGGACCAGCCGGCGGATCGCGCCCATCCTACAGCCCGGCACCCAGCTTGCGCTGACCTGGCGCGCCCGGCTCGACGAGCACATCGGCGCCTTCACGGTCGAGCCGGTGCGTTCGCGCGCGGCGGCGGTGATGGCCGACCGGCGAGCGCTCGCCGCGCTGGGCGCGGTGACGGCGCTGCTGGCCTTCGCGCTGCCCGAGCGCGAGCCGCACCCGGCACTCTATGCCCGCACGATGGCGCTCCTCGATGCGCTCGGCTCCGGCGCCGACTGGCCGGCGGACTACGTGCGCTGGGAACTTGCGCTGCTCGAGGAACTGGGCTTCGGGCTCGACCTCGGCCGCTGCGTTGCAACGGGCGACACGGGGGACCTGGCCTATGTCTCGCCGAAGTCGGGCGGCGCCGTCAGCCGGCGCGGCGCCGGCGAGTGGGCCGACCGGCTCCTTCCGCTGCCGCCGGTCCTGCTCGGCGGACCCGTGGCCCCCGGCGACATCGGACGGGCGCTGACCACCACCGGGCACTTCCTGGACCGCTGGCTGGTGCCCGCGCTGGGAGACAGGCCGCTTCCGGCGGCCCGCGGCCGGCTGGTCGCGGCGCTCCTGCGCTGAACGGGCGGGGGGGGGGGCGTCAGGGCCGCACGAAGACCATCTCGCGCCCGCCGCCGGTGAGCCGCAGCCTGCCCGGACCGGACTCGGCGATGCGGTCAACGGAGGCGAGCGCGGCGAAGAACCGCCCCTCGA